>Ga0194122_10000206_pt1 | contig 91547 bp, 106 predicted proteins | sample TA2MahCa10mmetaG_FD_155487 | JGI IMG/M metagenome (GOLD analysis project Ga0194122, IMG submission 155487) | Freshwater microbial communities from Lake Tanganyika, Tanzania - TA2015021 Mahale Deep Cast 10m | ecosystem: Environmental > Aquatic > Freshwater > Lake | place: Tanzania: Lake... | reverse complement strand
TGGCCCGGGCAACACAGCACGCTGCTCTTCCAGTTCTCACCTTTGATCAGCGCTTCGGCAGCAACGCCGGTGTGATCTGGTTGGGCCCTGAACAGCGATAGGGTCGGCATCCGGATCTTCCTTGTTCTCCGTGCAGCTCCGCATCGGCAATGGCTATGACATCCACCGCCTAGTGCCGGGCCGGCCGCTGATCCTGGGGGGCCAGCAGCTGGAGCATCCCGCCGGGCTGGGGCTCGATGGGCACAGCGATGCCGACGTGCTGGTGCACGCGATCATGGATGCCCTGCTCGGGGCCCTCTCCCTGGGGGATATCGGCAAGTATTTCCCCCCTGATGATCCCCAGTGGAAAGGGGCCGACAGCCTGGTGCTGCTCGAGCAGGTGGTGGCCCTGGTGGCCGAGCGGGGCTGGAGCGTGATCAATGTGGATTCGGTGGTGATCGCCGAGCGCCCCAAGCTCAAGCCGCACATCACCTCGATGCGAGCGTCCATCGCGGGCCGCATGGGTCTGGAGCCCGATCAGGTGGGGGTGAAGGCCACCACCAATGAAAAGCTCGGAGCCGAGGGGCGCGAGGAAGGCATCTCCTGCCACGCTGTGGTCCTGCTCCAGAAGCCATGAGCTGGCGCCCACTGGCTAGGGTTCTTGCCCACGTGCTTTGCCTGCTGATGCTGCTGGCCGGCCATCCCGATGTGGCAATCGCCGAGCAGCAGCAGCCCGGCGGGACCTTCGAAGTCGCCGTGGTGGAGCACCTGCGCGTCAAAGTGCCCGCCGAAGCGAGATCCGCCTGGCTGGAGGCCGAGCAGGGCAGCTGGGAACCGTGGCTGGAGCAGCAAGCCGGTTTCCTGGGTCGCGATCTGCTCTGGGACCCCGAACGCGAAGAGGGGACCCTGCTGATCCGCTGGGCCAGCCGTGAGCAGTGGAAGGCCATCCCCGTTGAAGAGGTGGAGGGGGTGCAGGAACGCTTCGAGGAATTGGCCCGCCAGGCCACCGGCACACGCCAGGGCAATCCCTTCCCCCTGGTGTTTGAAGGCGAGCTGCAACCGGCGGCGTGAACCCGGACATTGCCCGCCTCGATCTGCAACGCCGCCAGCGCCTGGGCATGGTGGAGGCGATCTGGGGTGAACACAAAAGTGCTGATCAGATCGCAGCGATCCTGCTCTCTCTGCAGCAGCAAGGCGAGCTAGCCCTAGCCACCCGCGTTGATCCCGGCAAAGCCGAGGCCGTTGCCCAGCGTCTACCCCAGGAAGCAGCGAGCCTCAACTATCACCCCGACGCCCGATGTCTCACCCTCGGAGCTCCCGCGGCCCTCAACCCCGAACAGGGGGAGGTGTTGGTGCTCAGCGGAGGCACCAGTGATCTGCCGGTGGCCAGTGAAGCCCAGCTGGCCCTGCACTGGCATGGCATCCGCTGCGATCGCCTGCTGGATGTGGGGGTGGCCGGTCTGCACCGCCTGCTCGATCAGCAGGATCGATTGCGGCAGGCGCGGGTTCTAATCGTCTGCGCCGGCATGGAGGGAGCTCTCCCCACCGTGGTGGCAGGCCTGGTTCCTCAACCGGTGATCGCCGTTCCCGTGAGCGTGGGCTATGGGGTCAGCGCCGGTGGGATGGCGGCGCTGCACGGCATGCTCGCCAGCTGCGCCCCGGGGCTGAGCGTGGTGAATATCGACAATGGCTACGGCGCGGCCATGGCCGCCCTTCGCATCCTGCTCAGCAGTGGGGCCGCAGAGGGCCCCTGAGGGGGCGCTCCAACTCGAGGACCGCCTCCACCCACAGACGCATCGATCGGGGCAAACGACCCTGCTCGTAACGATCCAACGCTTCCATCAGAACGGGAGTGTTCACCCACTGAAGCGAGCGTGGAGCCATGCGATCGGCGCAGGTGATCCGCAGTGTGGGGAACTCCCCGGGGGGCGGCAACCTCCAGCAGACGAATCTGCGTGTGACCTTCAGGATTAGGCGCTTTGCTGCTCGTCGTGGCGACCGAGCCACTCCAGCTCCCGTGCGCGCTCTGCACTCTCCACCTGGTTAAGGCGGCTCAGAAGAGCCTGCAGATCACCACCCGCCAGCTCACCATTGGCCTGCCACTTCATCGCGGCGGTGGCGGGCTTGTGACGCGGGGCAGACACGACTGAAAAAAGTAGGACGCTAACCCTACAAATCCAACCAACCGAATCACAACCGCTTCAGCCGATCAGGAGCAGAAGAGTTTCTTTAATTCCATAAATCTTGAGGAAATCGAAAGAGATCGAACTCGCGGAATTGCCGGATCAGAGGTGCTTGAGCTGGGGGTAGGCCGTGAGCAACTCGTCGGCGCTCAGCACGTCACCCGCGCCTTCGGGCTGCCAGATCACCTCCAGAGCCAAGAGCTGATCAGACGGGACTGAGCCGATGATCCGCAGGGCTTCTCGCAGATCCTCGGAGCCATTGACAGGGTTGAGGGGAATGCGACCACGGCTCGCCACCAGCACGGTCACGGCGATGTAATCGCTAACCGCATCGGCGTCTCCAGCGGCGGATCCTGCATCGCGGGAGATGCTCCCGGAGACATTGCTGGTGACCTCACTGCGCAGCTTGCTGCGCTCCGTCATCGAGAGGCGATTGAAGGTGGATTCCGCCGAGGGGAAGGGCACCTGACCGACCTCAGCGTTGGCGTAGACCCAGAGATCGGGATGGCGCAGCAGGGCCAGGGTGCTGTCTTGGAGAACCCTCTGGAGACCAGCACTGCTGCTGGTGTCAGAGCTGCCCGCCAGCTGCCGCAGATCCCTCTGCAGCTCCCGCGCCGAGGCCAGCAGACCCACCTGCAGCTGGGCAATCGCCACCGGACCCTCGGGCTGGTAGCGATCGAGATTGCCTCCATTGCCTCCTGCCGGAAGCGCCTGACCGCCGCCTCGCAGAGCATTCACCAGCAGACCGACCACGGCCATCAGGATCAGGAAGCCAAACAGGCCGCCTCCCCCAAAGAAAAAGGGAACGATGAAGGGGAAGCCGAAGCCACCGCCGTAGCCACCCCGGTTTCCCCCGCCTCCGTAGCCGCGCTGGTAGCCGCCCCCGTAACCGCGGGGCATCGATGGAGCAGAGCGGAAGCTGCCTCCCCCGATGCGGCCGCCACTGGCGGCGAGGCTGGGCTGGGGCAACACCAGCAGCACCGAGAGCAGCGCCGGCAGCATCAGGCCACTCAGCAAACGGCGCAGGAGGATGGAGTGACGCTGATCGGCCAAGTCGGCTCCTTTGCTGGCTTGGAATCTAGGAACCACCGCCAACGATGGTGACCACCTCGATCCCATCGGCTTCCCGTACCGCTTGATCCGCCCAGCGGGCCCGGGGAAGGATCTCTCCGTTGAACTCCACCACCACCAGCTGCGGCTTGTAGCCCAGGTGCTCCAGCAGCTGCAACAGGTTCAACCCTGGCGGGCACTGGGCGGGCTCACCATTCACGCGCACGGAGATCATGCGAGGGCCTCCAGCAGCTGCCGGGCCGCTGCGGCCGGATCGCCGGCCTCGGTGATGGCCCGCACCACCGCAACCCGGCGACCGCCTGCCTCCTGCACCGCTGACAGATTGCCGAGTTCGATCCCCCCGATGGCAAAGAAGGGGATCGGGCTTTCTGCCGCGGCCTGCCTCACGTAGTCGAGTCCCACAGGGTCGCGGCCTGGCTTGGTGGGGGTGGCATTGACCGGACCCACCCCGACGTAATCACAGCCATCGGACACCGCCAGGCGCAGCTGACTGATGGCGTGGGTGCTGCGGCCGATCAGCTTCTCGGGCCCAAGCAAACGGCGGGCCAGGGCCGGCGGCAGATCCCCCTGCCCCAGATGCACCCCATCGGCATCCACCGCCAGGGCGATGTCGATGCGGTCGTTGACCAGAAACAGGGCTCCATAGCGGCTGCAGAGCTGCCGCAGGGCCCTCGCCTGCTCCAGACGATGGGCATCGGTGATCGGCTCGCCGCCTGGAGCCAAGCTTCCTTCCTTGGCCCGGTATTGCACCAGTCGCACCCCGCCGTCGAGGGCCGCCTCCACCACCCTCTCCAGCTGATCGGACGGACTAGTCACCAGGTAGAGACGGCAGGTCTGCAGCAGGGCACGGCGGTGATCGCCCCCGGAGCTGGCCCTCAGCAACTCCACCTCCAGGTCATAGAGCGCATAGCGAGCCGACGCCGCCTCAGCCGCCAGAGCGGGATCCTCGGCGCGGCCGAACTCCTCGAGCACCCGCAGGGCCTCCTGCACCCGGCCGCAATTGGCAGACACCACCGCCTGGGGATTCGTGCGCTCGGCCTGGGCAAGGTGGGCCATGCCGGCCGCCACATCGGATGCGGTGTGCCGGGCCTGCTTGTAGCGCTCAGCATGGAGCAGGCCGAGCCGCTGGCGGAGATCCTTGAGGCGCGCCACCAGATCGGCGCGATCCAGGGCGAAACGGCACCAGTCCTCCACCACCCGAAGCCCCTCTCGGGAGCGATCGAGATTGGCGTCCAGCAAACGCCACACCGCCGCTTGTTGTTCTGGACTCGTCATGGCAGGGGGCAAAGGCGGGGGACTCTGCTTAGGTTTGGGCAGCAACAACGGCGAACGGCTATGGCCCAGGGCGGATCCGACAGCCCGATGGTGGTGCTGATCTCAGGGATTCTGCTGCTGGGGGCCATCGCCGCCTTCATCAGCTGGGGCCTGACCAACGCCTACCCCAGCAGCTGAGGCCAGCAGGCGTTCAGCCTCTTGGGCGTCGCGCCCGATCTGATCGACAAGGGCCTCAACGTTCTCGAAACGCTGCTGCCGCCGGAGCAACGCCACCGGCTCCACCAGGAGTTCAGCGCCCACCAAATCCAGCTGACGCCCCAGCAAATGCACCTCCACCGCCGAGGGGGCCGTGGGATCCACCGTGGGCTGGGGGCCCAGGTTCATCACCGCGGGCAGGCGTTGGTGATCGAGCCAAGCCCAGGCGGCATAGACCCCTTCCAGGGGCAGGAACTTGCGGCCATCAACCTGCAGGTTGGCGGTGGGCCAGCCCAGTTGGCGACCGAGGCCGCGTCCATGGCCCACCAGCCCGCCAAAGCGGTAAGGGCGACCGAGCAGCTCCGCCGCCTGTCCCAGCTCACCCGCCGCCAAAGCACGGCGGATGCGACTGCTGCTCAGGCGCTCCTGCTGATCAGACAGCAGGGGCTGCACCAACACCTCAATGCCGTGATCGCCCCCCAGCTGCTGGAGGGTGTGGATGTCCCCGCTGCGGCCGGCTCCAAAGCGAAAGTTTTCGCCCACCGCTACCACCTGAGCCTGCAGCTGCTGCACCAGCACCTTCTGCACGAAATCCTCAGGGCTGAACTGCGCCAGCGCCCGGGTGAAGGGAACGAGCACCAGCTGCTGGATGCCCAGGGGCTGCAGCAGGGACAACTTTTCCGAAGGCAAATCGAGCCGCAGCCGGGCCTCTCCGAACAGCACCTCACGGGGGTGGGGCCAGAAGCTGACCACCGTGGGCACCAGGCTCCGTTCCGCAGCGCGGCGGGTGACGCTGGCAATCACACGGCGATGGCCCTCGTGCAGGCCGTCAAAGCTGCCCAAGGCGATGGCGGTTGGTCCTCGCGCCGCCTCTGGGCTGAGCAAGGGAATCACGGCTTGATCACAACCAATGGATCACAACCAATGGATCACAACCAAAACCGCCCTTGGCCTCGCCGATCGCATTCTCCCATGGCAGCTTTGGGCATCACCCCGCGCCCCCATGGCTGATCGCCTCGACCTCCAGCTGATCTCCGCCGCCCTGCGCCGCCTGGGCTGGGTGCGCTTCTGGGCCCAGGTGGTGCTGGCCGTGGTGGTGCTCGGCGTGCTGATGTTCAACAACATCGGCGGGCAGATCGGGGCCCGGGCCGACAAGGCCCTGGGGCTGAGCCCCGGCCTCTCTCTCACCACCTTTGCCTTCTTCATCCTGCTCTGGTGCCTCTGGCAGAGCTGGCTGGTGGTGCGCTGCGGCAGGGCCCTGAACAGCCCCGTGCGGCCCAGCAAAGGCGAGACCGCTCGACTGATCAAGCGGGGCATCCTGGCGGATCTGGTGGGTCTGACCCTCGGGGTAGTGGGCTATCAGTCGTTAGCAGGATCCCTGTTCTTCCAGGCCTCGATGCAGGCAGGCTTCGCCTTCGGAGGCGTGATGACCACCCCCGGCGGCCGCATCACCAACTACCCGATCACCTCCCTTGAGATGCTCTCGGTGTTGAGCAACACCCAGGTGGTGTTTGCCCACTTGATCGGCCTGTGGATCAGCCTCTGGCTGCTCCAGAGGATCTACCGCTCCAGCACCAACTGAGGCAAAACCCCGCTCTCTCCGCGCCAGAACAGCTCCGGTTGCAGGGGAGTCAAGGAGATACCCCCGCTGCCCACATGGGCCACATCCACCGGCCAATCGGCGGGGCCCGCCACCTCGGCCTCGAGATCGTTGGCCACCTCCCCCGCCAGCCAGTAATAGGTGCGGCCGCGGGGATCGACCCGCTGATCGAACTGATCGGTGTAGCGGCGCACCGCCTTGCGACACCAGCGCAGCGGCCCCATCGCTTCGCGGGCCAGGGGGGGCACGTTGAGATTGAGCAGCATGCCGGGATCCCAGCCCCGCTCCACCATTTGTTCCGCCACCTCCAGGGCCAGGGCAGCGGCGGGTTCAAAGCTGCGCCACTGGAAATCGGCACTGCTGACCGCCAGGGAGCGGATCCCCTCGATCGTGCCCTCCATCGCTGCACTGACGGTGCCGGAATAGAGGGTGTCGGTGCCGAGGTTGGGGCCGTGGTTCACCCCGGAGAGCACTAGATCCGGCCACTCCTCCAGCAGGGCGAACAAGCCGAGCTTCACGCAATCGCTCGGGGTTCCACTGCAGGCCCAGGCCGTCACCCCATCAGCGAACAGTTCATCGGCCCGTTGCGCCCGCAACGGGGTCTGCAGGGTGAGGCCGTGTCCGGTGGCAGAGCGCTCCTGATCCGGGCACACCACCGTGACTGCATGCCCCCGGGCCACGGCCTCCGCCGCCAGAGCTCGGATCCCTCCGGCGAAGACACCGTCGTCGTTACTGATGAGGATCCGCACGCTCTGGTTCCACCTGGGCCGAGGCTAGAGGGCGTCTACCTAGAGTCGGCAGTCGCCGTAGCCCAGCCGTGAGCGCCACCGTCAGCCTGCAGCAGCTCACCGACCAACTGGAGCAACTGGAAGCGCAGGCGGCTGCGGACATCGCCGCGGCCTCCAGTGCCAGCGAACTGGAAGACCTGCGGGTGGGCCTGCTGGGCAAGAAGGGTCGCCTGTCAGGCGTGCTGGGGGCGATGGGCAAATTGCCGGGCGATGAACGCCCCCTCGTGGGCCAACGCGCGAACGTGCTCAAGGACCAGGTGCAGGGGCTGCTGAGCGAACGGCTCAACGCGGTGAAAGCTGCCGCCATGAGTGAGCGCATCGCCGAGGAAACCCTCGATGTGACCATGCCCGCCAGCTACACGCCGGTGGGTCGCCGTCACCCGCTGATCAGCACGATCGAGGAGATCGTCGACATCTTCTCCGGGCTGGGCTATCGGGTCGAAGAAGGCCCTGAAATCGAGAGCGACTTCTACAACTTCACCGCCTTGAACATCCCGCCGCATCACCCCGCGCGGGACATGCAGGACACCTTTTATCTGAGCGAGCGCGAGCTGCTGCGCACCCACACCTCCCCGGTGCAGATCCGGCACCTGGAGAACAACGCGCCCCCGGTGCGGATCGTGGCCCCCGGGCGGGTATATCGCCGCGATGCCGTGGATGCCACCCACTCCCCGGTGTTTCACCAAGTGGAGGTGCTGGCGATCGATGAAGGGCTCGACTTCAGCCACCTGCGCGGCACGGTGACCTCCTTCCTGCAGCAGTTCTTTGGTGACCTGCCGGTGCGGTTCCGCGCCAGCTACTTCCCCTTCACCGAACCCTCCGCCGAGGTGGATGTGCAGTGGCGCGGGCGCTGGCTCGAGGTGATGGGCTGCGGCATGGTCGACCCCGCCGTGCTGGAGGGAATGGGGATCGATCCTGAGCGCTACAGCGGCTTTGCCGCCGGCCTGGGCGTGGAACGCTTCTGCATGGTGCGCCACGGCATTGATGACATCCGCCGCCTGTTCACCAGCGATCTGCGCTTCCTGGAGCAGTTCTGAAGCGCTTCGCAACCGGATCAAAACCGCTCGGGGCAGTGCTCATACACTTGCCTGGCTCCCCTGCCTCTGTCGGTGCCCTGCGTCGGACTGATCGTTAACGACGGCAAGGATCTGGCCCTGGCCACCGCCGATGCCATCGAGACCCGCCTGCGCGCGGCGGGTTACGACGTGGTGCGCGCCAGCAGTGCCGGCGGGATGGTGGGATTTGCCAATCCCGATCAACACCTGCGCAGCCGCGGCCACGCCGCCTGCGTGCCGGCCAACTTCGAATCCAGCCTGGCCATGGCGATGGTGCTGGGGGGTGATGGCACGGTGCTCTCCGCTGCTCGGATGACGGCACCGATCGATGTGCCCATCCTCACGATCAACACCGGGCACCTGGGCTTCCTTGCCGAGACCTACCTACCGGAGCTGGAGCAGGCCCTGGAGAGCGTGGTCTCCGGAAACTGGACCGTGGAGGAACGCACCACCCTGGTGGTGAGCGTGATGCGGGGTGAGCAGCGCCGCTGGGAGGTGCTCTGCCTCAACGAGATGGCCCTGCACCGTGAGCCCCTCACCTCGATGTGCCATTTCGAGATCGCCGTAGGCCGCCACGCTCCCGTCGACATCGCCGCCGACGGGGTGATCCTCTCGACCCCCACCGGCTCCACCGCCTATGCCCTCAGTGCCGGTGGCCCCGTGATCACCCCCGACTGCCCTGTTCTGCAGCTCACTCCGATCGCCCCCCACTCCCTGGCCTCCCGGGCCCTGGTGTTCAGCGATCAGGAACCGGTCACCGTGTTCCCCGCCACACCCGAGCGCTTGATGATGGTGGTGGATGGCAGCGCCGGTTGTTACGTGTGGCCAGAGGATCGCGTGCTGATCCGCCGCAGCGAGCACCCGGTGCGCTTCGTGCGCCTGGCGGATCACGAGTTCTTCCAGGTGCTGCGCAACAAGCTCGGTTGGGGCCTGCCCCATGTGGCCAAACCCAGCAACGGAGCCCCGTGAGCGGAGCCTCGGTGCTACTGCTGGGGGAGCAGGCCGAGGCGCTGCTCCCCCGCCTCGAAGCCTCCGGATACCAGTGCCTGCAGGGCGAAGCTTCCATCGCCAGCGGCTGTGATCTGGTGGTGCTGGGCAGCGAGTGGGAAGGGCGCCTGGCCAGCCTCCGCCCTCAGATCGGCCCGGTGCCGGTGCTGCTGGACATCGTCAGCGACAGCGTGGCCTCACGCTCTCGCATGCTGCTGTCGGGAGCCGATGACTTCTGGATCTCCACGGCCGGAGCCAGTGACCTGCTGACCCGCTTGCGGTTGCACCGCAAGCTTCAGGACAAGAGGCGCCCGCCGAGCGATCTGCTCCGGCTCGCAGATCTCACCCTGGTGCCCAGCCGCCATGAGGTGCGCCGCCAGCATCGCGGTGTGGCCCTGACGGCCCGGGAATACGCCCTGCTCGAGCTCTTGATGCGCAACGCTGGCGAGGTGGTGAGCCGCGACACGATCCTGCGCAGCGTGTGGCACGACCAACAGGGAGCCGCCAGCAACGTGATCGAGGTCTACGTGCGCTATCTACGCCAAAAGCTGGAAGCTGAGGGCGAGAAGCGCCTGCTGCACACGGTGCGGGGGCAGGGGTATTGCCTCAGCGACGGTCCTCCTCAGTTGTCTTGAGCCGATGACCACACCCCCACCCCCTCCACAACAGCTACCGATCGAGGCCCAGTGGTGCCTGGAGGAACGCAAGCCCTGCATTGATCTGGAGGTGGCCCGCAGCAGTCAGCAACAGCGCTGGGGCCTGCAGGGCCGTCCACCCCTCGCCCCACTGCGGGGGATGTGGTTCCCCTTCCCGCAACCCCAGCTGCTCAAGTTCTGGATGCACAAAACCCCCTCGCCCCTCGACATGGTGTTCATCGATGGCGACCGGGTGATCGCCGTTGAAGCCAATACCACTCCCTGCCCGAACCTGCCCTGCCGCAGCTACGGCCCCGACATCCCGGGCACCAGCGTGGTGGAACTGGGGGCCGGAGAAGCGGCGCGTTTGGGGATCGGAGTGGGCAGTGCCGTGCGGATCAAACCGCTGACGCCTGCCCCCGCAGCACCAGCACAGGATTAAGCGGGGCCAGGCGGGTGCCATCCGCCAGCGGGGCACCACGCCAGGCCTGGTGCTGACTCACGCTGACCTGCAGGCCGGCCTGCTCCAGCAGAGGCCTCAGTTCCGCCAGGGCCTCGATGGTGGCCAGCGGAATCACCACAATGCCGCCTGACCTGAGGCGCTGCAGCACCGCCTCGAGCAGCGCCACTCGCTCGCGGCCACCACCACCAATCAGCACGCGATCGGGATCTGGGAGCTGCGCCAGCGCCTCCGGGGCCCGGCCTTCGATCACCCCGGCGGGCGCAACACCCAGCCGTTGAGCATTGGCGCGGATCAACTCGGCCGAGCCGCCGCGCTGCTCCAACGCCCAGAGGGACAAGCCGGGCCGCAAGCGCAGGGCCTCGAGACCAATGGAGCCCACCCCGGCCCCCAGATCCCAGAGCACTCCTTCGGCGGGGAGATCCAGATCCGCCAGCAGCTGAATGCGCACCTCCCGCTTGGTCATCAGACCGGGGCGATCGGGATGCTGCAGGTAAAAGCCATCGGCAATCCCTAGCAATGGCAACTCTTGCGGCGGCTGGGGGGCCGGGGATTCGGCCAGCAACACCACCAGATGCAACGGATCGAGATCGGCGGGCAGGGCCGCTGCCGGAGCCAACCGCAGCACCCGCTCCTCGGGGTGCCCCAGGCGTTCGCACAGCCACAGCCCATAGGCAGGCTCCAACCCTGAAGCCCGCAGGATCTCTCGCACCTCCGACACCCCACCGCGACTGGGGTCGGTGAGCACCGCCAGGGCCTGCGGGCGCTGCTGCAGCCGGGTCGCCAGGGCCCCGGGTTCGCGTCCATGCAGGCTGATCCAACTGGCGTTCTGCCAGGGGCGCGCCAGCCGGGCGAAGGCCAGCTGCAGGGAGCTGGGGGCGGGGTGAAAACGCAAGCGCTCGGCTCCCAGCCCCTGAATCAAGATCCGTCCGATGCCGAACCACAACGGATCTCCGCTGGCAAGCACCACCGCATCGGTGTGGGGCGTGAGCGCGGTGATCAGCTTCTGGGGCTGATCGCTGGCGAGCAGGGTCGCTCCACCCCAACCATCCCAGGCCTGCAGGGCCTCATGCAGGCGCTGCGGGGCCGCCACCAGCACGGCATCCCGCAGGAGCTGCTGCTGGGCGCGAGGCATCGATGCCGGAGCTCCCGCGTCGGTGCCGATCACCTCGATCATGGATGCATTCTGCTGCGGGCCATGTCCCCATCCGATCGCCGCCAACGCCTCCATGAGCTGGTGGTCGCTCTGATTGCCCAACAGAGCGATCTGGAGCTGCTGGATGACGACAACAGCGGCAGCCTCGCCGCCGCCCAGGGCAACCCCGGCGGATGGCTGGAGCGCAACCGACGCGTGGTGCAGCGCTACCAGGCCCTGGTGCGATCCGCCGCCACCCTCGATGCCCTGGTGGAGCAGGAAGCCAACGAACGGGCGAACCCCTCTCAACTCTGACAAGCTGGCCGCACTCTTAGCTGCCCCATGGCGCGCCTCGGCCTGTCCGCCCTTAAGTCACTGCTCCGTCGCGCCGGGCTCCGTCGATCCACCCCTGCACAGTCCTGGGCCGTGCCCCAGGCGAGCTGGAGCCGCCCCCTGGGCATGGGCTGGAACAAGCCCTACACCGTTCGCTACGCCAGCAACCTCGACGACGGCCCCAACCACGGCATGCCCCTCGGGGGGTTCGGAGCCGGCTGCATCGGCCGGGCACCCGATGGCAACGTCAACCTCTGGCACCTCGACGGCGGAGAACACTGGTTCGGGGTGTTGCCCGATTGTCAGTTCTCCCTCTTCGAAACCAACGGAGAGAGCAGCCGCGCCCATGCCTTGGCGGTGAAACCCCAGCGGGATGACTCCCGAGCGGAGGCGGCTGACCCCCTCACCAGCTGGACCTGGTATCCCGCCAGCACCCCCGAACGCCGCACAGGCACCTACGCCGCCCGCTATCCCCTGAGCTGGACGCACTATGAGGGCGTGTTCGATGCCCAGGTGAGCTGCGAGGCCTTCAGCCCGATCCTCCCCGGCGACTACCAGCGCACCAGCTACCCCCTGGCAGTGTTCGTCTGGACCCTGCGCAATCCCAGCCGCAAGCCCCTCGATCTCTCCTTGATGCTGAGCTGGCGCAACACCTGCGGCTGGTTCACCAACACCGACTCTTCCGCCGAGGTTCACTTCCGAGACGACGGCAGCCCCGAACACAACTACGCCCCGGCCATCGGCAAGAGCGAGGGGCATCGCAACGATTGGGTCGACGATGGCGACCTTCGGGGAGTCGTTCTCGCTGGAGACGTCTCCAACCCGGTGCGAGAAGGCGAGGGCCAGTGGTGCATTGCCACCTCCGAGCAACCCGGCGTGCGCATCCAACGCTGCAGCCGCTGGAACCCCCACGGCGACGGCAAGGAGCTCTGGGGCAACTTCAGCAGCGACGGATCGATCCCCAACAGCAATAACAACCGCCGCAGCGGGGCCTCCGATCCCGCAAGTGCAGCCCTGGCGGTGCAATGCCATCTGGAACCCGGGCAGAGCATTGAGATCCCTGTGGTGATCAGCTGGGACCTGCCGGTGACAGCGTTTGCCACCGGCACCAGTGCCCTGCGGCGCTACACCGATTTCTTTGGAGCCAGTGGCAAGAATGCCGCGGCCATCGCCGCTGAAGGTCTGAGCCACTGGAGGCAATGGCGCGATCAGATCCAGGCCTGGCAGCAGCCGGTGCTGGAGCGGAGCGACCTGCCCGAACAGCTGCGAATGGCTCTCTTCAACGAGCTCTATGACCTCTGCAGCGGAGGCAGCCTCTGGAGCGCGGCCACACCCGACGATCCGGTGGGGCGCTTCGGCGTGCTCGAGTGCCTCGACTACGCCTGGTACGAAAGCCTGGATGTGCGGCTCTATGGCTCCTTGGCCCTGCTGCAGCTCTGGCCGGAGCTCGACAAGGCGGTGCTGCGCAGCTTCGCCCGGGCCATTCCCGCCGCCGACGCCACCCCGCGGCCGATCGGTTGGTATTTCACCCAGGGCAAAGGCCGCGTCGAGGCTGCCCGCAAGGTGAAGGGCGCCACGCCCCATGACCTGGGTGCTCCGAATGAGCGCCCATGGGATGCCACCAACTACACCGCCTACCAAGACTGCAACCTCTGGAAAGATCTGGCCAGCGACTACGTGCTGCAGGTCTGGCGCACCTTCAAGCTCTCTCCCAATGGAGAAGACGTGCGCTTCCTCGCTGACTGCTGGCCGGCCGCCGTGGAAGCCCTGCGCTACCTCAAAACCTTTGATGCCAATGGCGATGGCCTTCCCGACAACGGGGGAGCTCCCGATCAAACCTTTGATGACTGGCCGCTCAAGGGCGTCAGCGCCTACTGCGGCGCGCTCTGGATTGCCGCCCTTGAGGCAGCCCTAGCCATCGCCCAGCAGCTCCAGCTCAGCACTGGGCTCGACACCGCAGCGGAGCAACGGGAATTCAGCGGTTGGCTCGAGCAATCGCGAGGGAACTTCGACAAGCTTCTCTGGAACGGCGAGTACTACGACATCGACGCCGAGAGCGGAACGCCGGTGGTGATGGCCGACCAGCTCTGCGGTGATTTCTACGCCCGCCTGCTGGGCCTGGAACCGGTGGTGAGTGAAGCCAACAGCCGCAGCACCCTCAAAGCGGTGCGCGAGTCCTGCTTCGAGAAGTTCGAAGGCGGCAGCCTCGGGGTCGCCAACGGCCTGCGCCGTGATGGAACACCGCTCGACCCCAATGGCACCCACCCCCTGGAGGTGTGGACCGGCATCAACTTCGGCATTGCCAGCTACTTCCGGTTGATGGGAGAAACCCAGACCGCCCTGGCGATCACTACAGCGGTGGTCAACCAGGTGTATTCCGGCGGTCTTCAGTTCCGCACTCCCGAGGCGATCACGGCGGTGAACACCTTCCGTGCCTGCCACTACCTGCGGGCGATGGCGATCTGGGGGCTCTGGGCCACCCACACCAACTGGCAACGGATTCCCGGGGCGGAGCAGGGCCAATCCCCACCCAGCACAATTGACGTACGCTAAGTCGTACGCAAGCAGGCTCCGATGGCGTCAATCTCGGTCACGGAGGCACGCAAGCGCCTTTTCGCTCTCGTCGACGAAGTGGGCACCTCCCACCAGCCCGTTGAAATCCACGGCAAACGGGGAAATGCCGTGCTTGTGGGCGAAGAGGATTGGCGCGCCATTCAAGAAACGCTTTATCTCAGCTCCATTCCGGGGATGCGCGAATCGATCCTGGAGGGGATGGCGACGCCCGTAGAAGGGCTCAATGAGGAGCCTGGTTGGTGAGCTGGCGTGTTGTTTTCACCCGGCAAGCCAATAACGACGCTCGCAAACTGGCCAGCGCTTCACCGGCCTTCAAATCCAAGGCTGAGAACCTGATCGCCTTACTGACGGAGAATCCTTTCCAGCAAGCACCCCCCTTTGAAGCGCTGGTGGGTGATCTGAGGGGTGCTTTTTCCCGGCGCATCAACATTCAGCATCGCTTGGTTTATCAAGTCTTGGAGGCCGAAAAGGTTGTCAAAGTATTGAGACTCTGGAGCCACTACGAGTGACCACGTCTACCCCGCATTGATGGATCTGCCTGCGTGTTGCGAAGAGAGAACCAGTTGGGCTGACCATTGCCGAAATCCTGCCTAACGTTTGCGGGCTGGCTTGGATCTGCAGAGCTTCTGATGCTTCCACGTCTGATCGGTCTCACGGCGACGGCCCTGGGGCTTGCCTTTGCGACGGTGCAACCAGCCCTAGCGGAGAGCGTTCTTGATCGCGTCAGCCGCACCGGGCGGCTCAATGCGGTCGTAATGGACGGCGACCTGCCCTACAGCGTCAAGCAGGGCAGCGGCTACGCCGGGTTGGGCCTGGAATTCGCCCAGGAGATTCAAAGCGAACTGAGCGACTACGCCGGCAAGCCGGTTCAGCTGGTGCCCCAGCCGGTCGGCAGCGTGGAGCAGGGCATCGCCGGCATCGCCAGCGGCAGCGTGGATCTGGCCTGCGGCGTCAGCTTCAGCTGGGGTCGATCGATGTTTGTCGATTACTCCCTGCCGATTGCCTTGAGCGGCACCCGTCTGATTACCCCGAGCGGCAATGACGGAACTCCAGCAGCCCTCGCAGGGCAAACCATCGGCGTGGTGACCAACAGCGTGGCCGCCACCACGATCGGCAAGGCCGTTCCGACCGCTCAGCTCAAGACCTACGACAGCCCCGCCGCCGCTCTGGGTGCCCTGAAGTCGGGGCAGATTCAAATCCTGGCCGGAGACAGCCTCTGGCTGCTGGCCAACCAGGCCTCCGCTGACCCCAAGGGCCAGATCACACCGGTTGTTCCTTACAACCGTGCCGGAGTGGGCTGCATCGTGCCGGAGAACAACTCTGGTCTGCTCAACCTCAGCAACCTGGCGATCGCTCGCCTGATGCAGGCCTACATCAATGACGATCCGAAAGCCCAACAGCGCATCAACCGCTGGGTGGGCCCCGGCAGCAGCGTGAATCTCAGCCAAGACGTCATCAAGGCCTACTTCACCAACGTGCTGCTGAGTGCAGCCCTGATCGAGCTCCCTTAAATCCTTCTCCACCCCGTAGCCATGGCACCCCGCACCCTTCTGCAACTGCTCACCGCCCTCACCGCCGCGGCTGTCTTCAGCGAGGCCGCCTCAGCGGCCGTCTACCGCACACCCGACACCGGCAATCCCCTCGAGCAGCGGATCCAGGCCCTGCGCGATGGCAGCTGGCAACCCCTCCTGAAGGCTGAGCAGCTCGAGAACAGCTCCGCAGACGCCGTGGCGCGGTATTGGGGAAATGGTGGAGGCCGTGCCTGGGGCAATGGCGGTGGTTGGCGTGGTGGTGGCTGGGGCAATGGAGGCGGTTGGGGCAACGGCGGCAGCTACTACGGAGGGGGCGTCAACGTGAACCTGGGTTGGCCCAATGGCGGCTGGGGTAACGGAGGCGGCTGGGGCAACGGCCTAGCCGGAGGCTTCGTGAACTGGTGACCCTCGCCACTGGCTTGGATCGGGCCACCGACCTAGATCTGAACCGCTTCGGACCGATCGGTCTGGTGGTGGTTCAGTCGACCTCTCTGTGCAACCTCGACTGCGACTACTGCTACCTGCCCGATCGGCAACAGCGCCGGATCTTTGATCTACAGCTGTTGCCGGTGCTACTGCAGCGCATCCTCGAGAGTCCCTTCTGCGGACCGCAGATCTCTTTGGTCTGGCATGCCGGTGAACCGCTCACCCTCCCTTGCAGCTACTACGACGAAGCCACGTCGATCATTCAGAGCTATCTCCAGCAGCACACCAACGGGGAGGTCGTGATTGATCAGCACGTGCAAACCAACGCCACCTTGATCAACGACGCCTGGTGTGAGTGCTTCAAACGCAACAGGATTGTGGTGGGCGTCAGCATCGATGGTCCCGCCGCGATTCACGACGCCCATCGCCGTTTTCGCAACGGCAACCCCTCCCATGCCCTCAGCCTCCGAGGGCTGGAGGCTCTCCGGCGCCACAACATCCCATCCCATGTGATCGCGGTGGTCACCGCGGAGGCGATGGATCAGCCGGAAGCGATGTACCGCTTTTTTCGCGACACCGGCATCACCTCCCTGGGCTTCAACGTGGAAGAACAGGAGGGAGTTCACACCAGCTCATCGATGCAGGGGCAACTGCAAGAAGAGCGCTACCGCCGTTTTCTCAGCCGTTTCTGGGAACTGAGCGAGGCCGATGAGCATCCCCTGGCGCTGCGGGAATTCCACCAGGTGATTGATCTGATCCAACGCAACCGTCGCCTGAACCAAAACGAGCTGAACCGCCCTTATTCGATCCTGAGCGTGGATTGGCAGGGCAACTTCTCCACCTTTGATCCCGAACTGCTCTCGGTGAGCAGCGAGCGCTACGGCAACTTCAACCTGGGCAACATCCGCAACACGAGCCTGGTTGAAGCCGCCTCCAGCGCCCGTTTCCAGCAGCTGTGGGCGGATGTGATGGGGGGCATCGCGCTCTGCCAGAGCAGCTGTGACTACTTCGGCCTCTGCGGCGGCGGCATGGGCAGCAACAAATTCTGGGAACACGGAACCCTGAACTGCAGCGAGACCAGCGCCTGTCGATTCCGCACCCAACTGCCGGTGCAGGTGCTGCTGAAGCGCTTCGAGGCCGGTCCTCCTCTGTCTGCCTAAGTGGAGTGAGTGTTGGGGCTGAGCACTGTCTGAGGTTGGTCGACTTAGTCGACCCGGTTGCGACAGCGCCGGCAGCGACTCCCCACCCCTGACAAAGCGATTCCATACGCTGGAGACCCCAAGCACGACTGCGGTGAAGCACTGGCTAGGCCTTCTGGTGGCGGCTCTGCTGCTGGTGCTGCCGATCCAACCCGCCCTCGCCCAGGTGCATGCCCACCCGGATGAAAACGGCCAGGAGGTCGTTCGCAGCCTGGAGAGCCTGCGGGATCTCGATTACCAGAGCTGGCAGGCGGTGGCCTATCGCAGCGGTCCGCCCGGTGGTCCCGTCACGCTGCGGATCGTGGGGTATCCCGGCAAGGTGCGGCTCGACCACCCCACCGCCTTGATCGTGCACTCCGGTCGGGGCACCTGGGAGCTGGATGACATCACCACCTCGAACCCCAAATTGGCGGTCGATGGCCGCGATGCCGCGGCGGAATTTGACCTCAATCCCCTGCTAGCCGATCTCCACCAGAACCGCCCCCTGCGTCTTGAGTTGCCAGGGGTGTTTGTGGAGTTACCGGTGCCCCCGTTTGTGGTGGGTGAGTGGCGCAGCCTGCCGAGCTGGCGTGAAGCCCCATGATTGAGTGCTGGCGACCATGGATGCAACGGGCCCTCCAGCTCGCTGAACTCGGCCGCGGTCGCACCAGCCCGAATCCCCTGGTGGGCGCCCTGGTGCTCGATGCCCGCGGTGATCTTGTGGGGGAAGGCTTTCACGCCCGCGCCGGCAGCCCCCACGCCGAAGTGCACGCCCTGCGTCAGGCCGGCGCGCGAGCCCGCGGCGGCACCGCCATCGTGACCCTTGAGCCCTGCTGTCACCACGGTCGAACGCCTCCCTGCAGCGAGGCCTTGCTCGCCGCAGGCATCCAACGGGTTGTGATCGCCATGCGAGATCCCGACCCGCGGGTGTCGGGCGGTGGGATCGCCCGGTTGGAGGCTTCTGGAGTCGAGGTGATCAGCGGCATCTGCGAAGCCGAAGCCCAAGCCCTCAACCGCAGCTTCATTCACCGGGTCCAAGCCGGCCGGCCCTTGGGAATCCTCAAGTGGGCGATGAGCCTCGATGGACGCACCGCCCTGCCCAATGGCGCCAGCCAATGGATCTCCGGTCCCCCGGCCCGCGCCTGGGTGCACAGCCTGCGGGCCCAATGCGATGCGGTGATCGTGGGAGGGGGCACCGTGCGAGCTGACAATCCCCTGCTCACCAGCCGCGGTCAACGCCACCCGGAACCCCTGCGGGTGGTGCTCAGCCGCCATCTTGATCTGCCCAGCGATGCCCAGATCTGGGATCAGAGCTCTGCCACAACCCTGGTGCTGCACAGCGCCTCAGCACCGCTTGCAATGCAGCAGCACCTCGACGCCCATGGGATCGAACATCTGAGCCTGGACGACTGCACCCCCCGTGGAGCCCTGGAGCATCTCGCCCAGCGGGGGTGCAACCAGGTGCTCTGGGAGTGCGGTCCTGGCTTGGCCTCTGCAGCCCTGCAGCAGGGCTGCGTGCAACAGGTGGCCGCCGTGATCGCCCCGAAACTGTTGGGGGGACTCTCCGCCCGCACCCCTCTTGGCGATCTAGGCCTTGAGGATGTCAACCAAGCCGAGCCATGGTCAGCCAATCAGCTCCGCACACTCGGCGATGACTGGCTGATTCAGCTCAACCCTGATCCTCTCCCTCCACAAGGGATTCATTGATTTCTTCCTCAACATCCTGAACCGTGTAGCGGCTGATCAACAGCCCCATCACCAGCGCGAGATACACCGTGCCAGTGACGGCCACCATCACACTCAGGATCTGACTTTGGGGGGCGACGGGATGAATGTCTCCGTATCCCGTGGTGGTGAGGGTGATGAAGGCGAAGTAATTGAGCTGTACGAAGTCAATCGACCACACCTTGGCCGTTGGCGGCGGCACGCTTCCTTGCCATTGCAACACCGATCCCTGAGCGGAATGACTACCGGCAAAACTGCCGGGTGCCACGGTTTCCAGCACACTGAAGAGCAGCCCTGCGGCCAGACCGAGAAGCAAGTAACCCGCCAGGGCACCGGTCAACACATCGCGGTTGATGGTGCGCTCTTTGGCGAGGTTGGCGATCAGCCTCTGGCAGCTCCAGGCCACGAGCGCAGTCCAGAGGAAGAGCAGCGGCAATCCAACCTGACCCGCCGCTGCACTGTTGAAATACCAAACGAAAGACGCCGCAAAGGTCACCAGGGTGATCAGCTGATAGAGGCGTGTGCGCAGCAACGACCAGCGCAACCCCGACAGACTGCCCCCCAGGCTCGTGAAGAGCACCAAGGGCATCGCCAGGTAGCCCACGGCGGAAAGCTGCCGCAGCCCCCTCGGCAGCATCAAACACATCAACACCAGCAAGCAGTTCAACAACAGAAGGCGATACCCGCGATGGCGCCGGTTCTGCCGCAGCACGCTGCTCCCCATCAGGCCTGAAGCACTACCCCAGTCTGTCGATCAGCCAAACAACGGCAACTGCTCGCTGTCGTTTGCCGTGCTGGCTTCAGCTGGCCTGACCGCCCTCCACCCCTCGGGCGACCAGCCCTGCATCAGGGGCTGCAGGGCCCGTAGGCCTGGACCATCGAGGGGTTCCATCCAGGCCTGCTCCAACCCCTCCGGCACGATCACCGGCATCCGGTCATGGAGCGGGGCCACCAGGGCGTTGGGGGCTGTTGTGAGCACGCAGCAACTCTCCACCTCGCTGCCGTCGGGTCCGATCCAGCGATCCCAGAGGCCCGCCAACCAGAAGGGTTGTTCGTCAGCCCTGGCAATGCGGTGTCCCTTTTCGTAGAAGCCATCCGCCGGCAGTAGGCAGCGCCGATGCCGCCAAGGCCCCCGAAAACTGGCCTTCTCCGCCACGGTCTCCGAGCGCGCATTAAAGGGCCGGGGCCCGTTCAAGGGGTCTTTGCTCCACTCGGGCAGCAGTCCCCAGAGCATCAGAGCGGGCTGACTCTGTCCGTGCTCCTGCCGCAGCGCCAACACCGGCTCTCCCGGGCGAATCAGGAGCCTGGGGGCGTAGTGCGCAAGCAATCCGCCGGGCAGTGAGCCACCCAGGCGCGGCAGCAACTGATCGAGTCGAGTGGTGAGGGAGTAGCGACCACACATGGCCTGAACGAGCTCCCGTTCGGTTCTCACCCCCACTGGGGCGTTTGAGCAACCCTAGTTTGGGGTCCATCTGGCCCAAGACGAATGCCTATCCGCAAGGACGACACGCCTCCAAACCGGCGTTTAGGTCTCGTCAATCTGCTGTTGATCGGCTTCGGAGTGCTGCTGCTGGTGAGCAGCTTCCTGCCCAACCAGGGCATGCAGCAGGTGCCCCGGGTGCCCTATTCGCTGTTCGTCAGCCAGGTGGATGACGGCAATGTGCGCCGGGCCTACATCACCCAGGAGCAGATCCGCTATGAGCTGAAGGAAGCCCCCGCCGAGGGTGCTCCCTCGGTGCTGGCCACCACGCCGATCTTCGACATGGATCTGCCGAAGCGGCTCGAGGAGCACGGCGTCGAGTTCGCCGCCGCCCCACCCCAGAAGCCCAGCTTCATCACCACGGCCCTGAGCTGGATCGTGCCGCCCCTGATCTTCATCCTGGTGCTGCAGTTCTTCGCCCGCCGCTCCATGGGTGGCGCCCAGGGAGCCCTGAGCTTCACCAAGAGCAAAGCGAAGGTTTATGTGCCCGATGAGGAATCACGGGTCACCTTCGCCGATGTGGCCGGGGTTGATGAGGCCAAGCAGGAACTGACCGAGATCGTTGATTTCCTGAAGTCTTCGGAGCGCTACACCGCCATCGGCGCCCGCATCCCCAAAGGTGTGTTGCTGGTGGGACCTCCCGGCACCGGCAAGACCCTGCTATCGAAGGCCGTGGCCGGTGAAGCGGGCGTGCCCTTCTTCATCATTTCCGGCTCGGAATTCGTTGAGCTGTTCGTTGGCGCTGGTGCCGCCCGGGTGCGCGATCTGTTCGAAGAAGCCAAGAAGAAGGCGCCCTGCATCATTTTCATCGACGAACTCGATGCCATCGGCAAGAGTCGCGCCGGCTCGATGGGCGTGGTGGGCGGCAACGACGAGCGGGAGCAGACCCTCAACCAGCTGCTCACGGAGATGGATGGCTTTGCGGCCAAAGACAAGCCGGTGATTGTGCTAGCCGCCACCAACCAGCCCGAAACCCTCGATGCCGCGCTGCTGCGTCCCGGTCGCTTTGACCGTCAGGTGCTGGTGGATCGCCCCGACCTCTCCGGCCGCAAGACGATCCTCGACATCTATGCCCGCAAGGTCAAACTCGCTCCTGGCGTGGATCTCGACAAGATCGCTCAGGCCACCAGTGGCTTCGCCGGTGCTGATCTGGCCAACCTGGTCAACGAAGGCGCGCTGCTGGCGGCCCGGGCCATGCGCACCAGCGTGGAACAGGGCGACCTCAACGAAGCGATCGAGCGCGTGGTGGCTGGCCTTGAGAAAAAGAGCCGCGTGCTCCAGCCCGATGAGAAGAAGGTGGTGGCTTATCACGAAGTGGGCCACGCGATTGTTGGTCACCTGATGCCGGGCGGCAGCAAGGTGGCCAAGATCTCGATCGTGCCCCGCGGCATGGCAGCCCTGGGCTACACCCTGCAGCTGCCCACCGAGGAGCGCTTCCTCAATTCCAAGGAAGATCTCGAAGGTCAGATCGCCACCCTGCTGGGGGGCCGCAGCGCCGAGGAGATCGTGTTCGGTGAAGTCACCACCGGCGCCGCTAACGACCTCCAGCGCGCCACTGACATCGCCGAGCAGATGGTGGGCACCTACGGCATGAGCGACGTGCTCGGCCCTCTGGCCTACGACAAGCAGGGCGGCAGCCGCTTCCTGGGGGGCGCGAACAACCCCCGCCGCGTGGTGAGTGATGCCACCGCTCAGGCCATCGATAAGGAGGTGCGCACCCTGGTGGATCGCGCCCATGACCGGGCCCTTTCGATCCTGCGCCACAACCGCGATCTGATGGAGAGCATCTCCCAGCAGATCCTCGAGAAAGAGGTGATCGAGGGCGATGACCTCAAGAGCCTCCTCTCCAGCAGCGTGATGCCCGAGGACGCCCAGGCCATCGCCTGAAGCCCCTAGGGCTTGACGGGAGGGCCCGTGATCCCGGATAAGGGTTCTTTGAAGACGGGCCCATGGCTGCCCTCAGCGGCTATCCCTCCCTCGCCGATCTGAGCGGACACGACTTCCTGTCGTCGGCCGATGTGAGCGGGGAGCAGACCACCGCCCTTCTGGATCTGGCCGCTGACCTGAAGGCCGGCCGGATGAGCATCGACCTCAGCGGCAAGGTGCTGGGCCTGATTTTCAGCAAGGCGTCCACCCGCACCCGGGTGAGCTTCACCGTGGCCATGGCCCGCCTGGGGGGCCAGACCATCGACCTCAACCCCCAAGTGTCCCAGGTGGGGCGAGGGGAACCGGTGGCCGACACCGCCCGGGTGCTGAGCCGCTATGTGGACGCCCTCTCCATTCGCACCTTCGCCCAGGAGGAGCTGGAGGAGTACGCACACTGGGCCTCGATTCCGGTGGTGAATGCCCTCACTGATCTGGAGCACCCCTGCCAGGCCCTCGCGGACTACCTGACCCTGCGGGAAGCCTTTGGAGCTGTGGATGGTTTAACCCTCTCCTACGTGGGAGACGGCAACAACGTGGCCCACTCCCTGATGCTCTGCGGGGCCCTGCTGGGGGTGAATGTGCGCATCGGCTGCCCTCAGGGCTATACGCCCTCCGAAGCGGTGCTGCAACAATCACGCGCTCTAGCGGGGGAGGGCTGCAGCATCGAGGTGGTCCATGACCCGGTGAGTGCCGTGCGCGGCGCCCATGCCCTCTACACCGACGTGTGGGCCTCCATGGGACAGGAAGAGGAAAAGGGTGAACGGAAGCAGGCCTTCAGCGGCTGGTGCCTCAACGAGGATCTGGTCGCAGAAGCCGATGCCCGAGCGATCGTGCTGCACTGCCTGCCGGCCTACAGGGGTCTGGAAATCAGCTCAGGAGCGATGGAAGGCAGCAGCAGCCGGATCTTCGATCAAGCCGAGAACCGCCTCCACGCCCAGCAGGCCCTGTTGGCGGCCTTGCTCAGCTAGGCGAGCCTTGCCAAGACAGCCGGCGAGCGGTACATATGTATTGACGAACATCTGCATTGCCGGTGCCCGCAGGATCGCCCGAGCCCCTCACCACCGCCCAGCAAGAGCTCTACGACTGGCTCTCTGACTACATCGGGGTGCATCGCCATAGCCCCTCGATCCGCCAAATGATGGAGGCGATGGGCCTGCGCTCTCCCGCCCCGATCCAGAGCCGGCTGCGCCATCTGCAACAGAAGGGCTGGATCACCTGGCAGGAGGGTCAAGCCCGCACTCTTCAGCTGCTCGGTGACGCCCTGGGCGGAGGCATCCCGGTGCTCGGGGCCGTGGCGGCCGGCGGCCTGGTGGAAACCTTCGACGATGTGGAGGAGCGACTCGACCTGGAGCCTGTTCTGGCCACCCGGGGCCTGTTTGCCCTGACCGTGAACGGCGACTCGATGGTGGATGCCCACATCGCCGATGGCGACGTGGTGCTGATGGAGCCGGTGAATGAACCCAGCCGCCTGAAGGAGGGCACGATCGTGAGCGCCCTGGTGCCCGGCAGCGGCACCACCCTGAAGCACTTCCACCGCGATGGTCGTCAGGTGCGCCTGGAAGCTGCCAACCCTGCCTACGAACCGATCCTGGTGGACGCCGATCAGATTGCGATCCAGGGAAAGCTGGTGGCGGTCTGGCGCCAGGTTTAAACCCTCTGCGGTGTAAGCTCTTTGCATCGGCGACGCGGCCTTCGGGCCAGCCCTGGCGACCAGCGCCAGTGCAGTCAATCGATACCTACGGGGCCATAGCTCAGCTGGTAGAGCACCTGCATGGCATGCAGGGGGTCAGGAGTTCGAGTCTCCTTGGCTCCATTCACGAACACAAAGCCCCTGGTTCTTCGCCAGGGGCTTTTGTTGTTTCCAGGCCCACGCGAAACTGCGTTCAAGACCTACCGCCTGCAGCGGGCCCCCGCTCCAGCCAATGGGCATAGACCCAGCGGGCCGTCAGATACAGCAGGATCGCCGTGAGGGACAGTCCATCAGGCATGGGGGCCAGCTCTGGATTCAGTGCACCAGGCTCGACCAGCCCAAAGCAGACGGCAGGCAACTGCGGCACATCCGGCGGTGATTCACGGCACCGATTCAAGTCTCAAGGCTCAAGCCGGCCAGGCCTCCTCCGCCTCTGCGCGGGACCAGTAGGGGCAGCGCACCTGGGCCTTGGCCTCCTCAAGACTCATCATCATTCGCCAGCAGCGGCAGACGCCCACTCCCCCGGCAAGGATGAAGTTCTTGCAAGCTGAACAGCAGGGGTAAGTAACCACTGAAGCGGCGGCGACTCCTCTCTTCCTAACTCCGGTCTAGCCCCTTCTTCCAGTGCCAAATGGCACACAATTGCGAGATTAAGTATTCAGACTTGCGCGCAATTACCTAGAAGCAATCCTCATCAAGACCGCGGCCGGCGACAGGTTTGCTTCAACAGGTACTCCACCATCTGGGCGTCACCCTGGAGGGCATAGGCCTCAAACTCCCGCTGCTTGGAGTCCTGAGGGAGCGAGGCGGTGGCGGCCACCACATGCTGGAGATTGCCTTGCCGGCGCAAGTGCTGCAGGAAGAATCCATTCACCTGGCCAGCACTGAGGCTGGAGCTGGCACGCAACCCCTCGGCGAGGCTCAGGGACGTGGGGGTGTCCAGCCCGTCGAGGCAATCCTGAATGACATGCACCAGTTCGTGCTGGATCACCTTGGCCTGCTGCAGCGGATCACGCCGCAACGCCGGACTCAGGCAGAGCAGATTCGCTCCCATGTTGTAGGTGGCCAACTGCTTCGGCCCCAGACAATTTGAGCTCTCCACCACCACGACGCCGATCTCTCGCACCTGATCGAGCAGGCGCTCACTGGAGGCCCAGGCGGGCAACGCCGCCCAGCCGAGCAACCCGACCAGCAGAGCGCAGCGGCGAGCGGCAACCCCCAAGAGCAATCTCAAGAAAGTCTCAAGATTGTCGCACGCGAGACCAGGTCAAGTGCAGGCCGGCGACTACGGCCAGCAGGAGCAGGGGAAACTCTCCCCAGCGGGCGTAGGGCGTGATCAGATCCCGGGGGATGACCGCGCTGAGCAGGGTCCCCGGCTGCCCTGATCTCAGTTGCTGGAGCACGACTCCCTCTGGATTCACCACCAGGCTGGGCCCGGTATTGGCCGCACTGACCAGCCAGCGACTGGCCTCGATCGCCCGCAGCTGCGCCAGAGCTCGGAACTGCTGCTGCAACTGCAGGGGATAGGGATCGAGGTTCGCACTGGCCAGAATCCAGCCCGCCCCATGGCGACTGGCTGAAACCAGGCTCGCGCCATCGGAGAGCTCGTAGCAAATGGCGACCGCCAGGGATCCATCGGCGCGGGGCAACAGCCGAGAGGCGTCCCCAGGCGACACGCCTCCCACTGCGGAGAGCCCCGCCCAGCCCAACAGCCCGCTGCCGGGAATCCATTCCCCCAGAGGAACCAGGCGATGTTTGTCGAGGGCGCCCTGGGCCTCACTGGCTCCAGGGGGAAACTGCAGCAGGGCGCTGCGCAGCTCAATCCCCTGCTGACGGAAGCCTCCACTGAGCACCTCGAGCGCCGGAGCCGTGGGCAGGTCCTGCCCCAACGCCAGCGCACCCTCGGGCAGCACCAGCAGATCAGCCTCTCTTTCCTGCGCCTGCTCCAGTGCTGCAAGCAACTGCTCCTGCAGGGAACGTTGCTGGATCCAACTGAACTTCTCCCGGGTGGGGATGGCGGGTTGCAGCACCATCACCCTCTCCGGCTTCGCCGCCCGATCACCCGCGGGATCGGCACGCAGCTGCTGCCAACCCAGGGCATGGAGCAGCACGAGCGCCAGCATCCATCCCACCAGCCAACGCCGAGCAGCACGACGCCGCGTGCATCCCTGCCAGAGCCCCCAGGCGATCAAGAGCTGCAGCATCGCCAGCCCGCCCGCTCCTACCAGCTGGGCCAATCCCGCCAGCGCGCGATCGCCGGGCAGCACTGCTGATCCAAGCCCCAGCCAAAACAGTGGCCCCCGGGCCAGCCAGACCTCAGCCAGGCCCCAGAGGGCTGCAGCAAGCAAGGCCGACGCGAAGCGCTCCACCCCCAAGCGACCCACCAGCCAGCGCCAGCTGCCCACCAACAGGGCCCCGAGCAGCGCGCACCCCAGCCACAGCAGCAAGCAGACGGGGAGGCTCAAGGGCAAGGGCACCCCCACCCAATCGAGTGGATGCAGCCACAGCAACCAGCGGTGACTGATCAAAACCGCCATCGCGCCCCACAGGGCGCCCTGGCCAGGGCTCAGAGCCCAGAGGGGAACCAACGCAAGCCAAAGCAGAGGCGGACACCCCACCGGCGGCAACGACCACCCCGCCAACAGCCCTGACGCCGCTGCGACGGTCCACCAGAGCTGCCGGTTCTCTGCCATGGCCATCGACCTTAAAGAGCGTCAAGGTTCTGACAGAGCCCATCGACCCATGGACCCCAGCAGACCCCTGCAGCAACTGCTGCTGCGCGGCCTTGGCACCACCTCCCTCGTGGCGGAACGTCTGCGCGGCGTCACCCAGGCCTGGGTGAGCAGCGGACGCCTCGATCCCTCTCAAGCCAGCGCCCTGGTGGACGACGTGCTCGCCAGCCTGCGGGGCGAGAACCCAGAGCTGGAGAAGCAAACCGAGCGACAGGTGGAGCGCAATCTCGATCACCTGTTGCAGGACCTGGGCCTGGCGAGGCAACGGGAGGTGGATGAACTGCGGGGCCGGATCGATCGACTTGAGCAACAGCTCCGTCAACAGCAAGGCCGCTGGGAGATCCCTGACTAACCGGGGGGCTGGGTCAGAATCGCGGCATCGGCGACTTCGATTCACCCATGCGAGACATCTTGATCAGCTCAGCTGTGTGCGTGGGCTGCCTTCTACTCGCCCTCGTGAGTCAGATCGTCTCCCCCTCCACCGTGGAGGCTGCTGTGTCGCGCCCCGCGGTGTCTCAGGCCGTGATCTCCGCTCCGGCTGCAGTGTCGAGCACCTTTGAGCTCGATCCTGAAGATCCCAACCCCAGCCTGTTCACCATGGCCAGCGACGTGTCGAGCGACCTGATCGCCGACAGTGGGGCCTCAGCCCTCGGAGGAGAAATGACTGCGGCCAAAGAACGGATGACCCCCAGCGGGTTGCGCATCACGGACCTGGTGATCGGCGACGGCCCCGAAGCCAGCTCTGGTCAGCTGGTGGTGGTGAACTACCGCGGCACCCTCGAGAACGGCAAGGAATTCGACAGCAGCTACGGCCGCGGACCGTTCTCCTTTCCTCTGGGCGCCGGTCGGGTGATCAAGGGCTGGGATGAAGGTGTCGCCGGCATGCAGGTGGGTGGCAAGCGCAAGCTGGTGATCCCCCCTGATCTGGCCTACGGCGAGCGGGGTGCCGGCGGCGTGATCCCCCCCAACGCCACCTTGATCTTTGAGGTGGAACTGCTGGAAATCAAGAGCTGAACGGCCAGCGAGAACCGTGCCAAGAGTGCGGTTCTCGCGACTATCGAAACCTCGAGTGATCGTTAGGATGCCGCCGCCGTCCGGCACATGTCCGGGCATCCAACAGCACGATCCCTCGTTTCATGGCTCATACGCTGCCCGCGCTGCCCTACGGCCTCGATGCCCTCGAGCCCCACATTTCCCGCCAGACCCTTGAGTTCCACCACGGCAAGCACCACAACGCTTACGTGACCAACCTCAACAATCTGGTGGCTGGCACCGACCTGGAAGGCAAGAGCCTGGAAGACACCATCACCGCCGTGGCCGGTGACTCCAGCAAGGCCGGTGTGTTCAACAACGCCGCCCAGGTGTGGAACCACAGCTTCTACTGGCAGTGCATCAAGCCCGGTGGTGGCGGCACCCCCAGCGGCGCCCTGCTCGACAAGATCAACGCTGACTTCGGCAGCTTCGAGAAGTTCGTTGAGGAGTTCAAGGCCGCCGGCGCCACCCAGTTCGGCAGCGGCTGGGCCTGGCTGGTGCTCGACAACGGCACCCTGAAAGTCACCAAGACCGGCAACGCTGATCTGCCCCTGGCCCACGGTCAGAAGGCCCTGCTCACCATGGATGTGTGGGAGCACGCCTACTACCTCGACTACCAGAACCGCCGCCCCGACTACATCAGCACCTACCTCGACAAGCTGGTGAACTGGGACTTCGTGTCCGCCAACCTGGCTGCGGCCTGATCGTCCGAACCCCACGGAACACCACTGCCCCCCGGAAGGATCCGGGGGGCTTTTTCATGGTTGGTGGGGCCGTGCACTCGCCAGCACAGCCTCAGGCGCAATCCACATGGCATCCCCGTAGGAAAAGAAGCGATAGCCCTCAGCCTTCGCTTCTTCGTAGAGCGAAAGCAGGCGTTGGCGGCCGATCAGGGCACTCACCAGCAGCAGCAAGGAACTTTTCGGCAGGTGGAAGTTGGTGAGCAGGCCCTGCACCACCGCAAAGCGATAGCCGGGTTGAATCACCAGATTCACCGGTCCGGTGTGGGGTTTGAGCACACCGCCATGCAGCTGGGCCACCGCCTCCAGGCTGCGCACAGAAGTGGTGCCCACAGCGATCACCCGGCCGCCGCGGGCCCGGCAGCGGGCGACGGCCTCAACGCAGTCGTCTGAAACCTCCACCCACTCGCTGTGCAGCTCCAGCTGGCTGAGGTCTTCAGTTTCCACCGGTCTGAACGTGCCCAGACCCACATGCAGGGTGAGCGTGACCATCTGCACACCTCGATCACGAATGGCGACCAGCAGCTCATCGCTCAGATGCAGCCCAGCCGTGGGGGCCGCCACCGCACCTGGCTTTGAAGCAAAGCGCGTCTGATAGCGCTGATCGTCGTCATCGGAGTGCTGGTGGATATAGGGAGGCAGTGGCATCTCCCCATAGCGCGCCAGCAGCGCTTCGATCGCCTCCGCACTGGTGCACTCCGGCGGGAACCGCATCACCCGTCCACCGGTGGGCTCATCCACGGAGACGATCTCCAGTGGAATCGACGCCTCAGCCCCATGCTCCAGCAGGAGCACCTCTCCTGGTTTGAGCCGTTTGGCGGGCTTCGCCAAACACAACCAGTCACTGCCGTGGACAGGCTCGAGCACCAGGAGCTCAACCGCCCCTCCACTGGATCGGCGCGCCTGGAGCCGAGCCTTGAGCACCCGGGTGTTGTTGACCACGAGCAGATCCCCCGGTTGGAGCAGCTCCTGCAACTTCCAGACCGTGTGGTGTGAACAGCCCTCAGGGCCCTCCACCGCTAGCAGCCTGGCGGCATGGCGCGGTTCAACGGGCCGTTGCGCGATGAACGACTCGGGCAGATCAAAGACGTAGCTCGAGAGGCGCTGGTCCTCAGACGCAGCGTTGCGGTGATCGCTCAACGGCAATCGATCAGAAGGCCAGGCTCTCGGGGTTGGTCTCGATCAGCTGAGCCAGATCCTTGAGGAATGCAGCTGCATCGGCGCCATAGATCACGCGGTGATCACAGGTGAGGTTCACCTGCATCTGGTTGGCCACGCGGATGGAGCCGTCCTTCCCGCCGACCACTGTGGGGCGAGAGGCAGCGACGGCCAGGATCGCCCCGGTGCCGGGAGGAAGAATCGCGTCGAAGCGATCCACTCCGAACATGCCCAGGTTGGAGAGGGTGAAGGTGCCTGTGCTGTATTCCTCGGGCTGCAGCTGCTTGCTGCGAGCACGGCTGACCAGATCGGCCCAGTTGCGAGCCAGGGAGTGGATATCAGTCTTGTCGGCGTTGGCCAGCACCGGGGTGATCAGACCACCGTCTTCCATCGCGACAGCCACGGCCACGTTCACTGCAGCCGGATAGACCATGGCGGACCCATCGGCGCTGGTGGCGGCATTCACCTGAGGGTGACGGGCCAGCACCACGCCCACGGCCTTGGCCAGCAGGGCGGTCATCGTCACGCCCTTGCTCTTCACCTGCTTGTAGAAGGCGTCGAGCTTGGTGGTGGTGATGGTGTAGCCCACGCGGAAGGTGGGCACTGCCAGGCTGGCCACCATGTTGCGGTTGACCGCGTTCTGGAGGGTGTTGAAGGCAACGCTCTCACCAGGGCGACCGAAGGCGTTACCAGCGGGTGCAGCCGCAGGAGCCACGGAACCGCTGCCTGAACCTGTGGCAGCAGGAGCCGAGCCTTCGGCCACCCGTGGCACGGCCACGGTGAGGCCCAAGGCCCGCTCCACATCTTCTGCCTGAATGCGCCCGTGGGGGCCGCTGCCGCGCAGGCTTTCGAGGGCTACACCGTGCTGACTGGCAAGCTTTTTGGCCCGGGGGCTGGCCACCACGCGACCGTTGGCGACCGGCGCCGGAGCCGGCACCGGAGCGGCGGCAACCGGTGCTGGAACAGGAGCTGCCGCGGCCGGTGCTGGCGCCGCCGCAGGGGCTGGAGCTGGGGCTGCAGCTGCAGCGGCGGCAGGGGCGCTGGGGGCCTTGGCCTGGGCTTCGGCGATCTCTGCCTCGGTTTCGACCACCAGACCGATGGTCTCGCCCACCGGGGCGGTGCTGCCGGCAGGCATCAGCACGGCCGCCAGGTAGCCCTCGTTGAAGGACTCCACATCCATGTCGGCCTTGTCGGATTCGACAACCAGCACGGACTCACCGCGGGCCACCTTGTCTCCGGGCTTCTTGAGCCACTCCACGATCTTGCCCTCCGTCATGGTGGAGGAGAGGGCGGGCATAAAGATTTCGTGGGTGGCCAACGGAGTTCTGCCGCTCAATTGGGCCGGATTTTACGTGGCACAGCGGCTGCCACCTCGCGGTTGAGCCTCAGAGCGCTCCCTCGATCGCCTCGATCACGCCGTCGCGCACCACCACAGCCACCTGAAGCTTCTCCACCAGGTTGTCGCCCACCGTCACGTCGGTGAAGCTTTCGAGCTGACCCTGTTCCACGATCTGCTCCATCTCCAGCTCACGCACCTGACGTTGCTGCTCCAGCAGCTGACGCTTCTGCTCCTCCAGCTCGGCCCGCTTGGCGGCCACCTGCTCCTGCACGGAAGCCACCTGCTCCTGCACACGGGGGTCGAGGGGGTTGGCGCTCTGGCTGCGGATCGCCTCCACCAGTTGCTGACCCTCCTGCTCGAGCTGGGCCAATTGCGCGTCACTGCCGGCGATGGCCGTGCTGATCTCGCGTTCGGCGTCCTCTTTCCAGCGAGGGGTGACCACAGCGCGCACGGTGATGGAGCGCTTGATCGAGAGAGAACCCTCAGCCATGGAGTCAAGAGACAGGGCGCCCAGCCTGTCAGCCGCCCTCCCCTGCGACAACGCCACAGGCAGGGCGGGTTTCCGGACCAGAGCCTTCAGCGGGAATAGATCGAGGCAATGGCGGAGGCATCGCGATCGGCAATGCGGTCTCGCTTCTGCTTCAGGGTCTGGGTCAGCAAGCCGTTATCGATGCTGAACGGCTCCACAAGGGCCAGCCCAGCGAGACGCTCATCGGGCCTGGAGCCCGGCCGAGCCTGCAACCGACGGTTGAGTCGGCTGGTCAACGCCTTGAGCAGCGCCGGATCAGCCACGGCTCCCTGCAGCGGCGGCAGGCCCTGCTCCTGGGCATAGGCGTTAAGCGCCTCGATCCTGGGCACCACCAAGGCACCGAGGGCCTTGCGGTCTTGCCCCACCAGCATCACCTGCTCGACCAGGGTGCAGGCCACCAGGCACTCCTCGAGGGGGCCAGGCTCAATGTTCTCCCCGCTGCTGAGCACGATGGTGTCTTTGGCGCGTCCGGTGAGCACCAGGGTTCCGTCCGCCAACAGCTGGCCCAGATCACCGGTGTCAAACCAGCCCTGGGCATCCAGCACCTTGGCGGTGGCCTCGGGCTTGCCCAAGTAGCCCCCCATCACCTGGGTTCCCTTGGCTAGCACCTTGCCCCGCTCTCCAATGCCCAGAACGGCGCCGGACTCCGGATCAACGATCTTGATCGCGGTGCCCGGCAGGGGCTGACCAGAGCTGCCGCGGCGGTTGTTCCAACGGCGGCGGCAGGTGAGCACTGGGCTGGTTTCCGTGAGTCCGTAGCCCACCAGCAGCTCAATGCCGATCGCCTCGAAGAAGCCATCGACATGCATGGCCAAGGCTCCACCACCGCTGATGGCGGTGCGCAGGCGACCACCGATCAGTTGGCTGCGCACCTTCGGCCAGAACAGCTGCCCCGCCAGAGCGTGCAGGGGCCAGCTGATCAGGGCGCCCGCAGCGGACAGCGCGCGGCCGCGCTTCGACTCCGGTGCCAACGTGCGATCAGCAGCCACCCGGCGCGCGAGGCAGTGAAAACGGCTCAGGGCCAGGGCCGAGCGCAGCAGCTTGGCCCGGCTGGCGGGCATCGCCGCGAGGGCATCTTCAAAGCCACTGAGCAGGGCCTCCCACAAGCGAGGCACGCTGATCAGATAGTGGGGCCGGACGCGTTGCAGATCAGGCCTCAGCTGCTTGAGGGTCGTGTAGGTCTGCTCGCAGCCGCAGGAGAGCAGGAAGTACTCGGCACTGCGCTCATAGGCATGCCAGATCGGCAACACGCTCAACACGCGATCGCCAGGTCGGGGCGCCACCGCCACCCCGAGATGGCGCAGTTGCTGGAGCAGGTTGGCGTGGGTGAGGGGAACACCCTTGGGGCGCCCTGTGGTGCCAGAGGTGTAGAGCACCGTGGCTAGCCTCTGTTCACCACCCTCGGGCCAAGCCGGGGCCGGGGCCGAGGCGCCCCGCTGCATCAGTTCCTCCCAGGTGAAGCAGGGCACCACCGGCACCACCGAACCACGATCCCCCTGAAGGAGCACGACAAACCGCAGCTGCCCCAGCAGTTCACTGCTGAGCTTGAGCTCCTGGAGCAGATCGGCCGACTCCAGCACCAGGGCCACGGCCTGACTGTCGGCGGCGATGTAGCGCAACTCATCCACTGGGGCGCTGCTGCCGCGCACCGCGTCGGCGGCACCCAGACGCATCAGGGCCTGATCCGCCACCAACCAGCGGGGGCTGTTTTCCGAGAACAGTCCGACCACATCACCGGGGCGCACCCCAAGGGCGCTGAATCCAGCGGCCGCCTGCTCAATGCGGCGATGCAGCGCGTTGAAGCTCAGCTGCTCAGGGGGCTTGGCATGGGGAGCATCCAGAGCGGTGGCCTCTCCATAGAGTTCCGCCAGCTGACCCCAAAGCTGCTCCAGGCCCTGCAGGGATCCCCAATCGTGCCGTTCCGCCAGGGCTCGCTGATCCTGGCGACTACCGCTCCAGCTGATCTCGGCCATTGCGGTCTGGGAACGCATCACGACGCAGCACTGGAGGCACACGGCCCCGGTCTTACCACCCCTGAAGCCTCTCTTGGGGGGTTGGAGGACGAAGTGACAAACCAAAGCGCCGGCTGAACGCCGCCAGCAGCGGTGCGCGGAGATCCGAGGCCGACAGATCAGGACACCAATCCGCCACGCGTCCCACGGGCCGGTCACGAATGCCGCAGGGCACCACAGCGGCAAACCCCTGGAGATCGGCATCCACATTCAGGGCCAATCCGTGCTGGCTGATCCAGCGCCGCGCCCCCACACCGATGGCCGCCAGCTTGTGGCCCTCGCACCAGACCCCGGTGAGCCCGTCGATGCGGCCACCCTGGAGCCCCAGCTCCGCCAGCAGGTCGATCACCACCGCCTCCAGCTCCCGGAGGTACTCATGCAGATCCGCCCCATGGCGCTGCAGGTTGAGGACGGGGTAGAGCACCAGTTGCCCCGGACAGTGATGGGTCACCTCGCCTCCCCGATCGATGCGGAAGAGGGGGGCCGGTGGATCGGCCGGATCAAAGCCCAGAAAGCTGGGATCGGCGCCACGGCCCAGGGTGTAACAGGCCTCGTGCTCCAGCAGCAGCACGGCTTCAGGCGCACTGGGATCCTCCAGCAAACGCTGCTGCAGCTCCTGCTGCCACGCCCAGGCCCGCTCAAACGGCACCAGCCCGGGAGGCTCAAAACAGATTGCGTCGCCGCTGGTCAGGGCCGTGGTGGAAATCACCCACCGTTCCTAGCGTTTGAGCAAGCCGAACGCCCAGGAGGTCAGGGATGAAGCTGTTGATTCACGGCCGCAATCTGGAGGTCACTCCAGCCATCCGCGACTACACCGAAGACAAGCTGAAGCGCGCCATCAGCCACTTCGACGGGATGGTCAAGGAGGCGGACGTGCATCTCTCGGTGGCCCGCAACCCGCGGGTGCCTCAGCAAACCGCGGAGGTCACCGTGTTCGCCAACGGCACCGTGATTCGTGCCCAGGAGCGCAGCGAAAACCTTTACGCCAGCATCGATCTGGTGGCCGGCAAGCTCGCCAGACAACTGCGTCGCTACAAGGACCGGCAAGGAGACCACCACCACAGCCACGGTCATCACGCCAGCCACACCCCCAGCCTCACGGAGATGGCCGGAGACGGTGCCGTCGATGGCTCACTGCTGGATGGCAAAGAGGCGTCTCTGCCCAGCCGCGGTGTGCGCCGCAAGTATTTCGAGATGACCCCGATGAGCGTGGAGGCAGCCCTGCATCAGCTGGAGCTGATCGACCACGACTTTTATCTGTTCCGCGATGCGGCCAGCGGGGAGCTGCAGGTGGCTTACCGGCGGAATCACGGCGGCTTTGGTGTGATTCAGGCCAAAGCCTGACGCGGGGCCTGAAACTGAGCCCAGCCATCAGCGCCCTGCCTTGCGCGACCTGCCCGACCTCGCCCCGCTGATCGATCACGCCCTGCTGGATCCCCACCAGGGCCGCGAGGCGGTGATGCAGTGCTGTGAGCAGGCACGGCACTTCAACTTTGCCGGAGTCTGTGTGGCCTCGCGCTGGTTGCCCGCCGCGCGCGAGCGCCTGGGGCCCAGCGGAGGCCGGGGTCCGAAGCTGATCAGCGTGGTGGGGTTCCCCTTCGGAGCGATCCCCGCTGAGATCAAACGGGCGGAAGCGGAATGGGCCGCCGCGGCGGGAGCTGAGGAACTGGATGTGGTGCCCGACTTCGGGGCCCTCGCCGATGGGGACAGCCGCGCCTTCTGCAATGACCTAGCCCCCATCACCGAATTGGGGCTGCCCGTGAAGGTGATCCTTGAGGTGGCCCGCCTCACCCCAGACACCCTGGCTTGGGCCGTGGAGGCCAGCATCGATGTGGGGGCGACCATGCTCAAGACCGGCACGGGATTTGGCCCACCGGTGAGCGTGGATCAGGTGAAACAGCTGCAGCAGCTCGCCAGGGGGCGGGCCGCGGTGAAGGCCTCGGGAGGCATCAACGATCTCGATCAGGCGATCGCCCTGGTGGAGGCCGGCGCCAGCCGTCTGGGCACGAGTCGGGGGGTCGCCCTGATCGAGAGCCTGCGCGCGGAACCGTGAGTGGAGAGCAGCGCCTGGAAGGTCTGGTGCTGCGCAGCAGCCCCCTGGGCGAACAAGACCGGCTGATCACCTTGCTAAGCAACGCGGAGGGCTTGACCCGACTGGCGGCCCCCGGAGCCCGCAAACCGAAGAGCTCCCTGGCAGCCGCCGTGCCCCTGGCGGTGCTGAGCCTGCAGGTGGGGGGGCGCAGCGGCCTGAAGCGCATCCGGCAACTGCGGGTGCTGCGCAACTTCTCCGGCCTGGCGGAACGCCTGGAGACCCTCGCCGCCGCCCAGGGCCTGGCGGAACTGGCCCTGGCCCTGGTGCCCAGCGGCGATGCCGTGGAGGGTCTTCTGGAGGATCTGTTGGTGCAGCTCACCCGGCTGGAGCTGGTGGTGAAGGAGCAGCAGGACAACCTGGAGGCCCTGGCGATTGCGGTGCAGGGGATCACCCACTTGCTGGCCCTGGGGGGCTACGCCCTGCCCCTCGCCGCCTGCGCCCGCAGCGGAGAAGCTCTGGATCCTCCCCTCGGCAACTGGGACTGGCGCTGCAGCCTGATCCCCAATGAAGGATTTGTGATCGGGGCGGTGCCCGGCGCCCAGCTGGTCCTCAATGCGTCCGAACTGGCGTTGCTGCAGCGTCTGTTGCGCCCGGCCCTGCCGCGCCGGCGCGATGGTGAGCTGATGGGCCCGGAACCGGTCTGGCTGCGGCTCCTGCAACTGCTGGAACTCTGGAGTCGGGAGCACCTCGGCCGCAGCGCGCGCTCCTGGCGGCTGTTGAGACAGTGTTTCAGCGATGGGGCATCATCGGGTGCCGGCGGACCGAGGAGACCTTGAGCGAACTTCCGCGATCTTCGGGGCTCCAGGGCGTTCTGGCCCTACCGGAATTTCGCAAGCTGTGGCTGGGGCAGATCTTCAGCCAGCTCGCCGACAAGTTCTACATCGTGTTGATGGTGTTCCTGATTGCCCAGTACTGGGTGACAGCAACACCTCCCGAGGGCGGCGCCCTGGCCGAAGCCGCCGGGGCCTTCAACCTCAACCTGGAAAGCCGGGCCCAGTTGATCACCCTTCTGGCCACAGGGATCTACGTGGCCAACACCATCCCCGCGATGGTGCTGGGCCTGGTGGCCGGGGTCTGGGCCGATCGCTGGCCCAAGCGGGAGGTGATGGTGGCCTCCAATGCGATCCGCGCCGGACTGGCCCTGCTGACTCCCTTCTGCCTGCTGGATGGCCCCCACTGGCTGGGGCTGAGCTGGGGCTACTGGGCCCTGCTGGTGATCACCTTTCTGGAATCGGTGCTCACCCAGTTCTTTGCCCCCGCTGAACAGGCGGCCATCCCGATGCTGGTGCCGAGTCGGCAGCTGCTGGCGGCAAACTCGCTGTATCAGGCCACGAGCATGGCGGCCACGATCGTGGGTTTTGCCCTGGGGGATCCGGTGCTGCGGCTCCTGAAATACGGCCTCAGCGCTGTGGGGATCAGCAATGGCGAATTTGCCCTGCTGCCCCTCTGCTACGGCCTTGCGGCCCTCTCCATCGCCTGGATCCGCATTGAGGAGACCCCGAACCGCCGCCACGACGAGAACATCTGGCGGGAAATCTCCGATGGCCTGGCTGTTCTCAAGGAGCGCCCCAGTGTGCGCAGTGCCCTGCTGCAACTGGTTCTGCTCTACAGCCTGCTGGCGGCCCTCTACGTGCTGGCAATCAGCCTGGCCTCGGCGATCCGGCAACTCGGGCCCACCCAGTTCGGCACGCTGCTGGCGATGAGTGGTATCGGCCTGGCCCTGGGGGCCGTGGCGGTGGCCCAGGTGGGCCATCAATTCAACCGCCGCCGCCTGGCCTCCGCTGGCCTGGGCACGATCGCCTGGAGCCTGGTGCTGCTGGGGCAGCTGCGGGGCAACCTCGGCTTCACCCTCACCCTCTGCGCCGTGCTCGGGGTGGGGGCCGCCCTGCTGGCGATTCCTGCTCAGACCACCATCCAGGAAGACACTCCTGAGTCGATGCGCGGCAAGGTCTTTGGCTTGCAGAACAACCTGATCAACATCGCCCTCAGCCTTCCTCTGGCGCTGGCGGGCGCCGTGGTGAGCCGCTACGGGCTGCTGCCGGTGCTCTGGGCCCTGGCGGCCTTGGCGTTGGGGGCGGCTCTGCTCGAGCAACCCTGGAAACGCTGCTAGCGTCGACTATTGGTCGAGTTGCTTCTGCGTGGCGCACATCGCCTGGCTGGGCAAAAAGTCACCCTTCTGCGGCAACGTCACCTACGGCCTGACCACCACGGAAGCCCTGCGGCAGCGGGGCCACGAGATCAGCTTCATTCACTTCGACACCCCTGCCGCGTCACTGGGACGCCCAGTCGACAGCAGCGAAGCCAGCCCGGAGGTCGCCCTGCCCTACCTGGTGAAATCCCAGGTGTACACCATTCCGTCGCCGGGGGCCCAGCGGGAACTCAGGGAATCGCTGGAGCGGCTGAAACCCGATTTGGTGCACGCCAGCCTCACCCTCTCTCCTCTCGATTTCCGCCTACCGGATCTCTGCCAGCAGCTGTCTGTTCCCCTGGTGGCCACCTTCCACCCACCGTTTGATGCCAGCCTGCGCAATCTGAGTTCCGGCACCCAGCAGCTCACCTACCAGCTCTACGCCCCGTCCCTCGCTCGCTACGACCGGGTGGTGGTCTTCTCCGAGCTGCAGGCCGATGTCTTGATGCGCCTCGGCGTGCCCAGCAGCCGACTGTCGATCATCCCGAACGGGGTCGATCCAGAGCGCTGGAGCCCTTCCGTGGCCGGCCAGGAGTCACCCCAACTGCAGACGCTGCGGCAACAGTTCTCAGGACGACGCGTGTTCCTCTACATGGGTCGCATCGCCACCGAGAAGAACGTGGAAGCCCTGCTGCGGGCCTGGCGACTGGTGCAACCGGAGGGCTGCACCCTCGTCGTGGTGGGCGATGGCCCGATGCGCCAATCCCTGATGCAGAGCTATGGAGCCGACTGCCAGGTGCACTGGTGGGGCCATGAACCGGAGCAGGCGATGCGGGTGGCCCTGCTGCAGCTCGCCGAGGTGTTCCTGTTGCCCTCTCTGGTGGAAGGGCTCTCTCTCGCACTGCTGGAGGCCATGGCCAGCGGCACGGCCTGCGTGGCCACCGACGCCGGTGCCGATGGTGAGGTGCTTCAGGGCGGTGCCGGCATTGTGATCAGCACCCAGGGGGTGACGACCCAGCTGCGCACCCTGCTGCCGGTGCTGCGGGACCAACCGGTGCTGATTGAAGAGCTGGGCAGGCGCGGCCGCCAGAGAGCACTGGAGCGCTACACCCTGACTCGAAACATCGATCAGCTCGAGCGCCTCTACGGCGACCTGGTGCCCCAGGGCACCGCCGCGGCCTAGACCAGCTCCGCGCAGCAGGCGGCAAAGGCCTGGGCCGGATCTGCCGCCGCCGTGATCGGCCGGCCGATCACCAACTGGCTGGAGCCGGCGGCGATGGCCTCGGCCGGCGTCATCACCCGCTGCTGATCGCCCAGGGCACTCCCTGCAGGGCGGATCCCGGGGGTCACCAGGGCAAAGGGCTCTGGATGGGTCGCTCGCAGGGCAGCCACCTCCAGGGGGGAGCACACACAACCGCCGATGCCGGCGGAAGCCGCTAGCGCAGCGAGCCTGGGCACGTAGGCCGCCACCGGTTCATCAATCGACAGTTCAGCGGCAAAGCGAGCCGGATCCCAGCTGGTGAGCACCGTGACTGCCAGCAAGGTGGGAGCTGGCATGCCCGCAGCAGCGGCCGAATCGATGGCGGCATCCCGAGCAGCCCGCAGGGCCTGGGCCCCTGCGCAGGCATGCACGGTGATCAGCTCGGCGCCCAGCCGCGCCGCGCTGCGGCAGGCCCCGGCCATGGTGGCGGGGATGTCGTGGAACTTGAGATCCAGGAACACCCGCTTGCCCTGATCGCGCAGCTGGCGCACCACATCCGGGCCGCTGGCCACAAACAGCTCCAGGCCGACCTTGACCCAGCGGAGTTCAGGCACCGCCGCGGCCAAACCCAGGGCCTGCTCCGGAGCCATGCCATCGAGGGCCACGATGATCCGATCGGCGGCAGACCTGTTCACGCGGGATCCGGCTCTCTGACGAAATCTCAGGCTACGAAGCGTGCTGGCGGCTTCTGCGCGGCGGCCGCAGCATGAAGCGAACGCTCCCGAAATCTCATGCTGCCGCGCATCCTGCATCCCGAGCAGCTGCAGGGCTACCGGCTCGGCAGCCACGACCATTGCCGTCTGGCCCTGCTCAGCAAACCGGAAGCAGGCGGCTGCACCGTGTTTCTGGAGGTGCACGACCCTTGCGATCGGGTGCCGCCCCACTCCCACCACCACGCCGCGGAGCTGTTTTTCGTGCTGCGGGGCACGGTGGTGTTTCACGTGGATGAGCGCTCGATCAGCGCCAGCGGCGGCGATTTTGTGGTGGTGCCGGAAGAGGCGTTGCACGACCTGGAGAACCCAGGGCCCGAACGCGTTTACCTGCTCACGGTGCTCAGCAGCGACGGTGGCTTCGCCGATCTGCTCGAGCACGGGATCCCCACGCCACTGGATGCGGACGACCTGGCCGTGCTCAGGTCGCTCTGAACGGCCTCAGCCCACCACCAAGCGCCGGAAGGTTTTCTTGCCGAGCTGGAGCACCTTGCCTTCCAGCTCCGCGGCGCCGGCGAATTCCTGGTTGGGATCGCTGAGCTTCTCGCCATCGAGCTTCACGCCGCCGCCCTGGATCTGGCGCCGCGCTTCGCTGCTGCTGGCGCAGAGGCCCACCGCACTGAGCAGATAAAACGCCTTGGCCGGGAAGTTCACCTCCGCCAGCGAGGCTTCCGGCACCTCCGCATCCGCCGCGCCACTGCCGCTGGCACCACCCACCAACTTGCCGGCATCAGCCTGGGCCTGTTGGGCTGCCGCATCGCCGTGGCGCTGGCGGGTGATTTCCAGGGCCATCGCCTTCTGGCGTTCGCGCGGGTTGGCCGGCAGGGCGTCGAGATCAAGATCGGTGAGCAGGGTGAGGTACTCCTCCACCGCCGCATCGGGCACCTTCTCGAGCTTGGAGTACATCGAGAGGGGGTCTTCGGAGAGCCCCACGGTGTTGCCGAGGCTCTTGCTCATCTTCTGCACGCCATCAAGGCCCGGCAGGATCGGCAGCAACATCCCGAACTGGGTGCGCTGGCCGAAATGGCGCTGCAGATCGCGGCCCATCGCCACGTTGAACTTCTGATCGGTGCCGCCCAACTCCAGATCCGCCTGAATCGCCACCGAGTCGTAACCCTGCAGCAAGGGGTAGAGGAATTCGTGCAGGGAAATGGGCGTTCCCGAGCCGTAGCGGTTGGCGAAATCCTCCTTGGCCAGCATCTGGCCCACGGTGGAAATGCCCAGCAGCTCGATCACCTTGGGCAGATCGAGCCCGGCGAGCCACTCGCTGTTGCGGCGCACTTCAAGCCGCCCGGGGGTTTCGAAATCGAGCAGGGCTCTAGCGGGAGCCTGCCCCTGCCCGAGCTGGGCGAGGTAGGTGGCGGCATTGGCTTCCACTTGCTCCGCCGTGAGCTGCACGCGGGTGGCGCTCTTGCCGGTGGGATCACCGATGCGGGCGGTGAAGTCGCCGATGATCAGCACCGCCGTATGGCCCGCGTCCTGGAAGGCCCGCAGCTTGCGGAACAGGATCGAATGGCCCAGGTGGATGTCGGAGCCGGTGGGATCGATGCCGAGCTTGATCCGCAGCGGCCGGCCTTCGCGCTCGGCCTCCGCCAGGCGCGCAGCCATCTGTTGATCAGGATCCGTGACAGCACCCTCGGCCATGCCAGCGGGGAACAGATCGGCCACGCCGCGCTCGATCCACTGCGGCAATCCCCACGCACCCTTGGCCATCGCTGCCGCTGCTGTTCAGGGCCGGATCGTAGGCAGCGAAGGATCAGCTCTCCTTCTGGAGATCTCCCTTCATCCGATCCAGGGTGCGCTGCATCTGCTCAAACATCTGGTCAGGCGTCATGCCGAACTGGCTGAGCTGGGTGCGCAACTGCTCCACCGTGAGCTTGGCCTGGAAGTCATCGGATAGCTCGAAGCGCTTCATGAACACCCGGTAGCGGTCCATGAGCTCCTCCATGCGCTCGATGAACAGCTTTTTGCCCTCGCGGTCGAACTTGCCGTATTCACCCCCCAGCTGCATCAACTGCTGGTAGTCGCCAAACAGACGCTTCGCCTCATCCTGGACGATCTCGGATTCGAAAAAGGCCATGGCACTGGAGCCGGCGGTGGCTGAATTCTGCTGAGCTGGGCCTGGCCTGGCGAGTGCGGATTGGCGTAATAGCTGCCAAATCCTGGCCAGCGGCACAGATTGAAGAGGGTGCAACTGGACGGCGACCTTGGACTACACCCCAGCCATCGCTCAGGTGCGCAACAACGTGGCGCGCGGCAACCAACTGCTAGCTGACTCCCGGCTGGTGGTGTGCATGGGCAGCCGCCTCGCACTGACGCTCTTCATTGCGGCCTGCCAACCGGGCCCGCAGATTGTCTGGGCTGGCACAACGATGGAAGGAGCCCTCCAGGCGCTCGAAAGCCAGCAGGGCGATGTGCTGATCTGCACCGACCGGCTGGAGCAGGGCAATGGCGGCTGCCTGGTGGCTGCAGCCAAACAACTGAGTAAGCCTCCTGCAACCTTGATGGTGGTGACCCAACCGCGACGGCTGATGGCGATCCACCAGGCACTGCAGGCCAACTGCGATGGCATCTGCCTGGAGACACAACTGGGGTTCGGCACGTTGTTTAACGCCATCCGCACGATGCAGTCCGGAGCGGTGTACATCGACAACAACCTGAGCCGCAGCTACTTCCAACAGCTGGGCGGTGGCCCGGGCAGCCCCCTAGCAGAACTCACCCCCCGGGAAGTGGACATCCTGCAGCGGATGGCCGAGGGAACCCCCAACCGAGCCATCGCCAAGCAACTGCACCTCTCGGTGGAAACCGTGAAAGATCACGTGCGTCACATCCTGCGCAAGATGGACACACGGGGTCGGATTCAGGCGGCCGTGGCTGGGATCCGGCTGGGCTTGGTGGAGTGGCCAGACTCTCGTTAAGGTCGGCCCATCCGCTGCAGCAACGCACCACCATGGCCCGCGGCCACTGGTTGGATCCCCTGGCCCGCGGTCTGCTGGAAGCAGCAGGCCAGCTGCCCCGACGCGCCGATCCGCCCCCCGATCGACGCGTCGAGCAAGACCTGCTGGAGTTGAAACTGCAGCAGGATCCGGGCCTGCGCCTGCGCAGCGATGAGGATGTGCGCCATGCCGCTGCCCTGGGTTGGCGACTGGATGTGAACCGGGCCACCGCCTCCGACTGGCTGCGCCTTCCCCAGATCCAGCCCCAGCAGGTGGATCTGCTGTTGCGACTGCAGCAGGGAGGGGTCCAGCTGAGTGGCCCGGATGATCTCCAAAAGCTTCTTGATGTTCCCGATGCCCTGGTGCGTAGCTGGGAGCCCCTGCTTCAGTTCCGCTGGTATGGCGATGGTTCACCGTCAGCGATCACGCCTGTGCGGCTCGATCTCAACCGCGCCAGCCGCAGCAGCCTGGAGCGGCAACTGCCCCAACTCAACGCTGAGCGCCGGCAACGGCTGCTACGGGAGCGGCAGCGCGCTCCGTTTCAAGATCTGGCCGACCTGCAGCAGCGCCTGCAGCTGCCACCGGCCGTGGTGGAAGAGCTGATCGGCAAGGTGCGCTTCGGTCAGGGCCCCGCCGGGCCTGAATTGCCGCGTTCAGCCTGAAGCCCGATGCCACAGGGTCGCCAGGGAGATCTCTTCCAGACCACCGCCTCAGCCAGCGGTGGTGCCGGGGACGCTCTGCCGATGCAGGAGCATCAGCTGATGGCCTGGCAGCAGCGCCTGCTCGACTTCCAGCGCCCTCGCTTTGATGCGGTGGCAGCGGGCAGTCAGCTTGCTCCAGGGCAAATGGATCTGTTTCGCGGCACCAGCAGCACTGCGGTGGCGGTGCAACGGCTCAATCCGCTGGCTCTGGCGGCTCAACACCTGCAGTTCTGGCGCTGGCCCGAACGCCAGGGGGACGGTGCCGCTCTCTATTTCGTGCTCGATCGGCCTCCCCATCTCGATGGACCGCTGCTGCTCTACGTGGGTGAAACGGGACAGGCTGATCGCCGCTGGAAAGGCGATCACGACTGCAAGAGCTACCTCGCTGCCTACGGAGAAGCCCTGCAACAGGTGGGGCTGGGCAGTCAGCTGAGCATCCGCTTCTGGCTGGATGCCCCGGAGGGGGTGAAAGCACGGCGAGCGTTGGAGCAGGCGCTGATCCGGCACTGGCTACCGCCTTTTAACAAGGAAACCCGGGCGCGCTGGGCCACCCCCTTCACCGCCGAGCTCGACTGATCGACCTACCATCGCGCCCATTGCCTTCGCATTGGCCATGGAGATTCGCTGCAGCAGCACCACGGCCCAGGACTGGACTGGTGAAGCCCTGGTGGTGGGTCTGTTCAGTGACGGCGCCAGCCAGGCCAGTCAGGATCTGCTGAACGCTCGCTTTGGAGCCGCTCTGAATCAGGAGCTGGAGCGGCGCCGCTTCAAGGCCAAAGCCGGAGAGAGCGTCAGCTTCTCCCTATTGGGGCCGCAACCCGGCGCCGTGGTGCTGGTGGGACTGGGCGAGCCCGCCGCCTTCGGCTCCGAACAACTGCGGCAGGCCACGGCGAACGGGATCAAAGCAGCCGCAGCGACCGGAGCCGGCAGCCTCGGCATCGCCATGCCCCTGGAGGGCTTCGCGCCCGCAGCGGCAGCCTCGGCCATGGCGGAGGCCACCCGCCTGATCCAGTTCAGCGATCAACGCTTCAAAAGCGAAAGCGAGCCCAAATCCACGCCATCGAGCGTGGAGCTGCTGGGCCTGCCGGCGGCAGCGCTCAATGAGGCCTCCGCTGCGATCAGCAGCACAGCAGCCATCTGCAGCGGCGTGGAGTTGGCGCGGGAGCTGGTGGCGGCCCCTCCCAACGTGCTGACCCCCACAGCCCTGGCGGAGACCGCCGCCGGATTAGCCCGAGACTTCGGCCTGGAGCTCAAGGTGCTGGAGCGCTCCGACTGTGAAGCGCTGGGGATGGGCTCTTATCTGGCGGTGGCCCAGGGCTCAGACCTACCCCCGAAATTCATCCATCTCACCTACCGCCCAGCCGGCACGGCCGAGCGGCGTTTGGTGCTGGTGGGCAAGGGCCTCACCTTCGATTCCGGCGGCTACAACCTCAAAACCGCCGGCTCCCAGATCGAAATGATGAAGTACGACATGGGCGGCAGCGCGGCAGTCCTGGGGGCCATGCGAGCCATCGCCGAACTCAAACCGGCTGGCGTTGAAGTGCACATGATCGTGGCCGCCTGCGAAAACATGATCAGCGGCGGAGCCATTCACCCCGGCGCGATCGTGAAGGCCTCCAACGGCAAAACGATCGAAATCAACAACACCGATGCCGAAGGCCGTCTGACCCTGGCCGATGCCCTGGTCTACGCCTGCAAGCTCGAACCGGATGCGGTGGTGGACCTCGCGACCCTCACCGGTGCCTGTGTGATTGCCCTGGGCGAAGAGATCGCCGGTCTCTGGTCCCCCAATGACGGCCTGGCGGATGCCCTGCGCAACGCCGCCGAACAAGGGGGCGAAAACCTCTGGCGGATGCCCCTTCGAGCCTCCTACCGGGCGGGCCTGAAGAGCGGACTGGCCGACATGAAGAACACCGGCCCCCGTCCGGGAGGATCAATTACCGCCGCCCTCTTCCTGCAGGACTTCGTCAACGGCGAGATCCCCTGGGCTCACCTGGATATCGCCGGCACCGTTTGGAGCGATAAGGGACGTGGCCTCGATCCCGCCGGCGCCACCGGCTTTGGGGTGCGCACCCTGGTGAACTGGGTGCGGGCCGGGGGGCCGACCTAGGCTGATCCCAACCCAGAAGACGCCCTGACCCCATGGCCGTGCGGAAACTTCGCTGGTACGTGAAGGCCCAGGTCAGCGTGCTGTTGCTGCCCGCTGGTCTCTGCCTATTTGGTGAGGCAGTGCAACGCAGAACCCTCCAGGCCATGGGTCAGCCCCACGGCCCCTGGTTTTGGTACGGAACCCTCAGCCTGGTCGCCATCGTGGCGGGGGTAGGGCTCATGGTGGAAAGCGGCCTGCTGCGAGGTTATCCAGGGCAGAAACCCAACCCCTGAGGCGGATCAGGCCGCGGTCGCAACAGAGCTGGAGCCGATCACGCTGGCAGGCTCTTCCAACGCGTGAATCTGCCAGCGGGCACGATCCCCAAAGTGCCGAAGGAGGCGATCCAAATCATCAGAGGCCTGCTTCGGGCTCTGATAAGGACCGATATGACGCGTCACGAGACCATCGCGAATCGTCAGCAGATACATACAAACACCTGCAGTCGAGACCGTTGAACCGTAGATCCCACCGACGGGAGGAAAAAGGTCGAAAAAACCGACCACGACTGAAGATTCCCGAATTTGAGCACAGAGAAACTTCAGATTTTTCTCAGGATTGGATTAAGTCTTTTGTGTGGGTGCAGCAACCCAGTTGCGGGATTGCCGCGCCCGTGATCCCCACACCGCATCCAGGCGCCGATCGCGGCCGCAGGCCCAGCGGTAGTAGCGGTATTTCACCGCATTGGTTTCGGCATAGTTCTGGTGATAGCCCTCAGCCGGCCAGAACCTCTCGAAGGGTTTGATCTGCACCTTGATCGCGGTGGCAGGACGCCCAAGCTCCCGAGAGGCCGCCTTCAGGCTGGAGCGAGCCTGATCGAGCTGCTGCTGACCAATCGGGAAAATCACAGGCCGGTAGGAGCTGCCGCGATCGCAGAACTGCCCTCCACCATCAAGTGGATCCACATTGCGCCAGAAGGCCCGCAGCAACGTGGGATAGCTGATCTTGGCGCTGTCAAACCGCACGCGCACCGCTTCTTGATGCCCGGTGCCGCCTGCACTGACCTGCTGATAAGTGGGGTTGGCCAGCTTGCCGCCGCTGTAGCCGCTTTCGGCATCCAGCACCCCGGGTAGATGCTCGAGGTCGTGCTCCAGGCACCAGAAACAGCCGCCGGCAAACACCGCCTCTTCAATGGCAGCCCGAGCCGAGGCGCATGGCCCAGCCAACAGCACCAACAGCAGCAACAAGGGCAGCAGAAGCCGTTTCATCAATGCTCCGGCAGGGCATCCAGGATGGCGGCGGCGGCACGGCGGGTCACGCCCGGCTCGCCCAAGTGCTCACGCAGGCGTCGGTAGCCGTCGGCCATCGCCTCACGGGCCTGGGGGTTCTCCAACAGGGGCAGAGCGGCCTCAACCACCGCCTCCGGTGTGAACTGATCCTGGAGCAGTTCCGGCACCAGGCGCTCCTCCAGCACCAGGTTCACCGGCGAGATGTGCTCCACCTGGAAGCGCAGGACGTGCTCCGCCACCCAGGCGGTGGGCCGGCTGACGCGGTACACCACCACCTGGGGCACACCACGCAGGGCCAACTCCAGATTCACCGTGCCGGATTTGTTCAAGGCCAGATCCGCCGCTGCACAGAGCACCGGACGCATCGGATCGGCCTCAGCGGCAGGAATCACCCGCGCCTTTACCCCAGCCCGCTCCAAAATCTCACGCAACACCGGCTCAAAACTGGCCTGACCGGCGGGCACCATCACCTGGAGTCCTGGGCAACGCCGCTGCAGGGCAGCGGCAGCCTGAGCCAGGGTCGGCAAGAGGTAACGCAACTCCTGTTGGCGGGAAGCGGGGAACAGGAGCAGCAACGACTCACCGCTCTGAAGACCCAGCTGAGCCCTCGCCGCCTCGCGGCTGGGCAGATCCGTGAGGGTATCCAGCAAGGGATGCCCCACCCAAGTGACCTGGGCGCCCCGAGCGGCATAGAAGCGGGCCTCCTCAGGAAAAATCGCCAGGATGCGGTCGGTGAAACCGATCAGACGGGTGGAGCCGCCCTCACCGATGCGGAACGCCCACTCCTGAGGAGCGATGTAATAGAGGATCGGCGTTCCCGGTAAACGGCGCTTCACCTTGAGGCCCACGTTGATGTTGGCCCCCATGTAGTCGATCAGAACCACGCCATCCGGAGGCGTGGACCGCAGCCACCGGCTCAGTCGGCGCTGCACCCGCACGGTGGGCCACACCATCGGCACCGCTTCCCACAGGCCGATGGCCCCCATGGCGGTGGTGTCGGCGAGGAGCGTGGCGCCGGCCTGCCGCATCCGCTGACCACCGAGGGCCACCACCTCCAGCTCGATGCTGCGGTGCTGAGCTTCCTGCAGCAGAGCCTGCACCAGCAGGCCCCCCTGAAGATCACCGGACACTTCCCCGGTGCTGATCAGCAGACGCTTCATGAACGCCCGGCGGGCAGGGGTCCCCGGCGACCGGGGCCAATGGAAGCCTCCAGGAAGCTCACCAGCGTTTCGGCCGGGGGCAGCAAGGTCTGCTGACGCGCCTCAGCCAGAGCATCCGCCAGTACGGCGTCACTCCGGTAAATCTGCGACCAGATCTGCTGCAGTTGCTTGATCTGGGCCCCACCATCGATCTCGGCCAGTCCGCTGCGCTTGAGGCCGATGCGATTCAAGCCCCGCAAGCGACCCGGATGCCCCTCAACGATCGCGAAGGGAGGCACATCCCGATCGATGCGACTCATCCCGCCCACCATCGCCATGGTGCCGATGTGCACGAACTGGTGGATGCCCAGCACGCCACCAATCACGGCCCGATCAGCTATCACCACGTGCCCGGCCACCGCCACACCGTTGGCGATCACAATCCGATCCCCGAGATCACAGTTGTGCCCGAGGTGGCTGTAGGCCATCAGCAGGTTTCCGTTGCCGATCCGGGTTTGCTCACCTTCATGGGTGGCACGGTTGATGGTCACGCACTCGCGAATGGCGTTGTCATCACCGATCACCACCTCGGTGGGGGCACCGTTGTATTTGAGGTCCTGGGGTTCCGCCCCAATCGACGCCCCAGGGAAGATCCGGTTGCCGCGACCCATGCGCACCCGGCCATCGAGCACCACATGAGGGCCAATGCGACTGCCCGCCCCGATGGAGACCTCCGCTCCGATCACCGCGTAGGGACCGATCTCGACGCCCTGGTCGATCTGCGCCTTCGGGTCGACGACGGCGGTGGGGTGGATGCGGGTCTCCCCGCCTGAGACTGCGTAACTCATGGGGAGATCAGTCCACCAAGGAGAACATCAATTCGCCGGCGCAGACCAGCTGTCCATCAACGGTGGCTTCGGCCTTGACCTTGCCAAAGCGCTGTCGCTTGAGGCTGAGCAGCTCGCAGCTGATCACCAGCTGATCCCCGGGGACCACGGGGCGGCGAAAGCGCACCCCATCGATCCCTGCAAACACAAACAGCCCTTTGGGCAGATCAGGCATCTGCGAGACGATCAGCCCCCCCACCTGAGCCATGGCTTCAACGATGAGCACACCGGGCATCAGGGGTCGACCCGGGAAATGCCCCTGGAACTGGGGCTCGTTGAAGGTCACGTTCTTGATGGCCACAGCCCGTTTGCCCGGCTCATGCTCAATCACCCGATCCACCAACGCAAAGGGATAGCGGTGGGGCAGCAGACCCTGAATTTGCTCATTGGTGAGCACAGGGACCGATGGCGAGGGAGTAACGGACAAGGGATTCAGCGGGAAGAGACCAGGGCGGCGGCCAGGGAGGTGTGCAGGCCGTGGGAACCACGGAAGGCAAACACCTGGGCTTGAGGCAGACCCGCCAGGGCGAGGTCACCCAATAGGTCAAGGAGCTTATGGCGCACGGGCTCGTCGGCAAAGCGCAGGGGTGGATTGATCCAGCCATCGCCATCGCAGACCAGGGCGTTATCGAGCGCCCCGCCTTTGATCAAGCCTGCAGCCAGCAACTGCTCCACCTGATCCTTGAAGCCGAAGGTGCGCGCCGGGGCAATCTCCTTCACGAAGGCATCGGGCGTGAGCTGAAGGCTGAACAGCTGGCGGCCAATGGCCGGGTGGGGGAATTCAATCGCAGCCCCCAAACGCAGATGATCGCTGGGAAGCGCCGTGGCAAAGCTCTGCCCCTGCTGCAGGGTGATGGGCTCAGCCAACGCGGGCTGCGGGTCCCGGGCCCCGAGGCAGTGGAGGCCCGCCTCCGCAACAGCCTCCACCCAGGGCTGCGCGGATCCATCCATTAGAGGAATCTCCCCGCCATCCACCACCAAACGCGCCGAACTGATGCCCACGCCCGCCAGGCCGGCGAGCAGGTGTTCCACGGTCGCCAGGCGGCGGCCCTCGAGCTGGAGAGCCGTGCACAGCTGGGTCTCGCAGACCTGAGAAGGTTCCAAGCGAACCGCGGCCCGCTCGGGCTGATCGAACCAGGCCACCTCAAAGCCAGGCTGATCGCTGGGTTCAAGCCGCACCCGCGCCTGGGCACCGCTGTGCAGACCGACGCCACAGCGTTGAACCGAGTGCGCCAGCGTCCAAGCCTGGCTGTAGTCGCTGGGCCAATCCGTCACAGCTCGGGCCTCAGAACTTCCAACCCACGCCGAGGTTGAAGCGCCACTCCTCGGTGAAGTCTTGGCTGGCGATCTCCAAACGCAGGGGGCCCACCGGCGTGGTCACGATCACACCCACACCGGGAGACACGCCCTGACCGGGCTTGTCGAGCAGGGTGCCTGGGTTGCCGGGAACGTTGGCCTGGGAGCCGAAGGTGGAACCGGCATCGATGAACACCTCGCCGCTGATGATGCTGAAGATCGGGAAGCGGTATTCGATCGTGGCTTCACCGAAGCTCTTACCGACGCCGAGATCACAGTCGTAGTAACCACGAACGGAGTTGGAGCCACCCAGGCAGAAGGCTTCGTAAACCGGCAGGTTGCCGAGGTTGGTGCCAACCGATGCCTGGAAAGCCAATGCCTGTTTGCAGTCTTCCTTCTGGCCAGGCTTGGGCCGGCAGCCCTTGTAGAGCTTGAGCCAGTTCACCGGGATGTAATGGGTGGCGCTGGCCCGCAGGCGGTTGAAGGTGGGTGAATTGGGCCCCACTGAGAAGAACTGCTCTGACCCCAGGCTGAGGAAGTTGCCCTTGGTGGGATTGCGGGGATCGTTGAGGGTGTTCATCGACGTGGCGACCCGAACGCCCACCAACTGGTTGGTGGTGGCCCCGTTCTCACAGTTGTAGGCCACACAGATCACATTGCTAACCGTGGTGGTGCCGTTTCCGGTGAAGTTGTTGGAGGCCACGGCGTAGGGCATCGACTCGCCGGCGAAGTTGATCGGCTTCACCTGCTGCGCATTGAGGCCCACCACCACATTCCAGGGGGCCTTCTTGTAGGGGTCGCCGCCATTGAGCGGGCGAACGAATTGCACGTTGCCGCCAACGCGCTGGATCGCCACCGCGTTGCCATCGAGGGAGAACCAGTTGTTGTTCTCACCGAGCTGAGGGTTGGCGGCCTTCGCCGCCGCCGGAGAGGCGTAGGGACCGGCGTTGACGGTGGAGTTGCTCTGGTACGCCATCGCCGTGCTGGGGGCGTTGTAGAAGCCCGACGACACATCAGAGACGGTGTAGAAGTTGCCGTTCTGCTGGCTCTGGAAAACCTGGGGCACCTCGCGGCTGAGGAACACCTTGGTGCGGAAGGCGGTCCGGTACTTGTCTCCTTTGATCCAGGGATCGGTGAAGGACAAATCCGCCAGACCACCGAACTGGCCGTAGGTGATGTTGAGGGCCAAATCCCAGGCGCGCCCCCACAGGTTGCTGTCCTGAATCTGAACCTGGCCGAAAATGCCTTGGCTCTGGCTGTAACCAATACCGCCGGAGAGGGAGCCGGTGGACTGCTCCACCACCCCCAGCACGATCGTCACCTCGCCGGGGGTGCCCGCCACGGGCCGCAGGGTCACCTTCACATCGCCAAACAGGCCTGTGCCGTAGAGGCGCTTGATGTCCTCCTCGAGCTGCCGCCTGTTGAAGGTGTCTCCGGGCTTGATCGAAATTTCGCGGGTGATCACCCAGGTTTTGGTCTTGCCCTTGATGGGCTTGCCCTTGTCATTGGTGCTCTCCCCTTCCTTGTTGAGGAACTGCACCTCAACGCCGGCAACGGTGCCTTCGCGCACCACCAGTTGCACCACACCATCCGGGCTCACGCGGGTGGGCCCGCTCACGCGGGCCAGGGAGTAACCCTGATCGGCGTACCACTTCTGCAGCTCGGCGATGCGGCCCTGCAGGGCATTGAGGTTGAGGGTCTTGCCGTAGTCCGCCGCGAAGGTGTCGGGGATCAGATTCGGGGGAAGCTTGGTTTTCGCACCCACCCCATCGAGCTCCACCTTGGTGAGCACAGGGTTGGGGACCACCGTCACCACCAGACGCACCCCGAGGGGGCCATCCACAGGCTGGATGCGCACATCGGAGAACCAGCCGGTGGCGTAGATCGCTGAGAGGTCGTTCTGCAGCTCACTGCGGGTCACGCGGCTACCAGGCCTGGTGGCCATGGCGTCGTAGACGGCAATTTCGAGGCGCTCCTGCTCGGGGTGCCCCTCAGCCCCTTTGACCACCACCTCGGAGATCAACACCTTGGGTTCGGCCTTCTCCGCAGCCGGGGCCAAGCTGTCGACCGACTGCGGTGCTGACTGGGCTGGCGCTGCTTCAGGTTGAGCGGTGTCGCTTTGCGGACTGTCGTCCTGGGCCCAGACCGGCGGGCTGAACAGGGTGGCGCCTGCCAGAACAGGCAGCGAGAGGGCCAGGCTCAGGGAGCTGCCCAGACCGGCGATGCGGTTCTTGCCGTTGCGGAGAGCAGCCATCGGTGCGGGGTCTGAGCGGCGAGCCGCAAATGACGCCGAACCTACTTGGATGTGCGGGGGGTTGGGCAGGCCTGTTGGACCCGTTTGAGAACCTCCCCGTAGGCCTCGACAACACCGCCAAGATCCTGACGGAAACGATCCTTGTCCAGGATGCGGTCCTGGGCATCACTGATGCGGCGATCCCAGAGGCGGCAGGTGTCAGGGCTGATCTCATCGGCGACCAACAGCTGACCGGCGGCATCGAAGCCCAGCTCGATCTTGAAATCCACCAACTCCAGATCGATGCCCGCAAAGAAGCTGCGCAGGGCGTTGTTCACAGCCATCGCCAGGCGCTCCAGCTCCTGACGCTGCTCGGGGGTCAACACACCCAGCCGCTGCAGGCGTGCTTCGGTCAACAGCGGATCGCCATAGGCGTCGTCTTTGTAATAGAGATCGAGGAGGGGTGGATCCAGGGGAGTGCCGGGATCAATCGGCATCTGTTTGCAGAGGGATCCGAAGGCGATGTTGCGCACCACCACCTCGACCGGCACGATCTTCACTGGCTTCACCACCATCCAGTTGGGCTCCTGCAGGGCCAGGTAGTGGGTGGCGATCCCCTCCCGCTCGAGCAGCTCAAACAGGCGGGCGGAGATCTGACAGTTCATCAAACCCTTTCCCGCCAGCTGGGCCTTCTTGAGGGCGTTGAAGGCGGTGGCGTCGTCTTTGTATTCGACGGCCACCAGATCGGCCTGGTCGGTTTGGAAGACCCGCTTGGCCTTGCCTTCATAGAGCAGGGATCCGAGGGTGTAGGCGGTCATGGTTGCGGTGCGGCGTGGCCTCCGGGTTCGCGGGGGGAGCGCAGTTGTTGCTGCAGCTGCTCGGCGCGAGCGGTCTTCACAGGATCCTGGCGTGTGAGGCGCCATTCGCTGTAAGCGTCATCCACCCGCTGACTGAGCTTGACCAGACGTGAGCGGGCCCGCTGCGCCACAGCACCCCCAGACTCCGACTCGATCAGGTTGCGCTGTTGCTCCAGCAGCTCAGCCGCCAGACCCCAGGCCTGAACGGAAGCCGCCTGATCCAGGGCCCGCTCCATCAATTGATCCCGCTCCGCCAGGGGGAGGCGCTCCAGCAGCCGTGCGGCGAGCCTCAGGCGCTCGGCGGCCAGCTCGCCTGGACGCTGGCCTCCCAGCAGCACGGCCGCGGCCTCCTTGGAGCGTCCGAGGACGATCAAGTGCTCGGCGTAGAGATCCAGGGCGGGCTTGGTGAGCAGAGTGCCGTCTTCTCGAACCTGCAGCGGCAGGGCTATCGCCTCCAGCACCTGAGGCGCTCCAGCGGTGAGCTGCTCCAGCAACTGGGCCGCCAAGGCATGGTGCAGGCCAGCCTGGGCAGCCCGCCAACGCTGCACCAGCCACTGTTCCCGCTCCAGCCCCGGCGCCGGCCCGTAGCGGTTGAGCACGGCCAGGGCGCCCTCGGGAGCTCGGCAACTCAGCAGCGCATTGGCATTGATCAGCACCACTGAAAAGGGTTGCGGGGCCGGTGCGATCTCCAACAGGCGCTGCTGCAGCAGCCTCAGGCGGGTCACGAAATCGAAACTGGCCGCTTCCTGGCAGGCCAGGTTGAGGGCCTGCAGATCGCCTGTCTTCAGGAGCTCCTGAAACTCCGCCTCGGGCATGCTCCCCTCCACCTCGGGAGCTGAGGGTCCGCTGGGCTTCTTCGGGGCCGGCTTGCCCCGCAGCAGATCACCGATCAGGGGCAACTTGGCTTCGACCGGCGTCATCACCCCGCCCAGGACGGGCAGCACAGCAAGCGCAACCGCCAGCAGCAGCCGTCTGCGCTGACCCACCGGCGTGTAAAGAAGAGATGGCAACGACAGCGGTCCTCTGGGGACAACCTAGGGGAGCTCTCCGATTCGACATCCCTCTCTGCTCCCAATGAACGCCTCCGCATCGCTGCAAGGTCCTGCCCATGTGCTGGTGGTGGGGAGCGGTGGCCGCGAGAACGCCCTGGCCTGGGCCCTGTGTCGCAGTGCTGGCGTGGAGGCGGTCTGGGTGACTCCGGGCAACGGCGGCACTTCAGAGCTGACAGGTTGCCATCAGCTGTCGGTTGTGGAGTCGGACCATGACGCACTGCTGGGGGTCTGCCAGGAGCAGCGCATTGATTTGGTGGTCGTGGGCCCTGAGGCCCCTCTGGCCGCTGGGCTGGCGGATCGTTTGCGGCAGCACGGGATTCCCGTGTTCGGCCCCGGCGCCGATGGGGCGCAGCTGGAGGCCAGCAAACAGTGGGCCAAGGCCCTGATGGTGGAGGCCGGTGTGCCGACCGCAGGGTTCTGGCCCGCCAATAGCCGCACTGAAGCGCTGTCCGTTCTCGAAGCCCAGGGCAAACCGCTGGTTGTGAAGGCCGATGGATTGGCGGCCGGCAAAGGGGTCACCGTGGCAGAAACGCTGGAGGAAGCCCGAGCAGCGATTGAAGACATTTTTGCGGGCCGCTTCGGGGCTGGCGATGGTGCCTCCCTGGTGCTGGAGGAGCGCACCCATGGCCCGGAGGTGTCGGTGTTCGCGCTCTGTGATGGGGAGCGCATGGTGCTGCTGCCACCCGCGCAGGACCACAAGCGCATCGGGGAGGGCGACACCGGTCCCAACACCGGTGGCATGGGCGCCTATGCCCCAGCTCCCCTGCTGGATCAGGCCGGGCTGGAGCAGGTGCGACAGCTGGTGCTGGAGCCCACCTTGAAGGCCCTGCAGGCCCGCGGGATCAACTACCGCGGCGTGATCTATGCGGGCCTGATGCTCACGGAGGCCGGGCCGAGCGTGATCGAGTTCAACTGCCGCTTCGGGGATCCCGAATGCGAAACCCTGATGCCCCTGATGGGCCCGGAACTGGCCACGGTCTTGCTGGCCTGCGCCCTAGGCCAGCTGCACACCGCCCCCAGCCTGACCATTTCGGGGCGCTGCAGCGCCTGCGTGATCGCCGCCGCCCAGGGCTACCCGGGCGAGATCCGCACAGGCGATCGCATCACCGGAGAACTGGCCAACGGGGATGACCTGCAGCTGTTTCATGCCGGCACCAGACGCGATGAACAGGGTCATTGCGTGAGCAGCGGCGGCCGCGTGCTGGCGATGGTGGCCCAGGCCGATGATTTCGATCGCGCCTTCGCCCTGGCTTACTCCGGCCTGGAGCAGGTGCAGTTCGACGGCATGACCTACCGACGCGACATCGGTCATCAGGTGCGCAGCACCTAGGCTCGCCCCGTGATCAGCAGCTCCGCCAGCCCAGCACAGCGCCGATGGTGGCAGCGGCTAGCGCGCTGGTGGGCCGAATTCAGCCTGCAGACCAAGCTGCTGGCGGCGGCCACCCTGGTGGTGAGCCTGATGATGACGGGGATCACCTTCTTTGCGCTCAACGGCATCCAGGCGGATGTGCGCATGAGCGACACCCGCTTCGCCCGCGATCTGGGATTGCTGCTCTCCGCCAACGTGACGCCTCTGGTGGAGAAGGGCAACGACCGGGAGTTGGCGGATGTAGCCGAACGCTTCTGGCGCTCAAGCCGGAGCCTTCGCTACATCTTCTTCGCCGATCCCGACGGAGTCATCTACCTCGGCATCCCCATCAGCGGCACCAGTGGCAGCAGTGAGCTCCTGCTGAGCCGCAAGCTGGAGCTCCCCGCCGATCTCGCCCGGCGGCCGCAGAACCCCCTGATTCGCCAACACCTCACCCCCGACGGTCAGGTGACGGATGTGTTCGTGCCGCTGATGTCGGGCGGACGCTATCTCGGGGTTCTGGCGCTGGGGATCAACCCCAATGAGGCAGTCCTGGCCAGCGCCGCCTTGAGCCGCGAAGTGACCGTGGCTGTGTTCATCTCGATCTGGGTTCTGGTGATCCTCGGGGCGGTGTTCAACGCTCTGACGATCACACAACCGGTGAAGGAGCTGCTGCGGGGGGTGCGCTCGATCGCCGGCGGTGATTTCGAGGCCCGCATTGCCCTGCCCGTGGGCGGAGAACTGGGGGAGCTGCTCGATGGCTTCAACGACATGGCCTCCCAGTTGGAGGCCTACAACGAAGCCAATATCGAAGAACTCACCGCAGCGCAGGTGAAGCAGCAGTCGCTGATCGCGACCATGGCCGATGGGGCCCTGCTGCTGGATTCCGAAGGGCAGGTGGTGCTGGCCAACCCCACCGCCCGCCGGCTGTTCCGCTGGGAGGGCCGCAATATCGAAGGCACATCCTTGATGGCCGAGCTGCCGGAGGCCCTCGCCTTGGATCTACAGGCCCCCCTCGAAAGTCTGCTGGATAACGAGAAGGACAGCAGCGACGTGCGCTGCAGCTTCGGCGAACCCGCCCGCACCCTGCGGATCGTGCTGCAGTCCGTGCGTGATGCCAGCGGTGAAACCCTCAAAGGAATCGCCGTCACAGTGCAAGACCTCACGCGGGAGGTGGAACTCAACGCCGCCCAGAGCCGATTCATCAGCAACGTCTCCCACGAGCTGCGCACCCCGCTGTTCAACATCAAGAGCTATGTGGAAACGCTCCACGACCTGGGCGATCAACTGAGCGAGGAGGAAAAGCAGGAATTTCTGGCGATTGCCAACGCCGAAACCGACCGACTGACCCGCCTGGTGAACGATGTGCTCGATCTCTCGCGCCTGGAGAGTGATCGTGCCTGGGTGATGGAGCCGCTGGAACTCCGGGCCGCCATGGAGCAGACCCTGCGCAACTACCGGCTCAACGCTGATGACAAAGGGGTTGCCCTGGAACTGGAGGTGGAGGAACACCTCCCCCAGGTGCTGGGCAACTGGGATCTTCTCCTGCAGGTGTTCGACAACCTGGTGGGGAACGCCCTGAAATTCACCGCCGCAGGGGGGCGCCTCTGCCTCAGGGCCTATCCCTGGCCCGATAGCTGCCAGCTCGATCCGAGCACCGCCGCCGATGGGGAGAATCCCGTGTGCGATCTCACCGCTCCGCTGCCCAAGCTGCGGGTCGAAATCGCCGACACAGGCTCAGGCATCTCCCGGGAAGATCAGGAGCGAATCTTTGAGCGCTTCTATCGGGTCGAAAACGCAGTGCACACCGAAGTGGGCACGGGGCTGGGCTTGTCGATCGTTCGGGGCATCCTCGAGAAACATGGCACCACGGCCCGGATGGCCAGCGAGCTGGGGGTTGGCACCACCTTCTGGTTTGACCTGCCCCTGGAGGATGCCGACGGCGATGAACTGCGCCTTGATGCTGAACGCCTCAGCAGCCGGGCCCTGGTCTAAAGGCGTTCGTCGCTGGCGACACCCTGAACGATGCGCGAGAGCTCGCTGCGCTCATCGGTGTTGATGCGATGGGGAACGCCGCTGATGATCCGCTCAAAGTTGGAGAAGGAGTCCTTGATTTCCGGTCCATTGCCGGTGATCACGAATTCTCGAATCCCCTTGTCGTGCCAGGAGCCGCGCATCTTGAACACGTTCAGGGCGCGGGCCATCTCACCGCGAATCTCCACATACTGCAGCAACAGAATCGTGTCGGTGATGGTGGAGATGTGGGAGTCGGTGATGGAGTGACTGCCCATGAATTCTTCGGAGGTGTTGGTGAAGAACCCAGCAATCTCCTCCTGCTTGGCGTAGCCCGTCACCCCGATCACAAACTGCCTGAAGGCGTTGTGACTCACACCCCTGGCCAGGGCGGAGAGGGAGTCAATCGCCATCCGTGAGGGCTTGAACTGGCCGATCTCGGTCTTGATGATCTGCAGGTGATCTTCAAGACCTGTGGATTCGGGATAGGCGCAGATGATCTTGAGCAGCCCCTCGCGCTCCATCTCCTCAAAATCGATGCCCCAGCTGGTGGCATTGCGGAGCAACTGGGCCCGTGACTCCTCATAGGCGAACAGAATCGCTCGCTCCTTGTTGGCGCAAGCGTTCTCGACAAACTTGCTGACGAGCAGGGTCTTGCCGGTGCCGGTAGCACCGGTGGCCAGGATGATCGAATCCTTGAAGAAACCGCCGCCACACATCTCATCGAGCCGGGGCACACCGGAACTGACCCGCACATTCGAGCTGCGCTGGGTGAGTCGCATCGCTCCCAGGGGGAAGATGCTGATGCCATGGGACCCCATCGTGAAGGGGAACTCTCCCTTCATATGGGTGGTGCCGCGCAACTTGAGAATTTCCACCGTGCGGCGGCGACGCTCGCCCTCCAGCACGTTGCGCAGGATCACAACGTTGTCGCTGACAAATTCCTCAACGCCGTAGCGAGCAATGGGGCCATATTCATCAATGCGCTCGGTGGTCATCACAGTGGTGACACCGATTTCCTTGAGCCGAGCAATCAGGCGGAAAATCTCACGACGCACCACCGAAACGGCATCGTATTGCTGGAAGACAGCCGTGATGGAATCGATCGCAACACGCCTGGCTTTATATTTACGGATCGCATAATTAATTCTCTCAATCAGACCTGAGAGATCAAAGTTTCCCGCTACATCCTGACCTTCCGGATCAGGAGATGCATCAAGGAGAAAGAGCTTATCCTGCTCCACCATCTCCTGAAGATTCCAGCCAAAGCTGGCGGCATTGCGCAGAATATCGAGCGGCGATTCTTCGAAGGTGACAAAGATTCCAGGCTCGTCGAATTGACGAATGCCGTTGTAGAGAAAATTCAGGGAGAAAACCGTCTTACCCGTGCCCGAGGTACCGCTGATGAGCGTCGAGCGACCGATCGGCAGGCCACCCTGACAGATGTCATCAAACCCTTCAATTCCGGTTGGAAGCTTCTGAACCGAAGAGAGGGAATGCTGCTGGGGGCTGGGGTCCTGCATGGGGAGGGTGGTCCTACTGACAAGTTAGTGGCGGTGGGCGTCTATGCCACGAAGTTTGGCGGTTTTAAACCAGATCGCCACTGGTGGCGTCATCGACCATGGACTCAGCCAAGGCCTCGTCACTGAGCTCCTCGTAGAGCAGATCCAGGCCAATCAGCACCCGCTCCCGGTCAGACAGGTCGCCGATGATCCGTCGCACTGGCGGTGGCAGGATTTTGGCCAGGGTTGGCGTGGCGAGAATCTTGTCCTCTTCGGCCAGCTGAGGGTTCTTGAGCACATCGATCACCTTCAGGGCATAGACCCCCTGAAATTCTGTATCGAGGATGTTGCGCAACGTCTTCAACGCACGCATGGAATTGGGCGTATTCCCCGCCACATAGAGCTTGAGGATGTAGGTCTTGCGCGGACTCATTGCGATCACCTCCTGAACAAGGACTTAACTGGCCACACCTTCTGGAGGTGGCAGCTCCAGGGGTGTGTCCGGTGGAATCGAACGTCGGTACATCTCACAAAGATGGGCAAGCACATCTAAAAGGGCAAGTCGGTAGTCCTGCAGGAAATCGTTTTTGTGACCCTCCAGACGGAGCTGCTTCCAGAAGGTTTCCATCAGGTCCACGTGGATCTCCACAACTTTGTTGACCGGCAAATCACAGAAAAAAGCACTGTGCACAAAGCTTTCAATCGCCTGGTTCGCCGCCGCCGGATCCTTGAAGTAGCTGATCAATAAGTCGCGATAACCCCGCTCCAGCGAGCGCAGCAGCTCGTCGCGATCGCCCTCGGGGAGGTTGCGCAAAAACAGGGAAGGATCCCGCTTGTAGAAAACGCCGAGGTAGCCAAGGCGACCCTGCAGGCGGTTGGGAAGGCGCCAGGGGACAGGCGTTCCCGAAGTTCCCGTATCCGATCCTTCGCGCCCCACCGACAGCCCCAGGCGCAGAAAACGCGAGACCGCCGCATCGAGGCTGTAAACGATCTGCTCGAGCTGGTCCTGAGGCAGATGAACCTCGGCCTCGTGGTAATCGACCCGGCCGCTCACTTCCCCCACCACAACGGCCGGCAATAGAACGCCCTGATTGCGCAAGGCTTCAATCGCCTCAGGCTGGGTCACCCCCTGCTGCAGGAGCACCACGTCAAAGGCATCACGGCGGCGCAGCAACTCCACCACCGGATCGGGGCAGGAACCAAGGTCTTCCAGGCGGTAACGCTCGCCCTTCAGCCAGTTACCAGCCGCTTTGACCAGGCGCGGATCCGAGAGCAGAGAAGCAATCGTGAGAGCCGGCTGGGTCATCTGCCGCGATCGGGCCCCTACGCACGCCCACAGTGTTGACGGGAATGACCTTGGGCTGGGAAGATCTTTGTTTGTCTTCCAAATGCCGTGCGGCAGGCCGCAATGACGGGCTCAGCTCCGTCAGCCTGACCACGCCCGTAACGCCATGAGTACTGAGTCTCAAGTCGGTCCCTACGCCATTGTTGAAACGTCGGGAACCCAGGTGTGGGTGCAACCCAACCGTTACTACGACCTCAACCGGATCCACGCGGAGGTCGACAGCACCCTCACCCTCGAGAACGTGCTGTTGGTCAACGACGGCAAGTCGGCCAACGTGGGCCAGCCCTATGTGAAGGGTGCCACCGTTGAACTGCAGGTGATGGCCCACCGCCGCGGCGCCAAGGTCATCGTCTACAAGATGCGTCCCAAGAAGAAGACCCGCCGCAAGAACGGTCACCGTCAGGAGCTGACCCGCGTGATGGTCAAGTCCATCAGCGTTGGCGGCAAAGCTCTGGCCTGAGCCTCTCCTTCGAACCAGATCTCCTTCGTTACCTCCTGAACCATGGCCCACAAGAAAGGCACCGGCTCCACCCGCAACGGCCGCGACTCCAACTCCAAGCGCCTGGGTGTGAAGCGCTACGGCGGTGAATCGGTCAATGCCGGCTCGATCCTGATTCGTCAGCGCGGCACCTCGGTGCTGCCCGGCATCAACGTGGGCCGTGGTGCTGATGACACCCTGTTCTCCCTGGTAGATGGTGTGGTCAGCTTCGACACCATCAAGCGCGGTCTGCGGACCCGCAAGCGCATCAACGTTTCCGTCGGCTGAGAGCCAAGGCCGAACTGGTCACCGGGCCGGTGCTCTTCAAGGAGTACCGGCTTTTTTGTTGGCGCTGCCGCCTCAGGCGAGGCGATAGGCGCGGGTGGTGATCAGGTAGGGGTGAAACACCTCCAGGAACCGGCTCTGGAGCGTGCGGAAAAAGTGCTCCACCAGCTCTGGATCATCGAAGTGGAAGGGATATTCAGCGTTGAATCCCTTGAAGAAATACCAATTGAGCAGGGCGATCGCTTCCGGATTCATGCGGGCCGCGAACTCCTCGAGCTGAGCGGAGGGATCGTTGAGGTGCTCCAGAACATCCAGGCAAACAATCGTGTCGAAGCGCTCAGGCAGTGCTGGGTCAGAGAGATCGCGGAAACAGCGCAGCTTGTGGCCCAATCCGAAGTGCTCCGCCCGAGCCGTGACAAAGGCACGGTTGGCGGGATTGAGGTCGACAAACCAGACCGCCTCCACCGCCGGTCGAGCCGCGGCCGCCAGGGCATGGGTGCCGATACCACCACCGAAATCGAGCACATGCCCGCGGGCAAAACGCTCCTGAAGCCGCAGGGTGTCGGCGATGTAGTCAGCACTGCCGAGGTGCCAGGCCGATAACTCGAGCAGGTGGGCGTTCCCCACAGCGGTTTCATAGAAACTGCCGGCCTGATCGGGGTTAAACGCCCCGGGGTGGGCCGCTGCCAGTTCAGCTGTGGCCAAGGGGAGACGGCGCTCCAGCTCCGGAAGGCTTAAGGCGAGATGGTCCGCCAGATGCTGGCGCAGATCAAAGCCCCCCTCGAGAAAGTGATCGAGGGAGAGGGCAGGGATGGCGGTCATGGCTGATCACCGTAGTGGCAGCTGCTCACCCACCAACTCCGCGCCGGCTCCGGGCACGTGCAGCCAACGCCGCAGCCAGCCGGTCAGCAGGTAGAAGGGCAAGGTGTCGAGCAGGGCAGCCAGCGCCTTGAACAGGTAGCCACTGGCGATGTAGCTGCCGAGCTGGGGGAGCACCGGCAGCTCGGGGCGTACCGGAAGCACATGGGCTCCGTAATGGCTGATCAGAACCACCGCGGAGGTATCCACCAGCTGGCTCACCAAGGTGGATCCGTTGTTGCGCAGCCAGAGGGCACGGCCCGCGGTGCGGCGTTTCCAGAAGTGAAACAAGCGCACATCGGTGAACTGGGCCGCCATGTAGGCCGCCATGGAGGCGACCACGGCCCCAAAGGCCAGTCTCTGCACCGAGAAGAACGCCTCATCAGGAGCACCGGGTAAGCCCGGCAGCACGCCCCCGAGCCAAAGCACCAAGACAATCCAGCCATTCAGCAGCAAACCCACCCAGACCAGCTGGTTGGCCCGCCGCTCCCCCCAGATCTCACTGATCAGATCGGTGCAGAGGAACGTCACGGGGTAAGGCAACGCTCCCACCGCCACCACCACAGGCCAGGAACCGATCTGACCCAGCTGCAAAAACCGTGTCAGCCCAAGGATGTTGAGCATGCCCATGGTGCCGAGAAACAGACCGGCCAGCACCAGGAAGGCCAATTCACGGCGCTGCTGCAGCTCTTGCGCGTCAGGGCGAGGCATCGGCATCCAGGCAGAACCACCACACGCTTCACCCTGCCGCAGTTGAGCGCGAATGGCACGATTGCGGGGCGCTCCTGTGAACAGCGGCTTGATCTGCGGCTTTCTGGTGCTCGACAAGCCCGCGGGCCTGAGCTCCCACTCCTGTGTCGCGAGGGTGCGACGCGCCTACTGCCTCAAGCGGGTGGGCCATGGGGGAACCCTGGATCCAGCGGTGACCGGAGTGCTACCCATCGCCCTGGGACCGGCCACCCGGCTGTTGCCCTATCTGCGCAGCGACAAGACCTATCGGGGCGTGGTGCAGCTCGGTGTCCGCACAGACAGCGATGACCTGGAGGGCACCGTGCTGAACCGGCAGGCCGTGCCATCCCTGAGCCGCGAGGCGCTAGAGCAGGCGCTCACCGCCTTTCGCGGAGCGATCCAGCAGCGTCCACCCGCTGTCTCAGCGGTGCATGTGAACGGAGAGCGGGCCTACAAGCTGGCCCGAGCTGGGGTGGAGCTGGATCTCCCGCCCCGGCCGGTGACGGTTCACCAGCTCTCCCTGGAGGGCTGGAATCCCGAGCAGGGTCGCCTGGAGCTGGAGGTGCACTGCAGCTCCGGCACCTACATCCGCTCCCTGGCCCGGGATCTGGGGGCAGCCCTGGGCTGCGGTGGCTGCCTGGCTGAACTGAGGCGAACCCAGGCCCTGGGGTTTGAACTCGCCCAGGCGGTGACCCTTGAGCAACTGGACGCAGAACCGCAGCCACCGGCCCTGCTGAGCCCTCTCGAGGCCCTGCAGCACCTCCCCACCCACCAGCTCACGGCCTCGGATCTCGCCAGCTGGCGCTTCGGCCAGCAGCAGCCGTGCGAACAGAGCTGGGCCTGCGAAAGCGCGGTGGTGGTGGTCGATCCAGATGGCAACCTGGCGGGCATGGCCCGCGTGGCGGAGGTCGGCAGCCTGCAACCCAGGCTCGTGATCGACGCCGCGGGCTGAGACCCTTCCCTGCCTTCCTTGCCACATGGCCGGCCATAGCCGATGGGCCCAGATCAAGCGCACCAAGGCGATGGTGGATGCCAAGCGGGGGGCCGTGTTCACACGCCTGGGGCGCGAGATCATGGTGGCCGCGAGGGCCGGGGCCGATCCCAGCGGCAACTTTCAACTGCGCACGGCCATTGAAAAGGCCAAGGCGGCCAGGGTTCCGAACGCCAACATCGAACGGGCGATCGCCAAGGGATCAGGCCAGGGGGGCAGCGGCGCCGACGCCTTCGAAGAGGTGCGCTACGAGGGCTACGGCCCGGGGGGCGTGGCTGTGTTGATCGAATCCCTCACCGACAACCGCAACCGGGCCGCCGCCGAAATTCGGCTGGCCTTCAACAAAAACGGAGGCAACCTCGGCGAAACGGGCTGCGTGGGCTACTTGTTCGAGCACCGCAGCGTGGTGCGTCTCGAACAGGAGCAGCTGCAGGAGGAGACCTTGCTGGAGCAGCTGTTGCAGCTGGAGGAGCAGGGAGGGCCAGCAGCCCTGGGCTACGAGCTCGATCAGGAGGGAGCCGAGGTCTATGGCGCCTTCGAGCAACTGGAAGCCCTGCAGGACGGTCTGCGCAACCTGGGGCTGCCCGTGGCGAGCTGGGAGCACCGCTGGATTGCCGGCACCCCCTGCCCTCTGGAGGATCCCGCCGCTCTCTCCAGTTGCTTGAAGTTGCTCGATGCCCTTGAAGAGCTCGATGACGTGCGCAGTGTGACCTCCAACCTCGAAGCCGATGAAGCCCTGATGCAGGCCGCCCTCAGCTGAGGCACAAGGCCGAGGCTGCGCTTTGGTCGGCAATCACCTGGAGGCCGCGATGGTGCTGCAACCAGCTGGCGGGCACCTCCGGGCAGGGGGCCTCCTGCAGGCTGCGCCGGAGGATCTCGGCTTTTTCCGCCCCTGTCACCACCAACAACACCGTTTCTGCTGCAAGGATCTCGGCTAGGCCAAGGGTGATGGCTCGAGCCGGAACGGCCTGAGGGTCTCCGCCAAAGGCAGCGGCGTTCTGCTGGCGCGTGCTGGCACTGAGCGTGAGACAGCGGCAGCAAGCCTCGGGCCGACAGGGGGGTTCGTTGAAGCCCACATGACCGTTGCGACCCAGGCCCAGAAGTTGAAGGCCAATGCCCCCGGCGGCCCGAAGTTGCTGGGCATAACGGATCGCCTCGGCCTCTGGATCTACAGCGCGGCCATCGGGAAGACGCAGGCAACCCTGAGGAAGATCCAAGGGCTCGCCCAACTGAAGCGCCATGAACTGGGCGAAGGAGCAGGCATCCCCATCACCCAGCCCCACGTATTCATCGAGGTTGAAGCTGCTCCAGCTGGAGATCAGGCGTTGACGCTCCTGCGGCGGCAAGGCCCGAAGGCGGGCAACAAAGACTCGATACACCGGCTCCATGGTGCGTCCGGTGGCCAGCCCCAGGGTGCGCCCAGAGGCCAGGGCCTCGTGCAAACGCCCAGCCACCTGATCCGCCACGGCAAAGGCATCCGCCTCCACCAGAAGCGGGGGGCGAGCCAAGGGGAGAGAGGGGGTCAAGGGGAGGGGGCCAGGGCCTGCAGTGCGTCCGCCCCTGAGCCTGACCGAGGAGCAGGGGTTTGCGCCAGGGCTGCGTAGGGCTGGAGCTGGGCGCCTCGGTAGTAGTGATGAAGGATCGATTCATAGCTCTCGCCCCTCTGGGCCATGGCTAGGGCGCCCCACTGACTCATGCCAATCCCGTGTCCGTAGCCGCGGCCCACGGCCACCAGCTGCAGCACCTCGCTGGAGAACTCCTGGGCAGGCGGCAGGCTGAAGGCCGGAAGGGGCGGCGGTGAGGCCGGCCAGACCAGGGACGGCGCGGACGTTCTGGCGGAGAGAGCGCGGGGTTCCAGTTCAAAGCGAACCCAGGTGCTGCGGAGCCCCAGCCGACTGCGCAGCTGGGCACCCGTGAGCAGCAGTTCCGTTCCGGGTCCAACGACGCGGGCCTGACGCACCCGACCGGATGGAGTGGTGGAGAGCACCGTGATGGCCAGCACCTGATCCAACTCAGGGAAGGCCTGCTGCAACAGGGCCGCATCAAGGGGCTTACGCCAGAGGTGCACCGGAGAGGCCTGGTCAAAATCCGGCACGCTCACCAGGTAGGGCAGCTGACGGCTCCAGAGATCCCCGCTGCTCTCGGTGGCTCCACCACTGCTGCTGTGGAACACCGCATCGATCAAGGCGTTGCCGAAGGTGAGCACCATCCCGCGGGTGGCTTTCACGGCACCCCAGGTGCTCGGAGTTTCCGCCTCGACCCCCTTGTAAACCTGGCTGGCCACCGTGGCCTTCACGTCGTAGGGAGCCGCTGGCTTGCGCGCCTTGAGGGCATAGGTGCGCGCCGCCACCGCCTGGGCCTTCAGGGCTGCCTCAGGCCAGCTGGCGGGCATCTCGCTGCCCACCACGCTGGGCAAATAGGTTTCCAGCTGAACGTGATTCACCACTTGCAGCTGTCCCCCCACGGGACGCAGCTGCAGGCGACCGCGGAAACGGCGCGAATCCAGCCAAAGCCCAGGGTCATCCGCGCCGGGAGCGGAGACCGCTTCCAGCCACAACTCGCGCTGTTGACGGGCCCCATCCAGCTCCAGGGTGCTGCCCTGGGTTTCAAGGCCCAACGGCAGACCGCGTTCATCGAGCACCCGCATGCCCTGGGCCTCGGCGGGCGGGCGCACACGAACACTGGGGGCCTCGAGCACCAACACCCGCAGCCAGGGCTCCTTCTGGCCCTCCTGCAGGCGCACCTCAGCCGCCAGCGGCAGCGGCAGGGCGAGCGCCAGGGCGCACCAGCGGATCCCAGACAGAGGGCGTCTCATGGCAGGGGTGAAGGCAGGCCATTGTGACGAGCGCCCGTGGGCCTGACCAGCCCCGGCGTGGCACGATCTCTTCAGAGAGACCGGGGAGCTCACCGGCCGTGCAGGTCACTTTCCTCGGCACCAGTTCAGGGGTCCCCACCCGGGCGCGGAACGTCTCCGCCGTGGCCCTGCGGCTGCCCCAGCGTTCAGAGCTCTGGCTGTTCGACTGCGGAGAGGGCACCCAGCACCAATTTCTGCGCAGTGATCTGAGGGTCAGCCAGCTGAGCCGGGTCTTTGTGACCCACATGCATGGGGATCACATCTTTGGCCTGCCGGGCCTGCTGGCCAGCCTGGGGCTGGCGGGCAGCTGCGATGGCATCGACCTGTATGGTCCCGACCCCCTGCGGGACTACCTCGAAGGGGTCATGCGCACCTCCTCGATGCGGATTAGCTACCCGCTGCGTACCCATCGGGTCAAGGAGGCGGCCAGCAGTGGAGCGGTGCTGCTGGATGACGACGACATCAGCGTGCGATGCACCCTGCTGACCCACCGGGTGCCGGCTTATGCCTACCGGGTGGATCAGAAACCCCGTGCCGGCCGTTTTGATGTGGCCCAGGCCCAAGCCCTCGGCATCCCCCCCGGACCGATCTACGCCGAGCTCAAGGCAGGGCGCGAGGTGGTGCTGGAGGACGGCCGGATCATCAACGGCGCCAGCCTCTGCGGTCCGGAGCGCCCCGGATGCAGCGTGGTGTACTGCACCGACACGGTGTTCTGTGACGCGGCCGTGGAACTGGCTATCGGCGCCGATCTTTTGATCCACGAGAGCACCTTTGCCCACGCCGAAGCGGAGATGGCCTTCGCGCGGCAGCACTCCACCAGCACCATGGCCGCCCAGACAGCCCTGGCCGCCGGTGTGAAACAGCTGGCGCTCACCCACCTCTCGCCGCGCTATGTGCCGGGCAACCCGGTCACCGCTGACGATCTGCTGGCGGAGGCCAGGGCCATCTTCCCCAACACCGAACTGGCTAAAGACTTCCTCACCCTGGAAGTAGCCGCAAGCGATTCCTGAGGCTGCAACAGTTCGTGAGTGCCTGGCGCCAGGCCAACCAGCAAGCCCATCGGCCGTGATACAAGAGCTCTGGCGCGATCTAAACGCCACGTTGCCGGCTTTTTCGATGGCCTCTTCCTTCTCCTCTGCACTCCGGTCCCTGGCCCGGCTGCTGCTTCTCCCGCTCGCCCTGCTGGTCGGTCTTGCCGGCCCTGTGCAGGCAGCCCAGTGGACCACTGAGCAGCTCACCGTTCCCGCCGATGCCAGCGGCACCACTGTGACCTTCAGTGAGCAGGAGATCAAAGCGGGCCGCAAGATCTTCAACTCCAGCTGCGGCGAGTGTCACGCCGGCGGCATCACCAAGACCAACCACAACGTGGGCCTCGATCCCGAGACCCTCGCCCTGGCAAGCCCCGCCCGGGACAACGTGGATGCCCTGGTGGATTACATGAAGGATCCCACCAGCTACGACGGCGAATACAGCATTGCTGACGTGCACCCCAGCATCCGCAGCAGCGATGTGTTCGTGAAGATGCGCGACCTGAGCGACGATGACCTGCGCCTGATGGCCGGCTTCATCCTCACTGCTCCCAAGGTTCAAGGTCTCCAGTGGGGCGGCGGCAAGATCTACTTCTGATCGATCCCAACGAGCTCAATCGCTTCAGCCCCGCCAGCGGCGGGGCTTTTTGTTGGCTGTGGCTCAAGCGGAGGGGGCCGGAGGCCTCTGATTGGCCGGATCGAAGGAGCTGGGCTGCTTGCTGTACCACCACTCCTGTAGAGGCCCACTGAGCCGCATCGAGAACAGCGTGAGCACCGTGACGGTGGGCCTAGAACCCGGCTGAAGCAACTCCACCGCATAGGAGGGGCAGCGGCGGGAGGCCAGATCCGCCACGAAGCGACGACCCACACGCCTCCAACTGGGCTCCTTGCTGCGCCAGGCCAGACGACAGCAAGGCCAGGGGAGCTCCTCGCGATCAAACAGGCGACAGCAGGGGCCGATCACACGGAAGCTGTACTGCGCCCCGGGGCTGGTGTGCTCACTGCCGGACGCATAGACAGCATCGATCGGGGCTGGTGCGGAAACCGATGCGGAAGCGGCGGCGGTCACGGTCGAACGCGAAGGGTTCTGAAGACAAAAAAACCACCCCGAAGGGTGGTGAGGGAGAAACCAATGCCGGGGCGTGAACAGGCACGCCCCTGAGGAGCTCAGTACAGCTCTTCTTCGGCGTGGGTCTTGATGGTGCAGTCGCTGGTGGGGTAGGCCACGCAGGTCAGCACGAAACCAGCTTCGATCTGGTCGTCGTCGAGGAAGCTCTGGTCGGACTGGTCAACGGTGCCAGCGGTCAGCTTGCCGGCGCAGGTGCTGCAAGCACCAGCACGGCAGGAGTAGGGGAGGTCGATGCCCTGCTCTTCAGCGGCGTCGAGGATGTACTGATCGTCGGGAACCTCGATGGTCTTGTTGAGGCCCTCTGCCTCGCTGATGAGGGTGACCTTGTAGGAAGCCATGGAAGGGATTGGGGCTCACAGGCTCCTGGGATTGTTCCCGGGCCCGTAGGACGGACCCTTCCTACATCCGACAAGGGCTGATCCAGGGGTTCTGTGGCCATCTGCCCGCGAAGGCCAATGGGACAGCCAGGCACACATCAGCGTGACTTATGCAACAACGGGGGTTGCCGAATTTTGTTCAGGCCCGCCTAATCGTCATCAAGCCCCACTGGCTCTGCTGTGCGGCGAGCTCCGCCTGCCAACCCTGCTCCAGCAGTGCCGCCTGCAGACGCGGAGCCTGCTCCACCAGCAGACCACTCAGCAGGCCCAGGCCCGTGGGCGCGAGAACGCTCTGGAAGGCGGGGCAGAGCGCTTCAATCACTGGCGCCAGAATGTTGCAGAGCAGGAGATCCGCGGGCTGGCCCTGTAGCAGCTCCGCGAGGGTTTCGACCGAGCCCAACTCCACCTGCAAGCGATCGCTGAAGCCACTGACCACCGCGTTATCGCGGGTGGCACGCACCGCTAGAGAGTCGGTGTCAGCCGCGGCCACCGTCGTTGCCCCCTGCAGCAGGGCCGCAATGCCAAGAATGCCGCTGCCGCAGCCCAGATCGGCCACCCGGATCGGGCCCAGGTCAGGAGCCCCCTGGGTGCCCCTCTGCTCCGCAAGGACCTCAATCGCCTCGAGACAAAGGCGGGTGGTGGGATGGCTACCTGTGCCGAAGGCGCTGCCTGGATCCATGCGGATCACCAGGCGATCCGCATGTTCGGCGGGCAGCTCGAGCCAGGCGGGAAGAATCAACAGGCGCTGGCCCACCGGATCAGCCTCCCAGTGCTGTTTCCAGCTGAGGCTCCAATCCTCATCATCCTGCTGCTCCCAGGCGATCGAGGGCAGGCGAAGCCCAAAGGTGTCCGCCAAGGGGGCTAGAGCCTGCTCCAGCTGGATTCGCTCCGCCTCCGGCCAGTCTGAGGCCGGCAACCAGGCCACCAGCTGGCGCTGGTCAGGCTGCTCCGGGCGATGGCGCACCGCCACCCTGGGGATCCCCAGGGTGTTGAGCTTCCAGATCAGCGATTCCTCAAGCTCTGGAAGCGAGAGCAGTTCGAGGCGCCACCAGGAGAGCGTCATCGGTGGGGGAGCTCCGTGCTCAGAGGGTCACGGGGTGGGCTTCCTGGATCCCGTTGATCTGGTGAATGGTGGCCAGCAGGCTGGCGGGCAGGGGGTCATCGAGGCTCAGCACCATCACCGCATCACCCCGCACGATGCGGCGACCCACCTGCATCGAGGCGATGTTCACGTTGTGCTCACCGAGCACGGAACCCAGGTTGCCGATGATCCCCGGCATGTCCCGGTGACGGGTAAACAGCATGTGCTTGCTGGGGGACACGTTCACCGGGAACTCGTCGATGGTGGTCACCCGCAGCTCGCCATCGGCAAACACGGTGCCGGTCACGGCATGGCTGCCCTTGGCCCCTTTGGCGCTGAGCTGGAGTGAACCGCCAGCAAAATCCCGGGCTGCGTCGTCTTTCACTTCGAGCACGTGGATGCCGCGTTCCTTCGCCTCGAGGCCGGCGTTCACAAAGTTGATCGAATCGCCCAGGGCACTCGAAAGCAGACCCTTGAGGGATGCGATCACCAGAGGTTGCGCAGGGTGCGTGGCGAACTCGCCCTGCAGACGCACCTCCAGCTCACTGATCTGCCCACCGGCGAGCTGACCGAGCAGCTGACCGAGGGTTTCGGCCAGTTGCAGATGGGGCTTGAGCTGCTCCATCACCTCGGCGTTCAGGCCTGGGATATTCACGGCACTGCGCGCGGGCAGGCCCAACAGCACATCACGGATCTGCTCCGCCACATCCACCGCCACGTTTTCCTGGGCCTCTTCCGTCGAGGCTCCGAGGTGGGGAGTGAGGATCAGGCGCTCGCTGACACTCCGCAGCGCGGAATCGGCCTCCAGGGGCTCCTTGGCATAGACATCGAGAGCCGCGCCGGCGATCACGCCCTTCTCAACGGCTTCAGCCAGGGCCTTCTCATCGATGATCCCGCCCCGGGCACAGTTCACGATGCGCGCGGTGGGCTTCATCGTGCGCAGCAGCTCGGCGTTCACCAGGTTTTCGGTGTCGGGCGTGCGCGGCAGGTGCAGGCTCACGTAGTCGGCCTCAGCGAAGAGGGCCGGTAGCTCCATCAAGCGCACCTGCATCTGCTGGGCGCGCTCAGCTGAAACGAAGGGGTCATAGGCCATCACATCCATGCCCATGGCCTTGGCCACGCGGGCCACATGGGAGCCGATCTTGCCCAGACCCACCACGCCAAGAGTCTTCTTGTAGAGCTCGTTGCCGACGTATTTCTTGCGATCCCAACCGCCGGCCATGGTGCTCACGTGGGCGTGGGGCACATGCCGCGACAACGAGAGCATCAGGGCCAGGGCATGCTCAGCCGCGGCGATCGTGTTGCCCTCGGGCGAGTTCACGACGATCACGCCTCGCTTGGTGGCCGCCGGCACATCCACGTTGTCAACGCCAACGCCGGCACGGCCGATGATCCGCAGCTTGCCTGCGGCTTCGATGATGTCGGCCGTCACCGTGGTGCCGGAGCGGATCATCAAGGCGTCGTAGTCGCCGATGATCTCCTTGAGCTGCTCGGGCGGTAGGCCCGTGCGGACATCCACCTGGGCCACTTGGGACAGGATGTCGATCCCTACTTGATCAATGGGATCAGAAACCAGAACCTTCGTCATGACCCGGCGGGGTGGGGGCGGCCGGAGGTGAAGTGTAGAGATGGGCCCCCAAAGGCCCCTCAAACCAAGGCCCAGCCCAGGGCAGAAGCATGGAGAATTGCCAGGTCTTGGCGGTGAACTCGTGGGCAGCAGCGTTGTGGTGGTGCTCTCAGGGCGTCAGCAGTTGCATCGGCTGAAGGACCAGCTGGCAGCCCTGACCCCCGCGCCGATCCGGCTGGTGGCGATCGGTGAATCCGAAACCGATCTGGCCTCCGTGGATGAACTCAACCCCGCCATCGCGCGGCGACGGCGGCAGCGGGGCATGGCCACCTGGTTGATGCCCTTTGGCTTCTTCGCAGGCCTCACCTTCACCTACATCACCGATCTGGACACCTTCGCCTTTGCCGGGCCGATCGGCTCCCATCTGATCGGTGGTTTGCTGGGGCTCGGGTCCGGCCTCATGGGCAGCTTCGCCGCCGCGGCCAGCGTGACCTCGGAGGTGGATGACCGGGTGCGCGCCCTGCGCAACCGCCTGGAGGAGGGCAACTGGCTTCTGCTGGTTGAAACCGCCACGGGCGTGGACATTCCCTGGACGCGGCTCCAGGAGGCCAAACCCCAGAGCGTGGTGCGCCTGAACGAGGGCTGAGGGAACCGCATGCTGCCGCGCTCGGAACTGCTGCAGGGGAGCCGCAACCCCGACTTGCTCACGGTGGTGATTGATCAGGCGGAGCAGGCGCTTCGCACCTGGGAACCGGTCTGGACAGGATTTCTGGCCGCCGACGGCCGTGAGGAGGTGGAGCGCCTGCTGGGGAGCCTCAGCGAAGTGGCACTGATCAGCGACGGAGGCTGGCCCCAGGCGGAGCGGCGACGCTTGCTGCTGCATCGCCGCGAACAGGCCAGCGAGGAGCTCGTGCTCTCAGCTCCACTGATGGGCCTGTTGCTCAGCGGCAACTTCCTGTTTGACCCTGCCGAACCCTCGGACGTGCGGCGGGGATTGATCGAGGCCGGTGCCGACCCCAGCAGCCTGGGGGACATCTGGATGCGCGGCGATCGGGGCGCGCAACTGGTGATCAGCGCGGAGCAGGCGGAGCTCTGGCAGGGCAGAGCAGCCCAGGTGCGCAGCGTGGAGGTGCAGGCGGAGCTGGTGCCACTGGCACAGCTGCAACTCCCCGCCAGCCGCAGCCCAAAGCAGCTCTCCAGCGTGGAGGCTTCCCTACGCCTGGATGCGGTGGGCTCTGCGGGACTCGGCCTCTCGCGCAACCGCATGGCCGATCTGATCCGCGCGGGAGCAGTGCGGGTGAATTGGAGCGTGATTACCAGCCCGAGCCGGGAGGTGCAGCGCGGTGATCGCATCCGCTTGGATGGCCGGGGAGAACTGGAAATTCAGGAGATCCAACCGACCAAGCGCGACCGCTGGCGCGTGGTGATGGAGCGCCGCTGAGCCCAGGCAGCCTGCTCCTGACCAACTGCTAAGTTCCCTAGGCCGAAAGGCTTCTGAGGGCGATTAGCTCAGAGGTAGAGCACTACCTTGACACGGTAGGAGTCACTGGTTCGATTCCAGTATCGCCCACTTCCCCAAGGGTCAAAACGCCCACCTGCGCGAGCGATGACGGCCGAGCAGAGCAGTTCAGCACAAACCGTTGTGCTCGGGTTGGGGCGATCAGGCCTCGGGGCAGCGCGTCTGCTGCGCCGCCACGGCCAGCCGGTTTTGGTGCTGGAGAGCGGTGACAGCCCGGAGCATCACCGCAAAGCAGACCTGCTGCAACAGGAGGGCATCGCGGTTCGCCTGGGGCAACCGCTCGCCCTCTCGAGCTTTGAAGGGCTCAACGCCCCAATCCAGAGGGTGATTGTCAGCCCTGGCATCCGCTGGGACCACCCTGTGCTCGAGGCCCTGCGGGAGCGGGGTATCCCAACGGATGGCGAGATCAGCACCGCCTGGGAAGCCACGCGCCCCGTTCCCTGGATTGGCATCACAGGAACCAATGGCAAAACCACGGTCACCCATCTGGTGGCTCACCTGCTCAAGCAGGCCGGTCTCGATGCGCCGATGTGCGGCAACGTGGGGCACTCGGCGGCGGAGTTAGCCCTCGAGCGCCTGGCGTCGGCCGCCGGTCTCCCCGCTTGGCTGGTGGTGGAACTGAGCAGCTACCAGATCGAATCAGCGCCGGCTCTGGCTCCGGAGATCGGCATCTGGACCACCCTCACCCCGGATCATCTGGAGCGGCACGGCACCCTCGACAACTACCGGGCGATCAAACGCAGCCTGCTGGAGCACTCCCGCGTGCGCATCCTCAACGCTGATGATCCGGATCTCGCCAGCCGAGCCTCCAGCTGGGATCAGGCCCGCTGGGTCACCGCTGCCGATCCCGCCCGGGCCCGGAGCCAAGGCATCGACCCCTGGCTCTGGATCGAGGCCGACCAGGTCATGCACGCCGATGGTCCCCTACTGAAGGCTGGATCCCTGGCGATGCCCGGTGCCCACAACCGCCAGAACATGCTGCTGGCCGTCGCGGTTGGCCTGGAGTTGGGCCTCAAGGGCCCAGAGATGGAAGCGGCTCTCCGGGTGTTCCCGGGCGTGCCCCATCGGCTGGAGCTGATCCGCGAGCTCGAAGGGATCCGCTGGATCAACGACAGCAAGGCCACCAACTACGACGCTGCCGAAGTGGCGTTGCGGGCTCTGGATGGCCCCCTGGTGGTGCTGGCTGGAGGGGAGGCCAAACAGGGTGAGGCCAGCGGTTGGCTCGAGGCTCTCCACGAGAAGGCCGCCGCAGTGGTGCTGTTTGGCGCGGCCCAGGAGACGTTTGAGCACATGCTGCAGAACGCGCACTTCGGCGGGGTGATCGAACGCCACGCGGATCTAGCTGAAGCCGTGCGCGGCGCCCATCAGCTCAGCCGCAACCACGGCTGCGAAGCGGTGCTGCTGTCACCAGCCTGCGCCAGCTTTGATCAGTACAGCGACTTTGAAGCCCGTGGCGATCATTTTCGTGCGCTGACAAACAGTCTTCAGGCGGGCTAGTCAATCGCTTTACACTCGCCGCCATAGCTGATGGTGGTCATGGCCTACTGGCTGATGAAAAGCGAACCCGATGTCTACGGGATTCAGCATCTCCAGCAGGAAGGCTCCACCCTCTGGGACGGCATTCGTAACTACCAGGCGCGCAACTTCATGCGCACGATGCAACCTGGCGACCGGGCTTTTTTCTACCACTCCAATGCCAAGCCACCGGGGATTGTGGGGCTGATGGAGGTGATTGAAACCCGAATCACCGATCCGAGCCAATTTGATCCCAACAACAAGTATTTCGACCCGAAGTCGAAACCTGACGCGCCCCGATGGGACTGCGCCCGCTTGCGTTATCTGGGCACCTTCGCTGAACTGCTGAGCCTCGACGCCCTCCGCGAAAGCTTCAGCATCGAGGAGTTGCCCGTGGTGCGTCAGGGCAACCGACTCTCGATCCTTCCCGTGCCGGAGGCCAGTGCCGAGCGCCTGCTCAGCCTGTTGGGCCCCCTTTGAACGGTCACGGTCGCGCACTGCGGCCCCTGCGGGCGCTGCGGGCCAGCGCTCAGCAGCTCTGGCAGCATCCCTGGCCTCTCCTGGGGTTCAGCGCCACCACCTGCGGCCTGCACCTGCTGGGCTGGGGCGTGTTCGCCAGTGCCGAGCAGGCCGGGAGTGCGGTGCTCAACACCACGGCCCATCTGCTGGGCATCGTTCTCTACTTCGGAAGCCTGATCTGGATGATCGATGGCTTCACCCGCGCCGGGTTGAGCCTTGCCGCCGCCGAGGCACCGCGCGCCGACGCCCTATTTCGCTGGCATGGCCACTGCAGCTGGCAGTTGTGCCGTGGGCTGTTGCTGCTGATGGCGCTGATCAGCCTGATTGTGTTGAGCAGCTTTGGCCTCTGGTCGTTGCTTCTGCTCCTGCTGCCGGCCCTGGCTCCCCTCGCCGTTGCCGTGGGGCTGCTGCTGAGCGTTGCCCTGGCTCTGAGCCAACTGTTTCTGGCCTGCTGGATCGTGTCGGACGACCTCGATCCCCTGGCCGCCCTGAAGAGGGGTTGGGCCCTGCTCCCCCGGCGCAGCGCAGGCCTGCTGGGGCTCGCTGGCGTTGTGCTTTTGATCGCCATGGCGCCGCTGCTGCTGGGGCTGGTGGCGGAAGTGCTGCTGGAAGGCCTCGGGCTACCGATCACCGCGGTGGCGTTGGTGATCGCCCTGCCGCTGCTGGCCACCACGGTGACCAACAGCTTCACGAGCGCGAGGGCTTAGGCGATCGGATCGCTGAAGCGGGACTGCTGAGGGAACAGGTTGGCGAGGTAACAGCGGGTGATCTCTCGGGTCTGCACACCGTTCTGCACCAGGAACCCGGCCAAGGCGGCCTGGAACAAGCGGTATTGATCCCAATTCGGATGGGCCTCGATGAAGCCCTGCATCGACTGCAACAGGGGCTCGGGGACCTCAGCACACATGCTCACCGTGCCTGTTGGCTCCATGCACTCACCTCGTCGGACGAGCACCAGTTCCCCACAACAAGCGGCAACGGTCAACCCGCGACCCGGAGTGGCATTCCAAGGCCATCTCAGCGTGAGATGGCCCATGGCCCAACGCATCTCCCAGGGCTGAATCCCGGGCAGCCAGGCAGCTGGGCAGGGGGCCCAGGCTTGTCAACCAGCGTTGCCGAATCCTGCCTGGTTCTCCACAGCCGCCCGAGGCCAGGGGGATCTGCTGAGGCAGGGTTGTGGAAAACAGGTGCAAAACGTTGGGGAACAGCTCCCCCTAGCCAGGGAGAAACCCTCTGATCAGCAGTGCTGATCACCACAACGTTCTCAGGGCTGATCTCAGGTTCGGTTCAGGCATGCTGACGAGAGCCACACCACGCCATGACGGCTGCCCTGTTCGGAACTGGCCTGCTGGGCGGCGCCATCGCCCAGCGTCTGTTGCAGTACGGCCAGGAGCTATGGGTCTGGAATCGCTCCCCTGATCGCTGTCAGCCCTTGCAGGCCTTGGGAGCCCAGCAGGCGCTCAGGCCTCTGGAGGCCGCCCAGCAGGCCCCGTGGCTGATCACCGTGCTCAGTGACGGTCCCAGCACCCGTGAGCTCCTTCTGGAGCAGATCAACGGCGGCCTGCGGGGCCGCACCGTGATCCAGATGGGAACAATCGGTCCAGATGAAAGCCGTGAGCTGGCCGAGGCGGTGGCCCAGCGCGGTGGGCGCTATCTGGAGGCCCCGGTGCTGGGCAGCAAGCCAGAGGCCTTAGCCGGAAGCCTGCAGCTGATGGCCGGTGGTCCCAAAGAGCTCTATGCGCAAGCCCTGCCGCTGCTGAGCCAGCTCAGTGCCACCCCGGTGCATCTGGGGGAGGTGGGCACGGCGATGGCCGCGAAGCTCGCCCTCAATCAGCTGATCGCCAGCCTCACCCATGCCTTCAGCCTGTCGCTGCATCTGGTGCAGCGCAGTGGCGTGGAGGTGGAGGCCTTCATGGATCTGCTGCGCAGCAGCGCTCTCTACGCCCCGACCTTTGACAAAAAGCTCGAGCGGGAACTGAAGGGCGACTACAGCAACCCCAATTTCCCGACAGCCCATCTGCGCAAAGACCTAGCTCTGTTCCAAGCGGCCGCACAAGCCACGGGACTCGACAACCAGGGGCTTGAGGGATTGCTCGAGCTCCTCGAGAACGCCACTCCGGCAGGGCTGGACCCACTCGACTACTGCGCCTTGCACGCCCTCACGGCTGGCCATACAGCTGCTGCAAAGCAACCGTGAAGGGCCCCGCCGCCGCTTCCGGCCAGAAGCACTCCAGCGCGCGCTGGGAGGGGTCAGGACTGAGCACCGCCCGCAACGCCCAGCCCTGGCGATCCCCCTCGATCGAGAGCCACCAGACCCCGCGCTCCAACTCCAGCTCAATCGCCTCCTCGGCCATCAGTTGATCCACCAACTGACGGTGCTGCTCGACTAGATCCCAGACACCATCCCGCAGCGCCAGGGCCTCGGCATCGCTGAGTTCAGCCGCCCAACCATTCCCAGCGATCAACACAGGAAAGGGATGGCGGCTGGCATCCCAGGCCAATCGCCATCCCTCACCTTCACGCTGAATCACAGCGAACGAACCGCTCAGCCAGGCAGCAGATCGGGCTGATCCTGCTCATCGCTGAGCTCGATGATGGCCCGCTGTACAGGCTTGACCATCGAATCCTCCAGCAGACCGTCGAAGTCATCGAAACGGCGCTGCTTCGCGCGGAAGGCAATGCGAACCGTGGTCAGGTAACGGTTGCTGGAGTGCCGCACCAGATTCTCGGCGCGCTGGGCGAGCTCTTTGGGGCTGACGTTGACGCCGAGATACATGCACTATTCGCCAATCGACCCATCGTAGGCCAGCAGACTGCTGGGCAACGGAACGGTGACCGGGAAGACCAGCGGCTCCTCCCCCGGCACCAGCAGACGAATCTCCCGGGCCAGCTGCAACGCCTCCAGGGGTGGCCGCAGCAGATCGATCACGCCACAGACCATGGCGCGGTGAGCCAGGTCACGGCACTCCACCTTGAGCGCCCCCCAACCGCGAGACAGGCGAGCTGCCAGCAGGGGATCCAGCCGCCGGGCCAGAGCCGGATCCTCCCGATAAAACGACCACACCGCCACCGCAACCCGGTCCATCACGCCTCGCAAGACCCACTGGTCTCACCATGGAGTCGTGAAATGCGTCACGCTCGTGCTCGGCCGTTTCCCTTCAGCTTTGATCCATGGCCGGCACCCTTGCCATCGATCTCGGCAGCAGCACGACGGTGGTGGCCCACCTCGATCCCACGCAACAGAACCCTCGGCTCCTGCCCATTCCACCCTTCAGCACGGATGATCCCCCGGTGATTCCCAGCCTGATCTGGCTGAACGGCGAGGAGACGGAGCGCCCCCTGATCGGCCGTCAGGTGCTGGAGGCGGGCCTGCTGGAGCGCGGTGGTCCGCAGTTGCAGCGCGACTTCAAGCGCCAGATTGGCGCCCCAGCCCGCACCGGTCCGCCAAGCCTGCTGAGCCCGGAGCAGAGCGGACGCCTGCTTCTGCAAAGGATCTGGAGCCAACTCCCCCACGATCTCCAACCGGAGCGGCTGGTTCTCACAGCCCCGATCGACAGCTACCGCACCTACCGCCAGTGGCTGCTCGACGCCCTCTCTGACCTTCCGGTGCCCGAGGTGGCGCTGGTGGATGAGCCCACTGCGGCCGCCATCGGCGCCGGACTGCCGGCGGGCAGCCGGGTGCTGGTGGTGGACATCGGCGGAGGCACCACCGATCTCTGCCTCGTGGCCCTGCAAGGAGGCGAGGGGAAAGCCGCCCCGATCGCCCAACTCCTGCGCTTTGCAGGACGCGAGCTCAATCACAGCCAACAAACCCTGCGCACCGCTGATGTGCTGGGCAAAGCGGGGTGCGCCATCGGAGGTCGCGATCTCGATGGCTGGATCGCAGTGGAGCTGATGCCTGCGCAAGCCCACGGCCTCGAGGGCCCTCCAGCGGGCCTGCTCAGTGCCTGCGAACGGTTGAAATGTCAGCTGAGCACCCGCAACGAAGCCCTCGGGCTCTGGACACCAGACCCCCAGCAGCCACCTGTCGAGCTGCGGCTGCGCCGTCCGGATCTGGAGGCCCTGCTGGAGCGCCGGGGCCTGCTCAACCTGTTGGATGAACTTCTCGAATCCGTGCTGGCCTCAGCCCGCGCCGCGGGCGTTCGCCGAGACCAGATCGATGCGGTGCTGCCGGTGGGGGGCAGCAGTCAGATGCCCCTGATCCGCTCCTGGCTGGCGAACGCCCTGCCAGGGGTTCCCATTCGTGGCGATCGCCCAGTGGAAGCGGTGGCGCTGGGGGCTCTCAGCCTGACGCCAGGGGTCACAGTGAAGGATGTGCTGCATCAGGGTGTCTCGCTGCGCTGCTGGGACCAGCGCAGTGGAGAACACCGCTGGCACCCCCTGTTCATCGCGGGACAGAGCTGGCCGGTGGAGCAACCGCTACGGCTACGTCTGGCCTGCAGCGAGCCAGCCCAGACGTCACTCGAACTGGTGCTGGGGGAACCAGAGCTCGAACAGCGCAGCGAAGTGGTCTACGTGGATGGCCTGCCGGTGTTGCGTCGCCGTGCAGCCGGAGGTGCCCGTGTCAAACCCTGGGATCAGGAGGCCTTGGCCTTGCGCCTGGATCCCCCGGGGGACCCAGGCGTCGACCGGTTGGAACTGGGGTTCTGGATCAACGAAGCCGGACAGCTGATGGTGGAAAGCAAGGATCTGATCACCCAGGAGAGCGAGCCTCCCGTGAACCTCGGTCCCGTGCGCTAGGGGCCGGCTGCAGCGCTGCCCCCGCTGCAGTGATGACAGGGGCCTGGCTACATAAAACAGTTGTGCTCATGACACGCGCAGATTGGCCATCCGGCGGCACCGGCTTCCACGCTTCTGGCTGGTGCTCACCCTGGGCCTGGTCAGCGGAGCCGTGGGCGCTGCCTACTGGTGGGAAAAGCAGCTGCCGCAGCGCCTGGAGCGTGCTGCGGCAGAAGGTCGCCTGGACGACTGCCTGCGCTACGGGGAGCAGCTCTCGGCCCTGCGCTGGCTGGGAGGGCGGGCACCGCAGGAGCAAAACCGCTGTAGGCGCCTCAAAGCCGAACAGCTCTGGCGCAGCAATGCGCGCGGTGAAGCGCTGCGCCTGCAACGCCTGCTGGTGAACTCCGGCAGCAGCACCGTCGCCGATCAACAACGCCTGCTCACCTGGCAGCGGCAACTGGAGCAGGAAGCCCTCAGGCTCTACCGCAGTGGCAATCTCGATCAGGCCCTGGCGGTGCTGAGGGACCTCAACGCCGCCCACAACACGGAAGGCACCGCCTTAGGCGATCAGCTGCGGGAAGACTGGAATCGCAACCGCTTTCAGAAGGAACGGGCCAAACAACTGATCCCCCAATCGCGCTGGTGGGAAGCATTGGATGCGCTTAACCGCATCGATCACCCCTGGTGGAAAGCCCAGACAGCGGATCTGCGACAACAGGTGGAGCGGGGCATTGAAGGGCTGCGCAAGCAGCACGACGCCGAGCACGACCACGACTCCCACGGCTCCCTGGACTCGAACATTCCCGCAGACCAGTTGAGCCAACGGGTCAACGCCAAGCTCTCCCAGGGGAAAGACGACTGGGAGGCCTTCAGCGAAGCCTGCCGGGAGTTGGGGGGCCGGGTGGTGGAAGCCGGACCGGAAACGGCCTGCCGCCGCTGAGCACGCGTGACAGGATGGCCGCACCGCGCGCGCCCTTCATGCAGGTTGGAGATCAGGTCAAGGTGAGCCAGAGCGTTGTGGTGTTTCACCATCCTGAGCACCGCGGCCAGGCCTTTGATCTCAAAGGCCAACAGGGCGAGGTGTTTCAGGTGCTGAACGACTTCAAGGGCCGCACCATCAGCCCCACCCTGCCGGTGATCGTGGCTTTCGGGCGTTTCCGCGCCCACTTCCGCAGCGACGAACTGGAAGCGGTCAGCTGACGGAGCTTGGCTCCTCCTTGATCAGGAACACCCCTTCCTCTCCATCGATGCCGTTGAGGCAGAGAGCGATCAGTTCCTGACGGTTGGTGGGAACAACACGCCCACAAAAGTCAGGCTGGATCGGCAGCTCCCGGTGGCCGCGATCCACCATCGCCAGCAGAGCCACCCGGGAGGGGCGCCCCCAGGCCTGCAGCGCCTCGAGAGCCGCTCGCACCGTGCGACCGGTGAAAATCACATCGTCGACCAGCACCACGGTCTTGTCATCGAGACTGGAGGGCAACTGGGTCGGTGCCACCAGACGGGTGCCGACCCGCTCGAGGTCGTCACGATGAAAGGTGGGATCGAGGCTGCCGCAGTCGACAGGATGCCCGCAGAGCTGCTCCAGGCGACTGGCGAGCACCTCGGCAAGGGCCGCGCCACGAGTTGGAATCCCTAACAAAACGAGATCGCGGCTCTCATCAACGCTTTCGAGCACCTGGGAGGCGAGGCGGTTGAGCGTGCGGCCCAACTCCACTGCTGACAGGATTTCAACGCGATCAGCAGACATGGCGGAGCTCGCGGGGCGCAGGAATGCGGTCTGTTCCGGTGTAGCCAAAAGCTGACGCAAGGCGCCTGGAGATTGGTTCAATCCAAGGCACGCGGTAAGTTGGCTTAAGAAGAGTTGCAGGAAGGGGCGGGGTTTTCCAGGGTGACAGTCATACCGTCGACTGAATCAGACGCCAACCCGGCCCCGAAGCGCAGCACTGGCATTGCGGACGGATCAGAGCACGGTTCAGGGCGAGCTGAAACCCAGGGTTCCGTCGCCCCGGTCGTTCTTTGCATCCTCGATGGCTGGGGCTATCGCCACGACGACGCCCACAACGCCATCCGCTCGGCCCATACGCCGGTCATGGATGCCCTGTGGCACGCCTATCCCCACACCCTGATTGAAGCCAGCGGAGCCGATGTCGGCCTCCCCGATGACCAGATGGGGAACTCCGAGGTGGGGCACCTCACGATCGGAGCGGGTCGCATCATTCGCCAGGAGCTGGTTCGCATCTCTCAAGCGGTGCGGGATGGAAGCCTTGCGGATAACCCTCAGCTCAACGCCCTGGCAGACGGGTTACTGAGCAGCAGCAAGACCCTCCACCTGATCGGTCTCTGCTCGGACGGTGGCGTTCACAGCCACATCGATCACCTTGGAGGCCTGCTGCGCTGGGCCAAGGCACGCGGCCTGCAGCGCGTCTGCATCCACGTGATCACCGACGGACGCGACACCCCGCCCCAGAGTGCTGCCCCGTTCCTCGCAACGGTGGAGTCGCAGATCCAAAGCAGTGGCATCGGCGAGATCAGCACCCTCTGCGGTCGCTACTGGGCGATGGACCGGGATAACCGTTGGGAGCGCACCGAACGGGCCTACCGCCTGTTGACCGAAGCCACGGAAATCAGCAACCTCAGCCCCCAGGAGGTTCTGGCGAGCTCCTATGCCAACGAGGTGTTCGATGAGTTTCTCGAGCCCACGCGCCTGAGCGAGGCGGTGATCAGCCCCGGCGATGGGGTGGTCTGCTTCAACTTCCGCCCAGACCGGGTGCGGCAACTGGTCAAAGCCCTGGTTCTGGATTCGTTTGAAGGGTTTGATCGCCAGCAGGTGAGCGACCTCAAGGTGGTCACCTTCACCCAGTACGAAGCCGGACTGCCGGTTTCGGTGGCCTTCCCTCCGGAATCCCTCGATGGCCTGCTGGGGCAAGTGGTGTCGGAATCGGGTCTGCGCCAGTTCCGCACCGCTGAAACCGAGAAATACCCCCATGTCACCTATTTCATGAACGGTGGCATTGAGCAGCCCTACCCCGGCGAAGACCGGCATCTGGTTCCCTCGCCGCGGGTCGCCACCTACGACCAGGCACCGGCGATGTCAGCCGAGCAACTCACCGAGAACTGCATCTCAGCGATCAACAAGGGCATCTACTCCCTGGTGGTGATCAACTACGCCAACCCCGACATGGTGGGGCACACCGGCGAGATGGACGCCACCATCGAAGCGATTGGCACCGTTGATCGCAGTGTGGGGCGCCTGCTGGAGGCCACAAACCGCATGGGCGGCACGTTGCTCGTGACGGCAGATCACGGCAATGCTGAACTGATGGAGGGCCCCGATGGATTGCCCTGGACGGCCCACACCACCAATCCGGTGCCCGTGATCCTGGTGGAGGGGGAGAAGCGCAAACTTCCCGGCCATGGAAACGCCGTTGAACTGCGCAGCGGAGGTGGTCTGGCGGATGTGGCCCCGACCCTGCTGGAGATTCTGGGTCTACCCCAACCCTCCCGCATGACCGGAGAATCGCTGATCGTGCCAGTGGGCAGCCCAGCTGTTCTCAACAGGATTCCTCAGACCCTGGGCGTCTGAAGGGCCCTAACCTGGACCGATGATTCAATCCGTTCTGACCTGGATCTGGCTGAGCAGCGGCGTTCTGCTGGTGATCACCGTTTTGCTGCATAGCCCGAAAGGTGATGGCATGGGCGGTCTGGCCTCCAGCGGCAGCTCCATGTTCAGCAGCGCACGCAGCGCGGAAGCCACCCTCAACCGCATCACCTGGACACTGCTGGCCCTGTTTTTGGGCCTGGCGACGGCCCTGAGTGCAGGCTGGCTGAAGGGCATCTGATGACCCGTCGAGGCTTGCTCGCGTCCCTCGTAGCTCTGGTGGGGGCTCGTCCCGCCGAAGCGGCTTCTGCTGCAGCAGATCCCAAGTGGCAGCTTTCCGATGCGGAGTGGAAACGGCGCCTAAGCCCTGCCGCCTACGACGTCCTGCGCAAGGAAGGCACCGAACGGCCCTTCAGCAGCCCGCTCAACAACGAGAAGCGCGCCGGCATCTATCACTGCGCCGGTTGCGATCTGCCCCTGTTCAGCTCCAAGGCCAAATACGAGAGCGGAACCGGCTGGCCAAGCTTCTGGGAGCCGCTGCCGAAGGCGATCGGCACCAAGATCGACTTCAAGCTGATCGTGCCCCGCACCGAATACCACTGCCGGCGCTGCGGCGGTCACCAGGGTCATGTGTTCGGCGATGGCCCCAAACCCACCGGCAAGCGCTACTGCAACAACGGGGTCGCCCTCACCTTTAAGCCCAGTACCTAGCGGACACCGAGTCGTCTACGCATCAAAAAGCCCGGAATGGATCCATCCCGGGCTTGCTAGTCGCTGCTGGGATCAGAACAGCTGGAGGGGAGCCCACGCGCTCGGCGTAGGCCTCCTCGCCGTGCTCGGCCACATCGACACCGAGATTTTCGGCGTCTTCCGAGACCCGGAATTGAACCCCCAGGCCCCGAAGCACAGCTGCAATCAGCAGGGTGCCCAACGCCGCGAGGCCGTAGGCCACCAGCACCGCCTACAGCTGACCCAGCACCAGGGCAGCTCGGCCTTGCTCCGCAAGAACCTTGCCCGCAGGGTGGGCAGCGATCAGCTCAGCGCTGGCGAAAGCACCTGTGAGCAAAGCGCCAACGGTGCCACCGACGCCGTGAACCGCATAGGTATCGAGGGAATCGTCAAAGCGCAGCTTCACCTTGATCTGCACCGAGGCGTAACAGAGCAGAGCGGTGATGGCACCGATGGCCATGCCCGAACCAATGGTCACAAAGCCTGCAGCTGGGGTGATCCCCACCAGACCAGCCACCGCGCCCGTGGCCATGCCCACGGCGGTGGGCTTGCCATCCCGGAAGGTTTCCAGCAACGACCAGGCCACCAGACCCGCCGCCGCTGCCACATGGGTGGTGGTGAAGGGGAGCTCGGCTCCAGCAACTGAGAGCTGACTACCGCCGTTGAAGCCGAACCAGCCAAACCACAGCAAACCGGTGCCCAGCAGGATCTGGGTCACGTCATGGGGTGGTCGGATCGATTTCGGCCACTGCTTACGGGCGCCAATGAGAGCCGCCAGCACCAAGGCACTCACACCGGAGCTGATGTGAACCACGGTGCCGCCCGCGAAATCCAGGTCTTTGCCGAGCAGTCCGCCCCCCCAGACCATGTGGGCCAAGGGGGCGTAGACCAAGAGCAGCCAGATGGGCGTGAACAGGCACCAGAAGCGGAAGCTGATGCGCTCCACAAGCGCCCCGGAGATCAGGGCCGGAGTAATGATCGCGAACATGCCCTGGAACAGGGCAAAGGTGAGGCCAGGAATTGCCAGGGGCTCCCAGCTGGCCGGCAGGTTCTCCAGCAGTGCATAAGAGAAGGGATGACCGACCACAGCTTGCAGGGCACCGCCATTGGCAAAGGCCAGGCTGAAGCCAACGGTGGCCCACACCAAGGTGGCGATGCCCATCATCACGAAGCTCATGGCCATCGTGTTGAGCACATTGCGGCTGCGGACAAAGCCCGCGTAAAAGAGCGCCAGGGCCGGCGTCATCATCAGCACCAGGGCGGCGCTGATCAAAACAAAACCGTTATTCGCGCTATGAAGCGCCGTATCGGCAGCAAAGAGAGGCAAATCTGCTGTATCAGCTCGAACAACCCTGCTGAGCAGCACCCAACCCAAACAGTATCAACTGATACAAGCAATCTCTTAGCGGTATCAGCTGTAACACCTTGAGGCGAGGCCCGCGTCCTTCGGCGGCCTGCCCAATTGGATTCACCAATGGCATCACGAGGTCTTTCGTGAGGGCCAGGCTTAGGGCATTGCCCTTCTAAAAGAAGAACTCCGTGACTTCCCGAAACCAGCAACGAAAAGCAAACGCGAAAAGCCCCTCAACATTCAGCCCTTAAAGCCAGGTTCTTGAAGACCAGAGCGCAGAAAGGCAACGCTCTTTTGAACACGCTCGATCTCATAGTCGGTCTTCACCTTCTGCTTCTCCAGGACCTCTACACGCTTCAAGAGATCTTCCAGGAGTTTGTTCTGGAGTGATTCCACCTGAACGAGCCGCTTCTTCTTGTCGGGGTCCGACGGCCCAGCAGAGGCCGCTCCATCCAGCACGACACCTTCGGTATCCAGGTACACCTCAGCAAGGCGCTCGAGAACCTTCGTGTACTGCTTTCCCTGACGCCGGCAGAGATCCCTGAAGCGATCCAAGACGTCAGGCCTGAAGTTCGCAGCGAAGGCGCCAGGACGCGGCAAAAGCAAGATGCGTATAGCAAGAACAATACACTTCCTTCCCTGGATCCATTTCCCGAGTCAGTGGCGGGTTTCACCAGCTGCGCCGCCACGCCCTCCCGCACGCTGGAAACAGTCCTCCTGCATAGGCCTGCATTGCAGCACCTATACATGAGGACTGGGTCGCCACAGGTCTGAACCGATCGACAGGCACAAAAAATGGGGCACAGATGTGCCCCAAATGCGTTGCAATCACTGAAGAGTCGCAGGGGAGAAGGCCAGCCTCTCCCCGGCTAGCTTCAGTAGTCGAAGTCGCCGCCCATGCCGCCGCCGGCAGGAGCTGCTTCCTTCTTCTCGGGCAGGTCAGCCACGATGCACTCGGTGGTGAGCACCATGCCGGCGATGGAGGCGGCATTCTGCAGACCGGAGCGGGTCACCTTGGCGGGGTCCACGATGCCGGCAGCCAGCATGTCGACATACTCGCCAGTGGCGGCGTTGTAGCCCTCGTTGAAGGGCTTGTTCTTCACGTGCTCGGCCACAACAGAGCCGTTCACACCAGCGTTCTCAGCGATGCGCTTGAGGGGAGCGGTGAGGGCGGAAGCCACGATGGTGGCGCCGATCAGCTCTTCGCCGGAGAGGTTGGAGGCAGCCCACTGCTCAAGGGCAGGAGCCAGGTGGGCCAGGGTGGTGCCACCGCCAGGAACGATGCCTTCTTCAACGGCCGCCTTGGTGGCGTTGATGGCGTCTTCCAGGCGCAGCTTCTTGTCCTTCATCTCGGTCTCGGTGGCAGCGCCCACCTTGACCACGGCCACACCGCCGCTCAGCTTGGCCAGACGCTCCTGCAGCTTCTCCTTGTCATAGGAGGAGTCGGTTTCGTCCATCTGCTTGCGGATCTGCTCGCAGCGGGCCTTCACGGCAGCCTCGTTGCCTTCAGCAACGATGGTGGTGGTGTCCTTGTTGATGGTGATGCGGCGGGCGGTGCCCAGCATCTCCAGCTTGGCGTTCTCCAGCTTGAGGCCGGCGTCCTCGGTGATCAGCTGACCGTTGGTGAGAACGGCGATGTCCTCGAGCATGGCCTTACGGCGATCGCCGAAGCCAGGAGCCTTCACAGCGGCCACGTTGAGCACGCCGCGCAGGCGGTTCACCACCAGGGTGGCGAGGGCTTCCTTCTCGATGTCCTCAGCAATGATCAGGAGGGGCTTGCCGGTGCGGGCGATCTGCTCGAGCACGGGCACCAGATCCTGCACCAGGCCGATCTTCTTGTCGGTGAGGAGGATGTAGGGATCCTCGAGCACCGCTTCCATGCGCTCGGTGTCGGTGGCGAAGTAGGGCGAGATGTAGCCCTTGTCGAAGCGCATGCCCTCGGTGACCTCCAGTTCGGTGGTCATCGACTTGCCTTCCTCGAGGGAGATCACACCCTCTTTGCCGACCTTGTCCATGGCATCGGCGATCATGCGACCCACCTCTTCGTCGTTACCGGCGGAGATGGTGCCCACCTGGGCGATGGCGTTGGAGTCGCTGATGGGCTTGGCGTGCTCCTTGATCTTCTCGACCAGGAACTCAGCGGCCTTATCGATGCCCTTCTTCAGGGTGATGGCGTTGGCACCGGCGGCGACGTTGCGCAGACCGGACTTGACCATGGCGTGGGCCAGCACCGTGGCGGTGGTGGTGCCGTCGCCGGCCGCGTCGTTGGTCTTGGAGGCGGCCTGACGGATCAGGGCGACGCCGGTGTTCTCAATGTGATCCTCGAGTTCGATCTCCTTGGCGATGGTGACGCCGTCGTTGATGATCTGAGGTGCACCGAACTTCTTCTCCAGCACCACGTTGCGGCCCTTGGGACCCAGGGTCACAGCAACGGATTCGGCAAGGATGTCGATGCCTTTTTCGAGGGCGCGGCGGGCCTGCTCGTTGTAGATGATGCGCTTAGCCATGGGAGGCGATTCGTGTCAGTGAGGTCGGAAACGGTCTGAAGCGGTAAGCCTTGGCCTGCGAGAGGCGATCAGTTGACGACGGCCAGGATGTCCTTCTCGGAGAGCAGCACGTACTCGTCGCTGCCGAGCTTGATGTCGGTGCCGGCGTACTTGCTGTAGAGCACCTTGTCGCCAACGCTCACTTCAGGAGCCTGACGGGAGCCGTCGTCGTTGCGCTTGCCGGGGCCAACCTGCACCACTTCGCCCACTTGGGGCTTTTCCTTCGCGGTGTCAGGCAGAAGGATGCCGCCGGCGGTCTTCTCTTCGGACTCGGAGACCTTGATGAAGATGCGATCGCCCAGGGGCTTAACGGTGGAAACGCTGAGGGAAACAGCAGCCATGGATGGAATTCGAGTGAAACGGCGAAACCATTGGCATGGCGCCAGAGACGCTGCCAGGGTCGCGGCGTAAAAACGCCTGCGGCGACGAGTTGGCACTCGCACGCCTTGAGTGCCAAGTTATGGGCCCTCGACGCCGGGCCACAACCACCATTGGGGGCGGTTGACCGAACAGCCTCGGCCGCTGGATCGGAGGGGTTGCCAGAAGGGGCGGTGCGTAGTGGTAAGGTTGCGCCGCTCAAAGCGGGACGGTTCCCGCTGCGCGTCCTGCGATTTTTCCCTTAAATGGCTGCTGCTACTGCCACCGGCACCAAAGGCATCATCCGGCAGGTGATCGGCCCGGTGATCGACGTTGAATTCCCGGCCGGCAAGCTGCCAAAGATCTATAACGCCCTCCGCGTGACGGGCAAAAACTCGGCCGGTCAAGACGTGGCTCTGACCGCCGAGGTGCAACAGCTCCTTGGTGATCACCGCGTGCGCGCTGTGGCCATGAGCAGCACCGATGGTCTGGTGCGCGGCATGGAAGCCGTCGACACCGGCGCTTCCATCTCCGTGCCCGTGGGTGAAGCCACCCTCGGCCGCATCTTCAACGTGCTCGGCGAGCCCGTGGATGAGCAGGGTCCTGTGAAGACCACCGCCACCGCCCCGATCCACCGCGAAGCTCCCAAGCTCACCGAGCTCGAGACCAAGCCGCAGGTGTTCGAAACCGGCATCAAGGTGATCGACCTGCTGGCTCCCTACCGCCAGGGCGGCAAGGTGGGACTGTTCGGTGGTGCCGGTGTGGGCAAAACCGTGCTGATCCAGGAGCTGATCAACAACATCGCCAAAGAGCACGGCGGTGTGTCGGTGTTCGCCGGCGTGGGTGAGCGCACCCGCGAGGGCAACGACCTCTACGAAGAATTCAAGGAATCGGGCGTGATCAACCCCGATGACCTCTCCAAGTCGAAGGTGGCCCTGTGCTATGGCCAGATGAATGAGCCCCCCGGCGCCCGCATGCGCGTGGGTCTGTCGGCTCTGACCATGGCCGAACACTTCCGCGATGTGAACAAGCAGGACGTGCTGCTGTTCGTGGACAACATCTTCCGCTTCGTGCAGGCCGGCTCGGAAGTGTCCGCTCTGCTGGGCCGCATGCCTTCCGCTGTGGGCTACCAGCCCACCCTCGGCACCGACGTAGGCGCCCTGCAGGAGCGCATCACCTCCACCCTCGAAGGTTCGATCACTTCGATCCAGGCTGTGTATGTGCCTGCGGACGACCTGACCGACCCCGCACCGGCCACCACCTTCGCCCACCTGGACGCCACCACCGTGCTCAGCCGCGGCCTGGCCTCCAAGGGCATCTACCCCGCTGTGGATCCCCTGGACTCCACCAGCACCATGCTCCAGCCCGCCGTTGTGGGCGATGAGCACTACCGCACCGCCCGTGCCGTGCAGTCGACCCTGCAGCGCTACAAGGAGCTCCAGGACATCATCGCGATTCTGGGTCTGGACGAACTGTCCGAAGACGACCGTCGCACCGTGGACCGCGCTCGCAAGATCGAGAAGTTCCTGTCCCAGCCCTTCTTCGTGGCTGAGATCTTCACCGGCATGTCCGGCAAATACGTGAAGCTCGAGGACACCATCAAGGGCTTCAACATGATCCTGGCGGGTGAGCTCGATGCCCTGCCTGAGGCTGCCTTCTACCTCGTGGGCAACATCGACGAAGTGAAGGCCAAGGCCGCCAAGATCCAAGCCGAAGCCAAAGGCTGATCCGGAGGCCTAACTGATGTCTCTCACCCTGCGCGTTCTGGCTCCTGACCAGAGCGTCTTCGACGGCGCCGCCGACGAAGTCATCCTTCCTTCCACCACCGGCCAGCTGGGGATTCTCCCTGGCCACGTGTCCCTGCTGACCGCCCTCGACTACGGCGTGCTGCGGGTGCGTGAGGCCAGTGGCTGGAAAGCCATCGCCCTTCAGGGTGGATTCGCCGAAGTTGAATCCGACGAGGTCACGGTTCTCGTGAACTCCGCGGAACTCGGCAGTTCCATCAACGCTGAGCAAGCCAAGAAGGAACTGGAAGCGGCGACCGCCGCTGCCGCCCAGTTCGAAGGCCAGCCCTCCAGCACTGAAAAGATCAAAGCCCAGCAGGAGCTTTCCCGCGCCCGGGCCCGCGTTCAGGCCAGCACCCTGAACTGAATCCGGATCCTCAACGCCGGTAGCGCCCCAGCTGGGGCGCTTTTTTATGCTCAGCCCACAGAACCCAAGCCATGGGCCTCGGCACAACACTCGGCGCTCAGCTGCGGCAATGGCTGACGCAAGATCCCTCGGCCCTGCAGAACAGTCGGGCGATTGCGAACCGACTGATCGATGTGCTCGGGGCTGAGGATGCCCTCAAGGGCCCCGTGCGTGATCTCGCCAGCCAGCCCCTCTTCCTGCAGGTGCTCCACAGCCGGGGGGCGGCCCAGGCCACGGCCCTCTCCACCCTCACGGCCCAAATCCGCCAGACCTATGCCCCGGCGGTGCAATCCGAATTGATGGACCTGCTGGAGGCGGCCACAGGCTCAGCGGACCGGACGGACACGCCCCCTGAGCCAGCCCAGCCCGCCACCCAAACCAGAAGGCCTCAGCACCAGGAGGAGTTCGAGGCGCTGGCACCAGGCCTGGCACTGGCCGCCTGCGGAGCGCTGGTACTGGGCTGGTTCGCTCAGGAGCTGGATC
>Ga0194122_10000195_pt1 | contig 93923 bp, 66 predicted proteins | sample TA2MahCa10mmetaG_FD_155487 | JGI IMG/M metagenome (GOLD analysis project Ga0194122, IMG submission 155487) | Freshwater microbial communities from Lake Tanganyika, Tanzania - TA2015021 Mahale Deep Cast 10m | ecosystem: Environmental > Aquatic > Freshwater > Lake | place: Tanzania: Lake... | reverse complement strand
CGGCCAACTGCTCGGCGAAAAAACGGTGCTTAACGAATTCTACGCCTACGTAACCATGGGCAAGATGATGGAGGGCGGACTTCTCGTTAGCGAACGCGCCCAAACCCTGGCCGTTTATGTGCTCTGCGGCTTTGCCAACTTTGCCTCGATCGGAATCCAAATTGGCGGCATCGGCACCCTGGCCCCGGAGCGCCGCAAAGACCTTTCTGAGCTCGGCTTCAAGGCCGTCTTGGGCGGAACCGCGGCCTCGCTTACCACCGCTACGTTGGTCGCGCTGCTCCTGTAATTAGTACCCAGTTGCCAGCCACTGGTTCGTACCTTTGAATTATGCGCCAGTACCACGAATTAATGGACCGCGTGCTCCGCGAGGGCGCCGACAAATCCGACCGAACCGGTACCGGAACCCGCAGCGTTTTTGGCCACCAAATGCGCTTTGATCTGAGCGAGGGCTTCCCCATGGTCACGACCAAGAAGCTCCACCTTAAGAGCATCCTTCACGAGCTAATTTGGTTTATTTCGGGGGACACCAACATTCGCTACCTCTGCCAAAATGGGGTCCGCATTTGGGACGATTGGCCGTTTGCCACCTACTCCAAGTCGGCCGACTACGACGGAATCGGCATGAAGGAGTTCGCCGCGCGCATCGCTGCCGACGCCGATTTTGCGGCCAAGTGGGGGGATTTGGGGCCCGTTTACGGGTACCAGTGGCGCTTTTGGCCCGGACCCAACGGTCCGGTGGACCAGCTGCGCGAGGTGCTCGAAGGCATCCGCCGCAACCCCGACGGACGCCGCCACATCGTTTCAGCGTGGAATCCGGGTTACATCGACCAAATGGCGCTTCCGCCCTGCCATGCCTTTTTTCAGTTTTATGTAGTCGACGGCAAGCTGTCGTGCCAGCTGTACCAGCGGTCCGCCGACATCTTTTTGGGGGTTCCGTTCAACATCGCCTCCTACGCGCTGCTGATTCACATGATGGCGCAGGACCTCGGCCTCGGCGTAGGGGACTTTGTGCACACCTTAGGCGACGCCCACATCTACTCCAACCACCTGGAGCAGGTTCAGCTCCAGCTCAGCCGCGAGCCTCGCGCCCTGCCCACGCTGAAATTGAATCCGTCGGTCAAGAGCTTGTTTGACTTCCGATACGACGACGTGGAACTGGTCGGCTACGATCCGCACCCGCACATTCCCGCTCCGGTCGCCGTCTGATGCTGTACGCCATCGTCGCCCACGATCAGAACCTCGCCATTGGCGGTGGCAACGATTTGCTGTGGCACCTGCCCAACGACCTGAAGTACTTTAAGGAGAAAACGCGCGGATTCCCCATCATCATGGGCCGCAAAACCTTTGAATCGCTGGGGCGCCCCTTGCCCGGACGCCGCAACATGGTCGTGACCCGCCAGCCCGGCTGGTCCGCCGAAGGGGTAGACGTTTTTGCCAGCGTCGAAGCCGCCGTGGCAGCACTCAATGGTGCCGACGGGTTCATCGTGGGCGGCGGCGAGATCTACCGACTCGCGCTTCCGCTCGTAGACGTGCTCTATGTGACCTTGGTGCACACCGAATTTGCCGGCGCCGACACCTGGTTTCCTGAATACCGCGACCGATTTACCGAAGTGGCGCGCGAAGACCACCCGGCTGACGAGCGGCATGCCTACGCGTATTCGTTTATTCGCCTAAAGGCGAACACGTAACTAGTTGCTAGTTACTTGCTGCAACGCTCCGCGTTGCACTACGCCGACTGCTTAGATAGCTTCTGGAGCACCAGGTCCGCCGTAACGTGCACCTTTTCAGGAAGCTCGTACATGGCGTCGGTCAGTACCGTCTCGCCGATGCCGCGAAGCCCGCGGGCGCCCAGCTTGAACTCAATCGCTTTGTCGACGATGGCGTCAAGGGCTTCGTCGTCAATGCTGAAGGAAATTCCGTCCAACGCAAACAATCGCTCGTACTGCTTGATTAGGGCGTTTTTGGGCTCGGTGAGGATGCGGCGCAACGCCACGCGATCCAAGGGCTCGAGGTAGGTCAGCACCGGGAGACGCCCGATGAGCTCGGGGATCAAGCCAAAGGCCTTGAGGTCCTGCGGCGTGACGTACTTCAGGAACGCGTTTTCGTCAACCTCTTTGCGCTGAGTGGTTCCGCTAAACCCAACCACTTGCGTGTTTAGGCGGCGGGCAATATGGCGCTGGATACCGTCAAACGCTCCGCCCGCGATAAAGAGAATGTTGCGGGTATCGACCTCGACAAATTTCTGGTCGGGGTGCTTGCGGCCGCCTTTGGGCGGAACATTAACCTTGGTGCCCTCGAGCAGCTTGAGCAGGGCCTGCTGCACGCCTTCGCCCGAAACGTCGCGGGTGATCGACGGGTTGTCGCTCTTGCGGGCAATCTTGTCGATCTCGTCAATGAACACGATTCCGCGCTCGGCGTCGGCCACATTGTAGTCGGCGGCCTGAAGCAGACGGGTAAGAATGCTCTCGACGTCTTCGCCCACATAACCAGCCTCCGTGAGGACCGTGGCGTCGACGATAGCAAACGGAACCTTCAGCATGCGCGCTATGGTCCGCGCCAACAAGGTTTTGCCGGTGCCGGTTTCGCCCACCATGATGACGTTGGACTTCTCGAGGTCTTCGTCGCCCACGCCGCCGTGCAGCACGCGCTTGTAGTGGTTGTACACGGCCACCGCAAGGATTTTCTTGGCGTCGTCTTGGCTAATCACGTACTCGTCGAGTCGGGCGCGGATTTCAGCCGGCTTGGGCAATTCCATCGACCCGAGGGCCGAGGCGTCGTCTTCGTCGGTCTCCTCCTCAAGAATGTGGTGGGCCTGCTCAATGCAGTTGGCGCAGATCTGCGCATCCAAACCTGAAACCAGCAATCCGGCCTCGGTCGACGGACGTCCGCAAAAAGAACACTGGTTGGCGTCGGTCATGGATTGCGGGGCTTAAGCGCGGGGCTTGCTGACGAGCACCTCGTCGATCATACCGTAGGCCTTGGCCTCCTCGGAGGTCATCCAGTAGTCGCGGTCCGAATCGTGCTCTACCTTATCAAATGGCTGGCCGGAGTGCGAAGCGATGATTTCGTACAGCTCCTTCTTGAGCTTGAGGATTTCCTGCAGCGTGATTTCCATGTCGCTGGCCTGACCTTGGGCACCGCCCATCGGCTGGTGAATCATGACGCGGCTGTGCTTGAGCGCGGACCGCTTGCCCTTAGCGCCTGCACAGAGCAGCACGGCACCCATGGAGGCCGCCATGCCCGTACAGATCGTAGCCACGTCTGGCGCCACCACCTGCATGGTGTCGTAGATTCCAAGACCCGCGTACACGCTGCCGCCGGGACTGTTCATGTAGATCTGAATGTCTTTCTTGGCGTCGGCCGACTCCAAAAAGAGCAGCTGGGCCTGAACGATGTTGGCGACTTGGTCGTTGATTCCGGTTCCGAGAAAAATAATGCGGTCCATCATCAGGCGCGAAAAAACGTCCATCTGGGCCACGTTGAGCTGACGCTCCTCGATAATGTAGGGCGTCAACGAATTGTCGAGGTAGTGCTCGAGCTGCATGCTGCTGATGCCCTTGTCGAGCATCGCGTACCGCTTAAATTCTTTTCCGAAATCCATGGGGTTCAATTACTTCTGGGTTTTGTTCACTTCTTTGACGAAGTCCGCGTAGGTGGCTTTGATTTCTTTTTTACCAAAGGCGCCCAGCACGAACTGCATCAATTTACGCTGCAAAAGCTGTTCCGAATACTGCTCGGCTTGCGGACGCTCCTTGAGTAGATTCAGGGCCACTGGCTGGGCCTCTTCTACGCTCAGTTCACGTCCAAACTGGCGCATGCGGGCGACGACTTCCCCGGTGACAAAGTCGACCAGCTCTTCGCGGTGCACGTGAATATGGTGATCCTTAACCAACTTGGACTCAATGAGCTGCCAACGCATGGCCTTCTCCGTGTTGGGCCACTGCGCCTCGACTTCGGCCGAATCCAGCGGCTTTTCGCCGGCGGTCGTCATCCATTTTTTCAAAAACTTCGCGGGAAGCTTGAACTTCGCCTCCATCAGCTTGTCGCTGGCGAGGTTGAAAAAGTGCTGCTCGGCGTCGCGCTGGTAAATTTGGGTCAATTCCTCCTTGATTTTAGCGCGGAGCCCGGCCTCGTCGGTGACCACACCTTCTCCGAAGAGCTTATCAAAGAGCTCAGCGTTCAGGGCTGCGGGCTCAATATGGTAAATCTGCTCGAGCTTGAACCGGAAGTAGCCGGTGGCTGCTCCGCGCTCCTCGGGAGTAAAACCAAGAACTTGGTACAGATCAAAATCCTTCTCAAAATCGCTCACGTCGAGCACCAGGCTGTCGCCCTTGGCCAAGGCCTTGAGGTCTTTTTTCAGTGAGCGTCCGCTTACCGCGCTGAGTCCGAAGCGGCCGTGCTTGTGGGGTGCGCCCTCTAAGGGTTCACCCTTCTTGGTTGCGACGTCGAAATGACCATAAATGAGGTCGTCATCGCCTGCCGCCTCAACCTCGCTCATCGCTCCATAGCGCTGGCGCAGGTTTTCAACCTCCTTGTCGAGGTCCTTGTCGGTGGGCTCCATGACGTAGTACGGAATTTTCACCTTATCACTCACCTCAAGTTCAATACTTGGAGCCACTCCAAGCTCAAACTCAAAAGTGTTGGAATCGGCGGTGAAGTCCACGTCGCCGGCCACCGGAAGGGGTTGACCCAGAACATCAATTTTCTCGCGCTCGAGGTAGGCGTACAGCTCGTCTTGGAGGCGCTTGTTAATCTCGTCGGCGGTAATTGGGCCCTCGTACTGCTTGCGAATCAGCGTCATCGGTGCCATGCCCGGGCGAAAGCCCGGAATCCGCGCCTTTTTGCGGTAGTCGGCGAGCTGCTTTTCAACAGCTTCAGCGTACTCGCTGCGTTCAATCGTTAGCGAAAGGCGCGCGTTTAAATCGGCGTCAACGGTCCAGTTTGCGTTCATTGCGAAATAGTATTCGAAAAAGGAGTGCAAAGGTAGGTTGTGTACCTTTGGGAAAAATACTCTGTGGTGAAGAACTACCTCACACTCTTAGCGCTAGGCACATTAACGTTGCCTTCGTTCGCCCAAAGCCCTGAATTCTCGCTTTACGGCGGTTTGCCCATGTTCATTCGCGACGGAGCATCTCCCTTTGGTAAATGGGGTGCCCAAGAGGGCGGACTCGACGGACTCAACCTAACCGCTGGCGGTGAACTTCAACTTCCTCTTTGGAACGACTGGAGCATGCACGCCGGTCTAGACCTGTATTCGATCCGCGCCCTGGGTTCGGCCGCCACAACCCAGCTGACCGGAGCTTCTCCGCGCTTGGGTCTCGGGTACGCCCGTCCCGTGGGGAACGCCGTGGTTCAGTTGCGCGGTTCGCTCGGACTGGCCTCCGTGCGCACGACGCAAACCGTGGGCGGTGTCAAAACCAAGCTCAACGAAGGCCTGTATACCTGGGGGTCTCTTTCCGCACCGGCCTCATTGGGGTTGCGCGCTTCGCTCCCCTACGGCCCCGGCCGAGTTTACGCCGAGCTCACCTACCGCTACTTCATGTTTGACGACGGCCTAGACGGCTTGGGCGGCGGCGGAACCCGCATCGGCGGCCACGACGACCAAATGCTCATCGGGGTTGCCGGCTACACCTGGAATCTTACCCAAGTTCAATCGCGCACCCAGCGCGAGCTGACGGCCGCGAAGAAGGCAGCTGAATCGGTGCCAAGCCTCAAGCGCACCAACGAAGAACTAAAGATTGCCCAAGCCGAACTGGCCGACGAGCTTGAAGTGATCAAAGTGCAAAAGCAAAAAGTCGAATCGCGCCTGGATAGCTTGGAAAAAGGGCTCGTCTTAGCGTCATCCACCAACGCCTCTGGTATACCGTCATCAGTCGCGGGTTCTGCACAATCCAACACTTCGTCTTCATCTTCTGCAAAAGGAGTACAGTACGTCGTAGTCGTAGGCAGCTTCCGAAGCGATCGATTGGCAGCTCAGTACGTGGACCGACTTAAAAAATCTGGGGTTAACTGCTCTACGAGCGAAGGCGGAAACGGTTTTGTCCGGGTGTACACGGGCCCCTTCCGCAGCGAACAAGTGGCGTTTGAAGTCCTCGACAAGGTGCGCGTTGAAACGCCCGGGGCCTGGTTGCTACGTCTTTAACGTTGAAGCACAGAGCGTACTAAAAAGCAAAAACCCGGACCTTGTGGTCCGGGTTTTTTCGTGCGCGAAGGGGGACTCGAACCCCCACATCCTTTCGGACACTAGATCCTGAGTCTAGCCTGTCTACCAATTTCAGCACTCGCGCATGCCTGGCCCTGGTATTGGAGCCTGATTTTGCCTCAGAGCCACTCATGGGACTCGAACCCACGACCCTCGCATTACGAATGCGATGCTCTACCAACTGAGCTAAAGTGGCAAAATGGGGTGCAAATATAGTCGGAGTCCGAGTACTTTTGACAGAATATTAACTACGATGAAGTATCTACTTTCACTTGGACTGCTTTATGCCATGCCGGCATTTGGACAATGGTTTGCATCAGTTGGCATGGAGCAACAGGTCTTTTCGAGCACGAGGCTACAAAGCCCGGCAAATCCGATCATCGAATTGGGACGGGCAACCAAGCAGTCGATTATCGGTATTAGACTTCCCATTGAACCCAATAGCACCCATTGGTCCCAACCGAGTTGGTGGGGTACCTTTCAATATGTTCGCAGCATTTATAACCTGCCTGAACTTGAGGGTTTACCTGAGTGGTTTCCTGATTTTTCCAATACCGCCTACGGAATTGGTCGATTGAGCTTTTTCCGAAATCAAACCGTGGTTGAGGACCACGTCTCCGGATTTGAAAACGGTCTATGGCAGCGAGAAGAGTATACTTTTTCTTATCAAAATCCATCAATTGGCATAGGTGCAGGATTGCGGACAAGGTTAAAAAATACCGAGTTGTTTGCCGAAGGTGGGTTCAATCTTGGCACGGAACTCCGCACCTCGGTATACAAGGGAACACTCAATGCCGATGGTTCTCAAACGAGCATAGAATCCTATACCTACGATGAAAAACTTCGCTTCGTATTTCTCGGAATAGGGTTACGCACCTTTTTTGAGCGCGAATAGGCGGACTTTGACCGAAACAAGTCTAGATTAGCTCTAAAGAAATTTGTACCTTTGAGAGCCAAAAAGTGTAGTTATGAAGAATTTAATCTTTTTCCTCTGCCTAGTTTTAGGGCTTTCCGCAACAGCGCAAGGCCTAAATCCTGTCTTTGAATTCAGTACGGGTGCAGCTTTTAAGCATGCCGAGGGCTTTGCTGTTCCCCGGGTTAATCTCGCAGCGCACAAGCTTTATAAGGGGCTTGGCGTTTATACCATGTTCGAGCAACGAAACAACGTTACGTTTGCCGATGATTTCAATAAGGATGGTAACTACCAACGTTATGTTGTGGGTCCGACGTTCAATATTAATCAATTCGTCTACCTTTTTGGCGGAATTAGTCCGTTCGGTTCCTACGGTCTTGGCGGTGAAGGTGGATTTGGCAAGGTTCGCAAAGAAATTGGTGTTGCTGGTGTTTGGAAGAATTACACCATGCACCTTGGCTACTCTAACTGGGTAGGCGCAAGTGTTGCAGTGGGGTATCAGTTTGGCATCAAACTACCTAAGAAGCCTTCGGTTCCAGAAGTTCCTGTTCGTGTTCCCGAAAAAGTTGAAGAACCCGTTAAAGAAGCTCCTAAACCTGTTGAACCGCCTAAAGAAGTAGAAACCATTGAGCCGAAAGTTGAGGAAAAGGTAGAGTCCAAAGATCCTATCCTCCTTGCTGTTGTTCGTTTCTCATTCAATTCTGCCGAGCTCACTCCTGACAGCCGCGCAAAGCTTGATGCACTAGTCAAGACCTACAAGGCGAGTTATGCCAATAAAGACCTAATGGTAGTCGGCCATACCGATCCCAAAGGAAGCGATGAGGTTAACGACCGAATTGGCCTTCAACGTGCCCAAGCTGTGGCTAAATACTTAGAAGTGAACTACGGTATTCAGAATGTCAAAATCGTTGTTCGTTCGGAGGGAGAACGTAAAATCATCAGCACTGACGATTCAGTAAATCGTCGAAGCGAAGTTTACGTTATTCTGTAACTAGAACGTTCATCAAATCAAAAAGCCCGACTTCGCAGTCGGGCTTTTCTTTTGGTGCGGATGAAGGGAATCGAACCCCCACGCCTCACGGCGCCAGATCCTAAGTCTGGTGCGTCTACCAATTTCGCCACATCCGCAATCCTTAGGAGTCGCAAAGATACGTGTTCCACCCACCTCGAAGTGCGGGTTCTTTTTATTCACATTCCGCCCGCCGGTGCGGCAAACGCGGTACCTTTGAAGCCTTATGTCGGTTCTTACCTTGACCCCAAGCGATCTGAGCACTACTGATTTGCAGCGCACCCTTCAGTTCGCGGTCGGACCACGGCCCATTGCCCTGGTTTCCAGCATCAACCGCGAAGGACAGGTCAACCTATCCCCGTTCAGTTTTTTTAACCTGTTCAGCTCAAACCCGCCCATCCTGGTGTTTTCGCCCGCCCGACGGGTGCGCGATAACAGCACCAAGGATACCTTGAACAATGTGCTTCAAGTGCCCGAAGTAGTTATTCACGCCGTGAGCCATGCCATGGTGGAACAGACCAGCCTCTCCAGTACCGAATACCCTTCAGGAACCAATGAATTCATTAAAGCCGGCTTTACGCAAGTTGCAAGCAGCCACGTTGCACCGCCAAGGGTGGCTGAGGCACCGGTCGCGCTCGAATGCCAGGTAAACGACGTTGTTGCGCTCGGTGATGGGCCCGGAGCAGGAAACCTCGTCATTTGCGAGGTTCTCGCAATACACATTGATAGTAGCGTACTCGACGAGGACGGTCGGCTCGACCAAGATCGCCTCGACTTAGTCGGTCGATTGGGTGGCGATTGGTACGTTCGTGCAAAAGGTGATGCATTGTTTGAAGTAGAAAAGCCCATTGCTACGCGCGGAATTGGGGTCGATGCTTTACCGCGCAGTGTGCGGCTTTCAACTATTCTAACCGGAAACGACCTCGGAAAGCTCGGAAACATTGAAATGCTCCCACTTCAATCTGAAGTTGAGGAGTTTATGCAGCATCACCGGATCCAAACTATCTTTAGGCAATATGCCGACCCTATTGAGCGCCGAGAGGCTTTGCACCAATACGCCAAAGAGCAGCTCGAAAAGGGCAAAGTGCGAAAGGCATGGAAAGCCCTGTTAGTAGACCGCCTAAACACCCACAGCTCTGACGAAGAATAACCCCCGACTAATTTTTTCTTTTCTCCATGGAACTTACCGGAACCATTAAAAAACTCTTTGATACGCAACAAGTTAGCCCCACGTTTCGCAAGCGCGAAGTCGTGATCGAGACCGACGAAAACTACCCACAAGTCATTATGTGTGAGTTCACGCAAGACCGGGCCGATATTCCTTCGCGCTACCGCGAGGGCGACAAGGTAACGGTGTCGATAAACATTCGCGGACGCGAATGGACCAACCGCGACGGCGAAACCAAGTACTTCGTGAGCATTCAAGGTTGGCGCATGGCTCCCGGTGACGGCAGCGAATCCGCTCCGGCTCCCCGCGGCGACCGCGGAGATCGCGGCGGCAACTACGGCGGAGACCGTAACGACCGAGGCGGCGACCGCGGCGGAAACCGCAATCAAGGTGGCAACTTCGGCGGCGGCGACCCCATCGCACGGGCGGCGCAGCAGCAAGCTCCGGGATTCGACAGCTCGAGCGACGACGACGATTTGCCGTTCTGATTCGCGCACATCGGATTTTTATAAGAAAGCGACCCCAAGTGGGTCGCTTTTTTTGTGGTTCGTCGGGCGGGTTATTTGCGCACGTCGAGCACGTCGCGCAAGGCGGTTCCAAGAACCTGAAACGCCAAGACGAGCATCGCCAAAGCGACTCCCGGTATCAGTGCCAAGTGCGCTTGACCCGTGAGTAGGTAGGCGTAGTGGTCCCGAATCATGCCGCCCCACGACGGCATTGGAGGCTGCGCACCCAAGCCTAAGAACGACAAACCCGACTCCAACAGAATGGCACTGGCAAACTGGCTGGCAGCCAAGACGATCAAGGGCGCGATGGTCTGGGGCATGATGTGCTTCCACAGGATGCGGCGGTCGGGGTACCCCAGGACGCGGGCGGCTTGCACGAATTCCGCGGGCTTCCAAGCCAGCACTTGTCCGCGCACGAGGCGGGCCACCTCAACCCACGAGGTGAGGCCCACGGCCACAAACACCTGCCAAAATCCCTTGCCGAGCACAAAGCTCAACGCCATAACCATGAGGAGCGAAGGGATGCTCCAGAATACTTGGATCAGCGCCGATAGGGCAGCGTCGACGCGCCCGCCGTAGTAGCCGGCCCAGGCTCCAATGGGAATGCCTACGAACATAGCAATTCCGACGGCGATAAAACCCACCGAAAGCGAAACCCGAGATCCTAGGAGCAGGCGGCCCGTCATATCGCGGCCGTAGCGGTCGGTGCCCAGCCAGTGGGTGGTGCCGTCGTTGGCGGTGTACCCGATGGGCTTCGCGCTCTCTGCCAAATTCATTTCGTTGGCCCACGGGCTTGGGTCGGCGCTTAGGGCGTAAGCAAAAACTGCAAGCAGCACCCAGAGGCCCAAAACCAGCGCCCCAATGCGGCCAAGTGGATGGCGCCAAAGAGCGAGTAGGACGTTCATCGCAAATCAGCCAGCAAGCGCATGGATTCAACGATCGTTGGGTCGCGGCGTACTGCGCGCAGCCAACGGCGATCTTCTTCGGCTTTTTCGAGTTTGCTGGGCGTAATCAACACAGCGCTGGTGGTGTCGCTTCGCTCCGAATCGCGGTCAAATCGCTTGACCGCTTCTTCGTCGGAGCGGCGGTCGGCCACAAAGTGTTCCCACTTTAAAGGAAGTCCCGTGAGCGCTTGCTGGTCGCGCAGAAAATCTGAGTACTCGTTCACGCGCACGAACTCAGGGTTGGCGTTCACCCTGGCTTGAGCGGCTGCAATTGACGCACTCCGCTTGGGTGAGGGGGCCACGGCTTGAAACACCGCGGGCGCAATGCGGTCCGAGGCAAGTGCAAAATCGAGTTCGCGTTCGCCGTAGGGCACATACTGGTAGGCATCGGGGATTACCACGTCACTGCGCACGCCGTCAAGCTGGGTCGTTCCGCCGTTCACGCGGTAGTACTTCTGAATGGTCAACTTAAACGCGCCCAACGGCTGCTGCTTGGCATAAAACGGTCCGGCGGCGCGGTCAAAATCGAGCATGTTTTGAACGGTGCCCTTGCCAAACGTTTGCTTAGTCCCCACGATGACTGCGCGACCGTAATCTTGAAGCGCGGCGGCCACAATTTCTGAAGCGGAGGCCGTCGACTCGTCGACCAGTACAACCAGCGGGCCGTCCCACTCTACGCCCGGCTTGGGGTCATCGTAGGAACGCACGCGCTGCCCTTGCGTCTTCACCTGTACAACGGGGCCTTGATCAATGAAGTGTCCGGCGATCCCCACGGCGGCCGGCAGCGATCCACCCCCGTTTCCGCGAAGGTCAAAGATGATTCCGCGTGCTCCGGCGGCTTTGAGGGCGCGCAGCTCGTTCCGCACGTCTTCGGAGCAGTCGCGGTTGCTCTCGTCAAAAAAGTCGACATAAAACTTAGGCAGCCTGATGTACCCAATTCCGTCGCTCAGCAGGGCACTGCGCGCAAACGTAGCCTCCATTTCGACAATGTCACGTACAATCGGAATTACGCGCTCGCTCCCATCTTTTTTGCGTACCGTGAGGCGCACTTCGGTACCTTTTTTACCGCGGACCTTGGTTACCACCTTGTTCACACGCATGCCCACTACGTCTTCGGGCTGGGCGTCGCCTTGGCCCACCTTGAGCAGCTTGTCGCCCACCTCGAGTTCGCCCTGGCGCCAGCAGGCGCTGCCGGTGACGATGCTGGCAATGGTCACGTACTCCCCGTCTTGCTGAAGTTGCGCCCCAATGCCCTCGAGCTGGCCGGTCATCTCGATTTCAAACGCCTCTTGCTGCTGGGGCGGAAAGTACTGGCTGTGCGGGTCAAACGCCGAGGCAAATGCGTTTACATAAAACCCGAAATCGTCGGTGCGGTCCATCGACTCCAGTCCGTCAAACCACTCGTCGTGGATTTCGCGTTCTTTGGCGCGAGCTTCGGCTTCGTTGGCTGCAAAGTCTGGGTGTCCGGGCAAAAAGTCGGCGTTCACGCTGTCTTTTTTCTCGTAGGCCCGGTCGTACAGCCGGTCGAGTACGCGGGACGTGAGGTAGTCCGCCCAAAAAGCGTCCATGGCCGCGGAGTCCTTAGGGAATCGGCGTTTTTCAGCGTCCATTTCCAGCGTGCGGACCGAGGAGTAGTCGAGCGGCTTGGCCAGCAATCGGGTGTAGCGGCGGCGCGCCTCGTCGCGGCGGCGGTTCCATAGGGCGGAACTCTCCTCAAAAAACGCGAGGTCGCCCGACTGAAAATAATCGTCGAGCTTGAATCGGTGCTTGGCCAAGCGGTCGTAATCCGATTGGTAAAAAAAACGCTTTTCGCCGTCGAGCATCTCGAGGTAGGCCGTGAACGCGTCTTCGCTGAACGCGTCGTTGATTTCGCGCGGCTGGTAGTGCACCCCTTGAAGGGCCTCGGCGACCAACCGCATGACCAGCGACTCCTTTTCGGGGTCGCCCTGCTGCACGTATCGGAATCCAAAAGCTGCCCCCGCAACCAACAGCAGTGCGGGAATCGTGTATTTCAAGTTGCGTTTCATAAAGGGAATGCGCAGTAGTGCGAGCATGTTCCCGAAAGTACACAATTCGTGCCGCTGCCGTGGCATTCCGCCACTTTTTATTGCCCGGGCGGAACCATACGCGCGGCACAATGTTTGACTATGTGGGGCGTCGCACCAATGCGGCCAACATACATGAAGCTACCAAACCAATTCTGGGGACTTATATTCCTCATTCCTAGCGTATTATTCGCGCAGAACCGCAGCATTACGGGCTCCGTCGCCGACGCCGCCAACGGCGAGGCCATGCCCGGGGTGGTGGTCGCATGGGAGTCCGCTACTAAAAAAACGAGCATCACAACCAATACCTACGGAATGTTCAGTTTGAGTGTTCCCGCTGAGGCCGGTACCGTCAAGGTGCAGCTGCTCGGATACGCTCCGTTCGTGCAAACGATTAAGGACGGTAAGGAGTCTGTCAAGCTCAGCGTCCGCCTCAAGGAATACACGTTTGAGCTAGGCGAAGTGAACGTGCAGAGCCAAAAGCTCGACAATAACGTGAAAAGCACGGAGATGTCGGTGAGCAGCCTCACGGCCAAGGAGATCAAGAAGATTCCGCAGCTGCTGGGCGAAACCGACATCGTGCGCACCCTCACGCTGCTGCCCGGAGTGAGCACCGTGGGCGAGGCTTCAAGTGGCTTTAACGTGCGCGGCGGCAATGCCGACCAAAACCTGATTTTGCTCGACGAGGCCCCTGTGTATTCGTCGTCGCACTTGTTCGGGTTTTTCAGCATTTTCAACGCTGATGCGGTGCGCGACGTGACCCTGTTCAAGGGTGGGATGCCGGCCAACTACGGCGGACGGCTATCGAGCGTGCTCGACGTGCGCCAAAAAGAAGGCAACAGCGAGCGCTTCGCGGCCCAAGGAGGTATAGGTCTGCTGAGTAGCAGACTGACGCTCGAAGGCCCATTGGTCAAGCAAAAGGCGAGCTTCATGGTGAGCGGACGTCGGTCCTACTTCGATTTGTTTCTGCCCTATACGGGTAACCTGGAGCTGCAGAATACCAAAATTTACTTCTACGACGTGAACGCCAAGGTCAACGCGCGCTTGAGCGAAAAAGACCGCGTCTTTGCGAGCATGTACTTTGGCCGCGACCAATTTGGCGCTCAGGATTTGTTTGACTTCGGCTGGGGCAACTGGACGTCAACGCTGCGCTGGAACCGGAGCGTCAACGATAAGCTCTTTTTCAACGCCACGGCGGTGTACTCCGACTACACGTATTCGCTCGGAACGCCCGAAGACGCCGTGCCGTCGTTCAAGCTGGATTCGCGCATCCAGAACACCGTGACCAATTTGGCCTGGACCTACTACGCCTCGAGCCGCCACAAGCTGGACTGGGGCCTGCAAAGTACCTACTACACGTTTTTTCCAGGCAAAATCAGCGGAGCCTTTGACATTTCGCTGCGCAAGGAGTTTGCCACGGAGCCGTCCGTCTACTTCAGCGACGACGTTAAAATTAACGAGCGGCTGAGCGCAACCCTCGGCCTTCGCTACAGCGCCTTCGCCAACTTGGGGACGCGCCGCGTGCTTCAGTACGCCGATCCGCGCTACCCTACCCCCACCAGCATCGTCGACAGCACGTTTTATGGGCCGGGCGAGGTGGTTCGCTCGTTTTTAGGGCCCCAAGGCCTCGAACCGCGTGTAGCCCTGAACTACGAGGTAGGTCCTAAATCGGCCATCAAGGCCAGCTACAACCGGTCGCGCCAGTACATTCACCTGATTTCCAACAACACCACGGCCACTCCGGTGAACGTGTGGCGCCCGTCAGGGCCCTACATCGATCCCGCGACGGTCGACCAAATTGCTTTTGGCGCGGTGCGCAACTTCAGAGAAGACAACGGAATTCGGGTTACCTGGGAGGCCTACGCCAAACGGTTTTCAAACCTCGTGGACTACCGCGATGGGGCCGACTTGGTATTTACCGACGACATCGAAACCGAGCTGCTCTCTGGGCGCGGACGGGCTTACGGCACCGAACTCCTCCTCGAGAAAAAGGTGGGCAAGCTGACCGGCTGGATCGGCTACACCCTGAGCCGCACGGAGCGTTTGGTCGAGGGGCCCACGCGAACGACGCGCATCAACAACGGCAACTGGTACCCCGCCAACTGGGATAAGCTCCACGACCTGAGCGTGGTATTCACCTATTCGCTCACCAAAAAATGGGACGTGGGCGGAACCTGGATTTACCAATCGGGCCGACCCATCACCTACCCCGACGCCCGCGGCGAGTTTGAAGGCATTTACTATCCCGTCTACACCAACCGCAACGGCGCCCGCACCCCCGCGACCCACCGCTTAGACCTATCGTTTAACCGCAGCGTAGGCAAGCGGGGCAGCTGGAACTTTGGCGTATACAACGCCTACGGCCGGAGAAATCCCTACAGCATCTTCTTCAGGGCCGACTTCGAAAAGCCCACCAACGTGTACGCCTACCGCTTGAGCATCTTTGGCTCGGCAGTGCCCTTCTTCACCTACAACTTCTCGTTTTGATGGTCCGTTTTCCCCTGATTTGGTCGGCCGCGGCAGCCCTAGCGCTCGCTTCGTGCCAAGACATCATTGACGTAGAACTACCCGAGGGCGAAACCCGCCTCATCGTCAATGGCCGCGTAACCGACGGCGATTCCGCCCGAGTCGACGTGAAGTGGAGCGTTCCCTACCTGAACACGAACCCCAACGAGCCTGTGACCAATGCGCTGGTTGTGCTTTATGAAGATGGGGTGGCGGTCGATACCCTACCGCACCGTGCTAACGGTCGGTACCAGTCAGATTTTCGGGGCCAAGTCGGGCGCAGCTACCGCGTCGCGGTAAGCGTTCCCGAACGCGACGGCTACCCGAGCGGAACCTGGACATCTGCCACCGAAGCACTGAACCGCTGCAACGACGCTGATTCTATCTACTCGCAGTACCTGCCGCGCGCTCCCTTTCAGCAGGAAGGCCGCTACGTATTCCTTCACTGGTCCGAGGCTCCGGGCAAGGGCGACCACTACCGCCTGCGCATTTTTCGCAACGACACCCTCGAGAACCAAACTTTTGACCTGACGGTATTTAACGACGACTTCAACGACGGGTTTGTGTTTCCCACTCCGCCGTCGATCCCCGCTATTCAGATTGCGGGCCCCGACTCGGTAGGGGTGCGCTACAAAGTCGAGCTGGGCAGCATCAGCGTGGGGCTTTACAGCTACCTAAACTTGCTGCGCGAGCAAACGCTGCAGGTGGGCGGACTTTTTGATCCACCGCCGGCGCCGATCATTGGGAACATATTTCGCCAGGGCGACGAAAACGACTACGCGTTGGGGTACTTCTACGCCAGCGCCATTCGCACGGCGGAAGTGACGATCAGCCAGTAAGCGCTCAGCTTACTATAGTTCAGTCTGCTACCTTTGTAGTATGGACTTGATAAACCCTGGGCATTGGACCCGATCCCTTTTTGACCAAAGCGGACTTAGCGATTGGTGGATCAGCAGCTTAACGGTGCTCATCGACCTCGCTGTCCTCGTGGTCGCCAGCCTCCTCGCCGACTTCTTTGTGCGCCGCATCGTGGTTTCGATCATTCGCCGCGCGGTGGAACGAAGCAAAGCCACTTGGGACGACCACTTTTTTAAAGAGCGCGTCTTTCAGGCCGTAGTCCATATTCTTCCAACCATGATCATTCGGGGCTTCCTGCCGGTTGTCTTCGAAGATTTGCCCAAGTGGGTGGCTCCGCTTGATAAATTCCTCGGAATTGTACTCATTTATCAGATTGTAATCGTGATCAACCGCGCTGCCCGCGCGTCGTCGCACGTGGTGGAAGAGCTGGAGGCATTTAAGGACAAGCCGGTGCGTACCCTGCTCTCGGTCGTCCTCTTCTTGTCGTGGCTCATTGGCGGATTGGCCGTCATCTCGGTGCTTTCCAATACCTCCCTCGCCAGCATCCTCGGGGCCCTCGCCGGCGCCACCGCGATTTTCGTGCTGATCTTTCAGGACGCCATCAACGGACTCCTCGCCAACTTTCAAATCGTACTCTACGACCTGGTTAAAAAAGGCGACTGGATCACCTTTGAGAAGTTTGGCGTCGACGGCGACGTGGTGAGCATCGACTTAACCACGGTCAAAATCAAGAACTTCGACAACACCATTTCGTCGGTTCCAGCTAAGGCCTTTGTCACCGATTCGTTTGTTAACTGGCGCGGAATGCGCCTTTCTAAAGTGCGGCGCATCAAGCGAAGCATGGTCATTGACCTCGAGAGCGTGCACTTTATCGACGAGGCGGAACTCCAAGAATTCCGCAAAATTCAGCGCGTACAGTCCTACCTTGACGCCCGCGAAGCCGATATCGCAGCGCACAATTCAGAACATGGCGCCGACAAAACCCACCCCGTCAACGGCCGCCACATGACCAACTTGGGCGTTTTTAGGGCTTATGCCGAAGCCTACCTACAGGAGCACCCCAAGGTCTCTAAAAAGCAAAGCATTATGGTCCGCCAGCTCGCCATGCAGGGCGAGGGAATTCCGCTCGAAATCTACTGCTTTGCAACCACGATTGTTTTTGAAGACTACGAAGCCGTTGCCGCCGACCTTTTTGACCACCTGATCGCCGCAGTACCCAGCTTCGGGCTGCACCTCTTTCAGGCTCCCACGGCCCAGAGCATGCGTGCCAGCGGGCATCCCGCCGCATGAAGCAGCGCGTTTTAGGCATCGATCCGGGTACCGTGGTAATGGGCTTCGGCGTAATCGACCGCGACGGCTCGGCGATGAGCCTCGTGGACCTGGGGAGCGTGAAGTTTTCAGCCGCCAAAGAATCGGTAGCGCGCCTAGGTGACATTCTGAGGGCTGTCGAAGAACTCCTAGACCGGTTTCAGCCCGATGCCGTTGCCGTCGAGGCCCCTTTTTTTGGCAAAAACGTGCAGTCCATGCTCAAGCTCGGTCGCGCCCAAGGAGTGGTGCTCAGTGCTGGCCTGCGCCGCGGCCTTACGGTGGCGGAATATCCGCCCGCCGTGGTCAAGCGCCGAATCTCGGGGCGAGGAGCCGCGTCTAAGGAACAACTCGCCGGATTTTTGGCGGGTATGTTCCGCCTTCCCGACGATCCCAAGCGGGCCCTTGACGCCACCGACGCCCTGGCCGTCGCCGCGTGCCACGCGTTAACGGTCGATCGAGCCGCGGTCTTGAGCAGCGCGGTCTCGGGTTCGCTTCCGGCAAAAAAGAAAGGTTCACCCCGCTCCTCTTCCTGGGCGCAGTTTTTGGCCCAAAACCCCGACCGAGCCGCCGAATAACCTGCCGCACGATGCGGTATCACGGCCCACTTGGCCCTAGGCAAAGCACAAAAAAACCCGGCGTTTCCGCCGGGTTTCTTCGTACTAAAGCGACCTAACTTAGTGGGTAACCACCACGTTGGCGCGAAGCTCGTTGCTGGCTCCGGGGGCTACCACGACGTAGGCTCCGCTGGGAAGTCCGCTCACGTCAAGGGCAAGCTCGCCATCCACCACTGAAGCTTGGTTGGCCTGAAGCACCAAGGCACCGTTCAGGTCGTACACCGATACGCCCGCCGTGGGAACAAACCCGTTGAGCTTCAGGTACACCATGTGCTGGGCGGGGTTGGGGTACACCAGCGCGTCCACCACCACTTCTTCAGGCACGCCTGACGTGTTTTGCTCCATGATCAGCTGCAGGGTCGGAATCACGTTGCCGCTGAATCCGCGCACAAACCAGTTGTTGTCAGAACGCACCAGTTCGCGCGGTTGCTCGCCCGCGGTCTGATCGTTTAGCTGGTAGGCCACCGCAGTTGAGTGGTTAAGGTAGAGGTCGGCATCAGAAGTATTTACACAAATGATGTATCGCTGATTATCATCCAGCTCAATCGGATCCGTGAACAGGTGCGTCACCAAGCTGTCTTGTGCATTGGTCGCATAGGTGTAGGTTTCCAAGGCTACCGGAGACGTATTGGTCACCGCGCAGTTCGGGTCATTCAAATCAGTAAAGGTGTCAAACCACTCATCAACCGAAATATCTACCGTCCGTCCAATCAGGGTGTCGGTATTTGACCATCCTGCAAATCGCACGCCTTTTAGCAACATTCGGTCGGCCTGCGGGTGGCGGAAGTGAATACACATTCCCCATGATGAGGTGAAGCTCGACGACTTGAAGGAGTTGTTGTCCAGCGGTTCTAGCGTACTACCGTCAACTCGGGCGTAGCTGAAGATGCTGTCGTTGATTACCGAAGCAAAGTCGATGTTGTTGTCGAGTGGGAACGATTCGTTAGCCACGTTCACGTTGTAGTTCACTTCATAAGCGCCCAAGGGGTAGCCGTTAAGTTGGAAGGGCGGGAAGGTGATGTAGCTCGAGTCGCCTGAGTTTAACGGGAACGACGACGTCGACATCGTATACACCGTCGTGGTGCCGCGCTTCACGGTTACGCTCGCAATGACGTTAGCCTGGTTGGCTGAGCCGTCGTTGCGGGTCCAAAAGCCCAACTTCATTTTGAAGTCGCTGGTGTCTTGAGCGATCATCGACGGAACCGCCAGAGCCGGCGGATACATCGCCTCTGCGGGCGAAATGCTCATGTCGTTGGGGAACGCACCGATCTTGTTGCCCAAAAAGGCAACTACCGTTTGACCTCCCTCAATGGCCGTTCGCAGCATATCGCCGTCGGGACGGGCAATCATCGCAAACGGAATCGTCGCAAAACCTCCGTAGGCACCAGGTCCACAATTCAGTAGGGCATTGTCGCGGTTGTACAAAATGACAGCGCGAGCGCCAGCACGTTCCGCGAGGTAGACCTTGAGGCCAAATTCGCAGCTTCCACGTGCAATAAGTACGATTTTACCAGTTAGCCTGTTTTTTTGCCATGCTGAAGTCGTATCGAGGTTGCAGCCCTCGTACTTCAGCGGAATGCCTGGGTAGGCATTGCCCGTATTGGGGTCGGTCCCCACAACCGTGTTAACCCCTGCGGTACTATCATCCATCACGACTACGGTATCGAGCACCGCATCTGCAGGATTAAGTAGGTCCGCAAGGCCCCAGCCCGTCGCGTTTCCGTTGTTCGTGTGGGTCAAGCCGCCTTGAAGCGAGCTCGGAGACATGATGTTCAAGACCACTTGGGCCTGTGCAGCCCCCGCCGTCAAGAGCACCAGTCCTAAAAGGTGTAGGATTCTCTTCATCATAAGTGCGTTTAAAGTTTAGGTATGCGGAATTTAGAGAAAATTCCAATACCCTGAACTCAAGGCACCTATAAAAAAATTAAATGCTCGGAACTTCGAGGGCGCTTTGAAGGCGATGCGCCATCTCTACAAACTCCTCGGGCTCGAGCTGCAGCTTTGGGTTGGCAAAATTCAAGTCGGCTTCGCTTCGAAGCGGAACAACGTGCACGTGGGCGTGAGGCACTTCAAAACCCAACACGCTCAAACCAACGCGATTGCACGGCACGACTAACTTTTGGGCCTCGGCGACCGCCCGAACTAAATCAAAAACCGCCTGGTAATCGGCTTCTGGAAGCTCAAACAAATTGTCAATCTCTACTTTCGGCACCACTAAGGTGTGGCCGTGAGTTAGTGGACGGATATCCAAAAATGCAAAGGCACGATCCGTCTCAGCTACTTTATAGCACGGTACTTCACCTGAAATTATTCGTGAAAAAATACTAGCCATGTTCTAGCGTTCTATGGAGACCACTTCAAGTTTCATGATTCCGCTCGGAACCTGAATCTCCGCCATCTCACCAGCTGATTTTCCGAGTAATCCTTTGCCAATTGGAGAGTTTACCGAAATCTTGCCCGACTTCAAGTCTGCCTCTTGTTCGCTGACCAAGGTGTACTTCATGGTCGCTCCATTTGCAGGGTTGCGAACGGTGACCTTTGACAAAATGAGAACCTTGGAGGTATCGAACTGCGACTCATCTACAATTCGGGCATTAGCGACGAGCTCCTCCATTTTTGATATTTTCATTTCGAGCAACCCCTGAGCCTCTTTCGCCGCGTCGTACTCGGCATTCTCACTCAAATCACCTTTGTCGCGTGCCTCGGCTATTTGCTCTGAAATGCGCGGACGCTCCACACTGCGCAAGTGCTCTAGCTCTTCTTTGAGCTTCTTAAATCCTTCGGGAGTGTAGTACGAAACGGACATAATCTATAGGGGTTAAAAGCGAAGAAGACCTCCGCGGGGAGGCCTTCTCAGTCGAAAACCTAGTTCGCTTTACAGTACAATTGCGGTGCCAACGGTGTGGATTCCGCCAAACGAGGTATTCGTCATTCGGTAGGCATAGCTCAAATCAAGCTTGCCGTCGCCCATCGGAATGTTGAACGTAAATCCCGCCGCCGGGCCCGTGAGCGCTTCGGTGCGCAGGGCATCAAAGCGGTTGTCAAACTGCGCCCAGCTTGCGCGAAGGGCGAAGAGCTCCTTGTAGGCGTATTCCGCGCCCACCGTGAACTGGTCCTTCTTGAACGAATTTGAGATGAAGTTGCCGGCAAACGTGAGCTTGTGGCCCTCAATTAGCGTGAATCCCTTACTGGCGCCAATGGACAGCTGGGTAGGCAACTCAAAATCCTCAGAACGGTTTTGAAAACTGTTGGTGTACATTCCGGTTGGAACGGGAAGCACAATGCTCAAACCATCTCCACGGTACGAAAATGACGGCCCAATGTTGCGCATCGTAATACCGAACGCAAAATCTTTAATGTCCTTCGGAACGTACTGAACTCCTGCATCAAAGCACACGCCTGTGGCGCTGAGGTTGTTGATGGTCGAGTTGTACAGCTTGATGTTGATACCGCCAAAGATGCTTTGGGTGAACTTCTTGGCGTACGCAATCCCAATCACGGTGGCCGACGGGCGGTACGAGCCTAGACCGCCATCCGGCTGGTCCTCAGTGGTAATCTCGATGTCGCCGTAATTCATGCTGTTCATATGGATGCCCAGCACCCCACCGTTGCCCGTAGGCGTAATGAGGCTCCCGGCGTTGAGCGCGATTCCGCTGCCCACCAACCACTGGGTGTTAGCAAAACCAGCTTGGAGGCCGTCGATGCGTGCGATGCCCGCGACGTTACCATAAAGGCCCTCAAAACCCCGAACGTTTGCTGTGTTGCCCTCACCCCAGCCCGCGGTGCGAGCCCAGGGATTTACGAGCAACTCTGAAGCACCCGCAGACCCAGAACGAACGGGGTTGCCTGCAAAAGCCGAGGCTGCGGCGAGCAGCGTGGCGGTAGCTAAAATCTTTTTCATCATCTCTCGGTCTTAGAAGCCAGTTGGGTTGAACGGACGCATCGTGCCAAACCACTTAACGATGGTTTGTCCAATGCCCGGAGCATCAATGTGAATCAAGTACACACCGCTCGCAATCGGAACTTGGTAGTTGTTGGTCAAATCCCAGTAAATCCACGTGTCACTGTTGTCTTTGCGCATCGTGCGTACCAACGAGCCGTCGGTCGAGTAAATCGACACGGTACAGCGCGGCGGGAGGTTGGTGATCTTAACCCGATTATCGTTCTGTGATGTCTCGTACTGGCTAAGGCTATAGTACGGATTGGGCACCACGCGGACCGTAGCCAGGGCGTTTTTAGCCGTCAGCGAGTCCCCCGTAATCGTTGCGGCATTGACGGTGCTAAACATGTACTTTGGGTTTCCTGTATTTGAGTTGTCGGTCACATAACGCTCGTAGGGGCGACCCATACGAATCTTTACGCGAGCCACCGACGGCAAGCCATTCGCTGCGGTGCGCGGCTCATACAAGTTGGCGTTATTAAAGCGCGGCTCCATAAGCGGAATGGACACCCACATCAACGACTTCGTTACGCGATTGCGGCTCAGAATATTGCTCATGTTACCAAAATCGGCGAAAAGCGGGTTCTGTGCTTCAACTGAGCCAGCGTAGTCCAAAGGAGTCCGCGACAGACCAGACTGCAGGTATGGCGCCAGGATGTACAGGTTGTGCTGACCACCGAAGCGGTACCCACCGGTAACGTTGTCTGCCAATTGAGCGCGTTCGCGACTCGTCGGATTAAACAGCATGTCGTTGCCACGGTCGCCGATCATCCAGCTGTTCTCGCCAAATGCGATGTTGAGGCGAGTACCCGTTTCAAGATCAATCGCATAACCGGGGAACCACGACCAGCCCGTGGTCGTTGTGCTGCGCACCAGTTCGCCGTTCACGAGATCCCATCCGAGGTCCGAGCGCAAGCGCCACTTGCGGGTTCCGCCCGCATTCAGCGAAGCGTCGTCACCCATTTCGAATACGGGTACACGCGTCCACTTCGAGCGGTCGTCAGTAAATACGATGTCCACGCTGTGCAATTCTGATGGGCTCATTCGAGCGGTAAAGGCACTCATCGACGAGTCAGCCGGTCCCATGCCCCAAATGGTGTTGGCACCCGAAAGTCCACGACCAATGAAGCTAGCGTAGGCAAACGGACCCCAAGTTCCGCCAATGATGGTCGAAAAACGTGACTTGTCATCACCGGGGAAATCTTTATAGAACGACCCAGGAGGTGTTGATACCGAATTATTTCCTGCAAGTAACCAGTTCGTTGGGCCATAGCTCGCGTCATCCGCTACACCAGTAAGCCAGGGTTTCGTTGGGTCGTCGTACACAACTTCTCCACCAAGAATGCTCTGATTGCGCACGTTCTCAATATCATTTCCTGGAGCCTCCTGGTTACGGATATCGACTGAAATACCGAGTTCCGGAACTAATTGCTCCACAAGGAATGAAATAGAACCCGCTGAGGTTGCCACCACGTCGCCCGCTTCGTCTTCAATGGCCCAGGTAGCGTTGGCATTGGTTCCACTGAAAATCATCGTGTAGTTACCCGACTTCACGCGCAAGGGATCAACCACTTTAATGTTCACCGGACCATTGCCCGCTTGGTAAACCGTTTGGTCGAGGCGGAAGTTGGTAACAATAGCGTCTTCAGACTCTTGGGTCAACTCCAGCTTGGTTCCGCCGTTACCCATACCCTCAATTCGGGTAATGATAGGGGCATCCCCGTAGTTAACCTTCTGAATAGTACCATTGGCCTCAGCACTAACCTGGTGCGGAATTCCCACATACTTCTTCACGTTGTTGCGGCCGGCCAGGTATGGGCGGCGTTGACCACCGGGGGTCAAAACTTGGTCAAACTTCTCGTATTCATTGTGCGCATAGGCAACCACAGAGAAGTAATACTCTCGGTGGTTAACAAGACGTCGATCAGTTCCCGTGGCGAAGGCATCCTCGGTTACATGGTATGAAGTTTTGATACCGCTATTATTCGATGAAATGGTCATGTCTTGTGGCACAAGCAACTCCAAATCGGGGTCTAGCTCCCAGTTAATCATTCGCGTAACTCCATTCTTAATGTCGCATTGAGCGATCAGGCGCGCCTGGCTCGGGTCGTAGCGATCGGCCATCGACACGTCGGCGTTCTTGAGCTGGTAAATCTGAAAGCCTTCAAACTTGTAGGTGTTGTCGTTGGCTTGAATCAACGGATCGATCTCTTCGTAGTCGAAGTTGTCGTTGTTTTGGCCGTCGCGGTACGAAAGCATCAGGACCACGGAGCGGTCGAGCTCCTGGATCTCCATGTCGGGCGCGTCGGGGCCGTTCAAGATCTGGAAGCAGTTGTCAAACAGGCTTTGGGCCTTGTCGTCGGCAATGATTACACGTTCCACAGAGTACAAGGGACCTGGATCGTTGGTGTTGCGCGCCCAAACGGCACCCGTCGTAATAAAGTTCAATGCACCTGGAGCCAGTGAGAACGGACCAGCGTTGTGCAAGCCACGCTTGTCTTGCTGGTTGTTGGGAGATTCAAACCAATTCTGATCGACGATAGGTGCAGTTACACCCGTTGTATCAAAGGTGTTTCCTGGGTAGGCAAAAAGGGTCGCCAATCCAGAACCATCGGCGGTAAATCCATCACCATTACCCGTGCAACCAGGTCCACACGGGGTCTCCACAACCAACGGGTTACCGTTTTTCCAACGAGACTGCATGTAGTTGTAGAATTCCGAAGCGTTGTTGGGGTTGCCCGAAAATGCTGAACCTGTATTGTTGTAGTACATGAAGCCCGACATGATGATGCGCTCGTTAACTCCAGTAACCGGATTTTCAGGGATGCACACGCCGTTGCGGTCGCGAACTCCATCGATACAGCCGTCGCGGTCGTTGTCACGGCCATCGAAATAGTCGGCAAAAGGTCCTTGGAAGAAGTCGAATCCAATTGCTGGCGGATTCATGCCGTATCCAATGGGACCTTCATCGTTGATATCAGCGTTGTATACAAAACCAAGTCCGCGCGGGATGTCTGAACCGATGATGTCGTCGAGGTAGTTACCCAAATCGGCGTCGAACCAGGTTGAGAAGTAGGTGTTGGTAAGTCGGAACGTTGACTTGTTGATGATCCGGTAGTTCTGGAACGTCATGTTGTTGATTTCGTCGTTCGTGGCAAAAGCAAAAGCTTGAGCACGAATCTCGAAGCCCATGGCTCCGGCGTTGGTTTCGGTGTGAACGTTTCCACGGTCGTTGTAAACCCACCAAATCGTTTGGTCACCATAAAGCACGTCTGTCTCTTTCAAGCGGCAATCGTAGGCACGGTCAAGGTCATAGGCTGGATAGTCCTCATTGTAGTCGTAGCGTCCGTCGCCATCCAAGTCAATGAACGGAGCCAAGGTGTAGGGAAGTTCGCCCTCGACGCCGTGCGCCGGCCAGTTCTTGATGATGTCTGGGATGCTACCCTCGTAACCAGGGTACTTTGCTGACACATCGCAGTCGGGATCGTTTTTGCAAAGCAGCCATCCGCGGTGCATCTCAACTTGCTCGCGAGTAATAATCCAGTGCCGGTCGTACTTATCGCAGACCTCCTTGGTTACCGAAGCGAGGCCGTCTGTTGAAAGCGGACCGGGCCAGAAGTCGTTACCGCGCGAACGGTAGGTCATGGCCGCCAATTTGAGCTGGTTTCCTTCGTCAAGTCCGCCCAACCACAGTGAGCCGGCAAACATCGAGTGTCGGTTACTTCCTTTAGGAACCTCGTAGCGCGCAGTATTTAAATCCCACCACATATCGCCTCCGCCCAAAATAGTGGTACGTACGTTGTTGATGTTCAAGTCAGATTGCGCACGAGAAGGCTGGCAAAGTTCCTCCACCGTCTTATTCGACCGGGTGGTTTTGCCTGATGTAGTGCCAACGTCTTCACGAGCGATTGCCGTGAATCCGATTAAAGTTGCAGCGAAGAGAAATAGATGCTTGTTCATAACGGACATAATGCTATTACAGACCTAAACGAACGCCCAAACGGAGAAGGCGCGGCGTAGAGAAGTTGGTTGGGTTGACCATTCGCATGGTGTAAAGATCAGAGAACGCTTGAGCGTTGGCCGTGAACGCAATGGCTTGCTGTCCTTGCGGCGAAGAAAGGTAGCCGTCGTCGTCGGGCGATCCCGTGTAGGGGTAAATACCGAGTACGTTTGCGGCGTTGAGCACGTTGAGGACCTGGAGGTACACTTCAAAGTTGTTTTTGCCCTTGTTGTAGTACCACACCTTGTTGGCGGTCATGTCAATGCGGAACTGCCACGGCAAACGAGAACCGTTCAGCAAACCAACCACCGGAGAAGCAGACTCCACTAGGGAGTATGCACGCACACGGCGTGAATAGGGGAAACCAGATCCAGCAGTAGCTAACATGTTCACCCCTGCATTTTCGAAAACTTTAATCTTACCCCACACAGGACCGTTGTAGTCGGTGCCCTGACCGTAACGGAAATCTATGTTTCCAGACAAATTGTGGCGCTGGTCGTAGTCCAACGGTACGATGTAGCGAATGTTGGGCAATCCAGTACGAGCTAGAGAAAGACCTGATTCCGCCCCTGAACCGGTACCGTCGGCAAACGAAAGTGAGTACTGCGCATTCATCTGAACATTACCCACGCGACGAAGATCATACTGGAAGCTGAAGCCTTTTGAAGTTGTAAAGTCGCGGTTTCCGTAGGTCACATACGTTGCAGGGTATGCCTCTGTTACCGAAACCGTCTGAATCAAGTCGCGGTATTCGCGGTAAAAGGCATTGATTTTGAGCGCACTGCGATCAGTGAGCTTTTGGCGGAATCCGATTTCATACTCCGTTTGCTTCTGCGGTAGGAGCTCGGGGTTATCTACTACCGAGGCGTTTCCGTAAACTAAGTTTTGGTAATCAAAAGGATTGAAGCGAGACTGCGCAGCAGTTGGGCGCTGAACAAGGAGGTCGTAGTGCGCGAAGAACTCAGCTACGTCCGAAATGGGGAACTGGAACGAAATACGCGGACTTACGGTAACCTGTGGGCGGTAGTCGCGGAACGACTTTTCACTCAACACTGGGGCGTTAGGGTTGCTGGGATCTGAAAACGCTTCCTCAAAAATCCAAGGCTTAGCTTGACCACCTGATGCGTTGGCGATGAGGGTCGGGTTGGGCTGGGGCGAACCGTCTGCGTTGAACCAGTCGAAACCATTGCGGTAGCCCACAATTCGCTTTGGGTTCTTGATGTCGTCAACATAAACCATGTAGCCGTCACCCATGGATGCGGGGATGTCGCTACCCTCAAGTCCACCACGGGCCTTGACGTCAGCCACGGTGTGCGCAGGGAATAGCGAGAACGGATCTCGGAGCACCGGCTGGTTGGCGTCGTAGCGGTCTACGCGCACGCCGACGTTGAAGAAGAGATCTTCAAACGTGAATTGATCCTGAATGTACCCTGCCATGTAAATGGGCTGGAAGGCGCGCACGGGGTAGGTGCGGTTGCCGCTGGCGTCGGTGGCTTTGAAGAAGTCGGCCAACGTCGGGTTGCCTGGCTGCAGTGCACCCGTGTAGTCGTAGCCGAAGTAGCTCACGTACGATGAACCTCCCGGGTTAACAAGCTCCTGAGCTGAAAAGAGCGACAATCCACCGAATCGAGCAAAATCGTCCGGTGAAATGTTGTCTATATCCAACAGGCGCTGATCCTTCCCATCGGGATCCCAACCGAGCTGCTTGCGCAAATTGCGATCAAAAGTGCGCGGCTTGGTGAGGTCAATTGCACGGTTGTAGAAGATGGTGTCTTGGAACACTCCGTCGCGGTAAACCAAAATGGGGTTATCCAAGTCTAACTCGCGCATGTGGTCATTCTGAAGGTTGCGCATCAACGTCCAAAGAGCTGATGAAGCCACTCCAAAACTGCGGTCAAAACGCTGTTCGTACTCGAGACCAGCGATGAGCGAGTGTCCCTTAATATCAAAGTTGGTCGATGCAGTAATGCGGTACTGCTCGTTTTGGCTGTAGTTATAGCCCGATTGTACGGCACCAACGTTTCCAAAGAGACCGTACGCATCGTACGGACCTTGACCATTCAGGAGTCCGCCGCCTTGTTGGATATTGACCAAGTTGGCCACGTTATTGGCAATCAACCCACTGTTTACCAGATTGTAGTATGATTGGGTATATGCACCAAGGATTGGGTTGTAGGAGGACGGAGTAAATGCGATTCCCGTATCGAGATCGAGCAGCTTGCGCCATGCGGTAATCCCTGTCTTAGCATCTTGGCCATATCCATACAGACCAATGCGGCCCGTCTCGAAGTTTCCTACGTGACCGTAGCGGAAAATATTATCGCGGTGGTTGGGGTCGTAGCTTTTGAAGTTGTTGATCGTGTAGTCTGCCTGAATGGTGTAGAAGGCATTCTTAATCAAGCCTTTGTCGTCTCCGCTGCCAAATTGCTGCGTGAAGCGGACGTAACCCGAGAGGTCACGTTGCGTTGAGGCCCCATTGTTTTCGTAGTTGAAAATGGAATGGAAGAAGCTACCGTTACGTCCGTCAGAGTAAAAGGCGCGACCACCAAGAACCAAGTTGGTCTTTTTACTTGTTTTAATGTTGATGTTACCCGTTGCGCGGAATACGGTACTCGCCACATTCAAGCGGCTTGGTACTATTTCAAATGCATCGCGGGTAAGGAGTTCGGCTCGGCGAATGGTGCCGAGACCGGTAGCCGTGGGCATAAGCGGGTTGGCCTTCAAATCGGCTAAGATGTCATCTTTAACCTTGTAAACTGGCGTGGCGTATGGACGACCTACGCCTGTGTAGCTGAATTCCGTTGCCAAGAGGAAGCCCACAAGAGGAGCCGTCTTCTCTTTATTAAAAACAAGCGGACCACCCAGGGTCAATCCACCCAGGTGGTAGTTGTTGCGATCAAAAAGGGCTGAGGTAACGTATTCAACGGTACCGAAGTAGCGAGGGCTTGGACCTTTGGTTGTCGTTGAGATAACCCCGCCGGTAACGTCGCCATATTGAGCAGGCACACCTCCAGTAATTACTTCAGTTGATTGAATAGCTTCGCGAGGAAGGTTGATGTCACCGCGCATTTTTACGCCGTCAACAAACACAACGTTGGCATCACCACGGCCACCGCGGAAGAAGGTGCCACCGCTGCGCTCGTCTTGAACGACACTGGCCGTTTGCGCAAGTACAGCATTCACCCCGCGACCGGCGAGGTTGCGAATTTGTTCAGCGCCAAAGCTCTGGGCCGTCTTCCCTTTTTCAATCAGCGGTGCTTCATACTTGGCGACGACGTCAACGGCTCCAAGCTCTACACTTGAGGTAGACAACGCAAACTTGAGTTCGGTCGGTCGACCTGGGTTGATCTCCACTCCAGTGAAGGTAATTGAGGTGTAGCCAAACATTTCACAGACTACAGTGTACGTGCCAGGCTGTACCGGGTTGATGTTGTAGTTTCCGTCGAAGTCCGAGGAGCCCGAGGCCACCTTGAACTGACCAGATTTAACGGTAATAATAGCCTGGACCAGCTCTTCACCGGTCTTTTTGTCTTTGACTGTACCTCGGAGCGAACCGGGGCGAGCCTGCCCCCACGCGAGGGTGGAGGCTCCGAAAATCAGCACTAACAGGGCGTAACGTAGACGCATAAGCAAAGCGTTTTAGGTGGATCCGATTGGAATCAGTGGGCTAAAATAACGCAGAATTAATGTGGATAAGCAGGTTCGGCTTAGGTTTGTTTACGAAATGAAGAAGATTTTTTCACCTTGGCTTGCTTTGGCACTTTTGGTCAGCTGCGACGGCTCAGACAACCGCCACCCAGTTCCCTACGTGCTGCTGAGCGAAACGATCTTCCTGAACAGCCCCTCAGCCTTTGATCTTCAGTTTGTTGGCGGAATTTATTCGCGCAACGATTGGGGCCACGGGGGCGTCGCCGTGTACCGCCGAACCAACTTTGGTGATGCCAACGATTTTGGCGCCTACGACCTGAGATGCCCCAACCACGTATCGCAGTCCTGCGGAGCGGCGCAAATCGTCGAGGGTCTGTATGCGGAATGCGCCTGCGACGGCCAACAGTTCCTGCTGTTTGACGGCAGCGCAACTAGCGGCACCACCACCTGGGGACTACTACCCTACCGCGTTCAGTACGACGGGGCTTCGCTCCAAATCAGCAACCTTTAAGCGACGCTTAAGCGCTTCAAATGGCGCACATGGGCACCCAAGGCTTCTTCAAACGTGCGGAACTCTTGGTACTGCACATTGAACTCCGCGCAGGTTTCTTTAACGATGCGCGATATTGCCGGATAGTGCACGTGACTGACTCGCGGAAACAGGTGGTGCTCCACCTGAAAGTTTAGACCGCCTAAAAGCCACGTAAGGATGCGGCTGCGGGTAGCGAAATTCGCGGTAGTCTGAAGCTGGTGGACGGCCCATTCCGACTCAATGTGGGTGGGTTCTGTTACATCAGACTGAGCAAAGGTTGCGCCCTCGACCACGTGGGCCAACTGGAATACTACGCTCAATGAAAGTCCGGTTATGGAGGCCATCAGCAAAAAGCCAAAGAACCACGGCCAAAATCCGATAAGGTAAATGGGAAGGATGGCAACCATCGTGGTATGGATGGACTTCCACATCCAAAATCCGATGTGCTCGGCGAAGGTGAACTTGCGAATGGGTACGTCGCCCACTTTACCCGTGAAGTACTTTTTGAAGTCGGTGAATGCCAACCAGTAGATGTAGAGGAGGCTGTACAGCACCGGCCAGTAGTAGTGCTGCATGCGGTGAATGCCCTTGTGGGGTTGGGATTTGGCCATCCGAATCATTCCGCCCGAGTCAATGTCGTCATCGACCCCGTCGATGTTGGTAAACGTGTGGTGAATCGCGTTGTGCTTGTTTTTCCAGAGCGCCACGCTAGCCCCGAGCATGCTCAAGGTGTGGCCGGCGAGGGAGTTTAGCCATGTGTACTTCGAGTAGCTTCCGTGGGCCCCGTCGTGCATCACGTTAAACCCAATGGCCGAGGTGAGCAGGCCAAGGATAACCCAAAACGGCATGGCCGCCCAAAAGTTGGCACCGAAGTAGAGTACGGCTACGTAGGTTGCAAAAAAGGCCGTGAGCAGTACGCCGGTCTTGGTGTACAAGCGGGCGTCACCCTTAGAAGACTTATTGTGCTCCTTGAAGTACTGGTTAACGCGCTGGGTCAGGATTTGAAAAAACGGCTGACCGTCAGTATGCGTAGCAAAACGCGGCGCTTTAAAGTTTGTGGACATAAGTGCAAGTTAAGGCCAATTTCGTGCCAAGCCGTTTAGGTGCCTATCGGGTTGTCCACCGGCCTAGGTTTAAAAAAGAGCCGTCGCGATTTGTTCCGTCTCGTCCGCCTTGCTCATCGTGTAGTAGTGGAGCACCGGAGCACCCTTAGCCATGAGTTCTTTCGACTGGGCAATGCACCACTCAACGCCAACCTGCTTAACCGCTTCAGGCGTTTTAGCCGCTTCAACCGCTTCGATCAAGTCGTCGGGCAAATTGAGGTGAAAATTGCGCGGAATGCTCTGCAGCTGGCCCTTGGCCGTCAGGGGCTTAAGTCCGGGAATAATGGGCACGGTAATGCCCGCCGCACGGCAGTCGGCGACAAATTTGAAGAAGTGCTCGTTGTTGAAAAACATCTGCGTAACGATGTAATCACCGCCCGCGTCTACCTTGGCCTTGAGGTGCTTGAGGTCGGCCTTGAGGCTTGGCGCCTCAAAGTGCTTCTCGGGATAGCCCGCCACCCCGATGCAAAAGTTACTCGGGTTGGAGTTTTGTACCTCGTCGTAGAGGTACTTGCCCTGGTTTAGGTTCTTAACCTGGCGAAGAAGGTCAATGGCGTAGGCGTGTCCGTGGGGATCTGGGGTGAAGCTTCCCTCATTCTTTAGGGCATCACCACGTAAAACCAACGCATTGTCAATTCCGAGGTAGTGCAAATCAATCAAGGCGTACTCGGTTTCTTCGCGCGAAAATCCGCCGCAAATGATGTGCGGAACCGTGTCAATACGGAACTTGTTCTGGATGGCAGCGCAGATTCCAACGGTTCCGGGACGCTTTCGTGTGTGAATTTTCTGCAGCAAGCCAGACTCGTGCTTTTTAAACACGTACTCCTCGCGATGACTGGTCACGTCGATGAACTTCGGGTCGAACTGCATGAGGCGCTCGATGGTGCCAAAGAGGGAATCGATGGTGTTGCCCTTGAGCGGAGGCAGCACTTCAAAGCTGAACAGGGTCTTGCCCTGGGCGGCGGCTATGTGGTCGGTAACTTTCATAAACTGGTTGCTAGTAACAAGTTGCTGTTTGCTAGTTGATTAGGGGGCTGAGCCAGCGTTCGGCGTCGGCGAGCGGAATTCCGCGCCGTTGAGCGTAGTCGGAAATCTGATCGCTGTCGATTTTGGAGAGTCCGAAGTACTTGGCCTCAGGGTGCGCGAAGTAGTAACCGCTGACCGCGGCCGTGGGGTACATGGCCTTGGATTCGGTGAGCCGAATGCCCGTATGGTACTCGGCGTCAAGGAGTTCGAATAGCAAATCCTTTTCAAGGTGGTCGGGGCAGGCCGGGTAGCCGGGGGCCGGGCGGATTCCTTGGTACTCCTCGGCGATCAGGGCATCGTTGGGTAGTTGTTCGTCGGCGGCGTAGCCCCAGAATTCGGTGCGCACGCGCTGGTGGAGGCGCTCGGCAAAGGCCTCGGCGAGGCGGTCGGCCAGCGCCTGTAGCATCAGCGCTCGGTAGTCGTCGTTGGCGTCCTTGAAGGCTTGGGTGCGCTCGTCGACTCCGTGGCCGGTGGTCACGGCAAATAGGCCTAGGGTGTCGCTTCCCGAAGGATCGATGAAGTCCGCCAAGGCAAGGTAGGGCTGACCCTCGGCCTTTTGGCCCTGCTGGCGAAGGGTTAAGAAGCGGCGCTCCCCGTTCGGCGTGACGACCGCGATGTCGTCGCCATCTTGGCGGGCCGGGAAGAATCCGTAGACGCCGTGGGCGGTAATCCACTTTTCGGCGACAATCTGCCGGAGCATGACCTGGGCGTCGTCAAAGAGGGACTTGGCTTGTGCACCCACTACCTCGTCGGTGAGGATGCGCGGGTACTTGCCGTGCAGGTCCCAGGCCTGAAAGAAGGGGGTCCAGTCTATGAAATGCACCAGGTCTTCGAGCGGGTAGTCGCGCAGCGGGAACACACCGTACTGCTTCGGTGCGGCGGGCTTGGCGCTGAAGTCCGGCTGGTAGCGCTGGGCACGGGCCTGCTCGATGCCGGCGAAGCGGCGTTCGGCGCTGCGGCTGGCGTACTGCTCGCGCAGGCGTTCGTAGTCGGCGCGGACCTCGGAACTGTAGTCGGCCGCCTCGGCACTGAGGAGCTTTTGAACGACCGGAACGGCGCGCGACGCGTCGTTGACGTGCACCAGCGGGCCGTCGTACACTGGCTGAATTTTGACAGCGGTGTGGGCGCGCGAGGTTGTGGCTCCGCCGATCAGCAACGGAATGGTGAAGCCCTGGCGCTTCATTTCGCTGGCCAAAAACACCATTTCGTCGAGTGAGGGCGTAATGAGTCCGCTCAGTCCGATGGCGTCCACACCGTGTTCGCGGGCCGCATCGAGGATTTTTTGCGGCGGAACCATAACCCCCAAGTCGATGACTTCGAAGTTGTTGCACTGCAGCACCACGCCGACAATGTTTTTGCCGATGTCGTGCACGTCGCCCTTGACCGTGGCCATCAAGATTTTGCCTTGCTTGCGCGGAGCCGTTCCGGCTGCCGCCGATTCGGCCGCAAAGTGGGGCTCTAGCCAGGCCACCGCGCGCTTCATGACCCGGGCCGACTTGACCACTTGGGGGAGGAACATCTTGCCGGCCCCGAAAAGGTCGCCGACCACGTTCATGCCGCGCATCAGCGGACTCTCAATCACCGCGAGGGGGCTGCCCAGGGCCAGCATGGCCTCTTCGGCGTCCTGTTCGACGTAGGCGTCGAGTCCGTTGACCAGGCTGTGCTCAATGCGGGCGTCGATGGGAAGCTCGCGCCACGACTCGTCTTTTTGGCGGACTTGGCCGGCGCCCTTGACGTTCTCGGCGTAGCTGAGCAGGCGTTCGGTAGCGTCGTCGCGGCGGTCGAGGAGCACGTCTTCAATGCGGTCGCGGAGTTCCGCCTCAATTTGCTCGTAGACGATGAGTTGGCCGGGGTTGACGATGCCCATGTCCATGCCGTGCTGGACTCCGTGGTAGAGAAAGCACGCGTGCATGGCCTCGCGCACGTGGTCGTTGCCGCGAAAGCTGAAGCTGACGTTGGACACGCCGCCGCTGACCTTGGCTCCAGGCAGGTTTTTTTTGATCCAGGCCGTGGACTCAAAGAAGTCGAGGGCATTGCGGCGGTGCTCGTCCATGCCCGTGGCGACCGGGAAGATGTTGGGGTCGAAAATGACGTCCTCGGCGGGGAATCCGTCCGCCACCAGCAAGCGGTAGGCGCGGCTGCAGATTTCGACGCGGCGGTCGTAGGAATCCGCTTGGCCCTGCTCGTCGAAGGCCATAACGATCACCGCGGCCCCGAAGCGGCGGCAGTGGCGCGCTTGGTAGAGGAATTCCGCCTCGCCCGATTTGAGCGAAATGGAGTTGACGACGACTTTGCCCTGCACGCACTTGAGGCCGGCCGCGATGATTTCCCACTTCGACGAGTCGATCATTATGGGGATGCGTGCAATGTCGGGCTCGGAGGCTATAAGGTTGAGGAAGGTGGTCATGGCCTCGACGCCGTCGAGCATGCCTTCGTCCATGTTGACGTCGAGGATTTGGGCTCCGCCGGTGACCTGGTCGCGGGCGATGTCAAGGGCCTCGTCGTACGTTCCTTCTTGAATGAGGCGCAGGAATTTGCGCGATCCGGTGACGTTGGTACGCTCGCCGACGTTGACGAAGTTGGTCGCCGGAGTAATGACTAGGGGTTCGAGTCCGCTGAGCTTCATTGGGCTTGGGGGATTCGGGGTTGGCGTCCGGCGGCGCGGGAGGCGAATTCGCGGATGTGGTCGGGGGTGGTTCCGCAGCACCCGCCGAGGATGTTGACGATTCCGAGGTCGAGGTATTCCGCTACTGCGTCGGCCATTTGCGCGGGCGTTTCGTCGTATCCGCCAAAGGCGTTGGGCAGGCCCGCGTTGGGGTAGGCGCTGATGAGGAATGGCGTGTTGGCCGCGAGCGTTTGCAGGTAGGGGCGCAGGTCTTTGGCTCCGAGGGCGCAGTTCAGGCCGATGCTGAGTAAGGGCATGTGGCTCATGCTGATCAAGAAGGCCTCGGTGGTTTGCCCGCTCAGGGTGCGGCCGCTGGCGTCGGTAATGGTTCCGCTGATCATAATCGGAACTTCTTTGCCCGTCGCCGCAAACGCGTCCTGAATCGCATAGAGGGCCGCCTTGGCGTTGAGGGTGTCGAAGATTGTTTCGACCAAAAGCACGTCCACTCCACCCTCGATCAGGGCCTCGGCCTGCTCCTGGTAGGCTGTGGCCAGCTCGTCAAAGCTGATGGCGCGGTAGGCCGGACGGTTGACGTCGGGGCTCAGGCTGAGGGTTCGGTTGGTAGGGCCAATGGCGCCGGCCACGAAGCGCGGCTTGTCGGGTGTGCTGTACGCGTCGGCGGCTTTGCGGGCCAGCTGGGCTCCGGCGAGGTTGAGTTCGCGGACCAGGGTTTCCATACCGTAGTCGGCCATCGAAACAGTCTGGGCGTTGAAGGTGTTGGTCTCGACGATATCGGCCCCGGCGGCGAAGTACTTGGCGTGGATTTCTTCTACGATCTGCGGTTGGGTCAGGTTGAGCAGGTCGTTGTTGCCTTTGAGCGGATGCTCCCAGCCGGCAAAGCGCGCGCCGCGGTAGCCGGCCTCGTCGAGGCGGTATTCTTGAAGCATGGACCCCATAGCGCCATCCAAGATGAGGATGCGCTCGCGGGCGATGGATTGTAGTGGATGCATGGTCCTTCGTTCGTTGCGCTTATGCAGAAGGACTCTTGGGACGCGCGGAGCGGTCGCAATCTCATCTTTCCACCTCAGCCTTGCGGCTTCAGCAGCGGGAGTTGGCACCCTACAGGGTTTTTAGGGTTGCCAAGACGTCAACGGGCCCGTCCCTCAGTCTTTCTGGATAAGCGCTGCAAAGTTAGTTCACGCCGGACTGGTTTGCATCGGTCAAATGTTTCGGGTTTTTAATCATTCGTTGGCGTACGGCGTGGCGTACCTACCTTTGCGGCGCGTGGAAGGATTTGTCCGATTGCAACCACGGTAAAAAATGCTAAACCGGTGGACCATTGTCCGGCGCAGCAGCAATTTACCGCAGTAGGATTCCGAAGCACGCAGATTTAAAACTGTTGCTATGAGCTACTTATTTACCTCTGAGTCCGTTTCTGAAGGACACCCCGACAAAGTCGCCGACCAAATTTCGGACGCGCTTGTCGACCACTTTCTCGCCTTTGATCCCGATTCGAAAGTTGCATGCGAAACCCTAGTAACCACAGGGCAAGTGGTGCTGGCGGGCGAAGTCAAGTCGCGCACTTACATCGACGCCGGCGAAATCGCCCGCGAAGTGATTCGCCGCATCGGATACACCAAGTCCGAGTACATGTTTGAGGCCAATTCATGCGGCGTGTTCAGCGCCATCCACGAGCAATCGCCCGACATCAACCAAGGCGTAGACCGCGCTTCGAAAGAAGAGCAGGGCGCTGGCGACCAGGGAATTATGTTCGGTTATGCCACCGACGAGACCGACACCTACATGCCGCTGGCGCTCGAGCTGAGCCACTTGCTGCTTCGCGAACTGGCCGCTATTCGCAAGGAGGGAAAGGTGATGAAGTACCTGCGCCCCGACGCCAAGAGCCAAGTGACCATTCGCTACAGCGACCGCAACGTGCCCGAAGCGATCGATACGATTGTTATTTCGACCCAGCACGACGACTTCGCAGACGAAAAGCCCATGCAGGAGCGCATCACGGCGGACATCAAGCGCTACCTGATTCCGCGCATTAAGAAGCAATTGCCGCGCCGCGTGCAGCGACTGTTCAACGCCGACGTGCGCTACTTGATCAATCCGACGGGCAAGTTCGTGATTGGCGGACCGCACGGCGACACCGGTTTGACCGGCCGCAAGATTATCGTCGACACCTACGGCGGCAAGGGCGCCCATGGCGGCGGAGCCTTCAGCGGCAAGGATCCCTCGAAGGTGGACCGTTCCGCGGCCTACGCGGCGCGCTACGTAGCCAAGAACTTGGTGGCCGCAGGCGTGGCCAAGCAGGTTCTAGTGCAGCTCGCCTACGCGATTGGTGTAGCCGAGCCCGTGGGCTTCTACCTGAACACCTACGGCACGGCGGCCGTGCGCGGAGCCGATGGAAAGAAGCTCGCCGACGGCGCGATTGCCGAGCGCGTGCAGAAGCTGTTTGACCTTCGCCCCTACGGAATCGAGACCAAGTTTGGCCTCCGCAGCCCAATTTACTCGGAGACTGCCGCCTACGGCCACATGGGCCGCGCGCCGCAAATCGTGGAGAAGCAGTTCAAGCGCCCGACCGACAAGGGCATCGAAGTCAAGACCATGAAGGTGGACCTCTTCACGTGGGAGAAGCTCGACGCCGTGGATTCGATTAAGAAGGCGTTTGGACTTTAGTACCTCGTTTCTGGTTACTGGTTTCTAGTTTTCTGCAACTGGTTTCTGGTATCTTGATTTTGAGCCCTGGCTGCGCGAGTAGCTGGGGCTTTTTATTTAGTCGAAAACGTAAGTGTCGCCAGCTCTTCACCGAGTTCATTGATCCCGTTCATGATGCGCAATACTTGCTTTGGTGAGGGCTCTTTGGTACCCGATACATATTGAGACAATAGACTTGGATTAAGACCTATCCGCTCAGCAAGAAACTTAGCATTGAGTACGCGGTAGTGGCTGAAAAACTGCTGAAAATCAAACTTTAACTTGAAATTCTGAGGGCCATATTCAATCTGATCATCTTCATGTAAGAGTGACATGGCCTCAGAAATGTTCGCATAAACTTCATTAATAGAACCTCCTGTTGTGTAGACTGGGAAATCTTGAGTGTACGCAGAATATCCAGTATTCGTTACCTCGACAACTACTGGAATCTTTGGATGTTTTTTTTCTTTTTTCATCGTAAACCGGCGTCTTTTTTAATTCGAAGTTCCAATCCGCGTGCAATTTCTTTAGCTCCATGATTTGGCACAACCAACATCACTCCAGGCCTCTCATCATGAATGAACTTCACGTGTGATCCTTTTTGACTTTTGGAGTACCAACCATTGGCTTGCAGCAATCGAATTAGCTCATTTGACTTCACATACAAAAGTACATCATAATTTACTTTTAGCTTTAACTAGAAGTAAATAATTATTAACAAAAACCCCCGGTCGCTCGCGCGGCCGGGGTTCCGAATAAAGCCCTTAAAACGGCTTAGTAGCGGTAGGTCTCTGGCTTGAATGGACCCTTCACCTCAACGCCGATGTAGGCGGCTTGGTCGGGGCTCAAGGTATCCAGCTCGACACCGATTGACTCGAGGTGCAGGGCGGCAACCTTCTCGTCGAGGTGCTTGGGAAGCGTGAACACTTCGTTGGGGTACTTGCCCTTGGTGGTGTAGAGCTCGATCTGGGCCAACACCTGGTTGGTGAAGGAGTTCGACATTACAAACGAAGGGTGGCCGGTGGCGCAACCCAAGTTCACGAGGCGGCCTTCAGCCAGTACGATGATGTCGTTGCCCTCGATGTTGTACAGGTCGACCTGTGGCTTGATCTCGGATTTGGTGTGGCCGTAGTTTTTGTTGAGCCATGCCATGTCGATTTCGTTGTCGAAGTGGCCGATGTTGCACACGACGGTCTTGTCCTTCATCATGCGGAAGTGGCGTTCGGTAACGATGTTCTTGTTTCCGGTTGCAGTGCAGACAATATTGGCGCGGGGAACCGAGTTCTCCATCTTCTTGACCTCGTAGCCGTCCATGGCTGCCTGAAGGGCACAGATGGGGTCGATTTCGGTGACGATCACACGTGCTCCGGCTCCGCGGAACGAAGCCGCCGTACCCTTGCCCACGTCGCCGTATCCGGCAACTACCACAACCTTACCGGCCATCATCAGGTCGGTGGCGCGGCGAACCGCGTCCACTGCCGATTCTTTACAGCCGTACTTGTTGTCGAACTTCGACTTGGTCACCGAGTCGTTGACGTTGATGGCGGGCAACGGGAGGCTGCCTTTAATCATGCGCTCGTACAAGCGGTGCACGCCGGTGGTCGTCTCTTCAGAGATTCCGCCAATGCCGGCCACAAGCTCAGGGTAGCGGTCGAGCACCATATTGGTCAGGTCACCGCCGTCGTCGAGGATCATGTTGAGGGGCTGCTTGCCTTCGCCAAAGAACAGGGTCTGCTCGATGCACCAGTCAAACTCCTCTTCGGTTTGGCCCTTCCAGGCATAAACGCTGATACCGGCGGCGGCGATGGCGGCCGCAGCGTGGTCTTGCGTCGAGAAGATGTTGCACGAAGACCAAGTAACCTCGGCACCGAGCTCAACTAGGGTTTCGATGAGGACCGCCGTCTGAATGGTCATGTGGAGGCAGCCGGCCACACGCGCACCGGCAAGGGGCTTGCTGGCGCCAAACTCCTTGCGGAGGGCCATCAGTCCGGGCATCTCAGCCTCGGCGAGGGTAATTTCTTTGCGTCCCCAATCGGCGAGGGACATATCCTTTACTTTGTAGGGCACGTAGTTCGTGGCAGTGGTCGAAGACATAGCAATGATTATTTGGAGGCGCAAAGATATGGAAAATTCGGGGGCTGAAGTCGCCGAAGTCGGTCATTTTGGCCTCGTCCTTGCGCGTATTTCTCTTGGTCAAGCCGCTGATTTTGAGGCGGAATTTACTTCAGTCACGGATTTTTTATCTCCCGCCGATCAGGAGCGGTGGGCTGAGCTAAAACCGGGTCCGAGGCGCGCAGCGTTTTGGGCGGCACGGCAGGCGTTGGCAGCGGCGCTGAGCGGCACCTCAATGAGTCCGCGCGACGTGAGCTACGATGGGGAGCGCCCCGTACTGCCCCGGGGCAACTTGAGCCTGTCGCACGGCGGAGCTTGGGCGGTCGCGGCGTACCACCCCCTTTTGCCGGTGGGGATTGACGTAGAGGCTCCGCGCGCCCAGCTCGAACGGGTCATCGCTCGCGTGGCCTGTGAACGCGAAGTGGCGGAACTCGACCATGCGACGGTTTGGGGCGCCAAAGAAGCGGTGTATAAGGCAGCTGGAATAAAAGGGCTCGACTGGAAGAAGGAAATTGACGTCCGGTCGACCCGCGAAGCCATGTGCACCCGCAGCCACGAACGCTACGCGCTTGAATCGTTTCCAATGGGCGCCGATCGAGTCGTGGTGGCGGTGCGCCAACCGCTGCGCGTTGTGCTTACCGGGCCTGAAAGCGCAGGGAAAACACAGTTAGCGGCAAAGCTTGCTCGGGAATTCCGTACCCTATGGACCCCCGAAATCGCGCGCGAGTACCTGAGCGAACACGGCCCGGACTACGCGGCCGACGACGTGGTCAAGATGGCGCGCCTGCAAGCCGAGCGCGCCGAAGAGCTAGCCGCAAGCTGCTCTGAGATTGTCATTGAAGACACGGACGTGCTGACGCAGCGCATCTGGTTCCGCGAAAAGTACGGGCGGCCGAACCCTGAACTCGAAGCTATGCCCCTCAAGGGAGACCTTTATTTGCTCTGTGCACCTGACCTCGCGTGGACGCAGGACCCCCTGCGCGAGCACCCCAAAGAGTCCGACCGACAACGACATTTTGAGCAATACCATACTGAATTAGAACGCAATAAAAAAACATTTAACGTGGTTTCAGGACAGGGTTCCGCACGAAAAACCAATGCGCTGCGAACACTTGAAGGCTACGGCGTGTTACCTTTGGCGAAGCACAGGGGTGCCGGCGATGAGATCCGGCTGAGATGATACCCTAGAACCTGGGCGGGTAATGCCGCCAAGGAAGTCGCGAAGCCGCACCCTTAGCGTGCGGGCATTTCTGTGCACGAGAACCGATTTAACAAACCGTGCACGATGAACCAACGTTCCATTTTTGTCCTTATGCTGGGCTTTTCGTTGACGCCCGCGACCTCCCAAATGATTCGGGTGGCCGAATCGCCGGCGGGGTCTGACACCGTCAAAACACAGGTACTCAATGAGGTTTCGCTCGTGGCCAGCCGGCCAAGCGCTCGGATTCCCATGCCCCAAATTCGGCTGAAGCCCGGGGACTTGGCCAAGCAGAACGCGGGGCGAGACGTGCCATTTTTGCTGCAGGGCCTGCCCTCGTTTACGGCCGCCAGCGACGCGGGTAATGGGTTTGGTTACACCTACGTGCGCTTTCGCGGAATGGACCAAACGCGGATCAACGTCACGGTCAACAACGTCGCGCTCAACGATCCCGAATCGCATGGCGTATTTTGGGTGAATACGCCCGACCTCGGCTTGAACGCCAACTCATTGGTGGTGCAGCGCGGAGTGGGCACGTCAACCTTGGGGAGCGGCGCGTTCGGCGCGTCATTGTCGTTTGAAGTTGGGGTGCCTAACGACACCGCTAGCCAGGCGGTTTCTGCCACCTACGGCTCGTTTAACTCGGCGCGCATCAGCTACGCCGTTCATAGCGGTCTCGTTGGCGCCAAAAAGCGCTGGTCGACCACCGCGCGGGCCACTGCGATGCGCAGCGACGGGTTTGTGGACCGATCAGGCAGCCAACTCCAGAGCTACTTGTTTGGTGCCCAATACCGGCTTCCGGCGTTCACGTGGCGCTTGGTCCATTTTGCCGGAAGCGAGCGCACCCAGCAGGCCTGGTACGGCATTCCTGAAGCTAAGTTCCGCGGCGATGCGCAGGGCGTAATGGACTACATCGGCCGGAACGGGGTTGCGGGCGCGGACTCCGCAAACCTGATTCAAAGCGGCAATGCGACCTACAACTTCTACCGCTACGCGAACGAAATTGATCAGTACACCCAGCGCCACTACCAGAGTTTGATGACGTGGATCGTCAGTCCACGCTGGCACGTAACGCAAACGATTGCCGTGGTTACGGGCAAAGGCTACTTTGAGCAGTACCGGCCCTTTATGTCGTTTGCCTCACTGGGTTTGCCCAATGTTCCCATCGGCATCATGGAGCTCACGGGAACCGAAGGCGTGCGGCGGCGCTGGCTCGATAACGGGAGTTTTGGAGGAACCACTTCGGTTCAGTACCGCAGGGAGCACTTCCAGTTCGTGGCCGGCATGCAGGATCAGGTGTACGACGGACTTCACTACGGAACGTTGCCGTGGCTTCGCTACAATCCGTTGGGCGGACTCGACGGGAGCGTGACCGTAGAAGGCGTTCCGGTGGGCACCCAGTCAGCGCAAGCCCACCGGTTTTATGAGGGCTCCAGCTTGAAGCTCGACGAGGCCTACTTCGCCCGAGCTGAGTGGAGCCTAGGGCGCTGGACGTACCTGGGGGACCTGCAGGTTCGCCGAATTAACTACGAGGGGGTTGGAACGGACGTAGATCAAAACGCCTACGATTTTAACGCGTCCTACCTGTTTTTTAACCCCAAAGCGGGCATTTCGTACCAAGACCGCGATTGGACCGTGCGCGCTTCGGTTGCTCAAGCGCACCGCGAGCCGATTCGTTCAGACTTTATTGACAACGCGGTGGCTCCGCGGCCTGAGCGGGTAACAGATTTTGAGTTCGGAATTGAGAAGCGCGCCGAGCGTTTTTGGGCCGAAGCCAACGTGTACCTAATGGAGTACCAGGACCAACTGGTTCCAACCGGCGCGCTGAACGATGTGGGGGCCCTGATTCGGACCAATGTGGCACAAAGCCACCGCAGGGGCTTGGAGTTGGCGGCCGTTTGGTCTCCTTCGGTCGCATGGAAGATCGGAGCCAACAGCACCTTGAGCCGCAACCGCATCGCGGAGTTTGAAGAGGTTTTGTACGACTACGCCGACGTTAGTGAGGTCCGCACAAAGTACACCAATACGCCCATCGCCCTTTCGCCCGAAGCCATGGGCAATGCTTGGGCCGAGTGGCAGCGCCGAGGTCTTTCAGCCCGCGCCACACTGCACGCCGTGGGCCGTCAGTACTTGGATAACACCGGGACGTTAGAGCGCTCGCTTGACCCCTACCGCACCGTGGACGCGACCCTTCGCTGGAACCGCGGCCCTGTGGAGTGGCGCCTCGACGCGATCAACCTTTTGGGCCGTCCGTACGCGCCCAACGGCTACACGTGGGGCTACCTCTACGACGGAGTTCGGACCGACGAAAACTTTGTGTACCCGATGGCCGGAACGCAGCTGCTGCTGGGATTCAAGCTGGTTTTTTAGGGGACTTCGCGCCTGCGGCGCGGCGCTCCGCGCTGTTTCATGCTCCTAGTTTCTAGTTCGCGCCTTTGTCGCGCCAACACAAGAAACCAGCAACAAGTAACTATACAGCTAGCCCGCAGCTAGTTACGAACCGCTTGTGGCCACACGTTGTCGTCGCGGTTGACGTCGGCAGTCCAGTGGCCAGGGTCGACCTCGATGGAGCGAATGCCTTTGAGCGGCGTTTCAACCATCAGATCAAACGTCTTCTGGGTGTAGTTCCAGGGGCCGGCAAGCACGAGGAGCGGGTCCTTTTTGTGGCCCTGCTGTTCCAGGAGGGGCAAGGTATAGGTCATGCTGGCTCCGCTTTCAAAGGTCACCTTGACGTCGACCGGGAGGGCCATGGACCCGCGGCGCTCCAGGCGCACAAATGTGAGGGCTCGGTTATCGCTCCACACGCTGTCGATGCCCACGTCGGGGTACTTGGTGGTGTTGATCCACTGGTCGTGGTACCAGTCGAGTACCATGCCCGACTCGCGCTCGGCGATGCGCACGAAGTCTTCGGGGCGCGGATGCTTGAAGCTCCACTCGTCGAAATAGCGGCGCATGGTCCGCCAAAAGGCGTCGTCGCCGACGATTCCGCGCAGCTGAACGAGGTAGAGCGAACCCATCATGTAGGCGGCCATTTGGTACGGAAACTTACCGTCAAAGTAGTTGGCCGGAGTGCTGGCGGGCTCGCGCCAGGCTGCTTTGGCGGCGCGCTTGGCAAACGTGCTGAGGTAGCCCTCGTGGGCGTTGGGCTTGTTGGCGCCCGAGATGACGTTCATGACCTCGTCTTCGGCGAAGCTGGTGAAGCCCTCGTCCATCCAGTGGTAGCGCTGCTCGTCGGTGGCGAGCTGGCCGTAAAACCACATGTGCGAGCCCTCGTGGGCGACGACGCTAAAGGTTCCGAGGTAGTCGTCGCCGTGCGATTCCATCAGGGTGCACATGGGGTACTCCATGGCGCCCTCGCCGCCCTGGATGACGCTGAATTGGGGCCAGCGGTAGGGTCCGAAGTGCGAATTCATGAAGGCAAAGTAGGTGGCCACGTCGGCGCGAAAGCGCTCGTTCTCGTACATCATGCGCGACTTGGCGTCGGGCAAATAGAGGTAGTGAATCTGCGTTCCGGTGGGCAGCGTGAAGCGTTGGTGCTGGTACTCGCGGTCGGCGGTCCAGGCAAAGTCGTGCACGCTGTCGGCGGCAAAGCGCCAGGTAATGCGCGCCTTTTTCTTGTGCTTGACGGGCTTGTCGCTGTAGCCGTGTCCGATTTCGTCGGGGTTTTGGAGCACGCCGGTTCCGCCGAGCACAAAGCCCGCGTCGGCGGTGACGTTGACCTCAAACCGGCCAAAGTCCCCATAAAATTCGCGGGCCACATACAGGTCGGGGTGCCAGCCGTCGCGGTCGTACACGCACATTTTGGGGTACCACTGCGTGAAGCTGTAGTCCACGCCCTCTTTGTTGTCACGGCCGGCGCGCTCGATGACGATCGGAATCCGGGTGGTGTACTCCAGCTCAAAAACGTGCGTGGCTCCGGGGGCTATGGGTTCTTGGAGCTGGGCGCGCAAGATGGTCTGGTTCAAGTGAAACGCGACCTCGCGGCCGTTGTGCTTGACCGACCGCACGATTTGCTCGCCCTCTTCGTGGGGCTTGAGCTGCTCGATTTTGGTTCCGATCGCCTTGTCTTTAAACTGGGTCGGAATGTTGGCCATGTTGCTCATCATGCTTCCGGGCTGAAACGCGTTCCAGTACAGGTGCATGAAGATTTCGTCGAGCGCGTCGGGGCTGTTGTTGGTGTACTCGAGGCGCATCTTGCCCTCAAGGCGGTGCTGGTTGTGGTCGAGGTCGACGTTTATTTGGTAGCGAACCGACTGCTGCCAGTAGCCTGTGGGCGGAGTTTGGGCCCAAATTCCTACGGCCCAGAGGGCGGCGGCGATGCTCAAGAGGTTTTTCATGTCGTAGGCAAATTACAGTTTTTGGACTTCGGCGAGGCGCGGACCCTTTTCGGTCGCCGTGAGTATGGCGACTTCGTTCAGCGGATCGTGCTCGAGAAAGAGCAGGTACTCGCGGTCGGCGGCCTCGTTGAGGATGCGCGCCTTTTCTTCAAGGGTCAGCAGCGGCCGGGTGTCGTAGCCCATCACATAGGGCAGTGGAATGTGGCCAGTAGACGGCAGCAAATCGGCCATGTACACTAGGGTCTGGCCGCCGTGGTCGAGAATCGGGCACATCTGGGCGTCGGTGTGGCCGTTGACGACAAAGGCGTCGAAGCCAAGTGGGGTGCTGATGCGCGCGGAATCTCCTTCGATTAGGTTAAGCTGGCCGGATTCCTGCAGGGGCATGATGTTCTCGCGCAAGAAGCTGGCTTTTTCGCGCGGATTGGGGTTGGTGGCCCAGTCCCAATGGCGGGCGTGGGACCAGTAACGGGCGTTTGCGAAGGCCGGACGCAGTTGGTCGCCGTGGCGCACCACGGCTCCGCCCACGTGGTCGAAGTGCAAATGCGTCAAAAACACGTCGGTGACGTCGTTGCGGTGAAACCCGAGCGCGGCCAAGCTGCGGTCGAGTGTCGCGTCGCCATGCAGGTGGTAGTGGCTGAAGAACTTCTCGTCTTGCTTGCCGCCGATCCCCGTGTCGATCAGGGTCAGGCGGTCGCCATCTTCGACTAGCAGGCAGCGCATCGCCCAGGTGCAGAGGTTGCGCTCGTCGGCGGGATTGGTGCGCTCCCAGAGCGACTTAGGCACGACGCCGAACATGGCGCCGCCGTCGAGCTTGAAAAAGCCCGTTTCGATGGTGTACAGCTTCATTTTTTGCGTTTAGCTCGAAAGAATTCGGTGAGCACGTCGCCGCAAAGCTCGGCCTCGACTCCGGTGGTCACCTGCGTTTTGGGGTGCAGCTGGCCGCCCATGGTACGGAATCCGCGCTTTTCGTCGCTCGCCCCGTACACGACGCGGCCGATTTGGCTCCAAAATAGGGCGCCGGCGCACATCGTGCAGGGCTCAAGGGTGACGTAGAGCGTGCAGTCGGGCAGGTACTTGGCCGCCAGCTCGTGGCTGGCCGCCGTGATGGCCTGCATTTCGGCGTGGGCCGTGACGTCGTGCAGCCGTTCGGTCAAATTGTGGCCGCGGGCAATGACGCGGTTTTGCCACACCACGACCGCTCCCACCGGTACCTCATCCTGGTCCATGGCCTTCACGGCTTCTTGGATGGCGAGGCGCATGTAGCGCACGTCGTCTTCGGGGGTCACGGGGGCGAGCGGCATGGCGTAAAAATACGGCCCGGCTCCGGGCGGCGCGTTACCTTTGCAGCCATGTTCCGAAGCCATACTTGCGGCGAGCTCCGCCTGGACCACGTTGGTCAAACCGTCACCCTCGCTGGATGGGTGCAGCGCCGCCGCGATTTTGGCGGAATGTCGTTTGTCGACCTGCGCGACCGCTACGGCATTACCCAGCTCAGCTTCAATGAGTTGGTTGACGCGGACCGCCTCGCCGAGGCGCGCAAGCTGCAGCGCGAATTTGTGGTGCAAGTCGTCGGGATCGTGGTCGAGCGCGAGAACAAAAACCCCAACCTCGCCACGGGCGACGTCGAAATCAAGGTGCAGCAGCTCACGGTGCTGAACGCTGCAGCGACTCCGCCCTTTACCATCGAAGACGAGACCGACGGCGGCGAAGAGCTTCGCATGAAGTACCGCTACCTGGACATCCGCAGGGCGCCGGTGCGCAACAACTTGCTCTTGCGCCACCGCATCAACCGCTCGGTGCGCAGCTACCTTGACACCCTCGGATTTGTCGACGTCGAGACTCCGTTTTTGATCAAGTCGACGCCCGAAGGCGCCCGCGACTTTGTGGTGCCCTCGCGGCTCAACCAAAACCAGTTTTACGCGCTTCCGCAGTCGCCGCAAACCTTTAAGCAGCTGCTTATGGTGGCCGGAATGGACCGCTACTACCAGGTGGTGCGCTGCTTCCGCGACGAAGACCTGCGCGCCGACCGCCAGCCGGAATTCACGCAGATCGACTGCGAAATGGCATTCGTCGAGCAAGAAGACATCCTCAACACCTTCGAGGGTCTGGTGCGCCACGTGCTGCGCGAGGTGCACGGCGTAGAACTGAACGAGGTTCCGCGCATGACCTACGCCGAGGCGATGCGCCGCTACGGCAACGACAAGCCCGACATTCGGTTCGGCATGGAGTTCGTCGAGCTCACCGACCGCGTTAAGGACCAAGGATTCCCCGTGTTTGACCAGGCCGAGCTCGTGGTGGGCTTCAACGCCAAGGGCTGCGGAACCTACACTCGCAAGCAGCTCGACGCCCTGACCGACTACGTGAAGCGCCCGCAACTTGGCATGAGCGGCCTGATTTGGATGCGCGTCGACGAGAATGGGGTTCCCACCTCATCGGTCAACAAGTTTTTTGACGAGACTGCGCTGCGCGGCTGGGCCGAGGCCTTTGGCGCCGAGCCCGGCGACCTCGTGCTCGTCCTTGCCGGCGGAGCCAACAAAACCCGCAAGGCCCTCAGCGAGCTGCGCCTGCACCTGGGCCAGGAGCTCGGGCTGCGCAAGCCCTTTGAGTTTGCGCCGCTGTGGGTCGTCGACTTTCCGCTGCTCGAGTGGGACGAAGAATCCGGCCGTTGGTTCGCAATGCACCACCCGTTCACGAGTCCGAAGCCCGAAGACATTCCGCTGCTCAACACCGACCCCGGAGCGGTGCGCGCCAACGCCTACGACATCGTGCTGAACGGCAACGAAATTGGCGGCGGCTCGATCCGCATCCACGACCGCGCTCTGCAGGCCCGCATGTTTGAGCTGCTCGGGTTCAGCCCCGAAGAGGCGCAGGCCCAGTTCGGATTTTTGATGAACGCGTTCGAGTTTGGCGCGCCGCCCCACGGCGGAATCGCCTTTGGGTTCGACCGCCTGGTTGCTCTGATGGGCGGCGACGAAGTCATTCGCGACTACATCGCCTTCCCAAAAAACAACGCGGGCCGCGACGTCATGATCGACGCCCCCTCGCCCATCGCCGAGGCGCAGATGGCGGAACTCAATTTGCTGCTACGTTCCTAAGTACCCGGGTGTGCTTTTGACGTTCCGAATCCTCAGATAACGAAGTTAAACAAAAGCACACACTAAAGCAGCGTATTTTTACCGAATGCGCTTAAACCTTTTTGCTTTGCTGACGGTTGGAACCGTCGCCCTTTTTGCTCAGAACCAACCCAATTGGCTGGAGCTTTGGAACGACCCCTCGTCCAACGTTTACGACGTGGTGCGCGAATTTGACGCTGCCTTTGAAGGCAAAGCCACCGAAAAAGGTAAGGGCTGGAAGCAGTTCAAACGCTGGGAGGCCTTCATGGACCCGCGCGTCTACCCGACCGGTCAACGTCCGCAACCCAACGCCCTTTACCTCGGCATGCAGCAGGTGCAAAGCAGCTGGGGAAGCACCTCGACCGGCGCCAGCGGCATCGGCCAGTGGACCCCTGTAGGGCCCTTTGACGGCAACCCCATTCAGGGCATCGGGCGCGTCAACACCGTGGCCTTCCACCCCACGGACCCCAATGTGATTTTTGCCGGAGCTCCGGCGGGCGGACTCTGGAAAACCACCAACCAAGGAACCAGTTGGACTACTAATACCGACCTGCTTCCGAACCTAGGGGTGAGCGGTATCGCCATTGACCCCCTGTTTCCCGACACGATGTACATCGCTACGGGGGACCGCGACGCCGACGACACCTACAGCATAGGAGTATTGAAGTCAACGGACGGTGGCGAAACCTGGAAAACGACCGGACTCAGCCTCTTGCTGACGAACTACGCGCGATTAACGGGCATGGTCATTCACCCCACCCAGACCCAGTATCTGGTGGTTGCTTCGCGCAACGGCATCTACCGAACCACCAATGGTGGCACTACATGGTCGATGGTTCAAGGCGGCAGCTTTCAATCGCTAACTTCAGTCGCTGGTGCGCCGCACTTGCTGTATGCGGGCACCAATGCTAACGGACGAGTTTGGTTTTCGCGGGATTTCGGTGCAACGTGGACTCAGATCACAGGAAACGGACTCCCCACGAGCGGCCCCGCCCGCTGCGAGGTGGCGACCACCGGTGCCGATACCAACTACGTATATGCCTTGTTTGGCGCCAACAACAACGGACTGTATGGCGTGTACCGCTCCACCAACCGAGGCGCAACCTGGACCCAAATGCACGGATCCACCCCGAACCTCATGGATTGGTCGACCAATGGTGGTGGCAGTGGCGGTCAAGCGTGGTACGACTTGGCCATTGCCGTTTCACCCCTCAATAAAGACGTACTGCTCGTGGGCGGAGTCAACATTTGGCGTTCCAACAACGGTGGCGCAAACTTCTCGCTGAGCGCCCACTGGTATGGCGGAGGCGGAGTTTCGAACGTCCACGCGGACCAGCACTGGTTCACCTTCAGGCCCGGCACCAACGAACTTTGGGTAGGCAACGACGGCGGAGTTTATGTTTCGCCCAACGGCGGCATCGCCAACAACTGGCAAATGCGCAGCAACGGCCTCGGAATCACGCAGTACTACAAAATCGCCACCACACCCGTCAACCCTAACTGGACTATGGCGGGGGCCCAAGACAACGGAACCCACCTTAAAAAAACAAGCTGGGCTCGAGTGCGTGGAGGCGACGGCATGGACTGCGGCATGGACCCTACCAACGAGCTCGTGATGTATGCGTCGATCTACTACGGCGACTTTGAAAAATCTAATAACGGAGGGGCGAGTTTTAATGCCACGTTTAACCTCCCACCGAGCGGTAATGGCAACTGGGTTACCCCGTTCTTGGTCAGCCGCCACAATAACAACGTACTCTATGCAGGATTTTCACGAGTGTGGAAGTCCACCAATGCCGGCGTAAGCTTTTCGGCTACCAGTAACTCAAATCTCCTGGGAAGCGACAATATTGACGTGCTGGCCGAATCGCCCAGCAACCCCAACGTGCTGTACGCGGGCATCAACCAGTACCTTTTCCGCTCGACCGACGGCGGAATCACCTGGATCCAGCACAGCGGCGGCGCCGGCAGCCACGTCATTACGGGCATCGCGGTGGACCCCAACGATCCGCTGCACATTGCGGTCAGCCGCAGCGGCTACGTGGGGAGCCAAAAAGTATTCGAGTCGTTCAATGGCGGACAATCCTACAGCAACATAAGCGGAAGCCTTCCGAACATTCCCGCCAACGCCATTGCCTTTGAGCCAGGCGGCAACAACATGATCTATGTAGGCACCGACCTCGGCATGTTTGTGCGCGACAACCTTCTGGGCGACTGGGTTCCGTTCAACTCTGGCTTGCCCAATGTAGTCGTTACAGATATCGAAATACTGAGCACGCCCCGAATTGTGCGCATCGGCACCTACGGCCGAGGTGTTTGGCAGTCTCCCTTTGCCGGCGACCTCCTCAAGCGTCCAACGGCGGCCCTTAAGGTACAGCCCGCCTCCACGTGCGGACTCGGAGACACCCTGCAGCTCAGCGACGCCTCGACGGGGCTCGTAACGGCCTGGAAGTGGAGCGTGATTCCCGCTACCGGCGCCACCCTGATCGGGGCCACGACGGCGACGCCCAAGCTCGTCATCCAGCAAGCCGGCATCTACTCGGTGCAGCTGGTCGCCAGCAACGTGTACGGCAGCGATACCGCGCTGGGTGTTCAAACGATTGCCGTGGGCGGATTCCCGCTTCCGGCCAACGAAGGCTTCACCACCGGCTTTGGTCAGCGCTGGGCCGTCGAAAACACCGACCGCAACGCCACCTGGGAGGCCTTCTCGACCGCCAGCAGCGACGGCGACAACGCCTCGATGCGCATGCCCCACTTCGCTCTTGCCTCCACGGCTATCGGCCAGCGCGACGCCCTAATTTCTCCGGTTTTTGCCTTAGATAGCGGAGCCTCGCTTACGCTCGACGTAGCCTACCGCCAAGTTTCGGCAACCCAAGTACCCGACACGCTGCGCATTTGGATGAAGCCCTGCAGCGCTTCGACCTGGACACTCCTCGCTACCCGCGTCGAAACAGGCACCCTGAATTGGGCGACGGGGCCAGCCCAAGCCAGCGCATTTGTGCCTTCAACGGCCGCCGACTGGCGCCGCGACAGCCTGTACCTCGGGGCGCTGGTTGGGCCGACGCGCTTCAAAATTGAAGCGCGCCACGGCGGCGGAAACCACCTGTACCTCGACCGGTTCCGCCTGAAAACGGCCACCACCGCCGCACCCGTCGCCAACTTTATTTCGCCCGACACGGCCTGTGCTGCGCGAACCATTCCATTGTTCGCAACGGGCTCGCCCGCCTCGGGCTCCGCCCTCGGCGCGACCTACGCGTGGAGCTTCCCCGGAGGAACCCCGAGCAGCAGCACCCTCGCCAACCCCAGCGTGAGCTACGCTACGGCGGGCGTCAAGTCGGTTTCGCTGACGGTAACGACTGCGGGCGGCACCTCAAGTGTCAGCAAGAACATCGTGGTCACGGCGGCTTCGGTTCCGAGCGTGAGCATAGTGAACCAGTCTGGCAGCATCTGCGCCAACAGCCCCGCGACCTTTGCCGCTACGGCGGTCAACGGTGGCAGCAGCGTGCGCTACCAATGGACCGTCAACAACCAACCGCGCGGATTTAATACGCCCACGTTTACGACGTCGAACCTGCAAAACGGCGACGTGGTACGCTGCCAAGTATACAGTAGTGAGCCTTGCGCGAGCCTTCCGATGGTGACCTCCAACGCTATTACGGCAACGGTTTTGGCGCTTCCGGCGGCGAACGCAGGCACCTACAGCCCGGCCTGCGTAGGCGACGGACCCATTTCGCTGAGCGGAACCCCCGCGGGCGGCACCTGGAGCGGAACCGGCGTCAGCGGATCAACCTTTGATCCCACCGGCCTTGGTCCCGGCAACTACACGGTGACCTACGCCTACACAAACAGCGCCGGATGCACAGGCACGGCCACTGCCGTGATTCAGTTGGCCGCCTCGCCCAACGTGTTCTTGACGTTTACGACGGACGTAATGTGCATCAGCGATCCTGCAGTGGCTCCGGGCGGCGGATTCCCCGGTGGCGGAACGTATTTGGTCAACGGCACGCCGACGACCAGCATTGTTCCGTCCCAGCTCGGAACGGGTCAGCACGCCCTCACCTACCGCTACAGCAACGGGCTGTGCGTGGTGGAGCGCGTAGACAGCTTCCACGTGGTCGCAGCTCCGCCGGTGCCGAGCATCCAAATCCTGAACGGGGATTCGCTGTACTGTCCGCAGGCCGCCCTCAACCCGCTTTGGAAGGTTCAGTGGCTCGACGCCAACCAATCTCAGATTGCGGGCGCCAACCAGGCAAGCTTTACCGCCTCGGCTCCGGGCACGTTCTTCGTTCGCCTTCGCGCCGGTACCAGCTGCGCCGCAACGAGCAGCGCCGCGGTGGTACTGAACACGGCAGAGCGCCAACTTGCCGGAATCACCTTGCGCCCGAACCCGACCCGCGACCGCGTGGAGGTTTCGTGGAATCCGACGGCCGACCAGGCCTGGACGGCCGAGCTGCGCAGCCTTGACGGGGCCCTTATCGGCTCGTACGAAGGTGTGGACGCACGCTGGAGCCTTGACCTCAGTGCGCTTCCAAACGGAATCTATGCGCTGCGCCTCACCCAAGGGGACCGCAGCAGCACGGAGCAGGTCGTCAAACTATAGGATGGGCGTGAACTCAGTAAATTCGGATGTAACCGAATGAAAAACCCCGCCTCGGCGGGGTTTTTTGCTTAAATGTGTTCGGATATAACCGAATTTACGTTGTTCAAAGCGAAACGGTGAACTGAAGGAGGCTCTCAAACAAGGCCACTCCGTCCGTATTCAATAGGTTGGCGTCAGCGGCGCGCTCGGGGTGGGGCATCATGCCCATGACGTTACGCACCTCGTTGCAGACTCCGGCGATGTTTTGTACCGAACCGTTGGGGTTGGCCTCGGGGGTGATGGCGCCGTCGGCCTCGGCGTAGCGGAACATCACCTGGCCATTGCCGTTCAGGACCTTGAGGGTCTCCTCGTCGGCGTGGTAGCGTCCTTCGCCGTGGGCAATGGGGATTTGGTAGACTCCGGTGTCTGAAAGACCGGCGGTCATGGGGCTAAGGCCTGATCCGCGCACAAGGTGCACGTTTTTGCAGATGAACTTGCCGGTGTGGTTGCGCAGCAGGGCGCCCGGAACGAGTCCGGCCTCCGTCAGAATTTGAAAGCCGTTGCACACGCCGAAGACGTATCCGCCGCGGTCCGCGTGCTTGACGACCTCCTCCATGATCGGCGAGAAGCGGGCGATGGCCCCAGAGCGCAGGTAGTCGCCGTACGAGAATCCGCCGGGGAGCACCACCATGTCGACGCCCTGGAGGTCGCGGTCCTTGTGCCAAAGGCTAATGGTTTCGCATCCCAGACCCTCGCGGAGGGTGTGGATCATGTCTTGGTCGCAGTTCGACCCAGGAAAAGTTACAACTCCGAATTTCACGCGGCAAAGGTACAGCGTCCGTTGGCCTTGCCGAGCACGTTGGCGAGCCGGTACAGCAGTCGTGCGGCCACGTTGGCGTCCCAATCTCCCTCGGGTCCGGGGGCCACCTCATTGAGGTCAAAGCCAAGGAGTTGGCGACCCGAAGCCAGCACCTGCTCGACCAGGTAAAGCACCTGCTCGACCTCGAGTCCGCCCGCCACGGGCGTGCCGGTGTGCGGACAAAGTTTGGGATCCAACCCGTCGATGTCAAAGCTGAGGTAGACCTGCTGCGGAAGTTCCGCCACAATCAAATCCACCTGCTGGGCCCAGGTGCGGCCGTGAAACGCGGACTGCTTGAGGTCGCGGTCGTAAAACACTGCGCAGCGGTTGCCCAGCCCGGCGGCCACCGCCACCTCTTCGGCGCAGTAGTCGCGGATTCCAACCTGAACTATTTTGGCGATGCCTTCGTGCTTCATCGCGTTGTACATAATCGACGCGTGGCTGTAGGTGAAGCCCTCGTAGGCCACCCGAAAGTCCATGTGGGCATCAATTTGCAGAATTCCCATGCCCGGATGGCGGTCGGCCAATGCCTGAAGGTAGCCGAGCGGTGTACTGTGGTCTCCGCCCAACAGGGCCACCAGCTGCCCGCGGTCGAGGTAGCGTTCGACGTCGTGACGGACCTTTTCGACCATCCACGCGCAGGCTTCGTTAATCCGGGCCAGCAACTTTTGGCTGGAGGCCATTCCGGCAGTTCCATCGGCGAGTGCGGCCAGGTAGACCTCGGCCCGCTCGCGGTTGCGCTCAGACTTTTCGGCCAGCTTGGTCGAGGCCGGAGCCATTGCCAACCCCATCTTCCAGGCGTCGGCCACAAAGGGGTCCCACAGGTCGACCTGCGCGGTCGCCTCCTTGATGGCGGCGGGGCCTTGGGCCGTGCCCGAGGCGTAGCTCACGGTCACCTCCCAGGGCACCGGAACCACCACGACCTCTGCGTCTTCCACCGCATACGGAAGTCCATAAATCTGGTCCCCCGTCGCGAGTCCGTTGGGGTCAAAATCGGCCTGCGAGAGGGCGCGGCGCTTACGGCGTGCTTCGTCCATGAAGCAAAGGTAGTGGGCTTGCTGCGCTCCGGAGCGGTTAAAGATTACTGGTTGCTAGTTGTTGGTTACCAAATAGCTGCGCCGGACCGGGCGTCCCTCCGACGGGGTGAAGCGGAATTCCCAGAGCCACGTTCCCCGATGCGGAGGCGCGTCGGGCGCCTCAAATTGGTGCTGGGGCGGAATCGGCCAAGGCGCAGACCATGGCGTGGCCCAACGGCCCTCGGGGTCGGTCCAACGGGTTTCGATTAGCCAGGCACGGCCCGGGTCAAGGTTCCAGGCCAGAAAGGGTGGCCACCGGCGCTGAATGAGGTCAAATTGGCCCTCGGAGGGTTGCGGAACGGGCTGCGGCCAGCGGCCCGGGGTGGCGGAATCGAGGCGCGTCAGGGTCCAATCTTGGGGGTCCGGGCCGCGGCGCTCTAGGGACATTCCTTCTCCTTTTCCCGGGGATTCACGAATGCTTGAAGGGAATTGCTGCGGCGAAATCTGGGCCCAATCGATGCGGACGCCGTCGCTCCGGCGGAGGTCCAAAATGCCTCCGTCGTCGGTAAGCGGAAGGTCGTGGGACGTGGCGCCCGGCCCGCCCGGCACCGCCGGCCGGGCCCAGGCCCCGGGGCGCGGGGCGCCCCGGGGCCCCGCCGCAGAGTCGCCGGCCGGGTAGCGGCGCAGCACGGCAAGCGGATCCGCCGCCCCAAACACCGCGTGGCCGGGGAGGAGAAACCGGCCGGCAACCGCGGCGCGGCGCCACGTCACGGAATCTGAAGCCCAAAAGAGCTGGGAGAGGTCCAGTACGCGGGAGCTGGTACTGCGAAGCTCCACAAAACGGCCTTCGCCCGGTAGGGGATTTAATAGCACCTCGCTGATTTGAAGGTCGCCCGGCTCGGGGTCGACCGGCCAGCCCGCGACCACCCGGGTGCAGTCGCCTGGGGTCCCGTCGGCGTGTACCCAGCCGGGGAGCAGCGGAAGCAGCAGCTCTTCGCCGGGCGAGCTGGGCCATCGGTCTTCAGGGGAGTGCCCCACCCAGCGCAGGTCGGTGCGCTCAGCGTGGCGGCGCGTGGCGATCCATATTCCGCCCGAAAAGCCGGAAAGCGCCGCCGAATCAAACGGGTAGTGCGCTGGCGTTTCCACGGGCAAGGGGTGGCGCCAGTCGATGTGGAGGACGCTGTCGCCGAGGAGGCCGAGGATTCCGCCCTGGCGAGGGCCCACCGGACTAAACTCGATGCGGCCAGGGCTTGACCCCAAGGCGTTGCGGGAGGACTGCCAGGCGCGCGGCAGCGCCGCGAGCGTTGGATCGCACTCGAGCGACCATCCGCCCAAGGCTTTGTCGGCCGGCTGGTGCATGTCGGGCTGGGTGCGGCCCCAGGCCAAAAGCCCTCCGTCGGCGTCAGCCAGAGACCAAAAGGCGGCCGAGGCGCTTAAGGCCAGCGGTGCGTTCCAAACTTTTAGGGAATCCGGCCAATCTGCGCGAGCGTCGGCCAGCAGCAGCACCTCCCCGGGCTGCAGCACCCGGTCGGGTAGCGTCCAACGACCCGTTCCGAGGCTAAAGGTCCAGCCCACGGCGCGTCGGGCGGAGTCCGCGGTAACCAAGAGCTCCACGAAGTCCCCCGGCGCCGACCGCCAGCTCACGCGAGGGTCGGGATCCACCAATAGTTCGGTGACCGCAACATCGCCGAGGCCGGCGCGGCGGTAGATGGGCGGGCGCTGAAGTTCCGAGGCGCTGAACGACAAAGGGCCCCAGCCAACGCCACGAGTGCGCGTAGTGGTCACGGTCGCCCCAAAGCGCACTTCGCCCAAGGATGGCGCACTGGAATCGGCATTTCCCCAGGCGGAACCGCTGTCAATCGCCCCTCCAAGGGTGTCGCGAAGGACCCAAGCGAGGCGTTGGCCAGCCGTGGAATCCCAAGACCACGACCAGTCGATTACCGAGGAGGCCCGATTGAGCAGGCCCGCGGGGCTCGCGGCCAGCAGCAGCCCGTCGGTGCGCCGCAGCAGCCGCAGCTGGTCGTTGGTCCGCCCGAATTCTAGGCGGTAGCCGCTCGCCGCCGTGGAGTCCAAGGCCTCCCAAAAGGCAAAATTGACCGAAGAGGGGTTAAAATCGAGGCGAACACGGCCCGCGGCCTGCGCGGGCCGGGCCCCGAATCCCCGGCGCCAAAGTGCATAGGTTCCGGCGGCGGGAGCGGCCAACCGCAGTTCTGCCCCGCTGCTAAAGGCCGAGGTGTCGCCCCTCCAGAGCGCTAGGCCGTTCGACCAATGTTCAATCCACGGGCCCCACTGGGCTCCGACGCCTTGGGCCAGCAGCCCGAGGCTTAACGCAATTAACCTCTTCATCGTCCGTACTTTTGCAGCAATACTAAAAACCCCTGCCGCGCTATGCGTTTAGCTCTAGTTGGTGCCACCGGAATGGTTGGCGAAGTCATGCGAAAAGTCCTTGTGGAACGTGGGTTTCCGGTCACGGAATTTATTCCGGTGGCTTCTGAAAAATCCGCAGGAAGCACCTTAAACTGGAACGGGGCCGACTACGTCGTGCGCACGCTGGCAGAGGCCATAGCGCTCAAGCCCGACCTGGCCATTTTCTCGGCGGGCGGAAGCACTTCGCTCGAATGGGCCCCAAAGTTTGCCGAAGTCGGCTGCTTTGTAGTTGACAACAGTTCCGCGTGGCGCATGGAACCGGGTATTCCGCTCGTGGTGCCCGAAATCAATGCCGATGCGCTAAACGCCGACGTCAAGATCATCGCGAACCCCAACTGCTCCACGATTCAGCTGGTGATGGCCCTCAAGCCGCTGCACGACGCCCACCCCATCCGCACCGTGCGCGTCAGCACCTACCAAAGCGTGACCGGGACCGGCAAGGCCGCCGTGGACCAGCTCGCCAACGAGCGCGCCGGCAACTTCGACGGCCCGATGGCCTACGCCTACCCGATTGACAAAAACTGCATTCCGCACTGCGACGTGTTCCTTGAAAACGGGTACACCAAAGAAGAAATGAAGCTGCACCACGAGACCAAAAAGATCCTTGGCGACGATTCGGTGGGCGTGAGTGCCACCGCGGTGCGGGTTCCGGTTCAGGGCGGACACTCCGAGTCGGTGCTCGTGACCTTTCGCGACGCGCGCCCCTCGATCGACGAGGTGCGCAAGCTCTTGGCAGCGATGCCCGGAGTGGTGGTTCAGGACGACACCGCCGCAAAAGACTACCCGATGCCTCGCTTTGCCGAAGGCCGCGACGAGGTCTTTGTCGGCCGGATTCGCGAAGACGTGGTCTGCGACCGCTCCATCCACCTTTGGATTGTGTCCGACAACCTGCGCAAGGGCGCGGCAACGAATGCCGTTCAAATTGCCGAACACCTGATTTCGGCCGGATTTTTGCGGTAAGCGCGCCGCAACTTCCGCCCCCCACTAAACCTTTGACCCAAGCCACCGTCTGATGAACATGTTCCGCACCCTCGCCCTCTGGCTTGCTCTGGCCGCGAGCCCGCTGCTCGCGCAAACCTTGATTGTTGGCCAAGTGATGGACGGAGAAGAACCGATTCCCAACACCGCCGTGCGCGTCATGGGACCCAACGGCCCGGTAGCCCAGACGGTGACCAACACCCAGGGTCAGTTTCAGCTGAACGTGCCCAACGGCAGCTACCGACTGGTGGCCCGTCCGCTCGGGTACCAACCGGTGATGCGCCCGATTGAGGCCATCGGAACCCCCATCAAACTCGGAATTTTAAAAGCGATTGCCAGCACGACCGAACTCGAAGAGGCCAAGGTCGAGGCCCAGTCGGCGCGCGCCCTACTCGGAATGGACCGCAAAGTCTACGACGTCGCCCAGGACCTCAACGTGCAGGGCGGAACCGGAACTGATATTTTACGCCAGGTACCCAACGTTTCGCTCGACATGGACGGCAACGTGCAGTTGCGCGGCGACGAAAACGTTACCATTTTGATCGACGGGCGCCCCGCTTCGCTGCTGGGGTTCAGCGGCTCCAACGCCTTTGACCGCCTCCCCGCCGGAAGCGTGCAGCGCGTCGAAGTAATCACCAACCCCGGTGCGCAGTTTGATGCCCAAGGCTCTGGGGGCGTAATCAACATCGTGACCAAGAAGAACCGCGAGCTTCCGCTCAACGGCAACGTAGTCGCCGGGATCGGCACCAACGCCAAGTACAGCGCCTCCACCAGCCTTTTGGTGCCGGTGGGCAAAGTCCGCGTGTTCACCAACCTTTCGTGGGACAACCGCCGCAGTTTTTCGGGCGGCACCGTCGAACGCAACTTCTACTTTCCCGACACGGCATACACCCAAAAGCACTGGTCCTACGGTACCAGCCTGGGGGGCGGACTCAACGGCCGCCTGGGCATCGACATTCCCCTCAACAAGGTGTGGACCGCCAACCTTTCGGTTGGCCTCAACCAAGACCAGCGCACCGAAGAAGATACCACGTCGTACAAGAACACCTCAGGATCAGCCAAGCTCAGCGCCGTGCAGCGCGCGAACAGCGACCGCGCTTCGGCCAACGGCGACGTCGCCCTACGCCTCGAACGCAAATTCAAAACCGAGGGCGAAAAATGGACCGTTGACCTGAACTATGCGGACCGCGGACGCGACGAGTGGAACGACAACACCTTCACCGCCGACGCCGGCTACCCCGCCCAACTGACCTACGGCGGCGTGTACCTGCAGCGATTTGAAACCCTCGAGTCTACCCGCAACCTCAACCTGCAAACCGACGCCGAGCAGGTGCTTAACAGCAAGAGCAAGTTGAGCCTTGGGGGTCGCAGCACCTACTTCGCACGCGACAGTCGCCGCGACGCGATGTACCTGACCACGCCTGTCAGCAGCAGCTTTCTCGACGACACCCTGCGCACCCAGTCGGTGGACCAATGGCAATGGGTGCACGCACTCTACGCCACCTACGGCTACGTGTTCAACCCAAAATGGAAAGCCCAGGTCGGAATGCGCTACGAGGTCGCCAACCTCAGCTTCATTTTGAAAACCGGCAGCCAGCTGGACTTCCTGTACCCCGGCTACTTTCCGAGCGCCTTCGTCACCTATTCACCCAAAAAAGGCACCGAGTTTCAGGCGAGCTACGCCATGCGCGTGAACCGCCCCGGCGAAGAGCAGCTGAATCCAATCGTCGACTACTCAAACCCCCAGTCGTTCCGCAAGGGAAACCCCGAGTTGATGCCCGAATACACGCATGCGTTTGAGGTCAGCGCCGCCAAGTACGCCAAATGGGGCTCGGCGACCCTCAACAGCTACTTGCAGCACACCACCAACATGTTTTCGCGCTACGTTCAGGTCGACCCCACTGGGCTGGTAACGGTAACCTGGTCCAACTTCGACACGCGGGATCGCTTTGGCCTCAGCGGCAACACCATGGCCCGCTTCGGCAAAAAGCTGAGCATTCAGGGCTCGGCCGACGCGTTCTGGTCGGTAATCAAGGCGCAAAACCTTCAGGCCGGACTCACGCAGTCGGGCTTTGGTTGGTCGGGGCGCGCAAACGCCATGTACAATCCGACGCCAGCGCACCAAATTCAGCTGACGTTTAACCAAATGGGCGCAGGACCCACCGGTCAAGGATACTTTAAGGGAATGCAAGCCTGGGACCTCGGCTACAAGTACGATTTGGTGAAAAACAAGCTTTCGCTGACCGTGCGCCTGAGCGACGTGTTCAAGCAGCGCCGTTTTCAGATCGAGCAGCATCCGCCTTTTACCGACATTTACTTCATGCGCTACCGCGAAAGCCGCATCGGGTTTGTTACACTTCAGTACAACTTTGGCAAGCAAGATCGCAGCATGCAGCGCAGCGGGCGCGGAATGGGCCCCAGCGGCATGGGGGGCGGCGGCGGAGAAGACATGGGCATGTAAACCCTTTGGCTCCAGCTGCGTTACTTCGGTATGCGTTGTGTTCTTCATCTTTGCCTTCTCGGTGCCCTTAGCGCTGTTTCGGCCTGTGCCCAACCCACTAAAAATTCCGCGCCCGTGTCTCTAATGCCCGCTGCCCCTGCCCAACCCGGAAACGAAACCCTCATTCTCGCCTCAGGCTGCTTTTGGGGAACCGAGTACTTTCTGAAGCGCATCGACGGCGTCGTCGCCACGACCGTTGGCTACACCGGTGGCCACGTAGAAAACCCGAGCTACGAGCAGGTCTGCACCAAAAAAACAGGCCACTACGAGGCCTGCCTGGTGGAGTTTGACCCCACGCGCACGACGGCCGATGCCGTACTCCGCACGTTTTTTGAAACGCACGACCCGACCCAGCGCAACGGACAAGGACCCGACCTCGGTCCGCAGTACCGCAGCGCGGTGTTTTACCAAAACGAATCCCAGCGCGACCAAACAGCCGAGCTCATTGCCCTGCTGCGCGCCAAGGGCTACGACGTGGCCACCGAGCTCCTTCCGGCGGCTCCATTTTACTCCGCCGAGGGCTACCACCAAGACTACTACGACCTCAAGGGCGGAACGCCCTACTGCCACGGGTACCGAAAGCTCTTTTAGTTTTTGGCTGTTGGCTGCTAGCAGCTGGTTGCAAGCAGCTGGCTTCTAGTTGCTGGTTGCCAGTTTTGGGGATAACCTGTTCATAACTCTCGTTTATAAGTTGATGCAGGCGCCATGAAGGGGTTTAACTTCGTGATATATGGCTCCGCTGTATTACGCTTTAGACCTGCACCTCGCATTCCTTCTCTTTCAGGAAGATAGCGTGGTCGTGCCCCATTTGGGCACCTTCAGCGTGCGCCGATACGGAGCCGAAATTCAGCTACCTGCCGGCCTGATTTTACCCCCTGCGCGGCGCGTTTCGTTTTCGCCCGACGCTTCGGGCAACCCTAGCGTACTGCTTAATCATTTAGCCCAAATAGAAGGCTTGACTACCGCAGAAGCCCTTGATCGCATAGCCGCTCAAGTATCAGAGTGGCAGCGGATTTTGGAGCGTGGCGACCGACTTAACCTTCAAGGTGTGGGTTCCGTGCGTCGGGCTGACTCGAGCTGGGTGTTTAAAGCGAGTCTTGAAGCAAACTTCATGTCGGAGTCCTACGGTTTACCCATGTTTCGCATGGAACTGCTGGCTCCCTCCCAAGCGTTTACGCCCGAGCGCATCGAACGTCCTGCACCACGGGTGCGTTCGTGGCAGGCTGCGGCCGTGGTAGCTGGCGCCCTTGGACTTGCCGCGATTGGCGGAACCAAAGACGACGTTCGCGGAATGGTACAATCGGCTTCAGTACGCACCGAGCTGAGTGGGTGGTGGTCAACCCAGCGCGAGCACCTCAAGGCCTTTGGACTCGCAAGCGAGGCTTGGATTGAGGACGCCAAGGGCTTCCTGATCGACCTGACCCCTAAGCGCGACGAAGAATTGGTCCCGGTTAACGCCACCCCCGCCGAAGCCCCAACCGTATCGAGCCCCGCCGAGGTAGCAGCACCTGACGCCCCCGAGGTCGCGTCGCCATCGAGGCCTGCGCGCGAAGCGGTCCGCACGGAACCAGCTGCAAATGCGGATCGGGACGACGCCCCCGATCATACCGCCGGTGAATTTGCACTCGTGGTTGGCGCTTTTGAAGAAGCTGGCAACGCCGAACGCCTCGCCGCAAGCCTTCGCCAAGCCGGGTATCCTGCTAAGGTGCTAAAATCCAACGTGGGACTGAAAAAAGTGGCCCTTCGTACCTTTGCCGATGCGAATTCGGCACGTCAAGCCAAAGCCGAATTGAAGTCTGACTTCCCGGCTATTTGGATTTACCACGAATGAAAGCTAAAAACCCCTCGGCATCACTGACGGTGATGACGGAGATCGTTCTGCCGAACGACACCAACAACCTTAACAACCTTTTTGGGGGCCAGCTTCTCAGCTGGATGGATCGCTGTGCCGCTATTGCCGCGCACCGGCACTGCCGGCGAACGGTCGTCACCGCCTCCGTGAACAATGTTTCGTTCAACGAGGCAATTCCGCAAGGGGCTATAGTAACCCTGGAATCCAAGGTTTCGCGCGCCTTCAGCACGTCGATGGAGGTCTGGGTCGATGTCTACATGGAAGACCAGCGTGGGTCCGGCAAGCAAACCAAGTGCAACGAGGCCATTTACACCTTTGTGGCGGTGGACGACCTGGGTCGACCCATTCCGATTCCTGCCGTAGAACCCGAGACAGAAGAAGAGCAGCGCCGCTACGACGGCGCCCTTCGCCGACGCCAACTGGCCCTGATTTTATCGGGTAAAATGAAGCCCGAAGATGCGCACGAGCTCAAGGCCCTGTTTCTACCACGCGAAGACGCTGAGTAGGCCCCCCGCCAACAGACTCGGACCGAGGAGCACCCGCATCCAGTACTTAGGAAGGTAATCCTGCAGATTTAGGAGCTGCGGCGTGGCAAAAACCGCCAAGAGTCCGCTCGTCGACGCGTCGGGGTGCGCGATACACCACACCACCGCGACCAAAATTCCCGACCATGAGAGGTACAGCCCTTGGCGCTTGCTGCGCTTGGCCGAAACGGTGGCCCGCAGCGTCTGCGGAATGGCCATCAGCAACCAAAATAGCAAAACCGCCTCGCCCGGACTCGGAACGAACACCTCGAGGCGGGGCTGAAGCGGTGCAATCCACGCATAGAAGGCAGACGGTCCGCCTAAGGTCCAATGGTAGGTAGAAATGGCTGCCGCCGGGACTAACCACCCAATGAGTAGCTGAAGAAACCCCCGCCCCGAACGGTTGGTGCCCCAGCCAATGGCCCAAAGGCTCACGACAATGAAGTACGAAAACCGCACGGTCCACAGCAACAAAAGGCCCGTAACAAACCCCAAATTGATGCGCCGCGTTAGGGCGCTCCGCTCGACAAACGACATTTCGTAGGCCAACGCCATCCAGATGGCGGCGGCCAATGATCCGCCCAAGGTGTGCCACTGTATGCCCTGACGCCCGCTGCTCAAGGCAAATACGGCCACAAACCAGAGCCACCCATATAAGTAGTTCATCTTGAGGTAGCGGCTGCGGTACACCAGAATGAAGTTGAAAAACCAGGCCGCCACCCCGGTGGCGAGGGCCAAGGTGACCGACACCGACTGGTTCAGTATGGTGTTCAAGCCCACCGTTGCGAGCGCGGCCACCGCGACCAAAACCACGGCGACCCCGGGGTGAGCGTTTCTAAAGAGGAGTGTGGGCATTTGCTCGCGTTGGGTTACCTTTGGGCATCTCAAAAGTACATTGCTATGCCGCTGCGCTCCATTTTTGAAGGATTAGGTGATTTGTTTGCATGGACCTTTCAGGCGATGCCCTACGTCGGTCCGCTGGCCAACGTCGTGTTTTGGTCCATCATCGCGGGCGGAATCGTGTACTGGCTCCGCGAAATGAGCAAGCACGAGAAGCAGCAAGGTTAAGCCTACTTGAGCGGCCAGCCGTAGATCGTTCCGATGTCGCGGCGCACCTGCTTCCCCTCAAATTCAATCTGATCAACGCGGGCGTATGCCCGCGTTTTTGCTTCGTGCACGTCTGCGCCTAGGCCTGTGACGGCGAGTACACGCCCCCCCTGGGTTACCAATTGCCCGTCGCGCTCCGCAGTGCCCGAGTGAAAAAGCAGGCTGCCCTCCGTGGGCAGATCGGTCCCCGTGATCGGCAACCCCTTGGGATAGTCGCCCGGGTAGCCGGGCGACGTGAGCACTACGGTGATCGCCGTTTCGGGCTTGGTCGCTACGGGGCGGGTGTTTACCTCGCCGCGAGCCGCGTCAATCATGAGGGCCAGCAGGTCTTCGTCGATGCGCGGCAACACGGCCTCGGTCTCGGGATCGCCCATGCGCACATTGTATTCAATCACTTTGGGTCCGTCGGCGGTGAGCATGAGGCCGAAGAAAATAAATCCGCAGTAAGGAATCTCCTCGTCGCGCAACCCGTCAAGGGTCGGCTGGATGATTTCCGTATGAACGCGGCCGAGTACCTCGGGCGTCACAAAAGGCACCGGGCTGATAGCCCCCATGCCGCCCGTGTTGGGGCCCGTTTGTCCTTCTCCGACGCGCTTGTAGTCGGTAGCCTGCGGAAGCAGCACGTAGCGCTCGCCGTCGGTCAGCACAAACACCGAAAATTCGGGGCCCGTCATAAACTCTTCGACGACCACGGTGCTCGAGGCGGCGCCAAATTTGGCCGCTCCCAGCATCGCGTCGAGCTCTTTGAGCGCCTCCACGACGTCGTCGAGAATTACGACGCCCTTTCCTGCGGCGAGCCCGTCAGCCTTGAGCACGTAGGGTCCGTCGTAACTCAGCACATACATTTTGGCGGATTCTAGCTCGTCTTTGCCAAAGCTGCGGTAGCCCGCCGTCGGAATTTGGTGGCGCATCATGAACGCCTTAGCGAAGTCCTTGGAGCCTTCAAGCTGGGCCGCCTCGGCCTTGGGCCCGATGAAATGAATGTGCTGCAGGTTGGGGTGCTCGGCAAAAAAATCTCCGAGTCCGTACACCAGCGGCTCTTCGGGGCCCACAACCACTATGTGAATGTCTTCACGAACGCAAAAGTGAACCACGGCGTCGCGGTCGCGCCAGTCGAGGTTGACGCAAGTTCCGAGTGCCGATAACCCGGGATTACCCGGCGCGATAAACAGGTTCGAAAGCAAGGAACTTTGGGCGATGCTCCACGCAAAAGCGGACTCCCTGCCGCCCGAACCAAAGATGAGTACGTTCATAGGGGCAAAGGTCGGTGCTTGCGGGTCAATACCCAAGGGAATGCACCCCGCGGCCACCTAAACACTCTTGAAAGGCGACGACCATGACGAAAATCCGCACGCCGCGCCCTAAGTAAGTGTAAATTTTACACACAAATTATTGATGTTAATTGTTTAATAATCAATTATTTAATACATTTTAGGTGCATGAACCACAATTAGTAATGCGAACTATATTGCAAGGGTTAATGGTAGATTATACCATAAGATATTTCTCCTATGATGAAACAATACATTGCCCTAGCCGCAGCCGCCGTTCTTGCGTTGAGCTCAACGGCCTGGGGCCAGACCCAAACCACCACCGTTCAAGGCAGCGTGGTCGAGCAGGACGGCGGAAGCCCCGTACCCAACGCTGTGCTCATGCTGAGTACCTCGAATAGTGTGCTGGGCACCACCGACGCCCAAGGCAGGTTTACCGTAAAGGTCGCTGAAGGCGCCTCGCTACGCGTACGCGCGCTCGGATACACCGAAGTCGTCGTTGCGGCACGCAACGGCATGCGGGTCCAACTCCGCGCCGAAGCCACGGAACTCGACGAAATCGTCGTCGTCGGTTTTGGTACGCAAAAGAAGAGCAACGTGACGGGAGCGATCGCCCAAGTGAAGGCAAAGGACCTGGAAAGCATGAGCTTGTTCCGCGTGGAGCAGGCGCTGCAGGGCCGCACCGCCGGGGTGCAAATCACGCAAAACTCGGGTCAGCCTGGAGCCGGAAGCGTAGTGCGGATTCGCGGTACTGCGTCCATCAACGGTTCCGACCCGCTGTACGTCGTTGACGGCGTGGTGATTGGGGGCGGCATCGACTACCTCAACCCCAACGACATCGAAACGATTGAAGTACTTAAGGACGCCGCCTCTGCAGCGATTTACGGTGCCCGAGGAGCCAACGGGGTCATCATTGTAACGACCAAAAGCGGTAAGGGAGCCGGTGGCCAAATGAACGTAAGCGTTTCAGCCTACCAGGGCGTGCAAAACCCCTGGCGCAAGGTGTCGACGCTCAATGCAACCGAGTACGCCACGCTACAAAACGAAATGGCGGGGGCCGCAGGACAGGCGATTCCCTACGCCGATCCCCGCGCGTTTGGCGAAGGTACCGACTGGCAAGATGCCGTGTTTAACCGCAGCGCCCCCGTGCAGTCGCTAGACGTGAGCATGGCGCAAAGCAGCAAGGACGCCAGCTACTTCGCATCCGTGGGACGTTACCGCCAAGAGGGCATTGTGGCTCCGGGGCGCTCAAACTTCGAACGCATTTCAGCCCGCCTCAATACCACCAACCAAGTGCACCGCGCTATTAAGGTGGGCATGAGCACGGCCTTCACGCACAATACGAGCCAGTCGGTGGCTGAAAACACCGAGTTCGGTTCGCCTTTGGGCCGCGCGCTGAACATGGATCCAATCACACCGGTGTACGAAACCAACCCGCTGCGGCTAAGCCAAGCGCCCTACACGGTGGGCGGATCGCTGCGCGGCAATTTGGTCCGCGACGAAGGCGGAATTTATGCGATTTCGCCCCGCGTGACGAGCGAAGTGGTGAATCCGGTGGCGGCGCTACTGACCAACACCAACGTGGGGTGGTCCGACAAAATCGTCCACCAGTCCTATGCCGAGGCCAAGCTGGCCGAGGGGCTGACCGTCCGCACCAGCTTGGGAATCGACCTGGCGTTTTATGGCGGCAACGGATTTATTCCGTCGTACTACCTCAACGCCACCAACTTCCTGGACACCAATTTGGTGACCCAGAGCTTCAACCGCGCGTTTTCGTGGATGTGGGACAACACGGTTTCGTACACTAAAGATTTTGGCGCGCACCACATTGACGCGGTTGCCGGCCACTCGGCGCAGGCCGTGAACGGCAGCTTTATGGGCGGAAGCAAGCGCGACGTGCCCACCGACGAGTTTGGCTTTGCCACGATCAGCTACGCCCGCAATGCCGAGTCGGAGCGCGTGTACGGTGGACGTTGGGAGCGCTACGCGATTGAGTCCTACTTCGGCCGCATGAACTACGACTACGACGACCGCTTTTTGGCCACGGTGATTCTGCGCGCCGACGCATCGAGCCGGTTTGGGCCCAACTTCCGCTGGGGCTACTTCCCATCGATCTCCACGGGATGGAACCTTCACAAGGAGGCCTGGTGGAATTCGGACCTGATTACCAACTTTAAAATCCGCGCCGGGTACGGTATGAGCGGCAACGACGCCGCCGGCTCGCTCGAGTATGCGGCTACGATTTCGGGCGGACGCAACTACAGCTTTGGCTACAACGAGTTTATGCAAAACGGCACCTCACCCAGCCAAATTGCCAACCCCGATCTGCGTTGGGAGCGCGTAGGCCAAGCCAACTTCGGGGCTGATGTGCGCTGGGGTAAGTACCTCTACACCAACGTTGATCTGTACCACCGCGCGACCTACGACATGAAGACGCGGCCGGTGCTTCCTGACTACATTGGCAACGACGCCCCGACGGCAAACGTCGGCCGCATGCTCAATATGGGTATGGACCTCGAGGCGGGCTACGAGCGCAGCTTCAGTCCCACCCGCAGTCTGCGCGTGGCCGGCAACGTGAGCTTTTTGCGCAACGAAGTGGTCTACCTCGGCAACGACGGCGGCTACCTTCCCGGGCAGCGCTGGGGTCCGCAAGGGCTCGAAATCACGCGCATCCAAGAGGGACTGCCGATCGGGTACTTTTTTGGCTACCTGACCGACGGGGTGTTCCAAAACTCGGCCGATGTGGCGGCGCACGCCAATGCTGAAGGCGACCTGCTGCAGCCTGACGCGGTGGCTGGTGACTTCCGCTTTGTCGACGTGAACAACGACGGCGAGCTGAACGCCGAAGACCGCACCTACCTGGGCAACCCAACGCCCGACGTTACGTTCGGCGCCACGCTGAACGCGCGCTGGGGCGGTTTCGACGCCGTGTTGTTTGTACAGGGTGTTGCCGGAAACCAGATCTACAACGCCACCCGCCGCTACGACCTGCCCACGGCCAATCTGAACGGGTCCGCCCTTGACCGCTGGACCGGAGAAGGCAGCACCAACGACTACGCGCGCCTGACCGCCCTCGACAAGAACATGAACTTCGCCCGCAGTTCGAATTTTTATGTGGAAGACGGCAGCTTTGTGCGCATCAAAACCGCGCAGCTCGGCTACACGCTTCCCGAAGGATTGGCGGCCAAGCTCGGCCTCAAGCGCACCCGCCTGTACTACTCAGGCAACAACCTGTTAACGCTGACCAAGTACCGCGGGTTTGATCCCGAGATCGGCAACGGTTTTGGCGTAGACCGCGGAATTTACCCGCAAGCCCGCATGCACAGTATCGGATTTACTACCTCTTTGAACTAATGAAGACGCTTCACCTCTCCCTGATCGCCGCGGGAAGCCTGGCCCTCGCCAGCTGCGGCAAAGACTTCTTGAACGTCGACCCCATTGGGCGCGAACTCGAAATCAACTACTACCAAAATCCCGGTCAAGCGTATGAAGCGCTTGTAAGCGTGTACGACGTTTTGCAATGGAACGACCAAACGGGCTTCTCGGTAATGTACCTCTTGCAGACCGTGGCGTCGGACGACGCCCACGCGGGGGGCAGCGACGCGAGCGACCAGCCTGCGTTTGTAGCCTACGATAACTTTAGTTTGACGCCTAACTTGGGTCCGCAAGCTGGACTCTGGCGCAAAAACTACCGCGGCGTGTACCGGGCAAACTTGTTCTTGGAGAAAATCGAGAACGTTCCTGGAGCCAGCGACGAATTTGTGCGCCGCACTAGTGCTGAGGCCAGGTACTTGCGCGCCTACTTCTACTTGGATCTCCTGCGCTTGTTTGGCTCCGTGCCCCTCATCACCAAAACCTTGAGCCCTCAAGAATATTATGAGGTGAGCATGGCAACGCCCGAAGCGGTATTTGCCCAGGTCGAAGCCGACCTGCTCGCGGCGATACCCGATCTTCCGCTAACGGTGGGCGGTTCTGAAAAGGGCCGCGTCACTCAAGGCGCTGCCAAAGCCCTTTTGGCCCGCGGCTACCTCTACATGAACGTTAAGATGGATCAGGTTGCCCAATTGAGCGAGGAGGTCATACAGTCCAATGTCTACGCGCTGACCCCCAATTTTGCCGACATCTTCACCCGCGCCAACGAGCACGGTCCCGAAAGCGTGTTTGAGATCGCCTACAGCGAGAACTCTACCGTAGGCTGGGAAGTGTGGGGCAGCGGGTACGGCGAAGGCAACGTCGGCGTACAAATGTGTGGAATGCGCGACTTCGACGGCCCCGTTTATTCGCCAGGCTGGGGCTTCGCCCCAGTGAGCCAAGAGCTGTACGACGCCATGGCGGGCGATCCTCGCCGTCCCTATACGATCATTAACGGCGACTCTTTGGCCGGAGCCAGCTTCAGCCCCGGCTACCAAAACACGGGATACTTTGTGTACAAGTACGCTCCGCGCAAAGACGCGCTGTCGCCCGACGGAGAACCGGCGCTGAACTGGGGCACCAATGTGCGGGCGATTCGCTACGCTGATGTACTGTTGATGGCAGCCGAAGGTTTGGCCCGTAGCGGGGGCAGCGAAGCCACCGCCCGTGGATACCTCAACCAGGTGCGTGTGCGCGCTGGACTCCAACCGCTTCAAGTTAGCGGTGCGGCCCTGCTCGAAGCCATAGCCCGCGAACGCCGCTTTGAACTGGCCACGGAAGGACACCGCTTTTTTGATTTGGTCCGCACCGGCAAAGCCGCTGAAGAACTAAGCGCCAAAGGCTACCAGCACCCGAAGCACAAGTGGCTTCCGATTCCGCAAACCGAAATTGACGCCGCGCAAGGCGCCCTAATCCAAAACCCGAATTACTGATGAAGGCTTTTGTTCGTTCCCTGACGCTCGCTGCGCTCGCGCTGCTCGTCGCTTGCCAGCCCTACGAGGGCAGCAAAACTCCTCTCGGTGATTTGCCCACGGCGTCGTTTACCGTGAACATGATCGATTCCAACACGATTCAGCTCGTTAGCTCGGCCACGGGTAATCCGTTTATGTACCGCTGGGAAGTGTCCAACGGTTCCATGGCTGAGGGCGCAGAGGCGACCGTAACGCTTTCGCGAGCCGGCACCTACACGGTCAAGCATTTTGTTTTTAACCAAGGCGGAATGGCCGTGGATTCGGCTCAGGTCGTGATTTACCGCGACGCCGCGCCCCCCTGCACCGGCCTCGTTGAGTTTTTGACCGGCTGCACCGAACGCACGTGGAAGCTCGCGCCCATCGCCGGCTCTTTGTGGGTGGGTCCGCCCGACGGAAGCCAAACGTGGTGGGCCATCGGAGCTACCGCTGCCAGCGACCGCCCGTGTATGTACAACGACGAATGGGTGTTTAAGGCCGACGGAAGCGTGGTGTACGACACCAAAGGCGATATTTGGGCCGAAACCTACATGGGAGTAGCCGCCGACGGCTGCCATCCCGAAAGCGTCCTTACTGGTGCCAAAGTAGCCTGGGGCAGCGGAACCCACGCGTTCACGCTGATTCCGCCCAGCGGCACCTCGACTCGCGACCAGCTGAAGATGGAGGGACTTGGTGCATTCATCGGACTGCCAAAGGCGGCCAATGGAGGCGAGGTATTTAACCCCATCAACTCGATCACCTACGACATTTTGTGGACCGCTGAAGACCCCGCCACCGGCGTGCGCAGCATGGAAATCGAAGTGAACTGGGGGACCGGCCTGTGGCGTTTCACCCTAAGGTCCAACTCTTAATGCTGCGGAACACGGCACTGGGCCTGATCGCCTTGACCGCATGCGCGAGCGTCGAGCTGCCCAACCTGGTGGCTGACGACGTGCGTCTTTCGGAAGGCGCTACGGCGCAAATCAAGCAGCTCAACGTCGAACTGAGCGAACCCGCGGCCCGAGCAACCTCAGCCAAAGTGGAGTTTATTGGGCAAACCGCGACGGCGGGCGAAGATTTCACCGCCTTTTCGGGAACAGTGACATGGCCCAAAGGCGAAAAAGTGGCCCAGCTCGCCCTCGAGGTGCGCGGCGACAGCGCCTACGAGCCTGACGAAACGCTGTGGGTTTCCTTCTCCGAGCCGGAGCACGTGCTGCTTCCGAATCCGTTTTTTACCGTAACCCTTGAAAACGACGACGCCTATGCCGGCGCCGACAGCGGATACGTCACGCCGACAAGCTACCCGGGCAAAACCCTGGTTTGGGCCGAGGAATTTGACGGCTCTTCGCTGAGCAGTTCGTCGTGGAACTACGAAACCGGAGCCACGGGTTGGGGCAACAACGAGCTTCAGTTTTACCGAAACGACCCGAGCAACGTGCGCGTCGACAACGGCCGCATGATCATTACTGCCCGCAAGGAGCAGTTCGGCGGCGCCGAATACACTTCGGCCCGCGTTACGACCAAAGGCAAGCGCGAGTTTCAGTACGGGCGCATTGACATTCGTGCCAAGCTGCCCAAAGGCCAGGGACTCTGGCCCGCCTTGTGGATGCTTGGTGCCAACATCAGCCAGGTCGGCTGGCCCGCCTGCGGAGAAACCGACATCATGGAACTCATCGGCCACCAGCCCCACAAAGTGCACGGTACGGCCCACTGGGGCGTGCAGGGCAGCGGCGTGAGCACCTACCGCACGGGTACCTACACCCTGAGCGACGGAGATTTCTCTCAAGCCTACCATGTGTTCAGCCTGGTTTGGGTGGAGAACTCGCTTCAGTTTTTGGTCGACGACCAACTCTATCACACCATTAACGTGAGCCACGTCAATCCGGCGACCTACCGCCATAATGCGCCATTTTTCTTCATCGCCAACATCGCGGTGGGGGGCAATTGGCCCGGAGCGCCCGACGCCAGCACCGTTTTTCCGCAATCCATGTACGTGGACTACATCCGCGTATTTCAGTAACCGATAAACATACCCTTCTTAATTTTTAATTCGCTTAACATGAAACAACTCCTTACTCTGGTGGCGGTGCTTTCGGCGTTTGCCGGCTTCGCCCAAAAACAGGTAACCTTCATCGTCGACATGCGCGGCTACACGGGGGCGTCCTACACGGGCGTCTTCGTGAACGGAACCTGGAACAACTGGTGCGGCAGCTGCAACCCGCTGACGGACCCTGAAAACGACTCAGTGTGGACCACCACGCTTCCGCTGACCGCTGACTCGGTCGAGTACAAATTCACCCTAGACGGCTGGAGCGGACAAGAAAACCTCACCGCCGGTTCAGCATGTACTAAGACGACGGGCACGTTCACAAACCGCTTCGCGCGCCTCAACGGCGACACGATCTTGACCGGCGTGTGCTGGCAGTCGTGCGTGAGCTGCACAGGCGTTAAGTACGCCACGTGGCAGGTCAATATGGCCAACCAAACGGTTGACACCACCGGCGTGTACATTGCCGGAGGAACCGGTATGGGCGTGCCAGGTAACCACAAAATGGCCTTGATCGCAGGAACGACGCGCTACACCAAGACGCTTCGTAAGCCAATTGGCTGGTCGTCGGACTTCGCCTTCTTGAACGGCAACTGCCCAAGCTGGGGATGTAAAGAAAACCTCGCCGGAAAACCCTGTGCCGTGGGTCCCTACAACGACCGCGGCATGACGGCTTTGAACAGCGACTTCCGCCTGCGCACCTGCTTTGGCGAGTGTACCACCGACGGAAGCTGCCCTGCGCCTGCCACTACGCAGAACATCACCTTGCAGGTTGACATGACGGGCCTTACCAGCACCTTCACCAACCTGTACGTGAGCGGACAGTTCAACAACTGGAGCGGCAACGCCAACCAAATGACCGACCCCGACAACGACAACGTATTCACGGTAACGCTTCCGTTGCTCACCGGCCAGTGGGAATACAAATTCTCTATGGACAACTGGGCGAGCAGCGAGCAGCTTGCTCCGAACTCGAGTGATTCGCTGTGCACCAAGACGACGGGTGGATTCACCAACCGCGTTCTGCAGAGCGTAACGGGTCAAAACACGACCCTTCCGGTAGTATGCTACGCTTCGTGCTTGGCGTGCGGTGCCGACGCATCGTTGGCAGAGGGCCTGATTTCAGCCCGCGTATTCCCGAACCCGGCCCAAGGCTATTTCGTGGTAGAGTCGGGTGTTGCAGAAGCCATCCGCGTCGAGGTAACCACGTTGACAGGTCAAGTCGTTCACGTGGCTGAAGCGGCCAACGGCATCGCGCGCATTGCGACCGAAGGCTGGGCTCCGGCGGTGTACTTCGTGCGCACGGTTAGCGAGCGCGGACAAAACATTGCCCGAGTTACGGTACAGTAAACAAAATTGGTGTTGATGTACCCCTAGGGGGAGGGGTTTTGCCCCTCCCCTTTTTACTTTAATCGAAATTATGCGCTTCAAATTCCTCGTACTCAGCTTGCTGCCCGGACTTCTGGCTGCCCAGGTCAAGCCCGTAGCCGCCCGCGTAGACAGTGTATTGGCCCTCATGACGCTTCAGGAACTCGTCGGCCAAACCAATCAGTATAATGGATTTTGGAACGCCACCGGTCCCTTGCCGGTCGGCAACGATTGGGTCGAGCAGCGCGTTCGCGCGCTCAAGCAGGGCGGAGTCGGATCGGTCCTCAACGTCGCCGGCGTCAACCAAGTACGCGCCCTACAAAAAGTAGCGATCGAGGAAACCCGTCTAGGGATTCCCCTAATTTTTGGCCTGGATGTCATCCACGGCTACCAAACCCTTACGCCTATTCCGCTCGCCGAAGCCGCGAGCTGGGACCTTGAGGCAATTCAAAATTCCGCCCGAGCCGCCGCCCGCGAGGCCACGGCTGACGGCATCAACTGGACCTTTGCGCCCATGGTCGACATCAGCCGCGACCCGCGATGGGGCCGCGTCATGGAGGGGGCCGGCGAAGATCCCTACCTCGGTTCCCGCATCGCCGAAGCCCGCGTGCGCGGTTTTCAAGGCGACGACCTGAGCGACCCCTCGACGCTCGCAGCTTGTCTGAAGCACTTTGCAGGCTACGGGTTTGCGGTCGCCGGACGCGACTACCACACCACCGACTACAGCGCCCACACCCTGTACAACTGGATTTTGCCGCCGTTTGAAGCTGGGGTTAAGGCCGGTGCCGCCACCGTCATGAACGCGTTTAGTGCGGCCAACGGAATTCCCGCGACCGGCGACTCAGCACTAGTCTGGGGCGAGCTGCGCCGCAGAATGGGCTTCACGGGTGTGGTCGTTTCAGACTGGGGTTCGATGGGCGAAATGATCGCCCACGGATATGCTGCCGACGTGCGCGACGCCGCCCACCGCGCGCTAATCGCTGGATGCGACATCGACATGGAGTCCGACGGCTACCTGCGCTACGGCGTGGAACTCGCCCGCCGCAACCCTGCCGACAGCATTCGGTTTCGCGAAGCCGCTCGCCGCATTTTGAGCTTGAAATTCCAGTTGGGCTTGATGGATGATCCCTACCGCTACTGCGGTGCATCCCAACCTGACGTGCGCACCGACGCCTACGAAATGGCGGTGAAGTCGTCGGTGCTGCTCAAGAATTCGGGGGTGTTGCCGCTTGCCTCAGGCCTGCGCGTGGGACTTACGGGGCCTTTCGCCGCTGAAAAGAATGGCGTTTTGGGCAACTGGCGGGTGTCGGCCAAAGATCAGTCGGCGCAGTCGTTGGCAGAGGCCGTGGCGGGCACCTGGACCTATGCGGCCTCTTCTCCCCACTCGGTCGGTCAAGAGGCGTTTCACGCGGAACTCACCCTCAACCAAACCGACACCCGCGCCAATGACGCGGCGATCAAGGCCCTACGCAAGCACGACGTACTGGTGCTGGCCGTGGGCGAACACGGCTACGAATCGGGCGAAGGCCGCAGCCGCGCTTCGCTTCGCCTTAGTGCAGTGCAGCAGGACCTCGTTCGCAAGGCCTTGGCGACAGGAAAACCGGTAGTGCTGGTGGTGTATGCTGGGCGTCCGCTGGTGCTTGAGCCCTGGATTCAGGACGGAGCCGCCGCCATTCTCTGGGCCTGGCAGCCCGGCACCCTGGGCGGAAGCGCCCTCGCCGACGTTTTGACCGGTCGCCGCGAGGCCTACGGGCGCTTGCCGATGACCTTCCCGCGCAGCGAAGGCCAGATTCCCCTCAGCTACGATGGGTACGCGACCGGCCGCCCGGGCCCCAAGCCCGAAGTATTTTGGTCGCACTACACCGACGAGCCCAACGAACCGGCCTTCCCCTTTGGCTTTGGGTTGAGCTACACCTCGTTTGCCTACCGCGACCTTGAGGTGACGCCGAGCCCCGAAGGCTGGTCCGCCACGGTAACCGTGCGTAACAACGGTACCCGCGCCGGAAGCGACGTCGTTCAGCTCTACGTGGGCCGCCAAGGCAACGGCCAGCTGTACCCGACGAAATCGCTTAAAGGCTTCAAACGGGTCATCCTAGAGCCCGGGAGCGAAGCACGGGTACGCCTCGAACTTCCGCGGGAAGCTCTTACCCAACGAGACGGACAAGGCCGAACCGTAGCCTTTACCCGCGGAACCCTGACAATTACCGTAGGCCCTAACAGCCGAGAAGGCTTAACTTGGACCACTACCCTGAACCCATGAGCCTCGAATCGGAACGCGCACGGCTTAGTCCCTACTTTCAATTCGGCCAGTCGGTCGACTGCGTCGTGTTTGGCTTTGACGGAATCCGCCTTCAAATCCTTGTAATCGAACGAGGTGCCGAACCCTTTTTTGGTTATGAAGCCTTGCCGGGGGACTTGGTGCGTATGGACGAAGACATCGACGAAGCCGCCACGCGCATTCTGCACGACCTTACGGGGCTCGACAACGTGTTTTTGGATCAACTTAAAACGTTTGGCCGCGTTGACCGGCACCCCTTGGGCCGCGTCGTGACCACCGCCTTTTATTCGCTCATCAACCAAACCAAGTACAACCCCCGCCCCGCTTCGTGGGCCGTCAAGGCGCGCTGGAAGTCGCTGAGCGACCTCGAAGACATGGCCTTTGACCACCGCGAATTGCTTCAAACGGCCCTCGATTCGCTGCAGCGCAAAGTGCGGCAGCACCCCATCGGATTTGAATTGCTGCCCGAAGAGTTCACGCTTACCCAGCTCCAGACCTTGTACGAGGCCGTGCTCAATACACAATTTGACAAGGCAAACTTCCGCAAAAAAATCCTGAGCATGGAAGTGCTTAAGCCCCTCGACAAAACCCAGCAGGCTGTACGCCACCGACCGGCGAGGCTGTACCGCTTTGACACCCAACGCTACACGTCCCTGACGAAGCAGGGCTTCTTGTTTGAGCTCTGAGGCTCCGTTGCCCCAGTGTGGCACGGGCCTTGAGTACCTTCGCGCCGTGAGTCGCTTGAGGAACATTTTCTTAACGCTTTGGTGCTGTAGCCTTTCTGCCTTTGGCCAATCGGCGGCGGACTCCTTGCGCAACGTCAACCTCGACGCTGTACTCGTTGTGGCGGAGCCGATTGACAAAGCCTACGAGGTGCTCCGCGAGGCCGGACGCCGAAACGCCCCTATTCCAAGCTTTCAGTGCAGCACGGCGGTTAAGTCGAGCTACGGTTCAGGGAGCGACCTCAGCCTGCGCGAAGCGCTGAGCATTAGCATGTTTGCCGCACCCGACCGGTACAGCGAGCGCGTTTTTCTCGCCGACGAGCACCGCGGCGGCCAGCGCTTGAGCGACGGGCGCACGGCCGAAGTCAAGTTTAGCATAGGCCGCAACGACGACATGGTACCGGAGGCCCGTGGTTCTTCGATAGGCCGGCACTTTTTTGAGTCCTACCCCGACGCCAACCTCGACCTCTACCGCGGCAGTATCGAACTACCGAGGCTCTTATCGGTTCCGCTCCCCTCACCGTTGGGCTGGGACGCCGCCCTTCAATACCGAGCCCGGGTGGTTCAAGCCGAGGCCAAAGCCAACGCGGTGCACTGGACCATTTCGGTAGAGCCCCGCAGCGCGGCGGGAGCCTGCGTGCGTGGAACCCTCGTGATCGAAGACAGCAGCTTCACGGTAGTGCGGGCAGACCTGGAACTTCCGCGCCAGAGCCTGGTGCGCTACACCTCTGCCCGTGTGCTGCAGACCTACGCGCGGGCCAACGGCCTGCCCGTCGTTTCAACGCGACGATTTGAGCTGGTGGAACCCTCGGGCGACACCGCCCGAACCCAACTGGTTCACGACAGTTATTCGTTCGACGTCTCCTACCGCCCCAAAGACCTCGGACTCGCCTCGGTGGCCTACGCAGAAAACGCCTTTGATGCCAGTCCGACGGACTGGGCGGCGGCCCGAAAAATCGCCCTCGAGCCCGGAGAGGCGCGCCACGTGACGTTTCAAGACAGCCTGACGCTGTACTACGACTCCGACCACTACAAAGACAGCGTCGACGCGGTATACAACAAATTCCACTGGTGGGAGCCATTGGTGTCGGGGGTCGGATTTCGCTCGAGCAAAAAGGGCGTCGATTGGTTTGTGCTGCCGGTCGTGGCCCAAATGCGCTTTTTTGGCGTAGGTGGCTACCGCCACAACCTCGGCGGGAGCTTCGGGCGTCGGTTGGCGGATCAGCGCCGGCTCGATATCGAAGGCAATCTCGATTACGGCATCGTGAACCGCGACCTGCGCGGCGACCTCACCCTGAGCTACCTCTACCAACCGCGCACGTTTGGCCTATTGCGCTTGGAGCTGGGTGACAACTACGCTTTCGTCAACACCTATGAGCCCATTTTGGGGACGTTTGCCCGCGGAAACTACGTCCGCAAAACGTTTTTTCAGGGTTCGCACCGCGTGGAGCTGGTCAACGGACTCTACCTGCGCACCTCTTTTGACTTCTCGCGCCGCCAGGCCATCACCGACCTCAAACTCGAGGACTGGTCCAACCAACTTTTTGGTGAACTCAACGACCCTACGCCCTTTAGGACCTACACCATTGCCTTGGTGGGTGCTGACCTGAGCTACACGCCGGGCCAGCGCTACGTGATGAAGGGTCCCCGCAAAATTGCCCTCGGGAGCACCTGGCCTACCTTCACGCTGCAGGCGCGGCAGGGCATTCCGGGCTTTCTGGGCGGAATGGTCAACTTCACTTCGTTGCGCCTCAACGCGAAGGACTTCAGGCAGTCCCGCTTTTGGGGGACCACCAACTGGAACGCCGGCGCCGGCACCTTCCTCGCCAAGGAACTCGACTCGATCCGGTTCATCGAGCACCGGTTCTTCAGGGGTTCCGACCAGCTCTTACTAAGCAATCCCATCACCAGTTTGCAAGCCCTAGACTCGACCTACCACACCGCCCGCCCCTGGGTCGAGGCCTACCTCATTCATCATTTTGACCGCTCGCTGCTCGACCGCATTCCGCTGGTGCGCGCCCTGCACCTGGTGCCTGCGGTGGGCGGAGGCATGCTGTACGTCGCCGAAGCCAAGGTGTTCCATGCGGAAGTTTATGGTGGACTCGAGCTCCCCATTCGCCTCTGGGACCAGCGCGCCCGAATCGGCGCCTACCGCGTCTGGACCGACCAGGGCAACCCCCAAATTTCTGGATTTCGCCTCAAATTCGGAATGGACTTTTACGACAGCTACCGCGGACGGTGGAACTACTAAAGAGGTTTGCTCGCTAGCTGCTAGTTGCTGTTTGCCGCGCGAAGCGCGAAGCGCAGCGTAATTTTTCAGACCTTTACGCGACCAATACTTCCTATGAAATCAACAGTTCTTTTTGCGGCTCTTACGGTTGCTTCGCTCTCGGTTTCCGCCCAGTCGGTGTACCGCGTTGAAATTAAAGCTGATGGCGCGACGGTGGAGCACCGTGGCTTTGCGGCTCCTGATGCGAACGTGGCCGACGGCTTTAAGGCGACCTACCATTTGCCAAAAACGGTTCCGGGAACCTACGCCACGCTGGACTACGGTCGGTTTGTTACCGACTTCGCGGCGGTAGACGCCCAAGGCAAGGCCCTCAAGGTGAAAAATAAGGGCAACAACAGCTGGGAAGTCAGCGGTTCCGCCGCACCCGTGACCGTGCGCTACAGCGTGGCCAGCATCATGGAACTTAAGGTCAAAAAAGATAAGATTTTTGAGCCAGCCAGCACGTTTCACGACGACCAAAAAGGGTCGGTGCTCAACGGCGGCGGAGTCTACGGGTTCTGGACTGGCCAAGAGCGCGGACCAATCACCGTGGATCTGGCCACGCCCCAAGGTTGGTTTGCTGCCACGTCGCTCGAGGGCGAGGTCATAGGCGACCGCACTAAACTGGTTGCCCCGAGCTACCACGCGCTGCTCGACAATCCGGTGCTGCTGGCCAAACCCGATACCGCGGGGTTTTGGGTGGCCAACACGCGGGTTACGGTGGCCGTTTTAGATCTGAACGGCACGGCCCGTGCCGCGGAGTTCAAGCGCGAACTCGAGGCCGATATGGCCGCGGTCGCGCGCTTCCTTCCGCAGCTTCCCGTGGATCGCTACACATTTTTGACGATGGTCGGCGACTTTCGCTGGGCGGGCGACGTGCTGTTTAGCGGCAAACCGAGTGTGGGCGGAATCATTAAAGTGGTCCGCGCCCTGAGCCAGCAAGGCTTTGGCGCGTTGGAGCACAACACGTCGTCGGTGTACTACCTCGGCGATTTTGGTACGGGCGAGCGCATGCCGGCCGAACTCCGCGTCGAAAAACAGCTGCTCGACGCGGCCGTGCACGAATTCATGCACATCATTACGCCGCTGGGCCTGCATGCTCCGGCGATTCACGATTTCGACTACGCCAACCCGAGCATGAGCCAACACCTGTGGCTGTACGAGGGCGTAACCGAGTATTTTGCCCAACTTATTCGGTACCAGGGCGGACGCCTTACCGAAAAAGAGTACCTCGACGCGATGCGCGTCAAGATTTCGCAGGGTGAAAAGTTTCCCAACCACAAATTCAGCTTCACCGAAATGTCGCGCAACGTGCTCGAAAAGCCCTATGCTGACGCCTACCTGCACGTCTACGACCGCGGCGCCGTCATGGCTTGGCTGATTGACGCCCAAATTCGCGGTGCCCACCACGGCGAGCGCTCGCTCATCGACGTGATCATGGCGCTGCACGCCCAGTACGGCCCTGAACGTCCGTTTGACGAGGCCGGATTCTTTGACGCCTTTTGTGAGGTGGCCGAAGTTCCGGGACTCCGCGCGTTTTTTGCCAAGCACGTTGAAGGCCGCGAACCCCTTCCCTACACCGATGCGCTTAAGCTGGTGGGCCTTGAATACCAGGCTAAGGGCAGCGAGGTGAAGGCATTGAATCCGCTTGAATCGGGCAAAAACGACCTAAAGGTTAAGGTGGAGAACCTCGGAATGAGCCGCATCGTGAAAAAGATCGGTCCCAACGAATGGGCTGGCCTGAAGGTGGGCGACGAAGTATCGATGCAGGACCTTGTAGCGGCGCGCGATGCAGCCGTAGACGGCATCATGAAACTTCCCGTTTCGCGGGGCGGAACCCGCGTGGTACTCGACGTTCCCGTGAAAACCGAAACGGTATCGCGCCCGCACCACCTCAAGGTGGTTGACGAACTGCGCTGGAACGCGTTCACTGGGCGGCCGTAGCCAGTTTCTAGCAACTAGTTACTGGTTAAGCCCACACCACCTTCTCAGCCTTGGTCGAAAGGGCGTGCACGAGGTCGTGGTAGACTTTTTCGACCTGGTTGCGCTTGATTTTAAGGCTCGGAGTGATGAATCCGTTGTCGACCTCCCAGCGCTCGCGGACCACGATAAGTTGGGCGAGGCGTTCGTGCTGCGGAAGCTCGCGGTTGATTGCCTCGAGCAGCTGCTTCAGCCGGGATTCCACTACATCGCGAGCCTGAGTATGCGCGTGCTCGGTGAGCACTGCCAAGGCCACGGGCTGCGGAAGGTTGACGCCAAAAAGGCAGACCTGTTCGACCTCGTCGGCTTCCATGATGCGGCCCTCGATCGGTGCTGGCGCGACGTACTTGCCCTTGGCGGTCTTGAAAATGTCTTTGATGCGCCCTGTGATGAAGAGGTAGCCGTCGGCGTCGAAGCGTCCGACGTCGCCGGTGTGCAGGGCTCCGCCGTGAAAGAGCTCGGCCGTCAGCTCGGGTTCGCGGTAGTAGCCTTGGGTGTTCGTCGGGCTCTCCAAGAGGATTTCGTCGCCCTCGCCGAGGGTTACGCGGGTTCCGGTAAAGGGCTGGCCGACGCTGCCGATCCGGACTTTTCCGCGAAAATTGACTGTGGTGATCCCGAGGTTTTCGGTCATGCCGTAAACTTCTTGAATTACGATGCCGAGGCTGGCGAACTCCTCGATGAGCGAGGCGCGGATGGGGGCCGCGCCGCTCAGCACCAAGCGCGCCCGGGACAGCCCGAGTTTTTTGCGCAGGACGGGGGCCAAGGCCCGGCGCAGCCAGGCCGCAGGCAGTTTGCGGTGCAGGGTTTCGCCAAACTTTTCCCATATGCGCGGAACCGCCAAAAACACCGTCGGCTGCGCGCGTTCGAGGTCCGCGGCAAACGTTTCAAGCGACTGCACAAAGTGCACGCGCCCGGTGAGGTAGACGCCGGCGGCGGAGATGATCATGCGTTCCGCCACGTGGCAGAGCGGCAGGTAGCTCAAAAACACCTCCTGGTGCAAAAAGCTGAACTGCGTTAAAATGATGCGAAACGCTCCCTGAAAATTTCGGTAGCTGTGCATCACGCCCTTGGGCATTCCCGTGGTGCCTGAGGTGTAGATGATGGTCATCAGGTCGTCGGGGTGCAGGGTCGGAAAAACCGCCGCCGGGTCGCCCATTGCGCAGACCTCGTCCCAGCTGCGGGCGTCCGCGCGTTGGTGGTCGGGCGTGGTCACGACCTCAATGCCTTCGGGAACGCATTCGCGGTAGCGCGACGCGTCGTCGAGCTTGCCGAGCACCACCACTTTGGACTCGGAATGCTCCAGAACCGCCCGCGCCGTGGGCCCGTCGATGGTGGGGTAAATGGGCACCGAAACGGCTCCGGCCAGCGACACCGCGTAGTCGTAAATGAGCCAGTGTGCAGAATTTTTGCCGATCAAGGCCACCCGATCGCCCGGCGCGACGCCCAAGGCGTAGAGTCCGCGGGCGAAGCGCTGCGCCTCGGCGTAGGCCTCGGCGTGCGTCATCTGGATGCGGCCGCCCTCAACGGGCTGGTCCAAAAACAAACGCGTCGGAAACGTCTGGGCGTTCCACGCCAGCTGCTCGGGCATCAGCCGGCTGGCACGGTCGGGCGTCAGGTGCTGCAGGCCCTTTTCGGGCACAAATCCCTCAAGCGGCCCCAGAATTTCAAGCACCCGAGCGTCGGTGGCCTCCTTGGTGTCGAGCGGCATAATGGGCGCGCTGATGCTCACCATCTTGCGGCCCGCGTCGATTCCGAGCACCACAATCGGAACGCCCGCCGCCTTGGCGATTTCGTAGTAGCCGCTGCGCAGCCCGTCGACCTTAGAGCGCGTGCCTTCGGGGGCTAGCGCGAGGCAGAAGTCAGGATCGGTTCTAAAGTGTTCCACCACCTGGCCCACGATGCCTCCCGCGGCGTGCTGGTCGACGGGGATTCCGCCCAGTTGGCGCAAAAACCAGCCTTGAATTCCGCGAAAAAGTGGCTTTTTGCCCAGCACGTGCAGATGGTGCAGGCCCAAATCTTCGCGAATGCAGAGTCCGGTCCAAAAATCCCGACTGTGCGTGTGCGGGCCAAACACGAGCACGTACTGCTTCAGTCCCTCGGGAAACGAATCGCGGTACTCCCAACCGCGCTTGGCCAGCCGGCCGCGCAAAAAGCTCAATTTCATAGTTCCCAAGATAGAAAAACGTTTGAATTTAACCGTTTGGTTACATTAGCGCCACGAACGCTTGAAACGCTTCAACCAGCAACTAGCAACCAGTAACCAGCAACTAGCAACTAGTAACGAGCTTAAATTCACTTCAAACGCATGATCCGCACCGCCATCCTTCTCGGCCTTACCCTCATTGGCGCCGTCGCCTGGTCCTGGTTCTACGGCCCCGCCCTCGAGCCCCAGCAGACGGAGCTCCTTCGCAACTTGGTGGCCATCTGGGCCGGTTTCACCGCTTACACCTACCTCGCCGGGGTACTGACGGGTAACCACAGCCAAGTCGACCGCCTGTGGAGCACGGTGCCCATCGTGTATGCGGTCTACGCCGCGTGGTTTACCGGATGGGATCCGCGCGCCACCCTCATGGCCGGACTCGTGGGCCTTTGGGGTGCCCGCCTCACGTTCAACTTTGCGCGCCGCGGGGGCTACAGCTGGCTCCCCTGGAAGGGCGAAGAGGACTACCGCTGGGAAGTTTTGCGCAAAATGGCTCCACTCAACCGCCCCATGGTCTGGCAAATCTTTCACCTGCTCTTCATCTGCGTCTACCAAATGGGCCTGATCCTGCTCTTCACCCTGCCGATCGCCTACGCCTGGCGTCCAAGTGGCGGACCCAGCGTGCTCACCGCCCTCGACGCCCTGCTCGCCCTGGCCATGATTGCCCTTATCGCCCTTGAATTCGTGGCGGACCAGCAGCAATGGAACTTCCAGCTCGAAAAGCACCGCCGCCTCGCCGCGGGCGAAGACCTCGGGCCAGTCTACGGCAAAGGCTTCGTGCACACCGGCCTCTGGGGCCGTTCGCGCCACCCGAACTACGCTTGCGAGCAGTCCATCTGGGTCGTCTTCTACCTCTTCACTGGCGCCGCTACCGGCGAATGGCTCAACGCCAGCATCGTCGGCTGCATCCTCCTCATCTTTCTCTTTCACGGAAGCGCCAACTTCAGCGAAGGCATCAGCGCCGGCAAGTACCCGGACTACGCTCAGTACGTTAATTCTACAAGGCGATTTTAGCAAATATTAACACCCATAAACTTGTTTTATCCACTATCCTCTGGGGCATTTTCTTTCACCAATCAAATGTATAACTAACCCAAATTTTATTAAATAATTCCTTAAATCCGATAAAATTCTCATCGACGTCATTTTACTCTGAACATCTCTGTATATTTTCGTGAAAATCAAACGAATCACGTCGATAACCAAATGCTTCCTTCCTGCGGACCAATTTCTCCTTAAAAAAGTCCTCCGTCCGATAAAAATAGTGATTTAAAAAACCTGCATCAATCGAAACCCTCTTGTCACCAACTAATATTGGTTCGTGCGGCCCACCATAAAACCGAAAGAAAGAATCAGTTCTCACAATGGACTTGAATTGACTATGAGGAGGGTAACCTTCAAGCGCCCTGGAATCAGACGAGCATATTATTGAATTCGTCAGTTTGAACTTTTCGCGGTCCGCTGGCCCATAAAATCGCCAATAAAAAAAAGAATATTTACATTATCAAGTGTAGTTAAATATGTCTTTAGATTAAAATTCCATCTATTTCCGTTTGGAAAAAAAATGAATTCATCTGTATCAATCACGCCTAACCACTTAAAATTTTTAGAATTTTTCTTGAAGTACTAATTAATTAATCTAACCTGTGTACTGTATTCCCCCCGGTTGTAGTAACACCAAGTTAGGGAATTTCTCCTTTTGATGTCACTGCCTTAAATCCCTTACTGGGAGGCCTCCCAGTAAGGGATTTTCTGTGTTCTTTAAACTCGATGGGCGCCATGTCATTGAGCGACCCATGCGGTCTAAAGTGATTGTACTTGTGCTGAAACACCTCGGTTACGGTGCGGATCTCGTGCATGCTTGTGAATAAGTATGCGTCAAGTACTTCGGTGCGGTACGTGCGGTTAAAACGCTCGATGTAGCTATTCTGCGTCGGCTTACCGGGCTGAATAAACTGCAGCTCAATCTCTTGCTCTTTAGCCCAGAGCTGCATGTGGTGGCTAGTATACTCAGGGCCATTATCAATGCGTATGCGTTTGGGTTTACCATGGAATTCAATAAAGTCATCCAGTGCTCGAGTCACGCGAGGAGCGGGTAGCGACCGCCCCAGATCGAATCCCAAGTACTGACGATTGTAATCGTCGATCACATTAAGAACACGCACCTTGCTGCCATCCATCAAGCTGACGCTCATGAAATCCATGCTCCAGCATTCATTGGCTGCCAGTGGCTGCACGAATGGCTCTTTCACCTGTACGAGTCGACGTAAGCGCTTCTTGCGAAGCTTAGCTAGCTTAAGCTTGGCATAGAGTCGCTCGGTCTTCTTGTGATTCCATCCGTGGCTTTTGTGAAACACTTTGGCCATCATGTCTTGACCGTGTGCAGGATTATCATCCGCGTATGCTCGCATCAGCTCAAGTGCTGGCTGATCATCCCGCTTGCGGCGGTAGTAATACATGCTCGGTGATAGACTAATAAAAGCCAGGGCCCGACGAAGGCCAATGCGAAAGCGCATTAGGATCATCGTGACGAGCTCCCGCCGCTCGTCGGGCCCCAACCTTTTTTTTCAATCACATCCTTTAAAATCTCTTTGTCAAGGATGGTATCGGCAAGTAACCTCTTCAGGCGGCTGTTTTCAAGCTCTAAGTCTTTTAATCGCTTGACATCGCTCGCCTCCATGCCGCCATACTTCTGCTTCCATTTGTAAAAGGTCCCCTGGCTGATCCCAAGATCTCTCACGATGTCTTCAGCTTTGCGGCCGCCCTCATGCTCCTTTATGGCCTTGATGATCTGGCCCTCATTGAATCAACTTGATTTCATTACCCCAAAAATCAAAAATTATCCTTTTCATTGTCTTCGAATTACGGGGGGAATACATTTTATATCAAATAAAACATCTTTTTTTACTTGATCCAAATATTTAATTCTCTTTTCTTGACTAACAAATGGAACACTCCAAAACTGTCGGGTCTTTGTTTTAAACCAACCAAAAACAAATGAATAAACTCCCATCACCAACCTTAACTTTACTGAATTAAAGTACATTGTTTTGACAGGAAGTGCTGGAGCTCCGTGAGTTAGGTATGTTCTAACTTTTTTGTGTGATAACAAAGGTTTTGGGTAAGCATATACTTTTGTAATTGGTACAAATTTGTATGCAAACCCTGGCGTAAACACCTCGTCAAAAAATGTTTCCAATCTTGGAGTAAGTCTAAACCACCATACCGGTGAGATAAAGTAAATTCTGTCTGCCCACTCAACCTTTTGTTTATATCCATTTGTAAGTTCAGTTCTTGGACGTGCAAAACTATTCCGATACAAATCAATCAATTGGACTTCTTCACTATTAGACTCCAACGTGTCTTGAATGGTTTTCATGATACCACTATAACAAAAAGATTCTTCGTTAGGATGTCCTATAACAATTAAGTTTTTCACAATTGTTTTCGTATTTTTACTTTCCTACTATTGGGTTTAGACTTTGGAAATCTTCCCCAATTTCCAACACCATCCAAATCAATTGAATCAATTTTTTGGGGTTCAGATTCCTCTTTCTGAATTTGATGTTGTTTGTTTACCATTATCAAATATCCCACCAAATAAAGTATGAATACAACTGAACCAACAATGAACATACCAATATTTTCCATGTTATTTCTTTTTGTTTTTGAAGTAATCAGTTCTACGTTGTCTAATAGCCACGGATGCTGATAGGATTGATGGTACCCAAATACCGACAAATATTCCTTCTAATTGATTTCCTGTAAACCACAGAGTTACAGAATATAAAAAAGAAATAAATGCTAAGATAATGGGATAATACAATCCCCAAAATTCAATAATTTTACTTTTCATTTTACTTTTCATTTTACTTGGTTTTAGGCATTTGCTCTAGGATTGCCATTAAGAGAACAATAACTATAATTCCAATTACTATCATTATTTACTGATTTCCTCGTGTTTAGTGTGAGTGTCGCTTATGAATGTAATTTTCATTTTACTTGTGTTTTTGTATTCCCCCCGGTTGTAGTAACACCAAGTTAGGGATTTTCTCCTTTTGATGTCACTGCCCTAAATCCCTTGAACAGGTCGTTGGTGAAGGGGCGGATGCCCTCGGCCTGGGCGTCGTCGGTGACGAATCCGACCAAGAGACTGCCCAGCACCAATACCACTGAACCGTTGGTGAGGGCGTGACGCAGCCAAGATCCCGTTCCGCCCGAAGCCCCCGAAAAACCGGTCCCAAAACGTTCTCTTTGAGGTGCTTAGTAGCAACAATTACCTGCTGTTTATCCGACGGGGTCCAATTCACAGCGCAAAACTGACCCAAATTGAACATTTACAATTATTTGGTGTTAGCTTTACAAACATTAAATGTTTTTATGAAGTACACGCTCCACCAGCTCGAAATCTTCGTGCGATTATCGCGTACGCTGAGCGTCACGCAAACGGCCGAAGAGCTCAATCTCTCGCAACCAGCCGTGTCCATTCAGCTAAAGAATTTTCAGGCGCACTTTCCGCTTCCGCTTACCGAAATCGTACACAAGCGCTTGTACTTAACCGAATTTGGTCGCTCGGTCGCTAAAAAGGCCGAAGAGGTCATTCGCAGCACTCAAGGGGTGAACCAGTGCCTCGCCGACTACCAAGGTGAGATATCGGGCAACCTGCGAATCAGTACGGTCTCCACAGGTAAGTATTTAGCTCCCTACCTCATTGCCCCGTTCGCCAATGCCAATCCGTCGGTAGATATTAGCCTAAGCGTCTCAAACAAGACGCAAGTAATGACCGAGCTGGCCTCCAACGAAGTCGACTTGGCCTTGATATCGCTGAAACCAGACATGCGGCTCGCCGAGTTTCCGATTATGGACAGTGAATTTGTTCTGGTAGGTGCCACTCCTCCGGTTTCGGGCGAATTTTGGTCGCCCGACCGCTTAACCAGCATATCACTTCTCTTTCGAGAACCGGGTTCGGCTACTCGCCAAATGATGGAACGGTATATTCAGCAGCACGGTCTCAATATTAAAATGCGCCTGGAGCTTTCGTCGAACGAAGCCATTAAGCAGTCCATTTTGGCCGGCCTTGGGTACTCCATTATGCCCAAGGTCAGTGTATTGTCAGATCTCGAGCAGCTAAACCTCTTTATTCAGCCGGTGCGCGGACTCCCGATTCGCAGCTACTGGTCCTTTGTATGGCCCGAAGGAAAAAAGCTCAGTCCCCAAGCGCAAGAATTCCTAGATTCCGTAAAAACCAACCTCCACGATCACCTTGTGCGCTTTCAATCGAAGAGGGTGAGTTCGGCTAAATCCTAGTCTGCCCGAAAAATCCGCTATGTTGGATAAAAGAAAACCCCGCCGAAATCGGCGGGGTTTTTTTTACACTCCGTGGAGATAGTCGGAGTCGAACCGACGACCTCTTGCATGCCATGCAAGCGCTCTAGCCAGCTGAGCTATACCCCCAAGTGGACGGCAAAGGTAATAAACGCTTGCTTACGTTTCGAACCGACTCGGCGAAAATCCGCGTCGGACCTTGGGCCCATGACCGACGAACACCAATATCTTTTGGCGCTCCGCCTCCTGGAGGCCGAGCACAAGCAACCTTTGACGTGGCTCCGGCAGCTGGCGCCAACCCTAGCTGACTTCGAACAAGAATCCCAGAACATTCCCGGCCGCTGGAACAAAACGGTGCTGCACCAACTTCACGAGGTGCGGCGCATGGTTCAGCAGCACGCGGACCACGGAATTCAGTGCATTCCCCTCGAGGCGCCCGAGTATCCGCGGCGGCTCGCTCAATCCAACGATCCGCCTCCCCTGCTTTTTGTGCGCGGAACGCTCGACGACAGCGACCGCGTTCTCTCGGTGGTCGGAACCCGATCGCCCACCCCCGACGGTCTGCTCCACACGGAATTTTGGGTGCACGCGCTCGGGGCGGCCCAACCCACGATCGTCAGCGGGCTTGCCCTGGGCATCGACGCGGCCGCCCACGGCGAGGCCTTGCGGTCGGGGCTTCCGACCTGGGCGGTGCTTGCTCATGGCCTCGACGCCGCGCAGCCGCGCGCCAACGCGCGGCTCGCCGAGCGCATCCTCCAATCGGGCGGGGCCTGGATCTCCGAATGGCCCTTCGGAGTTCCCGCGCGGGCGGGCCATTTTCCGAAGCGCAACCGCATCATTGCCGGGCTTTGTGACGCCGTGTTCGTTGTCGAAGCCTCCATGCAAAGCGGCGCATCCATCACCGCCAAACTGGCCAACGGCTACGACCGCAGCGTATTTGCCCTTCCAGGACGGGTGCACGACGTGCACAGCCAGGGCTGCCTCAGCTTGATTGCTGACCACGTAGCCCAAATGGCCCTGCATCCCGAGCAGGTCTTGGCCAACTTAGGGTGGTCCGCTCGGAGCCCTACTAAGGAATTGAAGCCTTTGAAGGCCCATCTTGCCGCCGTACTCAACGCCTTAGACGGCCCACGCCGCGTCGACGAACTGCAGCGCGCCACTGGCTTTAGCACCGAACACGTACTTTCGGCCCTCGCAGAACTGGTTTGGACCGGTCGCGCGTACGCCCGGGCCGGGAGTTACCACCGGCGCTAAATGCAGCAGGTTACGTAGCTAACTAGTTGCGAGCAACTGGAGACCTTAGTTAGTCAACCAAATTTTTATCAGTCGTCGAGGTCCTCGGCGACTTCTTCTTCAGGCGCCGCGTCTTCGTCGGAGGCGGGTTCGCTGTCGTCGTCTTCGTCCATGAAGGCCTCCATGCGGCGCTCCATTTCGATCGAAACCTTGAAGAGGTATTTGGTGTCTTCGGTCTCCAAGGGCACCGCGCGAACGGTCTCTCCTTTGGAATTTTTGAACGAAATCATGTCTTCGGGCGCGAAACCCTCCGGGTAACGATCGGTGATCAGCGACAGCTGTTCCGAGGTAATATTCTTATAGTCAACGATAATGCGTCGCTTTTCCATGGGGGTAGATCACCATTTGAGTATCCACGCAAACATAAGCGGGGCAACGATTGTAGCATCAGACTCGACAATAAATTTTGGTGTGTCGATGTCGAGCTTGCCCCAGGTGATTTTTTCGTTAGGAACGGCTCCGCTGTAGGAGCCGTAGGATGTGGTCGAATCGGAGATCTGGCAGAAGTAGCCCCAGAAGGGAATGTCTTCCATTTCCATGTCTTGGTAGAGCATGGGAACGACGCAGATGGGAAAGTCGCCCGCGATACCTCCGCCGATCTGGAAGAAGCCCACCGAGGGGGCCGTTGGGTTTTTGGGGTTGCGGCAGTTGGCCACGTACCAGTCGGCCAACCACGCCATGTACTCGATGCCCGACTTCATGGTGCTCGCCTTGAGTTCGTTTTTGATGACGTAGCTGGCGAAGATGTTGCCCATGGTGCTGTCTTCCCAGCCCGGAACGATGAGGGGCAAATTGCGCTCGGCGGCGGCCAGCATCCACGAGTTGGCGGGGTCAACTGCGGCGTCGTACTCGGCCGCAAACTCTGGAAGGCAGATCATTTGGTACATGTATTCGTGCGGAAAGTAGCGCTCGCCCTTGGCTTCGGCCGCGGACCACACTTTGTGGATATGGTGCTGGAGCTTGCGAAAGGCTTCTTCTTCGGGGATGCAGGTGTCGGTCACGCGGTTGAGTCCGCGGTCGAGCAGGTCGCGCTCTTCAGCCGGGGTAAGGTCGCGGTAGTGGGGCACGCGCTCGTAGTGGCTGTGGGCCACGAGGTTCATGAGGTCTTCTTCGAGGTTGGCGCCGGTGCAGCTGATGATGTCCACCTTGCCCTGGCGAATCATCTCAGCCAGCGAGCGGCCCAGTTCGGCAGTTGACATGGCTCCGGCGAGGGTGACCATCATTTTTCCGCCTGCGGTCAGGTGCGCTTCATAGCCTTTGGCGGCGTCGACGAGGGCGGCCGCGTTAAAGTGCTTGTAGTGGTTTTCGATGAATTGAGAAATAGGTCCGCGAGGCATGGCAGAAGGGAATTAATAGGATTGCTAAACAAACGTACGGAGCCGCACGGGCTCCCTAAAGGCTTAGTAGCCGAGAATTTTGAGCATGGACTTGTAGCTCTGCTCTTTGGCGAAGAGTCGGGTGTTCCAGTCTCCGTTGGCGTCGCGGCTGATGACCACGTGCTTGGGCGCGGGAATGAGGCAGTGCTGAATTCCGCCGTAGCCCGCGATCGACTCTTGGTAGGCTCCGGTGTTGAAAAACCCGATGTACTGGGGCGCTTCACCTTTGAGCTTGGGCAAGAAGATGGCGTTGGAGTGCTGTTCTGAATTGTAGTAGTCGTCGCTGTCGCACGTGAGTCCGCCCAAGAGTACGCGCTCGTAGTCGAGGTCCCAGTTGTTGATCGCCAGCATGATAAAGCGCTTGTTGATGGCCAGGCGTCGGGCAGCGTCGTCATAAAGCTCGAGTCAATCATGTACCACTTTTCGCGGTCGTTTTGCTTCTTCTCGCCCATGATGCTGTAAAAGGTTGCGCCCGATTCGCCCACCGTGTAGCTGCCGAATTCAGTAAAAATGTGCGGTTCCTCGATGCCCTCAGCGTTGCAGGTCTGCTTGATCTGGGCAATAATTTCTTCGGCCATGTACTCGTAGTCGTAGTTGAACGAGAGGCTGTTTTTGATGGGGAATCCGCCACCGATGTTCAGCGAGTCGAGCGAAGGGCAGATTTTCTTGAGCTGGATGTAGACGCGCACGGCCTTGTTCAGCTCGTTCCAGTAGTAGGCGGTGTCGTTGATTCCGGTGTTGATGAAGAAATGGAGCATTTTCAACTCAACATTAGGAATGTTCTGAATGTAGTTTTTGTACATCGGAACCACTTCCTTGTAGCCAATGCCCAAGCGCGACGTGTAGAATTCAAACTTAGGCTCTTCTTCAGCTGCGATACGTATGCCCACTTTAACGGGATGCGCGTTCTCTGGATTGACCTGTTCCATGAGCAACTCGAGTTCTTCGCGGTTGTCGAGCACCGGGATTACGCTCGTCCAACCCGTGTTGATAAGGCGGGCAATGTTCTCGGTGTACTGGGCCCGTTTGTAGCCGTTGCAAACGACGAACTGGTCTTTGGTGATGCGTCCTTCTTCTTCGAGTGTTTCGATCAGGTTGATGTCGAAGGCCGACGACGTCTCGAGGTGAATGTCGTTTTTAAGGGCCTCATCGAGCACAAACTGAAAGTGCGACGACTTGGTGCAGTAGCAGAAATGGTAGTCTGACTGGTAGTCCACTTTGGCCATCGCCACGTTGAACATGCGCTTGGCCCGCTGAATGTGCTCCGAGATCTTGGGCACGTAGGTCACCTTTAGGGGCGTGCCGTACTGCTTGATAATTTCCATCACGGGAATGTCGTGCCAGTACAGTTCAGAGTCGTGCGTCGAGAATTCTTGCTGCGGCCACTCGAAGGTTTGCTCGATAAGGTCTTGGTACTTAGTGCGCATGGAGTGAGGTTAAAAAGGGCGCCAAAGGTAATCCAACTTAGTCGGATTGGATTTTTTGTGCCCAAGTAATGAACTCGGATTGCTCCAAAAAGTTGCAAACGCGCAAGAAGCTTAAGCATTGAACTCGCTAATATTCGCTTTCTCTCAATATTATACGAAGCCACGTACCCACAATCTGCGCGCCGATTTGATAATCTAGAGTAGAAGAGGCAAGGTCTGCGGAAAGGCGTACCTTTGCGGCGCTTTTTCCCCACCCGTTCTCTTATGACTCCGATTCGAAATATTGCGATTATCGCCCACGTTGACCACGGCAAAACCACCCTGGTTGACAAAATCTTGCACCACTGCCAGCTGTTTCGTACGAATCAGGAAACCGGAGAACTAATTCTCGACAACAACGACCTTGAGCGCGAGCGCGGAATCACCATTCTCGCCAAAAACGTAAGTGTCACCTACAAGGGAGTTAAAATCAACATCATCGATACGCCGGGCCACGCCGACTTTGGGGGCGAGGTAGAGCGCGTACTCAACATGGCCGACGGGGTACTCCTGCTGGTCGACGCGTTTGAGGGCCCGATGCCCCAAACCCGTTTTGTACTGCAAAAGGCGCTGCAGATGGGGCTGCGTCCGATCGTGGTGGTCAACAAAGTCGACAAGCCCAACTGCGACCCTGAGCAGGCACACGAAATGGTCTTTGACCTGATGTTCTCGCTGGACGCGACCGAGGAGCAGCTGGATTTTCCGTGCGTGTACGGTTCCGCCAAAAACAACTGGATGGGCCCCGACTGGAAGACGCCGACCGAACACATTGAGCACCTGCTCGACGTGGTTTTGGAGCACGTTCCCGCGGCCGAGGTCCGCACCGGAACCCCCCAAATGCTGATCACCAGCCTCGACTACAGCAGCTACCAGGGCCGTATGGCCATCGGGCGCCTGCACCGCGGCCTCCTCAAAGAGGGCGGAAACGTTTCGGTCGTCAAGCGCGACGGCAGCATTACGAAATCCAAAGTCAAGGAACTTTTTACGTTTGAAGGACTGGGAAAGGCCAAGGTCAGCGAGGTCCACGCCGGCGACCTCTGCGCCGTGGCCGGAATCGAGGGTTTTGAAATTGGCGACACAATCGCAGACGCCGAAAACCCCGAGGGGCTGCCCACGATCGCGATCGACGAGCCGACGCTCAGCATGCTCTTCATGATCAACGATTCGCCGTTTTTTGGTCGCGAAGGCAAGTTTGTGACGAGCCGCCACCTCAAAGACCGCCTCGAGAAGGAGCTCGA
>Ga0194122_10000194_pt1 | contig 94077 bp, 94 predicted proteins | sample TA2MahCa10mmetaG_FD_155487 | JGI IMG/M metagenome (GOLD analysis project Ga0194122, IMG submission 155487) | Freshwater microbial communities from Lake Tanganyika, Tanzania - TA2015021 Mahale Deep Cast 10m | ecosystem: Environmental > Aquatic > Freshwater > Lake | place: Tanzania: Lake... | reverse complement strand
AGACCGATCAGGCGGCCTGCACACCCATGACAGCCTTGACCTCGAGGAACTCCTCAAGACCCCAGGCAGCGTATTCGCGGCCGTTGCCGCTCTGCTTGTAGCCGCCGAACGGCGCCGTCATGTCCATCGGCGTACCGTTGAGATGCACGTTGCCGGCGCGCAGTTGCGAGGCTACCTCGCGCACCTTCTTCGGATCGCTGCCCTGCACGTAGGCGGCGAGGCCGTAGACGGTGTCGTTGGCGTCCTTGATCGCCTGCGCCTCGGACTCATAGGGCAGGATCGACAGCACCGGCCCGAAGATCTCCTCGCGCGCGATGGTCATGCTGTTCTTGACGTTGCCGAAGATCGTCGGCCGCACGTAGTAGCCGCGGTTGAAGCCGTCGGGACGGCCCGGGCCACCAGTGGCGACGGTGGCGCCTTCGGCGATGCCGGCCTCGATCAGCTTCTGGATCTTGTTGTACTGCGTCTCGCTGACGACCGGGCCGAGCACGGTCTCTTCCGCCTTCGGATCGCCGACCTTCAGCGACTCGGCCACCGATTTCGCCACCGCGAGCGCCTCGTCATGCTGCTTGGCCGGCACGAACATGCGGGTCGGCGCGTTGCAGGACTGGCCGCTGTTGCGCATCATGCTGACGACGCCCGACGTCACCGCCTTCTTCAGGTCGGCATCCGGCAGGATGATGTTGGCAGACTTGCCACCCAGCTCCTGATGCACGCGCTTGACGGTGTCGGCCGCCGCCTTGGCGACCAGCACGCCGGCGCGGGTCGAGCCGGTGAACGAGACCATGTCGACGTCGGGATGCTTCGACAGCGCCTGACCGACCGTCGGGCCGTCGCCGTTGACCAGGTTGAACACGCCCTTCGGCACGCCGGCCGCGTGCATGATCTCGGCCCAGATGATGGCGTTGAGCGGCGCGATCTCGCTCGGCTTGAGTACCATGGTGCAGCCCGCCGCCAACGCCGGGCCGACCTTGCAGACGATCTGGTTGATCGGCCAGTTCCACGGCGTGATGAAGGCGCACACGCCGATGGCTTCGTGCGCGATGAGAGTGGTGCCCTTCTGCGACTCGAACTCGAACTCCTTGAGCGTCTTGATCATCTGCATCAGATGGCCGACGCCGGTGGCGGCCTGCGCCTTCATGGCGAGCGTGATCGGGGCGCCCATCTCCATCGAGATCGCCTTGGCGATGTCGTCGTAGCGGGTCTTGTAGACCTCGAGGATCTTCTCGAGCAGCGCGATGCGCTCTTCCTTGGTCGTGCGCGAGAAGGCCGGGAAGGCCGCCTTGGCCGCCGCCACCGCCTTGTCGACATCGGCCTCGCCGCCCAGGCTGATCCTTGCGCAGGGCTCCTCGGTCGCCGGGTTGATCACGTCGATTGCGTTCGGCTTCGCGGGGTCGACCCACTGGCCATTGATGTAGAATTTAAGGTGGTCGGTCATGTGTCCCTCCGGGTGATTGGATGGCGCAGTGTCGCCAGACCGGCGCCGTTTGCAACAAACAAGACTCGTTTAACCCTGCCTGGCGGAGGGTTTAAGCAGGGCCAGCGCCAGCGCGGCGACGCAGCAGCTGAGCGCGCCCAGCTGCCACGGCCCCAGCGGTTCGTCATGCGCCCACACGCCGCCGGCCATGGCGATCACCGGCACGATGATCGTCGACACCGCCGCCGTATTGGCCGGCAGCAGGTGCACGATGCGGAACCACACCAGCGTGCCCAGCGCCGTGGGCACGATGGCGAGGTGGATAGCGGCGAGCAGCACCGGCCAAGAGGGCACAAAGGGCCGCCAGTCGGCGAGGATCGCCGCACCGAGCAGGATCGGCAGGGAGCCCCAGGTCATCTGCCACGCCGTCAGGGTGAGTGGATGCGTGCCGCGCCAATCGGCGCGCTTCTGGATCACGGTACCGGCGGCCCAGCCGATCGCGGCGATCAGCGCGCAGGCGATCCCGCTCGGCGCACCGGCGAGCGCGCGCAGATTGGGAATCGCCAGCAGCGCGACGGTGCCGGCGCCGAAGGCCAGCGCCAGCAGCAGGCGCGGCGTCGGCCGCTCGCCGAACAGCAGCACCGCCATCAGCGCCGCCCATAGCGGCATGGTGTAGCCGAGGATCGAGGCCTGCCCCGAGGGTATGAACAGCACGCTGGCGGTGGCGGCGACGTACCACACCGTTACCGTGCCGAAGGCGCCGCCCAGCAGCGCGGGCCAGCTGGCGCGCGGCACGCTCAGTGGCACACCGCGCAGTCGCGCGATCGCCAGCAGCATCAGGCCGGCGCCAAGCACGGCAAGACCGCGGAACGTCCAGACCGAGAGTTCGCGCAGCACGACGTTGAACATCGGCCAGGACGAGCCCCACAGCACGCCCAGCAACAGCACCAGCCCGGTGGCGCCGTCGAGGCGACGCGTCGTCATGATGGGCGCGGCGTCGGGACCGGCTTGAGAAGCGCCAACGCCAGCGCGATCACCGCGCAGGCGAGCGCGGCGATCTGAGGCGCGCCCAGCGGCTCGTCGAGCAGCAGCTTGCCGCTGACCATGGCGACGATCGGCACAACGATCGACGACAACGCCGCGATATTGGCCGGCAGCAGGCCGACGATGGCGAACCACGTCGCCGTGCCGATACTCATCGGGATCAGCGCGATGTAGATCGTGGTCAGCACGCTGGTCCAGGACGGCACGATCCAGATCCAGTCGGCGAAGAACGCGGAGGCCACCAGGATCGGCGGCAGCGACAACGCGATCTGCCACGCGGTCAGGGACAGACCCATACCGCCCCAGTCAGTGCGCTTCTGCACCGCGGTGCCCAGCGCCCAGCCCAGGCCGGCGCCCAGACCGCACAGGATGCCCAGCGGCGCGTCGGCGTAGATCCGCAAATTTGGCACGGCGAGCAGCGCCACCGAGGCAGCGCCGAAGACCAGCGCCAGCAGCACGCGCCCGCCCGGCCGCTCGCGCAGGAACAGCATGGAGATGGCGGCGAACCATAGCGGCATGGTGTAGGCCAGCACTGCAGCCTGGCCCGAGGGGATGTAGCGCACCGCCGCCGCCGTGAGGATGTTCCAGAGCGCGATGTTGAAGAACGACGCCCACAGCAAGGCGGGCCATAGATGGCGCGGCACCGCCAGCCGCTCGCCGCGCAGGCGCGCCACGGCGAACAGCGCGGCACCGGCGACGATCACGACGATGACCCGGAACGTCCAGATCGAGAACTCGCGCATGGCGATGGCGAATAGCGGCCAGTTCGTGCCCCAGACGAGCGTCAGGAGCGCGAGCAGGGCCAACGCGCGGGTATGGGCGGAGCGGTCGGGCATCGGAAGCGGCGCACCCTATGGGCGCGCGGCGTCGGCGTCCATGCGCCCGCGCGCACGACGCCTATGCGACGTCCCTCAGGTCGAGCGTTCCTCCGGCGCGGCCAGCGAGCAGCCGGCGATGCGCCAGGTGCCGTCGGGCTGCTTCTCCATGATATAGAAGGCCGTCACCGCCGAGCCGTCCGGGGCCTCGATATGGACCTTCTGGACGACCCAGTCCTCGACCGCGCGGATATCGCGGAAGGCAAAGCTCTGCCAGCGGTGCACCGGCTGGTAGCCATTGCGCACCATCGCCATGAAGTTGTCGACGGTGCCGAAGATGCTCTTGATGCCGGGGGCGGCGAAGGAGAAGGCAGTTTCGCCGTCGTCGCGCCGGAAGGCCTCGAGCTGGCGGCTGATGATATCGCGGATCTGGGCGCGATCGGTGTCGGACGGCGGCTCGATGGCGAGCGCCGGCCCAGCCCATAAGGCGGCGAGCGCCAGCCAAACGCCCGTTAGTATCCCCAATGCGCCACGCATGATCCGCCCTCCCGCACCGAAACGTGTGGAGTCTATGCGATCAAGACGAACTTGGATGTCCGTCGCGCTCACGATCCCGCGAGCGCGGCAAGAGCCGTCAGAAGCGCCGGCCCGGATAGGGGCGCGGCCCGCCGGCGGCGGTTGCCGGGCCGCCGCCCAGGCGGCCGGCGCTGACGCCATAGCTCAGCCCGGCGAGGTTGGAGCGCTCGGCGGCGAGGAAGGCGTTCTGGCGCGCGATCTCGCCGTTGAGGTCGCCGATCAGGCGATCGATCGCCTGCATGGTGCGATTGGTGTCGGCCTCGATCTGGCGCAGCTGGCGGTGGTCCTCATCGACCGCGCCGCCGACATTGTAGGTCGAGCGGATGGTGTCGAGCAGGTGGCCGGCCACCGAGGCCTGGGTCGTGACCTGGGTCGCCAGCGAGTTCAGCACGCCGATGTCGCCGGTAATCTTGTCGAGATGGCCCTGCGCCTGGTTCCAACGGGCGACCATCTCGGGATTGGCGGGCGTCGTGCCCACCGAGAGGCGCGAGGTGATCTGGCTAACAGCCGTGTTGTAGCCGCGCGCCTCGCCACCCAGCGCGTTGCGCAGCGCCTGGAGCTGGTTGACCTGAGCCTGGTGGGACGACGCGACGGCGTTCTGGTCGGCCCGCAGTTGCTGAACACGCGCCGATACCGTCGCTCCGCCCGGAGCCGTGACCGACGATGCCGGCGCGACCGTGCCAGGGCCCCCGAACAAGTCGCCGCACGCCCCGAGGGTAAGCGCCGCCAGGATGCAAGCGGCTCGCGTGGTCCATTTCGCCATCGGTGTCACGTACCTTGGTCCGATCCGCTTTCGTTGGGCACCCGACGGCTAGCGTGCAGCCCCATGGACCACGCGCCACCAAGGCACCAGCCCCAATAGCAGTACCCGGAAGCTACTGAAACCCCCACTTTTCAACAAGCACGGAGTTCCTCCGCGGCAATCCGAGGTCGCGAGACACCGCCGTAACGTAACAAACGACCCTGACCCCTCCGCGCGACCCGAACGGATCGTTCTGGCAACCCCGGGCGTATTCGCTTGCGCCGGGTCGACGTTTTGGTTACCTACCGCGCCTCGACCCGCCGATGCGGGCCGCGTGACTTGGCCACAGGCGCCCATAGCTCAACTGGATAGAGCACCTGACTACGGATCAGGAGGTTGGGAGTTCGAATCTTCCTGGGCGCGCCAAGCCAGATTTCACCCTGACCTGGATATAGCAAGCGCAACCGCAGCCACTTGCAGCGGCGATGCAAGCGCTGCGGATCCCGGCGACAGTCGCGGCGAGGTCCGGCGCCGCCATCGACGCCGCCCCCATCCACCAGGACGTCACTTCGACTTCGAGTACGAGGTCGGCAGCAGGAGGACCGACTGCATCTCGGCCAGCATCGGCGCGCCCTTGCCGAGGAACTCCTGCCACTTCGGGTCCTTGGTCGCCCCGGCACGCGCCGCCGTGCGCGCGGCGAGGTCCTTGTAAACCCACATATGCGAGACCGAGTTCGGCTGCGGGAACTCGCCGACCCACAGGCCATGGATCGGCGAGTACTTCTCGCGCGCCGGCAGGTATTCCTTCATCAGGTTGGTCCAGGGACGCGCCTGACCGAGATGCGTGCGGTAGGTCCGCAGCTCGTAGACGTTGCCCTCGGTCGTGGGCTGCTTGTAGTCGACCACCGCGTTCCAGATTTGCAGATCCTGGCGGATGATCAGGTCACGGATCGCCGGCACGTATTCACCGGTCCATTTCGGGTTCTTCTGCAGCTCGCCGCGCAGACGATCGCGCTCGTCGAGGCTGGGATAGGACCACAGATGCCAGATCTGGTTTACCTGGCCGAACTCACTGGTCCAGTAGCCGTGGTTCATGCCGTAATTGTCGCCGCGCGCCGGCCGACCGATGGTCTCGGCCGCCTTCAGATAGGCCGGCATCTTCCCGGGATACATGGTGTAGGTGCGCATCTCGTAGATCATGGGATCCTCCCCTTGGCTCTGGCGCGCTAAAACAGCGTATAGCCGCCGTCGATGACGAAGTCGCGGCCGGTGGTGTAGCGCGAGGCGTCGGATGCGAGGTAGACGGCGATCGGTCCGAAATCCTGTTCGACGCCCCAGCGGCGCTGCGGGATGCGCGGCTTGACGTTGCCGGCGAACTTCTCGTTGTTGAAGGCGTTGGCGGTCATCGCCGTTTCGATCCAGCCGGGCAGGATCGAATTGACGCTGATGTTGTAGCGCGCCAGCTCGACCGATAGCGCGCGCACGAAGGCGCAGACGCCGCCCTTGCTGGCACCGTAGTGGCTGCTGCGCGCGGCGCCTTCGATCGCCGCGGTGCTGGCCATCGCCACCAGCGAGCCGCCCTTGCCGCGCTCGACCATGTGCTTGGCGGCCGTGCGGAAGGTGAAGAACACGCCGTCGAGGTTGACGCGCAGCACGCGATGCCACTCCTCGGTGGTCATCTCGAGAATCGCGCCTTTACCGCGGCCCGACACGCCGGCATTGGCGACGCAATTGTCGACATGGCCCAGCGTCTTGATCGTCTCGGCGAAACCCTGCTCGACCGCCTTCTCGTCGCCGACATCGACAAGCTGGGAGTGCACGCGCTTGCCATGCCGCTTGAGCTTCTCGACAGCGGCGGTGTTCTTGGCCGCGTTGGTGCCCCAGATGCAGATATCGGCGCCCGCCTCGGCCATCGCGTCGGCCATGCCGAAGCCGATGCCGCCATTGCCGCCGGTGACCAGCGCCACCTTCCCCGTCAGATCGAATCCCTTGTAGGCCATCGCGCCCCTCCTTTGCGTCGGGCGCATCCTACGGCCTCACGCACGAGGCGCCAGCCCAGCGTTCCGCGCGCCGGAAGCACAACGGGCCGCCAGAGGCGGCCCGTCGCTTGTGGCATCGCCGATGCGCTACTGCAGCGGCGCGGTCTCGACCAGGACGATCTCGGCGTCGGCCGTGGCCTCGATGGTGATCGCCTCGACATCGGCGATCGCCACACCGTCGCGTGCGTCGACCGCGACGCCGTTGACCCTCACCGCGCCTTTCGCCGGCACGAGATAGGCCGGCCGGCCGTCGAGCGTATGGCTGACCTTGTCGCCACTCTTCAGCGTCGCGGCGTAGAGCGCGCCGTCGGCATGTAGCGGGATCGCGCCTTCGCTCTCGTGGCTGACGAAGCCCGAGGCCAGCGGCACCAGCCTGCCGTCGCGCGCGCCGGCCGGGAAATCGCGCGTCTCCCAGCGCGGCTTGACGCCCTGCTGGTTGGGCAGCAGCCAGATCTGGAACAGCTCGGTCTCCTCCGGCTCGCGGTTGTACTCCGCATGCGTGATGCCCGTGCCCGCGCTCATCACCTGGATCTGCCCGGCCTCGGTGCGGCCCTGGTTACCGACGCTGTCCTGATGCGTGATCGCGCCCTTCATGACGTAGGTCACGATTTCCATGTCGCGATGCGGATGCGGATCGAAGCCGGTGCCCGCCGCGATACGGTCGTTGTTCCACACCCGCAGTGCACCCCAGTGCATGCGGTTGCGGTTCTGATAATTGGCGAAGCTGAAGTGGAAATTGGCCTTCAGCCAGCCGTGGTCCGACTTGCCAAGATTCTTGAACGGGCGGAGCTCGATCATCTGTTCCTCCCCTCGTGGGGTCGATGTGGTGATGGCCCCACAAATGGGCCCGCCACGACGCGCGTCAAGTTTCCAAACCGTAACGTCCGGCTGTCACACCGCGCGGGGCAGCGCCACGCCATAGGGCTCGGCCGGCAGGCGCAGCGCCCGGCAGTAGTAAGCGACCGTACGATAGAAGCCGCAGAGCGCGATCACCTCGAGAATCTGCTCGCGGCTGAAGATGGCGGCGAGCGCGCGCCACAGCGCGTCGGGGATATCGATCGTATCGTGCAGCGCGTCGACGGCACGGATCAACAGCCGCTCCTCCTCGCTCCATACCGCGGCGTCGGCGCTGTCCGTCGCCAGCGCCCGGATCTGGGCCTCGGTCAGCTCGACAGGCTTGGCGAAGAAGGCGACGTGCACGCCCCATTCATAGGCGCAGTCGCAGCGCGCGCAGACGCGGTCGATGACGATCTCGCGCTGGCGCAGGTCGAGCGGCCCCCTGTCGAGCAGCGAGCCGGCGCGGAACTTCTCCCAGACGCGCGGGACCGAGGCGAGCGTACGGAACAAGACAAGCGGCTCGACGCCAGCGGGCATGATGCGGTCGAACGTGGCCTGGACGTCATCGGGATAGGGCGCGTTCAGCGGCGCGACGCGGGGGGTCATGGCGGGCTCCATCGCTCTGCTACGAAAATCGTAGCACAGCGGACCATAGCGTCACGGGCCGTCGTATGCTACTGATTTTGTAGCATGGCGAAGATCCCCAGACCCGGCCGGCCGGTACGCGGCTCGACCACGGGGCGGCCGATCATGGCCGTCTTCGATCTGCTGGGCCGGCGCTGGGCTCAGCGGGTGATCTGGGAGCTGCGTGAAGGCCAACCGACCTTCCGGGCGCTGCGGGAGCGCTGCGGGAATCCCAGCCCTTCGGTGCTCAACACGCGTCTCGCGGAACTTCGCGAAGCGGGCGTCGTCGAGACGGTCGAGGGTGGCGGCTACCGCCTGACCGAGGATGGCCGCCGCCTGCTCGAGGCGCTGCTGCCGCTGCACGCCTGGGCCGAACGCTGGGCGAAGCGCGTCAGTCCGGGCTGAGGGTCGGCGCGCGCCCGGCCTTGGCTACTTGCCCTCGCGCCACCAGGCGAAGCCGATGGCGAAGAGGAAGAGCAGCGCGATAGCGATGCCGGGCAGCAGCGGGTAGCGGTCGACGCCAGTGACAGTGTAGCCGCCGTTGCGACGGATGCCGAGCCAGTCGGAGCCACCCATCGTGCGGCCGGGCTGCACGGCGCGCACGTCGGGGTCAGCGGCCTCGCCGAGCCAGATCATCGCGCCACCCGAGGCTTCGACCAATGGCTGGAGCTTGTCCGGCGAGGCGCGCACGTCGGCGAATTCCAGCGGGTCGGGATTGCCGACCGCCGCCACGGCACTCTTCTCGCCGTCGTCGAAGCGATAGACGCCCGGCTTGTCGACGCCGATGCCGGCGATCGCGCGTCCCGGCGCCACGGGATTGAGGGTCAGCGTCTGCGTCCTGCCGTCGGGGCCGGTCATGGTCACCGGGCGGAAGCCCTCGGCCATGGTCTGGCGGCGCAGCTCGATGCGCGCACCCTGCACGGTGGCGCGCAGCGCCTCCTCCTCCAGGTCGGGCTCCTTCATCAGCCAGTGGGCCATGCGACGCACCAGCTCGGCCTGCGGACCGCCGCCGTCGACGCCACGGTTCCACAGCCAGAGGTGATCGGAGAGAATCTGCGCCACGCGACCCTCGCCGGCGCGATCGAGCACGATCAGCGGCCGGTTGTCGGCGCCCGCCATCAGGGTGTGGCCGCGATCCGCGCGCGTCGCGATCTGGCGGAACCAGCGGCCCCAGCTCGGCTCCTCGCGCTGCGCGTTGGCGACGCCCATTGGCGCCGGCTTGCCCGCGCCGGTGAGATCGGCGGTCACCGGGTGACGATCGCCCAGCGTGGTCACGGTCGGCTTGAAGGCACGCTCGATCACCTCGCCCAGCGGCGCTGCCGGCAGCACCGCGCCCAGCGGCGTTCGGTGCAGCGTGCGCGGCGTCGCGTAGACCGGACCGACCGAGACCAGCAGCGCGCCGCCATTCTGCACGTATTGCGCAATGTTGCGGAAGTACTCCCGCGTGATCAGATTGCCGGTCTCGTAGCGGTCGAAGATGATCAGGTCGAACTCGCGCAGCTTGAGATCGAACAGCTCCTTCATCGGGAACTGGATCAGCGACAGCTCGCGCGTCGGCGTGAAGTCGTCCTTCGACGGCGTGCGCAGGATGGTGAAGTGGATCACGTCGACGGCTGGATCGCCCTTCAGCAGGTTGCGCCAGGCGCGCTCGCCCTGATAGGGCTCGCCCGAGACCAGCAGGACCCGCAGGCGATCGCGCACGCCGTTGACGACGAAGAGCGCGCGGTTGTTGTCCAGCGTCAGCTCGCGCGTGCCCGGCGGCACCTCGACCTGGATGACGTTGGCGCCGGGATTGCTGACCGGGATTTCGACCTCGAAAGCGCGGCCCAGCGGCGCGTTGAGCCGCATCGGCGCGTCGTTGCCGACCTTGACGATCAGCGGCACCGGCCCGCGCGCGTCCGGCGCGGTGTCGACCACGCGCAGCTTCATGGTGACGTTGCGACCGACCACGCCGAAACGCGGTGCCTGCTCGACCACCAGCAGCCGGTCGGCTTCATCTTTCTTGCCGGTAAGCAGGACGTGCACCGGCGCGCCGGTGAGATCGGCGGCGAGCTGCTGCGGCACGTCGTGCACCTGGCCGTCGGTGATCAACACCACCGCCGAGAGGCGCTCGCGCGGAATGTCGGCCAGCGCGTTGCGCAGCGTGCCGATCAGCCGCGTGCCGCCGATACCCTGGCTGCCGAGCTGCAGGGAGGATGGCGGCAGCACCGCTTCGCGCACCTCGACGCCGCCCAGGCCGGCGATCTTGCGCACCATCGCCGCGCGCGCAGCGGCGGCCTGCTGGCGGCGCTCACCGATGCCCTGGCTATCGCTGTCGTCGGTGATCACCAGCGCGATGTCATCGACCGGCTTGCGCTCTTCCTCGACCAGCGAGGGGTTGGCCAGCGCGCCCAGGATGGTGAAGATCGCCGCCAGGCGCAGGATCAGGCCCCGCGCGCGTTTGGTCGCACCGAGGAACGCCAAGCCGATCGCAACGATGGCGAAGGCGAGCAGCACGCCCCACGGCAGCAGGGGATCGAAGGCGATCGCCGAGATCGTCGTGTTCATCGGCGCAACCGCTGCATGATGTCGTTCATGTGGACGGTGTCGTCCTTGTAGTTGCCGGTCAGCGCGTACATCACGAGGTTGACGCCGAAGCGGAAGGCGAGCTCGCGCTGCGCCTCGCCGCCGGGCGCCACCGGCAAGGTGCCACGACCGGCGCGATCGACCGCCCAGGCACCGGCGAAGTCGTTGGCGCCGATGATGATGGTGGCCACGCCGTCGTTGATGCGCCCGCCACCGGCCTCGATCCACAGCCGACCACCCGACCAGCGGCCCGGCATATCCGACAGCAGGTAGAACGCCTTGGTCAGCACATGCTCGCTGGGCATCGCCACCAGCGGCGGCACGTCGATGCCGCGCAGCAGGCGCCTGAGATCGGGGTTCAGGCCGCCGCGGCCGAGCGTGATGTGCTGGTCGCGCGTGTCGAAGAAGATGATGCCGCCGGTCTTCAGGTGCCGGTCGATCGCCGCCATCGCCTTGGGAGACGGGGTCGCCTGCTCCTGGGTCACCGGCCAGTAAAGCAGCGGGAAGAGCCGCAGCTCGTCCTTCTCGATATCGACGGCGATCGGCTCACCGGGCTCGACCGAGGTGCGCGCGCGCAGGATCTCGCCCAAGCCCTCGAGACCGGCGCGCGAGATGTTGTCGACTTCGGCGTTGCCGGTGACGATGTAGGCCAGACGCGTCTCGAGCGTGGCGCGCAGCAGCGGCTCGTCGGCGGGATCGACCGTCGCGGATCGCGGTGGCGGCGCGGATCGCGGCGGCGCGGGCGGCGGCGGGCGTCCGCCGGGCGTCGACTGCGCGAGGACGGTCTCCTCGAGTTCCGACGCGGCCTGCGCGGCACGCTCGGGCATTGCCACAAGGCCGATCGCCAACGCGGCGAAGATCAGGGCCGCGGGCGTCGCGCGGCGAGACAGGCCGCGCGCCGAAGGCAGCATGCCGCGCAGCCACAACGAGATCAGCAGGTCAAGAAGCAGCAAGCAGAGCGCCACGGTGAGGAACCACTTGGTGAGATCGGTTTCGCCAGCTTCAGTCAGCGTATCGGTCGTCGCGCCCGACGGCAGGCTGGCCAGCGGCGCCGGCGGCGGCACGCGGTTGCCGAGGTTGAAGGCGACCTGAGAGGCCTCGTCGCCGTAGAGGCCGGGCGGTGTCTGAGGACGCGGCACCATCGTGATGGCGGCGTCGAGCGGCAACGGCAGGGTGCCGAGCGGCGGCTGCCCGAGGCGGGCGAAACCGTCGAGCGTCTTCCACGGCTTGAGCGAGGTCTGGCCGCCGGCATCGCCGGCCACGCCGCGGCTCAGCGCCACGAGGCGCTGCAGCATGTCGACGAACAGGCCGGAGATCGCGATGTTGCTCCAGCTCGTGTTGGCGGTGGTGTGGATCAGCACCAGCCAGCCTTCGCCGCGCTTTTCGGCGGTGACGAGCGGCGTGCCATCGGCCAAGCGAGCCCACGTCTTGTCGGACACGTCGGGCCCCGGCTCGGCCAGCACCTGCTGCGCGACTCGCGCGTCCGGCGGCGCGCGCAGACCATAGAACGGGCTGCCCGGCGCGAACTCGGCAATCGCCGCCGGCTGGCCCCAGCTCATCACGCCGCCCAGTGCGCGATCGCCCAGGCGCAGCTTGACCGGCACCAGATCGTCCTCGCTGGCCGCCAGACGCGGCCCGGCGAAGCGCACCAGCACGCCGCCTTTCTTCATCCACTCGATGACGCTCTCGCGTTCCGCCGGTCCGGGCGAGGCGCCGTCGGGCACCAGCAGAATCGCCGTCTGGCGATTGAGGATGGTGGCCGCGTCGCCGACGCTGAGCTGGGCGTAGGGCTCCAAGGCGCGCTCGAGGAAGAAGACTTCCTGCAGCAGTGGCTGGCCGCTCGCGGTCTGCTTCTCGCCGAGGATGCCGACGGGACGGCGGCGATAGCGCTCGTCGAGCAGCGCCGCGGCGCCGGCGCTGGTCTGGCCTTCGATGTCGAGGCGGATGATGCGATTGCGGATCTCGGTCGGCACGTTGAGCGTGCCCGTCGCCTCGGTCGCGGTCGGCGCGAAGTCGATGAAGCCGCGCGCCAGCAGCGCGCCGCGATCATCGACGCCCTGCACCGCGATGCGCCGCGGTCCGTCGCCCGAGGGACGACGTGCCGTCACCTTCAGCTCGCGACCGGCCAGAGCCGGCGGCATCAGCACCATCGGCGCGCGTGGCGCGGCCGGCCGCACGACCTCGAGCGTGCCCAAAGCGGCCAGCCGCTCGCCGTAGCGCGCGGTGTCAGGCGACTCCAGGCCATCGCTCAACCAGACGACATGCGCCGGCCGCGGAATGCTGACGCGGCCGATCTCGTTGGCCGCCGCGGCGCGATCGGCTGGCCAGGGCTTCGGCTTGAGCGCGCGCAGCACGGCGCGCGCCTCGTCTGGCCGCAGCAGGCCCCGCTGCGGCTGCGCCTCGTCGAGCGCGGGCGGCGCCGTCGTGAGGATCACGACCGGACGCTTGGCGCGCTCGGCGCGTTCCGTCAGGCGCTCGGCGTGACGTTGCATGACCGACCAGTTGGGCGCCGCCGACCAGCCATCGTCGATCGCCAGCACAAGCGGGCCGCTGCCGGGCAGCTCTGCCTGCGGATTGAGCAGCGGCCGGGCCAGCGCCAGGATCAGCAGAGTCACCAGCAGCAGGCGCAGCAGCAGCAGCCACCAGGGCAGGCGAACGGGCGTCTGCTCCTCGGGCTCCAACCCCAGCAGCAGGCGGATCGCGGGAAAGCGGATCAGCTTCGGCGCCGGCGGCATCAGCCGCAGCAGGAAGTAGATCACCGGCAGCGACAGCAGCAGCGCCAGCATCCACGGCGTCGCGAAGGCGAGTGTGCCCAGGGCCAGCATCAGGCGCCCCACCGCACGGGCCGGGCGCCCATATCAGCCATGGCAATATAGAGCGACAGCAACGCGGTTTCCGGCGGCCGGTCGGTGCGATGCGCCCGCCACGTCCAGCCGACCGACGAGGCGATCTGCGCCAAACCATCCTTCTGCGCGCGCAGGCGGCCGCTATAGGCCTCCCGCACCGCCTCGACGCGGCGAATCAGGTGGTCACCCTCCCGCTCCAGGCCGGAGAATCGGACATGGCCGTCATAGGGCAGGTCCTCCTCGGCCGGATCGAGAACCTGCAGCAGATGGCCGCGCACGCCCTGGCTGGCGTAGCCGCGCACGATCTCCTCGATCTTGGGCAACGGATCGAGCAGGTCGCCGATCATCACCAGATGGCCGTGCGAGGGCAGCGGCAGCAAGGGTGGCAGGCTGTCATGCGGCCGGACCATGGCGTCCGTCGCGATGCCCTCGGCCAGGCGCCGCGGCGCGGCATGGCCGGTCATCGGCCGGTCGCCACCCAACAGCGCCACGCGCTCGCCGGCGTCGACCAGCAGGGTTGCCAGCGCCAGCAGGATGATCTCGGCGCGCTCCCGCTTCATCGGCACACCGCGGCCCGAGGTGAACGCCATCGACGGCGAGCCGTCGCGCCATAGCCAGACGCTGGCGGCGGCCTCCCATTCGGTCTCGCGCACGTAGACTGCGCGTCCCTTGGCGCTCTGGCGCCAGTCGATCCGATTGATCGAGTCACCGGGGCGATACTGGCGGAACTGCCAGAAGGCGTCGCCCTGGCCGACTCGGCGGCGGCCGTGCACGCCCTGCAGCACGGTCGAGGCGACGCGCTGCGCGGCCACCAGAAGAGGCGGCAACGCGCCGGCCAGGACATTGGCTTGGCGCAGCGCGATCGGATCGTCGGGACGGACCATCGGAGGGAGATGGGTTCCTTAAGCCAGCTTCGCCACCAGCCGGCGGATAATGTCGTCGACGGTAGTGCCTTCAGCGCGGGCAGTAAAATTCACCGCCATACGATGGCGCAGCACCGGCGGCGCCAGGGCGACCACGTCGTCGACCGAGGGCGCCAGCCGGCCCTGCAAGGCGGCGCGCGCGCGGCAGGCCAGCATCAGCGCCTGGCTGGCGCGCGGTCCTGGCCCCCAGTGAACATGCTTGCGCACTTCCTCGATATCGGTGCTCGAGGGACGGCCGGCGCGCACCAGGCGCAGGATGGCTTCGACCACGCTGTCGCCCATCGGCACGCGGCGGATCAGCGCCTGGGCGGCCATCAGATCGTCCGCCGTCAGCACGGCCTGCGGCGTCGGCTGAGCCGAGCTGGTGGTGACGATCATCATCTGACGTTCGGCGGCCTCGTCGGGATAGCTGACGTCGACCTGCAGCAGAAAGCGGTCGAGCTGTGCCTCGGGCAGCGGATAGGTGCCTTCCTGCTCCAGCGGGTTCTGGGTGGCGAGGACATGGAACGGCCGGGGCAGGTCGTGCCTCTTGCCGCCCACCGAGACGTGGTACTCCTGCATCGATTGCAGGAGCGCCGACTGGGTCCGCGGCGAGGCGCGGTTGATCTCGTCGGCCATCAGCAGCTGGGCGAAGACCGGGCCAGGGATGAAGCGGAAGGAGCGGCGGCCGCTGTCATCCTCTTCCAGCACCTCGGAGCCCAGGATGTCGGCCGGCATCAGGTCGGGCGTGAACTGCACACGCCGTGCGTCGAGGCCCAGCACGGTGCCCAGCGTGTCGACCAGCTTGGTCTTGGCGAGGCCCGGCAGGCCGACCAGCAGCAGGTGGCCGCCGGACAGGAGCGAGATCAGGGTTTGATCGATGACTTCGGTTTGCCCATAAATGATCCGGCCGACGCCCTCGCGGACGCGCCGCAGCTGGCCACCCAGCACCTCGATGGATTGCAGGACGGCATCGGCATCGGCGGCCGTCGGAACGGCGGCGGTCAGGGGCGGCGGCAGATCGGGGGACAAGGATGAACTCCCAGAGGTTGCTGGAGCAGCATTTCAGAGCGGCCGCCGCAGGGCAAATAACGTTCGCGCGGACATGGTGACGCAAGCGTTGGAATATGGCGGGGCCAAGGCATGACGCGCGAGGAGATTGTGCAGAAACTTTCAGCCCGGCGCGACGCCATAGCGTCGGGAGCGCTGGTGCCGCCGCCCCATGTCGGCAGCGATTTCGCGCTGAGCGGCCTCGACGAGCCGCCCACCCAATTGCGCGCCGCGGCCGTTCTCGTACCTCTGGTCGATCGCGCCGGCGCGCTGAGCGTGCTGCTGACGCAGCGCACCGAGGACATGCCCAGCCACGCCGGCCAGATCGCCTTTCCCGGTGGTCGCAAGCAGGCTGACGATGCCAGCCTGGTAGTCACGGCGCTGCGCGAGACCGAGGAGGAGGTCGGTATCGACCGCAGCTTCGTCGAGGTGGTGGGGCCGATCGATACCTATGTGACGCGCACTGGCTACGCCGTGACGCCAATCATCGGCTTCGTGCGCCCGGCCTTCACGCTCAAGCCCGATCCGCGCGAGGTCGCCGACGTCTTCGAGGTGCCGCTGGATTTCTTTCTCGATCCCGCCAATCACCATATCCATTCGCGCACCTGGCAAGGCCGCGAGCGGCGCTACTACGCCATGCCCTATGGCGAGCGCTATGTCTGGGGCGCGACGGCGGGGATGATCAAGAACCTTTACCACATCCTCGCCGAGGGAGGCTGACCTCGCATGCGCATCGCGCTGGGTGTCTTAGCGCTTCTGGTCGCGCCGACCGTCGCGTTCTTTCTGTGGGCGTGGCTGGTGAGGATCAAGCGAGAGCGCAGGCTCGCCGGCACCCTGCCTGAATGGCAGGCGCTGCCCTGGACCAATCTGGCGATAGCCGGGCTGACGCTGGTGGTCGGCGCCATGCTGTGGATCTTCTTCTTCGCCGAGTCCACCGCGCCAGGTGGCCTGCTGGGGCCGACCCGCTAGTGAGCGGCGCCGACCGCATCGCGCCGCAGCCCTGGATGGTCGACGCGTCGACCACGCGCCTGCTGTCGGCGCTGAGGGCGGCCGGCATCGGCGCGCGCTTCGTCGGCGGCTGCGTGCGCAACGCGCTGCTGGGCCTGGCGCCCGGCGACCTCGATATCGCCGTCGACAAGCCGCCCGCGGATGTCACGCGCGCGCTCCAGACGGCCGGCATCAAGGTCGCGCCGACCGGCATCGCGCACGGCACGGTCACGGCGATCGTCGACAAGCGTCCCTTCGAGCTCACGACCCTGCGCCGCGACGTCGAGACCGACGGACGCCGAGCCGTCGTCGCCTTCACCGACGATTGGCGCGCCGACGCCGCGCGACGCGACTTCACGATCAACGCGATGTCCTGCGACGCGTCGGGCGTGCTGTGGGACTATTTCGGCGGGCAGGCCGATCTCGCAGAGCGGCGCGTGCGCTTCGTCGGCGATCCCGACACGCGGATCACCGAGGACGTGCTGCGGGTGATGCGCTTCTTCCGCTTCCAAGCCTGGTACGGGCGGCCGCCGCTCGACCCCGACGGCCTCGCCGCCTGTCGCCGCCACGCCGGCAAGCTCAGCGGTCTGTCGGCCGAGCGCGTGCGCGCCGAGCTGCTGAAGCTGCTCGACGCTCCCGATCCAGTCGACGTCGTCGAGGCGATGGCCATCAGCGGCGTGTTCGATCACTGGCTGCCGCGATACCAGGGCACCGCGCGCCTGCGCGATCTGATCGCCAGCGAGCGCGTGGTCGGCGAGGGCGACGGATTGCGCCGCCTCGTCACCTTGCTCGATCCGACGACCGATGCCGCGGCCTTCGCCAAGCGCCTGAAGTTCTCGACGCAGCAAAGCGTGCGCCTCGAGGTGATGCTGGCGGCCGAACCCGTCATCGACGCGACCGACGAGAAGGCCGTGCGCCAGCAGGTCTACCGGCTGGGCGGCGCGCTCTACATCGACCGGCTGCTGCCGCGCCGCGGCGCCGCCAACGACGAGCAGCTGCGCGCCGCGCATCGCCTCGCCCGCGATTGGCGGGTGCCGGAGCTGCCGATTCGCGGCGCCGATGTGATCCGCGCCGGGGTCAAAAGGGGCCCCGATGTCGGCGCGCTGATCGAGGCGGTGGAGACCTGGTGGATCGCGCGCGATTTCGCGCCCGATCGCGACGCCTGCCTCGCCGAGCTTGCGCGGCTGATCGCGGCGCGATGATCCGGCCCGGCCTGATCTTCACGCTGTGGCTGGCGCAGGCGGTGGCGCTGCTCGCCAACCACGCGCTGGGCGACACGCTGATCGCCGCGCTGCTGGGCCCGCGCCTGGCGCTCACCTACAAGACGCTGATCCCGTTACCCTACATCGCGCTGCTGGCGCTGATCCATGCACGCCGCTCGCGCGGGCCGCAGGCTCTGGCCGCCGGCATCGTCGCCGGCGTGCTGTGGGCGAGCTCGACTGTCCTGCTCGACGCCGCCTATGGCCGGCTGACCTTCAGCGAGAGCGCGTCAAGCCTGCTCGATCGCTATCGGCTCTTCGAAGGCCCGATCTGGGTGATCCTGCCCTTGACGCAGCTGCTGCTGCCGCCCCTGCTCGCCTGGCGCCTTACCAGTAGACCTCCGGCGGCAGCGACATGAGGATCGCCTCGACATTGCCGCCAGTCATCAGGCCGAACTTGGTGCCGCGGTCGTAGAGCAGGTTGAACTCCACGTAGCGACCGCGCCGGCGCAGCTGGTGCTCGCGCTCCGCCGCCGTCCACGGCTCATTCATGTGCGTGCGCACGATCCTTGGATAGATATCGAGGAAGGCCTCGCCGACCGCGCGGGTGAAGGCGAAGTCGCGATCGCGATCGGCGCTGTCGAGATAGTCGTAGAAGATGCCGCCGACGCCGCGCGGCTCCTCGCGGTGCGGCAGATAGAAGTACTCGTCGCACCAGCGCTTGTAGCGCTCGTAGTAGGCCGGGTCGAAGCGATCGCAGGCGGCGCGCAAGGCGCCGTGGAAGGCCTGCGTGTCCTGTTCGTTGGGCGTCATCGGCGTCAGATCGGCGCCACCGCCGAACCAGGCGCGGGTGGTGGCGATGAAGCGCGTGTTCATGTGCACCGCCGGCACGCGCGGCGAGCGCATATGCGCGACCAGCGAGATACCGGACGCCCAAAAGCGCGGGTCTTTGCTGGCGCCGGGAATCTGCTGGCGAAAGTCGGGCGAGAACTCGCCATGCACGGTCGAGACGTTGACGCCGACCTTCTCGAAGACGCGCCCGCGCATGACGGACATCACGCCGCCACCGCGATCGGCCTCGCCCGCTTCCGTGGCGCGTTGCCAGGCCTTTCGCTCGAAACGGCCGGCCGGCAGTTCGCGATGCGTGCCGGCGAGATCGTCCTCAATTCTCTCGAAGGCGGCGCAGATGCGGTCGCGCAGCCCCTCGAACCAGGCGCGCGCCGCAGTCTTTCGGTCTTCGATATCGTCGCCGAGCGGTGAGGGCGTGGCCGAGGGCGCGCGTTCGTGCTGATGGGTCGCGGTTGTCATGGTGTCTTGGGAAAACCGTCGGTCTGACGCAGGGCTTCGCCCAATACCACGGCGGCCGCGAGCGCGACATTGAGTGAGCGCAAACCGGCGGCCATCGGCACGCGGATTCGCGCGTCAGCCGCGTCGTGGACCTCCGGCGGAACCCCGCCGCCTTCCTGGCCGACCATCAGCGTGTCGTCGGGCCGGAAGGCGAAGGCGGTGTGCGCGATCTCAGCCCGCGTGGTCAGCAGCACCAGCCGACCCCGCCATCCGTCACGCACGAACGCCGCCCAGGAGCTGTGCCGACGCAGGTCGACGCGGTCGAGGTAGTCCATGCCGGCGCGACGAAAGCGCCGCTCGTCGAAGGCGAAGCCACAGGGCTCGACGACATCGACCTCGACGCCGAGGCAGGCGGCGAGCCGCAGCATCGTGCCGGCGTTCTGGGCGATATCGGGCTGGAACAGGGCGAGGCGCATCGCAGGTCGAAAGAGGAAGGCTCGCGACGGCGCCGCAGCGACAACGCGCGCATTGGCCCGACCGCTCGCGACCTCCTATCCTCGCGACGCAGGATGATTTGTGCGTCATCCTGTCACAGAGAATGGAAGCCGCGCGCCGGAACGGGCATTAAAGCCTTGAACGGCTAGGGGCTTTCCGCTTCATTGTGCCGCGTTTTCCGGGCGAGTCGATCGTCCGTCTCTGGGGGCGTTTTCGATGGCGACATCCAACAAGACCGCGTCGCTCGGCGGGCACGCCGGGCACGGTGACGCCGTGACGCGTCGCGACTTTCTCTATGTCGCCACGGCGGCGACAGGCGCGGTCGGCGCGGCCGCCGCGACTTGGCCGCTGATCAACAACTTGAACCCGGCCGCCGACACCTTGGCGCTGGCCTCGATCGAGCTGTCGCTCAAGGGCATCGAGGTCGGCCAGAGCATCACCGTGAAGTGGCGCGGCAAGCCGGTGTTCGTGCGCCGCCGCTCACCGGAGGAAATCGCCAAGGCGCAGGCCGACGACAAGGCGGCATTGCCCGATCCCGAGACCGACGCCAAGCGCGTCAAAAAGGACAAGGCGGAGTGGCTTGTGCTGATCGGCGTGTGCACCCATCTCGGCTGTGTGCCGAGCGGCCAGCAGGTTGGCTCGGAACGCGGCGAGTTCGGCGGCTGGTTCTGCCCCTGCCACGGCTCGCACTACGACACGTCGGGACGTATCCGCAAGGGACCCGCGCCCAAGAACCTCGAGGTGCCAGACTACAGCTTCCTCGACGGCGACGTCCTGAAGATCGGCTGAGTGGAGAGGAAGAACAGTCATGGCCTCGACCCAGGGCGGCCCCCCGGCATTCAACAACGCAGTCGTCCGCTGGATCGACAAGCGGCTGCCGATCTTCACCTTCATGCACCACGAATACGGTGTCTTCCCGACGCCGCGTAACTTCAATTACTGGTGGAGCTTCGGCGGCATCGCGATGGTCATGCTGATCATCATGATCGTCACCGGCATCGTGCTGGCGATGAACTACACGCCGCATATCGACTTCGCGCACGACTCGGTACAGCGCATCCATCGCGACGTGAACCACGGCTGGCTGGTGCAGTACCTGCACATGAACGGCGCGTCGTTCTTCTTCATTGCCGTTTTCATCCACATCTTCCGCGGTCTCTACTACGGCTCCTACAAGAACCCGCGCGAACTGCTTTGGATCCTGGGCGTCACCATCCTGCTGCTGATGATGGCCACCGCGTTCATGGGCTACGTACTGCCATGGGGCCAGATGAGCTTCTGGGGCGCCACCGTCATCACCAACCTGTTCTCGGCCATCCCGGTGATCGGTCCGGACATCGTCACCTTCCTGTGGGGCGGCTTCTCGGTCGACAATCCGACGCTCAACCGCTTCTTTTCGCTGCACTTCGTGTTGCCCTTCGTCATCGTCGGCGTGGTCGTGCTGCACGTGGCGGCGATGCACGTAGCCGGCTCCAACAATCCGTTGGGCATCGATCCCAAGGGTCCGCAGGACACGCTGCCGTTCAGCCCCTACTACGTCACCAAGGACGGCTTCTCGCTGCTCGCATTCCTGACCATCTTCGCGATCTTCGTGTTCTTCGCGCCGGATTTCTTCGGCGAGCCGGACAACTACATTAAGGCCAACCCGCTGGTAACGCCGCCGCACATCGTGCCGGAATGGTACTTCCTGCCGTTCTACGCCATCCTGCGCGCGGTGCCCGACAAGCTGGGCGGCGTGTTGGCGATGTTCGGCGCGATTGCCGTGCTTTACATCCTGCCCTGGCTCGACACTGCCCGCGTGCGCTCGGCGCGCTTCCGGCCCATCTATAAGTGGTTCTTCTGGGTGCTGGTGCTCGACTGCTTCATCCTCGGCTATTGCGGCGCCAACCCGCCGGAAGGCTACTTTGTGCCGCTGTCCCAAGTGGCGACGCTGTACTACTTCTTCCACTTCCTGATCCTGCTGCCCGTGCTCGGCAAGCTGGAGAGGCCGTTGCCATTGCCCAACAGCATCGCCGAATCGGTGCTGAAGAAGAGCGCGATTTAGGGGGCCGACCGATGCGTAAGCTTCTCGCCGCGGCGGCCGTGGCCCTCGCCGCGCTCAGCGCCCCGGCCTTCGCCGAAGGCCCGAAGGTCAAGCTGCTCGACGTCAAGTTCAGCTTCGAGGGCCCGTTCGGCACCTACGACTACAAGGCCGTGCAGCGCGGTTTCCAGGTCTACAAGGAGGTCTGCGCGGCGTGTCATTCGCTGTCGCTGGTCGCCTATCGCAACCTCAGGGACATCGGCCTCTCCGAAGCGGCGGTAAAGGCGATCGCTGCGGAGGTGCAGATCCGCGATCTCAACGACGCCGGCGAAATGGCCGAGCGGCCCGGCCGGCCGGCCGACAGGTTCCGCGCGCCCTTCGCCAACGAGGCCGCGGCGCGCGCCGCCAACAACGGCGCCTATCCGCCCGACCTCAGCCTGATGGTCAAGGCGCGGCTCGACGGCGCGCGCTATCTCTACTCGCTGATGCTGGGCTACGAGGACTACGCCAAGCTGACCGACGCACAAAAGAAGGAGCTGAAGCTGGCGGCCGACTTCAAGCTGCAGCCCAACATGCAGTTCAATAAGTACTTCCCGGGCTTCCAGATCGCCATGGTGAAGCCGCTCAACGACGGCCAGATCGCCTACAACGAGGAAGCTACCACGGCCGGCATCAAGAACGACCTGCCGCAGCTCGCCAAGGACCTCACGCACTTCCTCGCCTGGGCCTCGGAGCCCAAGATGGAGGAGCGCAAGAGGACCGGCGTGAAGGCGGTGATCTTCCTGCTGATCCTCTCCGGCCTGTTCTACGCCGTGAAGCGCAAGGTCTGGGCCGACGTGCACTGAGCGTAGTCGCAAGCGTTCAATTGCAAAGGCCGCCCAAGTGGGCGGCCTTTCTTCTTGGGACTGCCGAGTCTCGCCGGTCTTCTTATGCCATCGAGCATTGCTCCTCCTACGGCTACACCGTTTGGAAACAAGACCGGCGCCTGTCGGGCTATTGCCAACCCAAGTGCATTCGCATTCGCGCGTAAAGTCATGACGATCGCCAGAATACGGAAGCGCTGGTTGTCGAGCAGCATGTCGCTGACGAAGTCCACCGACCAGCGCCAGTTGACGCCCTGCGGCAGGATCGTCGGAGCCCGTGCGCCCAACGCCCGCTTGCGCTCGCCGCAGTGGCGCACCTGCAACTGGTCCTCGCCGTATGGCAGGCGCAGCTCTTCATGGTTCACAGCCACGCCCCGCGCCACTGCAGCGAGCAAGCGAGCGACACGAGAGCGCTTGGCGTGTGGTAATCAAAGAACGCCCAAAACGATCTACTCTTTAGTGCGCGCGATAATCGACAAGTCAGGCGGTACCGCGGTTCACGATCGAACCTGCCGCAATAAGCTCCATGAGTAGCGACATCATCGCTTGACTGGAGCAGGAGAACGGATCGAACGTGACACTCTCGGAGTACTTCAACAATACGCCAGCGTTGATGCTCTCGACATTGACACTGCCCATCGTCCAGTTGCCGAACTGCCGCTCGGCGATCTCCTCGAACGACAGAATGGTTACCTTCTGGTGCCGCTCGTCACGATAAATCGATCTGAGCAGGACCGAGATTGGCTCTCGCCCCCCTTCGACCACTTGGACAAAGCTATCGTGAGTGTAGCAAAGCAAGCCTGTGATGCCGAGCTTGGGATTGTTCTTCCGCGACTGTTCGAGAATTCCGTCTAACGCAGATGCTGCGAGCGGCGTTGAAATTCGACTGGCGTAGAGGCAGCGGACGAGCATTTGCATCTCACTTGTTTATGGTGACGAGCGAAAGGAATTCACGCCGCAGCGCAGGATCCTTGAGGAACGATCCGCGCATGACGCTGTTGACCATCTTGGTGGAGGTGTCTTTCACGCCGCGCCATTGCATACAGAAATGGTCCGCTTCCATAACGACCGCAAGGCCATCGGGCTTGACCATGTCCATCAGCAGTTCGGCCATCTGCGTGATGGCCTCCTCTTGGATTTGTGGTCGAGTCATCAACCATTCTGCAAGGCGGGCATACTTCGACAACCCGATCAGGTTGGAATGCTGATTGGGCATCACGCCGATCCACAGGCGGCCCATGATGGGGCAGAAGTGATGACTACAGGCGCTCCGCACTGTAACGGGGCCAACGATCATCAACTCGTTGAGGCTAGCGACGTTCGGAAACTCGGTCACCGGCGGCGCCGCGTGGTAGCGCCCGCGGAATACCTCGTTGAGGTACATCTTGGCGACGCGCCGCGCCGTGCCTTGTGTGTTGTGATCGTTCTCGATGTCGATGACCAGCCCTTCCAGGACCGATTTCATTTTGTCCGTTACCTCATCGAGCAGGAGGTCGAGCTCACCGGGCTCTATGAAGTCCGCGATGTTGTCGTTGGCGTTGAAGCGCCGCTTTGCCCGAACCAAGCGATCCCGAATGCGCGCCGAAATCGCCGATCCTTCCGTCGCGGCGTTGTCATCACCTGAGCTGTCCATCTCGCTACATTCCTTGGCAAAAGGGCTGCTAGTCCGACCTACGCGGTCATCTACGCCGCATCTCATCCCAACGCATAGTCATGATGTCTCCCACAGAGAGGTGGCGCAATGATAGCGGTCAGTCTATGGCTCAGGCGGCCAACTGATAGCCGCGTCAAATAATGTGGCGGCTCACCAGGGGGTTCAGCCAGCGGCGCCACGGTCCCGTCAGGACAATCGGCGTCTCGACTATGATGAGAGCGATGCACGGCTCACCGGGATCGGCGATCGGTTCATGCCGCTCTGCACCTGGCCCGACGGCAAAGTCGCCTACGCCATAACTGCCGGTCGCGTCGGTGTAACCGCCCTGCAGGCAAACTGTGTACTCGTACCCTGAATGCTTGTGCTCCGGCAGGCTGTGGCCCGGTTCCAGTCTCACCAACGACGCGCGATAGGCATCGCCGGGGACCTCGAGACGAATTTCGTCAAACTTGCCCAGGATGCGGCGCCAGCCGCTACCCGGCCTGATGTACGAGGCAAGCGGCGTCGGAGCCCACTCGAAGCCTGGACGCCGCGCAGACGGCAGAGCCGGCGGCTCGCATGCGACCGAGTCCAGCCGGGCCATCGCCCGCTCCAGGCCGCAATCGTCCGGCAACGCAGCGCACTCGTTCTCGAGCAGCGCGCCGCCGACGGCATCCAATAGTTCAACGGTCCGGCGGGCTTCGGGCACGAGCGCCAAATGAACTGCCACGGCTAGCGAAGGGGCGTGAGAAAGCGCGCCCGAGGAATAGTCCAACAGAAGTTCTTCGGGGGCCAAATGGCGACTCACGACTGTTCCTTCTTCAACGCGTCCCGCAGCCGCCCGAGAGCCAAACGAATGCGGGATTTTACCGTTCCCAGAGGCAACTGCAGTTCAGCCGCGATGACCGAATGCGACTTGTCCTCAAAAAAGGCCTTCCGAATCACCGACAGTTGATCTTCGGAGAGCCCCTCCAGCAGGTGATGTGCCCTGTCGTACGTTTGTCCTGCCAGGATGGATTTGTCGGCATTCTCGCTCTCCGGCGCGTAGACCATCAGCCAGTCCTCGGCGTCGACCGGCCGGGCTGCCCGACGCAGAAGATCGATCCTTTTGTTGCGCGCGATGGTGAAGATCCAGGTGGCCGCCGAGGCACGGGCGCGGTCGAAGGTGGCGGCTTTCCGCCACACTATCATCAGGGCCTCCTGAGCCACTTCCTGTGCGGCCTCCGCATCGGCGCCGCCGCGCATGATGAAGCCTTTCACTCGGGGAGCGAAATGGCGGAACAGGCTGGCGAAAGCCGCGCGATCCTGGCGAGCCGCGATGGCCTCGATCAGCTCGGCTGACTCTTGGGCCGACAACATCGGGGCAGCCTATCCCGGCCGGATGTAGGGAATGCATATGAATCGGGCGGCACGCGCGATGCTTCAATACGCGGCGCGGCCCCGACACCGTGCCGCACTGCTCAACTGCCCCAGCATCTCTCGTGATCATGAGAAGCGAGCGCGCCTCGCGAAGCAAATGAAGCTCCCAGCGATCGAGGCGTTAGCAAACCAGCACAGGCGTCTTTTCGAGGTGGGTTCGATCCTCGACCTGCCGAACCAGGAAGTCCGCAACATTCAGACGAGAGATCATCCCGTTCCTCCACTCCGAAGCCCGGTCGAGGATCTTGTACCGTCCGGTCCGCCTTCCGTTTGTCAGGAATCCAGGCCTTGCAATTGTCCATTCCAGCGAACTGTCCTTGATCAGTTGTTCTTGTAAGGACTTGTCGGCGTAGGCCCGGCCAAACAAAATCTGAAATGGTCGGCGCTGGAGGTAGCTAATGCTGGCCTGGCTGTCGCCAGCCACGAAACCGGTGATGCAGATCAGCCGCTTCACGGGCTTAGCCTCCATGGCTTTCACCAGGACACGGGTCGCGTTAGAAAACAGGCTAACCGGCCGGAAAAGATCCAGCAGTGACGATAAGCCCAGCACCTGGATGACAACGTCCATTCCCTCGAGCGCGGCGTCTATGTTGTGCCTATTCAGTGCGTCGCCGCGAATTTTCTCCAAGCGTGGGTGGGACATTTCACTCTCTGCCACCGAGCGGGAGAACGCACGCACTTGATGCCCGGCCGCCAGCAATTGGTGTGTCGTTTCCAGTCCGATGCCTTTGCTGGCACCAATGATCAAGACACTCGCCATTCAGACACTCCTCGGAAGCACGCGGGCTTCACCCGCAACGGCCGTCCGAGCAGCAAGTGTGTATTGAGCCGGACTAATCAATCGGGCCTTGATGCTGCCCCACTAAGTCCTTCGCAGCACGACAAAGGAATTTGTGTCGAATGCTCAGCGGCCCGGTGATCTGGAGAGCGACGCCGAGCGTAAACTGGCGTCTGCAACAAGCTCAGGATCCACACAATGCTGCGCAAAACTTTCCTCAGTCTCGCCGCCGGCGCGCTGGTCTCGGTCATGTCCGTCACCGCCCAAGCGGCAGACATCGTCGATACAGCGGTGAAAGCGGGCCAGTTCAAAACTCTCGCAGCCGCGCTGACCGCGGCCGATCTTGTCGCTGTTCTGAAGGGCCCCGGCCCATTCACGGTATTTGCGCCGACGGATGAGGCTTTCAAGAAGCTTCCCCCTGGAACGGTCGAGAACCTCCTGAAGCCCGAGAACAAGGCACAGTTGGTGAAAATCCTGACCTATCACGTGGTGCCCGGGAAGGTCATGAGTTCGGCGCTTGCCGGCAAGAAGACCGACGCCAAGACAGTCGAGGGCGGTATGGTCATGGTCGATGCCACGTCGGGCGGCGTGAACGTCAATGGCGCCAAGGTCTTGTCCGCTGACGTGGCGGCCGACAATGGCGTGATCCATGTGATCGATACCGTCCTGATGCCGAAGTAACCTCACCCGCTGAGCAGTGACGCTCTGAGAGTAGCGCGGTTGTCAGCGTGGACGAGGATCCCCGGTAGACGTGGTGAAATACTCCTAGCGGCGATCGAGTCGCAACTCGGGCTATCTTGTGCAAATTTGTTGCGCGAGATTCGTCTATCACAGCAGCCTTCGACGAAGACGCCCTTCGGGGCGTCTTTTCTACTTGTAAAGCTCCCGCTCTACGAGCCGTGGCCTCTCATATGGCCGCCGGCGGCCCCGTTTAATGTTGCCGCGTCCTTCGGCACCGCAGTGTTCGACATCTGCTCGACCAGCAGCTTCCTCAGGCGTCGCGCATCCGAAACCTCGGGGCCTCCGTGCAACATCTTCCGCTTATGCAACGTCGCGCTGCTGATCCCATACCGACGGCACGACTCCGTCTTTTCATCCCTGGATTCTTGCTCCCGCAAGACCTGGATTATCTGCTCTGCCGTGTATGGCGATCGCTTTTTCGTCCGTCTCCCACCGACGGACTTTCGTCACATCTGGATGACATTCAGGGGCTCATGTCATCGCGAAACCGCTGGCTGCTGTTCGCCCAAAGTCGTTAGGCGCCGGTTCGCGAACGACTCGCGTTCTTTCAGCAATTGCGGATGCAGTCTCCTGAAGACCTGCCGTCTGTAAATCCGTGAGGATCGGGTTCGCGCCGTCACATCCGATGCCCCGGCCACAACGTACTCTTTTCACTAGCATGGGAGGCGCGGGTTGGGCGACGATGGCAGAGCACGGCGCTCGGTGAGTGCATCGCCTGTCGACGGTGAAACCCAACCTTTTCATCGGGTGATCTGCTCTGCCGGACATCCGAGATAACAAGGCGATGAGCCTCATCTGCGCAGCGCAGAGGCGTTTATCGATGCCATTGCGAGTGAAAACCTCTAGGGGCGGTGGGAATCGATTACCCGGGTTCATATCATTGTGACGCCCCAGAATCCAAGGAGCCGCCATCGTGGCCAAGGCTATATCCAATTTCGCTCTGATCCTTGCCGCGCTTTGCATGCTTGGGGCGCTCGGATCTGTTTTCGTCGGAATGATCCGTGCCGGGCACGGCGGTGTCGACGGCCTACGGCGCGGCAACCAGATGATGTGGTGGCGCGTACGACTTCAGGTCCTCGCAGTCGGGCTGGCTGCAGTCTGGTACTTCCTGAAAGGCGCCTGAAAGCCGTTGTATGGCAGGAAGACTTGTATGGTGGCCGTGTTGATACCCGCGGCCAAACGGCGGGTCTTGAACCTCGCTGCTTTCGGCGACGATCACGACGCCGGGGTACGACTTGCCCCCGGTTCAAGACATTCGACCGCCGCCGATCTCATATTGTCGCAGGCTGATCCGACAAACGCCGCTTGTCGTAGTCCTGATATCGAACATTCATAGGGAGAGTAGCTATGTGGTCAATCTATCGCGCTGTGATGGACTCGAACGTAAACCCGCTGAGAAACCTGCCCGCCGCGCAGAGGTTCCAGGTGATGGCCATGCTGGGCACCATGTGGACCACCGTGTTCTGCGCTGGAGCTGGCGCCTGGCTGTGGTACGGCGAACTCATGGTTTTCCACCTTCTGGTCGCGTGTGGATTTCTTCTGACAGGCTTCACCTTCTCGAAAGCGCAGCAGCAGTCTCCAGCCACGTACCGCGATTACAAGGCCAACGATGGCACCGCGCGCTACGATGATGTCTGGGGTGGCTAACAGCTTCGCGAAGTCAACGCTGGATACCTTCCAATAGCTTGCCTTGAGGTTAGAAGAAACCTCGATACGGATCACCGGAGTTAATCATGGATGCCCTTAGCGTCGGCCAGTACACGCTGGTAGCAAACGCGTTCTCGTTTGGCATTGCCACCTTCGCGGCGGCCACTCTGTTCTTCTGGCTCGGCCGATCCCAAGTATCGCTTCAGTACAAAACCGCTGTGACGATCACCGGTCTCGTGACGTTCATCGCTCTTTACCACTATTGGCGAATTTTCAATAGTTGGGATGCCGCCTATGACGTCTCTAAGGGCGTTATCACAGCAACCGGCGTAGTCTTCAACCAATCCTACCGCTACGTCGATTGGCTGCTGACGGTTCCGCTGCTTCTCATCGAACTGATCTTGGTGATGCGGCTCTCGCAAACAGAAACGGTGTCGCGCTCGGTTAGCCTTGGCGGTGCCGCAGCTCTGATGATTGCGCTCGGCTACCCAGGCGAAGTGTCAGGCGGAATCGATAGCACGCGGCTTATTTGGGGCGCGCTGTCGATGATCCCGTTTGTGTACATTGTCTACACACTGTACACGAGTCTTGAGCAATCGATCTCTCGGCAATCATCCGAAGTCCGCGGCCTGATTCGACTTGCGCGGAACCTGACGGTGTTGTCGTGGTGCTTCTACCCGGTGGTCTATTTCGCCCCGTTTGTGCTTGCGCTGGGTGGCGGTACGGCGACGGCAGCCATTGAGGTCGGGTACACGATCGCGGACATCGTCGCGAAGGCAGTCTTTGGTGTCGTGATCTTTATGATCGCCATTAGAAAGTCTGAGCTGGACGGCGTTAAGGCGTGAATACCAGTCCCGGAGCGTTTTCGCCATGGGACCTACGTTCGGGCTGGAGCGAAGCGCAGCTTCTGGCAGCGCTTCGCTCCTTCTACTTGTTCGCGGCTCGTCGATTGATGGCGATAGTACGATCAAGCGTGTCAGAGACGCAGGGCGTCTCGCCGTCGCTTCGAATGAAACGGTGACGTTGCAACTTGATCTTCAGGCCGCAGCCGTGAGGCCTCTTGGCACCGGTGTCGCCGTCGACCGGAGCCTCGGTTGCATAGATGTCCGCCGGGTGCTCGACACGCGTCTACTCGACGCTGGGCGCGTGGCACTTTCGACGTTGTTGCAGTCGTTGTTGGAACGTGAACTCGCGCTCGACGGTCCGACAGACGCGGGCGTAGCCGAGGTCATGGGCGATATGCTCTGTGGCGCGAGGGGGTTCGACATTGCCCGTACCCGATCGCTGTCCGCGCAACGCGCTGGTTGAAATGGTCCGCTTTGCGCCAGCCCCGTTCAACCTAAACGCCCCGGCCGCAGGCGTCGATGGCCTGTTAGTCGAACGCGGCTGGGTCGGGGCATCGTGCGTGCGCGAAGAACACGCGATGCTGCCGCTGAACCAGCCCGATCCATCCTCGGACGAGTTGATAGCGGACGTTGTCCGTGCCGGAACGTCCGGACGCACATTGCGGGCGGACTCGGGCTACGGTGTCCTGCGATTGCCGGCCAGGGCCGACGGCTGCGCCGACGCTACCGTGCGCGAGTATGAGCCTCAGGGCCACCTGCGCGAGCCGTACCTGCGTCGATGGCTGGACGGGATTTTCCTGCGCGCGCCGGCCACGCAACCCGAACGCGTATTCGGCTACTTTCAGCGTCTCACCGAGGCGGGCCCCCCGATCAGACTGCTGCCATTCCTGTCAGACTTTGGTCGATGCCGCGATGTCGTCCAGGTGATGGCGGCGCTGCCGCCGGTGGCGTTCCTGCGCGCGGCCGCGATGCAGCTTGCCGCCGGGAGGGCTTCGTGAGTTTGGATACCTCAAGAGGTGGCGGGACGGAGACGCTCGTGTTCCTAGCCATCGCCGCACTCGCAGTAGTGCTCGTCATCACCGGGCCGACAGTCGACGATCACCGAATCGCCGTGCTGCTTGCTGCGGCGGTCGTGATTGGCGGGCTGCCGCACGGCGCGCTCGACCCATGGATCGCATGGCGCGCAGCGCTCTGGCGCACGTGGCGCGGCGCCGTGGTGTTCCATGTTGTGTATATCGCCGCCGCCGCGTCCGTCGTCGTCGGCTGGCTGGCAGCGCCCGCTGCCGGCCTTGCGTTGTTCCTCGCTGTGTCGGCCTGGCACTTCGCTGGCGACTGGCCCTTGCCCTCAGTCCTCCGCCCGTTGGTCGGAACCGCGCTACTAGCGTTTCCAGCGTGGCACTGGCCCGTAGAGGTCGAACACTTGCTCACCCTTCTTGGCGGCGAGGGCGGGAAGACGCTTGCTGGCGTACTCGGTGACGCCGGTCCCGCCCTTACTCTGGTGGCGCTGTTGGCTGCGGCCGGTCTCGCCATTCGCAAGGCCACGCTGGCAGCCCTCGAATTGACGACGCTGGCGACGCTGGGGACGCTTCTGCCACCACTTGCCTATTTCGTCGTTTACTTCTGCTTCCTGCATAGCCCAAGACACCTGCGGCAAGCCGCCGCCGGCGCCAACGCACATACTAGGCGCCGCTTGCTCGCCGTTATTGCCCTATACACGGCCCTCGCCTTGTTTTGCTTCGCGTCGGCCTCGCCGTGGTTGGCCGACATCGCCAGCCCGCGCTGGGACGACGACCTCGTGCGCATCGTCTTCATTGCGCTTGCGGCGCTGACCGTGCCGCACATGTGCGTTATGGCGCTGGCCGCCAGGCGGTCGGTTCGGCCTGCATGAGCCAGATCTCAGCATGCATGCTCCATTGGGGTAGACCATTCGTATCCAGATGGCGGAGAAGGGGCTGACCGCGGTGATCCGGGTGGCCTATATCCAGAACGTCTAGACCCGATCGGTCGACGAGCTTGCTAGGCCATCGGTACGAGCGGCATCTGCAAGAGCCAAGTATCGAAGCCTTGGGAGGAGATTGACGAGAGGGTAAACGCCTTACTCGACGGGCCGAGCGAGGCTGACTTGCCCTATCTGCGGATCGACGCGACCTACGTGAAGGTCAGCTGGGCCGGCCACATCATCTCGGTTGCCATCGGCGTTACCAGCAACGGCCGACGCAAAGTGCTCAGCATGGACACCGGCCCGTCAGCGAGGCCCCCGCTTTATCACCCTGGACTCATCGCGCCCATCAGCGATGATCCCATCATTGGGCTGTGGCCGTGGCCGCCTGAGCGATCCAGCCCCGGCCCGGCTCTGTCTTGCTGACCTTCTGGCAGCTAGTCTCGGGCTCGGGACACGATCCTGGCCTGTCGGGTGCTTCTGAGGTCGGAAAACTCACCTGATGCGCGGCCGGGACTCCGAGGTACCGTCAAAGGCGAAACACACTCAATCAGTCGACGTATGAGAAATAGGTAGAAGGTCAGGTCTGCCATCGTCATCGCCTCGACCCGCCTGGGCCGCGCGCGGCCTACTTGCTGTAAACCGCTGTTCGATACTAAGTCGTTTACGGCAGTATGGTCGCCAAGGGGGGCGATCCTTGCTGACTGGTGGCGGGACCGGCGCCCGGGCGCGGCGTGCGGGGGGGGGCTTTGCCGGCTTGGTCGCGGCGATCGGTAACGACAGCCTCGTTTCGGGCAGAGAACGCAAAAGTTTCCGCTTTGCGATGACTGTTTAGCTGCCTCGGTTATCGATTGGCAGAATCTTATCAAGAAATGCTTCCGCCTCGCCAAGGTACCTCTTCTTCTCTGCAGCAGACCATTTCGAGAGCGTGCGGTAGGGCATCGCCATTCGCGGATTCATTTTCAGGCGATCCTCGTTGCGAATGAGAAATGCCCAGTAGAGGTAGTTGAATGGGCAGGCTCGTGGCCCTGTCTTGAGAGCAACGCTGTAAGAGCAGCCCGCACAGAAATCGGACATACGATTGATGTAGGCGCCTGAAGCCGCATAGGGTTTGGACGCCATTCGGCCTCCATCCGCAAAGACAGCCATACCCAACGTATTGGGCATCTCAACCCATTCGACAGCGTCGGCATATACGGCGAGGTACCAGCGTTCGATCTCGCGCGGCGCGATGCCCGCAAGCAGCGCGAAGTTTCCTGTGATCATCAGCCGCTGGATATGGTGCGAGTAGGCATACTTCCGGGTACTGGTGATCGCCTCGCGCAGGCACCGCATGTCGGTCTCGCCGGTCCAGTAGAAATCCGGTAGGGGCCTGTGGGCCTCCAAGGCATTGGAATCGGCGTAACCCGGCATCATCTCCCAGTAGATGCCACGAACATACTCCCGCCAGCCCAAGATCTGACGGACAAAACCTTCAACGGCATTGATCGGCGCACGACCCGCGCGCCAAGCCTTTTCGGCCGCAGCGCAGACTTCTCGCGGCGACAACAGGCCGAGGTTGAGAGCCGGCGCCAGCAGGGAATGATAAAGAAAAGGAGCACCCTCCTTCATTGCATCCTGGTAGTCGCCGAACCAAGGCAGTCCATTCACCAGGAAATCGTCCAAGGCCTTCAAGGCCTGGGAGCGGGTTACGGGCCAGTCGAATGTCTCGGCGTTGCCAATGTGCGCGCCAAAGCGATCAGCCACGAGTTCCGCGACCTGACGGGTTGTATGATCCGGAGCGTAGCGCCGCCGGGATGGCAGCGGCGTTCCGTCGGGCAGTCTCTTGCGGTTTTCCGTGTCGAAGTTCCACGCCCCGCCAGCCGGCTGATCACCGTCCATCAGGATGTCGTGCTCCCGACGCATCTCGCGGTAGAAATGCTCCATTCGCCAACTGCGACGGCCATCGGCCCAGGCGCGGAACCTCGCCCTGGTCGAGAAGAAACGACTATCCGTACGCAGCTCGACTGGCAGGCCGAAACGGTTTGACCAGCCCTCGGCCATGGCGAGCACTCGCCATTCGCCTGGCTCGGTCAGAACCAGGCGCTGGGGTCGATGTCGGGCCAGAGCGCGCCCGAGCTCCGAAGTGAGGGTACCGGTGTTGGCGCGATCGTCGAGCCGGACATAGTCGACGTTGATTCCCGACTGACGAAGTTCCTCGGCGAAGTGCCGCATGGCGCTCAGAAACAGAACGATTTTCTGCTGATGATGCGGAACGTAGCGGCACTCGTCTTCAACCTCGAGCATCAGTACAACGTCGTTCGCCCGATCGATACCGGTGAGAGCCGCTACACCAGTCGACAGCTGATCGCCAAGCACTAGGCGTAAAGTCTTCATAGCCGCTTCGCCGGCAGGGCGCTCCTCGCGGAGCGATATTCGCCGCCGCAGCGTTTAGAGCAGTACCTGACCTCGGCCCAGTTGCTCGCCCATTTTCTCCGCCACGCAAAGGGGCGACCACAAGCCGGGCAAAGCTTGGTTGGCAGATCGCTCTTGCGACGCATCTTGCCCATGGCTCACCAAGGTACCGACGTACCGCGCCAGTCGAAGAAACAGCCGCTATCTTCGACCTTCAGCGCGGCAATTACCCTCAGTAGGTGCTTCGCCGCATCGTTGGGGCTTTGGGGCGATTTCCCTTGACCCACGAACGGAGCGGAGAGTCGCGTCGCGACAGTCCCCGGATGAAGAGCCACGCAAATGGCCTCCGGATGCTTGCGTGCAAACTCGATCGCGGCGGTGCGTATCAACTGGTTCAATGCGGCCTTGGAAGCGCGGTAGCCGTACCAGCCACCTAGCCTGTTGTCGCCGATACTGCCGACCCGCGCCGAAAGGGTGGCGAACACAGCGCGACCCTGCCGAGGCATCAAGGGGAGAAAGTGCTTCATCAACAAAGCAGGACCGATGGCATTGACCGCGAACAATCGGGAAAGAAAAGCGGGATCAAGGTCGCGTAGGCTCCTCTCAGGGCGCCGGCCCGCATCATGGAGAATGCCAGCTGCGTTGATGACAAGCCGTACGTCGCCTCTTGGAAGCCGGCTGGCCACCCGAGCGATGCTTGCTTCGTCGCAGAGGTCGATCTCCGGCCGGCTGAGCCCGACAACGTCACCAAAGTCACCCGCATCTCTCAGCGACTCACACAATGCACTTCCGATTCCTCCGCTTGCGCCGACGATGATCGCGACGTTGTTTGACATCAGAATAGGACTCCCATCAGCAATGCGGCGATAGCGCCAACCGACAGCGGCAATCGCAGGGCGCCGTACCAATCCGGTGCCATTGGAAGTCGGAGGTCTGCCAGCAGGAGCGCGGAGAATCCGAAGGCCAGCAGCAAAAGCCCCGTTGAACCCGACACCAACAGGGCGATCCAACCAAGAAGGGATGGCAGAACGCTGATCAGGAGCGGCGAGAACAGGTCGGCGTGACCGGCCTTGACGATTGCCAGGCCCCAGCGGATGCCACCCAAGAACGACAGAATCACCGCCCCATAGGCCAGCAGCGCCTGTAGTGCCACACTGTGCAGCTGTAGGGCCGGGATGAGGCCTGCGACTACGGTCGCCCCGAAGGGAATCAACCCCAATAACCCGAGCCATTGAGCCGCAACGGGTGTACTTCGAAACCCATGCAGCATGTCATCGACCAGGTATCTCATGGGCGACGCGCGCGAAACATCGCTTTGGCGCCTTGCGCGAGTACGAAGGCGCGGACAAGGGTCGGACGCAACAGGAGGAAGAGCCGGTAGCAAGATTCGAGCACGCGACTGACCGCAGGCAGGCTCGCGAGCCTTCCAGCGTATCGCCAGCCCGGTACCTTCTTCCAGACCTCCGCAAATGCTGCGGCCCCTGAAAGCAATTTGCCGTCATCCGCCACGACATGGAACCGCGATAGCGCCTTGTCGCGGTCCAGGCCGGGCGGAACTGGTGCGCCTGGTACGGAAACATCGACCAAGCACAGCGCCTGGCCCTTGTCGCGCCGTCGGTAATAGTTGATTTCGGCCCTACACAGAGGACAGGAGCCGTCGAAGAAAACCACGGTCTTGGGGTCGGACTCTTTCACTTGCGCCACCACTCAAGACGTCAGAAGCGCACGATGACCGGAGCCCGACGCAAGAACTCCGTTGCTGCCACTTGCTTGACGAGGAAATCGGCTACGTCAGCGCGCGAGATGAAGCCGTTACGCCATTGCGCGGGCTCCACCAGAACTTTGTAGCGATAGGATGCCGGACCCGGCACGAGAACGCCCGGGCGGACAATCGTCCAATCGAGCGTACTGTCTTTGATCAGCTGCTCCTGAACGTCCTTATCGTCATAGGCGCGGCCGAGGAAAAGGCGAAATGGAACACGTTGAGCGCAGTTGATCGCGGCGCGACTGTCTCCAGCACCAAACCCGGTCACCGAAATCAGTCGCCGCACCGCCCGCCTTTCCATTGCCGGGACAAGAATGCGGGAGGCATTGGAAAACAGGGTGACAGGTGAGATGAGGTCACGCGACGCCACGCCCAATGCCTGAATCACCACGTCGATGCCTTCGAGGGCGCCGTCTATGTCATCAGGGTTGAGCGCGTCGCCACGGCGTGTTTCCAGGCCGGGATGAGCAACGCTCAGTCGGCCGCCCGAACGAGAGAAAGCTCGCACACGGTGGCCAGCTTTCAGGGCCACCCCTACGGTTTCCAGTCCGATGCCCTTGCTGGCTCCGATGACCAAGACATTCGCCACGTCTCTCCTCCTCCCAACCCCGGTCAGACCCGAGGTTGGGCAGTTTCTCTATCTCCTACGACCCAAGTCAGTTTCCGGTTCACTGTCCCTCTCTCATGGGCAACTCGACCGGTCATGCCGGCAAGGCGGACCGCTCACAACGCACGGCCGACTTCCGGTCTCACCATCCACCACGAGAGCAGCAACTGTGCCGCATTCATGAGCCCAACCTGCGGCTTCGTCGCAGGGTGACTCACCTCTCGGGAGGCGGGTGCCGACTGTCGAGAGGCTGATCCTGAATGTCGATTTGGTCGCAGTTTATCGTGCCATTGCGGCCAACCTGATACGCTGCGCCGGCCATTGACGTCCCAGCATCGCGAGGACGCCAATTCATCGTCGCGACGCAAGATTCCTACCCACAGAACGCTTCAGCCAAAGCAAACAGCGCGACCGGCTCGACCGGCGCGTAGACTTGATGGGGCAGCAAGCAGCAAGCCAGCTGTCGGCGCGGCTCTCCATCGGAGGACGGCATCGCCAGCTCAATCGGCCCAGCGATCCGATCATCGTCCAGATGGAGAGTGCCGACGCGACCGCGGATGGTTCTCTAACGGCCAGCCGAAACGCCACCGACTGGGTGACGTCCGGCGTGTGGAGATTTCGGAGATCCGGCGGTCCCGGAAGGCTACGCCAAATGCTTGGCGAAGAACTCCAGCGTGCGGCCGTAGGCGAGCTTCGAGGCGACGGCGTCGTAGCTCGCGCGCTCGTCGCAGTGGAAGCCGTGATCGGCCGAGTAGTCGTAGACGATGACGCCGGGATGCGCCTGGCGCACCTCGTTGACGTGCGTCATCGGGATGTGCGCGTCCTTATCGCCGAAATGCAGCATGGTCGGGCATTTCGGCTTCTCGGCGCGCGCGCCGTGCACGCCGCCGCCGTAATAGCCGACCGCCGCGTCCATCTTTAGCCGGCAGGCGCTCAGCCAGGTGATCGTGCCACCCCAGCAGAAGCCGGTAACGCCAACCTTCTTCGCGCCCATGCCCTTCAGCACGTCGACGCCCGCCTGCACGTCAGCCAGCGCCTTGTCGAAGCCCAGCGCGGTGACATGCTTGATGCCCTGCTGGATGGTTTCGGGCGTGTAGCCGAGCTCAATCTTCGGGCCGAGGCGATCGAAGAACTGCGGCGCCAGCGCGACATAGCCGTCGGCGGCGAGACGGTCGACGACGTTGCGGATGTGCTTGTTGACGCCGAAGATCTCCATCACGACGATGACATGGCCCTTCGGCGCGCCCGAGGGTTTGGCCAGATAGCCGCCGACCGCCGCGCCGTCCGCCGGCTTGAGCGCAATCGCTTCACCCATGAAAATCCCTCCTCGTTCGTATGGCGAGCCGACAGTAGAGCGCCGCCGGGCCACGGCACAATTATCTTGTCCCGCATGGCGGACCACCGCTTGCCGCCGCCGCCGGACGGCCCTAGAGAGCCGCCCGCCCCAAAGGAGGCCCGCGCATGTATGCCCCGCCGATGTTCGACCTGAGCGACGCCGCCGCGATTCGCGGCATCATCCGCGCGCATCCCTTTGCCACATTGGTCAGCACCGGCGACGCCGGCGTGCCCTTCGTGACGCACCTGCCACTGATCCATATCGAGGACGACAGCGCCAACGGCCATCTGCTGGGCCATGTCGCGCGCGCCAATCCGCACTGGAAGCTGTTCGGCAAGGCGCCGACGGTCGCGATCTTCGGCAGCGCCAACGCCTATATCTCGCCCAGCTGGTACACGTCGGCCGACATGGTGCCGACCTGGAACTATCAGGTGGTGCACGCGCACGGCACGCCGGCGATCGTCGCCGACGACAACGCCGCGCTCGATGTCGTGGTGAAGCTCTCGGCCTTCTTCGAGGCGCCGCTGCCCAAGCCCTGGACGATCGACAAGATGACCCCCGGCAAGGCGCTGGGGATGATGAAGGGCATCGTCGCATTCACCATGCCGGTCGCGCGCTTCGCCGCGAAGTCCAAGATCGGCCAGAACCGCACCGTCGCCGATCAACGCGGCGCGGCCGAGGCGCTGCTGGCGCTGGGCGGCGCGGGCAACACGGCGATCGGCGCGCTGATGCGCAAGGCCGCCGACGCGCGCGATTAGCTACTTCGCCACCACGTCGCGGATCGCCTCGCCCAGCAGTCGGTAGTGTGCCGCGCGCGCTGAGCTCGGCCGCCACGCCAGGCCGACGCGGCGCAGCGCGTCGCGATCGGCCACCGGCCGCGACTCGATGCGCGTGCCGCGCAGAGCACCGGCATCGACCGCCAGCCGCGGCAGCAAAGTCACGCCCAAGCCGGAATCGACCATCTGGATCAGCGTCGAGAGGCTGGTGGCCTCGACCGCCCGCGCCTGGTCCCGCGCGGCGAGTCGGCAGACCGACAGCGCGTGCTCGCGCAGGCAGTGGCCCTCGGCCAGCAGCAGCACCGTCTCGCCGGCAAGCGCGGCGAGGTCGACCGTCCGCGCCGCCAGCAGCTCGTGACCCTTCGGCGCCGCGAACAGAAAGCGGTCCTCAAAACAGTCGAAGGCGGCCAGCCGCGGCAGGTCGTAGGGAAAGGCGAGCAGCGCGACATCGATCGTGCCGCCCTCGACCTGCTCGGTCAGCGCCGCGGTGCGCTCCTCGACGAGAAACGGCCGCAATCGGGGAAACCGCCGCCGCAGGCGCGGCAGCAGCTTCGGCAGCAGATAGGGCGCCACGGTCGGGATCACGCCGACGCGCAGCGGGCCGACCAGAGGTTCGCCGCTTCCCTTGGCCAGTTCGACGAGATCCTCGGCCTCGGCGAGCAGGCGTCGGGCGCGTTCGAGCACGACCTCGCCGATCGGCGTGAACGCCACGCCCTTGCGATCGCGCTCCATCAGCGCGGCGCCCAGCGTCGCCTCGAGTTCCTTGATGCCGGCGCTCAGCGTCGACTGGGTGACGTTGCAGCGGTGCGCCGCGCGGCTGAAGCCGCCGGTATCGGCGATGGCCACGAGGTAGCGAAGCTGGCGCGGGCTGGGCAGGTCGATCATCGAAAAAATCGATATTTAGAACGCTTCTAATCAATTAGTGCGAACGCCCGGGCTTGTCTAGATCGGTTGCGCCGTCACGGCACCCCGGATTCTCGAGCGGAGGACATCATGGACAGCGGTAATGCGGCAAGCGCGGGCAAGTGCCCGTTCAATCATGGCGCGCACGCCTCGACGCCGCGCCCGAGTCGGTCGAACCGCGATTGGTGGCCCAACCAGCTCGACCTCGGCGCTCTGCGCCAGCACGCCTCGCTGTCCGATCCGATGGACAAGGGGTTCGACTACGCCGAGGCGTTCAAGTCGCTCGATCTGAAGGCCGTGAAGCGGGACCTCCACGCGCTGATGACCGAGTCGCAGGATTGGTGGCCGGCCGACTACGGCCATTACGGTCCTCTGTTCATCCGCATGGCCTGGCACAGCGCCGGCACCTATCGCGTCGCCGACGGCCGCGGCGGCGCCTCGCGCGGCACGCAGCGTTTCGCGCCGCTCAACAGCTGGCCCGACAACGCCAACCTCGACAAGGCGCGCCGGCTGCTGTGGCCGATCAAGCGCAAGTACGGCAAGGCGATCTCCTGGGCCGACCTGATGATCCTGGCCGGCAACTGCGCGCTGGAGTCGATGGGCTTCAAGACCTTCGGCTTCGGCGGCGGGCGCGAGGACGTGTGGGAACCCGATCAGGACATCTTCTGGGGCGCCGAGACCGAGTGGCTGGGCGACAAGCGCTACACGGGCGATCGCAGCCTCGAGAATCCGCTCGCCGCGGTACAGATGGGCCTGATCTACGTCAACCCGGAAGGACCGAACGGCATGCCGGACGCGATCGCCTCCGGCCGCGACATCCGCGAGACCTTCGCGCGCATGGCGATGAACGATGAGGAGACCGTGGCCCTGATCGCCGGCGGCCACACCTTCGGCAAGGCCCATGGCGCAGGCGACGCCAAGCTGGTGGGGCCTGAACCAGAAGGCGCCGCCATCGAGGAGATGGGGCTGGGCTGGACCAGCCGCTTCGAGAGCGGCAAGGGCGTGCACACGATCACCAGCGGTATCGAGGGCGCCTGGACTCCGACGCCGACGAGGTGGGACAACAGCTACTTCGATATGCTGTTCGGCTATGATTGGAACCTGGTGAAGAGCCCGGCCGGCGCCTTCCAATGGGTGCCGTCGAACCCGGCCGCCAAGGAGCTGGTGCCCGACGCGCACAATGCCACGAAGCGCCACGCGCCGATCATGACGACGGCCGACCTGGCGCTGCGCATGGACCCGATCTACGAGCCGATCGCGCGCCGTTTCCACAAGGACCCGGCGGCCTTCGCGGACGCCTTCGCGCGGGCCTGGTTCAAGCTTACCCACCGCGACATGGGCCCCCGCGCGCGCTACCTCGGGCCGGAGGTGCCGGCCGAGGAATTGCTGTGGCAGGACCCCGTGCCCGCCGTCGACCACGCGCTGATCGACGCGGCGGATGTCTCGGCGCTCAAGGCCCGGCTCCTCGACGCCAGCCTGTCGATCGCCGAGTTGGTGTCGACCGCCTGGGCGTCGGCCTCGACCTACCGTGGCTCGGACAGGCGCGGCGGCGCCAACGGCGCGCGCATCCGCTTCGCCCCGCAGAAGGACTGGGAGATCAATCAGCCGACGCAGCTCGCCAAAGTGCTCGAGGCCCTCGGGGGAATCCAGCGGGCCTTCAACGCCGCGCAGACCGGCGGCAAGAAGGTCTCGCTGGCGGACCTGATCGTCCTGGGCGGATGCGCTGCCATCGAGCGAGCGGCGAAGGCGGCCGGTCACGACGTGACCGTTCCCTTCACGCCGGGCCGCACCGACGCCTCGCAGGAACAGACCGACGCAGAGTCTTTCGCGGTGCTCGAGCCCAGGGCGGACGGATTCCGCAACTACCGCAAGGCCGGCGTGACGACGCCGGGCGAGGCACTGCTGGTCGACAAGGCGCAACTGCTGACCCTGACCGTGCCCGAAATGACGGTGCTGGTCGGTGGCCTGCGCGTGCTGGGCGCGACCGTCAGCGAGTCGCGGCACGGTGTCCTCACCGAGCGGGCCGGGACGCTGACGACGGACTTCTTCGTCAACCTGCTCGACATGGGCACGACATGGACGCCGGTCTCGGGCAACAGCGGCGTCTTCGAGGGTCGCGACCGCGCGAGCGGCGCGCTGAAGTGGACCGGCACGCGCGCCGATCTTGTCTTTGCCTCGAACTCCGAGCTTCGGGCGCTGGCCGAGGTCTACGCCTGCGACGACGCGCGGGAGAAGTTCGTCCGCGACTTCGTCGAGGCATGGGCGAAGGTCATGGACCTCGACCGCTACGACGTCGGCTGATCCTGACCCGTCGCCGGCTTCTGGCGTCGGACGTATCTGACGCTCGACGCCGGCCCTCGAACCCGTCACGCTGGAGTCATGACGGCGTGCGAGGACATAGCACCCGGCGAGACTCGGCGCGAGGGAGCGAGCCAGCATGAGCGAACCAGACCGTTTCGACGCGTCGGAGAACGTCGGCGTCAACACCTCGGCCGAACCGTCGATCGGCGAACTGATCGGCCGGCGCCTGAGCCGGCGCGACGCCCTGCTCGGCCTCGCCGCCACTGGCGCCGCGACGGCGTTGAGCGGCGCGCCGGCGCGGGCGGCCGGCCCCTCGACGCTGACCTTCCGCGAACTGAAGCTGGGCATGGATGACACGCACCATGTGCCCGAGGGTTACGAAGCGCAGATCCTGATCCGCTGGGGCGATCCAGTCGTGCCGGGCGCGCCGCCGTTCGAGATAGACAAGCTGACGGGTGCCGCCCAGGAGAAGCAGTTCGGCTACAACTGCGACTTCATCGGCCTGCATCCGCTGCCGCGCGAGAGCAAGGCCGGCGATCGGTTCCTGATGGTCGTGCATCACGAATACACCAACACCAACCTGATGTTTGCCGGCATCGGCGAGGGTCGCGCCTCGCGGCTGCGCTCGAACAAGGCGCAGTGCGAAGTCGAGATCGCCGCCCATGGCGGCTCGATCATCGAGATCGCGCGCGAAGGCGGCGCCTGGAAAGTGATCGAGAACAGCCGCTACGCACGGCGCATCACGGCGACGACGCCGATGCGGATTTCCGGACCGGCGGCCGGACACGACAAGCTCAAGACGTCGAGCGATCCGATCGGCGCCACGGTGCTGGGCATGCTCAACCAATGCGCCGGCGGCGAGACGCCGTGGGGTACGTGGCTGGCGACCGAGGAGAACTTCAACTTCTATTTCGGCAACGCCCGGGACTCGTCGCCCAACAAAGAGCTCAACCAGCGCTACGGTGTCCGCGCCGCGAGCGCCTACAACTGGATGACCTTCTTCGACCGCTTCGACGCATCGAAGGAGCCCAACGAGGCCAATCGCTTCGGCTGGATCGTCGAGATCGACCCCTACGACCGCAACTCGATCCCGGTGAAGCGCACCTCGATGGGCCGCTTCAAGCACGAGGGCGCGACGCATGTCGTGGCCAAGGATGGCCGCGTCGTCTTCTACAGCGGCGACGACGAGCGCTTCGAGTACGTCTACAAGTTCGTCACGTCCAAGGCCTGGAACCCGCGGGACCGCGCCGCCAATCGCGACCTGCTCGACGAGGGCACGCTGTTCGTCGCGCGTTTCGACGACGACGGCAAGGTGGCCTGGCTGCCGCTAGTCCAGGGACAGGGCCCACTGACATCGGCCAACGGCTTCGACAGCCAAGCCGACGTCGTGATCAACGCGCGCAAAGCGGCCGACCTGATGAAGGCGACGCCGATGGATCGGCCGGAGGACATCGAGACCAACCCGGTCAACGGCAAGGTCTATGTCATGCTGACCAACAACAGCCAGCGCCCGGCCAACCGCGTCGATCGCGCCAACCCTCGCGCCAACAACATCCACGGTCACATCGTCGAGATCACGCCAAAGGATGGCGACCACGCCTCGACCGACGGCACGTGGGGGATCTTCCTCGCCGCCGGCAAGCCGGGCATCGACAGCGGTACGCGCTATCACCGCGCGATCTCGGAGAATGGCTGGCTGTCCTGCCCCGACAATTGCGCCTTCGACAGCAAGGGCCGGATCCTCATCTCCACCGACGGCGCGCCGACCGCCGCAGGCATCGCCGACGGTGTCTGGATCGCCGACACCGAAGGCTATGGCCGCGCCCTGACGCGGTTGTTCTATCAGGCGCCGACCGGCGCAGAGGTCTGTGGTCCGGTTCTGACCGCCGACGATCGCACGCTGTTTCTGGCCATCCAGCATCCCGGCGAGGATCCCGGCTCGGTGTTCGAGAAGCCTTCGACGCGCTGGCCCGACTTCAAGGATGGCATGCCGCCGCGCCCCTCGGTGATCGCGATCACCAAGAAGGACGGCGGGCCGATCGGCTCCTAGACGTTGAAGCGGAAGTGGAAGATGTCGCCATCGACGACGACGTACTCCTTGCCTTCGAGGCGCATCTTGCCGGCGTCCTTGGCGCCCTGCTCGCCGCCCAAGGCGACGAAGTCGTCGTAGGAGATCGTCTCGGCGCGGATGAAGCCCTTCTCGAAATCGGTGTGGATCGCGCCCGCCGCCTGCGGCGCCTTGCTGCCACGCCGCACAGTCCAGGCATGCGCCTCTTTCGGCCCGACGGTGAAGAACGTCACCAGGTCGAGCAGGCTGTAACCGGCGGCGATCACGCGGTTCAGGCCGGTATCGTGCAGACCCAACGACTCCAGGAAGTCGCGCTGCTCCTCGGCCGGTAGCTGCGCCACCTCCGCCTCGATCGCCGCCGAGATGATCACGTAGGGTGAACCGACCGACTTCGCGTAGGCGATCGCCTTCTCGCTGTTGGCGTTGCCGCTCGCCGCCGAGCCTTCCTCGACGTTGAGCACGAACATCTGCGGCTTGGCGGTCAGGAGCTGCATGCGCTTGACCACCGGCTGCTCCTCGTTGGAGAGCGGCACCGCGCGCGCCGGCTTGCCGTCGCGCAACGCGGCCACGATGCGCTCCATGATGGCCGCCTCGACACCGGCCTCCTTGTCGCCGCTCTTGGCCTTCTTCTGCAAATTGGGCAGGCGCTTCTCCAGGCTGTCGAGGTCAGCCAGCATCAGCTCGGTCTCGATGATCTCGGCGTCGCGCACCGGATCGACGCTGCCCGAGACATGCGTGACGTCGCCGTCCTCGAAGCAACGCAGCACCTGCGCGATGGCGTCGACCTCACGGATGTTGCCGAGGAACTGGTTGCCCAGGCCCTCGCCCTTGCTGGCGCCCTTCACCAGGCCGGCGATGTCGACGAACTCCAGCTGCGTCGGCACGATCTTGGCCGACTTGGCGATCCCTGCGAGCGTCTCCAGCCGGCCGTCGGGCACCGAGACGCGACCGATATTCGGCTCGATGGTGCAGAACGGATAGTTCGCGGCCTGCGCCGCCTGGGTCGCGGTCAGCGCATTGAACAGCGTCGACTTGCCGACATTGGGCAAGCCGACGATTCCACAGTTGAAACCCATGGGTGAGGGAGATCCGGGTTGAAGTGAGGTGGCGCGACGTAGCCAATGCGCCGCCCCGGGTCAATCGCCACATTGCCGCCCAACGGCTCGGCGACGATCCCGCCCGTCGAGTTTCCTGGTTCCCGCTTCCCGTTTTCCTCCAGAGGTCGCGATGATCCATCGCTTCGCGGCGCCGGCGTTGCTCGCCTGCGCGCTGATCGTCCCGGTATCCGACGCCGCGGCGCGCCGCGATGTCATGATCGAATACACCTGCCCGATCGACGGACAGGTCTTCAAGGCAATGACGCCAATCTCGGGTACGTCCTTTGGCACGCGCCTCGACGGCAGGCGCATCGGCCCGATCGCCGTGCCCTTCCCCTATCCAGTCTGCCCCGGCAACGGCTTCGTGCTGTATCGCGACTCGAAGACGCTCGACGCCGATTACATCGCCAGAGCCAAGGCTCTGGTCGCGACCGAGGACTACCGTCGCGTCCGCGACGGGGATAACAGCCACTTCCTCGCCGCCTGGATCGCCGAGCGCATGGGCGAAGACCAATCGATCGTCGTCGGCTTGCTACGCCAGGCTGCCTGGGCCGCAGAAGGCAAAGGCGACAAACACACCGCCTATCTGCGCGCCGCCGCGGCGAAGTTGCGGGCATGGCAGGCCTCGCAGGCCGAGCGCAACGAGGCCTGGCTCCATCGCCAGATCGTGCTGGCCGAGCTGCTGCGCCAGGCCGGCGACTTCAACGAGGCGCGCCGCGCGCTCGACGATACGCCGCGCGACGCGCTCGACGCCTACGTCGACAAGCACGCCGTCCTGAAAGAGATGGTCGCCGAGCTGCGCCGCCGCATCGACCGCGGCGAGACGATGCCGATTTCTCCGCCGCGATCCTGAACTAGAGCGACGGCGGCGCGTCATCCTTCGCCGGCTTGGCCGGCGGCGGGTTGATCAGGAAGGCCACGCGGCTCATGAACTTTTCGTCGTCGACCTTGGCGCCGCTTGCCAGCAGCGGCGCCTCGGTGGCGATGGCGTCGATGACCTTGGGCAGCCAGCTCTCGCGCTCGGCCTTGCTGAAGTCGCTCAGCACGTAGCCGTAGACGAGATCCTTGTGGCCGGGATGGCCGATGCCGATGCGCACCCGGCGGTAGTCCTTGCCGAAATGCTGGTCGAGGTCGCGGATGCCGTTGTGGCCGCCGGCGCCGCCGCCGGTCTTCACCCTCACCTTGCCCGGCAGCAGGTCGAGCTCGTCGTGGAAAACGACGACGTCGTTCAGCGCGATCTTGTGGTAGCGCGCCGCTTCGCCGACCGAGAGGCCGGAGTCGTTCATGTAGGTCATCGGCTTGAGCGCGAGCGCGCGTTCACCGCCGAGCGTTCCCTCGGCCACCTCGCCCTGAAAGCGCTTGCGCCAAGGGCCGAAGCCATGGCGGCGGACGAGCTCGTCCACCACCATGAATCCGATGTTGTGGCGGTGACCCTGATATTTCGGTCCAGGGTTGCCGAGCCCGACCAGCAGCAGCATGACGGCCGCGGCGCGGCGGCCGCCTTACTTCTTGGCGGCCGCGGGCGCGCCCTTGCCCGGCGTCGCCTTGGCGCCCGCCGCGGGAGCCGCGGTCGTCGCGGCGGCGCCAGCGGCAGCGGCACCGGCGGCTGGCGCGGCGGCCGTCGCGGTCGCGGCGGCGGCCGTCGGTTCGGCCTCGCGGCCCACCGTCGGCGGCGCGATCGAGGCGATCGTGGCGTCCTTCTCGCGGCTCAGCACGCGCACGCCGTCGGGTAGCTTCAGCGCGCTCAGGTGCACCGTGCCGCCGATCTCGAGGCCGGTGAGGTCGACCTCGAAGAACTGCGGGATCTGGTCGGCGCGGGTGCGCACCGCGATCTCGTGCAGGATGATGTTGAGCACGCCGCCGCGCTTGATGCCGGGCGAGGCGCCTTCGTTCCTGAAGTGCACCGGCACCTGCACGGTGATCACCGAGTTGACGCCGACGCGCAGGAAGTCGAAGTGGATCGGCCGGTCGGTCACCGGATCGAGCTGCACGTCGCGCGGCAGCACGTCGTACTTGGTGCCGTCGACCTCGACCAGGATGCGGTGGTTGAAGAAGCCCTCGGCGTGCATGACACGCTCGAGCTGCTTGGGCTCCACCGAGATGGGCATAGGGGGTTGCTTGTCGCCGTAGATCACGGCCGGAATGAAACCCTCGCGACGCGAGGCCCGGGCGCCCCCCTTACCGGCCCGGTCCCGCTTCTTCGCGGGGATGGTCAGCATGTCGGACATTGTCCGCGTTCTCCATCTGGGACTAAACCACCCACCGGGACTGCCCCGGCGGGCCTTTCGCGGACCGGCCTCCAGGGGTGCCGCGTCCGCCAAAAGGACGTGGCCGCCGGACGGGTGCCCGGCGGCGGTGCGTGCTTCAACACCATTGGCCGCGGCCAGTCAACGACAGTCGTCAACGGCCGGTTTGGTTGACTCAGGCCAAGCTTGCCCGTATAGCCATCCGCCGTATGCGACCGCCCGCCTTGCAGCGCCGGCGGTCGTCGTTTTTCGCAACGAAATCCGTTGCTTAGGGAGTCTTCACCGTGAAACGTACCTACCAGCCCAGCAAACTGGTGCGTAAGCGCCGTCACGGCTTCCGCAGCCGGATGGCGACGGTCGGCGGCCGCAAGGTGCTGTCCAACCGCCGGTCCAAGGGCCGCGCGCGTCTGTCGGCCTAGCCCGGCCGCGCCGCGAGCGATCCGCGTACCGGCCGCCCGATGACGGCCGCTCCCACCCCCATCCCGGCCCTCACTCCGGGGCCCATCGCCCGCCTGCCAGCGCGGCGCGATTTTCTGCGCCTGCAGGCCAGTGGCCACAAGCAGGTCACGCCCGGCTTCATCCTGCAGGCGGCACGACTGCCCGAGGGGATCGCCGGCCAGCGTGCGCCCCGCGTCGGTTTCACCGCCAGCAAGAAGATCGGCAACGCCGTGGCCCGCAACCGCGCTCGCCGCCGTTTGCGAGCGCTGGCGCGCGAGGTGCTAGCGCCGCTCGCCGCGCCGGGCTTCGACTTCGTGCTGATCGGCCGCCAAGGCACGGTCGATCGCGACTACGCCGCCATGGCGCGTGATCTGAAGGGCGCGCTGCGCCGGCTGCGGGAGAAAGCCGCGTGATCGGGCGCGCTGTCACCCTGCTGCTGATCGGCCTGGTGCGGCTGTATCAGGCCACCCTGGCCTACTTCTTCCGGGGCGCCTGCCGCTTCGAGCCAAGCTGCTCGCGCTATGCCGCCGAGGCGCTCGCTACGCACGGCGCGGCGCGCGGCGGCGTGCTGGCCCTGCGGCGGCTCTGCCGTTGCCATCCCTGGGGCGGCGCCGGATACGACCCCGTGCCGGCGCCGCCCAAGCCGCTTGCTTCCAGCTTCCCGCGCACCCCTCGCGCGATCGATTTCTGACGGTCACCCAATGGATCAAAAGAACCTCGTCGTCGCCATCGCCCTTTCCGTACTGATCATCCTGGGCTGGCAGTTCCTCATGACGCCCTCGCCCGAGGAGCAGCGCAAAGTCGCGGCGGAGAAGCAGCGCCAGCTCGACGAGCAGCGCAAGGCGCAGCCCGCACCGGGTTCGACGCCGCCGGTGGCGGGCACGACACCGCAGGCTCCCGGCGCGCCGGCGCCCGCGCCGACGACGGCGCCGACCGGGTACCTCGATCGTCCGGCGGCGCTGGCGCGTTCGCCGCGCGTGACCTTCCGCACGCCCGAGCTCGATGGCTCGATCGCGCTCAAGGGCGGACGCGTCGACGACGTGCGGCTGGTGAAGCACCGCGTCAGCATCGACACCAAGAGCGGCATGGTGCCGGTGCTGTCACCCGAGGGCGCGGTCGACGCCTACTACGCCGAGTTCGGCTGGGCGCTGAAGCCCGGCGGCACGTCGAAGGTGCCCGGGCCCGACACGCTGTGGACCGCCGATCGCGACAAGCTCGAGCCTGGCCAGGCGGTGACGCTCACCTGGGACAACGGCGCCGGCCTGATCTTCCGTCAGAAGATCGAGCTCGACCGGAACTTCATGTTCACGATCACCCAGTCGGTCGAGAACAAGAGCGGCGCCACCGTCGATCTCGCGCCCTACGGCCTGGTGACGCGCCATGGCGAGCCCAAAACCGAGGGCATCTACCTGCTGCACGAGGGCCCCTATGGCGTCTTCGACGGCAAACTCAAGGAGTTCGACTGGAGCGATTTCAAGGACGGCAAGAACCAGCAGAACCTGCCGACCACCGGCGGTTGGCTGGGCTTCACCGACAAATACTGGATGGCCGCGCTGATCCCCGATCAGAAGGACAAGGTCACGGGGCGCATCTTCAAGGTCAACGATCCGGTGCTGAAGCGCTACCAGGCGGATTTTACCGCGCCGCTGCTCACCATCGATCCCGGCCAGACTAGGGAAGCCACGGCGCGGCTCTTCGCCGGCGCCAAGATCGTGCACACGATCAACGAGTACACCGAAAAGCTCGCCATCACGCGCTTCGACCTGTCGATCGACTGGGGCTGGTTCTGGTTCTTCACCAAGCCGCTGTTCTGGCTGCTCGACAAGCTCTTCGGCTTCATCGGCAATTTCGGCGTCGCCATCATGGTGCTGACGGTGATCGTGAAGCTGCTGTTCTTCCCGCTCGCCAACAAATCCTACGAGTCGATGACCAAGATGAAGAAGCTGCAGCCGGAGATGGAGAAGCTCCGGGCGCGCTTCGGCGAAGACAAGATGAAGATGAACCAGGAGCTGATGGCGCTCTACAAGCGGGAGAAGGTCAACCCCGCGGCGGGCTGCGTGCCGGTGCTGCTGCAGATTCCCGTGTTCTTCGCGCTCTACAAGGTGCTCTACACCACCATCGAGATGCGCCATCAGCCGTTCTTCGGCTGGGTCCAGGACCTCGCCGCGCCCGATCCGCTTACCCTGCTCAAGGGCTTCGGCCTGTTCAATTGGCAGGTGCCGGAGATCCTCAGCATCTTCGACATCGGCATCTGGCCGATCATCATGGGCATCACGATGTACGTGCAGCAGATGCTCAACCCGCAGCCGGCCGACCCGGTGCAGGCGCGCATCTTCCAGTTCCTGCCCATCATGTTCACCTTCATGCTGGCGCCCTTCGCCGCCGGCCTGGTGATCTACTGGGCGTGGAACAACCTGCTGTCGATGGCGCAGCAATACGTGATCATGCGCAAGCTGGGCGTGCCGATCACCTTCGGCGCCAAGATGCCGGCCCCGGCCAGCGGCAAGCCGCCCGACAAGCGATAGAGCGGTCAGCCCGCGCCGCCGCCCGGATCGCATCGGGCGGCAGCTCAGGCCTGCTGGATTCTGTTGCGACTGATTATCATTTGCATTAAGTGGATGAGGTGCAATGGTGAACATCGAGAGGCTGTCGTCATGCCCCATGAATGTCCGGTCGAGGCGCGGAGCCTGGAGAACCTGCGGTGCGCCGAGCGCTTCGTGGTCTGGGCGCTGCGCGAGTGGCGCCTGCGCTGGAGCGATGGCGAGGCCCGACCCGGGACGCTGCGATGTGGCTTCCATCACGCCAACTGCGGCGACGGGCTGACGCCCTTCTGCGACTTCATGGAGGCGCTGGTCGCCGGTACGCGCCGTCCGCTCGACGTGCGTTGCATGAACTGCCCGTACATCAGCCCGGATGAGGATCGCGTGCTCGACGCCGCCGCGGCGGCGCAACGCGATCGTGACGAGATCACCTGTGCGCTGCTGATGGATGCGCTGCCACGCGCCGCGGCGCGCATCGCCGTCGGACCGCTGGCCGCCTTCGCGCACAAGATGGCAGAGGCCGGCCTCGTGTTGCCGCGCGGGCCCGCGCTGGCCGGCGACCGTATCTCGATCTGCCGCTCGACCAATCCGGGTATCGCGTTGATGCAGTAGCGATCGTCGCGCGGCGGCTTGAGAAAGCGGCGGACATCGCTTGATTTCGTCGTGGCATCCCTTACCTGAGGATGACGGAACGCGTTGCCTGCGAGAGATTCATGATCGATGCGAAGCGGCTGATCGAGCAGCTACTCTCGGGAGCGCAGGGAGGCCAGTCCCAGCAAGGCGCTTCCGCTTCGCCTCGCGGGCACGCCGCGAACCAAGCGCATGGCGGGTTGGCCGAGCGCGTGACCGGCGCGCTGGGCTCGGTCGGCGACTATGCCAGGCGCAATCCGCTGCTCGCCGGCACGCTGGCGGGTGGCTTGGCATCCATCGTTCTCGGGTCGAAGTCAGGCCGGAAACTCGCCACGACCGCTCTCACCTATGGCGGCCTCGCCGCCATTGGCGGGCTGGCCTACAAAGCCTACCAGGACTATCGGACCGCGCAGTCCAAGCCCGCCGACGCGGCTGCGCCGGCCGGGCAGGGTGGCGCCGTGCTGCTGCCGCCGCCCGCCGATTCTGCCTTCGCGATCGAGAACGCGCCGCAGGGCGAGCACGTGTTCGCGCTCGAGCTCGTCGTCGCCATGATCAACGCCACCAAGGCCGATGGCCACATCGACGACGCGGAGCGCGCGAAGATCGAAGCGCGGCTCTCCGAAGGCGGCCTCGACGAGGAGGAACGGGCCTTTCTAGGCCGCGAACTCGCCGGGCCCTTGGACATCGAGCGTGTGGTCAAGGCGGCGAAGAACAAGGAAGCGGCGATCGAGCTGTATGCGGCCTCGTGCTTGGCCGTCACCGCCGATCACCCAGCAGAGCGGGCCTATCTCGCGATGCTGGCCGCACGTCTTGGTCTCGAGCCGGAGCTGGCGAAGTCGGTCGACCAGACGGTCGCGAACGCGCGGGCATAGCGGGCCCGCGACCACGCATCCGAGAAGCGAACAGCCGACGAGAGGCGGTATCTCCGGCATAAGGTCGGCGTGTGCTATCGCAGCGCCGCGCGGCGTGTCATATGGTGCGCGCTCATGCGCGTAACACTTCCTGTTCCACTGTCATGCTGAGCCGCACGGAGATCGCCCACGGCGTATCGGGCGCCTGGCGCCTGATGTGGGGCGACGGCGGCGGCCTGTACATGCTGGACCGCACGCGCGAGGGCTTCTGGCGCTCGTTCCGCGTCATGCTGCTGGTGGCGCCGCTGCAGGTCCTCTGCCTGATGATCGTCTACGATCGCGTCCAGACGATCGCGGCCGACAGCACCATCGTGCTGATCGAGGCGCTGCGCTACCTCATCGAGTGGACGGCCTTCCCGGTGATCCTGCTCGAAATCGCGCGTCTGGCCGGCTGGCGTGGCCGCTATATCGGCGCGGTCGTGGCGCTGAACTGGGCAAGCGTGCCGGTCATCATCTTCTCGACCCTGCGGCTGGCGATCGGCGAGGTCCTGCCCTCCGGGCTGGGCAGCGCGCTGGGCCTGATGTTGATGGGCCTGTTCATCTACTGGCTGACGCGCATCCTGCGCGAGGCGTTGGCGCTGGGTTTCGGTCAGGCCTTCGCGCTGGCGCTGCTCAATCTGTGGATCAGCATCACGCTAGAAATCGTCGTCGACGGAATCGTCGGCCGGCTGCCCGGCGCCACCTGAGGCGCCATCGTAGCGCACCTCGGCCAGGTACAGCCCGTCGGGCGGCGCGGTCGGGCCGCCTCTGGCGCGATCGCGCGCCGCCAGCGCCGCGGACACGTCGTCGGCGCTCCACTTGCCTTCGCCGACCAGCTTCAACGTGCCCGCCATGATGCGCACCTGGTTGTGCAGGAAGGAGCGCGCGGCGATCTCCATCCGGATCTCCTCGCCCGAGCGCGCGACGTCGAGCCGGTCGAGCGTCTTGAGTGGCGAGCGCGCCTGGCAGGCGGCGCTGCGGAAGCTGGTGAAATCGTGGTGCCCGAGCAGGCGCGCCGCGGCCTCCCGCATCGCCTCGGCATCGAGCGGCACGCCGACCTGCCAGGCGCGGCCGGCGTCGAGTGCCAGCGGCGCACGCCGGTTGACGATGCGATAGAGGTAGCGCCGGCCCGTCGCCGAGAAGCGCGCGTGGAAGGTGTCGTCGACGATCGCGGCGGCGAGCACCGCGACCGGCGCCGGCCGCAGATGGGCGTTGAGCGCGTCGCGCACGGTATCGGGCGTGGTCGACTTGGCAATATCGACATGCGCCACCTGGCCCGTCGCGTGCACGCCGGCGTCGGTACGGCCCGCGCCATAGATTTGAGCGCGCTCGCCGCAGAAGCCGAACACCGCGTCCTCCAGCGCCCGCTGGACCGACAGGCCATTGTCCTGCCGCTGCCAGCCGACAAAGCCCGCGCCGTCGTACTCGATGGTCAGGCGATAGCGCGTCATCGCGTAACGTTTGAGCGAGCGCTACTCCCTCTCCCCGCTTGCGGGGAGAGGGAGGAAGACATGGCCCGAACTCATCGCGCAGGTGCCGCGAGCGGTGCGGTCGTCGCCGGCAACATCACGCCGTCAAGCGGAAAGCCGCGCGCGAAGGCGGCGCCGTCGATCGCCGATTTGCCCGGCCGTTGCAACGACGTCAGGCGCAGGCCGCCGACACCGCAGGCCACGACCGGCACGCCGTCGCGCGCGATGCTCACGCGGCCGGGCGGTCCGGCCGCCAGGGCCAAGGTCGCGCCGCGCAGCTTGATGCGCTCGGCGCCGCCGCCTGGCGCGGGCGCGTCGAAATAGGCCCCGGGCCATGGCTCGAAGGCGCGCACTTGGCGCTCCAGCTCGGCGGCCGACCGGCGCCAGTCGAGCGCGCCCTCCTCGCGGCCGAGCTTGTGGGCGTAGGTCACGCCCTCCGCCGGTTGCGCCACCGCCCGCAGGCTGCCACCGACCAGGCCGTCGAGCGCCGAGACGATCAGGCGCGCGCCCAGCGCCGCCAACTCGTCATGCAGCGCGCTCGCCGTGGTGTCAGCGCGGATCGGCACGCTCTCGGCCAGCAGCATCGGGCCGGTATCGAGGCCTTCGTCCATGTGGATGATGGTGACGCCCGACTCCTCGTCGCCGGCCAGGATGGCGCGATGGATCGGCGCCGCGCCGCGCCAGCGCGGCAACAACGAGCCGTGGATATTGAAACAACCCAACACCGGCGCCTCGAGAAACGCCTTGGGCAGGATGTGGCCGTAGGAAACGACCACACCGGCGTCGAGGTCGAGCGCGCGGAAGGCCGCAGCCTCCTCCTCGTTGCGCAGGGTGCGCGGCGTGCGCACGGCGATGCCGGCGCGGCTGGCGACCTCGTGCACCGGCGTGCGCTGCTCGCGCTGACCGCGGCCGGCCGGCTTGGGCGCGCGGGTGTAGACGGCGACGATGTCGTGGCCGGCGGCAATCAGCGCCTCGAGCGCCGGCACCGCGAAGGCCGATGAGCCGAGAAATCCAAGCTTCATGCGCTGGCTTATGCCTTACCTTCCCCCGGCGGGGGAAGGTGTCCGCATGTCGCCCTGAGGAAGCTGGGGGCGCGCCACTCCAGTGGCGCGATTGACGATCGACGAGACGCGCCACTGGAGTGGCGCGCCCCGACCATTCACAGCGCGTTCTCGCGCTCCTTACGCTCCTTGACCAGCTTGCGCAGGATCATGTTGCGCTTGAGCGCCGAGATCTTGTCGATGAACAGGATGCCGTCGAGATGGTCGATCTCGTGCTGCACGCAGGTCGCCAGCAGCCCCTCGCATTTCAGATCCTGCCGTTTGCCGTCGCGGTCGAGGTAGCGCACCGTCACCTCGGCCGGGCGGCTGACGTCGGCGTAATGCTCGGGCACCGACAGGCAGCCCTCGTTGTAGATGGCGTCGTCGTCGGAGGCGTCGACGATCTCCGGGTTGGCCATGAACAGCGGACCGACCTTGGTCTCCTCGCGGTCGATCTCCAGCACGATCACGCGCTTGAGCACCCCGACCTGCGGCGCGGCCAGGCCGATGCCGGGCGCGGCATGCATGGTCTCCAGCATGTCGTCCATCAGCTGGCGGATCTCGGCGTCGACCTTGGCCACCGGCGCCGAGAGCTGCTTCAGCCTCGGGTCGGGTGCGGTGATGATATGCAGGATGGCCATCGTCTCGGTGCGGGAACAAAAGTGGTCTGAACGCCCTAGGTATGGTCGCGGACAAGGCCCGTCAAGGCGCCGCCCGGTCGTTCCTATTTGCGCTTCACCATGGTGCCGACGCCGACCTCGGTGAAGACCTCCAGCAGCAGGGCGTGCGGCACGCGGCCGTCCATGATCACCGCCGCCTCGACGCCGGCGTTCACCGCGTCGATGCAGTTCTCGACCTTGGGGATCATGCCACCGGAGATCGTGCCGTCGGCGATCAGGGCGCGCGCCTGCTCCACCGTCATGTCGGAGATCACGTTGCCGTTCTTGTCGAGCACACCAGGCACGTCGGTCAGGAACAGCAGGCGCTTGGCCTTCATCGCGCCGGCGATCGCGCCGGCCGAGGTGTCGGCGTTGATGTTGTAGGTCAGCTCGTCGTCGACGCCGAAGCCGATCGGCGCCACCACGGGGATGACGTTGGCGCGCGCCAGCTGCTCCAGCACCATGACGTTGATCTTGGCCGGCTCGCCGACCTGCTGCAGGTCGACCTTCAGAAGCTCACCGGTCCTGGGATCGCGCATCTCCGTGACCTTGCGCGCCAGGATCAGATTGCCGTCCTTGCCGCAGATGCCGACGGCGGTGCCGCCGCACTCGTTGATGTCGGCGACAATCGCCTTGTTGATCGAGCCGGCCAGCACCATCTCGACGATCTCCATCGTCGCGGCGTCGGTGACGCGCAGCCCGTTGACGAACTCGCTCTTGATGCCGACGCGCTGGAGCATCTTGTTGATCTGTGGGCCGCCGCCATGGACGACGATCGGCTCCATGCCGACCTGCTTCATCAGCACGATGTCGCGGGCGAAGAGATCGCCCAGTTTCGGGTCGGTCATGGCGTGGCCGCCATACTTCACCACGAAGGTCGCGCCAGAGTGACGTCGCATGTAGGGCAGCGCCTTGGAGATCGTCTCAGCCATGCGGATCAGACGTCTTTGTTCCCTGTTCTCCGCCTGCTGCCCCGTATCCGCCATCTCGTGATCCCTCGTTGCACAAAGCCCTCTCCCCGGCGGGGAGAGGGCTTGGTCGCTGCGTCGGAGGAAAGTACCGCAAACCGCCCCGCACCGCAAACGCCGGGCGAGCGGGCCGGGGTTGGCGATCGCGCGGCGAGTGCGGCGCCGGCGCGCGGATAGCGGCGCTCGGGGCGGTACCGTACCGTGGAGCCATGCCTGACCGCGCGACACCCATCCGACACCGTATCCACTCCCTCTCCTGGGAGTCGCTGGGCCGCGATCTCGACGCGTTGGGTCACGCCGTCGTGCGCGACCTGCTGAGTCCGGCCGAGTGCGCCGGGCTCGTGGCGCTGTATGGCGAGGAGGCGCGCTTCCGCAGCCGCGTGACCATGGCGCGCCACGGCTTCGGCATGGGCGAGTACCAGTATTTCGCGCGCCCGCTGCCGCCGGTGATCGCTGCGCTGCGGGAAGCCGCCTATCCGCCGCTCGCCGTGATCGCCAATCGCTGGCGTCGCGCGCTGGGCGAGCCCGAGGACTTTCCCGACACGCTCGAAGCCTGGCTGAAGCGCTGTCATGAGGCCGGCCAGACGCGCCCCACGCCCTTGCTGCTGAAATACGGCACCGGCGACTGGAACGCGCTGCACCGCGACCTCTATGGCGACCTCGTCTTCCCGCTGCAGCTGACGGTGCTGCTCAGCAAGCCGGGCGCTGATTTCACCGGTGGTGAGTTCATGCTGGTCGAGAACCGCCCGCGCCTGCAGTCGCGCGGCCATGTCGTGAGCCTGGGCCAGGGCGACGCGGTGATCTTCGCCGTCGACCAACGGCCGGTGAAGGGCACGCGCGGCTGGTACCGTACGGCCATGCGCCACGGCGTCAGCACGATCACCAGTGGCGAGCGCATGACCCTGGGCGTGATCTTCCACGACGCGGCGTGAGCCGTCTCAGGCGTAGCTCACCACCTCGTACTCGATGCCGTCGGGATCGAGGAAGTAGAAGCGCCGGCCGGGGTCGTAGGAATCGTGGCTGAAAGGCGTGAGCCCGGCCGCCACGACGCGCGCCTCGACGGCGTCGAGATCGTCGACCTCGACGCCGACATGGTTGAGCGGCCGGCCCTTGGCGAAATCATCGGCCGTGTAGCGCGCATCGCGGCCGGTGTAGAGCGCGAGATACTGCCCGTCGTCGCCGACATGGACGGTGCGGCCACCGTCGCGCGCCGGGCCGCGCCAGCGCACATGCCAGCCGAACAGGCTTTCCATCAGGCGCGCGGTGCGCTCGGGGTCGGTGACGGTGATGTTGACGTGTTCGATACGTGGACCGGGCATGACGCCAGCCTCCTTTGCCATTCGCAATCCACCCGCTTGCCCCATCCTGCGACCTCAAGTTAACTTGAGGTCAAGCTTCTTCAGAGGCCGCATGGCGCCGCCCAATCTGCTCACCATCGGCCAGCTCGCCCAACGCACCGGGCTCAGCGTCTCGGCCATCCGCTTCTACGAGCAGCGCGGGCTGGTGCGCGCGGCGCGCAGCGCCGGCAACCAGCGCCGCTTCGCCCGCGCCGACATCCGCCGCCTGTCCTTCGCCCTGATCGCCCAGCGCCTGGGCCTGACCCTGACCGAGGTCGAGCGCGCGCTTTCCACCCTGCCCGAGGGCCGCGCGCCCACGCGCAAAGATTGGCAGGCCATGAGCCGGCGCATCCGCGAGACGCTGGAGGGCCGCATCCGCACCTTGGAGCGCACCCGCGACCTGCTCGATGGCTGCATCGGCTGCGGCTGCCTGTCGCTGGGCTCCTGCGCGCTCTACAACCCCGGTGACCGCGCCGCTCGCGCCGGCGCCGGGCCGCGCTTCCTGCTCGGCGACCGGCCGGCCGACTTCGCCCCGCCTACTGCGCCGCCACGGCGGCGATTGCGGCCCTGAGCTCGGCGATGCCGTAGCCGGTCTCGCTGCTGGTCGCCATCGGCTCGGGATGGGCGCCGACATGCTTGGCCGCCACCTTCGCGGCGGCCTCGAGCGCCGCCGGAATCTTCGCCGCCGGGATCTGGTCCACCTTGGTCAGCACCAACTGGTAGACGATCGCCGCCTTGTCGAAGTTGGTCATCGTCTCCTCGTCGGTCTTCTTCACACCGTGGCGCGAGTCGATCAGCAGGCAGACGCGGCGCAGGGTCGGTCGCCCGCGCAGATAGGCGGTGGCGAGATCCTTCCAGGCGTCCTTCATCGACTTCGAGACCTGGGCGAAGCCGTAGCCCGGCAGATCGACCAGCCACAGCCTTCCGCCGAGGTCGAAGAAGTTGAGCTGGCGCGTATGGCCGGGCTTGGACGAGACGCGCGCCAAGGTCTTGCGGCCGGTCAGCGCGTTGACCAGGCTCGACTTGCCGACATTGGAACGGCCGGCGAAGGCGATCTCGGGCGCGCCGATGCCCGGCAGCGACTCGATCGAGGCGGCGCCGGCGATGAATTCGCAGGGCGCGGCGAAGAGCAGCCGGCCGGCCTCGATGGGATCCGCAGAGCTCACGCGAAGTAGCGATCGAGCATCAGGCGGTAGACCTTGGCCAGCGCCTGGAGGTCGGCCACGGTGCTGCGCTCGTCGACCTTGTGCAAGGTCTGGCCGACCAGACCGAACTCGACCACCGGGCAATACGAGCGGATGAAGCGCGCGTCGGAGGTGCCGCCGGTGGTCGACAGCTCGGCCTCCAGCCCGGTGACCTCACGCACCGCATCGCCGATCAGGCTCGAGAGCTCGCCGGGCGCGGTGTAGAACGACTCGCCGGACACCCGCGCCTTCATCTCGTAGCCGCCATCGCCGCCGACCGCGGCGTTGGCCGCGTCGAGCCGGCGGCGGAACTCGGCGATGAGCTTGTCCGAGGTCCACAGATCATTGAAGCGGCTGTTGAAGCGCGCGCGCAAGGTGCCGGGCGCGATGTTGTCGGCGCTGTTGCCGACGTCGACATTGGTCCACTGCAACGACGTCGACTGGAAATGCGTGCTGCCGGTGTCGATCGGCGTGGCGATCAAGGCCTCGATCAACTTCGACAGTCGGTGGATCGGATTGTCGATCAGGTGCGGATAGGCGACGTGACCCTGCGTGCCGCGCACGACGAGGTCGACATTGACGCTGCCGCGGCGGCCGATCTTCATCATGTCGCCGAAGCGCTCGGCGCTTGTCGGCTCGCCGACGACGCAGGCGTCGATGGTCTCGCCGCGGGCGGCCAGCTTCTTCAGCATCTTCACCGTGCCGTTGATCGCCGGGCCTTCCTCGTCGCCGGTGATCAAGAGGCTGATCGAGCCGCCGAAATCGCGGCCGCGCGCGGCGATGAACTCGCTGGCAGCGACGCAGAAGGCGGCGATGCCGCCCTTCATGTCGACGGCGCCCCGGCCGAACAACACGCCTTTGTCGAGCTCGGCGCCGAATGGCCCGACGGTCCAGGCCGACAGGTCACCCACTGGCACCACGTCGCTGTGGCCGGCGAAGCAGAAATGGCGGCCGCCTGTGCCGATCCGGGCATAGAGGTTGGCGACGTCGGGCGTGCCTTCCTGGGTGAAGTCCATGCGCTCGCAGGTGAAGCCGCGCGGCGCCAGCGTGCGCTCCAGCAGCTGCAACGCGCCGCCCTCGACCGGCGTCACGCTCTGGCAGCGGATCAGGTCGCGGGTCAGCTCGACGACGTCGAGAGCTTCGTTGGCCAGTGCGGGGGCCAGCGCAGAGGCCAGCGCGGCGCCGGGGGCGGTATCGGGCATGGGGTGTCCTTAGCCCCGGCCTCGCCGGGGGGCAACCCCGGCGCTATACTACGCTCGTGAACGATCGCAACCTCGAGGCGATCTTCATCGCCATCCTCTACCTCGGCACCTTCCTGGTGGTCGGGTACGCCGGTCGCTGGCTGATCGACCGCTGGATGCGCGCCAGGGGTGTGCACCTGACCGAGGTCCAGGACCAGATGGGCGAAAACCGGCGCAAGCAGACCGGCTTCCTCCTCGGCGTCTGGTACCGGCGCAATTGATTGAGGCGCTTAGACGGGCACCAACCGGAAGCGCAGCGTATCCGGCAGGAAGACGCGGCCCGGGATGAGATGCGGCGCGATGTCGTCGATGACCGCGCGGACATCGGCGCGCACCCCGGGCGAACGCCAGTAATACTGATGGTTGGTCTTGTCCCGTCCATCGTCGACGATGCCGCTGACATCGACCACCGACACTTTGTCGGCGATCTGCGTGGTGTTTTCCGGCCCGTCGCTGCCTAGCCGGACCGGCGTGCCCTTGGTGTTGACGCTGACGTCGAGGGCGGCGTCCCGGTTGGTGTGATAGAGGGTGATCCTGCGTCCTAGCCGGGGCAGGAACTTGTACTTCTCGGCGAACTCGAAGGCATCGGCGTCCTCGTCCGGCGCGAAGAGGAAGATCTTGTCGAACAGCCGCGGCAGCGCGTCGCCGTGCTCGGACCGCAGGCCCTGCACCGCGTGCCGCAGGGCGTAGGCGCCCATGCTGTGCGCAACGAGGTGAATGCTCTCACCGCACCGGTCTTGCTTTCGCAGCTTGGCGAGGAACTGGGTCGCGATCTCCAGCGCGCGGCCGGCGGCATGGCCGGACTTCTCGGCGTCGGCGCGATCGCTGTGGTAGCGGTCCATCTTCCCGTCCGACGGCCAGGTGAAGACGAACCAGTTGCTGTCGATGCCATGAAAGGCCTGCGTCTGCGCGGTCCTGACCAGCGCCTCCTCGAACGTGTAGTTGAAGCCGTGGATCGACACAAAGGTCGGCCGGCTGTTCTTGCACATATCGGCATGCAACTGCTTCAGCGTCTCGCTGCTGCCGAAGAATGGAGGCTGCTTCTCGCTCTTCCAGAAAAGGCGCTCGTCCGCGACCTTCAGCGCCACGATCTTCTTCTTGTCGAGATCGATCTCCGCGTAACCATATCGCAGCGCCTTGCCGTCGAACGGCCCCAGCGCCTCGCCGAAGCCAGTAGGTGGATCATTGATGGGATTGCGGTTGGTAGCGAAATAGATGCGCGCCATTTGTCTCCTCCGCCGAAGTCACAACCGGCAGAGTAATCGAGCGCGCGCGCTGGCGAAGCGCCCGCGCGCGCGAAAGATGTGGACAGCTCTAGTCGCGCAACAGCTCGTTGATCGAGGTCTTCGAGCGGGTGCGCTCGTCGACCGTCTTCATGATCACCGCGCAATAGGTCGAGGGCTGGTTGGGGCCGCGATTGAGGTTGCCGGGCACCACTACCGAGTAGGCCGGCACGCGGCCGACATGGACCTGGCCGGTCTCGCGATCGACGATCTTGGTCGTGGCCGAGATGAACACGCCCATCGACAGCACCGAGCCGGTCTCGACGATCACGCCCTCGACGACCTCTGAGCGCGCGCCGATGAAGCAATTGTCCTCGATGATGACAGGGTTGGCCTGCAGCGGCTCGAGCACGCCGCCGATGCCGACGCCGCCGGAGAGGTGGCAGTTCTTGCCGATCTGCGCGCAGGAGCCGACCGTGGCCCAGGTATCGACCATGGTGCCCTCGTCGACATAGGCGCCGAGATTGACGAAGGACGGCATCAGCACGACGTTCTTGGCGATATAGGAGCCACGACGCGCGATCGAGCCGGGCACGGCGCGGAAGCCCGCCTTGGCGAAGCGCGCGGCATCCCAGCCTGTGGTCTTGAGCGGCACCTTGTCGAACCACGGCGCGCCACCCATGCCCGGGAACACCGCCCCGCCGTCCATCGGCACGCTGTCGTAGAGCCGGAACGACAGCAGCACGGCCTTCTTCAGCCACTGGTTCACCACCCATTCGCCCTTGAACTTCTCGGCGGTGCGGAAGCTGCCGTCGTCGAGCCCGGCCAATGCCGACTCGACGGCGTCGCGGACCTCGCCCTTGGTCTTGCTGTTGATGCCGTCGCGCGCCTCCCAGGCGGCGTCGATGGTGGATTGCAGCTGTGCGGCGCTCATGGTGTTCCCCTTCGATCGTGGTTCAGGTGGCCGTGGCTTCGCGCTTCTGGCGCTGCTCGTAGGCCCGCATATGGACATAGGCTTGCCGCAGCACGGGCGTGGCGATGCCGGCGGCCCGCGCGCGGGCGATCATGTCGCCGATGACGTGCTCGGCCTCGATGCGCGCGCCGCTCTCGAGATCGCGCAGCATCGAGGCGGCGAACTTCGAGCCTCGCGTCGTCAGATAGACGCGGATGTTGTCCATCGCGCCGCCGCCCGGCTCGCGGCCGGCGGCACGCGCGACCTTGCGGCACTCCTCGATCGCCTCGAGCGTGAGGTCGGGGCCCTCGTCGGCTTCGAGGATGTCGCACACCGCCGCGCGCAGCGAGCCGGTCAACGCCGCCAGCGCGCAGAGCATCACCCACTTGTCCCACATGTCCTGGACGATGTCGGACTGGACACCGCCGTCGAAGCCCGACTTGCCGATCGCCGCGGCGAAATCCTGCAGCGCCGGGCGCGCCGCCTTGCCCTTCTCGCGCTCGCCGGTCAGCACGGCAGCCATCGGCATCATGTGCACGACGCTGCCATCCGGCGCCAGCGTCGAGCTGATGCGCGCCACGCCGCCCAGCACTCGCTCGACGCCGAAGCGCGCGTCGAGCACGTCGAGGTGCTTCATGCCGTTGAGCAGCGGCACGATCGCCGTGTCGGGGCCGATGCCCGGCGCCAGGGTCTCGATCGCCGAGTCGAGGTCGTAGGCCTTGCACGAGAGCATCGCCAGGTCGTAGGGACCGCCCTGGGCCGCGTCGGTCACGACCTTAACCTGAAGGCTGGCGTCGCCCTTAGGGCTAGCGATCTTCAGCCCGGTCTTGCGCAACAACTCGGCGCGCGCCGGTCGAACGAGGAAGGTGACGTCGGCGCCGGCCTGCTGCAGACGCCCGCCGAAATAGCCACCGACCGCGCCGGCGCCGAGAACCAGAAGCTTCATCAGCTGCGCCCATTCAGGTAGTCGTGCAGCCAGTCGACCAAGTCTTCGGTCTGGTGATGGATCCAGTCGAGCGCCAGGCCTTGCGCGCGCTGGGTGCTCTCGGGCGTGCGGATCCACACCGTGCGCATGCCCAGCGCGTGCGCCGGCTTCAGGTTCACGGCGATGTCGTCGAGCATGATGGCGCGCGCCGGATCGACGCCGTACCGGCCGACGATGTCGCGATAGACCACCATCTCCGGCTTGGGCACATAGTCGGCGGCGACAATGTCGTAGATGCCCTCGAAATGATGCGCCACGCCCAGCCGCTCCAGCACCCGCTCGGCATGGCGCACCGTGCCGTTGGTGAAGACGATCTTGCGGCCAGTGAGCTGCTTGAGCGCCTGATCGAGCCGCGGACTGGCGTCGACCGGCGCGTAGTCGATGTCGTGCACGTAGTCGAGATACGGCTCGGGGTCGACCTGGTGCAGGGTCATCAGCCCGCGCAGCGAGGTGCCGTGCGCCTTCCAGTAATCCTTCTGGATGCGCTTGGCCTCGTCGTAGTGCACGTCGAGCAGCCTGGAGATGAACTCCCCGATACGCCGGTCGGTCTGCGCGAAGAGATCGCAGCGCGCCGGGTACAGCGTGTTGTCGAGATCGAACAGCCAGGCGGCAGGCTGCTCGGCGGTGGTCGCGGTGGTCATGGGCGCCCGCTCTAGCCGGTCGGGCCGCCGCTGTCGAGCCGTCGCCTGCCGGTGACGCGCCGCACCACCGAGACGAACAGCCGGAAGATCTTGGGCAGGAGCCAGATCATCAGGCCGACGACGATGGTCAGCAGGATCAGGAAGACGACCGCGTTCGTGATCGCCAGCCAAAGACCGCCGACCACGGCGACGTCCTCGGCGATCGAGAGGCCTATGCCGCTGCCCGGAACCGTGCCGGTGGCGGCGACGCGCGTGCTGGTCTTGGTGGCGTGGCTGCCAAAGGCCAGCGTGCCGCCGACCAGCGCGGCGGCAGCGACAACCGTCGGATCGGCGTCGCCGACGGCGGCGCCGGCCATCACCGCGCCGGCGGGGATGCGCAGGAAGGTATGGATGAAGTCGTTGACGGTCTCGACCGCCGGAATCTTGTCGGCGAAGAAGTTGATGGCGTAGAGCACGCAGGCCAGCGCCAGGATCCACGGCGATTCCAGCGCCTGCAGGCCGTCGGGCAGGCGCACCGCGCCGACGCGGCCGGCGATGCCGATGGTCAGCGCCGCGAGATACATGTTGATGCCGCTGGCCCAGCTGCCGCCGAGCGCGAGTGCGAGAGTGGCGATCGTGTCCATGATTACATCGCCCGCCGCGCCTTGAGCGCGGCCGCCAGCGTGCCCTCGTCGAGATAGTCGAGCTCACCGCCCACCGGTACGCCGTGCGCCAGCCGCGAGACTTTGATGCCCTCGATCTCGGCCAGCCGGTCGGCGAGGTAGTGCGCCGTAGTCTGGCCGTCGACCGTGGCGTTGGTGGCGAGGATCACCTCACGCACCACGCCGTTGCGCGCGCGGCGCATAAGGCCGGCGATGTTGAGGTCCTCGGGCCCGACGCCGTCGAGCGCCGAGAGCGTGCCGCCCAGCACATGATAGCCGCCGGCGAAGACGCGGCCGCGTTCCAGCGCCCATAGATCGGCGACGTCCTCGACGACGCAGATCAGCGCGGCGTCGCGGCGCGTGTCGGCGCACACGGCGCAGGGATCGGTGGTGTCGAGATTGCCGCAGACAGAGCAGGTGCGAATCGCCTCGGCGGCGCGGCCGATCGCCTGCGCCAGCGGGGTCATCAGCGCCTCGCGCTTTTTCAGCAGATGCAACGCCGCACGTCTGGCCGAGCGCGGCCCCAGTCCGGGCAGCTTGGCCAGCAGCTGAATCAGCCGGTCGATCTCCGGGCCAGTCATGCGAGCAACATCTTTACCTTCCCTCGGAGGGGGAGGGTAGGATCTGGGTTACACACACGTGTCACCCCAGCTTGAATCCCGGCGGCAACGGCAGGCCGCCGGTGATCGACTGCATCTGCTGCTGCGCCTCGGCTTCGACCTTGCCGCGCGCGTCGTTGATGGCGGCGACCAGCAAATCCTCGAGCACGCCCTTCTCGGCCGGCACCAGCAGCGAACCGTCGATCTCGACGCGCCGCGTCTCGCCCTTGCCATCGACGGTGACCTTCACCAGGCCGCCGCCAGACCGGCCGGTGAGCTCCACGGCGGCGAGCCTGGCCTGCATCTCCGCCATCTTCTGCTGCATCTCCTGCGCCTGCTTCATCAGGGCGCCGAGATCCTTCAGTTGGCCGAACATGGTGCGCCTCTACAGATCGCCTTCGGGAATGTCGAAGTCGTCATAGGACAGTTCGCCGGGCTCGAACAGCGGCGGCTCGGCGCCGTCCGCGCCCTCGACGTTCATCGGCCGTGGCATCGGCGCCGGCGCGGCGATGTCGTCATTAGGACCGCGCACATCCTGCAAGGTCGCGCCGGGGAACATCGCCATCGCCGCCTGGACCAGCGGATGCGCCAGCGCGCGCTGACGACGGGCGTCGCGGCTCGCTTCACGGCGCGAGGCCAAGGTCGGCTCGCCCGCCTCGCTCGACACCGAGACCATCCAGCGCTGACCGGTCCAGCGCGCCAGCGCGTCGGCGACCTTGGGCGCGAGATCGACCGGGGCCCGGTCGGTCGGCCGGAACTCCAGACGGCCCGGCTCACAGCGCACCGGATGGACATCGGCGCTCAGCGCCAGTGCCAGCCGTGCCTCGCGCTTGCTCTCGAACAGCGCCACGACCTCGGCGAAGTCCTTCGGTTGCGGCTTGGGCCGGACGACCAGCGCCTCGGCCTCCGCGTCGACATCGACCTCGGCCCGCGCAACCACCGCGTTGCTCACCGCCAGGCGAGCGACCGGGCCGGCTGATGGCGCCCCCGATGGCGCGCCACGCGGTGGCGCGGCGCTCGCGCTCGTGCCGCCGCCATTGCCCGGCGACGGCGCCGATGGCCTGGGCGGCGGCGCGCCGCCACCATCCTGCAGCGCCTTCAAGGCATCGGCCGGCGTCGGCAGATCGGCGGCGTAGCACAGGCGGATCAGCGCCATCTCGGCGGCACGGATCGGCGAGTGGGCGTGCTGCGTCTCCTGCAGGCCCTTGAGCAGCATCTGCCAGGCGCGCGTCAAATGCGCCATGGCGAGCCGGCCGGCCATGTCGCGGCCGCGCGTGCGCTCGAGCTCGGGTGCGGCCTCGGCCGATTCGGGCACGACCTTCAGCCGCGTCAGCCAGTGCGCCAGCTCCAGCATGTCCTGCAGCACGACGACGGGATCGGCGCCCGAATCGTACATGCCGCCCAGCGTCTTGAGCGCATCAGGCGCGTCGCCGCGCATCACTTGGTCGAACAGCTCGAAGACGAGGCCGCGATCGGCCAGGCCCAGCATGTCGCGCACCTGCGCCGCGTCGACCACGCCGCCACCATGGGCGATGGCCTGGTCGAGCAAGCTGAGCCCGTCGCGCACCGAGCCGTCGGCGGCGGTGGCGATCAGGCGCAGCGCCTCCGGCGCGATCTCGACCTTCTCGCTCTCGGCCACGCGCGTGAAGTGCGCGGTCAGCGCCTCGACCGGAACGCGACGCAGGTCGAAGCGCTGGCAGCGCGACAGCACCGTCACCGGCACCTTGCGGATTTCCGTGGTGGCGAAGACGAACTTCACGTGCGGCGGCGGTTCCTCCAAGGTCTTCAGCAGGCCGTTGAAGGCCGCCGTCGACAGCATGTGGACCTCGTCGATGATGTAGATCTTGTAGCGCGCAGAGACCGGGCGATAGCGCACGCCCTCGATCAGCTCGCGGATGTCGTTGATGCCGGTGCGACTGGCGGCGTCCATCTCGATGACGTCGACATGGCGATCCTCGGTGATCGCCACGCAGTTCGCGCAGACGCCGCAGGGATCCATGGTCGGGCCGCCCTTGCCGTCGGGCCCAATGCAGTTCAGCGCCTTGGCGATGATGCGGGCGGTGGTCGTCTTGCCCACGCCGCGCACACCGGTGAGCATGAAGGCGTGCGCCAGGCGACCGGCGTCGAGCGCGTTGCGCAACGTGCGCACCATCGCTTCCTGGCCGACCAGGGTGGAAAAATCGACGGGACGGTATTTGCGCGCCAACACCCGGTAGTGGGTGTCATCGGGTCCGGGCGCTGGAGTGTCGAGCGGGGCGTCGGCCATGATCAGGGGCGCCTCGCGGCGTGTGCCCTGCCTCGTCGGCGAGGGCGGGTGGGAGACCGGACACGACCCGCAGCGAATTCGTTACGGCTGCTTCCTTCCGGACCTGACCGGGTTGGCGAAGACTGCGTCCACGCCGGCCTCCCGAGGCGGTTATATCAGGACTCGGGCGCCTGATCGCAAGGGCCGAATCGGGCCGCTTTACCACAGGCTCCGATCTAGTTCCGGGGCTGGTTCGGCTGGCTGGGCGTACTGCCCTCCTGTTTGCCGACAGCCGGCGCCGGCTCCGGCGGCTTACCCGGGCCGGGCGCGGCCTTTACCTCGGTGACCCGCCCGCCGATGTGCTTGGCCAGGAACGTCTCGACCTTGGCGAAAAAGATCAGCCGGTTCTCCGATCGCCCGAGGCTGTGGCCCTCGTTCTCGAACAGGTGGAACTCGACCGGCTTGCCCAGCGCCCGCGCCGCGCCATAGAAGCGTTCGCTCTGGTCCTTGCGCACGCGCACGTCGTTGGCGCCGTGCGTGATCAGCATCGGCCGCTCGAGCTTGTCGACATGCGCCAGCGGCGAGCGCTGCCACATCGCGGCGCGGCCTTCGACGGTATTGGACGGGCCAAGATAACGGTGCCAGCGGCCGCGGTCCCAGTACACCGGCACGAGGTCGATGAAGGCCGGCAGGTCGCTGATGCCGACATTGGCGACGCCGGCGGCGAATTGCGTCGGCGTGCGCGTCATGCCGACGAAGGTGGCGTAGCCGCCGTAGGAGCTACCCATCAGCGCGATCTTCGCCGGATCGGCGATGCCCTGCGCGATCAGCCATTTCACGCCATCATCGACGTCGTCCTGCATCTTGCCGCCGAGCTCGCCGATGCCGCCGCGCAAATGGGCGCGACCGTAGCCGCTCGAACCACGGTAGTTCACCTGCAGCACGGCATAGCCGCGATTGGCGAGGAACTGCGCCGTGGTGCTGAGCGTCCCGTAATCGCGCAGCCACGGCCCGCCATGCACCAGAACCACCGACGGCAGGTTCTTGGCTGGGGCGCCGGCCGGCAATGTCAGATAGCCGCTGATCGTCAGGCCGTCGCGCGCCTTGTAGTCGACCGCGTTGATCGGCGACAGGGACTCGCGGTAGGCGTCCCACGCCCCGGCCGTGAGCAGGGTGCGTTCCTTGTTCTGCGTATCGTAGAGAATGATGCGCGTCGCGCTGCCCTTGCTCTGCATGCCCAGCACGAACCAGCGCATGGCGTTGTCGTGGCTCAGGATGCCCACCACGTCGGCGCCGCCATCGTTGCCCATCGCCGCCAGATCGGGACCGATGCCCGAGCCGAAGGCATGCAGCCGCTGCCGGTCCGGCCACTGGATCGCCAGCACCGGCTCGCGCGTCTCGGTATTGAACCAGATGCTGTCCACGTCGACCTTGGGATCGACATGCCGGACCGTCTCGGCGCCGGTCCTGAGGTTCAGCCGCACCACCGCCACGCGATCGCGACCGCGGTTGGACAGCGCCCACACCTCCTCCTCGTCGGCGGCGATATCGACGATCGCGACCTGCTCGTCCCATTCCATGTCGAAGACGCGCGCGCAGGTCGCGACGACGCCGGGGCAGAACTCGAAGGCGCGCTTGCCGTCGGCGCCGGCGCGTAGACTGCGCGCCGCCACCCGCGCCTTGCGGTCGAAGTAGACGCGGTCGACGTTGCCGGGATTGCGCTCGTGTAGCACCGGCGTCAGATCGCCGCTCAGCGACAGCCGATAGGCGTCGAAGACACGTCGGTCGCGGCGGTTGCTGAAGAGCAGCACCTCGTCGCCATCGAGGCGCGTGGTCGAGACGGAGTTGGCGGTACCGGGCCAGGGCGTGACGTTCTTGGGTGGCGCGGTCGGACTCTGTGAATCGACGATCCAGATCTGGGTGTTCTCGTTGCCGCCATTATCGAGCCCGTAGCGCAGCCGACGGCTGTCGGGCAGCCAGCGGAAATTCGACGCGCCGGTGGGCGTGCGCACGATCACGGGGTCGCCGCCGGCGATCGGCCGCACGTGGATCTGCGGACGCCCGCCGCTGCGCTGCGACCACGCCAGCCACTTGCCATCGGGCGAGACCTGGAAATTGGTGCGCGTGTCGGTGTCGTCGCCGGCGATCAGGGCGAGCGGCAGCAGCGGCGGCAGCTTCGCGTCCTTCAACGTCGGATGGGTCTGCGCAGCGGCCGCTCCGGCCAATGATAGCGACGCCAGAGCCAGCCATGCGATCGCACGGAACCTTACCACCTGGGCCTCTCCTGCATTGGGCGTCCGCTATCCTAGCATGGCGCCACCGGTTGAAGCGCGCCGTACGCGGTGCCATTGTCCGGCCCGAACCCGAAACCAAGACGCCGGAAACGCCCGATGCGCCGCAATCCCTATTCGAGCGCCGAGATCGATCGCGCTTCGCACCGCCGCGAGGTCGACGACGATATCGAGGATCTGCTCGTCGCCTCCAAGACCCGGTTCGTGCCGGTCGACAGCGATCGCAACCTGATCGACAAGCGCGGCAAGCCGTCGGCCGTCTTCATCCAGGGCATGATGGCGCGCGCCATCATTCGCGGCGGCTCGCACCCGATCTTCCTCGGCCTGGTCGAGGGCGAGGCGTATTTCGCGCTCGACGTCACCGGCTTCGACATGCCGATCGACGGGCTCGGCGAATTCATGGATCTGCGCCAGGTCGGCCCGCTGCTCTTCGCCCGCGAAGGCTCGTTGCTGGCGTATGCGCGGGGCATGACCTACTGGCACCGCCGGCACAAATTCTGCGGCGTCTGCGGTTCGCCCACGCGGGTCGCCAAGGCCGGCCACGAGCGGGTGTGTACCAACGAGTCCTGCAAGGCGCAGCATTTCCCGCGCACCGACCCGGCGGTGATCATGCTGGTGCATCATGGCGATCACTGCATGCTGGGCCGCGGCAAGCATTTCCCGAAGGGCATGCATTCGACCCTGGCCGGCTTCGTCGAGCCGGGCGAGAGCTTCGAGGACGCGGTGGCGCGCGAGATCTACGAGGAGGTCAAGGTCAAGGTCAGCGCTGTGAGCTACCACTCCTCGCAGCCCTGGCCGTTCCCCGCCTCGGTCATGATCGGCTTCCACGCCGAGGCCACGAGCATGGATTTCGAGGTCAACAAGGAGGAGCTCGACACCGCGCGCTGGTTCCACCGCGACGAGCTGCGCGAGGAGAACCTGCCCAAGGACGGCTCCTTCTTCATGCCGCGCCGCGACTCCATCGCGCGCCGCCTGATCGAGAACTGGCTCGGCCACGAGGCCGGGCCTGGGCCGAACGGCTGATAGCCCTTCTCCCCGCGCAGGCGGGAGGAAGGAAAGAATCGGAGATCACGTGATGGCCCAATTGTTCACGCCCTTCCGCCTGGGCGGCGATGTCGAATTGCCCAACCGCATCGTCGTGTCGCCGATGTGCCAGTACTCCGCCGTCGAGGGCTCGGCGATCGACTGGCATCTCGCCCATTACGGCGCGATGGCCGCCAGCGGCGCCGGCCTGATGTGTGTCGAGGCGACCCACGTCTCGGCGCAGGGCCGCATCACCCATGGCTGCCTCGGCCTGTACAGCGACGCCAACGAGGCCGCGCTCAAGCGTGTGGTTGATTGGTGCCGCGCCTGGATGCCAAGCACCAAGCTCGCCATCCAGATCGCCCATGCCGGCCGCAAGGCTTCGGCGCAGCGGCCGTGGAAAGGCGGCGGCCCGCTGACCGGGGCCGACGCACCGGATACGCCATGGTCGACGATCTCCGCCTCGGCGATCCCCTTCGACGCGACCGGACCGGGCGTCGGCTTCCAGGGTGGCGTACCCGCGCAGCTGCCGGCGGCGAAATGGCATACGCCGGTGGCGCTCGACCGCGTCGGCATGGATCGCGTGAAGGCGGAGTTCGTCGCCGCCACCGAGCGCGCCGCACGCTTGGGCTTCGAGGTGCTCGAGCTGCACGGCGCGCACGGCTATTTCCTGCACCAGTTCCTCTCGCCGCTCACCAACCATCGCGACGACGAGTACGGCGGCTCGATGGAGAAACGCCGGCGCTTTCCGCTCGAGGTCTTCGAGGCGGTACGCCGCGTCTGGCCGCGCGAACGCGCGCTGGGCGTGCGGCTTTCGGCGATCGACTGGGTCGAGGGCGGCCTGACCATCGAGGACTCGATCCAGACCGCGCGCGAGTTGAAGGCGCTGGGCTGCGATTTCATCGACGTCAGCTCGGGCGGCACGATCCCCAACGCCAAGATCACGGTGACGCCGGGCTACCACGTGCCGTTCTCGGCGCGTATCCGCAAGGAAGCCGACATCGCCACCTGGGCGGTGGGTGTGATCACCGAGCCCGAGCAGGCCGAGCAGATCATCGCGTCGGGCGCGGCCGACTGCACCGCGCATGCCCGTTCATTCCTGGCCGACCCGCGCTGGGGCTGGAACGCGGCCAAGGCGCTGGGCGTCGAGCCGCCACCACTGCCCGTGCCCTATCACCGCGCCGCCAGCATCCTGCCGTTCAAGCCGCGGCCAGTGGCCAAGGCCGCGGAGTAGTTTTCGCACCTCCCTCTCCCCGCTGGCGGGGAGAGGGTCGGGGTGAGAGGCTGCTACTCGTCAGACCGCGGCCGCGGTTCGTTGCGCGAACCCCTCACCCTCCCATCGCGCTACCCGCGACGGGTCCCTCCCTCTCCCCGCCTGCGGCGAGAGGGTCACATGCGACAGACCCGCCCACCTGAGCGGAGGAGTGAGTCGCCAAGTGGTCGGACACCGCCTGCAAGCCCGAGAGCGGCTTGCCATCGGCGGAAGCGGCGCGCCAGACCGCCTCGATCGCCGGCAGGACGTCGCGCTGCAGGTCGTAGCCATCGACCAGCCAGCGCGCCATCCAGCGCTCGAGATCGGTCGGTGGCCCACCCGGCCAGAATCTGCCCAGATTGTGCCGAATCGCTTTACGCCAGCGCGACGACACCCGCACACCGTCGGCGGCGTCTCGCGCGGCGGGCTGGAACGGCGGCGGCGCTGTTGGCTCGACCGGCACCGGCTTGGCGGGATCGGCCGGGTAGCGATGCCGCGCCCGGCGGCCGACCCGCTGGACCTGCTCCCAGTGGATCACCGACAGATAGTCCTGTTCTTCGACCGTGAAGATGCGCACCAGCCCGCGCGCCACGAGTTCGTCGATCAGGGCGCGGATCGTCTCTTCATCGATGGCGTCGCCAGGAAACACCTGCATGCGAATGGTGCGGGGACGCAACGGCTGCACGCCGTGATCGTCGGCGAAGTTCCACAGGCCGAGGAACAAGAGGCGGGCCGTCACCGAGCAGTCGATGACAGCCTCCCAGGTCCAGAAGTCGGTAGGCAGCGTGCGGTCGCGGGACATGGCGGAGCTCCGATCGAAAAAGATGGGAGCGGATGTACAGCCGACACCCCGCCACCTCCAATTTCCGCGGCTACGGTGGTCGAATCGAAGCATCCGATGCTTGTGGCACAGGGCTTTCTCTTGCCCCTACGATGGTCGTCCCCTCGCGCTGCGAATGGCCAGGCGGCACGCGCTTTCGTCACGTCCCCGTGCGCGTCGGAGCCTCCCAGCCCTTGCGGCGGAAGGGGTGCGCCGGAAACGTGCCGAGCAGCCGCAACTCGGAGAAAAACTCCAGCTCTTCAAGCGCCAGCCGCACGGCGGGATGGTCCTTGTGGCCCTCGATCTCGGCGTAGAACTGCGCCTGCTCGAAAGCCGCGCCGGAAAGATAGCTCTCCAGCTTGGTGATGTTCACTCCGTTGGTGGCGAAACCGCCCAGCGCCTTGTAGAGCGCCGCCGGCCGGCTCTTGACCTCGAAGACGAAGGCGGTGAGGTAAGGCCCGCCGACTCGCCAGTCGGTATCGTTGGCGTCGCGCGAGAAGATCAGCATGCGCGTCGTGTTGTGATCGGCGTCCTCGATGTTCCGCTTCAGCACCTGCAGTCCATAGATCTTTGCCGCAAGCGACGAGGCGATGGCGGCGACCTTCGGGTCGCCCAGCTTGGCGATGTCCTTGGCGGCGCCGGCGGTGTCGGCGTGCACCTCGGGTGCGATGCGTTGATTGCGCAGGAAGCCGCGGCATTGCGCCAAAGCCTGTACGTGGCTGCGCGCGACCTTCACCGTCTTCATCGAGGCGCCCTTGACCGCCACGAGGCAGTGCTCGACGCGCTGGAAATGCTCGCCGACGATCGACAGGCCGGCATTGGGCAGCAGGCTGTGCAGATCGGCGACGCGGCCGGCGATCGAGTTCTCGATCGGGATCATCGCCAGGTCGGCCTTGCGCGCGTGCACCGCCTGCACCGCGTCCTCGAAGGTGCGCGACGGCAAGGTGGTCATGTAGGGAAACGCCGCGCGGCAGGCCATGTCGGAATTGGCGCCGAACTCGCCCTGGAAGGCGATGACGTTGGTGGGAGCGTCGGAACGGGCGGCGGTCTTGCGGCGCGTGGCCATGGTGGGATTCCAGTCGAGGCGGATGGGCGGCGCTGGATTAGCCGTAAAACCGCGCCAACGCCAGCCAGCGCGCTGGCTGGCCTCAAGGAACACGCCGGCTAAGCAGCGCGCGGCGGACGGCTTGCAGGCCGTCGGCCGTATCGACCGCAGGCGCCGTATCGCCCACGACGCGCACGGCGATGCGCATGCCGTGCTCCATCGCCCGTAGCTGCTCCAGGCTTTCGTCCCGCTCGCGCACGCCGCGCTGCAGGGTGGCGAAGCGTTCCAGCGCCATGCGCCGGAAAGCGTAGACGCCGATATGGCGCGACGCCGGCCCGACGGGTCGCCGCCGGTTGAAATCGAGCGCGAACCCGGCCTGGTCGATCGTCACCTTCACGACATGCCGGTCGTCGAACGCCTTGGCCGCGAGCGGACCGGCGACGGTCGCCATGTCGACCGCCGGGTCGGCCAGGCCTTCGAGCGCGGTGGCGATGGTCGTGGGCGCAATCGTCGGCAGGTCGCCCTGGAGGTTGACGACCACGTCATGGCGCCGGCCGGGATCGATTACGGCGACGGCCGCGGCAACGCGGTCGGAGCCGGTGGGCAGGCCGGGATCGGTCGGCATCGCGCGCCCGCCCGCTTGCTCGATGACAGCGATGATCTCCGCGTCGGCGGCGGCGACCACGACCGGGCCGATGCCGGCTTCAACGGCGCGGCGCCAGACATGAACGATCAGAGGCTCGCCGGCGATATCGAGCAGCGGCTTGCCGGGCAGGCGGCCGGCGCCCAGCCGTGCCGGCACGACGACGATGGGGTTGGTCATTTGCCGAGCGAAATGAGGGCGTTGCGACCTTAGGCCGCGTCGGGCGTGGCGTCAGCGATTCGATACTACAGCCGTTCCCGGGGGTGTGGTAGATGCCCACTCGGGGGCAGGAATTGCCACTCGAAGAGCACGGATTGGGCACGCGCGATGTCGCTTGAGTTCAACAAGATCGCCGGCGCGGTTCTCGCCGCCAGCCTGGGCGCCATGATCATCGGCAAGGTCGCCGGCGCGCTCGTGCACCCGAGTTTTCCCGACAAGCCGCATATCGCCGTCCAGGAAGCCGCGATCGAAACCAAGCCGGGCGCCGCGCCCGCCCTGGTGCCGGCGCTGCCGCCGGGCGGTGACGTCGCCGCCGGCAAGGTCGCCTTCGACAGGAAATGCCTGACCTGCCACACGCCGGACAAGGGTGGCGCCAACAAGGTCGGCCCGAACCTGTTCGCCATCCACGGCGCCAAGAAGGCTCATATCGCGGGTTTCGCCTATTCGACCAGCCTGCAGGGCAAGGGCGGCGAGTGGGACGACGCGACGCTCAACGAGTTCCTGTGGAAGCCGGCGGCTTTCATCAAGCAGACCAAGATGGCCTTCGCCGGCCTGAGCAACGACAAGGAACGCGCCGACGTCATCGCGTATCTGAAGTCGCTGAAGTAGGACCCACGCCTCCTACCCGATGCCGGTTTCCGTTCCCGCTTCCTACGTCGCGCTCGCCGAGCGGCTGGCCGACGCGGCGGGGCCGGTGATCGCGCGCCATTTCCGCACCCGCGTCGAGATCGACGACAAGGACGACGCCTCGCCGGTGACCATCGCCGACCGCCAGGCCGAGGAGCGCATGCGCGCCATCCTCGAGGCCGAGGTGCCCGACCACGGCATCCTGGGCGAGGAATACGGCACCGTGCGCGCCGACGCCGAGTGGGTCTGGGTGCTCGACCCGGTCGACGGCACGCGCGCCTTCATCACCGGCATGCCGATCTTCGGCACCTTGATCGGGCTGTGCCATCGCGGCCGGCCGGTGCTGGGCATCATCGACCAGCCGATCCTGCGCGAACGCTGGCTCGGCTACGCCGGCGCGCAAAGCACGCTCAACGGCCGGCCGATCGCCACCCGCGCCTGCACCAGCCTGGCGAACGCCTATCTCTATTCGACCGCACCGGCGATGTTCACTGACTCGCTGGCGCCCCGGCACGAGAAGCTGGCGCGGGTGGTCAAGAACCTGCGCTGGGGTGGCGATTGCTACGCCTATGGCCTGTGCGCCCTGGGCCATGTCGATCTGGTCGTCGAGGCGTCGCTGAAGCAGTACGACTACGCTGCGCTGGGGCCGGTAATCGAGGGCGCCGGCGGCGTCTGCACCGACTGGGCCGGCAAACCGCTCGACCTCGACTCCGACGGCACCATCGTGGCCGCCGGCGACCGCCGGCTGCACGCGTTGGCTCTCGAGACGCTGGCCGGCTGACCGCGCCCACCATGACCCTTTCGTGAGCGCCGTGGCCCTTGGTTTGCCACGAAGGACGTCCTAGCTTCGCCATCGGGGTCAGACGGAGGCCAACGGCATGATCAGGCGCGGCGTCGAGCGACGGTCGGTAGTGCTCGGACTGGCGACAGCGGCGGCTTGGCCGTCGATCGGCGCACCGTCGAGTTGGGCGCAGGGCGCGGGCAAGACCGTCATCTCCCACGGCATCGCCATCCACGGCACGCCCGAGACGCCGCCCGGCGCCAAGCACCTCGCCTACGTGAACCCCAACGCGCCCAAGGGCGGCACGATCAAGCTGGCCGGCCGCGGCACGTTCGACTCGCTGAATCCGTTCATCCTCAAGGGCACGCCGGCCGGCGCCGTCGGCCTGATCTACGAGACGTTGCTCGGCTCGAATGGCGACGAGGCGTCGACGGGCTATGGCCTGCTGGCCGAGACCATCGAGGTGCCGGCCGACCGCTCCTGGACGACCTTCAAGCTGCGCGCCGAGGCGCGCTGGCACGACGGCAAGCCGGTGACGCCCGACGACGTCGTCTTCTCCTTCAACATCCTCAAGGAGAAGGGCGCGCCGAGCTACGCCACGTACTGGCAGGACGTGAAGACGGCCGAGAAGCTCGACGACCGGCATGTCAAGTTCACCTTCGGCGGCGGCGACAACCACGAGCTGCCCAACATCATCGGCCAGCTGCCGGTGCTGCCCAAGCACTGGTGGGCGACGCGCGAGTTCGACAGGACCAGCCTGGAGATCCCGCTGGGCAGCGGTCCATACCGCGTCGATTCGCTGGAGGCCGGCCGCCACATCACCATGCGGCGCGTCGAGGATTACTGGGGCCGCGAGCTGTGGCTCAACAAGGGCCGGCACAATTTCGACGTCGTGCGCTACGATTATTATCGCGACGAGCAGGTTTCGTTCGAGGCGTTCAAGGCCGGCCAGATCGACTATCGCGACGAGGCCACCGTGCGGCTGTGGGCGACGGCCTATGATTTCCCGGCGGTGAAGTCGGGCGCGGTGAAGATGGCGACGATGCCGCACGGCAATGTGCTGCCCATGCAGGGCATCGTCTTCAACCTGCGCAAGGAGCAGTTCCGCGACCGTCGTTTCCGCGAGGCCTTCATCCATCTGGTCGATTTCGAGTGGTTCAACAAGACGCTGACCCACGGGCTGCTGACCCGCGTCAACAGCTTCTTCTTCAACTCCGAGCTCGCCGCGACCGGGCTGCCGTCGAAGGAGGAGCTGGCGATCCTCGAGCCGCTGCGCGGCCAGATTCCGCCGGAGGTCTTCGACAAGGAATACAAGCTGCCGGTCACCGACGGATCGGGCAACAATCGGGAAGGAGCCCGTCGCGCCATCGGCCTTCTGAAGGAAGCCGGCTGGGAGATCCGCAACGGCAAGATGACCAATCTCAAGAGCGGCCAACCGCTGTCGTTCGAACTGCTGCTGGGCGAACCGCGCCTCGAGCAGTTCGGCCTGCCCTTCAAGCAGTGGTGCGATCGCGTCGGCGTCGAGGTCAGGCTGCGCACGGTCGATCCCGTGCAGTATCAGAAGCGCATGGACTCGTTCGACTTCGAGGCCACGATCGATCTGTTTCCCCAGTCGCTGTCGCCGGGCAACGAGCAACGCGAATTCTGGGGATCGAAGGCGGCGCAGACCCAGGGCAGCCGTAACACGATCGGCATCCAGGATTCGGCCGTCGACAAGCTGATCGAGCTGGTGATCTCGGCGCCGGATCGACAGAGCCTGGTCACGCGCACCCGGGCGCTCGACCGCGTTCTGCTGTGGAACCAGTTCGTCGTGCCGCAATATCGCTCGACCGTGTTCTGGGTCGCGTACTGGGACAAGTTCGGCCGGCCAGAGAAGCTCGCGAAGTACAGTCCGCGCGGCTGGACCACGTGGTGGATCGACGCGGAGAAGGAACGCACGCTCTCGCAGCGCGCGCCCGAGCGCAAGACGTGACGCCGCCACGCCCGTGACCGCCTATATCCTGCGCCGCCTGCTGCTCATGATCCCGACCCTGCTCGGGATCATGACCATCAACTTCTTCATCATCCAGGCGGCGCCGGGCGGTCCCGTCGACCAGGTCATCGCCAAGATCCAGGGCCGCGACGTCGACGCCACGACGCGCTTCAGCGGCGGCGGCGGCGTGGAGGTACGGGACACTCCGCAGTCCAGCACCGATCCCGGCGGCTCGCGCGGCGCGCGCGGCATCCCGCCCGAGCTGCTGGAGCGCATCAAGAAGCAGTACGGCTTCGACAAGCCGATCCACGAGCGCTTCTTCCTGATGCTGCGCGACTACGTCGTCTTCGACCTCGGCGAGAGCTTCCAGAGCAACACCAAGGTCGTCGATCTGGTGATCTCCAAGATGCCCGTGTCGATCACGCTCGGGCTATGGACGACGCTGCTGATCTACCTGATCTCGATCCCGCTGGGCATCGCCAAGGCGGTGCGCGACGGCTCGCGCTTCGATGTCATGAGCTCGGCCGTGGTCGTCGTCGGCAACGCGGTGCCCAGCTTCCTGTTCGCGCTGCTGCTGGTCGTGCTCTTCGCCGGCGGCAGCTTCTGGCAGATCTTCCCGCTGCGCGGCCTGACCTCGGACAACTGGGCCGAGCTGTCCCTGGTCGGCAAGGCCGTCGACTATCTCTGGCACATCGCCCTGCCGGTGCTGGCCATGGTGATCGGTGGCTTCGCAACGCTTGCCATGCTGACCAAGAACTCCTTCATCGAGGAGATCGGCAAGCAGTACGTGCAGACTGCGCGCGCCAAGGGGCTGTCGGACCGGCGCGTGCTCTATGGCCACGTCTTCCGCAACGCCATGCTGATCGTCGTCGCCGGCTTCCCCTCGGCCTTCCTGTCGGTGCTGTTCACCGGCTCGCTGCTGATCGAGGTGATCTTTTCGCTCGACGGCCTGGGCTATCTCGGCTTCAACGCCGCGCTCAATCGCGACTATCCCGTGATGTTCGGCACGCTCTGGGTATTCGGCCTGCTCGGCCTGCTGATGGGCCTGCTCGGCGACCTGATGTACGTCGTGGTCGACCCGCGTATCGACTTCGAAGCCCGCGGGGCCTGAGACGATGCGGCTGACGCCTCTGATGCGCCGGCGGCTGGCGAACTTCCGCGCCAACAAGCGTGGCTACTGGTCGCTGCTGATCTTCGGCGTCGCCTTCTTCGTCAGCCTGTTCGCCGAGTTCATCGCCAACGACCGCCCGATCCTCGTGCGCTACGACGGCGCCTTCTTCATGCCGATCTTCCAGAACTATCCCGAGGCGACGTTCGGCGGCGACCTGCCGGTCGACGCCAAGTACGACGACAACGGCGTCGGCCCGCTGATCCGGGAGAAGGGCTGGATGCTGTGGCCGCCGGTGCGGTTCAGCTACGCCACGCTGGTGACCAACCTCGGCCGGCCGGCGCCCTCGCCGCCTACTTGGCAGAACCCGCTGGGTACCGACGACCAGGCGCGTGACGTGCTGGCGCGCTTGCTCTACGGCTTTCGCATCTCGGTGCTGTTCGGCTTCCTGCTGACCATCCTCGGTTCGGCCATCGGCATCGCCGCCGGGGCGGTCCAGGGCTATTTCGGCGGGCTCACCGATCTGCTCTTCCAGCGTTTCCTCGAGATCTGGTCGAGCATGCCCATCCTCTTCCTGCTGATCATCCTCGCCAGCTTCATCCAGCCCGGGTTCTGGAACCTGCTGGGCATCATGCTGCTGTTCGGCTGGATGGGGCTGGTCGGGCTGGTGCGCGCCGAGTTCCTGCGCGGCCGCAACTTCGACTATGTGCGCGCCGCCCGGGCGCTGGGCGTCTCCAACGTCCGGATGATGTTCCGCCACATGCTGCCCAACGCCATGGTCTCCTCGCTGACATTCCTGCCGTTCATCCTGGCGGGCTCGGTGACGTTGCTGACCGCGCTGGACTTCCTGGGCTTCGGCCTGCCACCGGGATCGGCCTCGCTGGGCGAGCTGCTGCTGCAGGGCAAGAACAACCTGACCACGCCCCGCCTGGCCTTCATCGGCTTCATGGTGATCGCCGTCGCGCTCAGCCTGCTGGTGTTCATCGGTGAGGCGGTGCGCGACGCCTTCGATCCGCGTAAGCTGCCCTCCTGATGTCCGTGCCGCCGCCCTCCCCCACGTCCGCCGAGCCCCTGCTGGTGATCGACGACCTGTCGGTCGATTTCGGCCAGGGGCCGGGCGCCGTGCACGCGGTGCGCAACGTCTCGTTCAGCATCGCGCGCGGCGAGACCGTGGCGCTGGTGGGCGAGTCGGGCTCGGGCAAGTCGGTGACGGCGCTGTCGATCCTGCAGTTGCTGCCCTACCCGCCGGCGCGCCATCCCTCCGGCAGCATCCGCTTCGCTGGCGAGGAGATGATCGGCACGACGGGCGACAAGCTGCGCCGCGTGCGCGGCGATCGTGTCGCCATGATCTTCCAGGAGCCGATGACCTCGCTCAACCCGCTGCACACGATCGAGCGGCAGGTGAGCGAGTCGCTGCTGCTGCACAAGGGCCTGACCAAGGCCGCCGCGCGCACGCGTACCCTGGAGCTGCTGCACCAGGTCGGCATCCCCGAGGCGGCCAAGCGGCTCGACGCCTTCCCGCACCAGCTATCCGGCGGCCAGCGCCAGCGCGTGATGATCGCCATGGCTTTGGCGAACGAGCCCGACCTGCTGATCGCCGACGAGCCGACCACGGCGCTCGACGTCACCATCCAGGCGCAGATCCTGACCCTGCTGAAGACCTTGCAGAAGCGGTACGGCATGGCGCTGCTGTTCATCACCCACGACCTCGGCATCGTGCGCAAGATGGCCGACCGGGTCTGCGTGATGAACGATGGCCGCATCGTCGAGCACGGCCCGGTCGAGCAGGTGTTCGACACGCCGTCGCACACCTACACCAAGCATCTGCTGTCGGCCGAGCCCAAGGGCAAACCGGGCGAGCGCGACCCTGACGCGCCTGTCGTGATGGCGGCCGACGACGTGAAGGTTCATTTCCCGATCAAGCGCGGCGTGTTCCGCCGCACCGTCGGCCATATCAAGGCGGTCGACGGCGTCTCGCTGGAGCTGCGCAGCGGCCACACCGTGGGCATCGTCGGCGAGAGCGGCTCGGGCAAGACGACCCTGGGTCTGGCGCTGCTGCGGCTGGAACAGAGCATGGGCTCGATCCGCTTCGAGGGCCGCGACCTGCGCGCGCTGCCGGCCCGCCAGCTCCGGCCGCTGCGCAAGGAGATGCAGATCGTCTTCCAGGACCCCTACGGCTCGCTCAGCCCGCGCATGTCGGTCGAGCAGATCGTCGGCGAGGGGCTCGACGTGCACGGCATCGCGCGCGACGCGCAGGAACGGCGCGACCTGGTCGATTCGGTGCTGGCGGAGGTCGGCCTCGACCCCGCGATGCGCGACCGCTACCCGCACGAGTTCTCCGGCGGCCAGCGCCAGCGCATCGCCATCGCCCGCGCCATGGTGCTGAAGCCGAAATTCGTCGTGCTGGACGAGCCGACCTCGGCGCTCGACATGAGCGTGCAGGCGCAGATCGTCGACCTGCTGCGCTACCTCCAGGCACGCCACAAGCTGGCCTATATGTTCATCAGCCACGACCTCAAAGTCGTGCGCGCTTTGGCCGACGAGGTGATCGTGATGCGCAATGGCTTGGTGGTCGAACGCGGCCCGGCGCGTCAGATCTTCGAGGATCCGCAGACGCCCTACACCAAGGCGCTGATGGAGGCCGCCTTCAACCTGGAGCCGATCGGCGCCGACGAAGGCGCGGTCGCCACATGAGCCAGGCGTTCTGCTACGTCGTTGCCGCGCAGGGCGGCGGCGACTGGAAGGGTTGGCGCGAGCGGCTCGGCCAGGCGCTCGGCGAGAGCATCGACATGCGCGCCTGGGGCCAGCATGGCGACGTCAACGATATCGGCATCGCGCTGGCCTGGAAGCCGCCGCCGGGCGCGCTAGCACGCCTGCCCAACCTCAAGCTGATCGTCTCGCTCGGCATGGGCGTCGATCACCTGCTGATCGATCCCGACCTGCCCAGGAACGTGCCGATCGTGCGCATCATCGATCCCGGCCTGGTCGGGCAGATGAGCGAATACGCGATCTACTGGGCGCTGCGCCACCACCGCGACATCGACGCCTATATGGAGCTGCAACGCCGCAAGGTCTGGGAGGAGATCCCCTATACCGACACAGTGCTGCGCCGCGTCGGCATCCTGGGCCTGGGCGAGATCGGCGCCGACACGGCGCGCAAATTCGCCATGCTGGGCTTTCCGACCGCCGGCTGGAGCCGCACGCCACGCAAGATCGACGGCGTCGAATGCTTCCATGGACCGGAGGGGCTGTCGGCGCTGCTGGCGCGCAGCGACATCCTGATCGACGTGCTGCCGATGACGCCGCAGACCGCCAACATGCTCGACGCGCGCGCCTTCGCGCGTCTGCCCAAGGGCGCCTATTTCATCAACATGGCGCGCGGCGGCCACGTCGTGGACGCCGATCTGCTGGCGGCGCTCGACAGCGGTCGCCTCGCTGGCGCGACGCTCGACGTCTTCCATGTCGAGCCGCTGCCGTCGGACCATCCCTACTGGACGCATCCCAAGGTGCGCGTCACGCCGCATATCGCCGGGCCGACCAACCCGCGCACCGCCGCCGCCAGCGTCGCCGACAATGTGCGCCGCCTGCGCGCCGGCCAGCCGCTCGTGAACCTCATCGACCGGGCCGCCGGCTATTGAGATGGACGCCACAGTCATCGTGCCGACCTACAAGCGGCCGGACGACTTGCGCCGCTGCCTCGACGCCCTGAAGCGACAGACCAAACCGGCGGCCCGCGTCGTGGTCATCCGGCGCGACATCGACACGGCGACCGAGGCGATGCTGGCCGCCTACGACCCCGCGCCGCTGGCGTTGGTCGTTCGCGTGGTGAGCGTCCCGGGCGTCGTGGCCGCGCTGAACGAGGGCCTCGACGCCGCGACCGGCGACATCGTGGCGATGACCGACGACGACGCCACGCCGCATCCCGACTGGCTCGAACGCATATCCGGCCATTTCCTCGCCAACGCACGCGCCGGCGGTGTCGGCGGCCGCGACCACATCTTCATGGGCGAGCGGCGCGACGACTGGCCGCCCGAGGCGCGGGTCGGCGTCAGCACGTGGTACGGCCGCGTCTACGGCAACCACAACGCCGGCTTCGGCCCGGCGCGCGCGGTCGAGTCGCTCAAGGGCGTGTGCATGGCTTTCCGCCGCGCCGCCATCGGCACGCTGCGCTTCGACCGCCGCCTGCGCGGACAAGGCGCGCAGGTCGCCAACGAGTATCTGTTCGGCGGCGCCATCCGCCGCGCCGGCTGGATCCTGATCTACGACCCCGCCATCGGCGTCGACCACTTCCCGGCGACGCGCCACGATTCCGACGACCGCGGCCAGATCGACCGGCTGGCGCTGCGCGACATGATGCACAACGCCACGCTGGGCTATCTCGAATATCTGCCGCCGCCGCGCGCCTTCGCCATCGTGCTCAACCACACCCTCAAAGGCTCGCGCACCCAACCCGGCCTGCTCGCCGCGATCGCCCATTCATTGCTCGGCCGAAAGCAGATGTGGCTGGGGTTCCGTGAAGTCGTCGCCGGCGAACTCGCGGCGATCGGCACATGGTGGCGCACGCGAAGGACCGACGTGAGCGAGCGGCGTGCCGTGCCGTGGCAACCTTCCCCGTCGTCCTGAGCGCAGCGAAGGATCTCGCGGTATCGTGGTCGTCCGTGAACGTAGCGCGCGCAGGCACCACCATAAGGTCCTTCGCTGCGCTCAGGACGACAGCGGTACTTCACCGCCTCGGGTAACGCTCCTTGAGCATCGCGAACAGCGCGCGGGCGCCCATCGCTTCGCCGCCTTCGGGACGGCCGGGTTGGCCCTGGTTCCAGGCCATGGTGTCGATGTGCATCCAGGGCACCGAGTCCGGCACGAATTCCTGCAGGAACAGCGCCGCGGTGATGGCGCCGCCGAACGGCGTCTGGCCGGCGTTGTTGATGTCGGCGATCTTGCTGTCGAGAAATCGGCGATAGCCGCGCCACAGAGGCATGCGCCACAGCTGGTCCTCGCGCTCGCGCCCGCTCTTGAGCAGCGCCTCGGCGCTGGCGTCGTCGTTGCAGAACAGCGCCGGCACGTCGGGGCCCAGCGCCACGCGCGCGGCGCCGGTGAGCGTGGCGACGTCGACCACCAGCGCCGGCTCCTCGCGCACCGCCTCGGCGAGCGCGTCGCACATGATCAGGCGGCCTTCGGCGTCGGTGTTGCCGATCTCCACCGTGACGCCCTTGCGCGAGGTGATGATGTCCATCGGCCGAAAGGCGCTGCCCGAGACGCTGTTCTCGACCGCCGGGATCAGCACGCGTAGCCGCACGTTGAGCCTGGCCGCCATCACCATCGAGGCCACGGCCAGCACGGTGGCCGCGCCGCCCATGTCCTTCTTCATGTTCAGCATGCCCGCGGCGGGCTTGAGGTCGAGGCCGCCGGAATCGAAGCACACGCCCTTGCCGATCAGGGTCACCTTGGGCGCGCTCGGCCGGCCCCAGACGATGTCGATCAGGCGCGGCGCGCGGGTCGAGGCGCGGCCAACGGCGTGGATCACCGGGTAGTTGCGCCGCAGCAGCTCGTTGCCGACGATCACGGCGAAGCGCGCGCGATGCTTGCGCGCCAGGGCGCGGGCGGCCAACGCCAGTTCCGCCGGACCCATGTCGTTGGCCGGCGTGGTGATCAGGTCGCGCGCCATGAACATCGATTGGGCGACGCGCTCGACCTCGGCGCGATCGCATTTCGACGGCCACACCAGGCGCGGTACGGGCTTCGTCGACTTGCGGTAGCGCGAAAAGCGCCACGAGCCCAGCGCGAAGGCGATCGCCGCCTCGGTGATCGGGATCGGTGAACTGTCGCCGACCAGCGCGTAGTCGCCGGGCGGCAGACGCGTGGCCAGCGCACCGTAGTCCCACATCGTCGGCTTCGCCGAACGCACGACGACGGCCATCGCCGGCTTGCCGTCGCCGTCGGGCACCAGGGCGAAGTCGCCCGACTTGCCGGTGATCGAGGCGGCCTGCAGCCAGGTGCGCGCCTTGGCCGGCTGACGCTTGAACCAAGCCGCCCATTCGGACGGTGCGACGACGGCCACCGGAACCGCCGCCGGTGCGCGATCGATGAACGGAAGCGTCACAGTCCGATCCCCCGGCTTCTGCTATAGTCTCGACGCGAAGCACGCAGCATGGTCGTGAATCGGTGTGGCTTGCAACGCCGATGTGTGAGTACCGCGGCGATGAGGTGAGGACAACATGGCCGAGTTCAATCTGGTTTTCGGCAACAGAAATTACTCATCGTGGTCGCTGCGCGGCTGGCTGATGTGCAAAATCGCCGGTATCGAATTCGACGAGACGCTCATTCGCCTGTACGCGCCGGAGACCAAGGCCGAGATCGCGCGCTATTCGACATCGGGATTGCTGCCGGCGCTGATCCACAAGGGGCTGACGATCTGGGATTCGCTGGCGATCGCGGAGTACCTGCACGAGCTCTATCCCGCCGCCGGCTTGTGGCCCGAGGCGCAAGCGGCGCGAGCGGTTGCTCGCTCAGTATCGGCTGAGATGCACTCCGGCTTCCCCGACCTGCGTCGTGAGATGCCGATGAACATCCGCGGCTCGTTCCCGGGCCACGGCCGCACGCCAGAAGTGATGACCCAGGTGCAGCGCATCGTCGCGATCTGGCTCGACTGCCGCAAGCGCTTCGCCGGCTCGGCGGCGCGCGACGACGGCTTCCTCTTCGGCCCCTTCACCGCGGCCGACGCGATATTCGCCCCCGTCGTGACGCGCTTTCGCACCTACGCCGTGTCGCTCGACGAGGAGGCGAAGACCTATTGCGACAACGTGATGAGATACCCGGCGATGGCCGAATGGGTCGACGCCGCCAAGCACGAGCCGTGGCTGGTCGAACAGTACGAATTCCGCTGATCGACCCGGTCCCAACCCTGTCATTCCGAGCGAAGCGAGGAACCTACAAGGCCTCGCTGGATCCCCCGCTCCGCTTGGAATGACGGTTGAACCCCATCCGTCAATCCCTCAGCAGCCCGCGCTCCTTGTAGAAGCGCGACGCGCCGGGATGCAGTGGCACGGCCAGCCCGTCGAGCGCCGTCTCCAAGGTGATCAGCGCGGCCGCGGGATGGCCGCGATCCAGCTTGGCGCGCACCGAGGGATGGAACAGCGCGCGCAGGCTGCCATACACGACATCCTCGTCGACGCTGCTGGAGACGATCAGCTGCGAGCCCACGGCGATCGAATCGCAGGCCTCGACGCCCTGGTACATGTTGCCCGGGACCGTCAGCGTCACCAGGCCAGGCCGTTCGCGCCGCAGCCGCTCGGCGACACCCGACGTGACCGGCAGCAGTTCGATCTCGAGCTGCCGGGCGAGGCCGACGAGCAGCGGCGCAGGCTGGCCCGCGACCATGATGAAGGCGTCGAGCGTGCCTTCGCGCAGCTTGTGGCTCGCGGCCTGCGGCGAGACGTACTCGGCGACGATGTCTCGCCGGCCCAGCCCGTAGGCGTTCAGCAGCGCGCGCGCCAGCGGCAGGGTGCCGGATCCCGCCTCGCCCAGCGACACGGTGCGACCGCGCAGGTCGGCGATGCTGTCGAGGCCGCGGTCGCGGCGGGCGACTATGTGGACGGTCTCGGGGAACAGGTTGGCGGCGGCCCGCAGGCCGGTGACCGGCCTGCCGGCGAATATCTCGTCGCCGGCCAGCGCCGCCGCCGCGATGTCGGCTTGGGCCAGGGCGGCGTCGAGCGTGCCCTCCGCCATGCGCTTGATGTTCTCGACCGATCCCTGCGTGGCGATCGCCTCGGCGATCAGGCCGGGCACGCCACAACTGCCGCCGGCGTCGCAGGGTCGCCCGCCCGGCGGATTGCTGATGGCGGTGGCGATCAGGCTGGCGACGGGGAAGTAGGTTCCACCGATCGGGCCGGCGCCGACGATCAAGTTGCGCGTCGCCGGGCCTTGCGCCGACGCACCTCTCGCCGCAGCCAGAAGGCTGGCACCAGCAGCGAGGATGAACGGACGACGCCGCAACACGCGACTCTCCGGCAGGCGACAGGGGTTGATTGGCTGACCTTACTCTGACCGCATCACCCTTACAAACGAATCACGACCAAAGTTGGATCACCACACGCCGAAAAAGATTCCGTGTGCCTTATGTGCCGCAGTCCGCGCCTCGACGAAGTCGTCGGCGACCGTGATCCGGCTCTTGCGTGCCCGCATCCAGTCGAAAAGCCTGACCCGCATCTCGTCGCGCACCGAGGCATGGCCGGGGTCGCGGCCGAGATCGACCAGCTCGCGCGGGTCGTTCTCAAGATCGAAGAGCTGCGGCGGGAAATCGAGCCACCACACGTACTTCCAGCGGTCCGTTCGCACCATGAAGGCACGGCAATCGCGTACGTGGCGGCCCAGCGTTCGGCGCGCCTCGCGGAAGGAATAGTCGAGCTCCGAGAACACCGCGTCGCGCCAGCCGGTGCGGTCGTCGCGCGACTGCGCCTTGCTGGAGGCCCGGTCGTCGGGGACGGCCGCGCCCCGCGTCAGGGGCAGTAACGAACGGCCCTCGATCAGGTGGCGCCGGGGCGGCAGGCCGAGCGCGTCGAGGCAGGTCGGCACCACGTCGACCCCCTCGACGAAGCGCTGGTCGACCGTGCCGCGCGTGGCGTCGGCCGCGGCGTCGGGGTCGACGACGATGAACGGCACGCGGACCGCCTCCTCGTAGAAGATCTCCTTCTCGCCCAGCCAGTGATCGCCCAGGAAATCGCCGTGGTCGGCGGTGAAGACGATCAGCGTGTCCTCGAGCCGGCCGGCTTTCGCCATCACGGCGAACAGGCGGCCCAGGTGGTCGTCGATCTGCTTGATCAGGCCCATATAGGCCGGCCGCACGGTCGCGGCGGCGTCCGGCCGCTGGAACGAGACCGACTCCTCGTGCCGGCGATAGGCCGCGAGCACGGGGTGCTGGTCGACCAGCTCCGACTCGGCGCGATTGAGCGGCTGGCAATGCTGCGGGCCGTACAGGGCGTGGTAGGGCGCCGGCGCCATGTAGGGCCAGTGCGGCTTGACGTAGCTGAGATGGAGGAACCAGGGCGCCTTGCCCTGGCGTTCGACGAAACGGATCGCCTGGTCGGTCATATAGGCGGTCTCGGAGTGTTCCTCCTTCACGCGCGCCGGCAGCCGCACGTTGCGCATGTTCCAGCCCGAGAGCTTCTCGCCATCGGGACCGTCGGCGGCGATGACGAACTCGTTCCAGGGGTCGTCGGCGACATAGCCATGGGCGCGCAGGAAGGCCGGGTAGCCACTCTCGACGCCGGGCGGCGAATGGCCGTCGTAGCGGTCGAGCTCCTCGAACCCGCCGGTGCGCATCAGGGCGGCCAGCGCCGAGCCACCCTCGATGCCATAGCGCTCCAGCCCCTCGGTGTCGGGCAGCACATGGGTCTTGCCGGCCAGCGCCACACGCAGGCCGGCCGGCCGCAGATAGTCGCCGATGGTGTGTTCGCGGATCGACAGCGGGACCCGGTTCCAGGTCGCGCCGTGGCTCTGTACGTAGCGGCCGGTATAGAACGACATGCGCGAGGGGCCGCAGACGGCGGATTGCACATAGGCGCGCGGAAACAGCACGCCGCGCTTGGCCAGGGAGTCGATGTGCGGCGTCGACAGGTGGGGGTGACCGGCGCACGACAGATGATCGGCTCGCAACTGATCGCACATGATAAACAGGACGTTCCTGACCTTGCCCATCGGTCCTCCCCACGCTGCTCGCCTTCATCCTAAGCCAACATGCTCGACCCGCGTATCACCGCTATCCTCGATTTCTGGTGCCTGCCCAAGAGCCATGCCCGCTACGGCGAAGCCCGCGCCATCTGGTTCGCCGGCGGGCCCGATTTCGACGCCGAGATCGCTCGCCGCTTCGGCCGGGACATCGAGCGCGCCAAGGCGCGGCGCCACGACCATTGGATCGACACGCCCGATGGCGCGCTGGCGCTGGTGCTGCTGCTCGACCAGTTCACCCGCAACACCGGACGGGGCACATCCGCCGCCTTCGCCGGCGACCGCCACGCGCGGCACGTCGCCCATATGGCGCTGGCCCGCGGCTACGACCGGCGCTTTCCCTGCCAGATCGCCAAGTTCTTCTACCTGCCCTTCGAGCACAGCGAGTCGCTGGGCGATCAGCACCGCTCGATCGGCCTGTTCGCGCGCCACAGCCCGGTGGTCGTTCTGACTTGGGCCGTGGCGCACCGGGACATCGTCGCCCGGTTCGGCCGGTTCCCCCATCGCAACGCCGCCCTCGGGCGGGCCGACACGCCGGCCGAAACGGCCTATCTCGCGGGCGACCACCACCGCTTCGGCCAGTGATCAGTCGATCCCGGCCAGGATGCGGAGATAGAGGTCGTACATCGGCTGCCCGAAGCAACAGAAGGTGACGCGCTCGATCGCCGGTCCGTCGCGCACGGCTTCGATGGCGATGCGTGTGGCCTCCTCGGCGGGGTAGCGATAGACGCCCGTGCTGATCGCCGGGAAGGCGATCGATCGCAGGCTATGCTTCTCGGCCAGCGCCAGCGCGTTGCGGTAGCACGACGCCAGCAGCCCGGCCTCGCCGCGCTCGCCGCCGTTCCAGACCGGCCCGACCGTGTGGATCACGTGCCGGGCCTTCAGCCGATAGCCCTTGGTGATCTTGGCCTCGCCGGTGCGGCAGCCATTGAGCATCCGGCACTCGGCGACCAGCTCCGGCCCGGCGGCCCGATGGATGGCGCCGTCGACGCCGCCGCCGCCCAACAGCGATGAATTGGCGGCATTGACGATGGCATCGACATCGAGCGCGACGATGTTGGCCTCGAGAACCGAAACCCGGCCTTTCCACTGCGGCATGGGTGCCTCCTTGACGGTGATCCGACCCGGCGCCAAGTACTGAAATACTCACACGCGGGAGTTCGGAAATGGCGGAGAAAGTCGATCTCGGTCTGGGCGCCAATGTACGCAAGAAGGTCGCCGACGGCTTGGCCGAGGTGCTGGCGGATCATTACCTGATGGCGCTCAAGACCCAGAACTTCCACTGGAACGTCACCGGCCCGAACTTCCAGGGCCTGCACACCTTGTTCGGCACCCAGTACGCGGCGCTACATCTGGCGATCGACGAGCTCGCCGAGCGCATCCGTACCCTGGGCTTCCCGGCGCCCGGCGGCTTCGCGGTCTACGGCAAGCTGGCCTCGCTTAAAGAGGCCAAGGGCGGCGAGAGCTGGCAGGAGATGTGCGCGCAGCTGGCGTCCGACAACGACGCGCTGGTGAAGGCCTGTCGCAAGCTCGGCGACATGGCCGACGAGGCGGGCGACACCGAGACCGGCGACCTGATGAACGGCCGCAAGGAAGAGATGGCCAAGGCGGCGTGGATGCTGCGCTCGCACGTCGGCTGAGCAGGGCGCGTCGAACCCAAATGCAAACGGGCCGCTGACGCGGCCCGTTTCGATTCGGCGCCGACGCGATCTACCAGTAGCGCACCGGGCCGGTGTCGACGTGCACGAAGCCGGTGCGCGGATAATAGCCGACGCCGCCCAGGCCCAGCTCGCGCGCCACCTCGCGCACCTGATAGGGCGAGAAGCCGGGCACCCTGATATCGATCGCCTGGCCCTGGGTGTGCAGGCTGTTGCGCGCCACGCCGCGGCTCATGCTCGCCAGCACGGCGTTGGTCTGCGGCGAGCGATAGGCCGACAGCACCTCGAAGCTCGAACTACCGAGACGGCGCTGCACGTGCCAGAGAATGTCGAACAGCTCGGGATCCATCGCGATCATTTCGCCGCTCTTGTGGTCGAGCAGAAAGGCGCTGAGCTTCTGTAGCTCGGCCGGGACGTACTGACCGCCGCGACGATAGGTCGAGGTGATCGTCTGCTGGGTGTTCATGTTGAAGAAGGTCAGCGTGCGCGGGCTGCCGTCGTCCGTCGGCGGCGCCAGCTTCTCCGTCGGGGGCGCGTACGGCGACATGGCGGCGGCGGTCGGAACGGCCGCGCCGTAACGGCCGGCGCGCTGGGTGTAGGCCGGGGTCGCCGTCTGCCGGCCAGTGGCCGCCCGAACCGTTGTCGGCGCCTTGGCCGCCAGCGCCTGTTGCGGCCCGCGCATGACCGTCACCTTGGCGGTCTGCGCCGCGGGCTTCACGGCGGGCTTGGTCACGGTCACCGGCGGCTTCGCGGCCGCCGCTTTGCCCGGTGGGTTGGCCGCAGGCTTGGTTGTCGTCGCGGAGGGCGGATTGGCAGTCTGGGCCTGGAGGCTCGCCGGCGCGGTAAGCGCCATGAAAGCCACGAGTAAGCCCAATCGCGCCGTTCGCATGAGGGGAGTCCGCCGGTCGTGGAAGGTGCTGTTGCATGAATGCAACAGCATCCAAATTACCATCCGAAACAATCGGAAACAACCCTTGAGAACGACTATCGACAAATTTCACATATAAGATACGTTTTTATATCGATATCGCCGTGGGCTCACGACTGTGCCGCGTTCGACGTGCGGCGGCGCGCAGCGACGCCCTCGATTGCGCGCCTGAGGTCGGGGTCGGCGGCGACCAGCCGGCGGAAATCAGCGGCCGAGAGCTCCATCAGATGGCAGGAGCCGTCGGCCACGACGTCAGCGTTGCGCGGCAGGCCCTCAAGGAGCGCCATTTCGCCGAAGAAGTCGCCCTCGCGCAGCACCACGTCGCCGACCGCCAGCTTCACCACCGCTTGTCCGGCAGTGATGAAGTACATGGCATCGCCCTCCTGGCCCTTCTCGACCACCTTCTCGCCGGGCAGCGCGACGCGCGGGCGAAGCCGGCTGCCAACCTCCCGCACGGCGGCGTCATTGAGGCCGGCGAAGAGCGGCACGCGCGAGATCATCTGCGCCAATTCCCGGCTGATTCGCAGCGGCGTGCGCCGCATGGCGCCGGCGCGGCGTTCCTCGAGCTCGCGCCGCAGATCGTCGTAGACCTCACGGCCGATGGTCATGTTGGCCCAATGCCGCTCGTACTCCAGCCCTTCGAGGCGGATGGCGATGCGTTCGATGTGCTGGGCGCGCACCGCCTCGGCGTAGCCGCCGTATTGCAGCGACAGCGCGCGCAGCGCCCGCTCGACCGCCTGGACGCGCCGCTCGATGCGGGCGATCAGGGTCGCGGCGACGTCCTCGCCCAGAAGGGCGGCGATGTCGCCGCGATCGTCCTCGCACATCTCGTCGAGTACGACACGCATCGCCATCAGGGTCTCGAAGCGATCGGCCAGCTGCTCGGCGAAGGGCCGCTCCCAACCGACGCGCTGGTAGACCCACAGCGCCGCGCGAAAGCGCCAGCCGACCGTATTGAGCTGGCGCATGGCGAGGTCGTAGCCGGCGCCACCTTCGGCGCGCACGCGGTCGATCAGGCGGTCGACACCGGTGATCAGCCGCGTCGCGATGGTGCGCGAGATCGTGCGATGCTCGAAATGCGCCAGGTAATGCTCACGTTCGCGCGCGCACAGCACGCGCAGGCCATAGGCCTCGCGCACGTCGGCGGGCATCGAGGGTCCGTGGCTGGCGGCCGGGACCTCGGCTGGCGGCCCGCCCGGTGTGGCCGGCGCGGCGCCATAGGCCTCGGCGATCACGCCCACCTCGCGGTCGACCTTCTCGCGCGACACCTTCAGTACGCGATCGCGCAGCGCCTTGTCGGTTTCGTCCAGCTCGTTGAGCCGGAAGTAGCGCATCATCGGCCGCAAGCTGGGCGCGTTGAGGAACAGCGTCAGCAGCACGAAAAGCGTGGCGACGATGGCGACGAACTCGCGCACCTCCGCCGGCAGGCGGCCGTTGCCGTAGGCCACAAGCGCCAGCGCCAGGGTGACCGCGCCGCGCAGCCCGCCCCAGAACAGGATGGTGCGATAGCCGCGGTTCACCGGCTGGGAGCGGCCGGTCGCCTCCAGCATCGGCAGCAGGCCGAACAAGGTGAAGGCGCGCGCGCCGAAGGCCGCGACATAGACCACCGCCACTGCCAGCACGTGACGCCATTGCAGGTCGTCGAGCACCTGCGCCGCGACTGTCGCTGCCAGCAGGAAGATCAGCGAGTTGGCCCAGAACTCGAGCTGGTGCCAGGTCTCGCGCAACGCCTCCCAGGTGCGCGGCTGCAGTCGCGTCGGGCCCAGCGCCGCCATGGTCAGCGCCGCGGCGACGACGGCGACGACGCCGGAGACATGGATATAGCGGTCGCCCAGGACGTACGCGAGGTAGGCCAGGCCGACGGTGATCGAGGTCACGCCGAGACTGGAATGGCCCAGGCGCATCAGCAGCAGGATCGCCGCGCGCGCCAGCGCATAGCCCAGGGCGATGCCGCCCAGGAACTCGCGCAGGAAGCCGAGGCCGGGGGCGGCCGCGTCGGGGAGCGCGCGGCTGATCAGGACGGCGATCAGGATGCCGAAGACGGTAATCGCGGCGGCGTCGTTGAACAGGGCTTCGCCCTCGGCGAGGATCGACAGCCGCTTGGGCGCGCCGACGTCGCGCAGCACGCCGATCACGGCGGCCGGGTCGGTGGTCGAGACCACCGCGCCCAGCAGGAGGCAGAGGAAGATGTCGAGCCCGGTGACCAGGTGCAGCAGCCCGCCGACGGCGCCGATGCACAGGAACACCGCGACGATCGCCAGAAGCATCACCGCCCAGATGTCATCGAGCAGGCGGCGCACATCGATGGTCAGGCCAGCGGTGAACAGCAGCGGCGGCAGGAAGATGTAGAGGAAGGCCTCGGCCTTGCCGGTGACGCTGCTCAGCCCGTTGACCAGCTCGCCGACGATGCCGTAGCCCCGCGCCTCGCCGCCGAAACGATCGACCAGGACGCCCAGCAGGATCCCCAGCACGGCGAGCAGCACCGTGTGCGGCACGCGAAAGCGCTCGGCGACCGGCAGCAGCAGGCTGGCCAGCGCCAGCGCCGCCGCGATGGCCAGGATCGCACCGATCAGTTCCGCCATACGCTCCGCGCGACCTTGGGCGGTTTCTTGCCTTCCCCCGCTAGCGGGGAAGGTGACTCGACACCGCCCTAGTCTTCCTTCCGTTCCAGCACACCCTTGCGCCACTGGCCCGCGGTCACGGTGCCATCGGGCGCGACCTCGACACCGTAGCCGTCGCGCTCGCCCTCGACAAACCGGCCGTGAAAGCGCGTACCGTTAGGCAGGTGGAGCACGCCCGTACCATGGCGTCGGCCGGCGGCGAACTCGCCCTCGTAGCGCTCGCCCGATGCCAGCGTCTCGACCCCGACGCCGACCAGCGTGCCGTCGCGCCACTCGCCGGACTGGGTCACCACCACGCCGTCGCGGTTGAAGCCGCGCACGCCGAAGCCCTCCGCCTTGCCGCCGACAACATCGCCGGCATGACGCTCGCCCGGCCTGGGGATGAAGACGCCGAAGCCCGCCGGGACGCCAGCCGACCACTCCCCCTCGTAGCCCCGACCGTCGGTGGTGCGCACCGTACCCAGGCCGTCGAGGCGGTCAGCCTTCCATTCACCCGCCTGGCGCTCACCATCGGCCAGCTCGACGACGCCCAGCCCCTCGCGGCGATTGTCGCGCACCGTGCCGACGTACTTCGAGCCATCAGGGAAATCGACGCGCTCGGCACCGGGCAGGTTCGCCTTGCCGGCCTCGGCGGCGCGGATGCGCGCCTCGCCGGCCCGTTCGCGCGCGCGCTGCGCGGCGATGGACGCCCGCTCGGCCGTCGCGTTGGCGCGCACCGCCGTGGCGCTGGAACTCTCGACCATGCCCTGGCGCGTCGCGCCCCGGGATGCGCCCGGCGCGGGACCCGACGGCGCCTGCGTGACCGGCGGCAACACTTTGTCGATCGCGTCACGCGCCGGCGCCGGCTTCGGCTCGGCCTGTGGCGGCGGTGCGGGTTTTGA
>Ga0194122_10000175_pt1 | contig 97719 bp, 96 predicted proteins | sample TA2MahCa10mmetaG_FD_155487 | JGI IMG/M metagenome (GOLD analysis project Ga0194122, IMG submission 155487) | Freshwater microbial communities from Lake Tanganyika, Tanzania - TA2015021 Mahale Deep Cast 10m | ecosystem: Environmental > Aquatic > Freshwater > Lake | place: Tanzania: Lake... | reverse complement strand
GAATCAGAGCTGTCGTTTTGCTGATGTATCTTGAACCTCTTAGATGATCTCTGGCTGATGATGAAAGAATTGTCGTCTTGCTGCAGAGAGCCACCAGTTGGAAAGTAGGCTGTAACTTCGATCTTGCCCGCTGTTCCTTCTGCGTTTACGTTTGGGTCTGAGAAACGTATTTTTTTTAATGGTCGTCCCATTTGTTTTCTCCTTTGTTTAGGAGTCCAATGCTGGTTCTACCAGCTACGCGGTGGTTATCCGCATAAGTCTCCACACCATTGTGGAGCACTGCTTGAACTGAAGCTATTTATGCGATGCTGAAATATATTATACTGTGTGATAAAAGGGCGATGCTCGCGAACACCGCCCTCAGTTTCCTGGGCCGTGTTACTTCTTCTTGTAGATGCTGTACAAGACAAAGATGGCTATCAAGCCAACCAGTCCCTCAGTGGAAAAAGTTTTCACGATTTGGGTGATGTTGCCTATGATGTTGGTCTGAGACAGGAACGGTATGCTCTGTCCCTTGAACAACACTTCCAGCACTATCCCAAGGGCCAACAGGGTCACGCCAAGATCTGCCAGCGCGGACGCCCATTGTTTTACTTTGTTTAAGTATTCCATTTTATTGGACTCCTTTCACATTGTTGCGACGAACTTGATTGTTCGTAGAAATATTTAAATGGCAGCTAGATTTATTAAAATACTAGATTTGCTTTGTGGTTCGTATGACAGTGAAAAAATTCGATAATATGTATATAGAATGACGCCCGGTCAAAAAAAAAGGGCGCCATTTCTGACGCCCTTTTCTAGAAAAATTCTCCAATCTTGCGATTATTTGAATTTTAAGTTTGATGTGGTTACCGTTACTGTACCTAGGTAGTCGGCAGCGTTACCAAGAGATGACGCAGTGTTTGACAACTCTACGTAACCGTATCTTGTTAAGAAACCTACTACTGGTTCAAAGGTAGACGGATCAAGCACAACGCCTGAACTCATCAAAGGAATGTAAGGACAATAGAACGCAGCAGCATCTGCTTCTGACGATCCTTTGTATCCTACAAGCACTTTGTTACCTGCATCTGTGTCAGCTGAGTAAGAATTTACGTAAACTCTCATCGCTGAGTTCAATGTTCCAACAAACTTGGTGTTTGATGGAGCCTCGAACGTTCCTTCAGTTGTTCTTGCGAACGCTGAGGTTGTTGCAGATTGAAGCACAGTCAACATAGTTGGTGATACCACCGCCCAGTTACCTGCACCTCTTCTTGTTCTTTGTGCGATTGTGTTTGCCACTCTGTTGATCAAGATTGCAAGTGCCGCGTGCTCATCGCCCACGAAAGTTGCAGTTCCAGATACAGCGGCTTGGTCGAACGCTTCTGTGTTACTAGAACCCGCTAAGGTCACTAGTGAACCCAGGATTTCTTGGTCGATTTCAGCAGTAATTTCTTGTGCTAAAGCGGCCATGATTTCAGCTTCGATGTCGATGCCTTGCTGTGCCTGTGCGTCTTGAGCAGCCTCAAAAGTCCATCTTGCAGATAGTTTTCTTGATTTTGCTTCAACAGCTTGTTTTAAGATCTGGATGCTTAATTTCTTTCCAGGAGTTCCTTCTAGAGCAGAAGTTGCGCCTGCTTTTGTAGAAGAGTTGTCACCTGAATAAGCTTCAGCGATCTTGAATGGAGATAACGCTTCTTCACCTGCGGTAGTTGTAGTCGTACCAGATGATGCTTCTGCGTATCTTATTCTTAAGGTATGGATTTGTCCCACCGGTCCAGTCATAGGTTGAACACCAACGATCTCGTTTGCGATCACGGTTGGCATAACCCGTCTGATTACTGGGAGGATAACCCTGTTTAAGGTAGCAACGTTACCTGCAGATGTAGCACCTGCGGTAGCGGCTTCAGTTAATGCTCTCTTTGTGTTCTCAAGCACTATGTCCAAAGTCTTTTTTCTATTGCCACTTAAACCTTCGGTCAATGCGGCTTTTGTTTCGCCCCATTTTGATTCAAATAGTTCTGACATTTGATCTTTTTCCCTTTTTGTTTAGTGTTGAATACCCGCCAATTTGCGGATATTGGTTAAATCAGCATCTTCCCTCTGTGCTCTGTCGCCTTTGGCTTCTGAGATCACTCTCTTGCCAACGGGTCCAACGGACTTGTCGTCCATCACTGGGGGCAGATACTTTGCATATGCAGATTTGAGGTCTTTTGTTTGAACTGATTCAAGCAACTGACTCATCACGTCTGCCTTGTCTTTGCTCAATGGTTTGAGCAACTCAGCCATCGTTTCCTTGCGTTCCATTAAATCTTTGGATCGGGAAATTTCCTTCTCCTTGGATTCAATCACCGCCTGCTTCTCGTCGATGGATTTCTGGGCTTCCGCTATCTTCAAAGTCTGCTCGTCGACCACTTTTAATAGTCTGGCAGTCTCGCTCTTCTCATTGAGATAAGAAGATTGATATTCTGAAGCGAACGCCTCGAAAACTCTTTTTCCAAAATTGGTCTGTCTTGCCGCAGTGATGTCCTCTTTCAACTGAGCGAGTTCCTCGCCCAATTTCTTGGTCACTGCATCTTCAACCACTTTGGCCGATTTAGTGATGAAAGCTTCTTTGAGTTTCTTCATCTGCTCCTTGGCTTCCTTCACTAATTTAACCTTGGTCTCCACTACTGACTTCTTGTCTTCGTGGAATTCTTTGATTTCTCTTGCTAGAGCTGCCACAACGAATTCTTCCAATTTGGAGAAATTCTCATGCACGCTCTTTCGATCGGCATTAAGTTCTGTGATCTCTTCTGCTAATTTGTTCATCACGAATGATTCCAATTTGGCAGAATGCTTGCCCACGTTCTCTTTGTATGCCGTCTTTTCCATTGCAAGTGCTTTTCTGTCTTCTACGAACTTGGTGATCTCTTCGCTGAGCTTGTCGGTCATCATCTTGTCGATGGCCTCGATCATGTTGCCCTTGTCGTGCTCATATCGCTTCGCGAACTCTTCTCTAAGTTCAGCAGCAGCTTGCTCTTTATTTTCTTTAACCTTGTTGTCCCAGGCTTCCTGGATGCTCTTTTGAGTGTCCTCGGAAATAACACCTGACTCAACCAGTTTTGATATTGCGTCGAACATTATTTTAGGTCCTTTATTATGTTGGTTAGCGCCTCTTTCAGGTACTTTTGTGCTTTTTTGTCATCTCTAATCTCAGCAGCCAGACCCATCGCTTTATTTCCGCCCCTTGTGTTTAGCAAGTGTTCGTAAATCGCGGTTGGGTAAGCACCTGGTGCCGAAGGTTGTGCCACTACGTCAACTGTTATTATCTCGTAGTCGCTGACCTGTCCTCCACCGTATTCTGACACATTGCCAGAACCTCGGCTAGACACGCCCAGTTTGACTCCGGACTCTAACATAGTCTTCACTAGTTGGCCCATTGGTGTTGGCAGGATCTTCATCTTGCCGTATCCATTTGGACCGTCCATCCACATGTCTGTAATCATGTGGCTTACTCGGTCCAAATTAATTTTTAAATCATCGGGATGGTCCACTTCTCCCAGAACAGAATAACCTGACGTGATCTGGTCATTGAGTGTCTTCACAGCCTTTTGTATCTCATTGACTGGGTACACTCGCTGATTGGCATTCTTGATGCCGCCCTGGATGCAGATTCCCTTCATGTAAAGGTCCTTGCCTTCCTTGCCTTCGTGCAAGATTTCCATCCTGGCCTGATCGTAGGTCAAATGCTCTCTTAGGTACAGTGACATTTCGCTCCCTCTTTCCTCTCTTAGCGCTTACTTCTTAGCAGCAGCGATTGGAGATTTAGCTGATTTGTCCGATCCATCGGTGTTGTTGGCCTTCACTTGTTTTGTGAACGCTGGCTTTTCCTTACCGATTTGATTTTCAAATCCGCCCATTTCTTTAGCTTTGGGTGCAGGTCTGCCTTTTTCTTCGCCGCCCTGAACGATATTCTTGGCTGTGCCACCCATATCATTTTTTCCGGCTATCGGAGATTTGGCAGATTTGTCTGAATGGTCCGCTGTGTCGGCAGTCTTCTTCTCATGATACTCCTTCACAGTTTCCTTCTTCATGTCATCCTTCTTAGCTTCTTGCGCCACAGCCACTGGTGCTGCTGGTGCCTGAGCGTCTTGAACTGGTGCTGCGGGTGCTGCGGACTCTTCTGATTTGTCCTCGCCCTTGTCACCGTTCATCATTTTTTCGAATTCCGCTTTGAGTTCTTCCAAAGCATCTTCAAGGTCAACGATTTTGTCCTCGACTTCGGCATGATCCTTCTCGTGCGCGTCGATTTCGCCATCTTTGTCATAGTCTTCTGCTTCGCCCTTTTCGTCGGCCGCAACATCAGCTATAAGATCATCGGTAGCATCACCGCCCACTTCTTCGATTGACTCTTCTTCTTTTGACGCTTCTTCGATCTCTACTTCTTCATCTACTGTTTCGTCTTTTGAATCTGTCTTTTCAGTTTCTTTCATGTCTTTCTTGTCATGCATTTTTTCAGAAACGGTTTCGGTTTCTTTCATGTCTTTCTTGTCATGCATTTTTTCAGAAACTACTTCTTCTTTTACTTCTTTTTCGTCTTTTTTCTCATCTTTGGCTTCTTCGATTGCTGTTTCGCTGTCTACTAGGCCTTCATAGATGTCTCTGGATTTCTCCACAACGATTTCATGGAATAGCGCTTGCGCTTTATCATTCTCTTCGTTGATTAATAATTCAAGCAATTGCTCAAATTTATTGGTTGATTGTGTCATTGCACGTGCTCCTTTTGTCGGCAAGGTTGTTTATACTTTAAAGTGTTGTATTTAAGCCAGTTCCCTAATAAAGCAGTACTTTTAGTCAAAAAACGGTGGTTTTTATCAAGATCGGTGTTGTATATTAAGTATTTTTAGGAAATCTTCAATATCTATGTGTTTAAAGTTGGCGCTGAATTCCAGATCCGTGGGTTTGAAGGCATCTTTGCGTATCACCCTGCGAAATTGTATTTGCGGATAATCTGTCAGCACTCTTTTGGTTTGATTAAGCCAATTTCCATGATAAGTGGCTTCATCTGTGCTTTTTTTATAGTTTCTGGTATCTTTGAAAACATTGTTAAAGCCGTATCTTTTATTTTTTGAGTCCTTGACGTGCCCTTGATAATCAAAGCCCAGTATGTAGATCAGGGAGAATTTCTTATCGGCGGCCATTTTCAAAGCGGTTGGACCCGAACTCCAGCCAAGGCTGGGTTGAAACCATTTGATGTAATTTTTGGCATTGGCGTTCTTTGAATATTGATGATTGTAATTGGTCCATACTTCATGTGTCTTGGGATAGTCAGTTTCGGCAATTTCAAGTATCATTTTGGGATCAACTGCTATGAGATAGTCGGGCTCTTCGGTTCTGTACACCGCATTGCAGGCAAACACGGTGCCGTGTTTCTTCAAATCTGCTACAAGGATATTTTTGCGTGATTCGCCATTGCCCAATACAAATGCTGTGTTGGACATTGTTTAAAGAGATGGGTTGTCAAGGCCAGCCGCGGGTTGGCCGTACATCTTTTGCACAAATTCTGCTTGTTCTCTCTGATCTTTATCGTGTGCTTCGCTGGCCAGGCGCATTTTGTTGATATCTTGTAATTTTAAACGAGTCTTGCGTGTGTCGTCGGCATCCAACACAGAGATGTCATCTTCTGCATTGTAATTTTTATTCTGTTCAAATCCCTGTGGCGTGTATGACCACATTTCTGTCAATCGCATAATGCTATTTAAGCCTTAGACGGTAGCTCCACCCCCTGGCGTGGTGCCCGGAGTACCGCCCGTAGATGGCGTGCCACCGGGTCCTGGCGTGGCTGTGCCTGGCGTTGGTGATCCTTCTCCTGGGGTTGGGTTTTCAAACTGATCTAGATCTGATTGCAGTCCTGCCTGGCTGATTCCTGCAGTCCGCAGTTGGGTGGTTTTCGTCTGTTTCTTCTGCGCCACTGCATTTTCTTCGGACCATAGTGTGCTGTTATGGGCCATTTCTTCTTCTGATAATCCTAAAAATCTCTTCAAAGCGAAACGTTTGCTCATGTAAGGCAGCTCTGCCACCTGCACAAATGTGCTCACTCGACTTTGATCCATCTCCGTCTGTCTGTACTGCGCGAAGTTCTGTGGTGGATTGAACTTTATCTCAAATGTGCTGTTGTCAATGGTGTAACCTTTGTTTTTGATCCACAATTTGAACTCCTCGTCAAACACCGGACCTATCAGGCTCTGCAATCTTTCGCAGTATTTGTTAAATCTCAATTCTTGGATGTATGCCGTGCCCACTCTGCCATCGTTGTACTGTTGCGCGCCGTCGTCCGCCCCCGTTGGCAAATATGACGCCGGTATTCTGAGACCCCTGTACAGCTTGTTGGTGAAATATCTAAGGTCATCTATCTCTCCCAGGTTGGTACCGCCGGGCAGTGTGTCAACCTTTGATCCTCTTCCTTCCGCTGTCTGTGGGAAGAAGTAGTCCTCGTTGATGCTCATGGGGTTGTATGTGGCGTCGATATAGCTCATGCCTCCCGTGGTGCTGGGTATTCTTCTCTGATTGATCTCATTTTTTACTCTCTCCACGAATTGCATCGCCAGGTGGGTTGGCATGTTGCCAACATCTATATAGAACACTCTTCGTTCTGGTGCCCTCTGCACTCGATAAATGATGATAGCGTCTTCTAACAGTTCTTTCTGCTTGTAGACCTTGAATACCTGTTCCAGCACGGATTGACCAAACGGGAATAGATTGTCCATGCCATCTGACAGACTCATGTGCACCACGTGCTCGGCATTGATCGCATACTGATTCATGGTTCTGTAGAACCTGCCTCCGCTGCCGCCGGTGGGGTAGCTCATGCTCATGCCCTGCCCTGTGCCCATGTAGTTCTGATTGTATGGCCCACCTGTGGTGCCACCATACAGTTGATTTGGCGTGATCTGTGTGGCAGATAATTTTTGTAAATTGGGGTTGATGTCTCTGATGATATACTGTTCTGGAACCTTGCCTTCCGATTCATTCACTATGATCCTGTCGATCTTGGCAGGATCCATGTACAACCATTTGTTGGTCTCAGTATCTCTCACGAAGAAACAGTCACCATATTTCAAGCAGTTCCTAAAAATACGGAATATTCTCCTGCCGAACCTGTTGCTTTTCGTCCACTGTTGCAGTGCTTTCTTTAATAATTTTACTTCGGTCTCTGTGACATCGTCCTTGAATATCAGATCGAATGGTGTTTCGTTCTCATCATTGCCCTGCGTGCAAAATTCTGCGAGTATGTCCAACGCTGCATTGATCTCGGAGTCGTTGTCCATTTGATCATATTGAAAGTATCTCTGTATCCTGTTTGGATGCCCCGTGTACACGTCGGGCAGATAGGATGAATAATTTCTTTTGGCAAAATTGGGAGTCCTTTCCCCACTGATGGGGCTTAGATTGGGTTCTTTGAAATATTTTTTCCAGCTCATATTTTATACATCATTATATTATAGAAGGCCCCACTTTATCAACCACTTTGGAAGTTTTTTTGGTATTCTTCTCGGTGGCTGCATTAATGCTTACCAAGGTATTTAATGCTTTGTTGTTGGCTTTTTGCAGCTCCAGTGTCTCCTTTGCAGTCATGTTGTACTGTGTCATTTGTGACGTCAGCATTGCATACTGAGCAGCAGCGCTCTGTCCTTCCTTGTTGTATTCCTGTGTTTCCTGCCGATTTAATACCCTCTCACCTGATTCCACTTGCAACATGCTGGTTTTGGGTTCAAATGGTAAACCTGTTTCGCCCAGGGTGCCCGTGGCGCGCTTCTCTGGTGGTTGCAGAGAGGCCATGCCCGCCGATGCTCCCAATATCGCTCCAATTACACCGCCAATCGCTGTGCCTATACCCGGAATTATACTGCCAATTGATGCTCCTGCCAGGGCGCCGCTGGCAGCACTGGTGCCAATGCCCAACAGTTTGCCCGCATCTGACTCCGACGAGGCTGCCATGGCAGATCCTATACCGACTCCCGCGAGGCCAATCCCCACGCCACCTGCTACTCTGGCTGCTCCACCTAATTTGCCACCCATGCCGCCGGCTCCTCCGCCCAATCCTCCGCCCAGGCCACCGGCCATTCTTATACCAGCATAAGTACCCATAGCGTGTGTGGCTATTTGTCCTCCCTTGTCTAGTAAAAATCCCCCAATGGTTTTGCCCATGTACAGCATAGCTTTGGTACCATTACTCAAGCCGTTGATTCCATCTGCTAGAGATTTGACACCATTGTTAAGTTGGTTGCCTGTGGTTCCTATAAAATTTCCTAATGTTGTGTAAAATCCCGTTTCGATGGATTGGAAACTGGAGCTGAGTCTCTTGGAGGAATCTTCAAACAGTGCGAGAGATTTAGTGGCTTTATCCTGTTCTGCTCTCTGTTCTTCGGTAACTGCTTTTAGATTTAGTTCGGCTGAGGCAAGTTGGTTAACCGCGCTGAATTGCCTCGCAAAAGCCACCTGTCCGGTCACTGCCACGCCTGCCAATGCTATGTTGGATCTCTTAGCAGCGTCTCTCAACATTATCATGGCCTGTGCAGAGTCTAGGGTTCCGGCGGTTAACTGTTGAATAATGCCGCTGGCCTCTGGTATGTTCTGCACCAACATTCTTGCAGACTCGGTGACCGGAGCCCCGGAGTTAGCAATCAAATCTTGGAAGCCTTCTTTCAATCCTGGGGACAATTCACCGATAGAAGCCGCAAACGCACTCAGTCTCTGTCCGGTCTCTTTGCTAACTGTGCCTAGGAATGCTGTGAATCTTTCGTTGGTCAGCTGAGATTCTAACTGTTTGGCCAGTGTGGTTCTCTGTTGTCCTGTCAGTTTGGAAAGTTTGTCCAGTTCTGTTCCTAAACTTTCAGCTGATTTTATTTGATCCTGCGTTGAATCTGCAACAAAAGTACCTGTTCTTCTTTGTAAGTTTAACGTGGCCAGCAACACATCATTCAACTCATCCACTGTGAATCCCAGTGGTCCTAAACGTTCGATACTGGTTCTTCTAAACTGTTCGCTGAGTTGAGAAAATCTTTTTGCTCCCAGGGTGCTACTACCATAAAGGGCTGCCAGGCCTTCACTGTTGCGAGAAATCAATCTCACAAAATCCTGCAGTGGCAGAGCCGCGCTGGCAGCAGTTTCTCTCAGCGTGAATAAATTCTGTCCAAATGATGCCCCCACATTGGACAGCGTGCGGAATGCGTCCAGTGAGGTGTCAGCAAAATTACCAAAATTTTGTAAACCGATGCCTATGAGGCCGAGCCTATCTTTGAAAGCACTGGTGAATTCTGTGATAGAACCCTTGCCTGCATATGCGGCTTTGCCTAATTTTTCTAAAACATCAGCGGCACCGGTGGCATTGTCTGCTTGTTTCTGAGCTGCAGTTTCGTTCAATCCCAGCTGTCTAAATAAGCTGTAAAATTTATTGTTTAATCCTTTGGTTGCCTCGATCTCTTTTTCTTTTGCATCTATCAACTTGTTTGTGAGATCGTTTAATACTTTTTCGTCCCTGGCATTTAGGTTCAATCTTTTGGTTAAATTTTTGAACTCATCGTTGACTCGTTTGACTTGAGATGCGCTGAGGATTGGCGCCTTGCGTAATTCGTTGATAAGCCTAGTGATTTCTTTGACTAAATCTTGGTTATATTTGGCCAGTAGCCGCTGCAGTTCCTGTTCATCCATGCGTAAAAACCCCTAAAATATGCTCATATAAATAGTGACAAGCACATTAATATAATGTATATTTATAGAATATAAAAATGACAGAAAACACCAACCCATTAAAACGCTACTACAGGCAGCCGCAGATCAGCATACGCTTGCCCAGCGGTGAAAAAAACTATGCTGAAACAGTGGTGCAGAAGACCGTCACGGGAGAACACCCTGTGCTGCCCATGACTGCGATGGATGAACTGGCCTTCCGCACGCCGGACAGCATGATGAACGGCCAGGCCACGGTGGATGTGATCAAAAGTTGCATTCCCACCATACAGGATCCATGGCAACTGGTCAATCACGACATAGACACAGTGCTGATTGCCATCCGTATAGCCAGCTATGGAGAGACCATGGACATCACGGCAGGAGTCCCGGGCACCAATCAAACACAGACACACACTGTGAACCTGCCACAGATGTTGGAAATCATACGGCAGGATAAGATCACAGATCACTGTGAGCTGCAGGATGGATTGAAATTGCACATCGCTCCGCTGACCTACAAACAGATCACAGATGCACAGCTGAAAACATTTGAACAACAGAGGATCTATGCGCAGGTGTCTCAGAGCAATCTCAGCGCGGAAGAAAAGACCAAGCGTTTCACGGAGAGTTTCCGGGTGCTGAGCGATCTCAATGTGGAGCTGCTGATCAACAACATCCAACGTATCCAGCTGCCCACGGGAGAGACGGTGACCGACAGAACTGCCATACTAGACTTCATCAAGAACGCAGATGCCAGGGTCATCAGAGAACTGGAAAACAAACTGGGCAACATCCGCCAGCAGGGTTCCATCAAGCCCGTCAGGGTCAAGGCCACGGAAGAGCAGATCAAGGCCGGCGCGCCCGCCAACTACGAAGTGCCCATCACGTTCGACAACGCAAATTTTTTCGTATAAAATTATTATCGCTCTCGGAATCTGACCTCATAAGATATCTCAAGGACCTCGAGACTGAAGGCAAGAGCATCAAGCACGAGCTGTTCAAGATCTGTTGGTACATGCGCGGTGGAGTTACCTATCAGGAAGCGCTGGCGCTGAGCCCCGCGGATCGCGACATAGTGTCCCGCATAGTCAAGGACAATCTGGACGTCACCAAGAAAACCGGGCAGCCATTCTTTTAACAGTTGTGCCCTGCGAGATGTGCTGCGCACATCTGAAACTTCGCTTGCGCTCGTTTCCTTTCCTAGTCCTGCTGCAGTGATTGCCAAGCGCGATGCGACAGCATCGTGCGCCTTATGTGCTAGATGAGCAGTCACAATTCGGCTATCGCTAGCCGAATCGACCGACCCTGCATATGTGCTGAGTTCGCAGTCACCATACATCGCTGCTGTCGCCGGGCGGTTGTGCTGTACCCGTTAGCTCATTCATTACAACGCGAATCCATGTGGTCTCTGCATGATGATCCCACCTGGACCTGGAGTTGGATCTGTTTCCCAGAGCTCCATCCTTTTTGCCTGTCGCGTCAAGTGATTCGCCGCCCACCTGCATGGGAGTAGTTCACTGTTTTACCAAGGACGCTATAGAGCCTATTGTATTTTTTTTTTTGATTTTAAGATGCCTGTGTCATGTGTATATAATATGCGTATATTATTCTCAAGTGATTCTTGAGTTTAAATACGCACATGCAGTGGATCTACAGAAACCAGCCAGTGACCGAATTACCAAATGATTGTGTGGGGTTCGTATATCTCATTACCAACATGGAGAATGGTCGCATGTATGTGGGCAAGAAGCTGTCTAGATTCAAGACTACGCGATACAAGATGCACACGCAAAAAAACGGAAAAAAAGTGCGCAAAAAAATTCGCGGCGCTGTGGACAGCGACTGGCAAGACTACTACGGCAGCAGTGATCAGCTGGAGCGAGACATAGAAGCTTTGGGCAAAGATCGATTTCGGAGAGAAATACTTTTCTATTGCAGGAGCAAAGCAGAATTGAATTATGTGGAGGCCCGTGAACAGTTTGCCAGGAAAGTTTTGGAGTCTGATCGATACTACAATGGACACATCCGCGTGCGAGTGCATGGATCACTGATCATTGATAAAGAATTATGATCCCATCATAAAAAAAGCCTGCACATTGGTATGCACAGGCTTTTTAAATTCCAAAGGTTTTAACTAGGCTGCTGCGTTCTTCTCAGCGTTTTTAGTTTCTTGGATTTCTTTTCTTCTTGCTTTTACTAGTTTTCCTAATTCGGCAAGAGCTTTTCTCGCTCGGGTTCCCGAAGCTTTGATACCTTTTTCGGTGAACTTTTGGTTCTCTTCAGAATAGGTCTGAATAGAGGCCATGATCGATTCATGTGTATTTGACATGTATTCTCCTTTGTTGTATTAATTAATACATCTGTATTGTATGCTGTAAAAAAGCGTTAGTCAATACCTAAATGACAATGTCCACGTCATTGGCATAACTGGTAAAACCATTTTCTTTTACCACTTTCAACACAGAGTTCACTCTGGATATCAACTCGTCCTTGTGTGATATCAAGAATATGTTCTTGGACTGCGTCCTGCTCATCTCTTTCAAGACTGCCATGGAGCTCTCCACGCCAGATGTATCCATGCCGGCATCGATTAATTCATCAATGAATAGCAGGTTGATGTGCTGGTAAAGTCCTTCCCACACGTCACGGAACGCCCAGCTCAGGCTCAGTATCAATCGATTTCTCTCTCCCCTGCTGAGGTTATCAAAATCCAACTCCCTGCCCAGCTCTTCGATCCTCACATTGAGATCAGACAAGAATACCACCGTGTGTGGTAATTTAACCTGTGCGAGATAAAATGCCAATCGTTGATTGAGATAGGTCAAGTTCTGCTCTATGATCCTTGTTCTAATGAATGAATCCTTGGCGGTCAATAGTTTATACAAGAATTCTTGATGTTTGAAAAGGTCCTCCATCTCGTTGGCCTTTACATAATCCACTTTCTGCACAGCGCTTGTTGTTAACTCGTCGATCTGTTCTTGGTATGGATTTTCTTTGGCAACGGTCTGATCCAGCTGCCTTTTGAGATCCTCCACAGAGCTCTTGTGATTGTATGCTTCGTCGATGCTGTCATAATAGGTGTCCGGCACGGATCCCAGATCTCCGATGGCCGTGATGTCATTTTGTATCTCTGTCAGTTTTGTAGATAACGTGTGCTCATAATGTGTCTGCTCCGTGAGATCCGTTTTGAGCTTGTCGACGAGATGCTCGTGCTTGTCCCCGTGCAGGTCTTGTTCGCAGGTGGGGCACGTGGCCTTCTCAGCGTACTCCAGATCCTTCACAGTCTGCTCTTTCTGTCTGGTGGCCTTGGTCAAAGAGTCTTCGTGATAGCTCTTCTCTTTTTCCAAATTCCTCAGAGTCTTGGAATCATCTGTGTGTTTGGCCAAGCGTTTGTGGCTATCTAATTCGGTTTGGATATCCACTCTCTCCAGTTCTTCTATGGCAGATTCAAATTTGGTGATGTCTTGGTTTTTCTGTGTTTGCCACGCAATGCTCCTCAGTTCGAATGTTTTGATAGACTCTTCAACTTTCTTGTTGCTGGCCAGGATGGCATCCAATCGCATTTTTTCTTCGGCCAATTCCAGTTTGGTCACTCGCATCTGCTCTTTCAGCAGCTCTGCCTTCTCGCTCAACAGGGTGATGCCTAATAATTGTTCTATGATCTCCCGCTGCTCCGCCTGTTTGGTCGCCAGGAACGGCTGCGTATAGGTGTTGAGTGCTATGATGTTCTTGAACATGGCATGGGTCATGCCCAATAGTCTATTGATCTCTTCCTGGGTCTCCTTGTTCTCTCCCTGAGCCTCGTTGTTGTCGTCCGTGCCGTCTGCCCCGGAGTTTTGTTCTACCTCATTGATGAAGAATTTCAATATCTGTGGTTTCCGGCCTCGCTCGATCTTGTAGTTGACTCCATTCTTCTCGAAATTCACAGTGACCAACATGTCCTTGTTATTCGTCTTGTTCACCAGGTTGTCTCTTCTTATCTGCGTCAATGCCTCGCCAAAGAACACGTAGCTGATAGCATTTATGATGGTGGTCTTGCCAGTGCCATTTCTCGCACCCGCGTCGTCACCGCCCAGATCCATGTTCTCGCCGATGACCAGCACCAGGTGCTTGCCGTCAAAACTCACGGCCTGCGTGTGGTTGCCCACGCTCATGAAGTTCTTTACTGTGAGATCTCTAATTGTTAACATCTAAGTTGTTGTAAATTGCCATCAGTATTTTTTTATCATAGGTCTGTGAATCCACTGCTTCCAATTGCTTGATCACGATCTGATCCACGCTGTCAAATTTTTCCACGTTTACCATTGGTTGATCTGCTTGATTAAGCTGTTCAGGTATCAATTGCAGTTCCCTCAATTGATATTTTTCCATGAATGTCTCCCTGATGAAATTGGCTTCCTCATAGGAAATCTTGATGTCCAAACCCACACGCACATACATCCGCGATGCCAATATGCTGTCAGCATCGGACAACAGCTGTGATATCTTCACATTCCTGTATTTTGGCATGTTGGGATAGTTGATGTATTTTGGCTGTCCACCATATTCCAACACCATCATGCCGCGCTCGTCGTCTCCCGCGTCCGCATAGTTGTGGGGGAACGCGTTGCCGATGTAGTGTATGTTGTCTCTGATCTGCCTCTTGTGGAAATGTCCTGTGAACACATATTCCTGATTCACGAAGTGTTCTGCCTTGATTGTGCCCACGTCTGGCATGTCCACCATGGCGTTCATCTTGAAATATGGCAGTTCAAAATGTCCAAAGATGTATCTCTGTTTCAGATCTCTTATCTGACGCCACTCGTCCTGTACTATCCACGGCACTATAGCCACATCATCTGCCAATACCCAGTCATTGACGATCTTTATGTTGGGAATGTTCCTGCAGTATTCCATGCTGTTTATTTCCCTCTTGTCTCTGTAGAATAGGTCGTGGTTGCCCATCATGACATAGACTCGCTCAAATGCCTGGCCCAGCCTCTCCATGTTGCTGACCGTGTAGTTCATGGTGCTGACATTAGTGGCGCTTCTGTGGTGATGCCAATCTCCCAGGAATATGCAGGTCTCACAGCCATGCGCCTTCGCTTGCTCGATGAACCAGTAGCAGAATGCCTCTCCGTCGTCGTTGTGGACCCGGCTGTTGCCCTTCAATCCAAAATGTATGTCAGTGAAGCAAGCGACCTTTTTAAAAAATGCCATAGTTGGATATTATTTTATTTTGTCCTCTGTTGCAAGTGATAGTTTGCCAGATGCCTTCAACTGTCGGTTCATTTCCTTGATAGCGGCCTTGCTGTAGACTTTCACTGGCCCTTGCAGCTCTTTTTGTCGACGCTTGGCCTGCGGAGTCTCGCTCTCGTTCTTGGCCTGCCGGGTATAGCTGGGCATCATCTCGTTCATCTCCAGTATGTCATCACGAATATTTTGATTTTTCTTTTCGATGTTAAGTATCCTGGTAAACGAGTTTGTTATAGCCGCCGTGTAGTAGGCGAAGGGATTTTCAGATTTGGATTCGTCAAATTGCAACCCGATCTGGCTCAATTGCACCAGTGCTTGGGAACGCATCTCGTCCACATAGGTATAACCTCGCCAGTTGCTCCTCTGGCTGTATCTCTCCGCTAGTTTCAGAAACATGTGGGCCAACGTCGCAGTGATCTTGCCGTGATCATTGGAGAAGCGTCCATTGCTCATGCCGCCCACCCAGTGGCTCTTGCCCACGCAGATCAGTTGTCCCTTGTCGTTTATTCTATAGTGTTGGAAAGGTGGAAAGTTGACCTTGGTGTGATGATCCGCCCTGGTCTTGGGATTCTTCTTTCTCTCGCTGTCTGTGGTGATGTGATCAAATGTCATCACTCGAAACACTAGATCTGTCTTTTTAACTTTCCTTGGAGATACTTCATAATCACTCATCTTGATTCGTTTGTTGCCTGCCTTTTTGGCTTGTTCCCATGCTTCTGCAGTGAGTCGTTTGGCATGTATTTTCCTTGCCCGGGAGATATTGGCACCGTTGATTTTTTTGATGTCGTTCACGATCATGTCATATTGACTGTCATCTGTGCTCACGTAAGAAGAATAGCTATTCTTGCTCTTGTGTATCTCGGACAGCAAGTCACGATTGTTTAGATAATTTACTTTCTTCATCTTCGTAGATCCTTTGTTTTTTGAATATTTTTTGGGTGTTTTTAGTTATAAAGTACGCCTAAAATGGTGCCTATAAATACAGTTGTTATTATAAGAGTTTTTTTATGGATTTACAACCTAATATCGAGCAACAAAATTCCAGCACAGGAGGCATAGGCAAGGTGCTGTCCAACGTGGGTGGTAAAATCTTCAATCGCACACTGGGCAGGCTGTTTGGCAATGGTCTTAACAAGGGCGCAGAAGCCAACATGAAACTGCGAGGATCAGCGCAGTGGACCGTGCGCAGCGGAGCACAGGATTTTAGAGTCAAAGTGGTTTTGCCAACAGACAGTCAATTGCAATCAATATTTTTTGAATCGGGCAGAGACGACGACGGCGGAGTATTGAGAAATAATGTGCTTGCTCCCTTGGCCAGCACTGGTGGAGTTATATTCCCCATCACCCCTTCCATCATAATCAATCATTCGGCATCTTACAATACATTGGCCCTGACACACAGCAACTATCCATTCTATGCATATTCACACAGCGAGGTGCCCAGCTTCACAGTGGTGGGAGAGTTTCCGGTGCAAAATCAAGAGGATGCGCGCTACTGGATCGCCATGCTGCATTTCTTCAGGTCAGTGACCAAGATGTTTTTTGGAGCCGATGATGATGGGCTCAAGGGAAATCCTCCCCCAATACTGAGCCTCTCGGGCTACGGATCACATGTGTTCAACAAAGTGCCGGTGGTGGTGCAAAACTTTTCGATCGATTTGAGAGCCGACGTTGACTATATTTGCACTGTGCAGAGCAGGGAAACAAGACAAACATTCATTGGGCCACAATTATTACTGACAGATAAAAATACTTCATGGGCTCCCACAATGAGCCAGGTCACGCTGCAACTGCAACCGATCTATTCTAGAGAATCGGTCAAAAATTTCAGCATGCGTAAATTTATCAGTGGCGACTTGAATGATAGAAATGGAATAGGATACATCTAATGGCCAAATACAGCAACACGTCTCCGTATTTCAACACATCTCAAAACAACATCAGCTTGGATTTTTTATTGCCTCGCGCGATCACAGCAGATCAGGATGATGTAGCCTACACCATAACGCACACATACGCACACAGGCCAGACCTGCTGGCATTTGACTTGTACGGCACTCCGAGATTATGGTGGGTCTTCGCACAGAGAAATCCGGACGCAATCGAGGATCCCATCTACGATTTCGTTATCGGAAAAAAAATTCAGTTGCCTAAATTGAGCAATCTAAAAAATGATCTAGGCATATAAGATTATGGCCTCAGAAGAGCTTACATATGATCCAGCAATGACAGGAACCACGGTGAAGCAAACTTCCTCGTCAAAGCAGAGTGGGCCGGTCCCAAATGCGTTGCATGAATATGCTTCTTACAACTATGTTTGGACATTGTCGGGAATATCACAGGCAGAGTTAATCAAGGCTGAATCGATATTGACCGGAAAACCACGAGACATCATTGCCAAAAGTTCTGGTATTGGTACCGAGGGAAATTTTAGTGATTTAAATGCGGGAGGAGAATATAAGTCAGCCAAGGCAGTTGTAGAAACCGCAGATATAGGCACAAAGTATGCCACGGTTAAACTGAAAGATTCTCTAATCAGAGCAAGAGCGGCCTCCTCGGATATCTTAAAAAGGGGGCATGACATATTCTTTCAAAAAGTTCAAATTTCCTCAGTGCACCGTCCCAACGAGCAAAGGAAAATGATGAACTTCACAAAGGTAGAAATGGTGCTGCATGAGCCGTATGGTGTCACATTATTTGAAAAGATGAGGGCCGCAGCCTTTAATAACAAATTTCGGGATCATCTAGATGCGCCCTATCTTCTCACACTGGAATTTCGTGGTTATGACAATCTAGGAAATCCAAAAAATATAATCACAAAAAGAAAACTACCGATCAAAGTCACCAATGCAGAGATGGAGATCAATGCAGGGGGCACGGTTTACACAATCAATGCAGTGCCGTGGACAGAATTCGCCATGCAGGATAGATATTTGTATGTAAGGGGATCCGCGTCAGCGGGCATAGCGGGCATGTCGACTTTTGGTAATACCAGAAGAGGTGGAACACTGGCCGAGGCCATGAATGAACTGGCCATAGCTCTTAACAAGATTCAAGAGGTGGAGATAGAAAAACAAGTTAGGCAAAAAGCAGATGAGTATGTAATAAAAATTGGAAATTTGCCTGCAGGGTCCAACCAAAACACCGGTAGCGGCAACTGGAATTTGGGATCATTAGGTTCAAAGTTTCAAGTCAGCGTGAGGCCCAATGACAGTATCGTGAAAGTGATAACGGATTGTGTGCAACAGTCAGATGCTTTTAGAGATATCGAAAAAACAGTGAAAAAATATTGGAATGATTTAGCAGAAAGTCAAAAGGCCAAATACAATCAAATGGAAGCACAAGCAGATAGACCAGGACCAGAGACGGAACCGTATGTGACATGGTTCAAAGTGGTAACCAACGTGGAAACACGAACGGCTGAGTGGGATGCCCTGCTAGGAATGCATCCAAAAAAGATCACTTACACAATCGTTCCTTATGCCGTTCACGTGATGAATTTCACCCTGCCGGGCCTGAGTGCTTCTCCGTCATGGGGCAAAACCGTGAAAAAAATTTACAGATATATCTATACCGGAGAGAACCATGACATATTGGATCTAAAAATAAATTTCAAATTTGGGTACTTTCAAGCAGCGATGGTGGATGGCACAGGGGCCGACGCTGCTTCGAAGAAAACCGTCAAAGACCTCAGCCTAGAAGAACAGGTTAGACTATATAGGAGCTACGTCCAAGATCAACCAGAGCCATTGCTGCCTCTACGTAGATTTCCCTCATACTCTAAATCGGCCGACGCCACGACCGGTGCTGGTGGCAGCAAAACACAGGTGGACGAGTTTTATGAGTATCTCACCAATCCCTTGGCAGACATGGTTTCGGTGCAGATGACCATATTGGGCGATCCTGCATTTATAGGACAAGACTTTGCGCTACCCTTCCAAGACAAAAGTGCAGGACAAGGTAAGAATAAGGGTGATGGTAGTGGTTTCACCTCATTCGCTGGCTACGTTTGGGATGACGATCTGGGCTGCTTTAATTTTGATCAGGCCGAACCGTTCGTTACAGTAGATTTCAGGTTCCCCACAGATATAAATGAAAACGCCAGTGTGATGGATTTCAAGAACCTAGAGAACATCTTCTTCAGCGGATTATATAAAGTGGCGCAGGTAGACAGTATCTTTGACTCGGGCAAATTTACCCAAGTTTTAGATTTGGTTAGATATAACAACCAAGGCCAAAAGATGACAGCATATGCAACCCAGGAGGAACTGCAGAAAGCACAGGATAAGATGAGGAAAGCTAAGGAGATACAAGATGATTTATCTGTATATTCAGGAGTTGGTCCAATAGAACCACGTTAAAGAGAAACAAAGAAAGGAGTGCGCGGAACAAAAGACTTTCGGGTACATTAGAACAAACATATGACAGTATTTGGAGACGCATCAACACCCAACAAAGAGTTCAGGAATACCCAGTACACTGAGTTGGATCCCGGCCCATACATCGGCATTGTCAAAGACAATGTGGACGTCACCAAAATGGGTGGATTGAAAGTGATTATTCCCAGCCTCTCAGGCACAGACGAGGGTCCTCGCTCTATGTTGTATGACGTGAAATACCTAACACCGTTCTACGGAGCCAAGAGCCCCAGCGCCACAACCAAAACCGGTCCTTATGATTTTACTGACAGCCCCCACAGCTATGGAATGTGGATGGTGCCACCAGACATAGACACAAGAGTATTGGTGCTATTCGTAGAAGGCAAGGTTTCACAGGGCTACTGGTTCGGCTGCGTGCAGGATCCCTACACCAATCACATGATACCCGGCATCGCCGCCAGCCCCCACACCGCGCTGGGTAGCGAAGAGGGAGAATCCGACAGGGGAGTAGCACAGAAATACGGAACCAATGAAGTGCCAGCCACAGAGGTCAACAGAACCACGTGGACTGTGGCCAGCAATGAAGAAAAATTTGATAAATTGAAAAAACCTATTCATCCGTTCGCCGACACCCTGAAGAGTCAGGGACTTATAACAGACAACGTGCGTGGCACCACAACCAGCTCGGCAAGGAGAGAAAGTCCAAGCGCGGTATTCGGTATCAGCACCCCCGGAAGAATAGACAGCGAGCGTAAAAAGAAATTCAAGTTGGGACCCACAGACGCTAATCCTCCAAGATCTGTGGTGAGAGCAGCAGGCCACACGTTTGTTATGGATGATGGAGATGCCGCAGGCCAAAATCAATTGATAAGATTGAGGACAGGTTCAGGACATCAACTGCTGATGCACGATACCAAGGGAGTGGTGTACCTAGCCAATGGGTCCGGCAATGTGTGGATGGAATTCAGTGCTGATGGCAGCATAGACATTTACTCCGGAGGCGCCGTGGCGTTGCGGGCGGTGAAAGATATCAACCTCCACAGCGATAGCAATATAAACATGTTCGCAAAGGGGCAGATCAAAATGAGCGCCCTACAGAAGTTGGTTTTGGATGGTGGCATGATACAGACCTACTCCGACACCGACACACAGATACAGTCGGGAGGTTCTTTCACCAACAAAGCTATAGATGGTTCGATCATATCCTATGCGGGCATGGCCCAACTGCACATGGCCACCGGTCCACATCATCTAACTGGTGAAGAGGTGCATTTCAACACTACCTATACCAATCCAAACATGATATCGACATATGAAAGAACAAAATATTATGATGAAAGTGGTACGGGCACATTGAGAGAGGACGTGCCAGAAGTGGACCTTTCACGTAAAGGTGGTGAGGCCATACTGCAGTGGACGCCAACGGGCAACGTGTCCATGTCCGGAATGCGCGTACCAACGCACGAACCATGGTTTGCACATAATGACATTGTGACCACGTTCAATGGCACAGAGGACGACACCGATGCAGACGTGCCAGGCACCCCCGGACACGTCGCACAAATGAATAGGAACAATCCCGATGAAAACATTAGAAGGCTCCAGCAAGCAGCAGACCTTTCAGTGCATATAAAAAAATTAGACATACCCGTGACAGACGTCAAGGCCTTGACGCAGGCCGTGGAAAACTTTTATAACACTTACACTGATAGATTTCCTTCAACGGTGAAACAAGCTGCATCGTCTCTGGGCCAGGCAGCCAGCTCTACCATACAGCAGACTGTGCAGTCTATTACAAGCGGAACATTAAATGCATTGTCGCAGCAGGTGTTTGTAAATCAGGCAGGAGTGCTTTTCACGCAAGGAAACCTAGGACAGGCAGTGACTGGATCGGTCACATCTGTGCTGAATGATCTGAGCACAGGCAAGGGAGTGTTCGCCACAGCAGGCAACTTGTTGTCTGCAGGTAACGTGTTGCCTGGAGTTCAGGGATTGGCCAATCAGGCACTTGGAGGAGTGGCCAAGAGTTTCAATGCGCTGGGTGGAGTGCCTGGAGGTCTGGGCAATCTACAGAATTTTGCCAACACGTCTCTTGGTGGTCTTGGCAACTTGGCTACCAAAGGCATTGGCAACTTGTCGGGCGTGGCAAATCAAGCCATAGGAAAAGTGGCAGGTAATGTTCTAGGCAAAGCAGGCAATGTTCTAGGCAAAGTAAATAATGTTGCAGGAGGATTAGGTATAGCTAATGACATCTACAAGGGAGTGATGGGAAAAAACATCACATCAGTGACGCAAATTAAAAGCGTGGTGGGAATGGTGGGCAATCAGATCACTTCCAGGATAGCCAGCGTGGGCAGGAGTATAGGTAAGATTTTTGGATTTTAACGATGGGCGAAAACGATAAAAGTAATAACATAGCAGGTGGGCAGCAGACGTTTAGAGGGTTCAGCTCGCGGGCCGATAAAACCAATTATAAATTGTATGATTTTGCATTGATCAAACAAGATCTGATCAATCGATTGAGTGTGAGAAAGGGCGAGCGTGTGGAAAATCCCGAATTCGGAACCATAATCTATGACCTGCTGTTCGAACCATTGACCGACGTGATCAAACAGGCAGTGGCGGACGACATCGCACAAAATCTAAATGCGGATCCAAGATTAAGCACCAGCGAGATATTGGTAAGTGAGTCAGACCACGGCATATCGGTGCAGGCCACCATTACCTACGTACCCTACAACATCACTGAGAAACTCACCTTTAGTTTTGACGAAAACAGCGCTTTGCGCCTTTCTTAATCTACGCACATTATACAATCAATAAATATCCATAGTTTAAACTATGGCCATCACTGACAGACAAAATCGCTTGCTTGTAGCCGAAGATTGGCGCAAAATTTACACTGCTTTTCAACAGGCAGATTTCAAATCTTACGACTTTGAAACACTGCGAAGGACCATGGTGGCCTATCTCAGGGAAAATTATCCAGATGACTTCAATGATTTCGTGGAGAGCTCAGAGTATGTGGCGCTGATAGATCTCATAGCCTACATTGCTCAGAGTCTGAGTTTTCGAGTGGATCTGAATGCAAGAGAAAATTTTTTAGAAACCGCGGAGAGAAGGAACAGCATTCTTAGACTGGCAAGATTGATCAATTACAATGCCAAGAGAAATTTATCAGCGTCTGGACTGTTGAAAATAGCTTCGGTATCTACGTCAGAAGACATCAAGGACAGCAGTGGAAATAGTTTGATTAATACCACAATCGTCTGGAATGATCCTTCAAATACAAATTATCGAGAACAATTTATCACAGTGTTGAATGCCGCCAATGTGGAAGGACAGAGATTTGGTAAACCAAAGGAGAGTGATTCTATCGGAGGTATCCCCACAGAAGTTTATACATTGAATTCCAACAACACCGATGTGCCGGTATTTGAATTCAACAGGTCGATAAGCGGTATCAATAGACAGTTTGAGATAATGCCGTGCTCTATATCCCGGGCAGAATCTATTTACGAGCCGGCACCTATCCCCGGCACAGGTTTCACATATCTGTATAGAATAGATGGAGCAGGTGATACCAGTCCCAACACAGGATTTTTTGTTTTATTCAAGCAGGGTTCCCTAGGCAGCACAGAATTTTCAATAGTCCAACCAACCACAAATTACGTTCAACCCATCACGATCAACAACATCAACAACACTGACCTTTGGTTATACCAGCTGGATGATTTCGGACAAATAACAAAATTATGGACCAAGGTGCCAGACCTATCGGGCAGTAACGTTATCTATAACAGTTTGAAGGCCAACGTGAGAGACATCTACAATGTTGTTACCAAGAACAACGACAATGTTGATCTAGTGTTTGGGGATGGAAATTTTTCTAACATTCCTTTGGGCACTTTCCGAGCGTACTACAGGACCAGTGACAATGCCAAATATTCTATACAGTCAGCAGACATGCAAGGGATTACTTTCGTGGTGCCTTATCTGGACAAGTCGGGTGGACAACAAGCACTCACCGTTACCTGCTCATTGCAACAGTCAGTTTATAATTCTGCAGCATCAGAATCAAATGACAGCATCAAGACCAAAGCATCTCAGGCGTACTACGCACAGAACAGAATGATCACCGCAGAGGATTACAACGTGGTGCCACAGTCAATTTCCCAAGAAATCATCAAGATCAAAGCAAGCAATAGGACCGCCAGCGGGGTCAGCAGGTCACGAGAGATTATTGATCCAACAGGTGCTTACAGCAACGTGTCTGTGTTCGCAGATGACGGGATATTGTACAGGGAGGAAACCAAGCCACAATTCACATTCTCGTTCACCAACAGGAATGAAATCCTAGATATCATTGATAGATCCATTGAAGCAAAATTAAAAGAAGCATACTCTAGACAATTTTTTTATTTTAAATATGGAACCAAGGATTTGAGCACCCTGTCAGCCAGCTGGGTCAGCACCACCACAGGCACCAACACCAATACAGGATATTTCCAAGCAGCCGGACCGCTGACTGTGGGTGACTATTCCACAAGCAACTTGAAATATGTCAAGGTTGGGTCCCTGGTCAAATTCACCTCTCCGGACACGAGAGAATTTTTAAATGGAAAATTAGTCACACTGGGCACAGATTTAGCAAAAAACAGAGCTTGGGCAAAAATAGCAGGAGTGGTACTGGATGGTGCCAATCAGGGAGAAGGTAATCTGGAGAATGGTACCGGACCAATCACACTGAATGATGTGATTCCAAACAACGCAGTGATCAGCGCTGTGTTTCCCCCATTTACTACCATATACGATACAGACTTAAAAAGAGACATTATAGATAGGATAGAAGCCTATGAAGAATTCGCACTGAGATTTGATGAAGAGGATTCTTTGTGGAGGGTCATAACAGCAGCGAATCTGAGCGTAAGTGATATTTTTTCTCTAGACAATGCAGGCAACACATCACAAAATAATTTAGATGCCAGCTGGTGGTTCAAATTCACCACAGATGGCAGCACATACACAGTGACGTACAGAGCATTGAATTATATCTTCGAGAGCGCGCAAAATAACAAATTTTATTTTGATAAAACCGACAAAGTGTATGACTACATCACAGGAAAAACTGTCAAGGATGTGGTAAAATTGTTGAAATCCAACACTGTGCCCAGCACCGGATTTGGAATTGGATACCCAATCGATTGGCAGATTGTGGACACGGTGGAGGAGGCAGACGGATATCAGGACAATAGAAAAGTAAAAGTTGGATTCTATGATGACGATGATGACGGAGTGGTGGACAATCCAGATATTTTTGATATTGTTGTGGAGCCCAACACCAGTGTTAGCACCAAATTTGTATTTTTTGAAAAATATATAGGCTACAACAGCATCGAGAGATTTAGACCATATGACGCCAGCAATTTTGTTGTGGCCCAATACGAATCTTCTATCGTGTTGCCCGGCACTTATAGCAATGGACAACTGTTTTATTTCTATGATGTCAACGAAGACGTTGTTAAAAAATTTGATGCTGCATCGATTACCTTGGTGACAACCACAGACTACATTGCGCGAAAAGGCAGAAGCAATATAGAATTCCTCTATAAGCACACTGCCAGTCAGAACACAAGGATAGATCCTGCACAAACCAATATCATGGATATCTATATTTTGGAGAGAACTTACGACCAGTTATTTAGAACTTGGCTCACCCAAGGTGGAGAAAAACCTGTGCCTTCGACTTCAGACCAATTGAGAATCAGTTATGCTGCTGGGTTGAACTCAATCAAAGCACTGTCAGATCAAATAGTATTCCATCCGGTGAAATACAAAGTGTTGTTCGGTAAACAAGCAGATGAGCAATTTCAAGCCACATTCAAAGTGGTCAAGAATTCATCAACCAATGTGACCAACGCCGTGGTCAAAACTCGTGTGATTAAAGCCATCAACGAATTTTTCGCACTGGACAATTTTGATTTTGGCGATACTTTTTATTTTACAGAGCTCGCGGCCTATGTTCACAGTCAACTTGAAACTGATCTGCTGACAGTGGTTATAGTTCCAAATCAGATCGGACAGGGATTTGGTTCATTGTTCCAGATCAGCGGAGCATCAGATGAAATTTTTGTCAATGGAGCCACAGTTGATGACGTGGCAATTATTGATGCTATCGGAGCCAATCAATTACTAGCCAGCGGCAACGTGGTCACAAACACGACAGGATTGACGACCAGCACGAGATCGTCTTCTGCGGTATCATCTGTAACAAGTTCTGTGGTAGGCACAGGCACTTCTAGCAGCGGCAGCACTGGTGGCGGCGGTAGCGGAGGCGGCGGCGGGGGGTACTAATAATGGCGGACAGACCTCTAGACAGCCAATCAAACTATGATGTGATCACCAACGAAAATGGTGTGACCCTTAGAAGGTCAGTAGCACATCTACCCACTTTTTTCAGAACAGATGTTAACGAACGTTTCCTAAGTGCCACACTGGACCAACTGATTCAACCAGGCAAGTTAGTCAGATTGGACGGATATGTAGGTAGAAGGAATTCTTATACCAGGTCAATCACAGATAAATTTATTGAATCGGGCATTGAAGACAGAGACAGTTATCAATTAGAGCCCACTGTAACCTACACAGACAAAGACACCTCTTCCATCAATCCAGAAGATCAAGTGAAGTTTACTGCCACCTATGATGATTACATCAATCAATTGAAATTCTTTGGCGGTGATGCAAGCAATCATGACAGACTTAATAAAGAAAAAATTTATTCTTGGGATCCAGCCATAGATTTTGACAAGTTGATAAACTACAGGGAATACTATTGGATGCCTGAAGGACCAAATCCCATATTAATCGCCAGCAGCGGAACCAACGCAGTGTCCGAAATCAATGTGACACACGGCGCACAATCCGCATATCTTTTTGGCACATATCCGGGAAGCAATAATCCGTCGATCACGCTATACAGAGGCAACACGTATAAGTTCATATTTGACACTCATGGTCATCCTTTCTACATAATGACCGAGCCATTCAAAACTGGCGTAGCAGAGGACGGCAGCACATCGGTGATATACAGCACGGGGGTCTCAGGAAACGGCATTGAGGAAGGCACGCTAACTTTCACGGTGCCCACAAGTGCTCCTGATGTGCTATACTACCAGTGCGGTAATCACCAGGCTATGCAGGGCGTATTCACCATAAGAACTATAGGCGTAGCAACCAAGATAGATGTGGATCATGAGATCATAGGAACAAAAAACTATACTTTGAAATCAGGGACCAAATTATCAAATGGTATGAAAGTGAGATTTGAGAACAATGTTGCCAATTCCGCCTATGCCAACAAAGAATTTTATGTTGAGGGGGTGGGCACATCTATCACGCTCACTGACACTGCCAATATGATTGTGACAGGACCTTACACAGAAGAGTCCACAGAACCATATGACGCCGTTCCCTATGCCGACAGGCCTTACTCGATCAGTTTTTATAGACCAGTAAAGCCCGATTACATAACGATCAAGAGAGACAGCATCGATGGCAACGCCTGGAGCAGATACAACAGATGGTTCCACAGAGCAGTGATAGAGGCCACTGCTGCAGCCAATGGTTACACACCTGTGCTGCTAGAAACAGACAGAGCCAAAAGGCCCATCATAGAATTTGATTCTGGATTATCTCTGTTCAATCACGGAACCACTGCCAAGAGATCGGTGACGTTGATAGACACAGTGACTACGGATGTGTTTTCTAAAATGGTCAATACCACAGGATACATTGTGGATGGGGTGCCACTAGTGGATGGTATGAGACTGTTAATCACCGCAGACACAGATCCTCTAGTTAACAATAGAATTTATTTGGTAAATTTTGTCAAGGTTCAGGGGTCAGCAGTGACCACTCTGAGACTGTCCGAAGGGTCAGACGCTTTGCCTTTGGACGGAGATGCAGTATCAGTGGAAATGGGGGCTGTCAATCAGGCAAAAACTTTTTATTACAGCACCAGTGAAAAGGCATGGATAGAGGGACAATCAAAAATGGATGTGAATCAACCACCCCTGTTCGCACTGTTTGATGAGAATCATAAAGCATTCAACAATGATGATGCGTATCCAAATTCCACTTTCACAGGATCTAGACTGTTTGAATACAAGATCAGTCCAACGTCCACAGTAGATCCTGTGCTGGGACTACAAATAAAATATTACACAGTAAAAAATTTGAGCGACATTGTATTCACTTCTGATTTCGCCACAGCATCTTTTCAATATAATATAGACGATAAGTCTTATACAAAAAATTTTAACACGGGACACGCACATCAAAATCTTTCCAGAGACAGACATGTCAACAGATGTGGATGGATAGAGAGAACAGAGGAGAGCAAGCAGAGAGTCACTAGATTATTTTCGGTTGATAAAAATGAATTGAAGTTATTTCCTGTGGACGTGTTTGAAAACAGCAAATCGTTATCTGATTTATCCGTGACGGTGGATGTGAACCACGTCACTCAAAATTTAGGCACAGATTACACCCTGGTAGACGGATTGACCTACAAATATGTGAAATTTGCGAAAAACCTAAAGGTAGATGATCTAATCAAATTGAGTTGTTACAGTTCAGCAAAAAAAATTGCCGGCAAAGGCATATATGAAATACCGGAAAACATAGCAGTAAATCCGTTCAACGCACAATTGAAAGATTTTACATACGGACAGATATTGAATCATTTACACGACATCAATGAAAAAAATGTGGAGATGATCGGCAAAACTCCCGGAAGCAGCAATCTCAGAGACATAGGCAACGTGAGATTACAGGGAGGCACAATAATTCAACATGGCGCTGCTTTGCCGCAGGCGATGTTTTTATTGATAGATCAAAACGCCAACGCTATTAAGTCGATAGAATACTGTAACTCTGAATATACAAAATTCAAAGAAACGTTTCTAGCAAACAAGTCGGGATCACTGCATGAGGGTTCTATCGCAAGTAGAGTAGACGAAATAATCAAAAATATTTCTGAAAATAAGAATGTAAGTTTTCCTTTCTATTACGATGACATGATAGGGCATGGAGAAAATCTCTCAGTGAGAAAATACACAGTGCAAGATCCTGAAGAAATAGAGTATGCCATCGATTCACAATTTGATACGACTACAGCGAGCAAAAGAGCGGTCTACATATACCTCAATGATCAAATATTGCTGTTGGGGTATGACTATAATTTCAGTGCCGAAACAGATGGTGTTACCATAACCGCCACGTTAGCTGCTGGAGATATTATCACCATCAAAGATTACGCAAGCACTGTGGGCAGCTTCGTGCCTCCCACACCAACCAAATTGGGAATTTATCCAAAATTCAAACCTGAAAAAATCATAGACAATACCTATAGAACATCCGTGAACGTGATTGTGGGGCATGACGGCAGCAGAACTATTGCCTTTGGTGATTATCGAGACGATCTTTTACTAGAGCTGGAAAAAAGAATTTACAACAATTGCAAAACTTCATTCAACACAGATTTATTGTCCGAAGATGATGTGAGACCAGGGGTGTTTAGAACCACAGAATACAACAACAGCGAAATTGACAAAATATTGAGCTTAGATTTTTATGCTTGGGCAGGACAAAATGGCATAGAATATCAAAACAATTTACACTACGACGAAAACGATTTTTTCACTTTTAATTACAGCAAAAATAAAAATATTAAAAACGGAGAGAAGTTACCTGGATACTGGAGAGGCATATACAAATATTTCTATGACACGGATAGACCACACACACATCCTTGGGAAATGTTGGGCCACAGTGAAAGACCTTCCTGGTGGGTAGGCACATATGGACCGGCACCTTATACTTCGGGCAATGAATTATTGTGGAATGATCTGGCAGCAGGCTATGACACAGGATTGAAGAAAACTGTCGAAAAATACAAGAGATCTGGGCTGTCTGGCTATATCCCAGTGGATGCCAATGGTAATTTAAAATCGCCTGTCGCCATTGGCTTGATAGATCAATATCAAAATCTTGGAATAAAAGAACGTTGGAAGTTCGGAGATCAAGGACCTAGCGAAACGGCATGGCGCAGAAGCAGCCAATATCCTTTCAGCGTGATGAAGTTATTGGCACTCACCAAACCAGCCAAATTCTTTGGATATTTCTTAGACAATAGTAGATTAGGAAAAAATGTGGCAGGAAATTATGTCAATACCAAGACACAAGTAGCACCCACGCTGGCATCTTCCACATACTATTTGGATACCACGGGCGGATCCACGCCAAGTATCACAGCTGGGTATCAGCCGTTCATTGTCAACTATTTGATCAAATGCGGGCTAGATCCTGCCGCTTTCTTTTACGACAAAATGAAAAATCTTAATGTGCAATTGGCATACAAATTGGGAGGATTCACAGATAAACAAAATTTGAAAATTTTGACGGACAGCGTGAGCCCAGGCTCCACTTCCGGATCCCAATTCATTCCAGACGAAAACTACAAAGTTGCATTTAGGGTCAGTAACCCTGTAAGGGATTACGATTATTCTGGGGTGTTGGTGGAATTGAATTCAAATGTTACCAGCGATGGCAGCACTCTTGAAGGAGGATACAAGATCATTGGATACAACAATATAAAACCTTATTTCAGGATTCTTAAACCCGTAGAGAATAACAATTTACACTCGATCTCCATTGGCAACAGCAGTGCAATCATCTACAATGATTACAGTGAGAACGAGACTGTTGTTCCTTATGGCACTGTATTCAATACCACGCAACAGGTGATCAATTTCTTGGTAGGCTATGGAAAATATCTAGAATCTCAAGGATTTGTCTTTGATAACTTCAGCAATGAAATAGGAGAGATAAACAACTGGGAAACTTCGGCCAAGGAATTCCTTTACTGGACCAGGCAAAGTTGGGCGGCAGGTTCGGCCATAACATTGAGCCCGGGAGCTGCGGGATTCGTGCTTAAGACCAGCAACAGTGTGATCAGCAAATTTCAAAATACATTGGGGCAATACTCTGTGTTGGATTCTGGCGGCCGCGCGATAGGAACTCAATATATTTCAACCAAACGCATCGGCAATAAATTTTCTATTTCTATGAAAAATACGGAAGAGGGCATCTATAACATTTCAATGTGTGCCGTGCAGAAAGAACAGATTCTACTTTTTGACAACATCACGGTGTTCTCCGACATCATATTTGAACTGGTTACAGGATTCCGCCAGCAGAGATTGAAACTAGTGGGATGGAAAACCGCTGACTGGAACGGGGATTATTATTCTCCAGGATTTGTATTTGATGAAGCCAAGGTGGACAGATGGGTGGCAAACAGGGATTACCAAATAGGAAACACAGTTGAGTATCTCAATGGATTCTATACAGCCAAACAGAACCACAATTCTGGCCTGAAATTTGAGTTTGAGAGATGGACTAAAAAAAAAGCCAAACCATCTGCCCAACTGATACCTAACTTTGATTATAAAATTTCTCAGTTCAATGATTTCTATAATTTGGAAACCAACAACTTTGACGAGACCCAACAGAAATTGGCACAGCATTTGACAGGATATCAATCTCGGCCCTATCTGGAAAACCTCTTCTTGAACGATGTTTCTCAATATAAATTCTATCAAGGATTCATCAGGGAGAAGGGCACGCTGAACGCTATAGACAGATTGGTCAAGGCCAAATTTTATGGAGAGGACATCAATATAAATGCTTATTCGGAATGGATGATAAAGGTTGGAGAATTTGGAAATCTAGACGGCAGCAAATCGATACAATTGATACTGCCCGATAATAATTTCACCAGCAACGCTCAAAGCATTGAATTGTTGAATGATGATAATGACGCAGAAGATTACGCGAGATCACTTTCCATAATCAGTGATAATTTTTACTCCAAGCCATTGGAGTACTCAGCTTCCAACACATTTTCTAAATATGATTATTCCCAGCAGGGATATGACAGAGATTTTGTGCAAAAATACAAAACTGCAGGCTATGTGAGAATCACAGATGCGCAACACACCGCGTTCAACGTATCAGATATATTGAATCTAGATGTCAACAGGATCAACAACAAGGACCTAATATGGATAGCAAAAAAATCCAACAATGATTGGGACGTGCAGAGGATCACTTACACGGGACTAAACCTTATCACAATAAAACCAGTCAACAACAATACACAAGTAATTTTGGGATTCAACGGGGTGCACAAGTTGACAGCCGACCAATACATAGCCATAAACAACAGCCAGTTCCCTAATATGAATAAGGTGTATCAGGTGAGACTAATTGTAGATGCCACTTCTGTCTTGGTGGATTTCGCCAATGCCACCACAATCAGCGGATCTTTCACAGTCAGGGACGAATCCACGGTGGCAACATATGGAAACCTGTATCGTTTCATCAGTGTGAGATTGGCCTCGCTTGACACAGTCAATGAGGTGTTGCCATACGATGAATACAAAATCGCGGACACTGTAAATGAAAAGCCCGGAGATAAAATTTTTGTGGACAATGTGGGATCTCAGTGGAAAATTTATGAAAAAGTGGATCCTTATGTGATCAAAAGAATAGCGTCTTCTGATGTTGCAGACAATCAGGAGTTTGGTTATAAAACAGTTGCCAGGTCCGATGGGAAATTTATCGCAATATCTGCGCCCGGCGATAGGGGAGGAACATCTCAAGGGTTCGTGAATTTCTTCAGCAGACTTGACAATCAGGCAGGATCGGTGTTCACACTTATAAACAGTCGCACAATGAGCGACAGCACCACCGGTACCGGTAGGCTGGGTGAGAGTTTGAGCATCAGCACCGATGAAAATTTTATAGTGGCGGGGGCTCCGTATGCCAATATTTTAGCATCAGATGGCAGCACAAGACGCAACAACAGCGGGTTAATAAAATTATTCATTTGGAATCCTATAACAAAAGCATACGATGAATTCACAACCATAACCCCAGCAGATGACGGCACAGAAAATATAAATTTTGGTTGGTCGCATGCACTGGCGGAACCCACCGCGGACAGCGATGCCAGTGTGAGACAGAAATATCTTTTGGTCGGAGCTCCCGGATATGCCAGCGACACAGGAATAGTTTATCTATACACTTATACCCCCGTGGAAGACAGCACATTTGCCGCATGGACGCAGGACAACAGTGTGGTCAGCAGCCAGGCAGACACAAATAAAAGATTTGGCCATAGGATGGCCATCAACGACAACGGTGACATACTTGCGGTGTCTTCAGTGAGCCCAGATGATGCTGGCATGGTGGAGATCTTCGTAAGGAATAGTCCGGACAGTGTTGACAGCACCACGTTAGGATTCACTCATGTGCAGACCTTCAAGGGGACGTCGTCTCAAGATAGCACACTCAACACAGCGTTTGGAGAGAGTCTGTCCATGAGCAAAGATGGAAGGACATTAGTGATCTCCGCTCCGGGTAAAGATAATTCATCACAAGCGGATGCTGGCGCAGTATATGTTTACAAATGGAACATGGACGGTTCAACCAACACTTACACATTACACCAAACGATACAGTCCCCAGAAACTGCCACCAACATGCGGTTCGGTTCCACAGTACACATCAATCATAATGCTGACAGATTGGTCATAGGAGCAGAAAAATTTGCAAACAGTCGCACACAAAAATTTGACAGTGGATCGACCACATTTGATTTACAAGACACTAACATAGTGGATGTCAACATAGGATCTGGAGGAGTTTTCACTGCAACCAAATACAACAGCAATTTTATATTGGATGGCAAATTGATCACGGATAATGTGTCGGCCAATGACGATTTTGGTAGAGCTGTGTGGGTGATCGATAACACCGTATTTGTGGGAGCGCCTGGAGATGATTCGAAATATTCAAACGATTCTACTAGCGTAAATGATGGCATGGTAGCTGTTTTTGACTTGCAAAAGCAGGGATCATACAGCTGGAAAGTGTTACAACAAGAAGAGTCTTTGATCGATGACAGATTGATAGATTCAGCTTTCGTATTTGATCGAGCAGCACAAAAAATTAAATCTTACATAGATTATTTTGATCCGATCAAGGGCAGGATACTGGGCATTGCGGATAGAGAGATCAATTACAAGACCGAATGGGATCCAGCAGTTTACAACATAGGCACAAATAGTGTCACGGTGAAACCAGACATGAGTTGGGCCGAAGAGCACGTGGGAGAAGTTTGGTGGGATCTCAGCAAGGCCCGATGGATATGGTATGAACAGGGCAACCAGGAATACAGAACTAAAAATTGGGGCAAACTCTTTCCTGGCAGCACGATTGATTTGTATGAATGGGTAGAGTCCACTCTATTGCCATCCGCGTGGAGTCAGCAGGCTGATAGCGCACTGGGATTAAGTCGAAAGATATCGGGGCAGCCTTTGTACCCAGACGACACGGTGCTGACTGTGAGACAAAAATATGATTCTCGTTTGGATGGTTTTATCAATTACTATTATTACTGGGTCAAAAATAGTGTTTACCTGCCTGACAGTGCCAAGAGTGTGGTCACCAGGGTGAACACCACGGGTTACATTTCCAATATCATAACCAATCCCAAAGGGTCAGGCATCAGGCATTTTGCGGTGTCAGATCAAAACAAATTGATTGCATTCAATATGAAAAATGACATCACCACCGACAACACTGTGTTGAACATCACTTATAAAGATACGGTGGAAGAAGGTGATGCGCATTATGTTTGGAAATTGATTAAAGAAGGTGATAAGGACGATGCGCCCAATGCACAGATTGAGAGAAAATGGTGGGATAGCTTGATCGGTTCTGACGAATCAGGCAACGAAGTGCCAGATATCTCGTTGTCTATAAATCAAAGATACGGCAACAAAATCAGACCAAGACAGAGCTGGTATGTGGATCGATTTGATGCGCTGAAAGAGATTATTGATTATACAAATTCAATATTGGCAAAGAATCAAATGGCCAACAACATAAGATACAAAAATCTTAATTCATCAGAGCCTGAACCAACTGCCATATCAGGTGAGTGGGATAGCACTGTGGACACCTATGACGATTTGACCTATATTGATACCAGAGACATCAGCGGCACCACCAACGTGCTGGTCAAAAATGATCAAAAATTTAGCAAAGGTTTTTGGGCCATCTATAATTGGAACGGTGCCGAATGGATAAGAACCAAGTTACAAACATTCAAAACCAGTGCTTATTATTCCGTGATTGATTGGTATGATGTTTCATTTGATGCAAATGCTGCAATAGAGAAACAGCTGAATTTTCAGTATGAATTGGATGGATTGACATTAGGGAATGGCAAGTATGTAAAGATTTTAACAGCCGATACAGGAGGTTGGAAGATATTCGAGAGCACATCAGACGGTTTCAAAAATATCGCCACGCAAAATGGCACCATTGAATTAAAAACTTCTCTGTATGACTATACTATCGACAACAGGGGATTTGACGGGGAGGACGCCTTTGACATCAATTTCTTTGACACAGAACCAAAGATAGAACTGAGAAAAATTCTCACAGCCCTGAGAGATGATCTATTGATAGGGGACCTTAAAATAGAATACAACAACATTTTCTTTATCGGGCTAAGAAAAGTACTAGAGCAACAGAAATATGTTGATTGGCTATCAAAAACGTCATTCATCAATGTATCCAATATTTTAAGAGAGCTAGATCAAAGAAAAAGCTATAGGGTCAACACGGAAAATTATGTGGAAGAATACATCAATGAGGTCAAACCATACCATACCAAAATCAGAGAATATAGATTGGGCTACACCGGGCTTGACATTGAGGATGGGATATATTCAGATTTTGATTTGCCCGCTTTCTATGACGGAGATGAGATTAGAAATGTGGACATAGTGAACGACATAGCTGTGCTCAGCACATACCCTTATCGTTTTTGGAGGGACAATTATAAAAAATATGTGGATAGTATCACAGTGATGTATGGTGGCAGCGGATATTTGACTCCGCCCACAGTGACATTGGTAGGGGGAACCACGAAGACGGTCGGACCATTCACGGTGTTGGGAACCAGCACCCAGGGTGCTTCTTCGGGCCAATTTGGATATTTTTATCCTCTGTACACTGCGCAAGTTGATGCAAATATTGCTGATTCCCAAGCAGGGGGAAATGGAACTAGTCACCTATTAAAATTCAGTGAATTTTCGAGTATTGATTTCTATATGCCGAACACAGGGCAAAATGTTGCCAAGGTGGATAGACCCGCGGGATATGAAGTTTACACATTGAGCGATGTGACACAGGCCACAGCTAGAGCAGTGATCAGCGGAGGCGCTGTGTCTAGAATTGTGGTATTGACGAATGGAAAAAATTACACTTCAACACCTAGAGTGATCATTACAGGTGGAGGATTGAACGGCAACACTCCGTTAGATTCCGCCAGGGCCTATGCAAATCTTAGAAATGATCTAGTAAGGGATATCAGCACCACAATCAAATTTGACCGTGTTCAATCTACGGCCACAATACTGCCATGGGCCAGCAACAAGACTTATGCTTTTAATGATCTTATTAGATATGATAATAAACTTTATAAAGTTATTACAACGTACACCAGCACAGAAGATTTTGACGAAGGATTGTCAAAGCTCTTGGCACTAAGGGGAGACGAGCCATACATCACAGCGGCAGAAAGAACGCTAGGATTGTATGCTCCTACAGCGGGCATGCCGGGCAATGAGCTTTCCCAGTTGATGACTGGAGTAGATTATGGTGGCGTCATGGTGACAGGATTGGCCTTTGATGATGGACAGGGTTGGGACAGATCTCCATGGTATAACTTGCCATGGGATGGATTTGGTCTGAGCAGAGTAAAAGTATTCTATGGTGATGGCACCACTATCAACTTTTCTTTTGATTTTGCTCCATTGCCAACTGACGTGTACACAGTTTATTTCACCGACATCAGCGATTCCTCGGCCCAATACCCTGTCGCCATGTCTAACGTTAACAGAGTGAGACAGAGAACTCAGGTTCTGAGGGGGGATGGCACCACCAAAACATTCACCATCTTGGGAGATGATGGTAATCCAGCTCCTGCGAACACGGTCATCGAATTGATACCCTTTGATGACGACGGAGTGTTGACACCTACCGATGACAAAACGCTGGATTCCTTGATCAGCGGTGGACTGTTCAAATCAGCGCTGGGAGTATCGCCCACAGATATACTTGTGGAAGGTGACGCTTTCATCACACCGGAAACCAGCTACGCCCCAGAAGAAAATCTACCCGGCAGCATATTTGACTCTGTGGATATCCGAGTCTACACAGCGCCCACCTCGGGAGTGCCGTTCATCATAGTGAAAAACTACATAGGGGACGGATCAGTCACTGTGTTCCCAATCGGGCAACTGGCGGGCACACAGGCATCTGTGGTTGTTTCACTTGATGGCGCAACACAGACTTTGAACTCAGAATACACGGTAGACACACAAAACAAAACAGTGACATTTGCAGCGGCACCGTCGGCAGGCAGTAAAATTTCAATTAAAAGTTTTGCCATATCTGGCAGCAACTATATGGTCCTAGACACATTTGTGGGTGACGGTTCCACGCATTCATTCATTACCAAGAGCAGAGAAACCTATCAATTAGACAGCTCACTCAGCCAATTGTTTGTCACAGTGGATGGTGTGCCCACAACAGATTACAGCTACACGGTGAGTGGCAGGAACATCACCGTGCATCTACACACGGGGGATGGATCTACCGCCAATCCTCCAGCAGCTGGGACCAGCGTGCAGATAGCATCGTTCAATCAGCCACCAGGCAGCGGCAGGGCCTATGCTGAAATAAGGTCACAAGAGATAGTGTATGATGGCAGCACTAGTGATTACACATTGTCATATCCTCCGGGATCAATAGGTCCTTTTTCAAGTTTGACTTTGTTAGAACATAATGGAAAAGTGCTGAGAGGACCCGACAACACTTATTATTTGGGTGATGGAAGCAGCAATACTTTTTCATTCGCTGGCTATGCAGGATCTACTCAAGACGACAGTACCTCTGGATACGTGGACGTAAAATTTGGGGAGCAAACTGGCATTCTAAATACACCTATATCAATAGATTCATGGCCTGTTCATCCAGCAGCAGAATATAATGGTGTTTGGTACCTGGCGGTCACGCGAGAGGAAGTGTCAGGAGAATTGGCCACCGCCAAGTACTCTTTAGTGCATAATAATACACAGGCCTTTGTGAGCATGTCATCAATCACCAAAACAGGAATAGCGGAGCATATCACAGTTGACGCAATTATTGATAATACATCGTCCCCCCACATTCTATCGATACAAGGAACAGGTAGCTCCGTACTAAACTCTGTCTCTTGGTACAGAATAGGATTGGGGGCAAACACAGTGGGAACTTCAGGTACTCAAGTAGTTACACTAGTATTGCCATATCTAGATTCCGTAACAGTGCCGCTAGAGTCTCCAGGATGGGATAAAAATATTTACAGAGGCGCCAAGTATTTTATCACAGTTGAATCAATAGGAATTTCTCCCGTAGAAAGAAGTAACATGGAGGTGCTAATGGTGCACGATGGAACGAATGCCTATGCCACCGTGTATAATGTGGTTCGCACGACAGCCACAGACATGGTAACTGTATCAGTGGATATCAATGCAGGACAAGCTAGATTGTTGCTGGCATCTAATCTATATGAATGTAGTGTCAAGGCCTATAGAATATTACTTGGAGAGGCAGATGTTAACGATGGAACTAATTTTAGAGGCACCACGTCAATTTCTAGTAATCAAACGACCATAGACACTTTCCAAACTTCTGATTACATCGGAGCCCACTATCTAGTGACTGCATACAATGCCAGCGAAGGATCTGCGTCCATGTCAGAAGTAACTTTAATAGTGGGTGGCTCATCTGTGTTCACCAACACCGCGCCTCATCTAAGCACCAAGTCGTCGGACCAAGTGTCGTTCACAGGGTCGATAACAGGAAACGTCACATCATTAGTTGCCAGCGCTACGTCGGGATCTGGCACTATCGTGAGCGTATATAGATTTGGATTGTTGCGTAATCCGGCCCAGGCAGAGATCGATCCTACCAAGGTCAGAGTATATCTAAATGGGATCAAGCAAGATCAATTCACAGATTATGTTGTCAACATTGATACAGCATCTGTCACATTCAACGTTGCCCCAGCCAGCTCAGATCTGATTGCCATATCAACGGTGGTGGGAACACACTATCATGATAGTAATGATCAAATAATTCTGCAGCCCGACAACATGGCTGTGGACGGCATCGCTATATCGCAAGGGGACATAATAACAGCTACCACATTCAACAACGCGGTTGGCATGAACCAACGCAGAGAAACTTTTAAAGGAAACAGTGCGGGAGAGTTCTATCTATTTGGTACGCCGTTGAACAATGACTACGTGTTTGTTTGGCTGAATGGAGAAAATCTGATACAAGGTTTTGATTGGACATTGGCGGGAAATGAAATCACGATCAGCAGAACATTGCAGGACAATGACAGGATAGACGTGATGTATTTCGTGACAGAAGGCAACAACTTCTCAACAGGATTCAGAATATTCAAAGACATGCTCAACAGAACGTTCTACAAGAGAATCAGCCAGACCAACACAACGAAGCTGGCAGCCGCTCTATTATTGAACGACAAAACAATCACAGTGGTGAACGGCAGTGTGTTGAAATCCACAGATGGCAGCACGCTATTGCCTGGGGTGATCTTTATAGGCCATGAGAGAATAGAATATCTCTACAAAGACGGCAATGTACTATCCAATATCAGAAGGGGTACCCTGGGAACGTCGATAAAAAATCATAGTGTCGGAGCAGAAGTGGTGGACGCATCTGGACAGCAGACAGTGCCTTATGCCGATACGATATACACCAAGAAACACATCGCGGATGGATCGACCACAGCATTCATCTCGTCGCAGCCCGTGAGCAGTGTGAACGAGGTTGATATCTTCGTAGGCGGAACAAGATTGCCAGCTGTGGGCGAGGACGGCAGCACAGCGAACTACACAGTGAACGCATGGGATGGCAGCTCCGCCAACGTGATATTGAGCGAGCAACCTGCTGCAGGTACTGAAGTGAAAATTATACAAAAACGCGGGCAAACATGGTATAACAGAGGAGAAAGCACTGCCGCTGATGGTAAAGGATTGGGAAAATCCAACACAGCACAGGCCAAATTCATAGCGGGAGAACCAACAAATGCGCCTGAATAAATATAACGAAATGACAGAACAAGCAAAACAAGACTCTATCAACGAAAAACAAATGAAAGAATCCAAACCACAGGACAATTCAGGAATAAAAGTAGAAGGACATATCAAAATATGGGATCCTGCCACAGGTGAAGTCATTGTGGACAAAAGAAATGCCATACACTACGAGAACATGAGCATAGCACTGGCCAACAGTTTAGCCCACAAGACCACAGGATTCATTCATGAGATGGCTTTTGGCAACGGCGGAACCACAGTGGATCCCACCGGCATTATAACATATCTTACTCCCAACACATCTGGAAGCAACGCTACTCTATACAATCAAACATATTACAAAGTGGTGGATGATAATTCATCATCTAACAAAGATACCACGAGAAATAAAATGGAAGTGAGGCATACCGCGGGAAACAAATACACAGACATCGTCGTTACCTGCACGCTGGACTACGGTGAACCAGCCGGACAATCAGCATTTGACAACACCACGGATTTCAATGGTTCCTACGTGTTTGATGAGCTGGGATTGAAATCATGGGAGGGCACGGAGAACGGAAGCACCAATAAATTATTGACACATGTGATATTCCATCCTGTGCAGAAGAGCTTGAACAGATTGATACAGATAGATTATACGTTGAGGATACAGTCATTAACAACATTTACGGAATAATTTAGATGCCATACACAGTAAACAAAACAAGCGTCACAGAATCACCCAATCAATACACGGTGCAAGATTCCGTTTTGAACACCCAAACAGACATAGCATTGATAGGAAAAGGATACGCCGGTTATGGCGAGATAGTGGCAGAAAATTTTTTACATATACTAGAAAATTTCAGCAGCGACACCGCCCCTCCGAAACCCATCAAGGGGCAGTTATGGTACGACTCACAAACGCAAAAACTTAAAGTTTTCACGGGTACTTCTTTCCAACCAGTGGGTGGGGCCAACTACACGGCCTCATCTCCCGTAGGTTTGTCGGCTGGGGATCTATGGTTCAGTTCTTCATCCCAACAATTATATGTGAACAATGGTGGAGAGAACATATTAGTTGGACCACCAGCAACCACTGACAGCGGATTTTCTTTTGAAACTATATTGTCATCCACAGATGCCTCAAAAAATATAACCAAATTAAAAAACAACAACGTGCTGATAGCTATCATAAGCGATGATCAATTCACTCCCAAAATTGATATATCGGGATTCCCTGTAATCAAGAAGGGTATAACATTAACAGAAGACATAGCAGGGGTGTCATTCGCCGGTACCGCATCCAGTGCCAGCAGCCTATTAGGCATAGATCCTAACAATTTTTATCAAAAAATAGGTGGTAATCTTACCGGGAGGGTGAACATCAAGACTGATTTGGGACTGGTGATAGGTGCCGACGATGACTTTAAAATTGCAGTGGAATCAACAGGCAACGTCTCCATAACCAATAGCACAGACAACGCGGATCTTAGTTTCATAATCAAGGACGGTGGTATCGTAACCACAGTGATGACCATAGATGGGCCCACCTCGCGAGTGGGTATTGGTACAGTGTCTCCTTCAACAAAATTAGACGTAAGTGGCACGGTGAATGCCACTGCCTTCACAGGACCGATCACGGGAGTGATCACCACCAACAGTATCGAAGTTACCGACGCTGGAAACATCACATTTGATGGCACCATAGATGACAGCAACGGAACTGTGTTGACGGCGGCTGAACCCACAGGAAATAACACGATCACTTTGCCCAACAGATCGGGCACAGTGCTTACCACCGGTGATACAGGCGCCAATGCCTCCATCAGTGGTAACATGTTCAAAAGCAAGGTCACATTGACCATTTTGGACTCAAGCGGCGCAGTATTAACCACACTGTATGCTCCGGGATCTGACACCTAGTTTTTTATGTTGACAATTTTTTATTATTCTTTTAGTATTTTAAAATAGGATCACATGGCTGTTAGAACTCCATTATACTTTGACGATACATCACCAGTATCCACTCCCATCTTGAAAGAGATGTCTGCGGGACAGATCAACGAGATCAAAAATGCTTTCAAGCAGTTGTATTTCCAATCTCCTTCGGTGAGATTAGATGTAGTTCCAGGCGGTGGTGGCAACATGGCATTGCCTGACAGCAGTCTAATGACAGATACCAGATTGGTGGCGGGAGCTTATGCCACAAATCCCACTGCTTTCCCAGGAGAGGAAACAACGCAGGAACCACAGATACAGACGGTGGGATATAATAGATTGGATCAAGTGATAGAATCGGTGTCCGAGCCAATCAATACCAATAGCATACAATATCCCATATACTATTATACGGACGGATCCTCACAACCAGTTTTAAGATCAATGACGTTGCAGGATATGTATGACACTTTCGCAGAGCTGGTTGTCACCGACGATCTTTCCGTGGGAGGTGCTGTGTACACAGTATCGACCAGCACGACAGAAGCAGGATACACAGAAGTCAGTGGAGATCAAACACCGATCTTTTTAGACACCAGGGCCAATCCAGCGGGCTACAATGCAGGTGAAATTCCAGAAACTGAAGATTCAACAACCACAGAAGAAGTACAAAATTATTATCTACATAAAAAAAATTACACTACACCTGCTTATCAAGCACCGTCCAGATTAACTGCGTCAGGCAATATCATTACTCCAACCACAGCAACCTGGAACACCATCTTCCAATCTATCATACGTTACATGGTGGCCAATGTTGAAGGATATAGGTTGCGTTATTCTATCAATGGCACCGGCTCCACCTGTGGCACTGTGATGACAGACACTAGGTTAGAAGGAGGCGCCGGAGTTTATGCGACCAAGTTCGAAAACGCTGATGATTACAGAGCACAAGAATTCCCAGATGGTTCCAGCACCGTAATAAGCACATACGAATTGAAAGTAAACCAGATATAATAATGATATTAGAGAATGGTAGATTCACCTATGCTGTGTATGCCAGTAGCAAACAGAATCTAATTTTTGCCACCTGGTACAGCGAAGATACGAAAAAGCACAATGAGATTGCTGTCAAGACCGATCTAGACAATAATATTTACAAGAAACTATTGGAGACATTCACCCCGGATGAAATCTATCAAATGACAGACCAAAAGAGGAAATTGAACAGCCAGACTTTTGAGATTTACGTGAAAGATATTGCTTTAAAATATGGCTTGGTCTATGATCCCTTGATACATAATCCTCAGGAAAAATTAACAGTGGACAATCTGTTTAATCCGCCCACCGGAGACGTGGGCACTGATTTATTGTTCAATTTAAAATTAAAAATATTTGATCTTCCAGAGGTGATACGATCCGAAAATACGGAATTGAAGAAAAAACTACGAGAAGTGAAAACTCCCCTAGAATCTCTCTATATAGCAGGAAAATTCTTATACGAATAGATTATATTTCTCCCACTGATGTGGATGGTTGCTCATGTGGGTAAAGTGTACAAATTTGATATCAGGATAAAATTCATTACCCAAGAACATGTAAGGATTCCCCGTCACTTCGCTATATTTTTTATTAAGATTAGCCACGGTATGCCTAGAATAAGGTTTGGGCCTGGCCTCCATCCTACAAAACCAACTGTCAGGCAGCGTGATTAATTTTAGTTTTTCTTTTACGCTGTCTTCGATAAAATGTTGTTCGCCATTGACGGGACCGCTGGTAAATCCTTCTTCTATATATTTTTTCTGCCAATGTTCCGGACGGCTCATAAACTTGTCATAGATGTAATTGCAATCACGAGGATAATATTTGTAAAATCCCCCATTGATGTTGAATCTATTTTTTTCTCCTGTCTTGTCTCTCCACCAACCCGGAGCAGCGAGAAATTCTCCTGGGTTAACAGGATATTCAAATATTTTCTTGTAATCATTAATAAGCAACACGTCGATATCCATGACACAAATGGGTTCATCCTGTGTGAGAGTCATGCCATACATCTTGTTCCATTGCAACTTAATGTTATCAGCCATGGGTGCTCTGATCCAATGAAACTCATATTCGGGCAATCTGGATTCTAGATAAGTTTCATATTCTGGACCATATCTGTTGCCTATCCTGACAGCAATTATCTTCATTGCCAATAATCCTTGATCCATGAATCAACTTCGTCCTGTTTAGGACCGTTGTTCAATATACACACCTCATAATCGGGCCTCAGTTTTTCCGGGGTCGTGTCCTTGCCATATTTGGCTCCCTTCCAGTAGGAATAAGCAATGCCAGTGGGCAATAGATCTATCTGCACAGGTTCATGATATAGATAGCGATCTATGCCTCGATATTTGAACAGTATCATGTCTTTGTTTTTTTGGAAATAATTATAGATCTCGTCACCTTGATTGTCCTGCCATTTCATTATGGATGAATTATATTGTGTGGGATATTTGTTTTCTGGTTTGGCTTTTTTGTGTGGCAACAAGAAACCTTCTTTCCATTGTGAATATAGAATGGACACAGTTCTTGTTTTAACTGAAAGTAATCTCTCCATTGGCTGCAGAATTATAACATCCAGATCAAAAAAAATGTTGGTATCCCGCCTGAATAATTTGAACAGCTCCAGTTTGGGCCAATATTGCGTCAAATCAGTCTGCATCGGAATAATTTTGATGGATGGATTAATGTCTTTGCTGTTTTCGGTGTAACAATAAAATGTGAATGGATGACCACAAATATTTTTTTGTACCATGTTGAACAGCTTGTTCACGAATTGCGCAGAGTATTTTTCACCCCATTTGACACACATTACGTTGATCATACGATTTGATACTCCCATCTTGTGTGCTGATCTATCTGTTTAACGAATTCTTCATCATTTAATTGCCATACCGTCTGATCTGCTCCCCTGTAAAAAACATCTTTAATCTTTTTTATCACGCCCTGCCTAGACAGCAGGTTGGCCCAGATGCCATTGACTTTCTGCATGCTGGCCTCACACTTGTTGGATGATGTGATGTAATATCTGCCATCTTTGGGAAGAGCATTTAATGTCACAGGAATAAAAATTTGAGAACAGATATTTTGATGTTTTGTGATGCCTTCCTTGGTCCTCACGTGTTTGATGGGCAATAGTTCTGTCAATACGCAAGTCCTCACGCAAATTCTATAACTGTTTTCTCCCATCACATCGTCGAAATCATGCACAGCGGTTGAACCAACAGGTTGATTTTTATAAAACAATATCCACAAATCAAAATATCTCTGTCTATCGAAGGAATCGATCAATCTTTTTTGTGATGCGTTGTTGAAAAATCCTTTTTCTTGGCATCGCTGGTAAAAGAAAGACAAGTCGAGATCATTATTATATTTTTTTATTTCATACATCGCACTAGGTATTATATAATTTTTGATGTTTAATTAAAAGTGTATTTTGTCAAATCAGTTACTGAACTGTTTTTGAAAGCCAATTTCCTATGATGACAATTGCTACAGATGCCACAATTACCAAGATCAACGTCACAGCTAGTTGATTGATAGAGCATTGATAATTCATTTAATTTATCGTAAAGGTCAATCACGTCAGATGTGGTCAAGTTTCGAAAAGGTCTTACTGACATCTCATAATCATTCTTGATTTGTTCATAATCGATATCTTTCAATACACCGTAAATTTTTCCATTGTTCTTGAACACGTGTTCGAACAACTCAGGGTATCTCACTGAATTTTTTTCCAGCCATGGTTTCAATTTGTCATTGGTGATACGGCCTCTGTGCCAGCCACTTGCCTTCAACATATCCATGCTCTGCTCATGTATCTTGTTGTAGCCGGCCAGGATGTATTTCATCTTGCCTTTGTATTTCTGCAACAAAAAATTTTTAAATTCTAAAGAGGCATCTGTGTGCTTCTTATAGATTTTTGAATCCACTGTGAGTGTATGCACTGCTCTAAACCTTTCAATCCCCTGGGCGAACTTTCTTTTTACAATCTCGAGTTTATCATCGTCCTTATCTTGCGGTAATGTTCCATCGAAAGAAATTAATTTATCGTTGATGAAAACGACACGTTCCAATCCGTATATTTCTCTAGCTATCACGCACAACAATGTTGATTCAATATCCGCTTCATATATGACGCCAATTTTTTCGTCTGGAGAGATCTTTGGAAATTCTTCTAGATCAAATCTAGTTTTATTTTTACCTAACAGGTAGAATTTATTCATGGTCAACCTTTTCCTTATAATGCCACAAAGTTTTTTGTGGTATCTTTATACCATCAGCCTCAATCACGTGTATCTGCGAACCAGTGCATCTTTGGTGACAAATAGATTTGTCATTCTTGTACATGGCTGCCAACCAATCTTGAAACACTGGGTCATTCAATATTTCAAAAATACCACGCTGGTGCAGTGATATTGAATATTTATCTTTGGATATCGCCCAGCTGTTCACTTTGTTAAATGCGGAGGCAGTCCAACAACATGGGAACAGTCTGCCCCAGGAATCAACATAAATTTCTTTCCTTTGCTTGTGCAGGCAGATCAATGCGCCCTTGTGCTGCATGAAGTCGATGTCAAATCTGTCTGCTGTGGGAGGATATATTTTTTTTGTTTTATTGTCTCCGTCGCGATACACAAATGGTTTATCAAAGTCTTTGAATCTCGCGGAAATTTTTAAAACGAAATCTCGAAAACCCATTTCCTTGGCCATGGATTCAGCTGCCTCCACCTGATGCTCATTGTGGAAGAATGGTATGAAGAACCATTTGGCATTGGCTCCTGTCTGTATGAAGGCTGCAGCATTGCTCATCAGTTTTTGCCATTGTACTCCAACCCTATAGATATGATTCGTGTCCTCCAGGCCGTCTATATGCCACTCCACAAATGAGTGAGGGGTCCGAGCATAGATGCGACCTAACTTTTGCCAAAAATCAGTGCTGCGTACTCCACCGTTGGTGCTTAAAGTAATTTGGATATTTGAATTGTGCTCCAAAACGTATTCGTGTATCTGCAACAGATCATGAGCTATTGCAGGATCCCCATAATTGCCACAAAATTTTATTTTTTTTAATCTACCAATGAATCTTTTGGGAAAAAATTTAACAAAATCTACATAGGATATTTCGTCCTGATTGTCAAGTATTATTGGGTTATTAGTCCTGGAGCACATGGGGCATTTTGCATTGCAACGGCTTGTGATCTCAACATGGACTGAATCTATTTGGTGCATTCTGCTATTATACATATGTTTATGGCCAATATCAAGCTAGTTGTTCATTCTCATGAAAAGCACTGAAAACGTTATTTGGCTGCTGAAATAAATACAAGATATGGCATACATCGTAAACAAAACAGACGGGTCACAGTTAGTTGTAATCACAGACGGCACCATAGATAATAGCACATCGCTGTTTCTGTTTGGCAAGAGTTATTCCGGATACGGCGAGTATCTTAATGAAAATTTAGTAAAATTATTAGAAAATTCAGCTGCCACGGCCAGTCCAGCTGCACCATTGCGGGGAGAACTTTGGTTTGATACCAATACCAACCAATTGAAAGTGTATGACGGCACTGCGTTCAAGCCCACAGGGGGAGCCAAATCACAATCGGCCGAACCCACAGGATCTTCACCTGGTGATCTTTGGGTAGACAGCGATGACGAGCAATTATATTTCAGGACGAGTTCAAGCACCTGGCAACTAGTGGGACCAGTATTCACAAAAGGTCAAACTCTGTCAGGATGGAAGATAGAGACCATCCCCGACAGTTTTGGAAGCAATAGGGTTATCAGCAGCATGTTCAATGGCAACACCAGAGTGGCAATCTTGAGCACTGCGACTTTCACTCCTGCATCACCACCTACCGGATTCCCAGAAATTTATGCTGGTATAACGATGAGCAGCACATTGGGTGCCACTTTTGCTGGTACGACTACGACAGCTGCCAACCTAAACACCTCGTCAAGCTCCAATCCATCAGCCACAGTGATAGCCGGCGGCAACATCATGAGAAAAGACGTTTCGCAGACCATGGCGGGCGTGTTGACGATTTCCTCAGACAGCGGTTTAAGAATTGGTGCAGGCAACGATCTACAACTGACGGTATCAGGTATTGACTCTGTAATTTCCAACATCTCCCAAGATGGTGACATAGACTTACAGGTCAACAGCGGCGGATCCACGATCTCACCGATCAAGATCGACGCGGCCAATGCCAGAGTGGGTATATTCACATCCTCGCCTTCGGTACCATTCGAAGTCACTGGCGACGTAAGAATAGTGGGAAATCTAAGCGTATCTGGGGAATATAACACTACATCTTCGGTCAATGTGTTGATTGATGACGTGTTCGTGAAATTGAACAACGGCAACGCTTCCAATCTTGACGCGGGCATAATAGTAGAGAGAGATTCTGGAAGAGAAGCAAAACTTTTTTATAACGCAAGCGCTGGTCATTGGGTAGCAGGCGTAAGCGAGACCGGATCATATTCGCAACTGATAAGGGCAGATGACGCCACTACAGACGGTAATGCCAACAAAGGAAAAATATTGAAAACAACAGGTGCAGGTAATGTCATAGTAACAAGCATGAATTTAGGCACAGTAGGAACAAATCTATTGGATTCCGCTACGTCTGTGACAGAATCGCCAAATTTCAGCAGCACCGCCGTGCCATCAAAGGCGCAGGTTACTGAATCTATCACTAGATGGGGAGGCAGTTATATCAGTGTAGATGGCACGCTTGGAACGCCATTAGGCAACACCATTGCTGGTAGACGCTATGTTGAAACCAGCACGCCAACCAGCGGGCAAGGAAGCAACGGGGATCTTTGGTTTGTAAGGGAGCCTTAATTCCATGCCTTACTCAGTATCAAGCACACCAACAGAAGACACATACACATTCACCTATGATGGATTAAAATGGACTGCCACCATACCCGCGGGAGCCCAGTTCCTACAAATATTTTTGTGGGGAGGTGGTGGCGGAGGTGGGTCGCAGGAGACTTCTGGCTCCAGCGGAGTGGGCGCAGGCGGAGTCTACACACTACACAACACCATTGATTTGCGACCTCGCGTGGGAGAGATAATCACGCTGGCAGTGGGTGGAGGTGGCGGAGGTGGATCCAGCGGTGGAGGCGCAGCGGGTGGTTTCAATGGCAAAAGTTTAACAGGATTTTCAGGCGGCGAGGGTGGTAACTCGGGACCCAGTGGATCGTCCGGCTCTGGTGGCGGCGGTGGTGGGGCAACAATTATACGTTTCGACAGCACCAATATCGCGATAGCAGCAGGTGGTGGCGCGGGTGCCGGTGGGGGTTCAAGCAGCCAAGGCGCGTCAGGCATCACAACCAATGATCCCACAGCTGGCTCTCCATTGACCAGGGGGGAAAACGGCACACCTCACAACGGTGACGGTGGAGGTGGAGGCGGTGGCGGAGGTGGACTTGCTGGAGGCAAGGGCGGAGACAGTAATGACAACGACGTCGGTGGCACGGGAGGGTTCTCGGGCACATCTCTAGTTCCAGCTGGAGGCAGCACCACGGTTGCCACTGGCCAAAATCCCGCGGGTACGTCGGGTGGCGCTGGGCGTGGTGGAAATCAAGGAAACGCTGGCACGAATGGCAAGGCAATTTTAGTGTTTACGGTAAGTGCAAAGACCAAAGTAAAAATTGATAATGCATGGAAAACCATCACACAGATCAAATTCAAAAGGGACGGCATATGGAAGGATATTAGGGCTGCCTATGTGAAAATAAATGGAGTATGGAAAGCTGTGTTCAACAAAGGATTGAATTGGCAATCTACCACAGCAGGTTTTGGAGACTCCACAGGCAATCCATATTCAGGCACTCCAGGCAATCCCCCACCTCCTGCAAGTGGTGGTGGAGGTGGTGGTGGTGGATGCAAAATTATTTGTACCAAGTTGTATGAATTGGGCTATCTATCAGAAGATATTTACAAAGCAGATCAGCTATTCGGAAAATGGCTGCGTCAGTCAGATCCCCATGCCTACTATGGTTATTTGAAATGGGCCAGGGTGGTGGTCGACTGGATGAGCAGCGAAGGACCTCAATGTATGTTCTGGATAAAAGACAAGACAGTGCGGAACCAAAAACAAAAAGAGATGGCAACCAGATGGGCCAGGAGAATAGCCACTCCATGGGCTGAACATATGGCCTACAAGATGGGTGTATTAAGACAGGACAATAGGGCCGGCAGATGGATAATGAACATAGGTATCACAGTCAGCAGATTGTTGGGCAGATTCGTTAAACACACCGATCAGCCTTCCAAGAATGTTGCGATAGGTTATGCCATGTGGGCAATGTTTGGATTGTTATACATGATAGCAGGAGTGAAATAATGGGAATAAGCGTTGAAGAATATTTGGCAAAGAAACAGGCATGCGAAGATTGCATCACGCACGGTGATGAGGATCACTGCAAAACAACCTTGCTCAGCAGGGAGGACAACTGTTTGATATACAACATGGTATGGGCGTACCACATACCAAACCGCGAAAAGCATGTATCATTCACTCGAGATGAGCAAAACAGAATGTCAACGGCCGCTATGGCAGAGGCACATCTGTTCATGGCATTGCGAGACAAGCTCAAAGAGAGCATAGTTGTGGAATATTACCAAAGAGCGCAAAGCATAGTGACGCAGATAAAAGGCATTCACCAGAATGATCGCTTGATCTGGGCAGGATATTACAATAGATTCATGCCAAAGATATTACAACATCTGAGAGCTGGACGCGATTCTGATGCCATGGCGGAAATTTGGTTAATGGTGGAGACTCTGGAATACACCAATGGAAGAGTCATATGCACCTGGCTCAAAAACAATGGCCTGTTCTCAGCAGAAGATCTTGCAATTGACACCCAATTCAGTGTAAAATATTTGAGTGACAGCACCAAAATAGGTTATTGGTTGTGGGCCTGTCCTATGGTGGCATTTATGGAAAAGCACTGCAAAAGAAAGACCAATTCTTGGCTGGTACGAGCAGTCAGGATACTGGCTCAATCAAGAGCAGACGAGATAGCCTACCAGGTGGGCAAAAAGACTAAAGGCAACATCATGGGGAAAACAGTGAGAATACTAGGAGAGGGCGCCTGCTTCATGCTGGGTACCCTGGCTAGGCCCTTTTTGGGAAAAAAATTTAACAATTGGCTCAATATCTACGCCGCAAAACAAGGATAATTAATAAGGAGAAATAAAAATGGCCATCACGAAACAACAAGTAGCTGACTATATCAACGCAAATTATCAAAGCAGTTTGACTGCTGATGATCTTGTGAAAATTGATCAGGCATTGACACCTGAATTGGCAGCTATCTTGATCAAGCTACTGGGAGATGTTAGCTTTTTGGTGCATGTAAGGGACAACGAAAGCAATTAAAAATATGTCTTACACCATAAACAAGACCGACGGGACCAAACTAGTTGTGCTGAAGGATGGCACAGTCAATATCACAAGCACCGATATCGCATTGTTTGGCAGAGGCTATGCGGGTTTTGGTGAAAGGCTTAATGAAAACTTTGTAAAGGTATTAGAAAATTTTGCCAACACGACACCACCTCCGAGAAAAATCAAAGGACAGCTCTGGTATGACGCACTGACCAATCAAATCAAAGTTTGGAACGGAAAAACATTCAAACCCGTGGGCAGCAGCACAGTGGGTGCGACCAGACCCACCAACATCAATGCTGGAGACATGTGGTTCGACACAGGCAATGGTCAGTTGTATGTGTATTCGGGAACGGGATGGCAGCTGATCGGACCAACCACAGTGTCGGGAACTGGAGTCACCCAGGTGGTCCCAGACAGTGTGCGTGACAACGTGGGAGTTTTTAAATCTTTTTTAAAATTATTAGTTGACGATCAAATCGTAGCCATAGTTGCTAGGGAACAGTTCACTCCACTGACCGCAATCACGGGATTCACCACAATCCAAAAAGGCATAACCATGAACTCCACCAGCATAGCGGGAGCCAAATTCGTTGGAACCGCAACCAATTCAGAACTGTTTGGTGGATTATCAGTCAATGATTTTTTAAAATCCAGCGAAGCAGAAACCACGAACTATCAATTTACCGTAGCTTCTGATGACGGCTTGCTGGTAGGAAATAGCTCAGATGCATTGTTGGGAATCACAGGCGGCAACAACGTGCTTTTAAAAAATAACACTGTTGGTGGAAACATATTATTCAAAGTGAATAAGAGCGGTGATGATGTCACTGCGATGTCCATAAGCGGATTGACTGGCCATGTCAGCGTGCCTAACCTCACAGTGGCTGGCACACTGACAGTCACAGGAACTCAGGTGATCTTGGAGACACAGACACTGTCCATAGAAGACAATATAATAGAATTGAACAGAAATATTTCCACTGCTGCTGCCATGCCAAATTATTCTGGATTGAAAGTAAAAAGGAGTGATGTTGCAGGTGGCACTAATGAGAATTTATATTGGGTTTGGGATGAAACTTTTGCAGATGACGGCACTACACTTCACGGTAATGCCGGTGGAGCATGGACCGCTTTCAGAGATCAAGGTGAGATTGCCTCTCCCATTTTGGTGGACATCAGGGCCAATGTGGTTCATGCGACTTCTACTGCAGCCCAGTATGCTGATATAGCAGAGCGTTATGCCACAGACGTGCCGCTGGAATCAGGTGATGTGGTGATATTGGGCGGGTCAAAAGAGATAACAAAATGCAATCAGGAATTGGATCACAGAGTTTTTGGGGTAGTGTCTGAAAATCCAGCGTTTTTAATGAACAAGGATGCTGGTAATAACGACAGCCATCCCATGATTGCCCTCAAAGGTAGGGCCAGGGTGAAGGTTATTGGAAGCGGTATGGCAGGAGATCGCATCGTGTCCAGTCATATTCCTGGTGTTGCCAGGGTGGCTGTGCTTAATGAATGCACTGCATTTAACGTGCTGGGTAGGCTGCTCAGTGATAAATATAATGCGCTATTAAGTTTAACAGAATGTGTAATAGGAGTCAAATAGTATGAGTTATGTGGCCGGTGATAAGATACTAGATCAAGAGTATAATAATTTTTTAAACAGTTCAGGTGCAGTTAAAGGAATCAACTACACATTTGGCACAGGAGCCCTTCAACATGGATTGGGGCAGACAGAATTGAGTTCAGTAACGGTAGGAGACACTATCACAGCCTCCCAATGGAACTCATTGTTTTCAGCCATGGACAACGTGGCCAATCATGCCAATGACACTTTGACATCAACAGAGGCTAAATCAGCAGGAGATGTTATCGCTGTCAAAGCAGCTCTAGAGGCCGACCTAACGACACTGGCAGCATCAGTGGCGAATGGATGTCCCAATGCCACAGCACTGAGCACGTCAGCAGCTCTGCAAACTTCAGCATCCGGCACCAGATATATAGGATCACACGTAGTGGAACATTCTATCACATTCACCAATGCCAATCAGGCACGTTTTTTCTTCAACGCAGGCGGCAAGATACAGATCAACATCACTAGAACCGGCAATGGCGGATCATCAGCTACATCCAAAGACGACTCAGTGGACCAATTGATCTCAGCACTGGGAGATTTCCGATTGAAATCACAGAATTCCTCAAGATCAGGCACAGGAGAGACACTCACTGAGGATGGAACCAACGTTGGTTTCTACGAACTGACAACATCATATCAGACCATTATAGAATTAACACAAGATTCAGGCACATACACCACCATGTTTTTCAAAGTGGAAGCCAAAGCCGATGCAGCAGCAGGTTCCGCCTCTGTGGTGACCATCAGGACTTCTATAGTGGATCCAGATTCAGGTGATAGCGAATTCACCGCTGGTAACACATCAGGTGTGGATCAATATGCCAACTTCATTGGCACAACCAACGTGGTACTGAAGACTGTGAATCCAACCACAGCAGAAGGTCTTGCCACGGTGTACACGCCAGACTCCACTGCAGTAGTATCAAATACCACGACATAAAAACTTTTTACCAGCTTGATTTTTTCCATAATTAGCTGTACAATACAGATATGGATATTAAATCTTTGCGTGACCGATCTGACCTCAGCTTTGATATCGCTGTTGCCAAGAAGAATGCACTGGAACGAGCAAAATCTCGTCAGATCGTAGCATACAACAATCATCTTTTTCATGCTGACGCCGACACCATTAATATTGTCAGTGTATTAAAACAACAGCACGACAGATTTTTCATACTGGATACCAATGATAATCCTTGCGAGATCACTGATCCACAAGGATTCTTAGATGTCTTGATACAGCGCAATCAAGAAGCACTCAATGAATATCATCAGTTGCACCAGCGATTGAAGAAAAAAATATAAAAATGTCAGTGGGAGCATTAATCTACTGTTTCGATTCGGATCAATTGCAATATCATCGCGTTGCTAATTTTTGCATACGTCAGGTCAAAAGAAATCTAGGGCTGCCTGTCACAGTGGTGACCAATGAGGCCACGAGAAAAAACATACAGGAAGCAGATCGATTAGTACTTGTGGAAAATGCCCGAGGCAATAAGCGTTATTACAAGAACAGACCCATCCCATGGTACAATCTAGAGAGGGCCATGGCCTATGATCATTCTCCGTATGATACCACCATACTTTTGGACGCTGATTATTTTGTCTATACCGGCAACTTATTATCATTCACTAACAGCAAATATGATTTTGTGTTGCATGATCGTGTGCATGATCTCACCAACAGGGGGAGTTTCCTCTATGAGACAAAGAGCATGATACCCTTGGTATGGGCCACAGTGACTATCTTCAAGAAAACTTCCTTCTCCAGGAAAATTTTTGATCTGATACAGCACATACAGCAGCATTATGATTATTTCTGTAACCTGTACAGGATAGAGTTTCGTAATTTTAGGAATGATTACGCCTTTGCAATGGCGTTGCATCAGCTGAACGGATTCACAAAACAGTATTTCATACCATCCGCCATGGCCATGTTGCCCATGGACACGCAAATTTTAAAGATAGACGAGACGGGATTGATATTCAAACACGACAAATATATGAATTTGATCTCGGATCAGGATGTGCATGTGCTTAACAAGGAGATACCTTTCAATGTCTAAGGGTTTTCTCTGGTTCGCCCAGAACAATGACAGCACAGATTATGCCAAACTGAGTGTCGCCCTGGCAAGATCAATCAAGAAAAATTGCAAGATTAATAATGTTTGCGTGATTGTGGACGAGCATACAAAGATACAGAGCGAATATGTGGACTCGGTGATTGTTTTGAAACAGGATCACAGCCAAGATCAATCATTGAAATTTGCCAACGAACACAAAGCATTCAAACTATCACCATTCACCCATACCATAAAATTAGAAGCAGACATGCTGTTCACGCACAATGTCGACTGGTGGTGGAATCATCTGTGTCAGCATGACCTTGTGTTTGCCGTGAACTGTAGGAACTATCAAGACCAGATAATTAAAAAAACTCCTTATAGGAAATTGTTCCATCAAAATAATCTACCAGATGTTTACAACGGACTGACCTATTTTAGGCGCAGTGAAAGAGCCATGCAATTTTTTAAATTGTGCAAAGCCATTACTGATAATTGGACGCAGGTTCAGAATGGGCTATTAATAAATTGCCATGAGCAATATCCCTCAACGGACATTGTGTATTCCCTCGCCTACAGGATCATGGATCCTCTCCAAATGCACTTGATAGATTATCCGTGGTTTAAATTCATACATGGCAAGCCTGAAATAAATGGTGTGGCGAATGCTGTAGATCAATACAATTATCTCAATCCAGTTTTCATGGATGACAGAATGTATGTGGGAGGACGTAGGTTCGACCGCATTTGGCATTACCATGATAAAAAAATGATAGATATTTTTCATGACAGAATTTTTTAAAGCATTAGATAGTTTCAAATCTGCACCGCCCGATAATAATTTCTATATGGAAGTTATCGAAACAGAGATAGTGTGTCTGCGTAGAGAAGCCAACAACAACACTGTGAAAATTACGCAGGAGCAATATAAGTTTCTGTTAGAGAATGGCATCAATAATTTTATCTATGATGGTTCTATAGGAAAGAAACATAAAAAAAGAACTCACAGAATATTTTCCTTGCTGCGTAAAGACGAAAGAGGGTATAATCTTGAACGTAATGATCCCTATTGGCCTATCGAGGTAGTGGAAGGAGGTTACACATGGCGTACACCGTCAGAATAAGTGACCTTGACTTTGTTTTCATCAGCTATCGCGAGCCCAACGCCGACGAGAACTACGCTGACCTGTTGAACATAGTGCCCTGGGCCAAGCGGGTGCATGGCGTTAAAGGATTTGACAACGCACACAAGGCCGCAGCCGAATGTGCAGAAACAGATTTTTTCATCAGCATAGATGGTGACAACAGGATAGATTCTACCTTTCTGTTGCAGACATTGGACTGGAGCAAGACCAATCCCGCTGCCGTGCATCGCTGGAGGGCGAGAAACATAATCAACGGACTAGTGTATGGCAATGGTGGACTGGTCGGATGGCCAAAGAAGACATGCCTAGGCATGAAAACACATGAGAATGCAGTGGATGAGCGATCCAAGATAGATTTCTGCTGGACCGTGCCACACGAGAACCTGCACAATGTTTATTCAACAACACACATCAATCACACACCAGAACAGGCCTTCATAGCAGGATACAGGGAAGGGGTAAAAATGAGCCTAGATCGAGGACAGAAAGTTAATCCCAACGGCTTCATGGAGACAATAGAAACTGTAAATTTGAAAACTTTATTGATATGGATGAGCATCGGACAAGATGTGGACAATGGCAAGTGGGCGATGCTGGGTGCTAGATGTGGTTGCTACATGGCCACATTGGATACCAACTATGACATCACGTTGGTAAGAGATTTAGAATTTATGAGCGACAAGTTTTCTCGCATGATGTATGATATAGAATCTGATATGGCGTCATACGGAAACTCTTTGAGACAGCGCTTGGGGCTGCCTTTGGCGGACCTCGATGCGGCAGAGAGCAAATTCTATAAGTTCTGCCAACAACCACACAGGAACAAGGGAGTGCAAGATCGTGAAAGCAAGTGATTACAAACACAATGCTGATAAGGCACAGAAGAAACTAGATAAAATTAGCCCAAGTTTCTGTCTAGCCAAATGGAATCAGGTGTCACTGCACCTGCCCACGGGACTGACCAATTCCTGCTACCATCCACCACTCCACGAAATAGATAGAGCAGCGTTGGCTCACAATCCTTCTGCTCTGCACAACACCGCACAGAAGATCTCAGAGAGACGAAAGATGATGGAGGGGCAAAGGCCCGAAGGATGTTCCTATTGCTGGAATATTGAAGACACCGGAGAGATGAGTGATCGTCATTATCGTAGTGGAGAACCCTGGGCCATGCAGGATTTCGAAAAGATAACACAGAACCCCTTCAACCCTGCGCACACACCTTCATATGTGGAAGTCAACTTCAACAATGCCTGCAACTTTAAATGCAGCTATTGTTCCCCTCAGTTCAGCACCACGTGGGGCAAAGAGATAGATATCTATGGAGAATATCCAACCGAGCCCGCACACAACGCACCCGAACACTTCATGGGGCGCAGGAAACCAATACCCAACAGAGAAAATAATCCCTACGTGGAGGCGTTCTGGCGCTGGTGGCCGGAACTATACAAGAATTTAAAACATTTCCGCATGACCGGTGGTGAACCCATGATGGACAGCAACACATATCGGGTGTTTGATTACATTATCAATCATCCCAAACCCGATCTACATCTCAATGTGACATCCAACATGTGTCCACCCAGAGACAAATTAAAGGATCAATACTTTGACGCTGTCAAGAGGATGTGCCTGGATGGGAGCATCGAGCACTTCATGCAGTTTGTGTCCGTGGATGCTCATGGATCTCGTGCCAACTACATACGACACGGCATGAATTACAATCAATTGATGGACAATGTGGATGAATTCCTCACACGCATACCTGGCCGTAACAGCGTGAGTTTCATTATAACTTACAACAATCTCAGTGTGACGTCCCTGGACAAATTGCTAATAAATATTCGTCAATTGAGGCAGAAACATTCCACAACCTATCAAAGGATATGGTTTGACATACCTTTGCTGCGCCAGCCGGCGTGGCAGCAGATCACTTTGCTTCCGCAAAGTTATCAGCGGATACATGAGCAAAACATTGAATATATGAGACAGCATCAAGAGAACACAGAACAGGACAACAAAGATTTTGCTGTGTTCAAGGACTTTGAGATACAAAAGATGCTGCGCAATCTCGCTTACTGGCGCAAGCACGCTGAAATAGACAAAGCGCAGAAAAAGAATTTTTACGCATTCTTCTCGGAGCATGATCGTCGACGAGGCACAAGTTTTGAAAACACGTTTCCTGAGATGAAGGAATTTTGGCAGGAGTGTAAAAGTTAAGGGATATCATGAACGAGAACGCAGATCTGGAATATCGTAAACAAATACTGGACTTATTGAGTCCTAGTTTCTGTGGAGCCAAATGGTACAACGCCACCATATGGTTGGGATCCGGCATGACTACCAGTTGCCATCATCCACCTGCACATCAAGTGGATGTGGAGAAATTACGACACAATCCAAGATTGTTGCACAACACTCCTCAGAAGAAACAAGATCGCGCTAAAATGATTGCCGGCGAGAGGCCCGCGGGCTGCGAATACTGCTGGAAGATAGAAGACATGGGCAGAGATGCCGTGAGCGATAGAGTTTACAAAAGCAAAATTTATCCAACGGCAGATCTGGAACGGGCATTCAGCACTCCCATCACAGAGGACCTTAATCTTAAAACACTGGAGATTGCTTTCGACAGGACCTGTAATTTCGCCTGTTCCTATTGCAATCCTGCTTTCAGCACCACGTGGGTGAGAGATATAAAACAACATGGTCCTTATAAAAATTTGATATCAGATGGTAGGAATCATTTCACTCATCCTCATGATGGTGCGCAATTGTACAAAGACACAGAGGAAAATCCCTACGTTGAAGCTTTCTTTAGATGGTGGGAAACAGATCTGCACAAGACCTTGGACGAGCTGAGGATCACAGGTGGAGAGCCCATGATGAGTCCTTCCTTGTGGAGATTGTTGGATTGGTTTGAAACTCAGGGAGAACGTATCAATCCTAAAATGCGATTGGCCATTAACTCTAACCTAGTGCCCAAGGCAGAATTGTTTGCAAAGTTCATAGATAAATGTCGGAAAATAAAAAATCTACACATCTATACGTCCAATGAATCCACGTATGCCCATTCGGATTATATCAGAGACGGCATGGACTATTCTGGCTGGTATGGCAATTTTGCCAATATCATCAATCAGATCAGACCGGCCGGCCTTCACAACATGTGCACCATTAATGCACTGTGTCTTGAATCACTTCCCGAATTCCTAGATGTGATAGTAAGAAATAAATTAGATGCCAAGAGGGTGTATGGAGTCAATGTAAATTTCACCTTGAACATACTGAGATTTCCTAGTTTCCAATCTCCATTGGTGTTGCCGGACTATCTACGTTCAGAGTTTCGAGATAACCTATCCCGATGGTTGGATATCAATATAAAACATTGCGAGTTAATGGAGGTGTCCCACGTGCAGAGATTGATAGATTATCTAGACGTGGTCAAAACGCCTCATTCAGATGCATTCGATTTGCCAAGACTAAGGTCTGACTTCAAAAATTTCTATAAACAATATGATGAGCGAAGAGGCAAAGATTTTGCGAAAACATTCGCAAGGATAGGAGAGTGGTACCGTGGCCTATGAGTACGGGGCTAAAGAGCCCGAGAAACTGAAGATAAAAAACATGACTACTCGTCAAAAAGAGTTGTTGTTGGATAGCGACACATTCTGTATGCTGCCATGGATGCATCTGCACGCCTATCCGGATGGTCGAGCATACCCTTGCTGTTTTGCATTTGATGCCTATCATGTGGGAGATTTGAACAAGCAATCTCTTGCTGAAGTTTTCAATGGTGATAGGATGAAACAGATGCGCTTGAACATGTTGGATAACAAGCCCTGCAAAGAGTGTGGCAAGTGTTATGATCAAGAGAAGGCAGGGTTTTTCAGCCTGAGATTGAGCTCCAACAAACATTTTGGACACAACGTGGGGTTAGTGGACACAACAAAATCTGATGGCAGTGCAGATTTTGTGATCAAATACTGGGACATACGATTCAGCAATCTCTGCAACTTCGCCTGTCGCAGTTGTGGAACATGGTTCAGCTCCAACTGGTATGAAGATCATAAAAAACTTACAGGTTCGCCTCCTCCACATGCAAAAATTTTGAAAGTAGGCAGAACAGCAGATGACTTGTGGGAACAGATGTTGTCCCAATTCGATCATGTTGAACAGTTCTATTTCGCAGGTGGTGAACCTTTGATCATGGAAGAACATTATAGAATACTTAAAGAATTAGATAGAAGAAAGATGTACCATGTGAGACTTGTGTACAATACCAACTTCAGCAAACTGAAATTCAAAGATATGGACGTGTTAGAGCTTTGGAACAAATTTGACACAGTGTCGGTAGGAGCCAGCCTGGACGCCGAGGGAGAAAGGGCAGAATTGATGAGAAAAGGCACAGTGTGGAAAGACATAGTGCAAAATAGAAAAAGGATGTTGGAGATATGTCCCAAAGTGGATTTCTACATCAGTGCTACAGTGGGATTAATAAATGCTCTACATGTTGTTGATTTTCATAGATCATGGATAGATCAAGGACTGATTAGGCCCATGGATTTTAATTTCAACTTGTTGCAATGGCCCAAGTGGCAGAGGATGGACAATCTACCAAAAGAATATAAGGAACAGGTGGACAAAAAATACAAGCAACACATAGAATGGCTCAAAGGCAAGGACCCTCTAACCAGAGCGACCAAGGGTTATCAGAGTGCCCTCAATTGGATGTGGATGAAAGATAACACAAAAAATTTACCGTTGTTCTTTGAACAGACAAGGAAATATGACACTATTAGACAGGAAAATATAGTAGAGGTGTTTAGTGAGTTAAAAGAATTATTTGACGTACATGAAAAGACTTAAACCAAACCAAGGCAATAAAACTTTTTGCATGGCTCCCTGGACCCACACCTATCTATCGCCGCAGACAGAGCGTAGGATCTGTTGCGCCTCGAGGGAGAATGCACAGAGTTTTCGTCAATACATCGACAGGCATGGAGACTTGAAGGATTATCAGCCTCAAACTTTGGACCAACATTGGAACAACGAGCACATGAAAAGTGTAAGGACTAGAATGATGTCCGGTGAGACATTGGCAGAATGTCAGGTGTGCAACGACAAATTACTCAATACCGACGTGTATCGTGACTATTTCAATCATCTGTTCCGCAACAAGATTGACGATGCTTTTGAAAAGACCGACGACACCGGATACACTGAGATGAAGACTGTGAGTTTTGATTATAGATTTAATAATCTTTGTAATTTCAAATGCCGGCAATGCGGTGATATGTTAAGTTCAAGCTGGGAATCAGAACAAAGAAGCCATGATATGTGGTCCCCGGAGAGGCAGCCCTGGATGGCAGCGCCACTGAGACAACAGATCTCATATTTTCAAGACAGCACCGTGGTGTTAGAGTTCATGAATGCAATAGAGGACAAGCGCATGGAGGAGATATATTGGGTTGGTGGAGAGCCCTTGATGTGGGACATACACTGGACAGCAATGGACAGAATCATTCAATTAAAATTCAGCGACAGGGTATACGTAAGATACAACACTAACCTAAGTCGCACACAATTCAAGGGCAAAAAACTTTTCGATCTTCTTGGACATTTCAGAGATTGGCAGGTCTGTGCGTCACTAGATGGCACAGGAGAAATAGGAGAATACATAAGGACCGGACTTGACTATGAAAAATTTCTAGCAAATTTCAAGGAGGGACTATCAGTTGCCCGAAATAAAAGACAGATGCAGTTAGACTTCACGATAACCATGCCCGGAATGCAGGAGATACGTAGCATGTTTGACCTATCGCAGCAATTGAACGCTAAACTATTGACCAAGGTTACCTTTGCTTTTGACTCACAGCAGATTATGTCTCCCATGTGTCTGCCAAAGCCGCTTTTGCATCAACTGATCGATGAAAATTTAGATTACATTAAACCAAGAGCGACTGCTATGCAAAAGAGCTTAGTAGATGTGCTAGAAAACATGAAGACACGTCCAACTTTCTGGGAGGAGTACCCAAAAGCAGAAATAGGTATCCGCTCAGGAAAAAAAAGATGTGAAAAAATTGACACGATACGTGGAACAGATATAAAAAAAATATTGATAGACGAAAGATTATTAGAATGGTGGAAAAATATCTAAAATCTAACTTATGTGTGCTGCCGTGGACTTCCTTGGAAGTTGACGTGAATGGCTCTGCGTCACCTTGTTGCCTATACAAAGGAGAAATAGGTGATTTCAAAGTTTACAAAGACGATCTACATAAAATACAAAATTCAAAATACATGAATGAGTTGAGAGATCAATTCCGCAATGGCGAACGTCCCGCAGGTTGTACCAGTTGTTGGCAGGAAGAGGATGCGGGCAAAATATCAAAGAGAATGAACAGCTATTATAAAATGAAAAATAGTTTGAATGGGTGGACCCCAGAATCAAAACCATCTCTTAAATTTATTGATTTCAAATTGGGCAATATATGCAATCTCAAATGCCGCATATGTGGCAGTTACAGCAGTTCCAAATGGGCCCAGGAAGAATTAGATTATGGCGCGAATCCCGTCGCCAAACAAAACCTAGATTCTGGCCAATGGCCCAAACGTAATCCTGCCTTTTTCGAAGACATCAAACCCGTGTTGAAAGATGTGGAGTACTTTGAATTCACGGGCGGTGAACCCATGATGATAGAAAATCATTTCAAGATATTGGAGCATTGCATTGAAAATGAATATTCAAAAAAGCAATATCTACATTACAACACCAATGGCACCAAGTGTCCACCATTGAAAGTGTTTTGGATGTGGAGCCAATTTAAGAACGTTGAGATAGCATTCAGTATCGACGATACCGAGGCAGCTTTCGAATACCAGAGACATCCAGCAAGCTGGCAAGAGGTGCAAGACAATTTAAAGGAGTACAAAAACTTTGTGGGCAGCAACAACATTGATTTTCAAATATGCTCGACTATAAACATTTTCAACATTCTAAGTTTAGATAGATTATTATATTGGGTGAAAGAATTCAATCCAAAATATTTTCATGTGAATACGCTGTTTGCTCCGGACTGCTTTAACATTCAAACATTGCCCAAGCAGCTCAAAAAAGTTGTGACAGAAAAATACCAACATCTACCTCCCTACAGGTCCATAATCAATTTTATGAACATGTCGGACAGGCATTCTCATGAAATGGACGCGGAAAGGAAAAGAAGGATAAGACGGACAGATGAGTATAGGCAAGAAAAATTTTCTGAAATATTTCCAGCGTTAAATAATTTTTTAAGGATATATGAATAAAATTTTACTGGCAGGTGGATGCAGTTTCACTTTTGGTAACGAATTGAGCGATGATAATGGAAAAAATCCATCCGCAAAATCCTGGTCGGCTCTACTGGCCAAAGAAACAAATGCCAAATATATTTGCGTGGCGAAGCCAGGAATAGGCAACTCTGCAATAGCAAGGAGGATCTTTTCCTATGTTTCATCCAATCCCACCAAGGACGTCTTTGTTACCGCCATGTGGAGTTTCTTATCACGCTATGATTGGGCCATGCCAAGACACCATGTTCTTGAAGGGACTAGATGGGCCTCAATCACGCCATGGGACACTTCCGACAATCAGGCAGAAGTACAAAAAACATTGTGCACCAGTGAGCCCCAATTGGAGGAATGGAAAAGGCGCAGGGAGGACATGAAGAGCACAGGAGTTGGGCCGTTCGCTGATGCCCTTTATCGTCACGCCGCGAACCAATATCACGAAGCATATCTCAGCTGGAAGAGCATCGTGTGGCTGCAGAATATCTTGGAAAAGAAAGATGTGCCCTACATGTTCACTTTGGCTGATAACAGTTTATTTTGGCAAGGGTTTGAGCCATTGCATGCAGTTGATTCTTTGCTGAATGGTCTATATAATGAAATAAATTTTGATAAATGGATTTTTTTTGGAGATAGGCAAATGGGATTCAATCAATGGTCAATAATGAAAGAATATCCTCGGGCCACCACGCATCCGCTTGATTTGGCACACGCTGATGCAGTGGCACTTATACGCAATAAATTTTTAAAATTGTATCAACAATAGGAGAAAATATGTTCAATTGGTTAAAATCTTTAATACAAAGAATAAAATTAGAAAGACAGTACCGCAAACGTTTGAAAGAATTAAGAAAGAAAGATCCCTTCATATACAAGTAAAATGAGAACTCTGGGAATAAATTGCCTGAATCATGACGCAGCCATGGCTGTAATCGATGGAGGCGAGATATTATGGGCCGCGCACTCGGAAAGATATAGCAAAATAAAAAATGATGAATATCTTAACTGGGATATAGTGAACGAGGCCAAGTTGTTTGGGCCATGGGATCGCGTGGTTTATTACGAAAAACCCATATTGAAAAAAACGAGGCAGATTTACGCGGGGCAATGGGCCGAAGTCTTCAATCGAGCCAACATGCCACAAAGTTACCTGCAAAATTTTAACATCAAAATAGATCAATATTGCGGGCATCACGAATCTCATGCGGCGGGAGGCTTCTATACGTCACCTTTTAATGAGGCAATGGTGCTTACGGTTGACGCCATAGGAGAATGGGAAACCACCACGATATGGCAGGCAAGTGACAAAAAATTAGAGAAGTGTTACAGCATGAAGTATCCACATTCGTTGGGAGTGCTTTATTCTGCATTTACCCAGCGTGTTGGATTGAAACCCGCAGAAGAAGAATATATTTTGATGGGAATGTCTGCGTATGGACAACCAAAATATGTTTCTAACATTTACAAAGATCTGTTGCAATGGGACGGAGATTTTATCTTAAAAAAAAATTTGCATAGAGGACTTGGCGATTGGCTGCCGGAAGCGGATTCGATGGACTTGGCGGCAAGCATACAGCAAGTTATGGAGCTGGAATTAGAGAAACTATGGAGAAAGGCACGCAAGCACATATCTGTTGGGCATGCAAGGAATTTGGTTTATGGTGGTGGCGTGGCACTGAATTGTGTGGCGAACACCAAGTTGGCGGATTTGGATCTATTCGATAACATATGGATCATGCCCAATCCCGGAGATGCCGGCAGCTCCATAGGCTGCATCGCGGCCGCTGAACGTAAACACATCAATTGGCGTCATCCTTTCCTTGGGCACCGCATAGAGGGCGAATATCCTGTAGATAGCATTATAAAGGAATTGGAAACCAATCGCATGGTGGGTGTGGCCAACGGCCGGGCAGAGTTTGGTCCAAGGGCGCTTGGTAATAGATCTTTGCTGGCCGATCCCAGAGGCAACGACATAAAGGATTTGGTAAATCAAATCAAAAAAAGACAGGAATTTCGACCATTTGCGCCGGCCATATTGGAGGAGGATCTAAGAGACTATTTTGAGGTTCCTAAGTGCGTTGTAAACACCCCTTATATGCAATTTATAGGCATTTGCAAGCATGGTAAAGACTTTCCTGCCATAATACATCATGACGGCACCAGCCGTGTGCAAACAGTGAATAAAACAGACAATCCGGGCTTTTACCAACTGTTAAAAACATGGAAGGAAAAGACCGGCTGTCCCATGCTGCTGAACACATCTCTCAACATCAAAGGTGAGCCCATTGTGAATGATAGTTTGGATGCAAAACGTTTCGAAACCAAGTATAATGTGAAAGTGCTATGAAAATAGAAGGTAATTTTGAAGTTGGCGGAACCATTGTCAAGCAGGATGATCGCTATGTGGTCAAGGACAATAACCTGTTGAAGAATTTGATCTTGAGCAGCACCAGGCTCAATCCAGGCAAGCAGACCACTGGTCATAGACATGCCGGGCAGGAGGAGGTGTACTTGTTCGTGGAAGGCAATGGTGAAATGCTGTTGGATGATAGGCGCTTTCCAGTGAGCAAGGGAGATATAGTGTTGATAGAAGACGGAGTTTTCCATAGAGTTTACAACACCACTGAATCGGAGCTCTATTTCGTTTGCGTGTTTGATGGCAGGAGGACGATATGAAAATATTTGTTACTGGAGGAGAAGGTTTTATAGGCAGCTGGATTGTGGAAAAATTAAGCAACAATGGACATGAGGTAGGCACTATGGACAATCTTGATACCTATGGAGTGATAAGCGAGAATAAACTTGATCAATTGTGTAGATGGAGGAGACGCAACTGGAAAAAGGTAACGAGATTTTTCGGCAATGTTAATAGTCCAGAATCCTATTATCTTTTGACTCCAAAGAATGCACTCAAGGCGATGCAGGAATCGGAGGTTGTGATACACCTGGCATCTTTTCCCAGGGCCAAAATAGTCAACGAAGATCCGCAGCAAGGTGTCAATAATATTGTGGGCGGTACAACTAACATGCTGAATCTGTGTAAGTGCACCAAAGTTAAAAGATTTGTTTTTGTGTCCTCCAGCATGATCTATGGAAATTTCAAAGATGGCACTAAAGAGGACATGCCTGCCAGCCCAATTAATGTTTATGGGCAAGCAAAACTTGCTGCAGAAAAAATGACTGAATTATTTGGCAGGGTACATGGACTGGAATACGTCATCGTGCGGCCCAGTGGAGTGTATGGGCCAGGAGATATTCCAGATAGAGTCTTGAGCAAGTTTTTTGACGCCGCCATGCGAGGTAAAGATATTGTGGTCCATGATAAGCGCAACAAAGTTGACTTCACATATGTGGAGGACGCGGCCGATGGCATCATCAGTTGTGCCCTTGGTAAACAAGCCGCGAATAAAATATTCAATATCACTGCCGGCGGTGCGACCAGTTTGGGAGAAGCGGCAGAGAAGATTATTAAATTGACCGGCAGCAGCAGCAAAATAAAAGACACAGGCCAGAATAGTCTGTATCCTGAAAGAGGCACACTTGATATATCTTCGGCCGTGAAATTACTGAAATACAAACCCAAACACAGTTTTGAACAGGGAATAAAAAAATATTATGAATGGTTACAAGATAAAATTTAATGGTCTTGAACGTATCTATGATCGTTACAAGCAGGAACTGGATGAACAAGCTCGGAAGTCCTGGCAGTCAGGACAGGCAATCCTGGGCGAGCAGACTGAAAAACTGCAACACAACATAGCCAAAAAATACGGAAGGCGATACGCGGTTGCGGTTGGCAGCGCGACAGATGGAGTGTATTTTGCCCTAAGGTCATCTGGCATCGGCCGGGGAAATAAAGTTTTTTGCCCGGTGCTCAGCTATGTGGCCACCTCAGGAGCTATACGCAGGGCTGGCAGCGAGATCAGATTTATCGACACAGACGGCTACGGCAACATAGGAAATTTTCCTTTTGGAGAGAGACCAGATGCCTTGGTGTATGTCAATCTGTATGGCAACACGGCAGATTATGACAGAATAAAATCATTCTGCCAGGAGAATAAAGTTGTATTGATAGAGGATGCCGCACAATCTCAAGGGGCGTATTATAGAGACATTCCCTCCGGAGCCATGGGAGACGTCAGCGTGTTCTCGTTCGATCCCATGAAGAACATGCCCAGCTTCGGTTCTGGTGGCATGGTGCTCACAGATGACGAGCTGGTGTGCAGGCGGGTGATGTCTCTCAGGAGACATGCCGTCAAGAGCGACGACTTCGATCATGGATACAACAGCGTAATATCAGAAGATCATGCCGGACAGCTCAACGTTTTGTTGTATCACTATGATGAGCTGCAGATGGATCGTGAGCGCGTTGCACTCAGATATTATTCTAACCTGCCGAAAAGTATTTTCATACGCGGAGATGGAAAAAATAAAAGTAGCTACCATAAATTGGTCATGCTGTCCGAGCACAGGAATGAGCTTAAAGAACATCTTGAACAGCAGGGCATAGAAACAAAAATACATTACGCGGAAATACTGGACCCTGCCAATTTGGGTTTTTACCCTGTGGCAGAAAATATATGCAGAGGTGCCCTTAGCATGCCAATATATCCGTTTCTAAGCGATGACGAAATAGATTACATATGCGATAAGATCGAGGATTTTTATGGCGTTTGATTGTATTTGTGTTGATTTTCAAAACGCCACGGAAAATTTAAAAATCATCAAAGATCGCATGCCCCAGGCAAGGGTGATACCTTTTGTCAACAGCTACATGGAAATTTTGCGATCCATGGTCAGAGACTCAAGGACCTCACAGGTATGGATGCTGTCAACTCTTGTGGACTACAGCACATTTGATTTTGATTACATTCCAGAACAACACCAAGACAGACAGCTACATGTGTGGGCCAGCGCGGGGCAGAAGGAAGGGGACACGCTATTAATACCACGGGATGATTTTTTAAAACAGGAAGTACATTTGAAATTTCTAAGAGATTACACCGACATCAATTACCATGACTCTGCTCTGTGCTACTCGGCATGGCCTACGAGGCAGTTCAAGTTCGATGACTTGATTGAACAGGTGCGGGTGCAGAAAGAGCTGTATGTGAATTATTATTACAGAGATCCTGTTCAGCATGTGCCTTCATTTTGGGAGGACATCAAGTTATATTGTTTGAACAGCAATAGATTAAATCTTTTGGTTCCAAGATTCTTCGTAAGGGAAGAATTACATGAATACTCACCAAAGCTATTGTCAAACGAGGCATCTGGTGGTCTGTATTTTGATATCGTGTTCATACATAACAATGAACCTCAACACAGAGAAAATTATGAAGCCCTGCTGTCAGCCACCAAAGGAAAACCAAACGCTGTGAAGATAGTGGCAGGAGTTTCCGGTAGGAACCAGGCCTATCGCGCTGCGGCCAATATCAGCGACACCGAGTATTTCTATGCGGTGTTCGCCAAGATAAGAACAAATCCTAATTTTGGGTTTGATTTCACGCCTGACACCCTTAAATCTCCTAGGCATTACATATTCGACTGCTACAACCCTGTCATAGATTACACGTATGGACATCAGGCCATAATACTATACAACAAGAAAATGGTTTTGCAAAACCCAGGCACGGGACTAGATTTCACACTATCTCAAAAGCATGATCATGTGAAGTTATTAAGTGCTGAAACCACCTTTCATCTTGATCCGCAAGTGGCATACAGGACTGCATTCAGAGAAGTGGTGAAACTGCTTTACGCCCAAAAGATGCAGCCCACAGTGGAAGGCAATCATATTTTACTTAAATGGTACACAGAGTCTGACAAGCATAACTCAAGTTATGTGCGTGCTGCCTATGAAGATGCCGTGTCTTTTGTGAAACAATACGCGGGTGATTTTGAAAAGTTATTACAAAGTTATGAGTGGGAATATGTTGATAGTCTATATCAGCAACGATACAATTAATCTTTAAAAGTTTTATCTAACAGGTTGTTTGTTTTGGATTCGATATCGTGTTTTAATTTAGGGATATCGAATTTCAATTCCACATGCTTGATGTTAGGATAGTTATTGTTGATAAATTTTTTCACTGTCTGGGCTACTTGTATCTCAGTTTTCTTTGCGGCCAATTCTTTTTCTACATCATAATGTATTGTCACATGATTTTTCAAAGTTATGTCGCACCATCTCACGTATCCTATTGGCATGTTGCTGTACGAAATGCCTTCTAGCACCTCAGGCCATTCTTTGACAAACTCAGATGTCAACTGCACCCAGGTCTGTTTAGCTCTTGGCAGCTTGCTGGCCATTGTTGCTATTTTTTTTTGTTCTTTGATTTTGGCTTGTCCTCTGCCACAGATAGGTCTTTTAGTGAAACTTTCATATCATCTGCCAGCAGCTGATTTAATTTGTCCAAAGGTATTCTGCCATTCTTATCTGGCCCATACGTGACTATCACGTCCTTGGTAGGCATCTTCTTAATGTAATTTTCTTCATGTAAGAAAGACAGCATATTGATATCTCCCGGAAAGTTGCACTTGGCCAGGTATGTGCCTAGGTCAAATGCGGCCTGTCCGTCAGAACTTTCAAGGCTGCGCATCAAAGCGTCTCTGTAGTTTAAGTTTAAAAAGTTTGGACCAATCACTAAACAGTTTTCTGGTTCTTTTGGAACCATTTTAAAGACTATGACCACCGGCGCATTGTCAGCAGCCAACACTCCTAGGTGTTTGAAATATCTCTTAGGCTGACTGTTGGCCTGTCCAACTCCGGTGGCGTCCATGACCAATCTATCATAAAGATTTAGCATTTTTTACCTTCCAGCAGGAACTGGATTTTCTGTTTTCTTCGCAGCTTCCTCGGGCTTAGGTTCTGGTGCCACCTTGGCCAGGAATGCCTGTAGTTTGTTATAGATCAATCCCACGGTGGCCATCTCATTGGCTCTGAATGCACCTCTCGTGGATGCTACGTCCATTACAAGTGCAATATTCCGCAAATCACCGATGTTGAGATCGGTAGCAGGCTGACCCATTGCAGGTTGCTGTGCCGTTGGTGCGGTCTGAGCCTGAGCAGTCGCTTTTGGCGCTGAAGATTCAGTTTCTTTTTTTGTTTTTTTTGTTGCCATTTTTTCTCCTAATTGCAATTAGAATACAATTGTAACAAAATTAGTTAGCGAGGTCAATGCTTAAATCACAGCATTCTGAGCCATGCCGCTGAGTATGAATAGTGTGAGGTCGCTGTGTTCCTCGAAGCCCACGGTGGTCAATATCTGCACTTGGTCATTTTGGTATTTGACATCATTTACCATGGCAAACCTGCCTGCGCAATTGGCATAGATCCAGCGCGCAGTCTTGTGCATCTGGTGATCTGTTTGACTTGGTAAAGATATCGATTTGAAATGTGGTGGTATCCGATCTAGTTTTCTTGTGTGGAAATTTTTGGCATTAATCCTCATAATTCACCGTCAATCCAAATGGTGCTTGTATATTTCTTTCCAGGCTGTTGTTGATCAGGAATATGGTGTCGCAATAGTCCTTGTCGCCCCAACTGTCGTAGGGCCAACCGTCTGTGAACATGATGAATTTCTTGGGCTCGATGCCCTCCTCCTTCATGTAATCCCAGTTGCACATGAAGTCAGTTCCGCCACCAGACCCCAGCTTGTAGTCCTTTAGTTCATCCTGGTTGTCGGGCGTGTAGATCACCGGATTGAATACCTTGGTGTCAAAGGACCAAAGATGTATGCGGAAGTCCTTGTACTGGTCCATAATGCCCTGCACCTCACTGAGGAATTCTCTGCACTGGTCATCGTCAATGGATCCCGATGCGTCGATCGCCAGGCAGATGTCAATTTTGTCTGTGTTGATCATGCCGGGCAGTATTGCGTCCATGTGCCAGCTCCTCCTGCTGGGTTTCATGAATGTGTAGTCGCTCTTCATTGTGCTCAATATCTGCTGTTGTATGATCTCTCTCCAGTTCATTTTCGGCTCAGTAAGCTGAGCCACCAATCTCTGTATGCTGCCGGGCAGGTTACCTGCTCCCGAGCTCTGTGCCGCGCTCAGCATGGCCTCCTTGATCTCGTCCTTGATCTTTTTCAGTTCCTCCTTGGTATAGACCGGCTGGCCTTGCTTGTTGGCACCACTGCCTTCACCTTGCTTATCCTTGCCATCACCTTGGCCATTTCCGTCCTTGTTCATTTGCAGGTGTTGATCAATCAATTCACCCAGTTTGTTCAAATTTATCTTATGCTTTTTCACATTCTTGTACAGCTCGTCATAGATCTTTTCTGCCGCCCAATCCTTGTATTTGTCATCCTGGAAACCTTTGTTTTCGCCCTTCTTGCCCTTGGGCATGTCGCCGATCTTGTAATCCACTAGTATCTGATTCACCGCATAGTCGCAGGCGATGTTCCAAATCTGTGGATCTCTGTCGCCAACACGCAGCAACATGTGCTCGAACACATTGTGCAGTACCTCATGCCCAAACAGGAATTCAGTTTCTCTAGCGGAAAGGCTGTCTATGAATTTGATGTTATAGAAGAAGTGCCTGCCGTCTGTGGCAGCGGTGTCACACCACTTGTCAGCGTTCACGATCTTGAGCCTGGTGGCCAGGTTGCCGAAGAATGGATGCTTCAATAACAATGCTATCCTGGCGGTGACCAGCTTGTCTATGATCTTTTGATCTGTGGCGAACATCACTTTGACTCCATGGCAGTTATTACGTACTTGCCAAATTTTTTGTGGAATCTGTCGAATGATTTAAGTTTGCTGGGATCGAATGGCAGCTTGTAGTTGGTCAGCGCTATCTTGGCTCCCATGACCACTAGTTCGGTCTCAAAATTGTCCATCATGTAGTCGAAGAAACGATCTGCCTTGTCATTCCAGTTCCTCTCCTTGTTGATGTGTGACTGTTGCAATTCGTAGCACAGGCTAACGGTGAGCGAATACATCGCTGATATCTCCTTGGCCTTAAGGTCCTTGACCTTGCCGCTCAGTATGTCGGATGGGTTAGGTAGTTGGCCGCTAATTTTACGATGGTTCATAAACTTAACGGCCAGTCCCTCTCCTACTGCGCCCGCCACGAGGTCAGTGAGCGTACTTTCAGGCAGGCTGTCCGATAGAAGTTGGCTTACGAAACTCCATGATCTAGGAGTCGCGAAAGAGCGTGATGATCCCTTGGGATCAAAATCATATAAATCTTGTTTGGCGAATGTGACATAGCCCACCACGTCAGGGTGTATGTGGTGCATGGTAGCCCACTGCATCCAGTCATCATAGTCCACTCGCAGTTCGATGTGTACGAACCTGTTGGCGAGCGGCGCTGGCATCCTGTAGGTCACTCCCTTGTCTGCGTCTCTGTTGCCCGCGGCCACAATGGCCACGCCCGCTGGCAGGTGATACTGCCCCACTCTGCGGTTGAGAATCAGCTGATATGCTGCCGCCTGCACAGCAGGCGCAGCGGAATTGAGTTCATCTAGGAATATAATATCGGTGGATTCGGGATTGGTTGGCAGCTCAGCTGGAGGAGCCCATACCATGTTGTTTTCCTTGGCATTGTAATAGGGGATACCTTTGATGTCAGTGGGTTCCCACAGAGGCAATCTTATGTCTATCACCTGTCTATCTTGGTCTTGTGCCACCTGTTTCACGATATCAGATTTACCAATACCGGGAGCACCCCACATCATTAGTGGTCTCTTTAATTGTATGCAGTGCGATAATGCTGCCTTCGCCTCATTTGGAGTAACGGTTCTGTTTTGAGAGCCAACCGCTGTGCTCTTTTCCTTTTTGCTCACCATTTTTAGACCTCTCTACAATTTGTTTATACTACCATTATAGCATAAAACCGTATAAGGTCAAGTTGATTTAACCAATTGATATTATTGGCTTTTTTGCTCATCCGCCTTGCTCATGGCGCGGGCAAGCCCATATTTGGTCACGTCACCGGCAAACATCATCAACTGAAGTGCCATTCTTTCCATTGTGACAGTGATCTGTTTCTTGTCCACATGATATGGGCAGTCCACAAATTCGTCCAACCATAGGAAGGTCTGTGGCGTGAAGATGATCTTGTCTGGGAACTTGATTGTGTAGATTTTGATCTCTAATTTTTTTACAATGTCAAGCCCCTGCTTGGTCAGTCGCAACGACCTAGCCTGATAGCTTTCTCTCACGTTCTGCCACCAAGTGTAATAACAGCTCTTGACAGTTTCCTCATGGTCGGGCTGATTCAGCAGTTGCATGAAGGTGCGAGTATAGGCGGTCTTGACGTCCATACTGTTAATTATCGCTTGAATTTTTCGCCGGACTTTAATAGGTACACGCCAAACTTGTCAGTCTTGTGCATGGTGTTGAGTTTCTTGGCCAGGTTCTCCGCATGTCCCGGGTTGGAAAAAGAAACTTTCTTGTACTTGGGACCTGGGTAATTGGAAACCAAGCTGGCACTTTTAAGATTGATGGGTTTACCATCGTAAAATACCGCCCAGATTCCTTCCGCAGCGAGAACTTCTTCTTGCTTGTAGGTCTCTTTATTGCTGATAGTCAACAGCACTGTGGGTTTTGGTCTTGACATAATCTATCAAGGTATTTACCAATTTTTACCAGATAGATTATTTGCTGAACTTGCCGCCGTCCATTTCTATGTTGATCGTTTGAGCCTGCTGTGCTGTTTTCAATGCCTCGATCATATCTTCCTGCACAGACACTATTCTCATCATGGTTTGGCTCAAACTAGATGCCAAACGGTCGGCGTCTTGCATGGTCAAAACAATACTTTTTTCCTGCTTGTTTTTGGCAGTGCGTACTCTGGCTATGAAGTCTTCAATGGGCTGAGTTTGCAGCTTGCTCTTTGATTGCGTCATTTAATACCTGTTGCATTTCTATTTTGGTTTTGATAGGCCCTTTGTATGCATATCTCTGTAGTGTAATTACCTTGGGACAGTAGGCTTTCCTCCAACCTTTGGGGAAGCTGATGATATAATAGCCTGCACAAAACAAGCTGCGGCTTTTGGGTGTTTTGGTGTAAACGGGCAGTTGCTTTTGCACGTCAAACATGGAATTGTAAGGCTGTTGTGAGCAAGTATAGCCATGCACCTGAAATTCCGTTTCGATGTGTGGCGCTTTATTTTCTGGCACTGTGATATCTGTGGCAAATATGCCTGAGCCAAATCGTGCGTACAGGCTTTCCTGTGTGGGATATTCCTGTCTTTGATCTTTCTTGCCCAGGAAGATCCAACCATTGTCGTCTTTTCTTTGCAGTGTGCCCAATTTCTGGCCATTCTCTTCTATGATCCAAAATTTATCTTTTACTAATATCTTTGCTCGCATGGTCATGCCAACCTCGCATTGAACGGTTCCACATACAACTGTGCCTGTTCCGTGATCTTCTGCAGGTCATATTTGGCACAGAATCTCATGAATCTTATACCCACTTGTGATATCTGTTTGTTTTCTGCTTTGGCCTGGACAATTGTTTGATCCAGTTCTTGTATTATGGCTTCGGGTTGTGCATGCAAGTCAACCAGCAATCTGTTGCGCTCGTAATCATCTATCACTCTGTGTTCAACCCCCTCAGGATCCATCCATTTGCTCAGCATGAGATTGTTCCAGGCATAACCTTTGTTGAGCCTATCCTCAAATGCTTCCAACAATCCCACTTTGTTTTTAGTGCCTTTTTTGCGCACTCCCGGGAAAGCTGAAAATATGTTGTCAGATGGATCGCCTCGCATGGCCTTTTCGAATATCGTCCATTCTGCACTCTCTGTTTTCTTGTGCTGTTTGGTTTTATTGTCGATCACAGGATTGCCTTTTTTATCAAAATAGCCCGCCACTGTGATGGTCTCTTCAGTGACACCATTGTACTGTCGAACATTTGGAGCTATCAGCTGATTGAGATCTTTGTCTGTGCTTATGATAACATGCTGTTGATCAGGATGCAGATCAATCCAACGAGCTATGAGATCGTCTGCCTCACATCTGCCATTTTGTAGCACCGTGACGTTGGTCTTGGTTCTTACGAAATCCACGAAATCATCATAGCACTCCCAGAACAGTTTGTTCTCTTCCTGCTCTGCCGCCGTCATTGCCTGCACTGTTTCTGCTCGATTCCTCTTATAGGGAGCATAGTGGTCTTTCCTCCAGCTGCGTCCCTCCAAACAGAATATTACGTGGGTGCCGTCAAAATCATTCCAGGCTTTCTTGATGGAATTTAGGGTGATGTGTATGGCCATGCCGATCTTTTCAGAAGCATCGCCACGTATCACGTGCCTTGCTCGGAAAAAAGTGTTAGCGGTATCTACCAGTATGTGGGTCATACCTATGATACCTCAGTCTTGCCGTCATCTCTTCTATTGATTTGAACATAACCTGCACCTGTTACATCCACACCTTGCTCGTTGCCGATGGTCCGGCAAAGGCTCTGAAACCAACGATCCACTATTTCCTCTTCAGATGCACCTTTGTAGCCATTCTGTTTCAACATATTCACAAACTCATTATTCCAATCCAATTCAAAGAATCCATTTCTTGGATTTTCTGGATTCACATTCACTTGCAGAACCTTGACCATGGGCTCTTCGCTCTTTTCAACTTTTGTATTTTTTGTTTTTTTAACTTTCATATCCTTATTTTACAACTGTTTTTGGAAAAAATCAATTGTTTTCCAATCCAAATTTACCAAATTACGTTCCCCAAGCATTCTTGAACAATGGCACCTGTAATCTATCGCTGTATCTGTAGCCCATTTTCATTGCCAGCTCTGCAACTGTCCTGTTGTTCATGTGATACACGCTCTCCACACCACCCACGGGCATGAGATAAACGGAACCTCGGAATCCCGCTTTATTATATTCCTTTACGACCTCTATGGCTTCATAGGCATCATTGATGTCAACGATCACAAATTTCAAGTACACATGTCCCACTTCACCATACTCCGCTACCACATCGGGCACAATGGCATCTTCTCGCTTCTCGCCGCTCACGCTCAATTTTGCGCTCACAGAGAAAGTGATGCTATCTTTGTTCCTACCATGCCTGTGACTCCACTGTGAAAGATATCGTTTGAAATCTTGATGAAGTCTCTGTGTGCCATTGGTCTCGAAAGTGATCTCTCTGAGGTCCTGCATCTTGCCGTGCTCCAGTAAATCAGGATATGCTCTCTGCCAGCCCAGCAATGGCTCGCCGCCCGTGAATATGAAATGCTCATCGACCCATCGCTTGTGTGGCAATATCTCCATGGTCCTCTCCACTATGGCGTCTGACGTCAGCATGGGAGACAGGTCCTTGAATCTAGGATCCCAGGAGGCATAGCTGTCACAGCCTGTGCTGACCAAAGGCAATTCTCGATAATCTTTGAATGGGAATTTTTTATGTTGCTCGTACACCTTGTCATTTTCATCGCTCCTGACCCCTTTGGGTAGGCCGAACCCGGCACAGGTGAAGTTGCAGCCAAATGTTCGCAGGAATACCGAAGGCACGCCCATGTAGCGCCCCTCTCCCTGTATGCTGTAAAATAGTTCAGCTACTTTTATCTTGCTCATGCAATGCCTCGACCGCTTCTAATATCTCTTCCACAGTGTATTTTCCCATTCTCTTTTTTTTAATTTCTGGGTCCTCATCTAAAGTGTACACTTCGTATTCGTTTTCGTCAATCTTGCTGTTCATATATGAATTTTTTATTGCAATATCCGCAAATGACTTCGTTACTATTGCCTATTGTGTAAAATACAGTGGGGTGTCCACCCCAGTCGTCATCTCCAAAACATTTGATGTCTCTGGTGTTGACGACCTCGACAGCCTGTTCAGCCATCATCTTTTATCTTTTTTATCAAGCCTCACCACATTGCCGCTGCGGAAATGGCCCACTGTCTCTCTTTGAATGTCATCATGATTGAACTCTGCCCAGTACAGTTCAAAGGCCACGCCGTCCTCTATTCCCTCGAAGAGATGGAAGTAGCCTGGCTTGACCTTGGTGAAATCGCCGGGTCCCAATATCGTCTCGTCGATGAGGTCCTGCTGGTCTCTCTGCCAGACCTTGATCTTCATCCGGCCTGACACCACGTAGAATCCGTTCCACTTGTGTTTGTGCTGGTGTTTGCTGCACACTCCTCCCGCCCTGAAGTCGATGCGGTGGAATTCCAGCACGCCATTGGCGTGTATCAGTTCGGTCTGTCCCCAGATCTTGCCGGCCTTATTTGACATATCCACACATTTTAATTGTATTTAGATGATTTGTCAAGGCAGGTGCTGGTAATGGCACCTGCCTCATGATCTATCCAACCAGTTTCCTCTGCAGCTTGTTCTGCAGATACATCAGCAACACTCCATACGCGGGCAAAAAGATTATGAATCCCACAATGATTTTGACCAAGGTGTTGTTGAAGGCCACCGCATGCACCCACGGCTGCGGATAGAACGCAGTGTAGAAGAATGTGTAGGTGTCAATGATGTTGGCCGCCACAGTGCTGAGGGCCGGAGCCAGCCACCAGTTGCTGGTCCACTTCTCACGTATGTACTGCATCACGTAAACGTCCAGCATGGTGCCCACTGCATATGCGGTGCCGGATGCCACGCCCACTCTGATTGCGTGTGGGTCCTTCAATATAAGAAGCACAGCCACCGACGCCACTATGGCGGGCAGCATGGCCATGGCCACCACCGCCCTGGCGGTGTGCTTGCCCACCAACCGCACGGTGAGATCGCTTGCGACCACCACCAGCGGGAACGTGAAGGCCGCAGCTGCCAATGGGAAGCTGGTCTGCCAGCCCAGTATGTTGATCTTTTCTGCAAAGAGATTGAAGCGTATGGTCACAAGATAATTGCTAATAGCAATGATCACTGTGTGGAATATCACCAAATTCCGCAACAGGCCACGGTCAACATCTTTCAACAGATTGTTTAGATAGTTTGTCATGTTTCTCCTTTTTAGGTTTGCCATTCCTCCCATGGAAAGACCACCCACTGCGGCTGTAGACTTTTGTCAATCTCGTAGCCCTGGTAGTCCATTTTGACAGGCGATGGTTTGTTATTGACCACAGCAGCAAAACGCACACGCTCAGGTTTTCCAAAGTTGTCCACGATGTATTGGAACGTGGCTCCGGTGTCGTTGATGTCGTCAATGATCAAAATCTTTTTCTGAAATGCGTATTCTTTTTCCAGCACAGAGAGGTTGGGCTTGACTGCATGATCCCTCAGTCGCACGTCCAGCACTGCGTGCTCCTTTTTCAATCTATGTGATAGGTACACTCCTGGCACGCAGCCACCTCTGTTGATGCCCAGTATAATGCTAGGCATCCACATGGAATGCACCAGCTGATCCTCAATTTGAGTCAGTGCCTGGCGCATCTGCAGTGTGGTAAAATAAGTTTTTTGCACAGTATCAACCGCTGTCATTTTAATAGTAATCCTGCCACGTAGATGGCTGTTAATCCTGCATTAAGTGCTATTAGACTGCGTTCTTGCCACAGTATGCCCACTAGCACCCATATGCCATTGGCCACGCAAAATAGATACACATATACCGGAAACACGTTGAAGGCTGCCAGCGTGGCGGCGCACAACAGAACCACTGTTCCGATCCAGGCCAGCGATTGGTAAGGTTTGGTTGGTAATTTACTTGCCATCGTAGACCCTGTTGATCACGTTGTTGACCCTCACGAAGTGAGCGCACTTCGGCATGTCCTTGATACGTCTAGCTCCGATGTAGGTGCAGGTGCTTCTCACACCACCCAATATCTGTTCCACTGTGTCCTTCACAGGACCTCGGTCATCCAGCAGCACTGTCTTTCCCTCTGTGCCTCTGTAGCCGTCCTTGCGCATGCCATACCTCTCAAAGGCCGACTCGGAACTCATGCCATAAAAAACTCTCTTGCCATCACGCAGCTCCAATTCTGATTCTTCATGTGCCGCCAGCATGCCTCCCAGCATCACGAAGTGTGCGCCGGCAGCCAGCGCCTTTGACACGTCTCCGGACTGGGTGCAACCTCCATCGGCTATGATGTGCCCGCCAACTCCATTGGCAGCGTCAGCACACTCCACGATAGCGGAGAACTGCGGCACTCCCACCCCGGTCTGAGTCCTGGTGGTGCACACGGATCCAGGCCCTATGCCGATCTTGACCACGTCTGCGCCGTTTATTATCAGTTCCTCTGTCATCTCAGGCGACACGACGTTGCCCGCTATCAGCACCTTGTCTGGGTATTCGGATCTTATCCTCTTCACAAAGTCCACGAACTGTTCGTGGTATGCGTTGGCCACGTCTATCGTTATGGTTGGTATGTCCGGGAATGCCCGCATGACCTGTTTCAGTGTCTGGTAGTCCTGCGTGTTCTCGTCCCATATGGCTCCCGTTCCCACGCACGCAGACACATATTTGAATTTTATGCCTGTGCCCGCGGTCTGCTTCCATTGGTCTATAGTGTAGTGCTTGCGTATCACCGTCAGCATCTTGTAATCCTGTAGCACGCGTGCCATGGAAAAAGTGCCAACTCCATCCATGTTGCTGGCCATTATTGGTGTGTATGAAAGTTGTTTGCGGCTGTTCCTGAATGTGAAGTCTCTCGTCATGTCCACGTCTCTGCGAGAGTTAAGCGTGGATCTCTTGGGTTTGAGCAACACGTCGGAATAATCCAGATGCAGGGTGTGATCAATTCGCATCCATTTCTCCTTCTCTGGTCTTGCACATGTTCAATATGTTGTGGTAGTGATCCCATGCCTGCTTCAAAGCCGGATACTTCTGTCTAAGCTCTTCATCTTTTGAGGTGTAGAACATGTCTCCCCAATCCATCTGCACGTTGGCCGCCGTGGCCACTGTGCCCACGTTGATGTCTGTGTTGTACAACGTTTCATCCAGCGCAAAGGTTTCGCTGGCGTCCAGCTCAGGGAAAAGTGATGCAGAAGTCATTGCTGTAAGTTTTTTATCCATTTGGCCCACACTGTGCTTCCTGCAGTTGTATGTTGTGCATAAATTCACTCTTCAATGCCGGGTCCGTCTTCAATAACCCCTTCAGCACCGTGGTCTGCGTGCTGGAATCACCGCTTCTTATCCCTCGGTTCTCGCAGCAGCCGTGTCTGGCCCTGATGTAGACACCCACTGCCGGGCTTTCCGTGAGCTGTGCTATCTTGTATGCTATCTTCTCTGTGAGCTCTTCCTGCAGATGTCCTCTCGCGGCCTGGTGCTGCGCTATCCTGGTGTACTTGCTGAGTCCGATCAGACGCTTGCCCGGGAGACATCCGATGTAGCACACGCCCGTCATGGGCTGATGGTGATGCGAGCACATGCTCTTGATGTCGGACCTGATCACTATCAGCTGATCGTATCTGCCATCTTCGTTGGGAAATGTCGTGACTTCTGGTGGAGGGTTGTATCTCCCTCCCATGATCTCCGTTATGTACATCTTGGCCAGCCTGCGGCCTGTGCCAACGCTGTTGGGATCATTGGTCCTGTCTATGACCAAGCTGTCCAGCACAGCGTCGAATTTCGTGGTCAGCTCGTCAATCAGTTTTTCTCTCTCCCCATTTTCAATATATCTGCTGATGTTGTCCGCCGCGAAGAACCTCTCACCTGACTTCACTATCCTTTCGCGTATCTGCTGGCTGATCGGCTTGTTTTTGTCAGTCCAAGTGTCCATCAAACCCCCTGACATGATATCTTTACGTGTGTCTGACATCAGTTAAATTCTTTTTGGTTAATCTTGTTATACCATTTTACAGCAGTGGCCACGATGTTGTCAATAGAACTGTGTGATGGCCGCCAGCCAAGTTCTGTGTTCGCGCGTGTGTTGTCGGCCACCAGCACAGGTGGATCGCCCGCCCTGCGCGGCATTTCCATTATCTTGATGTGCCCCACGTATTTTTTTATGGTCTCCAACAGTTGCCTGTTGCTTGTGCTGATGCCGGAGCCCAGGTTATAAGTCTCACAGATCACATCACCAGACGCTCGCTGCAGTGCCAGCACGTGCGCCACCGCGAGATCGGTCACGTGGACATAGTCTCTCACACAGGTCCCATCCGCTGTGTCAAAATCAGTGCCAAACAGCTTGAATTCTCGATCTCTATGTGCTGCATCTATGGCCAATGGTATGATATGCGTCTCGTCCTCGCGCAGTTCACCGATCTCGCTGTCAGCGTCCGCTCCCGCGGCGTTGAAATAGCGCAGGCTGACGCTGCTCAGTCCATAGGCCACATGATAGTCCTTCAATACATTTTCAATCATCAACTTGCTCCTGCCATACGGGTTGATTGGATGCAGGTTGATGTCATCATCCCTGGCCACTCCGTTGGCGGGAATGCCATACACTGCAGCGCTTGAAGAGAAGACCACCTTGTTGATGCCTAGATCTCTCAACTTGTCCAACAACTGCACAGTCATTATCACGTTGTTCTTGTAATATTTAGATGGATCTCTCACAGACTCTCCCACCTGGGTGTGCGCGGCGAAATGTATACAGGAGTCTATGTTGTATCTGTTGATGATTTCCTGCAGGAAGTCAGTGTCTCTGGGCAGATGGCATTCAAATGCCGGTCCAAACTGCGTGGCCCAGGGTTTGGTCTTGATGTCTCTGTCAACCACGACCGGAGTGAACCCATTCTTGGTCAGCTCCTTGGCGGTGTGAGAACCGATGTAGCCGGCCCCTCCCACTACCAGCACCGACTTGCTGATGCCTTTAGTACTTGGCTTCGGGCGCATACGTCCTGTAGTCGCTTCCATCTCTCCTCCATTGCTCTCCCTTGCCTGTAATGATGTCGATCATTCTGTCCACCGTGCCGTCGGTCCAATCCGATATCTTGCCCATGTTTGGCGATGGTGCCTGCAACAACACTTTCAATTTTTGCATGGCGTCTCTGCTGCTCCATGGCACGTACATCCTGCTGTCGTCATTGGCGAATGTTTCTGGGAATGACCTATATGCCGGAAAAAGAACATTGCAGCCCAGTGTGTCAGCTTCGGACACTGTGTTTGACACCCAGTCCTGCAGTGCGCAGTTGAACAGCACTCTGGTGTCATTCAACAGTTCATAGTAGTCATTTTTTTTCAAGTGTTCGTAAATTTTAATTTTGCCAGACTTCTCCAAGTGCCTTGCGCGATGAACATAGTTTATGTTGTTGGATCGCAATGGTCCGCCACAGTAAACGGCGAACTCCGTGGCAGGCAATGACTCGTCGGCAAGCCATTGCTCGATTAGATCCATGAAAAACCCTGGCTGCTTTTCCTGATCCCATCTGGCGGCGTAGCCAACTCTCATTGTTCTTTGATCAAATGGTCTGATGGTCTTGATTCTCTCCAGCACTTCCTGTTTGCCATAACTCAGACCGGAAATGTTGTAGATGGGAGCGCGCCAGTTGGCTATTCTCATATGTGCCACCATCTCCTCGTTCGTGGCAAGTATATGCACGTTGGGTATCTCGTTGCACATCTGTTCATACAGGCTCATCCATCGGCTCATGCGCCAGACATGCACGAAGTCATCTGGATCTATGGACTGTGCCAGGCACCTTAGATATATCCTCGGCCTGTACTTCTCTGGCGACTGTTGTATGATGTAGGGCAGCGATTCCATGCCCGGTTGGAACATGTCCTCAAAAAATATCACGTCATCAGAAGTAACTTCTCCAGATTTCATCATGCGAACCAAATTCATCATCTGGCTCATGCCGAAATAGCTCCTGCCGTGTGCGTCCAGCACCTGTCCAGTCACTATGGCTTTGGAATTGTCTATGGTGGTGCCGGGCACGACCACGTAGTCTATGCCGCGTTTCTTGTAGATTCTCTCGGTCCAATCGGTTAACTGTAGCGTGTAGCGACCTTCATAGGGCTCCAGGCCCATGTAAAATATTTTCATCACGTGCTTACAATCACCTCCTTCTGGCTCTTCTTACCTACCAGCACGTGGGTGTGATACCCATGCATGGGATTGGTTTTCAAATATCTCATTAGGTCCGCCAAAATATTGTCATTGCCTTCATGTATTAAAAATTGATACAACGGTTCTGCTCGTCCATACAATGTCTCGTTAGAATCTAAAACTATGAATCCTCCCCATTCCACGGCAAAATCACTGAGATAATTTTCTCCGTAATGACGGAAGGTTTGATTGTTATTGATGTTAACGCCAGCATGTGGTTCAAATACTAATCTTATTCTCATCGAGCAATCCTTGTTAATTTGACACCACCATCACTAGTGTGTTTGATATGGTAATCACACTTCGCTCGCAGATGCAGCCATGTCCTGATCTTTTCATCCCGAACATATAGGGTCACCGTGTCTTCCATGTCATCATTGTAGCCGTGATACGCCCAGATGAAATCCTTGCCATAGGTATAACCAGCGCTGCCCATCATGGTGCAAACATTGGCCACGGCATCCACGAAGGTGTAGTCGGCATTTAGAGCCCCGCCACCTATGGGGAGATATCCTTTCCTCCGGGTCAGCGTTCTGACCGGAATGTTTACTTCTATGTTAACCTCTTGGGTATTCTGCTTTCGAGCCATTCTCTCCATCCTCTGATACTTCTATTGTTATTTTTCTGCCTGGATAACGTTGTATGATCGCGAGATACAGATCATCCGATATCATTTCACAACTTTTGTAATCAAGTGCCAGCGTCTTCTCTGTGTATAATTTTTCCAACCATCTCTTGAACTGTATGAATTCAATGTCTCGGTCATCGTGGAACACCTCTATCGCTACATGAAAATGGAACATGTGCCTGTGGGGATAGCCCAAGAAGCTCACGTCATATTCATCACCTGTGGCCAATTTTGAATCTGTCAGTGCCGCGGGATATTTGTGTATGCCTTCCTTGCGGAAAGTGACCCAGATCATCTTTGAGCTTTGACCTAATTTTTCTTTCAGTGCCTGCTCTCTCTGTGCTTCTATCATTTTATGATTTCATCCTTGCCATATTGGTCCCAATCTGTGAATCCCGACTTTTCTTTAAATTCTTTCATGCTCATGGTCCACACTCCTGGATTGCTGTGTCTGAAAGTGACATCGTCTATCTTGAAGTGCAGTTGTTGGTCATCGTCGCTGTGCTGGAATATGATGGAGCAAAATGGTATGAACCTAGGTTCGTTCCATATCAGTGCGAATCTTTTCTTGACTTCTTCGTGATCAGCGTAGGGATAATCGATGGTGACATAATAACCATTGTCCAACAACTTTTTCATCTGGAAAACCTGCGTGCCTAGGTTGTACTGGAACGTCCTGTTGGCTCCATAATACACTGCCTCGCAGCCATTCATGGTGGCCAGTTCCAACACATCATCAGTGCTTAGACTATTTGTGGCCAAAAATAAAGTTCTTTTACCATATGCAATGGTGTGCTCAATTTCAACGCCAGTGAACACATTGACCTCGCTGTTGCTATAATGTCCTGTTGCATAATCTCTGTTCATGTTGCCTAATTGTAGCATGATAATTTAATTTGTCAAAGCTATTCGCTGTTTACCAGTTGTTTTTCCAGTTCCGTGATCTGATCTTTGAGCGATAATTTCTCCTTTTTCAATCGCATCAATATGCTTTTGCTTTCAATGCTCCTGTCATGACGTCGAAGCTCGGTAACCTCTTCCACCTTCCTGTTGAGGTAATCATGATGCATCTTAAGTTTTCTCAGTTGCTTGTTCTTGTTGGCCATTTTATCCTCCTTCGAATAGTGAACTGAAGTTGTTCTTGCCCTTGCCGCCACCAGTGGCTCTCTGCCATCTGGTGCCCCTTATGTCTGCCAGGAATGATGTGGCGGAACTGATCAACTCCATTGGTTTTTCCGACTCAAACACCTCCTTCACGAACGTGTTGAAATACAGTATGTTTCTCGGAACGAAATCGCTCATCTGATCTGTGTTGTCCGATTCCTTGATCTTTCTCCAGTGTTTGGCTTCCGGTTGGTGCTTGATCATTTCTATGTCATTCATGTCATTGGCAATCTGTACAGCTCTGATGTGATTGTATACGTTGTGTGCCATCATTAATATATAACTGAAACTATCCCAAGAAGTTTTGCCTTCTTTGTTGTTTTTATTTAGGTCACCTTCTCCATACCAGCAAACATCTCCCATGTGTAATCGATTACCGATAGCACTCTTGAATGGGAATGGTATGGTGCTGCCTTTCAATCTTTTGTCATCTGGTGCTTTCTCCATGATATAACTCCATCTCTTGGGAGTGAATAGATTGTGTGTGTACACTAAGCCATTGGCTGTGCTTAGGAAAGCGGATGCTGAATCAAAACTAATCGTGACATCTGGATTTACATGTTTTCTTAACTGTCTCTGTATCTGTGTTAAGAAACAAGCCCAATCCAGTTGTGATGTGCCCAGCACGTGTATCCAATTTTTCTTGTCCAATTTCTTCTCATCTCTCATTATGACCAATCTTTTTAACAAGACTTCCATGTCGCACATGTTGATGCCACCCATTGCCCATCCTTCAAACTCAAAATCTTTGATGGCATCATACCATGTTTGTGCCGTTTCCCAATCATCTCCTTGTAATACGTTCAAAAATTTAGTTTGTCCCAATCTGTTCTTTTGGAAGAATTTGTTGTTATAGATTGTGCCATTTAGAGTGTCTTGAAAACTCTTCAATCCTGTTTTTGGAGAGTTTAATTCATCCGCTGCCCAGGTTGGCACGTCCAGCGTCATAGACCAGTCAGCGGTTAATTCTAACCAATTTAGAATATTGCTTCTAACTTTATTGGCTTTGTTACCTTCGAAATCCTGCCAATCAAAATTAATAACTCCTCGGCCTATCTGATACCCACCCGAATCACCCACTATGGTAGAAAATTTTCTGTCTCTCTGTATACACATACTGTCAGCCACAGGTGCTTTTTCCACGTCTAGACAAGCATGTCCTGCTGAATATAAACCCACATCATAGGTAAAATAACCTTTCTCTGGATTAAGAAAGTTTAATCCCTCCACATCATTCTCAAAACCTTTAGGTATTCTTTCTTTAGATATGTGATCGCCTTTCGCTCTCTGCTTGCTGATGAAGGTGTTGTAGAAATTGGATATGGCCGGCAAGAATCGGGCAAAGTCCCTGTTCAAAGGCCCTAGATGTTCCTGCCTGTTATCTGGCATCACTGCGCCTGTGCTGGTATGATGTAACGATATACGCCAACTCCCGAATCCACTGTGACCTGCATTGCGCCCTCGTTGGAGAAATGCAAGGTTACCTTGGCGGAGTCGCTCAGTTTCAATATCTGGAGAACCTGCGCCACTGGCCAGCTCCAACCTTTATTGAGAGTGCCCTTGACACCTGTGGCGAAAGTGAATTCACCGCCATGAGATGCCTGATCACCAAACGTGAATATGAGGTTGCCGTTGTCGGTCCTCACCACGAAGGTGTTGTGTTCTGTGTTGGCGACAGATTGGAAGTTGAATCTCTGCACGCCCGCCACTGTGGGCTCGATCTCCACGTCCCACTTGACGCCTTTGAATTTGATAGTTTTCAGTTTCTCGTTGATGATCTCGGCGTTCATGAAACGATAATCGTTCTTGAAATCACCCTTCTCGTTCTCAAAGTGTATGCCCACAGGCACTTCGGCATTGTTTCTTGTGCCTTTGATCACCGTGATGTGTGCCTTGTCCTTGTATTCGGGACATTTCAGATGTATGTCCAACTTGTTCAATTGTGGCATCCCAAACGTGCCCGCCAATCCTGCCTGTGGCTGTTTGAATGTGCCTTGCAGTATCACTGACCGATCTTCGGCCATGGAATCTATCGCCGTTTCATCTGCTGTGCCTGTGATCTTGACCAGGTCTAGGAATCCTAAGCCGTACGTGTGCTTGACTATGTCTCTTAATATGTCTATCATTTTTTGCCTGTTCTTAAAAGTTTATTTTGTATTGTACAAGGTATTTAGAAAAAAATCAAGTGTTGAATTATTTTTCCACAGGCACTTCTATGACTTGATATAACACAGGATTATCTTTACCAGGTTTCTTAAATATGGCATAGTTATTCCCTGGAGAGAATTGATCCATCTCTAACACGTCATATCCAGTTTCTTGGATGATTTTTGTCATGGCAGATTTAGTATTGTAATTCCAATAGCCCCTTTTGGCCTCGTGAAGATCACGATCATATTCGCAATTGGCATAATGTATAAACACATAGCCACCTGGTAAGATAACTCTGGATATATCTTTGAGATATTCTCTTATGTGTTCCTGCGTGAAAAATGTAAATGTGTCCCAACTGAAAACAAAATTCACTGCATTGTCCGGTATCTCATGGCATGCGGTTCTATCTGTGGTGTAAAACTTGATGTATTTGTGCTGCTGTGGATTGAACAATTTTTTAATTTTGCTGTGGCATTGCGGCAATATGTCCACATAGAAGTTTAATCTCCATGCCAAAAATAATCTACTAAATTTTCCGTATCCTGGCCCAATTTCTAAACTGTTGTATAGGGCAGAACTGGCCCCCATTTTAGAAAACTGTCCAATCTTGCTTTCAATTTTATCAAACAACAGTTTATCATTGAATCCCTCTCGTCTCTCGTGGCGCCACTCCATGTCCTTGGCATACCAGTCCTTGGTCTTGTCCAGTCTATCTATCTGATCTTGATTATTGATATCAACTGTGGTGGCCAACTCTTTCAATATTTTGAGATTATCATCGATTAATTTTTGAAAATCGTGTGATTTAATTTTTTCCAATTTCTCTATCAGCAACTTGATTTCTTCTATGCTTAACATGTCATGCCACCTCGAACAATCTGTTGAACGTGTTGCTGCTTTCTGTGGATCTCACGTCCCATTCCAGCACACCAATCAGATTATCAATCTTGCCATCCAGCACACTCTGTTCCATGCCATCGGAATCAAACGGCAGTTGTTTGAACCATTCCGGCAACCTCTGCTCATCCACTGGATATGCTATAGACGTGTATCCAAGGGGATTATTTCTTAATTTGCACACTATCACCTTGGCTCCATCCGTGATTGGCAGGCTGTATCTGTCGCCATACATGTCTCTGCAGATGTTCCAGTTGATCGAAGCTCTCACATGGCCAGGCATGTTGGCCTTGCCTTTCTTCTTCTCCTCTTCGTGATATTCTGTCACATTGTTGGCACGCTTGGGAGATCCTTTTTCCCAGCCCGGCCTGGATTTGAATTCACCCCGGAACTGCTTGATTCGATCTAGCACTTCTGCCTCAGTTTTGCCTATCAGCACCAGATACAGTATGTCGCTCAAGAAGTCCTGTACGAATACCGGAGTGTCAGAACGCTTGAGGTCCAGACCCATCGCTTTGACCTTACCTTCCTTGCCTGCCGTGTCCACACGCTCGCCCTCCTTGTCAAAATACAAGAGAGCGTATCTTTTTTTGGTTATGAACAGTCCCTTGCTGGCCACCAGTTCTCGGCCTGCACGTATCACGTCACCGCGGGTCTTGGGACAATGGAACGCTCGAGTCATGAATGCTGTGAATGTGCCATTGACCTCTTCTGCTATCTTGTCATACAGGGCGATCACACTTTCCTTGTTCCACTGTATTTTTGCAGATTTTATATCATCCTGCAGCGTGGCGTAGGCCGAGAAATACACGGAGTCAGTGTCACCGTAGATCACGCTCTCGCCCACGTGATCATATTTTCCTGCAATGATCTCGTTGGCCTTGGCAGCCATGTGTTGCGTGATGCATCTGCCGGTCAACGTCACTGATTGGCCTATGCGCATGTCAAAGAAGCGGCAGCCCGGATTCAATATCGCGCCATACAGCGAGTTTAGATTGATTTTTTTGACCAGCTGCCTCTTGTCCCAGAATTCTCTCTCTATTTCATTTTCTCCGCACTCGGACATCTTGTGCTGCATGTCTTTCCTCTCAGCATACCATTTCTTTAAAAGTCCAGGTATGACTCCTTCGAACTCATAGGTGAATATTGTTCCGTTGGCAGATATCATCCACTGCCTGTTGCCGTCGAACACAAGATCATGCAGCTGAGCTGCGCTCATCCTCACGCTGGTTCCATCCTCCCAATCAACAATCAATTCGGTGCCTTTGTCCTTGTCCATCACTGCTTGATATTCCCAACAACCAAATTGTCCTTCCCATGCAGTGGCGAAGGACTTGCCTTGGTGCTTGGCCCTGTTTATCTCCGCTGATGTGATCACAGGACGTATCTGTCCCACTATTGTTTCCGGACCCATGTTCAGCGCTCGGATCACGGATGGATACAGCGAGTTGATGTCCACGGAGCCAATCCAGTCGTGTATGCCTTTCTTGGGATAAGCCACATAGGCCCCCGCCGCTGATTCAACAGGTGCTGACTCATCTCTCTTTGCCCTGCCAGGCACTATCATGCCCCTGCGATGTGCCTCGTTGATAATGGCCTGCTCAGTAACCGCCACTGCTCCCATGGTAGTGTCCAGCAACACAGTGTTTTGGTGTGCTATCTCATTGGCCAACTCAATAAATTTTAATTTCTTTTCCAATTTTGCCAACAGGTCGCAGTCCTGCCTGTTGTACTCTATGAACATGCCAAAGTCATTGTTGTACAGCTGGTCCAGCGATCCTTCATACACTGTCTTCTTCTCGTCCAATTCCCATTCACCTATGGCGTCCAGGCGGTAGCTGTGCCGCTCCTCGTAGGTGTATTTTCTATATAGTTCCAATAGGTCCAGATGCACTCTTCCAGTCAAATCATAACTGATCTGTTCCCTGCCAAATTTTTCAAATGTCCTCTTCTTAGGTTTTTCTCCCCAAAAACACAGTCTTCTTGTGTCATCGGAGCTCAATACCTTCTGTATCCTGCCTACGACATAGGGTAGGTCATATCCTTCTGAGTTCCAGCCACTGATGACATCTCCCTCGTCCACCAGCGTGAGAAATGCGTCCAGCATGTCTTTTTCTTTCTCGAACAGCATCACGTTGCTGAATCTCTCCACCTGCAGCCTGGCATCTGCCATGCTCAATTCCTTGGGCGGCACAGCAAACGTGACCAGCTGATCGGTCCAGTTGAGATAACAGGTTATGGCGGTGATGGGCATGAATGGATCATCGGTGGTGGAATAGCCGCGTTGCGGGTCAAAGTCCACTTCGATATCAAAGAACACCACGTTGAGCTTGGGAGCATCCTTGCCCAGATAATTCTCCTCCAGGCAGCGGAACACAGGATTGATGTCCTGTTCAAACAATTTCTTGTTGCTCCTGATCTTCTGTTCTTTTATGAACTCCTTGAACGTGCTGCAGGTGACCTTCTGCAGTGTCTCTCCGTGTATGCTCCTGTGCTTGCCTCGGGCATCGGGATAGTAAAAAACATATCTTGCATCATAGTCAACGAACCGTCTCTGTCCATTGGGATCTCGCTCAACGACAAAAACTTTGTCGTCGTCTCTCCTGTAGAATGCGTCTATGTAGCTCATTTAAAAAATACCAGGTAATTGCCGATACAGTTCATCACAGTGAACCAGCCGGCCAAAGTAGTTATCCATAGGTTCCTCCTGCGATAGGCCGAATAGGTCATGGTGGAAGAACCGATCAGGTAAAGGGGAAACACAATCCACATCTTTGGATGTGGGCTGGTGAAAGTGAGAGCGAGAGATCCAAATATGGTGAATATCACACTAATCAGCTCAAAATAAAAAGCCACGCGATCAGTGCGGTAGCTCTGTGTCCAAAATTCGGCTATGAAGGCATGCACTAGATCTTGCCTGCTGCTGCCAATATCGAATCCAACAGGTCCATGTCATCGGCCACAGATTTATAATTGTCTTTGTGGGCGATCGCGATGGCCTTGTTCAGCATGGCTGGCTTGAGTTCCAATTCTTCAGCCAGTGCTTTCACTGTGTCTCGCAGTCCTGCTTTGAGATCATCTACCTCTCCCAACACCTGTGATCCTTCTTTGATCAGTTGTATCAGCTTGGTTTTTTCTGCTTCATTGAAATTTCTTCCTGACATATTATCTCCTTTTTTATGTATTATATTATTCTTTATATTTTAGATCAATGGATTTATATTTTACCATGATCTAGAACAAAATTATTAATTTCATCAATAACCTTGTGTTCAATACCTCTAAATCCATGATAACCCACAGAAAAATGCGGACATCCTTGATCTATTCCTCCATTAAGTTCTGCATATCTTGTCGATGTACTATTTGTATCATTAATAATTTTTTTAGCTATTTCGGGGTGTGTTCCGTTATTAGGATCTTCTGCGTGTTGAATAATCAGCAATGGTTTAGCCATTTTTATGAGAAAATATTTCATTTCATCTAGTCCTAATTCACGCCATCTACTTTTCCAATACGGATTTAGAAATATTATTCCTCTATAGAGATGATTATATTGGTTGACGTCGTGTATCATTGATATAATATTTGCACCTGTACAATGCCCCATTAGCCATAACTGCGTGTTACTTAAACTTTTTATGTGCTCTAATATCTTTTCAACATCTGTTATGAAAGTATGTGTTTCAAATAAAATTTTATTATTTGAAAGTAAATCTTTTTTTATTTTTGCATGATGTTGAATATAAAATTCTCTAGCTTTTGTGAACCACTGTTTTTGAATATAAAATTTTTTGAACCATATTTTACTTTTTAAATTTTTTGTTGCATTTATACTGCTGTTGTAATAATCTAAAGGATCATCTGGATGCAAGCTCATTCTTACCTGCCAGGCGTGCTCTAATGGATGATCTGGGTCGATGATAATAAGATTTAATTTTTTTGCAATACAATATTCAAAGAAAGGCATAATTAAACCATTTGGTATGTCGTTAGAGTCTATAACATAATATTTGCCATCTCCTCCAAGAATAGATACTATTGTATCTGTAGCATCTTTGTGTAATAATGAAATAAGTTTGTATTTGTTGCCGTTGATATTATGATATGATATTTTCAAGCCATAATGTTTTTTTAAATTTTCAATATCGTTTTCTGTTACTTGATGTCCATGCTCAACAGGATCTCCGGGCAAACCATATTCTCCCCAACCTCTAGGGTTTACTATATCTAAATCAAGCAATCTAGAAGTCATACAAATAGTATATATTCTGTACAGGTGATACGCAATTATTTCTTGTTTTTTACTTTGGTCCAACAGGATTCAAACCAGATTTTTAAATTACCCTGTATCGCTTCTGGTAGAATTAACTTCCCTGATGTATTGCAATACCTTATGTTTTCTAGCACAGCCTTTATTGCTTCATTTTTTCTACCTTTTTTATTCTTTGATTCCAATTTAGGATTGGGATTTGCTGGTGAAGGTCTTTGGCCGTCCATGTCTTCGCCCATGAGGTGCACGGGGTCTTTCACGAAACTTTTTAATTTTCTCAATCCCCTCGAACCTGCGCTTACAGGCTTGCTGAGTTGGATATCAACATCCACGTGACCATGATCCTTAAGACGTGACATGTCATCAAGATATTGCTTGTATGAAAAGATCGGTATTCCTATCATGCTTTTATATTTATTGCCACAGCACCATCTTGAAACGTTCTTTCTCTATGCCAAAGAACTCGGTTTTCCATGCGCTCTGCTCAAAGAAGCCCAGGTGATGCCATTCATTTTTCCTAGCGATCATCTCAGCGGCGGATGTGTCCCAATCCACTGACAGTAAAAATTTCTCCACATTTCGTCGTTTTTCGGATATCTCCTCGTAGCTGAAGCCATCATATTCCCAGTGCAGCAGCTCGAAAACATTGCCCGATGTGTCCACGTAGTCAACGCTGATGTCCATGCCCCATTTGGGACGCATCTTGATTATCTTGTAGATCAGGTGATTGTTCAGCGCCCAGTTCTGCAGTTGCGCCAGCGCTTCGCCGACGTAGCCTTTCCTCTCAAATAAAAGGGCATGATTGATGTGCGCGCCTGAGACAGAATTTTCCTCGTCCACGAACCAATCATATTTCAAAGCAAAGTGGTTGGGGCGATGCCAGCGACCTGCCTGTCCATTGGCCTCAGCGTAACATCTCTCCAGCTTAGTGAGGTCGTAGCCATTTTGGTCAAACAATTCGGTCTGCTCAACGCCGGGCACAGAGATCTGACTTATGGGTTTTCTGAAATAAGGGTCAGGATTGAATTTGTGATGTGTTGGTGCCAGTTTCATGCACCGTTATTTATTTGACTATTTCTTTTTTTTTCCTTCGGACAGCTCGTCTGTGTATTCTTTGGTCTCATCCACCATGTCTCCCAATGCCTTGATCACTGCATCTGGCTGCGCCATGGTGTGTATGGACACTGATGAAAAATCTGCTTCGCTTGGCGTCACTTCTGCCTGTATGCCAGCATTCTGTAAAGCATTCTTCACTGCGTCGGCATCAGCGTCTGACGTCGGACGCTCCCTGTCAAAGTCACCATCGAGCCTGACATCAAATTGCCTGGCCTCTGCCTGTCCTTGGAATCCTGATGCTTCTCCCGTGGCCTCTGTGTCTTCGGCCTGGATGTAGCCCTGTTTCTCGTGTTCCGGCCATGCCTTTTTTGGTATCTTTATCACGCCCTCTTCGCTTCCGGGCTTGATGACCATGATCATTTCCTTTTCATCTGGGCCCAGTATCATCTTGTTGTTCTTGATCTTCTCTGCGGTCGCTGCGTCCGGTTGCTTTTCTTGTACCGCTTCTGCTTTTTCTTCTGCGGCTTTTTCTTTTTCAGCAATCACTTTCTCTTCTTGTTTCTCAGCGTCGGCGATGATCTCTTTAGTTTCCTCAGTCTTGACAAGAATGTTTGATGATTCCTCGTTGTATATTGCTTCATTCTCCGAAATAGAGTTGTAAAGTTCGACCAACGCGGACTCATCGCATGATTTGATATACTCCTGTACATCTTTTTGCACCACTTCTCTGAATGTCTTTGCGTCATAGGTCTGCTCTTCTTTTTGTTCTGCTTTCAATTCTGCCAACTTGGCCTCTAGTTCAGCAATCTTTTCTAATCTATTTGTTTTTTTCTTTGCCTCTTTGATTGGTTTCTTGGGCAGTTTCTTGTCTGATTCCTCGATGGCTTTGGTTATGTCGCTCTTTTCGCTGGTGATTGATTCTATCAACTTTTCTGCCTTGGCGGAGATCTTGGTGGGTTCTCGGAATTCCTTGATGCCGGCCAGTCTCGCGATGTCCGCTAATGTGATCTGCCTGTCGTCCAGCACTCTGGGCTCTTTCTTGGCAGCCTCCAGCAGCTCCTGGCGCTCCTGTTCTGGAGTCATGTTGCTCATCTCGTTGAGCCTTCTCACTAGGTCTGCGAAGTCGTGTGTGCTGTTGGATTTGCGTGCCATACGATGTATTTATTAAATGCTGTATTATAATAATATATTATTATTTTACGAAAATCTAGCTGTTTTTGATGCTTTATTTGGTTTTGACGTTCTTGGCCGCGCCTTTTCGGTTTGCGTTGGGGTCCTGTCTGCGCTTCCTTGCGCCTGCCTTGGCCCGTCCCTTTTTCCCCAGTGCGTAGGCCTTGCTTCTGGGCAGGCACTTGGGCTTGCCCTCCTTGCTTGAACCTCTGGCGCAATCACCCCTGATTTTGCCATCGGGTCCGAACCTGACCCATTTCTGCTTGAACCATTTCTTGAGGTTCTCGTCCAGTGATTCGTTGAACAAAAGATCGCCGCAGTTGACGCAGATGTCGATGTCTTCCTTCTTGACGCAGTTGGGCACTCGCTTGCCGAACATGGTCTTCATGCCCTTCTTCTCATAGCCCTTCCAGCACTTCTCAGTGATTATCTCAGCTATCCTCATTTCTTCTTCCTGCCTGCGCAGTGGGCCTTCTGGCTGAAACCCTTTGGCCTGGCGCAGTTGATTGAGCGCTTGTACTTGCCGCTCCATTTCTCTGATATGAATTCGTAATAGCGCATTTTACTTGCTCTTGTTGCCCCAGTTGGCCGCTCCAACCTTCCTACATCTCACCAGCGCCCCCGATGCGTAGGCTGATGGCCATACCTTGTAACGGCTCTTGACCTTGTGGTAGCAGGCGTCCTGCTTCTCCGTGATGTCTGTGACCTCCAGTGCCATTCTGAGGTTGTCCGCCAGATGTGATTCATAGCTGACTTCCTCTTTTTTGTCAGCGTCGGTCTTTGGTGGTTCTTGATTTTGCTTCTCCTTGCTGGCCATGTACTGTCGCACTGGCTCTCCCAGCTTCTTCATGATCCGTGACTTGAATGGTGTCCTCTGCATCTCTTCCTTCTTGGGCATGTAATTGGCATACTTGTCCTGCATGTTCTTGACGTAGCCCAGCCCATGTGCTCCGTCCAATCTGACTTTGACCTGCTCGATCTCGCTGGCTATCTCCTTGGCCAGTTGTGTGTTGCCCTGTGACTTGGCACTGTCAAGTGCTGAGTTCATGGCCTTGACCACTGGCACGCTGTTGTCTATAGCGTTGCTGATGGTGCCCACTCCCGCGATGCTGCCTGCAATGATGCCGGCCGCTGCTAATCTTTGTAAAAATCCTTTTAGGTCCTCGTCCAGTTCAACTTCTTTCAAATTATCGTAGTTCTTTTTGAAGTAATCCTGTGCCACCGTGTAATTGCCTGATGAGAACACGATCTTGCCATTTTTGTCCAACACGTCGTACTTGCCTTTTGATGACTGGCTAATGTAAGGTTTTTGTGTGCTTTCGAAATGCCTGCTGTAAGGTCTAGACTTGGCGAACTCCCTGCCAAAACTAAATTCCTGTCTTTGAGCCAATTCTTTGGCTGAAAATCCTGGTGCTACCACTCCACCCCTGGCTGCTTTAGCAACATCTGCTCTATTTTGAAAATATGCCTTGATCTCATCTGGATTCATCATGTCCAGTTTCTTCTTCCTGGCCGCCATGCTGCCGGACATCTGCGACCCCTCATGCTGCTGATTTTCTCTGTTCTCCTTGGCGCGCTCCTTCTCAAACTGCTGCACGCGCTTCTTCAATATGTTCAGCATGCCGGGCTTGGTCTCGATGTCATCCACAGCGGTCTCCGTGGCCAGTATCTCGTCTATGTTCTTCTTCACTATCTCAGCGTGCCTCTGGTGCAGGTCGCCTATCTCTTCCCTGTAGGGGTTCAATTTCTGATAGTCCTCGTAGTGATAGGCCGCGTCCAGCATGTCCACCGCCCGGTTCATCTTGGTTTGTATCCAGCCCTCTATGTCATCTCCCGGCTGTACCATTGTGGTGATCTTCAGCGCAGCCTGTGCAGTGTGGTACAACTGCTCTCGGCTCATGTGTCCCTCGCCGGAATCTTCTTTGTAAATGTGCTCGGTCTCAAGATAATCCGCAATGCCCTTGATGTAGCCCGACGCTATGTCAATCTTTTTTGCCACCCAGGATTCCATCTCCTGGTCGTTGCTGAGTAAATTGTGTAATTTTATCGCGTATTTGCCCGCCCTGATGGCCTGTGTGAGGAACATGCTGGCTTCATAGGTGTCTGGTTGCACTGGTGCGTTTATCTCGTTGATGCGCATGTGCGTATTTATGCTGCGAACTGCCTAGAACTATTCCTCTGTGAAACCCTCTTCGCATAGATCACAGGAGCAGGTCCTGCACACCTCTATCTTCCACCGATGCCTAACCACGCTGCCCACTTTTTCATGTTCCCAGCGCTCCAGTCGCTTGCCACAGTGGCTACCGTGTCCGCAGTTGACGCAGTAGTCTTTGCTTTTGATTTCCATCATCTCCTTGCAAATCCCGGGCCACCAAACAGGTTGGTGCCTTTCAATTCATGGGCGCCCTTGGCAGTGCCGTCCGCTTTCTTTGGAGTGTAGGCCCGTGGCACTCTGGGTGCTCGTGTACCTGATTGTCCTGGAGTTCCTGTAAAGCTCTTCTTGAATCTGTCTGGCCCTATGGCCACGTGTGGGTTGGCAATGCTGGCGATGTTGCCTGCGCTAGTCGCTCCTGCTGATGCTGTCTCTCTGATCATTACTTCTTTGATTTTCATATTACTATTTATTTTTTTTTAGATTTTTTTATTCTCCTTGCCAATTATAATACCATGGAGACCTAAATTTTGGTGTTACAATGTCAAGATGTTTAACCAAATCACAAGCAAACACTCCAGAACCACCTATAGTTAAATGTGATACGTTCTCTACACAATTATTTTTTTTATCTTTCCAGAAAAGATAAGGTATCAAATCAAAGGCTGTTGAACGCGGTTCTTGGAATTTAAAATTATGCGTAGATTTAATTGTATCAAGAACATATTGATAATCATTACAAGGCACAAGAAGACATGTATGAAATTTAATCAACGTAGATTTAGTCATAAAACCATTGTTATAATTACTATCGCTATTTTTTATTTCTAGTCTAATAGAATGTTTCCATGCACCTGTCAAGTCCAATTGATAAAATCTTAAATTAGGTATAGAATTATAATCTTCAAAATTGTGTGGTTCAATATCAAATTCATCGATGAAAATATTATCAAAAAAGATTCTAGTGTTAGGTCTTTTTTTATAAATTTCACAATAAAACCCCAATGCTAACACGTTTAACATTCTTATATCTTTGGTGCTTGTCTAGTTAAGAATTTGGTTGTATATTTTTTAGGACCAAAATGTTTCTTTATAATTTTCTCTGCCAATTTTGGATCGAATCTTTTGCAACTAAAAATATCAAAATA